>OIFF01000001.1_pt1 | contig 450976 bp, 434 predicted proteins | sample 1581981 | NCBI WGS metagenome assembly OIFF01 (sample SAMN07501067, study PRJEB24779) | human gut metagenome | isolation source: stool | host: human infant | place: USA: Pittsburgh, PA
TCGACAAGTTCAATACTAATAATGTCTTTTAATTTCAAATTGATGTGACCTGTTGTAGTTTTTATCAAAATGAAATCCTTATTCAGACTTGGTATTGTTCCAGTGTGGGAAACACGCTTGTTTTTTTCAATCACTTGAATGCGTGTGTGTAGCTGCCCAGCGTATACTTGACTGAGGAGTAATAATTTCTTCTCCATTGACAAATCTGACATGTACGTTACTTTGTTTGTATCATCAGAGAGTGCTGATGTATGCTCAGATAGGAAAAAGCCCATCCATTTTTGCATCTTTGTATCCTGGTACTCTCTTGCTGACTGAAATGGTAAGGATGAACGGTCAATCATTTTAATCCCTCCAATCCACCAGCGGAATGACCGCCAATAAGTTTACTGCGTTCAATATTTTAGGAACCTTCAGTTAGGACGGTTCCTTTTTGTATGGCTAAAAAGCCAAACTGTTCTCTGACAACATCAATAGCTGTCTGAAGTCTATTTTCTTTTTCAATTTCTTCTACATCATGCAAAATGAGGACAACCCTTTTACTACCAAGGTGTTCTGTGCAGAATGCGGTTCAGCTTTTGGACGTAAGAACTGGACGACCAGTCGTGGCAAACGTAAAGTTTGGCAGTTATAAGGTAAAGGGACAGATTGGTTGTCAGAATAACCATATCGATGAGGGAACACTAGAGAAAGCTGTAATGATGGCAGTTAAACTACTGAGTGAGAATATGGATTTGTTGCATGGAAAGTGGAATAAGATCTTGGAAGAAAACCAGTTATTAGAAAAGCATTACAGTGTGTTACTGGCTGAATTGATAAATAAGGAGTGTTGGGAATATGATTCCTTTGAGATGTGTCAGGTACTAGATAGTATTTTGATTTCGGAGGATGGACAGATAACCGTTAGATTTTTGGAAGGAACAGAAGTTGATTTATAAGGCTGTAGGCATAGTATAGTTCACTATGTTTGCAGCCTTTTTTCTTGTTTAGTGGTATAATTATATGTAGGATTTTTTTAATATCGGTTACTTTTTATGAATTAACCAAAAAACTAAAATGGAGTTGTTTTATAATGAGATATTCTGAAGAAGCATTACAATCATGGATTAAGCCGTTATCTGCCACTGAAGAAACACGGGTTGAAAATACTATTGGAATGATTAAAGATGCAATAGAAAGGAGTGGGCTCTCTTCAAAGTATGAATATGAAATTTTTGCCCAAGGTTCTTATGCAAATAATACGAATGTAAAGAAAAATAGCGACATTGATATCTGTATCATGGTGAAATCTTTATTTTATTGTGAGTATGTAGATGGGTTATCGGACCTAGACTATAATTACTCTAGTAGCAGCACCAATGCTAATGTATTTAAAAACGAAGTGATTAAAGCGTTAATTTCAAAATTTGGTGCAGAATCAGTTTCTATTGGCAATAAGTGTATCAATATTAATTCTAACTCATATCACGTAAATGCAGATGTAGTCCCATGTTTTCAATATCGAAATTATAGATATATTGGTAGCAGGTCATCTGAAAAATTTGTTGAAGGCATCAAATTTTTTACCTCAAACGGAAATTATGAAGTAATTAATTATCCTAAAGTTCATATACAAAATGGTATCTCTAAGAATAAATCTACTCACTATAAATATAAATATTTAGTTAGGATTATGAAGCATATTAAGAACGAGATGCAGGAGCTAGGATTGACAAACGAACGCATTTCTTCATATTTGATAGAATGTTTGGTCTGGAATATACCTGAACAGATGTTTTTCAATAGTAATAGCTACACAGGGTTGTTACAGCAAGCGTTATATTACATAGTGTCTCAAGTGAATTTAAATTGGGTTGAAGTAAGTGGAATGTATTACCTTTTTCGTTCAGAGCAGAAATGGAATTTACAGGATACAAAAACTTTTTTAGTTAGAATGATTGAATTTTTGGATTATAAATAAAACTTATGAATGAACAGCAGAAAAAATTTTTGAATATTACAATATGGGTTTTTGCAATTTGCTTGTTATTAAGATTGTTAATAAGTGGCCAAGAGATTGCAGTGAATCTTAAATCTGATATTTTGGCATTGGTATATTCAGCCATTGGGTATATTGGTGAAGCTATATCAGTTACAGCAATTATTATGGCTATTTTTGAAAAAACAGCATGGCGGTGGCCATTACTATCTAAGATTCATAATGTTCCAATTTTATTTGCGAATTATGTAGGTAGTTTCAAGACGGACTATGATCAGAATGAAAGAAATTGTGAACTTACTATTGAACAGTCATTTACGACTATTAAAGTTAAGTTTAAAACGGGTGAAAGTTCGAGCCATAGCATTACAGCATCAATTATCAATGATAATGGAACACAAAAATTAATTTATACATATTTAAATAGCCCAAGGGCTGAATTGCAAAGTCCTATACATTATGGGACGGTAATTCTTGATATTGATAATCCAAATCAACTAGAAGGAAATTATTATACTAATCGAGGAACCAAAGGTTCAATGAGTTTTGAGATAAACAACCCTTCTCGCTAGTTGGATTTGTAAAGATTTAAATAAAGAAAGAAGAACTAACTATCGGAAACTTGGCATAGATGTAACAATACTGTATATTAACGAAGCCGTAAATACTCGCATTAGTTACGTTTAATAGTTTAATACGGATATTCAGCAGCTTTGATTTCGTTTCACAGTATAGGTAGTAACCGTCAAGACATGTGGAGGCGGTAGTTTTGATGTCAAAAGTTGCAACCAGTGAATAAATGAAGTGTAGAAAATAAAGGCTTGTTCAATTCAATATATAATGAATTACCGGCACCCAAACCAAAGAAAAAGAAATAATTAAATTAGAAGTTGAAGGGGGGAAGAATGAGAATCGGAGTTATTCAAGCAAGTTCGCAAGCGACCAAAAATCAAATAATCTATGATGCTGTATTAAAGTATGCTCCAAAGAAATCTGAGGTTATAAATTTTGGCTGTACGATGGAAGAAAATGAAAAATACTCGTATATAGAAATTTCTATTCTTATAGGTATCTTGTTGGCAAGTAGGACAGTTGATTTCGTTGTTACGGGCTGTTCTTCCGGACAAGGAATGATGCTTGCTTGTAATAGTATGCCTGATGTCATTTGCGGATATGCACCTACACCGAATGATGCCTATTTATTTGCTCAGATTAATAATGGAAATGCGATATCATTACCATTAGGTGAAAATTATACATGGTCAGGTACTGAAAATCTTGAAAGAACAATAGAAGCTCTTTTCTCGGAGCCATTTGGACAAGGATACCCCAAAAGTGAGGCAGAGAGAAAGGTAAGAGATGCTGAGAAACTTAAAGAAATAAGAAGAATCGGGCAGGTTCAGTTTGAAGAATTCGCAAATGTACTAGATATATCATTGTTTGAATCAATCAAGAGGAAACAGAATGTAATTCAGAATGTAAAGGCGTATGGGAAGAAAGAAATAGCTGATTTAATGAAATGAGTAAATCACAGTTTGTCGGGGTAATACCTTTTAACGATAACCTTATGCTATCGTCAAAAGGTTTATAGACATGTTCCCACATACATGTTCACTTGGCATACATAGTGTTCACTCGTTTTATGTCGAGTGTGTGGTACTGCTTTTAAGAGCTGATTGAACAAGGAAAATTAGCTAGTGAAAGTCCTACAGTAAGGAGTTTAAACATGAAATTCCATGAATTTGGTAATAAGAATTTGCCTCCTATTTTACTGATACATGGTGGTGGCAGTTCTTGGTGGAATTATCTTCGTCAAGCACGAATCCTGTCAGAAGAATACCGTATTATTCTACCCACTTTGAATGGCCACGGAGAGGAATATCAACTTGATTATGTTTCTACTGAAGATTCTGCTTTGGAGATTCTAGACTATATCAAAGCAAACTGTGGTGGGAAATTGTTTGCAATCGGTGGTGTTTCACTTGGTGGTCAAATTGCCATGGAGCTTTTGTCTTTAGACGGTGAAATTGCTGAGAAGGCCATCATAGACGGAAGCCTCTGTATTCCTCAACCAAGGTTAGCTAAAATCAGCATCTTTCTAGTGTCTCTATTTGGTAAATTGATGTTCAATAAATTCTCTTGTAAACTTCAGTTAAGCATGATGAACAAACTCTATCCTAAACTGGCTTATCCAGAGGAAATAAAAGCTTATTATTTGGAGGATCTGCCAAGGACGCCTATTAAAACATTGGTGACCATTTACAAAACCTATATGGGGCATTACAAGCTGAAAGATATGATTTCTGCTAGCAAGGCTCAGGTTCTGTATATCTATGGTGAAAAAGAATTGAACTGTGTGAAAGAATCAGCGAAATTATTTCATCAGCTACATTCAAATACAATTTTGCATGAAGCAAAGGGTTATAATCACGGTTATTTATCATCTTACCTACATCAGGAGTGGATTGATTTGGTGGCACCATTTTTAAAGAGTTAACCATTGGGAATGTGTAATAAATCTGATATGTCACAAGGAGGAATCTTATGCTAGGAGCAACTGTTGGAGATATTGTCGGTTCTGTTTACGAATGGAACAATATCAAAACGAAGGACTTTCCTTTATTTCGTAAGGACTGCTTTTTTACAGATGATACGGTTATGACCTGTGCTGTTGCAGAAGCGATTATGAATGGGGGACAAAAAGACGACTTCATTGACGCGATGAAGAAATATGGCAGATTGTATCCGAATGCTGATTACGGTGCTCGGTTTAATGCATGGCTAAAGAGCGATAACCGTGAGCCTTATAATAGCTTTGGGAATGGATCAGCTATGCGTGTTTCTCCATGTGCTTGGATCATGGACTGTGATGTCTATGCGAGAACCGGAATGTGGTCATCATCTAGAGGACTTGCAAACCTTTCTGCTGAAGTAACTCATAATCATCCAGAAGGTGTCAAAGGTGCTATGGCTACAGCTGATGCTATCTTTCTGTGTCGTTTTTACTTTGGTGGTTATTGTAGAGAATACGAGCAACCAATTAATGACAATCCTAGGGAGTGTAAAAGACGGATTAAGGATTATATAGAGAAGACATACGGTTACAATCTATCTCAAACTTTAGATGAAATCCGCCCTAACTATCGTTTTAACGAAACATGTCAAGAAACTGTCCCTCAAGCCATTATTTCCTTTCTTGAAAGTAGAGACTTCGAAGATGCGATAAGAAATGCCATCTCACTTGGTGGCGATAGTGATACACTTGCTGCAATTACTGGTAGCATAGCCGAGGCAGCTTACGGAATTCCTGATTGGATAAAGGATAAGGCCTATTCTTACTTGGATGACCCCTTAAAAGATGTAGTTATGCGATGGGAAAATAGAATAAAAGCGTATTAATCTCCAGTACGTCATATTTCTCTTTTCTGAGTTTTCATTGTATAATAGGGATACATTTAGTTTCATATAATGAAATATAAAGATTTCTAACGAAGATTAAGGAGAAAATTAATGAAAAAAGCAATGGTAATTATCAACCCTACCTCTGGTGGCGAGAAGGCTTTGGATTACAAAGATAAGCTGGAAAATAAAGCAAAAGAATACTTTGAGCACGTAGAAACCAAAATTACCGAAAAAGCTTTGGATGCAACACATTTTGCTGAGGAGGCTTCACGTGAGAAGTACGATGCAGTGGTTGTGTTTGGTGGAGATGGAACTGTCAACGAAGTCATTTCTGGTATTGCTGAGAGAGACTACATTCCTAAGTTAGGGATTATCCCTGGTGGGACGGGTAACCTCATTACGAAACTGTTGGAAATCAATCAAGACATCGATGGCGCGATAGATGAACTCGATTTTAACTTAACCAACAAGATTGATATCGGTAAAGCAAATGATAACTATTTTGGTTATATCTTTAGTATAGGTTCTCTGCCAGAGGCGATTCACAATGTTGAAATCGAGGACAAGACAAAATTCGGTATTCTAGCCTATGCTGTAAATACCATGAAGTCCGTTATGACGGATCAGGTTTTTAACATTAAGGTTGAGACAGAAAATGGAAATTATGTTGGTGAAGCTAGCCATGTTTTGGTTCTCTTGACAAATTACTTCGCTGACAAAAAAATCTTTGAAGAAAACAAGGACGGCTATGCCAACATTTTGATTCTGAAAGATGCGTCTCTATTCTCCAAATTATCCGTCATCCCTGATTTACTAAAAGGAGATGTTGTCGGCAATGATAATATTGAGTATATCAGAGCGCGTAATATTAAGATCTCTTCAGATAGTGAATTGGAGTCAGATGTTGATGGCGATAAATCGGATAACCTACCTGTAGAAATCAAAGTTCTAGCTCAGCGAGTAGAAGTATTTTCAAAACCGAAAGAGTAGAAGGTAAAAATTAGTTTATTATTCACAACGAAATTAAGTTCTATATCAACGATTGGAGGAGGAATGAATTCTCTATTTGATGAATTTCGAACAATTTGTTCTCATTTAAACCAAATCGGAATCACACCGACTCTCATGGGGTCCTTGGGTTTTGAATACCGTTCAAATGAAGAATGGAGGCCGTCTGACATTGACATTCATGTGCCTGGTGATCCTAGAGGTTGGGAAGCACCTGATCATCTCAGAATTTATGAGTGGGACAAGATAATGAAAGTGATGAAACACTTAGGCTATGCCTTAATAGATATTCATGAGCATGAATTCAAAAAAGATGGTCTGAGTGTTGAATTCGGAAGTATCGATTCTTTACCTGATTTTGCAGGAGTTTCGGAATCGGATATAGAGTTGATTCATCTAGAAAACATCACTTTTCGCGTTCCAAATCTAGAACAGTTTTTAAGTATTTATAAGGCTTCTTCCCAAGATTCTTATCGAAATGAGCACAATAACAATAAGGATTTTAAAAAAATTGAGTGGCTGGAAAGACATTTGTAAATTATCATATGAAAAGTAGTAAGTTGTAAGACTGGCTGCTTTTTTATTTATAGAACCAAACCACTAGAATCTACGGACAAGCCTTGAAAATAAAATACGAAAGTAGTATACTAGAATCACAATTATGAAAACGTTTGTGTCGTAAATGCAACCAAGTAAATCAGGAGACAAATACAGTGGAATTAACAGCCATTTACCATAGACCTGAGTCGGAGTATGCCTATCTTTATAAGAATAAGAAACTTCATATTCGGATTCGAACTAAGAAAGGGGATATTGAAAGTATCAACTTGCATTATGGTGACCCTTTTATCTTTATGGAGGAGTTTTATCAGGATACAAAAGAAATGTCCAAAATAACTTCTGATGCCTTATTTGATTATTGGCAGGTTGAAGTGTCCGTTGACTTTGCACGTATCCAGTATCTCTTTGAACTCAAGGATACAGAAGGTCAAAGTATTTTATATGGCGATAAAGGGTGTGTGGAAAATTCTCTAGAAAATCTTCATGCCATTGGAAACGGATTTAAGTTGCCTTATCTTCATGAAATTGATGCCTGCCAGGTTCCTGACTGGGTTTCAAATACGGTATGGTATCAGATATTTCCTGAGAGATTTGCTAATGGAAATGCTTTATTAAACCCAGAAGGGACTTTAGACTGGGATTCATCTATCACACCTAATAGTGATGATTTCTTTGGTGGTGATTTACAGGGGATTATAGACCATCTGGATTATTTGCAAGACTTGGGCATTACTGGACTTTATCTTTGTCCTATCTTTGAATCTACGAGCAATCATAAGTACAATACGACAGATTACTTTGAAATTGACCGTCATTTTGGAGACAAGGAGACCTTTCGGGAGCTGGTCAAGCAAGCTCATCAGCGTGGTATGAAAATCATGCTGGATGCGGTATTTAACCATATTGGTTCGCAATCGCCTCAATGGCAAGATGTTGTCAAAAATGGTGAGGAGTCTGCTTACAAAGATTGGTTCCATATACAACAATTCCCAGTGACGACTGAAAAGCTATCTAATAAGAGAGACTTACCCTATCATGCTTTTGGTTTCGAGGACTATATGCCTAAGCTAAATACAGCCAATCCAGAGGTCAAGGATTATCTTTTAAAGGTTGCGACTTATTGGATTGAAGAGTTTGATATTGATGCTTGGCGTTTGGATGTGGCTAATGAGATTGACCATCAGTTCTGGAAGGATTTTCGTAAGGCAGTTTTAGCTAAAAAGCCTAATCTTTATATCCTAGGAGAAGTCTGGCATACGTCTCAGCCTTGGCTAAATGGAGATGAGTTCCATGCGGTCATGAATTATCCTTTATCTGATAGCATCAAGGAGTATTTTTTGCGTGGTGTTAAGAAGACGGATCAGTTCATCAATGAAATCAATGGCCAATCTATGTATTACAAGCAGCAGATTTCAGAAGTTATGTTTAATCTCTTGGATTCGCATGATACAGAACGAATCTTGTGGCCGGCCAATGAAGACGCTCAACTGGTCAAATCAGCCCTAGCCTTTTTCTTTTTACAAAAGGGAACACCGTGCATTTATTACGGAACCGAGCTAGCCTTGACCGGAGGACCAGACCCAGATTGTCGTCGTTGTATGCCTTGGGAACGCGTATCAAGTGATAATGATATGCTGAACTTTATCAAGAATCTAATCAAGATTCGCAAACATGCGTCAGCAATCATTCAGCACGGCAAGTATAGCCTTCAAGAAATCAAAGCTGATGTACTAACCTTGAAATGGAATTACGATAACCAAGTCATCAAAGCCATTTTTAACCAGTCCAAAGAAGATTATCTTTTAGAAAAGGAAGCAGTAGCACTAGCAAGCAATTGCCAAGAACTAGAGAATCAGCTTGTGATTTCTCCAAATGGATTTGTGATTTTCTAAAAAGTAGTGGATGAAGATTATGATTTTAAGTTCAATTTATATAGTATAATAAGGCTAATTACTAAACCTGTAAAAGGAGAAGAAGATGAAGAAATCAAGAAAATTAGCCACATTAGGAATCTGTTCCGTCTTGTTTTTAGGCTTGACTGCTTGTCAACAACAAAATACTACTTTTGAAGGGACGAATCAAAGGCAAACCAGTTCAGCGAAAGTTCCATGGAAAGCTTCATACACCAACCTAAACAATCAGGTAAGTACAGAAGAGGTCAAATCTCTCTTATCAGCTCACTTGGATTCAAATAGTGTTGATGCCTTTTTTAATCTTGTAAATGATTATAATACTATTGTCGGCTCGACAGGCCTATCAGGAGATTTCACTTCCTTTACTCACACCGAATACGATGTTGAGAAAATTAGCAACCTTTGGAATCAAAAGAAAGGCGATTTCGTTGGTACAAACTGTCGTATCAATAGTTATTGTCTTTTGAAAAATTCAGTCACAATTCCAAAACTTGAAAAGAATGACCAATTGCTTTTCCTAGATAACAATGCGATTGATAAGGGGAAGGTCTTTGATTCACAAGATAAGGAAGAATTTGATATTCTATTTTCTAGAGTTCCAACTGAAGCGACTACAGATGTCAAAGTTCACGCTGAAAAGATGGAAAAATTCTTCTCCCAATTTCAATTTAATGAAAAAGCTCGAATGCTATCTGTAGTTTTGCACGACAATCTGGATGGTGATATCTGTTTGTAGGCCACGTTGGTGTTTTAGTGCCGGCTGATGACGGCTTCTTATTTGTAGAGAAATTGACTTTCGAAGAGCCCTACCAAGCTATTAAATTTGCCAGCAAGGAAGATTGCTACAAGTATTTAGGCACCAAGTATGCGGATTATACAGGTGACGGACTAGCTAAGCCTTTCATCATGGATAATGATAAGTGGGTTAAGCTTTAATAGTGGTAAGATATGACAGTAATCCTAGGACATTTATATTTTTGATGAGTTAATAATTAATAGCCAGGAACCACGAAAAAATGAAACATTTATTGGTTATATCCAAAGATACGATATTGATGGGGAAGGCAATCAATCAGAAGTATGGGAAGTGACTGAGGAGGAAGATTAGATATTTTGTAACATATCTCTAACAATCATTGCTTTTTAGAACTTTAAAATTTAGTTTCATTAACAAAAAATAAATTGAATGTTATTTTAAATTTATTATACTCTAAATAAAATATTTTGAAAGGAAAATACATGTACAATTCATTTTCAGATGTTCCAACAGTAAAAGACGAATTTAAGATTGACGAATATATTCTTGGATTATCAAATTTTATTTCAGGATGTGAGACTCCTTTAACACTAGCTATTCAAGGTGATTGGGGAACTGGAAAAACCAGTATTATGTATCAGGTTGAGGAAAAACTTAAGGAAAAAGCTTCCAGTAATTCAAAAGGAAAAATTAAAACAATCTTTTTTAATACTTGGCAATATTCACAATTTGATATGGATAAGAATTTAGCAGTCACGTTAATTACAGATTTAATTGATGAATTAGAAGTAACTGATGTAAATAAAATAGAAAACTTAAAAAAATCTTTAGCAGTTATTACAAAAAGTATGGAATATCTTAAACTAGATTTTGGTCTCTTAAATATTGAAAAAATTAATAATCAACTTCTAAAATTTATAAGCAATGAAGAGAAATCGAATAACCTAAAAAATCTAAAACAAAATCTACAAAGTATGATTGATGAGTCTATCAAAGAAAATAATTATGAAAAGATAGTAATTTTCATAGATGATCTTGACAGATTATTCCCTCAAAAAGCGATTGAATTCCTAGAAATTTTAAAACTTTTCTTAGATTGCAGAAATTGTGTCTTTGTTTTAGCTATTGATTATAATGTTGTTTTAAGAGGAACAAAAAGTAAGTATGGTGATGATTTGGACAACGAAAAAGGAAAAGCTTTTTTTGAGAAAATAATTCAAGTACCTTTTACTGTGCCGGTTGCAAATTATCATATGGAGAACTTTGTTAATGTCTCTTTAGAAAAAATTAATTTTCATTTTGATAATGATGTTACAAAGAATATAACACAATTAATTAGAGATTCAATAGGAAATAATCCTCGCAGTGTCAACAGATTATTCAATTCTGTTAGTCTCTTGATGCATATTATAAATCCAAATAATGAGTTAGAAAATGATGATAAATTACTAATCATAGCTACAGTATGTTTTCAATTACGCTTTAATGAAGCTTATGACTATTTATTAACTTCGTATAACAATAGTCCAGAAGATTCTGAAGAAACCAAATATTTTCTTATTGATTTACTTGAAAATTCATTTGAAATACCTGATGATGCTGATTATAATTCTCTCGTATTTCGTTATGGTATCTTTAGTTTTAAAAATCAAAAGGAATTAGAATCTTTCAGAAAATTTTTTAATACTTTGAAATTATTGCTTAAATATAATGTTGATAAATTAGAAGTTGAAGAGTTCGAAAATTTGATGAAAAAAATGAGTTCTTCAAATACGATTTCAACCGGAAACTTAGACATAGATATAAATAAAACATCAACTCAAAATCATTCACCTAATGAAGATGTTCAATTCGTTATCCGTAAATTATTTAATACACTAGTTAATACTAATCATTTCGACCTTTCAAAACCAGAGTATTTTGGAAAAGAGAATAAGGAAGAACGCGAAATGTCAATTTCATTAGATTTTATAAAAATAGCTAATGAATATAATGTTGTTAGGTTAACACAAGGAAAAGGGCAAGGCTTAAATATCTACTCTCAAAATAATAAATCAAATTCTATTTATATATCGGGTGATACTTATGGAAATATAAATAATGATGGTATACAAATTTATGTTGATAAGAAACTAGTAGGAAAGATAAATAGAAGTACTTATAAACATTTTAAAGCTAAAATGTTACGAGAGAATCCTCAAAAGTATGACGAATTTGAAAAAACTTTTATAAATGATTTTTTTAAGCTCTTGGAAAATGTAAAAAATTATATTTAACTTTTTAGTGTATTTCACTTTTATTAGTTGATTAAATGCTAAAATCTTATCAGCGTGAAGATTTCCAAAGGTTTATGCTTTGTAGTTTTATCTTGATTGGTATATAATTTAACTTAGAGTAAATAGGAGGATTAATCAGATGGAATTAAAAGATTTTACAGAAAAAGAACAGGAAATGATTAAGAATGGGCTAACTACTTCTAAGATTAGTGACAAGGAAACTGCTAAAAAAATTCTTGCTCTAGTACCACAAGAATTGATTAAGCGAATCCCATTTTTCGTCAGAAAGCATGCTACGACACGTACGATTAAACGCATTTCAATTGAACACCCTGAACTCTACGCTGCAGCTCAAACAAGTGGTGAGATTCCAGAAAAAGAACGCGAAGAATTACGTCAGATTATCACGACTATCTTTGAACAAAAGATGAATAAGCATAGTATTCGTTAAATACAAAATCTGAGAACTAGAGCCTTCTAGTTCTTTTTATATTCGCTTTCACATTATACAGTTTATAAAAATCTATATAAAATAATATATTTCCGAACAAAAATAGATATTTTTTCAAAAAAGTACTTTACAGAGTGTTGGAAGTATGTTATATTAATAAAGCTTAGAAAATGAGATGATGTTTTCTAGCAAATATAAACCCGAGTAAAAAATGCCTACGGACAGGCAGGGTTGAATGCCGAAGCGTGGTTGAAAAACCACATTATTGATAGGGTTAAAAGCCTACTTTTATAAGTTGATGTTAGGACACTTATCCTAATTCATAAATTTTTAGTGTGGTGAAAGCACACGTCATCTTGTGAAACGATCAATAAAGTACGTAATATTTGCTACTAGAGAGTTAGGAAACATCAGGAACAGACATACTCAAAAGAAACAAACATAAAAACGTCAGAAGATTGCAGAGCAGGTGAAAACCTGCTCTTTTTTCATGAGTCAACCTTTAGTCGCCTTCGTCTTCTTGAAGCGCTAAAAATACAGTAAAGGAGTATGTCTTGAAGGAGTTAGATCAAAATCAAGCCCCAATTTATGAGGCCTTAGTCAAGCTACGAAAGAAAAGGATTGTTCCCTTTGATGTGCCAGGTCACAAGCGTGGACGCGGAAATCCAGAATTGGTTGAACTGCTAGGTGAAAAATGTGTAGGCATTGATGTTAATTCGATGAAACCCTTGGATAATCTTGGTCACCCCATTTCGATTATTCGAGATGCAGAGGAGCTGGCTGCAGATGCTTTTGGAGCTAGCCATGCCTTTCTCATGATTGGAGGAACAACTTCATCGGTGCAGACTATGATTCTGTCAACCTGCAAGGCTGGAGATAAGATTATTCTGCCACGAAATGTCCATAAATCTGCTATCAATGCGCTGGTTCTATGTGGTGCCATTCCCATCTATATCGAGATGAGTGTAGATCCTAAGATTGGTATCGCTTTAGGTCTTGAAAATGACCGAGTAGCCCAGGCCATAAAGGACCATCCAGATGCCAAGGCCATTTTGATTAACAATCCTACTTACTACGGAATCTGTTCAGACCTAAAGGGGTTGACAGAAATGGCTCATGAAGCTGGTATGATGGTTTTAGTAGATGAAGCCCACGGAGCACACTTACATTTTACTGATAAACTTCCAATTTCTGCTATGGATGCAGGTGCTGATATGGCAGCAGTTTCCATGCATAAGTCTGGTGGGAGTTTGACACAAAGTTCCCTTCTTTTAATCGGGGAGCAGATGAATCCTGAGTACGTTCGCCAGATTATCAATCTTACCCAGTCTACATCCGCCTCTTATTTGCTGATGGCTAGTTTGGATATTTCACGTCGCAACTTGGCCCTTCGTGGTAAAGAGTCGTTTGAAAAGGTCATTGAACTATCTGAGTATGCTCGCCGTGAAATCAATGCTATCGGTGGCTACTATGCCTATTCAAAAGAATTAATAGACGGAGTGTCCGTTTGCGATTTTGACGTGACCAAGTTGTCAGTTTATACTCAGGGTATTGGCTTAACAGGTATCGAGGTTTATGACCTCCTACGAGACGAATACGACATTCAGATCGAGTTTGGTGATATTGGTAATATCTTGGCCTATATTTCAATCGGTGACCGTATCCAAGACATCGAGCGCTTGGTCGGTGCTTTGGCTGATATCAAGAGACTCTATTCACGAGATGGGAAGGGCTTGATAGCTGGAGAATATATCCAGCCCGAGTTAGTGCTGTCTCCACAAGAAGCCTTCTATTCAGAGAGAAAAAGTTTGACCTTAGATGAGTCGGTTGGACAGGTCTGTGGGGAATTTGTCATGTGCTATCCTCCAGGGATTCCTATCTTGGCTCCTGGTGAACGCATTACACGTGAAATTGTAGACTATATCCAATTTGCCAAGGAACGTGGTTGTTCCCTCCAAGGGACGGAAGATCCTGAGGTCAATCATATCAATGTCATTAAGAGAAAGGAGAACTAGATGGATTTATGGTTTTCTGAAGTTCATACTCCAGATGTGAAATTGTCCCTGAGAACAGCCAAGCAACTCTACGTTGGAAAAAGTGAATGGCAGGATATCGAAGTCTTGGATACGCCAGCTTTTGGTAAAATACTGATTTTAAATGGTCATGTCTTGTTTTCAGATGCGGATGACTTTGTCTACAACGAAATGACGGTTCACGTTCCCATGGCTGTCCACCCAAATCCCAAGAAAGTCTTGGTTATTGGGGGTGGTGATGGCGGTGTCGCCCAAGTATTAACACTCTATCCAGAATTGGAACAAATCGATATTGTGGAACCGGATGAGATGTTGGTTGAGGTCTGTCGTGAGTATTTTCCAGACTTTGCTTCAGGGCTAGATGATCCTCGTGTCACCATTTACTATCAAAATGGGCTACGCTTTTTGCGAAACTGCGAAGATGACTATGATATTATCATCAACGATGCGACAGATCCATTTGGACATACGGAAGGGCTCTTTACCAAGGAATTTTACGGTAATAGTTATCGGGCTCTGAAGGAAGACGGCATCATGATTTACCAGCATGGTAGTCCTTTCTTTGACGAAGATGAGTCTGCTTGTCGTAGCATGCACCGCAAGGTCAATCAAGCCTTTCCAATTAGTCGGGTCTATCAGGCCCACATCCCAACCAGTCCTGCTGGCTATTGGTTATTTGGATTTGCATCGAAAAAATACCACCCTGTCAAAGATTTTGACAAGGAAGGCTGGAAAAAACGTCAGCTTTTCACAGAATACTATACTGCAAACTTACATGTGGGAGCCTTTATGTTGCCCAAATATGTTGAGGACATTTTAGAAGAAGAGGAAGGAAAAAAATGAGTCGTTTACTAGTTATCGGATGTGGGGGCGTTGCCCAAGTTGCTATTTCAAAGATTTGCCAAGATAGCGAAACATTTGCAGAGATTATGATTGCTAGCCGTACTAAGTCAAAATGTGATGACTTGAAAGCTAAATTAGAAGGCAAAACAAGTACTAAGATTGAGACAACTGCTCTTGATGCTGACAAGGTAGAAGAAGTGATTGCCTTGATTGAAAGCTACAAGCCAGAAGCTGTTTTGAACGTAGCTCTGCCTTATCAAGATTTAACCATCATGGATGCTTGTTTGGCAACTGGAGTCCACTATATCGACACAGCTAACTACGAGGCAGAGGATACTGAAGATCCTGAGTGGCGTGCTATCTATGAGAAACGTTGCAAGGAACTTGGTTTTACAGCCTACTTTGACTACTCATGGCAGTGGGCTTATCAGGAGAAATTCAAAGAAGCAGGCTTGACTGCTCTTCTTGGTTCTGGTTTTGACCCAGGTGTGACCAGTGTCTTTTCAGCTTATGCCCTCAAACACTATTTTGATGAAATCCATTATATCGACATTTTAGACTGTAATGGTGGTGACCACGGTTATCCATTTGCGACCAACTTCAACCCAGAAATCAATCTACGCGAGGTTTCTGCGCCAGGTTCTTACTGGGAAGATGGAAAATGGGTCGAAGTCGAAGCTATGTCTATCAAGCGTGAGTACGATTTCCCTCAGGTTGGACAAAAAGACATGTATCTTCTCCACCATGAAGAAATTGAATCATTGGCCAAGAACATTCCAGGTGTCAAACGGATTCGTTTCTTTATGACTTTTGGTCAATCTTATCTAACGCACATGAAATGTCTTGAAAATGTTGGGCTCCTTCGTACGGATACCATTAACTTCAATGGACAAGACATCGTTCCGATTCAATTCTTAAAATCCTTGCTTCCAGATCCTGCTAGCCTTGGCCCACGTACAGTTGGAAAAACCAATATCGGCTGTATCTTTACTGGTGTCAAAGATGGCGTTGAGAAGACCATCTACATCTACAATGTTTGCGACCATCAAGAATGTTACGCAGAAGTTGGTTCACAAGCCATTTCTTACACAACAGGTGTTCCAGCCATGATTGGGACAAAATTAGTTATGAACGGTACTTGGAAACAAGCTGGAGTTTACAACCTTGAGGAGTTAGATCCAGATCCATTCATGGAAGCTTTGAATAAATACGGTTTGCCATGGGTTGTGGTTGAAAATCCACAAATGGTGGACTGATGAAGTTAGAACAAGTACCAACTCCAGCTTACGTCATTGACTTGGCAAAGTTAGAAGCCAACTGCCACATTCTACAATATGTTCAAGAAGAAGCTGGTTGCAAGGTTTTGCTTGCCCAGAAGGCATATTCCCTCTACAAAACCTATCCCTTGATTAGCCAGTATCTATCAGGTACGACAGCCAGTGGACTCTATGAAGCTAAGCTAGCTAGGGAAGAATTCTCTGGGGAAGTCCATGTATTTGCGCCTGCTTTCAAGGATGCAGACTTGGAGGAATTGCTAAAGATAACGGACCATATCGTCTTTAACTCAGAGAGACAGTTGCGTAAACATGGGCCTCGTTGTCGAGATGCTGGTATCAGTGTTGGTTTGCGCATAAACCCTCAATGTTCAACGCAAGGTGACCACGCGCTTTATGACCCTTGTGCTCCAGGCTCTCGTTTTGGAGTCACTCTAGACAGGATTCCGAGTGATTTACTAGATTTGGTGGATGGTCTTCATTTTCACACCCTTTGTGAGCAGGGAGCAGATGATTTACAGACAACTTTGAAAGCAGTAGAAGCGCAATTTGGACCGTATTTGCATCAGGTCAAATGGCTCAATATGGGTGGTGGTCATCACATCACAAGAGAGGACTATGATGTAGATTTGCTGATTTCTGAGATCAAGCGTATCCGAGAAACTTACAATCTTGAAGTTTATATCGAGCCGGGTGAAGCCATTGCGCTCAATGCTGGTTATCTAGCAACTGAAGTATTGGATATTGTCGAAAACGGTATGGAAATCTTGGTTTTAGATGCCTCTGCGACCTGCCATATGCCTGATGTACTTGAGATGCCCTATCGTCCACCTTTGAGAAATGGCTTTGAGGCACAGGAAAAAGCCCATACTTACAGACTTTCTTCTAATACCTGTCTGACGGGCGATGTGATTGGTGATTATAGCTTTGAAAATCCAGTCCAAATCGGTGATAGACTTTATTTTGAAGATATGGCTATTTACTCATTTGTTAAAAATAATACCTTTAATGGTATTGGATTGCCCAGTCTCTACCTCATGGACGAACAGGGAGACTGCAGCTTAGTCAAAGCCTTCGGCTATCAAGATTTTAAAGGGAGATTATCATGATGGACAGTCCAAAAAAATTAGGCTATCGCATGCCAGCAGAGTACGAACCCCATCACGGAACCTTGATGATCTGGCCAACAAGACCAGGATCTTGGCCTTATCAAGGTAAGGCAGCTAAAAAGGCTTTTAGCCAGATTATCAAAAGCATAGCAGAAGGGGAGAGAGTCTATCTTTTGGTGGAGCAAGATTATCTATCTGAAGCCCAAGACTACCTTGGAGATAGCGTTGTTTATTTAGACATTCCCACCAATGATGCCTGGGCGCGTGATACTGGCCCAACCATTCTCCTTAATGATAAAAGGGAAAAGTTGGCAGTAGACTGGTCTTTCAATGCTTGGGGTGGAGCTGTAGATGGTCTCTACCAAGACTATGAAGATGATGATCAAGTAGCCAGTCATTTTGCTGAGGCCTTGGAAATGCCTGTTTATAATGCTAAGCCTTTCGTCCTTGAAGGCGGAGCCATTCATAGCGATGGTCAAGGAACCATTCTTGTGACTGAAAGTTGCTTGCTTAGTCCTGGTCGCAATCCTAACCTGACTAAAGAGGAAATCGAGAATACCTTATTAGAGTGCCTTGGAGCTGAAAAAGTCATCTGGCTTCCTTATGGTATTTATCAGGATGAAACCAATGAACACATTGACAATGTTGCTGCCTTCGTTGGTCCTGCTGAGCTTGTCTTGGCTTGGACGGACGATAAAAGTGATCCTCAGCATGCCATGTCAAAAGCAGATCTCGAACTCTTAGAGCAAGAAACAGATGCAAAAGGTCGTCACTTCACCATTTATAAATTGCCTATCCCTGCAGTTCGTCAAGTTGTGACAGAAGAGGATTTGTCAGGCTACATCTATGAAGAAGGAGAAGAAGAGCGATACGCAGGTGAAAGGCTTGCTGCTTCCTATGTCAATTTCTATATTGCCAACAAGGCTGTCTTGGTTCCACAGTTTGAGGATGTAAACGACCAAGTGGCCTTAGATATCCTCAGCAAGTGTTTTCCAGACCGTAAAGTTGTCGGAATACCAGCTAGAGATATTCTCTTAGGCGGTGGCAATATCCACTGTATCACCCAACAAATCCCAGAATAGGAGAAAAAGATGAGAAATGTAAGAGTTGCAGCTATTCAGATGAAATGCGCTAAGGATGTGGCAACAAATATCCAAACCGCAGAGCGTTTAGTACGTCATGCTGCAGAACAAGGCGCACAAATCATTCTCTTGCCCGAGTTGTTTGAACGTCCCTATTTCTGTCAGGAACGTCAGTATGACTACTACCAGCATGCCCAGTCTGTGACAGACAATACAGCTATTCAGCATTTTAAGGTGATTGCTAAGGAACTAGAAGTTGTTTTACCGATCAGTTTCTATGAAAAAGATGGTAATGTCTTGTATAACTCTATTGCCGTCATTGATGCAGATGGGGAAGTGCTGGGTGTTTATCGAAAGACCCACATACCAGATGATCATTATTATCAAGAAAAGTTTTATTTCACGCCTGGTAACACTGGTTTCAAGGTATGGGATACTCGGTATGCCAAGATTGGTATTGGTATCTGTTGGGATCAATGGTTCCCCGAAACAGCCCGCTGTCTTGCGTTAAATGGTGCTGAATTGCTCTTTTATCCTACAGCCATCGGTTCAGAGCCGATTTTGGATACAGATAGTTGCGGTCATTGGCAACGTACCATGCAAGGGCACGCAGCAGCAAATATTGTCCCAGTTATTGCAGCCAATCGTTATGGATTAGAGGAAGTCACTCCAAGTGAGGAAAATGGTGGACAGAGTTCCAGTCTTGACTTCTACGGTTCATCCTTTATGACGGATGAAACAGGAGCTATTCTAGAGCGAGCAGAAAGACAGGAAGAAGCTGTTCTGTTAGCAACTTATGACCTAGACAAGGGAGCAAGCGAACGCCTAAACTGGGGCTTGTTTCGAGATAGAAGACCCGAAATGTATCAACGAATTACGGACTAGTAGGAGAGAAATGAGAGATTCATTCTGCTAGACTAACTTCTTATTAGCAACTATAAGATACTCGGTCATCTAGCAAGTGGATTTTATATTTTAACCCTCTAAGGCTTTCTCGCGTTTTTATGCGAGGAGCTTTTCTGTTTAAGCTTTATCAATAAAACATGCTATAATAGTTGCAGAAAGGTTGGTAGTTATGGCTAGGATATTGGTTATTGAAGACAATAGTGACATTCAAGAGATTTTACGAACACTTCTTACTGAGGAGCATGAGGTGATTCAAGCCTTTTCTGGTACAGAAGGAATCATGCTTTTTGACCAAGGTGGGATTGACCTCGTTTTGCTAGATATCATGCTTCCTGGGAAAAATGGGGATCAGGTTTTAAAAGCCATCAGGGAACAAAGTCAAATTCCAGTCATTATGCTAACGGCTTTGAGCGATAAGAAGTTAATCAGTCAATACCTCTTAGACGGTGCCAATGATTACATAGTCAAACCTTTTGATTTGGACGAAGTCTTTGCCAGAGTTACTGTTCAATTACGCCAAAGTGCAGAAAAACAGCCTATGGAAATAGGAAAAACTGAAAATCTGCCACAAAACTTGAAAAATATCCAGTTTGATGCAGAAAGTTTTGAAATCAAAAATAGTCAGGAAACGATTCGCCTTGCCAAGAAAGAATGCTTGATTCTCCAAACTCTCATTAAATATCCAAAGAAAATTTTCACCAAGGAAGAACTTTATGAATTGGTCTGGGAGGATAGCTACCTACCTGGAGATAATACTCTCAATACGCATTTGAGTAATCTTCGTAAAAAATTAAACCAGCTTGACCCAAATCAAGAATATATTGAAACCATCTGGGGCGTTGGGGTAAGATTAAAAGGAGACAAGCAATGACCTACATGATAATTTTTGTTCTACTGGTACTCCTAATTATTTTATCGATTGCATTGATTCGCTACCATCTAGCACTTAAAAACTTGAGTCAACAGATTGAAGACAAGATTCTCACGGGTAGTATGAAAAGAGTCGGAGTCAACATTTTTTCCAAACATTTTTTACATCTCTACCAGCAAATTGAAAATCTATTTCAAGAAGTGGAACAATCTCGATTGGTGATGAAAAGGGAAAAACAGACTCTGGATATGGCCATCAGCAATATCGCCCATGATATTCGAACACCTTTGACTATCGCTTCAGGTTACACCCAACAATTGATAAAGTCTCCTGAAAACAAAGCAGAAACCTTACAAAAAATCGCCCAGCATCTTGATTTAGTTTCCAAACGTTTGGAGGCTCTCCTAGAATATCGTCGTTTGATGGAAGGAGCTGTCAAACCGAAACTGGAAGAAGTTGATCTTTCAGCTTTTATTACCAAGAAGACTTTGGCTTATTATGATGTTTTTCAGACGGCAAAGATTATGCTTGATTTTAAGGTTGAAACTGGTCTGAAAATGAGGACTGATGAAGACTTGCTGGATCGAATTTTACAAAATCTGCTTGGGAATGTCCTAAAACATGGCAAGGAAGAAGCGCGTCTATCTTTGAGAAAGGAAAAGGAACAGCTTGTCTTAGAGATTGCAAACCTTGTTAAACAGCCCATCAAAAAAATAGAAAATCTCAGCAACCGTTTTTATTCTGAAAATCTATCTGATACTGAAGAATCCTCTGGCTTAGGCCTTTATATTACTGAAGAATTATGTCATCTTCTCGGTGCAGAGATGAAACTAAGCACAGATGGGCAGTGGTTATCGGTTTTTATTCACTTTTAACGAAATAAACCTCCTCTGTAGGCTAGAGGAGGTCTTTTTTATAGACTTTTCTTTTTGAAAACTGCCAGTCCACTTAGATTAAAGATTACAATAACAGCTAAGGTAACTATAAGGGTATAGAAAATGGATTCACTATTAGCAGTCATAGCATAGGAAAAATGCAAGGACAAATATGGTAAAAATTTGATATTTGGAAAAATGATCATTGGCATAGAAAGGATGATAGAGCTAATCAGATAACCAATAAATACGGCAAGATAAGAATGAGTCAGGTAGAGAATAAAGGAAATAATCGAAAGCCAAGCGAGAAGGCAGAGAAATTGAAGGAAAATCATTAAGAGGAGATTAGTAACAAAACCATCAGGTATCGTACCAAGTCCGTTTAGTAGAGTTGAGGGAACAAAAGCAATCACAAGGCTGGCGATGAGTTGTAAGAGAGCGATACTTGCTAGAACAAAGGATTTAGCGAAGAAAAACTCTGTACGAGAAACGCCAACTGTCAAACTATTTTTATAAAGCTTTCCGATTAGATCGACCCCAAGAACTAAACATGTTAGAATAATGCAGAGAAAAACAAGGTTTGAATCATTGCTAGACGCATTGATAAGAGCTTGAATACCGTCCCAACCATGGGTTGGAATTTCTGGTTCTTCTGTCTGGATTGCCATCAGATGGCCTGTAGCCCCGATAGTGGCACCCAGTAGCAAGAGGACAAAGAGAATGAATTCTGTAATCCAGAATCCTTTGGAGCGGAAAAGACGGTAAAAATCTGCTTGAATGGTATGTATCATGATTTTCCTCCTATTGGACCAATTGAGTGAAGTATTCTTCTAGGTTTTGACGGGCATAGTAAATCTCGTCAATGGCGACATCTGCCAAGGTTAATTCCTTAAGAATCTGTTTGACATCTTGTTCCTGACCAAAGATGTGAATTTCATTTTCTGGATTAACAACCTTGAACTGGAGCTGGATTTGTTCTTTTAATACTTGACAAGCTTTCTCTTGGTCAGCTGTCTTAAGGACAATATAATCCTCACTTAGTGTTTCAAATTCAGCTTTGCTGATTTCACGGATAATCTTGCCTTGATCTAAAATACCAAAGCGATTTGCTACGAGATAGAGTTCTGACAAGATATGGCTAGAGATGAGAATGGTTATCCCTTTTTCTTGATTGAGCCGTTGAATCATTAGACGAAATTCTTTGATACCGATTGGGTCGAGACCGTTGATAGGTTCATCTAATATTAGGAAGTCTGGTTTGGATAGAAGGGCAATGGCGATACCGAGTCTTTGTTTCATTCCTAGCGAGAAATCACGAAAGACTTTCTTACCTGTATCTGGCAAACCTACATAGTCCAGCGTTTCTCGAATGACTTGATCAGCATTTGGAATATGACGAATCATACAGTAATATTTCAGATTTTGGTAGGCTGTTAAGTGATTATGAGCTACAGGTGATTCGATAACAGAACCTACTCGAGATAGGGCCTTGGTCCACTCATTTTCCGATTGACTAGAAAAGAGGGAAACAGTCCCTTTATCCGCAAACAGTAGTTGCGTAATGATTTTTATCAATGTGGTTTTCCCAGCTCCGTTCTTTCCGATAAGTCCATAAATATCTCCCTCTCTTATCGTTAGATGAAGATCCTGAAGAATAGCTTGTTTGTCGAAGTTTTTGGACAATCCATGAATGTCGAGTACTGTTTTCATGATTCTCTCCTTTTGATTTATTTTGTTAACTTTAGTATAAAGCATAGAAATCAAAGAAAGCTCAACTATTTCTAAAGAGTTTCTAAAGTTTTAGGAATTATTAAATATCAAAACCCAGTTTATATGAACTGGGCTTCTTGATTATAAAATATATTTCTCAATCGCACGCGCAACACCGTCTTCTTCGTTGCTTGCTGTAACGGCATCCGCAAGAGATTTGACATAATCGCTGGCATTTCCCATTGCAACACCAAGCCCTGCAAATTGGAGCATTTCGATATCGTTATTGGCATCACCCATGGCCATAATTTCTGATTGTTCAATCTTCAAAATCTCAGCTAATCGTGAAAGAGCAGTAGCCTTTGTTGTTCCAAGTGGCATAGCCTCATAAATGACTGGCTGAGAACGAACTCCACTAAATTGTTGGCAGAGTTCCTCAGCAAACCGCTCTTCAAAATCGTCTGTTTGCTCTTTGGTGCCCAAAAACATACCTTGGAACATGCGATATTTGCCACTAGTCGCTTCTTCTAACGAAATTTCTGTCAAGTCTGAAAAGACTAGGTCGGCATCATTTTGGATGACTTGATTGGGCTTGCCACCGAGGACAAAATAATGTGTCTCGTCAAAAAGCGTCAACTGAACATCACTTTTTTCAGCTAGGTCATAGAGGTACTCGATGTCTGCTGGACTGAGTTCTTGCCAGTCAACTAGTCCCCAGTCACTGGTCTGGTGAGTTGAACAACCGTTGTTAACAATAACATATTCGTTCTGGAGGTCAAGCCCCAGTTTTTTGTAGTAGGGGAGAACACCGAAAAGCGGGCGACCCGTACAGAGAACCAGTTTGACACCTGTTTCAATGGCTTGGTGAATAGCAGTAATGTGAGCTTGTGGGATTTCCTTGGCTTCATTTAGGAGGGTTCCGTCCATATCCAAGGCTAGTAGTTTAATCATAAGACTTCCTTCTTTATCTTTTGGTATTATTATAGCATATTTTAGAGGAAAGGAGGAGGAATCTTCGGGCTAATCATGGTATAATAAAAGGTAATGAAAAATTCCAACGAGGCTGAGATGAAATTACTTTATACTGATATTCGGACTTCTTTGACTGAAATTTTAACGAAAGAGGCGGAAGAGCTAGTTGCTGCTGGCAAGCGGGTCTTCTACATCGCCCCCAACTCTCTTTCTTTTGAAAAGGAACGCGCCGTGCTGGAATGCTTGTCCCAGCAGGCTTCTTTTGCGATTACCGTCACGCGCTTTGCTCAGATGGCTCGTTATCTGGTCTTGAATGACCTGCCTACCAAGACCAGTCTTGATGATATCGGTCTTGGGATGGCCTTTTATAAGTGCCTTGCTGAGCTCGACCCCAAGGACTTGCGTGTTTATGGCGCTATTAAGCAGGATCCTCAGTTTATCCAGCAGTTGATTGAACTTTATCATGAGATGACGACTGCTCAGATGAGTTTTCTGGACTTGGAAAGTTTGACAGATGAAGACAAGCGAGCAGACTTACTCTTGATTTTTGAGAATGTCACGACCTATCTCAATCAAGGTCAGTTAGCTCAGGGAAGTCAGCTCTCCCATTTGATTAAGGCTATTGAGAATGGCAAGGTAAGTAGTGACCTCACTCAAATCGCCTTGGTCATTGATGGATTTACCCGTTTTTCTGCTGAAGAAGAGCGAATTGTGGACTTACTTCATGGCAAGGGTGTTGAGATTGTCATTGGAGCCTATGCTAGTAAGAAAGCCTATACTAGCCCTTTTAGCGAGGGTAATCTCTACCAAGCCAGTGTGGACTTTCTCCATCATCTAGCCTCTAAATACCAAACTCCTGCTCAGGACTGTTCTCAAACTCATGAAAAGATGGATAGTTTTGACAAGGCCTCTCGTTTATTGGAATCGTCCTATGACTTTTCAGAACTCACTTTGGATGTCGATGAGAAGGACCGTGAAAACCTACAAATCTGGTCTTGTTTGACGCAAAAGGAGGAGTTGGAGCTAGTAGCCCGTAGCATTCGTCAGAAATTACATGAGAACTCAGACCTGAGTTACAAGCATTTTCGTATTCTCTTAGGTGACGTGCCTTCTTATCAATTATCTCTAAAAACGATTTTTGACCAGTATCAGATTCCTTTCTATCTTGGTAGAAGCGAATCCATGGCGCATCATCCCTTGACTCAGTTTGTCGAGTCTATTTTAGCTTTAAAACGCTATCGTTTCCGTCAGGAAGATTTGATTAATCTCCTCAGAACAGGTTTGTATACGGACCTTAGTCAAGCTGAAATTGATGCTTTTGAGCAATATATCCGCTATCTTGGTATCAATGGCTTGCCAGCCTTTCAGCAAGCCTTCACCAAATCCCACCATGGAAAATTTAATCTGGAGCGTTTGAATGCCCTTCGCCTGAGAATTTTAGAACCTCTTGAGACTCTTTTTGCTAGCCGAAAACAAAAGGCTGAAAATCTCTTGCAAAAGTGGAACTCTTTTCTAAAAGAAGGAGCTGTGACCAAGCAGTTACAAGATTTGACAGCCACTATGGAAGCTCTAGAACAGGAAAGACAAGCTGAAGTTTGGAAGGCTTTCTGTCATGTTTTAGAACAATTTGTGACTGTTTTTGCTGGTTCACAAGTTAGTCTAGAGGACTTCCTTGCCTTGCTTCATTCTGGGATGAGTTTGTCTCAGTATCGCACCATTCCAGCAACAGTGGACACTGTTCTGGTGCAGAGTTACGATTTGATTGCACCATTGACTGCTGACTTTGTCTATGCTATTGGTCTGACTCAGGACAATTTACCAAAAATCGCGCAGAATACCAGCCTTTTGACAGATGAAGAAAGACAAAGCTTAAACCAAGCGACAGAGGAAGGAACACAATTGCTGATTGCCAGCAGTGAAAACCTCAAGAAAAATCGCTATACTATGCTTTCCTTGGTCAATTCTGCTCGTAAGCAGTTGGTCTTGTCGGCTCCAAGCCTTTTTAACGAAAGTGAAAGTAAGGAATCTGCTTATCTTCAAGAGTTGGTCCATTTTGGATTTAGTCAAAAAGAGAAGAGGATGAATCACAAAGGGCTGTCTAAGGAAGATATGGGGTCATATCACAGTCTTTTGTCTAGTCTGGTTGCCTATCACCAGCAGGGGGAGACGAGTGATACTGAGCAAGATTTGACCTTTATTAAGGTTCTGGCGCGTGTCATGGGTAAAAAACTAGAACAGCAAGGTCTGGAAAATCCAGCCCTCCCAATCAGTCCAAGCAGTAAGCAGTTGACTAAGGATACCTTACAGGCTCTCTATCCAGCTGACAAGGAATTTTACCTGTCTACGTCTGGTTTGACGGAGTTTTATCGCAATGAATACAGTTATTTCCTCCGTTATGTTCTAGGCTTGCAAGAGGAATTACGTCTACGTCCTGATGCCCGTAGTCATGGGAATTTCTTGCACCGTATTTTTGAACGGGCCTTGCAGTTACCTGATGAAGATTCCTTTGACCAACGTTTGGAACAGGCTATCCAAGAAACCAGCCAAGAACGCGAATTTGAAGCCATTTATCAGGAAAGTTTAGAAGCCCAGTTTACCAAGGAAATTTTGCTTGATGTTGCACGGACGACTGGTCACATTCTCCGCCATAATCCAGCCATCGAAACCATCAAAGAAGAAGCAAATTTCGGTGGGAAAGAGCAAGCCTTTATTCAATTGGATAATGGGCGCAGTGTCTTTGTACGAGGTAAGGTTGACCGCATTGACCGATTGAAAGCTGATGGGGCGATAGGAGTAGTAGACTACAAGTCTAGTCTAACTCAGTTCCAGTTTCCTCATTTCTTTAATGGGCTCAATTCCCAGTTGCCAACCTATCTAGCTGCCCTAAAAAGAGAAGGGGAGCAGAACTTTTTCGGTGCCATGTACTTGGAAATGGCTGAACCAGTCCAATCTCTGATGGCCGTTAAAAATCTGGCAGGTGCAGTAGTAGAAGCCAGCAAGTCAATGAAATACCAAGGGCTCTTTTTAGAAAAAGAAAGCAGTCATTTGGGTGAATTTTACAATAAAAACAAGGCTAATCAGCTGACAGATGAGGAATTCCAGCTCTTACTGGACTACAATGCCCATCTGTACAAGAAGGCAGCTGAGAAGATTTTAGCAGGTCAGTTCGCTATTAATCCTTATACCGAAAATGGCAGAAGTATTGCCCCATATGTTCAACAACATCAGGCTATTACTGGCTTTGAAGCTAATTACCACTTGGGTCAAGCCCGTTTCCTAGAGAAGTTAGACTTGGCTGACGGCAAGCGTCTGGTCGGAGAAAAACTCAAGCAAGGTTGGTTTGAAAAAATAAGAGAGGAGTTGAATCGATGAACCCCATTCCCTTTTTAACTGATGAGGAAATTCGAAAACTGCAAGATGCAGAAGCGCATTCGGGCAAGGAACAGAAGAAAACTGCTGAGCAAATCGAAGCCATCTACACTTCTGGTCAGAATATACTAGTCTCAGCGTCGGCTGGTTCTGGTAAAACCTTTGTCATGGCCGAGCGCATTCTGGACCAATTGGCGCGTGGTGTCGAAATTTCTCAACTCTTTATCTCAACCTTTACAGTTAAGGCTGCTACTGAACTTAAGGAACGTTTAGAGAAAAAAATCAGCCAACAAATCCAAGAAAGTATCGATGTTGACCTCAAACAACACTTGGGTCGCCAGTTGGCAGACCTACCCAACGCAGCTATCGGAACCATGGACTCTTTTACACAAAAATTCCTTGGCAAACATGGTTATCTGCTTGATATTGCGCCTAATTTCAGGATTTTACAAAACCAGAGCGAGCAACTTCTTATAAAAAACGAAATATTCCATGATATCTTTGAAACCCATTACCAAGGTAAACAAAAAGAGTCCTTTAGTCATCTGCTGAAAAACTTTGCTGGACGTGGCAAGGATGAACGCGGCCTCCGCCAGCAAGTCTACAAAATCTATGACTTCCTCCAATCCACCAGCAATCCTCAGAAATGGCTGAGTGAATCTTTCCTCAAAGGCTTTGAAAAAGCTGATTTTACTAGTGAAAAAGAAAAACTAACCGAGAAAATCCAGCAAGCCCTTTGGGATTTGGAAAGCTTTTTCCGTTATCATCTGGATAACGATGCCAAGGAGTTTCCAAAGGCTGCTTATTTAGAAAATGTTCAGTTAGTTCTGGATGAAATTGGCTCCTTAAATCAAGAGTCCGATAGTCAGGCTTATCAAGCAGTGCTTGCGCGTGTTGTCGCAATTTCAAAAGAGAAAAATGGTCGAGCTCTGACTAATGCCAGTCGTAAGGCTGATTTGAAACCGCTGGTCGATGCCTACAACGAAGAGAGAAAGACCCAGTTTGCTAAACTAGGACAACTGTCAGACCAGATAACCATTCTCGACTATCAAGAACGTTACCATGAAGACTCCTGGGAACTAGCTAAGACTTTCCAAACATTTATGAGCGATTTTGTAGAGGCTTATCGTCAGCGTAAACGTCAGGAAAATGCCTTTGAATTCGCTGATATCAGCCATTATACCATTGAGATTTTAGAGAATTTCCCGCAAGTTCGTGAGGCTTATCAGGATCGCTTCCACGAAGTCATGGTCGATGAGTATCAGGATACCAACCATATTCAAGAACGGATGTTGGAATTGCTGTCAAATGGTCACAATCGCTTTATGGTAGGAGATATCAAGCAGTCCATCTACCGTTTCCGTCAGGCAGACCCGCAGATTTTCAATGAAAAGTTCCAACGCTATGCGCAAAATCCAAAAGATGGCAAGCTGATTCTCCTCAAGGAAAATTTCCGTAGTAGTTCAGAAGTGCTGTCAGCAACCAATGATGTTTTTGAACGCCTTATGGACCAAGAAGTCGGCGAAATCAACTATGATAACATGCACCAGCTTGTTTTTGCCAATACCAAACTGACTCCCAATCCAGACAACAAGGCAGAATTTCTCATCTACGACAAGGACGATACAGGCGAGGAAGAAGAGAGCCAAGCAGAAACGAAATTAACAGGGGAAATGCGCTTAGTTATCAAGGAAATCCTTAAACTTCATCAGGAACAAGGTGTTGCCTTTAAAGAAATCGCCCTTCTGACCTCCAGCCGCAGTCGTAATGACCAGATTCTTCTCGCCCTGTCTGAGTACGGGATTCCTGTTAAAACCGACGGAGAGCAAAACAATTATCTCCAATCCCTAGAAGTGCAAGTCATGCTAGACACTCTTCGTGTCATTCATAATCCCCTGCAAGACTATGCCTTGGTTGCCCTTATGAAATCTCCAATGTTTGGCTTTGACGAGGACGAGTTAGCACGTTTGTCCCTTCAGAAAGCAGAGGATAAAGTCCAAGAAAATCTCTATGAGAAACTGGTCAATGCTCAAAAACAGGCTAGCAGCCAGAAAAACTTGATTCACACAGCTCTAGAAAAGAAACTAAAGCAATTCATGGATATCTTGGCTTCTTGGCGCTTGTATGCCAAAACCCACTCCCTCTATGACTTGATTTGGAAGATTTATAACGACCGCTTTTATTATGATTATGTTGGGGCTTTGCCAAATGGTCCTGCTAGACAGGCCAATCTCTATGCCCTAGCACTGCGTGCTGATCAATTTGAAAAGAGCAATTTCAAGGGCTTGTCTCGTTTTATTGGTATGATTAACCAAGTTTTAGAAGCCAAGCACGATCTTGCAAGCGTGGCTGTCGCACCGCCAAAAGATGCAGTAGAGCTCATGACTATCCACAAGAGTAAAGGACTAGAGTTTCCTTACGTCTTTATTCTCAATATGGATCAAGATTTCAACAAGCAAGACTCTATGTCAGAAGTCATTCTCAGCCGTCAGAATGGTCTTGGTGTCAAATATATTGCCAAAATGGAGACAGGGGCAGTAGAAGACTACTATCCTAAAACCATCAAACTCTCCATTCCTAGTCTGACCTATAGACAGAATGAAGAGGAATTACAGCTAGCAAGCTATTCAGAACAGATGCGCCTTCTTTATGTTGCTATGACAAGGGCTGAGAAAAAGCTCTATCTTGTCGGTAAAGGTTCTCGTGAAAAGCTGGAAGCTAAGGAATACCCAGCAGCTAAAAATGGAAAACTAAACAGCAACACTAGACTTCAAGCAAGGAATTTCCAAGATTGGATTTGGGCTATCAGCAAAGTGTTTGCAAAGGATAATCTCAACTTTTGTTATCGTTTTGTTGGTGAAGATCAGCTGACTAGAGAATCTATCGGAGAGTTGGAAAACAAAAGTCCTCTCCAAGATAGCTCCCAAGCAGACAATCGTCAGTCAAATACCATTAAAGAAGCTCTTGAAATGCTGAAAGAAGTTGAAGTTTATAATACTCTTCACCGCGCAGCCATTGAACTTCCTAGTGTTCAAACCCCAAGTCAAATCAAGAAATTCTACGAACCTGTTATGGATATGGAAGGTGTTGAGATTGCAAGTCAAGGACAGTCAGTAGACAAGAAAATCAACTTTGATTTGCCAGATTTTTCAACCAAAGAAAAGGTAACAGGAGCTGAGATTGGTAGTGCCACCCACGAACTCATGCAGAGAATGGATCTCAGTCAGCGACCAACTCTTGCTAGCCTGACAGAAACTCTCAAACAAGTTCAAACTAGCCAAGCTGTCAGAGACAAGATCAATCTTGCTAAAATTCTTGCATTCTTTGACACAGCACTCGGTCAGGAAATTCTCGCTAATACCAACCATCTTTATCGCGAGCAACCTTTCTCCATGCTCAAACGAGACCAAAAGAGTCAGGAAGACTTCGTTGTCCGTGGTATCCTTGATGGCTATCTACTTTACGAAGATAAAATCATTCTGTTCGACTATAAGACAGACCGCTATGATGAACCAAGTCAACTCATAGACCGTTATCGTGGTCAGTTAGCCCTGTACGGAGAGGCTTTATCTCGGGCCTATTCGATTGAAAATATTGAAAAATACTTGATTCTACTCGGTAAAGACGAGGTTCAAGTTGTAAAAGTATAATCTAGAAAGGAGACCTCATGACACTTCCAGTTAGAAAATCCCTGCACGATGCGGTTTTACAGGCTTCAAAAGCGGATACTTGGGAACAAGCTACCAAGGAATGGAAGGAAGTTTCCTTGATTTTTAACGGTATCGGCCGTAGCAATTGTGTCTGTGGAAATGCTATCAAGTACGCTTACGAACTCTTTAACGGTGTCACAGGCCAACGCCTCTTTCCGATTGGTAGCGACTGTGTTCGTCATTTTCATCGATTGACCCTTGACCAGCAACTGGAAGAGGAGGAAAAACTGCTCAGAAAGGTCGACAATCTGACCAGAAAAGCACAGAAAAAGGAAAAAATCAAGGTTAACAAAAGTGACTTTGACGAGCATCTTCTAAAGTGGCTCTGGGAAAAAGGTGTTTTTAAACCCAATCGTGGCAATCAGTTCTCACCTGAAAGAGACTACCAGCTCTTCCTAGAAGTCTTTCGAGGAGGAAGTTGGACCAAGGCAGAGCCCAAGAAAAAGGCTCGGATGGAAGAAGTCCTAGAAAAGTATATCAAGCCCTTTTTACTTGGAAAACCGGATGACCAACTCTACCTTGTCAAGCTAGGAAAGGAAAAAATTGACTACGAACAGGAACTCCGTATCCAGGCAGAGAAAGAGCGCAAGAAAAGAGATAGAATCGCCAAGCAATATGCAGACAATCTGGTACTAGCCATGGGTCCAGCAGAACGTGCCTATCAAGACTACTTTGGCTTTACAGAAACTCTAACTCAAGAAGAACGCAAATGGGAGAAAATTCTTTTTGGTAAAAATCGAACAGAACGGGCTATCAAGGCCAAACAATACCAAAAAGAGTTGGAAAAAGACCAACGAATTGCTAGTCAGAATCCAATTGAAAGAAAGCAGAAGCAGACCTGGCTCCTCAATTCTTACTTTCGTGAGCTTCCTGAAGAAAAAGCCCGATTTTCTAGGCTCTTATTAGAATATCAAAAAAGTGGAGAAGTGCCATTTTCAACTGAATATCTGTCAGACCATCTGCTCGACTTTTTCCATAAAATGAAAGCCTTTGAGTTTGAAATCGCACCAGAACAAGTTCGAAATTTTCTAAAAGAAAGCCTCCAGACAGACATTCTATCCTCAGCACAAGAAAGCTGGATAGAAGGAATTCTCCTCAACTGCATCAAACCATTTTTAGAACGATTATTGATATAACTAACACCTACCGTGGAAATTCCATGGTAGGTGTTAGTTTTAATAGTCAGTATCATTATTATTCTCAACAGATTTATTCGAAAACAAAACACGCTTATTTATATATGCTTTGTTATACTAGATAACTTTTAAAATCTTATAAGAATAACTAGATTATTTTAATGTTTCGTAGTATAATAACATCAGGAAAACAAACTGTATAAACTAATATTTATAGGTTATTCAAAATACTTATATATATGTGTTAAATTATTTATTACAGTAACTAAAACTCTATTATATAAGGAAATATTACATGATTGATATCCACTCTCACATTGTTTTTGGTGTAGATGATGGACCAAGCACAATTGAAGAAAGCCTAGCTCTTCTGAAAGAAGCTTTTTCACAGGGAGTTCGTACAATTGTATCCACTTCACATCGTCGTAAAAATATGTTTGAAACTCCAGAAGATACAATTATGACCAACTTTAAAGAGGTTCAAGCACTTGCTAAGAAAGAACTGCCTGACTTAACTCTTTTATATGGAGCTGAAATATACTTCACCCAAGATGCTCTTGACAAATTGGAAAGCAAGCAGATTCCTACTCTGAACGATACACAATATGCTTTGATTGAATTCAGCCCGACCACCCCCTATTGGGAAATCCGCAATGCAGTAAATAAAGTTTTATTGTTAGGTATTAGACCTGTCATTGCCCATATTGAACGCTATGCTGAACTAGAAAAAAATGAAAAAAGAGTTAAAGAGCTGATAGATATGGGATGTTATACTCAAATAAATAGTTCAAGTGTTCTTAAGCCTAAAATGTTTGGGGATAAGTATCGCTTACTCAAAAAAAGAGCTCAATATTTTCTTGCCCATAATCTAGTTCACTGTGTGGCTAGCGATATGCATAATCTAAGCTCAAGACCGCCATATATGGAGCAAGCATTTGACACGATTAGTCATCAGTATGGAAAGGAAAGAGCAGAAGAATTATTTTTAGTGAATCCTCAGTTGATTATATCGAACAAAAATATTTAGCAACATTTAATTTAGGTGTATTTCCTGTATTTTAATCACGTAAGCTTGAAAATCTTATTTTTTTATGTTATATTGAACTGTATGATTTAATTCTTGGTAAATATACATATTTTTATTAGTTCTAGCTTTTTATACTCAGGACTATATATATATATATGCATCAACGTAGTGAGTGGCGCACGCATATATATGTGTGCGCCTTAGTTTTTTCTAGGAGAATGATGCTTATGTATAGGAGAATTAAGAGAATTATAGGTCTTCTAATTTCTATACCCTCATTACTATTAATTATCCCGATTTGTTTAATAGCATGTATCTTTATTGTAATCGAATCAAGTGGTAATCCTATTTATATACAAGAACGAATTGGTTTAAATGGACGAAGGTTTTCAATTTATAAACTCCGCTCCATGTATCAAGATGCTGAAAAGAACGGTCATAAATGGGCGAGCAAAAATGATACACGCATTACAAAAGTTGGACGTTTTATTCGTAAAACACGAATTGATGAATTACCACAAATTATCAATGTGATTAAAGGTGAGATGTCCATTATTGGGCCACGACCAGAAAGACCAGAGTTTATCAATGAATTTTTGAAAGATATCCCTAATTTTAATGAACGTTTAGCTGTTCGCCCAGGAATTACAGGTTGGGCTCAAGTAAATGGCGGTTATGAATTAACTCCTAAAGATAAATTAGTCTACGATATATTCTATATCAATCACGAAAGTATCAAGTTAGATTTTCTTATACTATTAAAAACAATTAAAGTGATATTTACTGGGAACGGCTCTAGATAGTTCTAAGAAAGAAAAAATAAATAAAAGGAAACAAACAATAATATGACTATTTTTAATAAAAATATTAATAGAATTTTTTCTTTGATAAAAAGTAAACTACTATTTTTACTCCTATTTATTATAATAGGGACGACAGCAGTTGGTCTATATACTGTTTTTATCATTTCTCCTATATACAGTGTCTCCTCTAAGCTCATAATGAAGAACACGTCTGACCAAACAAATGGGCAGAATAATGATGCGCAAACGATTGAAGCGATAAACCTCTTTCAAAGACAAGCTAAGACTTATTTAGAGATAGCAGATCTTCCCCCTGTAAAAGAAGATACTAACAAAGCATTAGGTTTGTCACCTGATGACATCGCCAAAATCAAATCGGTTAAATTAACAAATGACTCAGGTTCTCAGTTGGTCACAGTAACAGTGAGAGGACTAGATCGAAATTTAGCAGAACGTTATATTAAAGAGTATGTGTCTCAGTACAAGAAATTTACAGCAGATAGATTAGGGCGCGACAACTTGTCAGTTGTTACAGAAGCACTGGGAAGTGATTCTCCAGTTTATCCCGTTCTATGGAAGAATCTTCTTGTATCTATTCTAGTATTTTCTTTTGTAGGATTTAATGTTATTTTCATCAAATATGTATTGAGTGATTCGATTGATTCTTACGAAGATTTGGAAGAGTTAGTGGGAACACCTGTTCTCGGGATGATTCCGACTATAGAGAGAAAGAGAAGAGGTGAGTGACATGCATATCGAAGTTATTCATAACAGTAAATCCATCGTAGCTGAGTCCTTTAGAACTTTAAGGAGTAATCTTCAGTTCTCAGAATTTGGAAAAAATATTAAAATCATTGTCGTTACAAGTGCCAATCCCAATGAAGGAAAGAGTGAAGTCAGTATCAATCTTGCTGCCTCTTTGGCCCAACAGGGGAAAAGTGTGATTATCATAGACGCGGATATGCGCAAACCAACTCAACATAAATTAACAGAGCTAAATAACACTGAAGGACTCAGCACTTTTTTATTAAAGCAGTCAGGAGTAGATTCCATTAATCATTTGACGATAAATGATGTGAATTTAGATGTACTGACTTCAGGACCTGTTCCGCCTAATCCTTCTGAGATGTTAGCTAGTTCTTCTATGGATGAAACACTTAAAGCATTTGAGGATTTTTATGACTATGTCATTATCGATACACCTCCCTTGCTAGCAGCAACGGATGCTCAAATTTTAGCAAGTATTGCTGACGCCACACTTCTGGTAGTAGATATCAAAAAATCAAAACGTCGACAAATCACTGAAGCAAAACGTAGATTAGATCATGTTGGAGCTAGACTACTTGGTGTGATAATGAATAAAATAGATTCACATAAAGACACCTATTATTACTATTATTAAAATAACTATTTGAAAGGCTAAGGATAAAGAAAAAAATGACAATCTATCTTTTAATGTTCGTCTATATCTCTTTCCTGGCCTTTTTCTCATTGAAATATGAGGATAAAGCAAAAGAGTTAGGTTTCCTTGTTCTTCCGACTTTTTTCTTTTTTTTAATCATTGCAGGTTTTCGTACTTCTAGTGTAGGTGGAGATTTAGGAACTTATATCCATATTTTTGAATCGAATCATTTACAACTTCCGGACTTATCACATTTATTTAGTTCTCGATTTGAACTTGGTTATTTAGTAAGTAACATTTTTCTAAGAAACTTTAGTGTTCACTATCCATTTTTATTATTTGCCTATGCCTTTATAACTTTAGTTGCCTGGTTTCTTGTGCTTTATAAGCATTCTAAAAATGTTTACATGAGTTTACTGATTTACTTCAGCTCGTTAGGACTCTTTTTTTATTCTTTATCAAATATCAGGCAAGGTCTGGCGATTGCTTTAAGTTTTTTAGGATTTCATTACTTAGTAAAAAATAAGAAGGTTTTAGCATCGATATTTATCTTACTAACTCCCTTATTTCATACATCTGGTATCGTCTGTTTCTTATTTTTCCCCCTTAAAAAAATCGTTTTAAATAAAAGAACATACCAATTTGTGTTCCTTGCATTTCTAATCATCTTACCTTTTATCAAACAAATTGCAACTATCTTTATTTCTTTCTTCCCTCAGTATACTTCCTATCTGGAATCATCATGGTTTTTGGAAAGCAATAAATGGGCACCTGTATTTTTAACAATTTGGTATGGTATGGTTCTAGTCTTTGGAGAAATAGTGATTAGAAAACAGAAATTATCTACTGAAGAAGAATATATAAGAAGTCTATTCTTTATCTCCTTCTTATTTACTGCGTCAACTTTGCAAACAAGTCTTTTTAGTAGATTCGCACACTACTTTACCCCCTTTATTTGCCTATATATCCCCATGATTTTATCTAAAATAGGTGAAAAAAAAGTTCAGTGGATTTTATTTTATTTGGTAATATTAGTTTATGCTTCAATCTTTCTAGTTATTGTTTACTTTAAAACTGACTGGTACCATGTCGTTCCCTACCGTTCGGTTATTGTAGATTGGTTATTTGGAAATTAGGTTTAGGAGTTATAAAATGAAATTTTCAGTTCTAACGACAGTCTATAAAAAAGAGACTCCTACAAATTTAAGGAAAAGTTTACTAAGTTCTTATCAGCAGACCCTTAAACCGACAGAAATCATTTTAGTTTGTGATGGCGAATTGACTGAAGAGTTAGAAATAGAAATCCAAAAGTTGCAGAGAGAGATTCCGATTTTAAAAGTTTTTCATTTACCTGAAAATTTAGGCTCAGGACCAGCCTCTCTCTTTGGAGTCAATCAATGCCAAACAGAATTCATTGCAAGAATGGACAGTGATGACTATTCTCTAGAAACAAGGTTTGAGAAGCAATTAGCAGCCTTTGAAAAAAATCCCAACCTCATCATGGTTGGTTCCAATATCCTAGAGAAAAATACAGAGTTTACCGCCTTAAAGAAAGTACCAGAAACTACAGCCGAAATTCGTCAATATTCGAAAATGAGAAATCCCTTTAATAATCCATCGAGTATGATGAAAAAAAAATATATCTTGAAGGCTGGTAATTATCGTAAGTTCCGCTATCTAGAGGATTATGACCTCACAATGAGATTGTTACACGATAATCCAACCAAGGATTTTTTGAATATCCAGGATCCCTTGGTTGTCATGCAGACTAACGATTCTAGCTATCTGCGTAGAGGCGGTTTCTTGTATGTAAAGACGGACTTTATGCTCCAATTAGATTTTTATCGTAGAAGAGACATTAGTCTAGTAGAATTTCTTAGAAATATTTTCCTTCGTAATGCGGTTCGAATTCTTCCGAATTCAGTTAGGAAATGGGTCTATAGGAAAAAAATGAGAGAAGATGTAGAGGTGGTTAGGAAGATATGAAGAGAGTCATTACATACGGAACATTTGATTTATTGCATTATGGTCATATTAATCTCTTAAAAAGGGCAAAAGCTTTGGGAGATTATTTGATTGTAGGATTATCCACCAATGAATTTAATAGACTAGAAAAAAATAAAGAATGTTATTTCGATTACGAAAAAAGAAAATCGCTATTAGAGGCTATCAGATATGTGGATCTTGTCATACCAGAAGAAAATTGGGATCAAAAAATCTCAGACATCGAAAAGTATCATGCTGATGTCTTTGTCATTGGAGATGATTGGCAGGGCAAGTTTGATTATTTAAGTGATATGGGGATAGAGGTTGTTTACCTACCACGAACAAAAGAAATTTCAACCTCTAAGATAAAGAATGATTTGAATCAAGGAAACTAGGATGAAATATCAAGTCATACATGTAACAGGTGGTGTAAGGAATACCATGAGCGGGGTACAAAGTTTTATAAAGAATCATATCCCAACTGATGATCAAGAATTTGAATATATGGTTGGCGAGTCAAATGGCGACGCTCATTTCCCATTTAATCAATACCTAGATGAAAAAGAAATCAAACGCATTGTATTTCCTGCCCTACAGATTTCTAAACTATTTGCCTATGCGAGAGAGTGCCGACAATTTTATGAAAGGAATAAGATTGACATTCTCCATGTCCATAATCCTATAACCGCTTTTATACATAATTACTATGCTCGAAAAAATGGTGTCCCAGTTAGGATTTACCACAATCATAGTAGCCAATTTTCAGATACTTGGTTGAAAAGTATTCGCAATCGATTTTTGGTCTTTCTAGCCTTGAAAAATGCAACCCATCGTATCTCTTGTGGCCAATTAGCTGGACTGAAGATATTTGGAAAGCAATCCTTTCAAATCCTTCCAAATGCAATTGACATCGATAAGTATCGTTTTTCTCCGATTTTTAGAGAAGAAATCCGCAAAGAGTTTCATATAGCTGAACATCAAAAAGTAGTAGGGATGATTGGTATTTTAAATCCTTTCAAGAATCAGAGTTTTTTGATTGAAGTTGCTAAAGAATTACCTGACGTTACCTTTGTCTTTGTTGGTGAAGGTCCAGATCGTGCCATTTTAGAAGAGAAAAGTAAGGAAGTGAAGAATATCATCTTTACAGGAAAAAGAGAAGATGTTCATAAGTTTTATTCAGCCTTTGATATCTTTGCCTTTCCTTCTTTGTATGAAGGTTTCCCAATCGTGCTGGTAGAGGCTCAGTGTTCTGGAGTCGATATTCTCATGAATGAAACGATTGATCCAACAACTCAGATCGTTAGTGAACTTTGCACAGCCATGCCTCTAGATAAGGCTAAATGGGTAAACTACATAAAAAAGGCGCCTATCAAGAAGAAACAACGACAGCTAAATGAACACCTAAAGCAGTTTGATATTGAAGAAAATGTTCAAAATTTAAAAGAAATTTATAAGCAAGGTTTAAAAAGAGAATGATCAACTATTTAAAACCCTTACTGTTCAAAGTAAGTGATTTTACTTATAAACTAAATAAAATGATTCCCAAGAAAAGGAACAGAATTGTTCTCTATTCTAATTGGGGGTTCAGAGATAATCTTAGAACACTTTATCACTATTTAGTGGATAATGACTATCAGGAAACATATGAGATCGTTTGTGCTTCAAATGATTTTTATCATTTAGACAAAGAAAATGATGTAAAGTATGTTTCGATTTATCGAGGTTTCTTTTATTTTTTAACATCTAAATATTTTTTCTATTCATTTGGCAAGTATCCTATAAAGCCTGCTCCAAGCCAGATGGTTGTCAACTTGTGGCATGGAATGCCCTTAAAAAAAATTGGGAATCTTGAAGTTGGGATGGAAAATACTGACTATAATTTCTTTACAAAATTAGTCTCCTCTTCAGAATTATTTACTCCAATCATGAAAGCAGCCTTTAATGCTGAAGATGAGCAGATGCTTCTTGTTGGCAATATCCGGAATGATGAGCTCTTTAAAGAGAAAAAAGAGAAGAAAATCATCTGGATGCCAACATACCGCAATTCTAAAAATTATCATGACAGCCAAGCAGCATTGATATTTTCTTTAGAAGAAGAGGACTTTCAAAACATTGAAAAACTACTCTCAAACTATGGGTATCAACTTTATATTAAACTTCACCCTCTTGAGGAATCTCAGTTAAAATTTGAAATGAATTATTCGACCATTCATCTATTGACAGAAGATATCATTAGTGAGCAGTATGGGACTTTATATACCTTTTTGGGCACAACCAGTGCATTGATTACAGATTATTCTTCAGTATTTTTAGATTATTATTTATTAAATAGGCCAGTTGCATTTACCATTAATGATTATGAGGAATACAAGGAAAAAAGAGGCTTTGTGTTTGAAGATGTGAAGAGTTTAATGGTAGGAAGTGTCATTCGTGATTCGCATGATTTATTAGAATTTCTAGCGAGTGTCATGAAATCTGAAGATCCTTATATTGACGAACGAAAAAAAGTTAATAACAAGGTTAATGCCATTCAAAAAGATTTTACAAAGACCCTTTTGGATGAAATTGGATTAAAGAAATAAGGTTAGGATAAAGAATGATTAGTGTAATCGTACCCGTTTATAATGTAGAAACTTATCTGGAAGAGTGTTTAGACAGCATTCAAAATCAAACCTACACAGATCTTGAAGTCATTTTAGTCAATGATGGTTCAACAGATGGTTCACAAGCTATTTGTGAGCGTTATTGTAAAGAGAATCGTCGCTTTCACTTGTTGAATCAAGAAAATCAAGGATTGAGCGCTGCACGAAATACTGGTGTAGCAGCTTCAAGAGGAGAGTTTATTGTATTTGTGGATAGTGATGACATGATTCTAGCGAACTATTTAGAAACCTTAATGCACTATATGCGTGAAGACGTAGATATTGTGGAAAGTCAGTTTACCGTATCTAACGAGGAATTTCTTGCTAAAAGTTTTAAAGAACCAAGTATTCTATTCGAAGGGAACTCTCAAGAAGCAGTAAAAATTTTCCCTAAACATGTTTTAAATGTTAATGCAGTTACAAAACTTTATAGAAGATCAATTGTTGAAGCTGTTCCTTATATAGATGGGGTGATTTTTGAAGATGTTTATTGTGGAATTGGAATGTTAAAATATATTCGAAAAATCATTAAGATTGATTATAAAGGTTATTATTATCGACAACATCAAGCTAGTATCATGCATCGAACCTTTACTCCTAAAAATTTAGATATCTTTACAGTCAGTGACCAATTAATAGACTTGTATTCTGATAGGGAAGAACTTCTTCCTTACATTGGCAGCTTCCTAGTTCATGTAGCAACCATGCATTATCAAGACTATATCCAAAAAGGAAATCCATATGCAGATGTCTATAATCAGAAATTAGCCGACTATGTAACTATCACCAAGAAAAATCCTGAGCTTGCAAAAAGTTCGCGTATGATTCGCCTCTATAATATTTGTCCAAAATATTATAATTCGATCATTTTCCCTGTTTATCATTTTTTGTGGAAACTAAAAAATGGAATTAGAAAGTAAATTCAGATGAATAAAAATGAATGAGAAGGAAGCTGTTTTATGATTAGCTTAATCGTTCCAGTTTATAACGTGGAAGAATATCTGGAAGAATGTCTAGAAAGTATTCGAAAGCAAACCTATCAAGATATAGAAGTCATTTTAGTCAATGATGGTTCAACAGATGGCTCCCAAGCTATTTGTGAGTATTTTTGCCAAACAGATAAGCGTTTCCGATTGATCAATCAAAAAAATCAAGGTCAAAGTGTAGCCAGAAATCATGGCGTAAAAGAATCCCTTGGTGAATATATCATGTTTGTCGATAGTGATGATGTCATTAAAGCAAATATACTAGACGTATTACTATCCTATATGAAGGCGGATGTGGATTTAGTAGAATGTAGTCTTGTTCGCAATCAAGAAGAATTGCATAAAAATAAACCGATTCGAGTTATTTTCGAAGGTAATTCAACGGCAGCCATTATTAAATGTATAGCACTTAAAGAAGTGAATTATTCCCCATGTGCAAAATTATATAGAAGAGAAATTATTGAAAAAGTTCCATTTTTAGAAGGTGTTATTTACGAGGATGTTTATACAGGAATTAATTTTTTAAAAAATATTCGAAAAATGGTAGTTGTTGATTTAACTGGGTATTATTACCGATTTAGTCCGAATAGTACTATGACAACTTCTTTTAATGAGAAAAATTTAGATATTTTTAAAGTTGGAAATCAATTAATAGCATCCTTCCAAGATGATGCATATTTATTACCGTATATTGGATACTTTATGTTTTATCTAGGGGTTAGTCATTATTACAGAGATGGCATTACGAAGAAGAGTCCTTGTGTTAGTTTGTATGAGAATTTTATAAAGGAGTCTGCTTTTATTGCGAAGCAATCTCAAGAAGTTGTTCGAAAATACCGTTTACTAAGAATGTATTTCATAGCGCCAAAATATTTTTTAACGATTACTCATCCAGTGTATCAGTTTCTGTATAAAGGATGGAGTAAATTTAGAAAGTTGACTCACAAAAGACAATGAAGGAGCTTATGAACAAAAATGATTAGTATAATCGTTCCAGTTTATAACGTGGAAGAATATCTGGAAGAATGTCTAGAAAGTATTCGAAAGCAAACCTATCAAGATATAGAAGTCATTTTAGTCAATGATGGTTCTACAGATGGCTCACACGCGATTTGTGAGCGTTATTGCCAAATGGATAAGCGTTTCCGATTGATCAATCAAAAAAACCAAGGTCAAAGCGTAGCCAGAAATCGTGGTGTGAAAGAATCCCTTGGCGAATACATCATGTTTGTCGATAGTGATGATGTTGTAAGTCTTGGTCTGTTAGAACAACTAATGAAGTATATGTCTGATGGAATTGATATTGTAGAATGTAATATAACCGAGGATATTCATTGTTTAAATTCCGAAGGAAAAGAAATTGGTGTTAAAGAATTAGATTCAAATGAAGCCTTATATGAATGTTTTAATCATGGAGTAAGTTGGAGTCCAGTCGCAAAACTCTATCGTCGTGAAATAGTGGAGAAAGTTCCGTTTTTAGAAAATTTAATTTATGAAGATTTTTATACTGGAATCGTCTCTTTAAAATATATTCATAAAATGAGAAAAATTAACTATATTGGTTATTATTATCGATATCATACTTCTAGTACGATGAATCAGAAATATTCAGAAAAGAATCTTGATATTTTTAAAGTTGGCGAAAAATTATTAGAGGCATTTAGAGAAGATTATTGGTTACCTTATGTAGGGAATATGTTATTTTTAGTCGGTATTGGACATTTTAAAAAGTATAACATAAGAGTTGGACATCCATATTATCAGTTATATGTTGATGCAATTGATAACTATTTTGAAATAGCTAAGAAATCATCAGATATTTTCAATTCTAGTAAATTATTAAGATGGTATAGCTATTCACCAAAATATTTTTTAAGTATATTTTATCCTTTATATTTAAGATATTTAGACATTCGAAAAAAATGGAAAATTTAATAGGAGCCTATTTATGATTAGTGTCATTGTACCTGTTTATAATGTTGAAGAGTATCTGGAAGAATGTCTAGAGAGTATCAAAAATCAAACGTATAGTAATATAGAAGTCATTCTAGTTAACGATGGTTCTACTGATAATTCACAAGCAATTTGTGAAAGATATTGTCAGCAAGATCCTCGTTTTCGCTTAATCAATCAAGAAAATAAAGGATTAAGTGGCGCTCGTAATCGTGGTATGACTGAATCTAAAGGCGAATTGATCACTTTTGTAGACAGTGATGATGTTCTTAAAGAAGATATGTTGGAACAATTGATAAAACAGGTTACCTCAGATGATATTGATATTGTAGAGTGTTGGTATACGAATGATCAAGAAGAATTAGCAATACCTTCACCAGAAAATGTAAAAATTATTTTTCAAGGAAATGCCCAAGAAGCTTTAGTCTCTTTATGTAAAGATAATATTGTCCGTTTGAATGCAGTCGCTAAACTTTTTCGAAGACAAGTGATTGTCAATTTCCCATTTTTAGAAGGTCTATTTTATGAAGATGTGTATGGAGGAATGGGAATCTTAAAACATATTCATAAAATAGTGAAAATTGATTATACAGGATATTATTATCGCGTGCGTTCTGGTAGTATTATGAATCGCGAATTTAATTTGAAAAATTTGGATTTGTTTACTATTTGTGATAAAGTGGAACAACTATATGAAGGAAATGCTGACTTACTCCCATATGTACAGCGTCGCTTATTCCATTTAGTTTTGATGCACGTTGTCGACTATCGTATATTTGAGGGAAATCCCTATCAAGCAAAATATGTCGAGTACCTGAATCGTTACGCTAAAAGTTCAAGTCAATCATTATTAATGCGGGCCTATCGCTTATTCCCTCAAAAGATTGTCTTCATTTCAAGAGTTGTTGGAGCCATTCAATGGAGATTTGAAAAATATATTGTAAAAAGATTTTGGAGAGGGTTGAAGTAGTATGAATTATTACTTAAAAGAATTTTACGCAGAAGCCAAACATGCAGGGTCTAAAGCAAGATTAGATGCTGAAAAAATAATGCTAGAAGCAGGATATCAACCTTTTTCCCTAAATAATAATTCAAATCCTATCACTTTGACAAAAAATGATGTGTTAGTTCTTCAATTTCCGTTATTATGGCATTCATTAAAAAAACAAATTTTTACGAGATTTTTGAAAAATAGAACATTCAAAGCTTATTTGCTGATTCATGATATCGAGTCCCTGAGAAACAAAAAAATCAAGTCATTTACAGATTTCAAGTACTCTATTATACATTTTTTACAAAATAAAACCGTACTTGAAAAAGTGGATGGTATTATCGCCCATAACGAAAAGATGAAAGCAGAACTTGTGCGATTAGGAATACCGAAAGAGAAGATTGTTTCCTTAGAGATATTTGACTATTTAATTCCCCATTATAAAGCGAATAAAGCTTATGAGAAAAACACGGTCATAGTTGCTGGAAATTTCGATATTCGGAAAACAAAATACGCAAGACAATTTCCCGAAAAGCCAGATTTTTCTATTTATGGCATTAACTTTGAAGAGGAGAATCTTCCTTACAACGTTCATTATCAAGGTGCTTTTTCTCCTGATGAACTTCCTCATCATCTTCAAGGTGGTTTTGGCTTAGTCTGGGATGGAGATAGTCCCCATACTTGTAGTGGGATGTATGGAGAATATTTAAAGATGAATAACCCACATAAAGCCTCTTTATATTTAGCATCAGGTTTTCCAATCATCGTGTGGAGACAATCTGCTTTGGCTGATTTTGTAAGAAAAAACCATTGTGGAATACTTGTTGATTCATTATTTGAAATTGCAGATTGTTTAAACTCGATTGATGAAGAAGATTTTCAAGAGCTGATTAAAAATAGTAAAATAGTAGGAGAGAAACTTCGTAACGGATATTTTCTAAAAATAGCTTTAGAAAAATGTGAAAGGAATTTGTAGAGTTTATGAAACTACAAATCTTACAAAAAAAAATGGCTCGCTATCGTCAAATTTTAAAATATTATGGCCTTAAACTAACATGTGTTTACTTTCTTGCACAAAAATCTGACAAGATGTTTTATGATTTTCGTAGAAAGATTCTTTTGGATTTTGTACTAAAATTAAGAAAAGAAGCACAACTAGTTGATTCGAGTAATGAAAAAGAGGAAGAAACAACAGAATTTCCGAAAATAATTTGGACAATGTGGCAACAGGGAGAAGCTCAAATGCCTGAGACAGTCCAGGCTTCAATGAAGACCATAAAAGACTTCGCCAAAAGAAATGACTGTGAATTCTACTTGTTGACGGATGAAAATCTGGCAGATTTCATCAATATTCCAGGAGACATCACCGAAAAATATAAGAATAAAGAATTATCAGCTGCTCATTATTCCGATATCATTCGTTTTAGTCTCTTATACCAATATGGTGGAATCTGGATGGATGCAACCTTATTTGTATCTCCATATGCAACTTTAGAAATGTTTGAAGGTGACTTTTTTAGTTTGAATCATCCACCTATACGATCTGAACAAATAGAACGAACGATTGGTGATTTTAAATGGTCAGGTTTTTTCCTTGCAGGACAACAAGGGGGGGCTCATTTCAAACATATTCGAGATTTATATATTTACTATGTTCGTAAATATCCAATATTCATTCATTATCTAATGATGGATTACTTCATTTTGTCCGAATATGAGTGCAATCCTTATTTTGAAAACTTATTGGATAGATTACCTATTCTAGCACCAGCTGAGCGTGTTTGGTTTTTAAGAGACCATGCCCATGATCTTTTTGATGAAAAAGAATGGGAAGAAGTATTAAAAACAACACCGATTATGAAAACGACTTATAAAATCAAGAAAGAAGAAGTTCTTCCAGTAAGTTATCTCGATCAACTTTTACAAGGAAAATTAAAGGAATAGATGAAATACACGAAAAAAAGTAGAACAGAATTTGCCACCTTAAATACGAGTATTGCTCTGGCATTGCAACCTTTTCAAGTCCTTCTTGGCTTTATCAATCGAACTATTTTTATCAATTTACTTGGGGTAACCTATCTAGGATTAAACAATTATTTGTCTAGCTTAGTTTCTATCCTGTCTTTGGCAGAATTAGGGGTTGCTGGAGCCATGAGCTATGCACTATATGGCCCCTTAGACAGAGAAGAACATGGAAAAATCAATGCCTTTATGATTCTTTTCAAAAAATTATATAGAATCATTGGCTTTTCTATTTTTATACTGGGCGCTATACTTTCTTTATTTCTTCCTTACATGATAAAGGATTATACGGTAAATAGTGAAGTATATTTGATATTTTTTCTCTTTGTATTTAACTCAGCTTCCAGCTATTTTTTCTCCTATAAACGAACCTTGCTTTATGTCGATCAGCGTAATTATATGATGACTTTGATTGACTTTGGATTAAATACGCTTCGTGTATGCTTGCAAATCGGAATTTTATTCTTTACCAAAAATTATATCTTTTATCTATTGATCAGTATCATGATGAATTTTATAGGGAATATCATCATGTCGGGGATTGTTGATAGATTGTATGGTTACTTGTTTAAGAATGAGATAACACCCATTAATCAGGAGGAAAAAGAAAAATTTATCCGAAATATCAAAGGAAATATAGTCGGTAGTATTGGAGAAACCATTGTTTTTCAAACAGATAGTATTCTAATGGCAAGTTTTGTCAGCTTAGCAGCTATTGGTATTTATGGGAATTATACCTATGTTTTAGGATTTCTTTCACTGATTTTAAATACTGTGATCAATTCAGTTGTTTCTTCCGTAGGTAACTTAGTCCATTCGAAATCTACGACAGTAGCAGATACGGTTAAATTCCTAAAAAAATACCAATTTATTGCTTTTAGCTTGATTTATTTTGCTAGCTTAGGCTATTTAATGTTCATTCATCCATTTATGACTATCTGGTTAGGTGAGAGTTTTTCATTTAATCGTACAGTTGAGATTTTGATTATCCTTCATTTTTTCCTAACTTTTTATAGAAGACCGATTCTAACGTTGATTTCAGTTTATGGCTTAAGTTATGAGCAAAATAAAAAAGTTATCGTCGAGATTTTATTAAATATTTCCCTTTCACTCTACTTTTTAGCGATTTTAGATTTAGGAGTAGCTGGAATTTTATTGGGTACGATTTGTTCAACAGTCTTAACCTGCACATGGTATGAACCCTATAGCGCCTTTAAGTATGGATTGAAAGCTTCCTCAAAGGACTTTTTTAAAACAATGTTACAAGATTTCTCAGTTGTAGGGATGAGTATCCTACTTTTGAGTTTACTGGATAACTACCTCTTAACTCAGCTAGATTTCATTCTCAGTTTGGCAATCAAAATCGTTCTTTATTTGACAGTATTGGGTGTCTACGTTTTCCTATTTAGAAATCATGAAGGTGGAAAACAAATTATATTCATGATTCAAAAAATATTAAAGTTGAAAAAATAAGGTGGTAAAAATATGAAACGAATATTAGTTTGTGGTTTAGTTCCAGATATCGGTGGACTAGAAAAAATTATTGTAGATTTTTATAATCATATTGATACCTCTGAATTTGAACTGGAATTTTTACTGCAAGGTCCTGAAAACGTTGAATTTAGTGATCATTTTAAAAAGCTTTGTCGCAATCCTCTAGTCGTTCATAGAATCCCCAAGTTAAGACCTCATATCCAGCAAGCCTTAAAAGAATGGGATGATTTTTTTAAGAAAAATGCTCATCGTTATGATATTGTATGGTCCAATCAAAATGGCTTGACACATTTAGAATTTTTAAAATTGGCAAAGAAATATGGGATAGAAAAAAGAATCGTTCATGGACATTGTGCTACAGCAGATAAATTTTATCGCTTTATTCATCCAGTCAATCGATTTTTTGTCGGCAAATATGCGACAGATTATTGGGCCTGCGGAACAGAAGCATTGAACCATTTTTATCATGGTCAAGAAAGAGAAAAAGCTTTAGTGATTCATAATGCCATTGAGGTAGAAAAGTTTATATATAACCAAGAAAAGCAAGTTCAACTTCGTAAAGAATATGGTATTCCAGAAGATTGTTTTGTTGTAGGGCAAGTTTCTCGTCTATATGAAAAACAAAAAAATCAAAGTTTTTGTGTGAAGGTCTTTTCTGAAATCGTCAAAAAAGAACCAAATTCTCGTCTAGTATTTATTGGAAGAGGAGATACTGCATTTTTAGAAAATGTGGCAAAAGAATATGGAGTAGTAGACAAAGTCATTTTTACAGGCTTGACCACTAATGTCGGAAAAATGCTAAATCTTCTAGACGTTTTCTTCTTCCCATCTCATTTTGAAGGATTGCCAATTGTACTCATTGAAGCTCAGGCAAATGGATTGCCTGTTGTAACAGCAAATCATCTACCAGATGCAAGAATACTAGATAACTATGACAACAGCCTGTCTTTGAAAGATTCTCTTGAAAAATGGGCAGATAAGATTTTGTCGGTCAGAGATCATCGAGAGCTTGATACAGAAAAGGCGAAACAGCTGATAGATGAAAACGGCTACGAGATTGAATCAGCAACTAGACAGTTGGAAAAATTATTTGATGAGTAATAAAAAGTTGATAGAGAGGACAAACATGTCTTCTCTAATTTCATTTCAATCAGACCATTATCCAGTAGTGTCGTAAATAAAATTAGGTATGTTTTAATAGTACTTCTAAAAGATATTTCATAAAAATATATTTTGATTATTTTATCAGACGATTAATTAACTTAATTGAATGCAATACGACTAAATTTATATTTAATAATCTCATGGATTAGAGATAGGTATTTGCTGAAAATTAATATATTAAAAAATGAGATTGCATTCAATTTTCCTTAATAAAATAGCTTTTCTAGACAAAAGCTTATGCAAAAAAGAATAATTTATGATAGAATAGAAGGCAAGAAAGAAAACGTTTTTACAATTTTTTCAATCCGAAGGAGATATATTATGGCTACAATTCAATGGTTTCCTGGTCACATGTCTAAAGCGCGTCGACAGGTGCAGGAAAATTTAAAATTTATTGATTTTGTGACGATTTTGGTGGATGCACGCTTACCTCTATCTAGTCAAAATCCTATGTTGACCAAAATTGTTGGTGACAAACCAAAACTCTTGATTTTAAACAAGGCAGACTTGGCCGATCCAGCAATGACCAAAGAATGGCGTCAGTATTTTGAATCAAAGGGAATCCAGACTCTAGCTATCAACTCCAAAGAACAAGTAACTGTAAAAGTTGTAACAGATGCGGCCAAAAAGCTCATGGCTGATAAGATTGCTCGCCAGAGAGAACGTGGGATAAAAATTGAAACCTTGCGTACCATGATTATCGGGATTCCAAATGCTGGTAAATCAACGCTTATGAACCGTTTGGCTGGTAAGAAAATTGCCGTTGTCGGCAATAAACCAGGTGTGACAAAGGGACAACAATGGCTCAAAACCAATAAAGACCTTGAAATCCTAGACACACCAGGGATTCTCTGGCCTAAGTTTGAGGATGAAACTGTTGCGCTTAAGTTGGCCTTGACAGGAGCTATTAAAGACCAGTTGCTTCCTATGGATGAGGTAACTATTTTTGGTCTCAATTATTTCAAAGAACATTATCCAGAAAAGCTGGCTGAACGCTTCAAACAAATGAAAATTGAGGAAGAAGCGCCTGTTATTATTATGGACATGACCCGTTCCCTCGGTTTCCGTGATGACTATGACCGCTTTTACAGTCTCTTCGTGAAGGAAGTCCGCGACGGCAAACTCGGTAACTATACCTTAGATACATTGGAAGACCTCGATGGCGACGATTAAAGAAATCAAAGAACTCCTTGCTACTGTCAAGGACCTTGATAGCCCTATTTTTTTAGAGCTTGAAAAGGATAATCGCTCTGGAGTTCAAAAGGAAATCAGCAAGCGTAAAAAAGCCATTCAGGCTGAATTGGATGAGGAGCTTCGTTTGGAATCCATGCTTTCCTATGAAAAAGAACTTTATAAACAAGGATTGACCTTAATTGCAGGTGTTGATGAGGTCGGTCGTGGTCCTCTGGCTGGACCTGTAGTCGCTGCAGCCGTTATTTTACCTAAAAATTGTAAGATTAAAGGCCTCAACGACAGCAAGAAAATTCCTAAAAAGAAACATCTGGAGATTTTCAAAGCAGTTCAAGACCAAGCACTGTCAATCGGAATTGGTATCATGGATAATCAGGTCATCGACCAAGTCAATATCTATGAAGCAACCAAACTAGCCATGAAGAAAGCAATCTCCCAACTCAATCCTCAACCTGAGCACCTCTTAATTGATGCTATGAAACTGGAGTTACCAATTTCACAAACATCTATCATCAAAGGAGATGCCAATTCCCTTTCAATTGCAGCAGCTTCTATAGTAGCCAAGGTGACACGTGATGAATTGATGAAGGACTACGATCAGCAGTTCCCTGGTTATGATTTTACTGCTAATGCAGGATATGGAACAGCTAAACATCTAGAAGGACTGAAAAAACTAGGAGTTACCCCAATTCACCGGACCAGCTTTGAACCCGTTAAATCGCTGGTTTCAGGAGAAAAATAAAGTTAAGTTAGAAGGAATGATTATGGAGGAACAGTCAGAAACACTTAGTTCCAAGAAAGAATTTGCCTTTGCCTCAAGTACTATATTATCCCAAGTTGGACGAGGAATCATTGTTGGTCTCGTTGTTGGAATTATCGTTGGATCCTTTCGTTTCTTAATCGAAAAAGGCTTCCACCTGATACAAGGACTTTATCAAGATCAAGCGCACCTAGTGCGCAATCTTTTTATCATTGGTCTATTTTATTTAATAGTTTGTTGGCTCAGTGCGAAATTGACTCGATCGGAAAAAGATATCAAGGGTTCAGGAATTCCTCAAGTCGAAGCCGAATTAAAAGGACTCATGACTCTTAACTGGTGGAGTGTCCTATGGAAAAAATATATTCTAGGGATTCTTGCTATTGCCAGTGGCCTTATGCTAGGTAGAGAAGGGCCAAGTATTCAACTTGGAGCAGTTGGTGGTAAAGGCATTGCCAAATGGCTCAAATCCAGTCCAGTAGAGGAACGCTCCTTGATTGCTAGTGGAGCTGCAGCAGGTTTAGCTGCAGCCTTTAATGCACCGATTGCAGGACTTCTCTTTGTGGTAGAAGAAGTTTATCACCATTTTTCACGCTTTTTCTGGGTCTCAACTCTCGCAGCTAGTCTCGTAGCAAACTTTGTTTCTCTGCTCATATTTGGCCTAACACCCGTACTGGATATGCCAGATAATATCCCACTCATGACTCTAGACCAGTATTGGATTTACCTCCTCATGGGAATTTTTCTGGGTCTTTCTGGTTTTCTCTATGAAAAAGCTGTACTCAATGTCGGTAGAGTTTATGACTGGATAGGTCAAAAAATCCGTTTAGATAGAGCTTATTATCCAATTCTGGCCTTCATTCTCATCATACCAGTCGGAATCTTCTTACCCCAAATCCTTGGTGGTGGAAATCAACTTGTTCTTTCCCTAACTGAGCAAGATTATAGTTTCCAAGTTCTATTAGCTTACTTTTTGATTCGCTTTGTTTGGAGCATGATTAGTTATGGAAGTGGTCTTCCAGGAGGAATTTTCCTACCAATTTTAGCGCTTGGTTCCTTGCTTGGAGCCCTAGTTGGAGTCATTTGTGTCAATCTTGGACTTGTCAGTCAAGAGCAATTCCCTATATTTGTCATTCTAGGAATGAGTGGTTATTTTGGAGCAATATCCAAGGCTCCCTTAACTGCTATGATACTCGTAACTGAGATGGTAGGAGATATTCGCAACCTCATGCCACTCGGACTGGTAACCCTAGTTGCCTACATCATCATGGATCTGCTCAAAGGTGCGCCAGTCTATGAGGCTATGTTGGAAAAAATGCTACCAGAAGAAGCGACAGATGAAGGAGAAGTCACTCTCATTGAAATCCCTGTTTCAGATAAAATAGCAGGAAAACAAGTACACGAACTCAACTTGCCACATAACGTACTCATCACCACTCAAGTCCATAATGGCAAGAGCCAAACAGTTAACGGCTCAACCAGAATGTATCTCGGTGATATGATTCACCTGGTTATTCCAAAAAGTGAAATTGGAAAAGTAAAAGATTTGCTTTTATAAGTAGTATTAATTTACATAATTTTTATTACGAAAAGTTATAATATATTTTGAAAGGTTTCTCTATGAAAAAAAATAAGGCAATTTTGGTATATTTGCTAGGAACATTTATCCAATTAGTATCAGTTTGTCTAGTTTTCTTTCTATTAAATCGTTACTCTGTTCAGTCTGATGTATTAACTATTTCAGGAATCATTCTAGGTGGAATTTCTTCAGCTCTTTGGGGAATAATTGTTGCGAACCGATATTTTCATATTCATTTTAAGAAGATTTTAAAAGATTTTTTTAACATTCATACCAGTTATAAACATTATTTATTATCTTTTTTTCTAATTATCCTTGATTTTTCTTTTCTAATGTTTGGTGGGAAAATGTTAGAATTTAGCTGGTATCTCCCTTTTTTGATGTTCTTCAAATTTATTTTATTTGGAGGAATAGAAGAGATTGGATGGCGATATGTATTTCAACCAATTTTACAAGAACATTTGCCGTATTTCCTCTCAACAATCTTAACCTTTTTTAGTTGGGCTATTTGGCATCTGTTGTTCTTTTACATAGATGGTTCTCTGGCAATATTACAACTGGCGCCGTTTTTATTTGGATTACTGACAAATTCTTTCATACTATCAGCACTTTATATTAAAACAAACAATCTCTGGATTTGTGTAATGACTCATTCAATTATTAATGTCTTGTCTCAACTAACCATAGATACTAATCAATACGAAACTTACTTAATCAAAATCTTCGTCATCTTAGTATCATGCTATATGGTAATGAATAGAAAAGAAGAGTATAGTCGTAACTGATTGTATTGGTAAACTATTCATTTTAATAAAATGAAATATAAAACTCCAAAACCAAATCAAATATGATTTGGTTTTTATGATAATAAGAATCAAATTTTACTTGAATTGCATTTATTAGAGTTGAAGATTGACGAAGGAGCATTTAGCAAAAAGTATAAAAAATTTTAATCATAATAAATTAATTAAAAGAAAAACTAAAAAAATTTTTGGTTACGCATAGAAAGATTTAGATATTGCATATATCACCTATAACATCTTTCCGAAAAACTATAATTTTCTTGAAAAACAAATAAGTCTATGCTATACTACTAGTAGACTTACTTTATGGAGAAAATACATGAAACGTGAGATTTTACTGGAACGAATCGACAAACTAAAACAAATCATGCCCTGGTATGTTCTGGAATACTACCAATCTAAGCTTGCTGTCCCCTATAGTTTTACAACCTTGTACGAATACCTCAAGGAATATGATCGATTTTTCAGCTGGGTTTTAGAGTCTGGTATCTCAAACGCCGATAAAATATCTGATATTTCTTTATCTGTCTTGGAAAATATGTCTAAGAAAGACATGGAATCCTTTATCCTTTACTTACGTGAACGTCCTTTGCTGAATGCTAATACAACCAAGCAAGGAGTTTCTCAGACAACCATCAATCGGACTTTGTCAGCACTTTCCAGTCTTTACAAGTATCTGACCGAGGAAGTTGAAAACGATCAGGGAGAGCCTTATTTTTATCGTAATGTAATGAAGAAAGTTTCAACAAAGAAAAAGAAAGAAACGCTTGCTGCCAGAGCTGAAAACATCAAGCAAAAACTCTTTCTTGGTGATGAAACAGAAGGTTTTCTAACCTATATCGATCAGGAGTACCCACAACAGCTCTCAAATCGTGCTCTCTCGTCATTCAATAAAAATAAAGAACGTGATTTAGCCATTATTGCCCTTCTCTTGGCGTCTGGTGTCCGCCTATCTGAAGCTGTTAATCTGGATCTAAGAGACCTTAATCTCAAAATGATGGTCATTGATGTCACTCGAAAAGGGGGCAAACGTGATTCTGTCAATGTCGCAGCCTTTGCCAAGCCTTACCTTGAAAATTATCTGGCCATTCGTAATCAACGCTATAAGACGGAAAAGACGGATACAGCACTCTTTCTGACTTTATATCGTGGTGTTCCTAATCGTATCGATGCTTCCAGCGTTGAAAAAATGGTTGCTAAGTACTCTGAGGACTTCAAAGTCCGTGTAACACCCCATAAACTACGGCATACCCTAGCAACTAGGCTCTATGATGCCACTAAATCTCAAGTTTTGGTCAGCCATCAGCTAGGACATGCCAGCACACAAGTCACTGACCTCTATACCCATATCGTAAATGATGAACAAAAGAATGCTCTAGATAGTTTATAAAATACATAAAATAAATTATGTAATATATGATTTTTAAAAAAGAAGTTGGTTGTAGGGCCAACTTCTTTTTGGTTTATCCTACTACCGCTTCAGCGATTTCTTCACGGCTAATACCAGCGAAGTAGCGTGTGATATCAATGGTTTCTAGCGCTTTGAGGACATCTTCGCGTTCGTATTTCACCCCACGAAGGACATCTTCTACTGCAGCAACGTCTTCGATACCAAAGAAGTCACCATAAATCTTGATGTCTTGGATTTTTGATTCGACGACATTAGCAAAGACTTCAACCTTACCACTGGTGAATTTTGTTCCACGACGGACGTTAAATTCAGGTGATTTACCATAGTTCCAGTCCCAAGTACCAAACTTAGTATCCTTGATGCGATTAATTTCAGCTAATTCTTCCTCAGAAAAAACGTATTCAGTCATCTCTGGATACTCTTTTTTCATGTATTCCAAGAGTAAGTCACGGAATTCTTCGACTGTGATTTTTTCTGGTAATTCATTGATAATATTGGTTACACGAGCACGGACGGATTTGACACCTTTTGATTCAAATTTATCTTTTGAAACCTTAAGGGCGTTAGCAAGGACTGACAAATCGACGTCAAAGAGCAAGCAACCGTGGTGCATGATACGGCCATTGATATAGGCTTGAGCATTGCCACAGAACTTCTTACCATCAATCTCTAAGTCATTACGGCCTGTGAACTCAGCTTTAACACCAAGTTGAGCCAAAGTATTGATAACTGGAGTTGAGAAGCTCTTGAAGTCAAAAGCTTTGTTTTCATCTTCTTTTGAGATAATCGTGTAGTTGAGGTTATTTAAATCGTGGTAAACAGCTCCACCACCGCTGATACGGCGGACCACCTCAATACCATTTTCTCGAACATAATCACGGTTGATTTCTTCGATAGTGTTCTGGTGACGACCAACAATGATAGATGGCTTGTTAATCCAAAGTAGGAAGATTTGATCCTCATCCAAAAGGTGTTTAAAGGCATATTCTTCCAAGGCAATATTAAAGGCAGTGTCGTTTGAATGATTGATAATATATTTCATGATATCCCTTTATACGATAGAGACTGGAAAACACCTTTCCAGTCTAATCTATCTTTCTTTTATTTTTTCTTAGGTGAATGGATGGCCATTCCTAAAACATCCGCAAATGCTTCGTACATCACTTCAGAGTAGGTTGGGTGTCCGTGGATAGTCTTCAGCATTTCTTCAACAGTAATTTCCATTTCGATAATGCTCGATGCTTCATTGATCAATTCTGCAGCTGCAGGACCGATGATATGAACACCAAGGATTTCTCCGTATTTCTTATCCGCAATAACTTTAACGAAACCTTGAGCTGCATCCGATGCAATAGCACGACCATTAGCAGCAAAGTTGAACTTACCGATGGCAACATCGTATTTCTCACGGGCTTGTTCTTCTGTCAAACCTACTGCTGCTACTTCAGGGAGAGTGTAGATGGCTGCAGGAGTCAAGTTCAACTTGGCTACAGCATGATTTCCTTTAAGAGCATTTTCAGCAGCAACTTCACCCATACGGAAGGCTGCGTGCGCCAACATCTTCGTACCGTTGATGTCACCTGGTGCGTAGATACCTGGAATAGAAGTTTCCATGTATTCGTTGACCTTGATGCGACCACGATCCAATTCAAACTCAACATCGCCAATACCTTCAAGGTCTGGCACACGACCGATTGAAAGAAGAGCTTTATTTGCGATGATATCGTCTTTTCCTTCAACCTTGATACGAAGTTGACCATTTTCCTCGATGATTTCTTGCAGTTTAGTACCAGTCAAGATGGTCATTCCTTTACGTTCAAGGATCAAGCGAAGGTTCTTAGAAACTTCCGCATCCATAGCTGGCACGATACGGTCCATCATTTCGATAACAGTCACTTTTGAACCAAATGTCATGAAGGCTTGACCGAGTTCGATACCGACAACTCCACCACCGATGATAACAAGACTTTCTGGAACTTCGTTCATTTCAAGAATGTCGTCACTAGTCATGACAAGTGGAGATTCCATACCAGGAACGTTGATTTTGCTGACTTTTGAACCACCAGCAAGGATGATTTTCTTGGTTTCAAGCAATTCAGAACCATTTACCAAGACATTCTTGTCTTTAGTAATAGTACCGATACCCTTATGAACAGTAACTCCGTAGCTACGAAGAAGACCTGCAACTCCACCGACAAGGGTATTGACAACTTTGGACTTGGTTTCAAGGAGTTTGTCCATATCTACAGTGAAGTTTGGATTTTCGATTACGATACCACGGTTTGCGGCATGACCGATGTTTTCAATAATTTCAGCGTTATGAAGGTAGGTCTTGGTTGGAATACAACCACGGTTCAAGCAGGTTCCACCAAGTTCAGATTTCTCAACAAGGGCAACCTTACCGCCGAGTTGGGCAGCTTTAATGGCTGCAACATAACCAGCAGGACCTCCACCAATCACAACGATATCAAAAGCATCATCGCTCTTACCATCATCGTTTGAGGCACTTGCTGCAGGTGCTGGGCTAGCTTCTGGCGCTGCGACTCCAGCTGTTGGGATATTTTCCCCTTCTTCGCCAAGGTAACCGATAACTTCCGTTACAGGGACTGTTTCACCGTCCCCTTTAAGGATAGCAATCAAGTACCCATCTTCTTCAGCTTCCAATTCCATGCTGACTTTATCAGTCATGATTTCCAAAAGGATTTCTCCTTCTTTTACAAATTCTCCGACTTTTTTATTCCATTGGACGATTTGTCCTTCTGTCATATCCACGCCGGCTTTTGGCATAATTACTTCTAAGGCCATGTCTTCCTTCCTTTATCTATATCTTAAAAATGAATACTCTTGTACTTAAATCAACATTGAGATTGGATTTTCAATCAATTCTTTCAAGTCTTTCATAAACTTAGCACCAGCCATACCATCTACGACACGGTGGTCAATTGTTAAACCAAGACTCATGATTGGGCGAATCACAATTTCACCATTGACGACAACTGGCTTCTCGATTGTCGAACTGACACCAAGGATAGCTGAGTTTGGTTGGTTGATGATCGGACCAAAGGACTCAACGCCAAACATTCCCAAGTTACTGATTGTGAACGTTGAATTTTGAAGTTCACTTGGAGCCAATTTGCCATCCAAGGTACGGCCAATAACATCCTTGAAGGCTACAACCAGTTCTGAAAGACTCATCTTCTCAGCATTGTAAACAACAGGTGTCATCAATCCATTATCCATCCCAACTGCCATCGCAAGATTGACATAGTTGTGAGTGATAATGGTCTTGCCATCTTCTGTCAATGAAGCGTTGATGTATGGGTGTTTCATAAGAGTCTTAACAACTGCAAGTGAAAGAAGGTCTGTTACAGTAGTCTTCTTCCCAGTTGCTTCCATGATTGGCTCAAGAACCTTCTTACGAAGAGCCAACATTTCAGTCATATCAACTTCATAGTTGAGAGTGAAGGTTGGCGCAGTCAAGTAAGATTCAACCATACGTTGGGCAATAACCTTACGCATTGGTGTCATTGGAATACGCTCGATTTCACCGTATGGTGTTACGTTATCAGGAACTTCTTCCACTTTTTCGATTTGAGCAGGAGACTTGATGCTATCGTTTTCGATATTTTCAGGAAGCAAGGCCAAAACATCCTTCTTCATGATTTTCCCACGATGACCAGTTCCTTGGATTTCCTGCCAAGCAATATTATGTTCGAGGGCAATTCTTTTTGCAAGTGGCGAAATGCGAACCACATTTGTGTCTTTATAAGTTTCCACGTCTTCTTTGTGGACACGACCGTTTGCACCTGAGCCAGAAACGTCGTAGAGGTTGATCCCTAAATCATCCGCTAACTTTCTAGCCGCAGGAGTCGCTCTTAGCTTGTCATCAGCCATGACCTCTCCAATTCTATACTAAGATATTAAGGACGCAGAGGGCAATGAAAAAATAGGAGATTGACGATGTGTTCGATGAACACAAGGAAATCTATCTTTTTTTCGCAGACCTCCGTCCGAATTCAATTAAATGATACAAAGGGCGTCAAAAGCGACTGAAAAATAGGAAATCGACGATGGCTTCGATTAAGCCAAGGAGATTTATCTTTTTTCCGAGCTTTTAGCCCGTGTTCAACTCTACAAGCAACTTGGATACAACACGTATCTCAAGTTGCTACGGTTGCCGCTATTAGGCGGTCAACCTAGTAGACTTACTAAGTCGTTCGTCGAATAACATCGATTCGACTCTCTCCTATCGCAAATTTGCAAATAACTTGGGTACAATACATATCTCAAGTTACTAAAGTTAAAAACAACCGTTATTTTACATAACTTATATTATGCAACTCTATTCTTTGTTATATGTTTTACGGATGGCATCTTTGATGCTTTCAACTGTTGGAATCATTGCATTCTCTAGGTTTTGTGCATAAGGCATCGGCACATCTTCTCCTGCACAGCGGCGGATTGGTGCATCTAGATAGTCAAATGCTTCTGATTCTGAAATAATAGCTGAAATCTCTCCGATATAGCCACTTGTTTTGTGAGCATCGTTGACCAGAACAACCTTACCAGTCTTCTTAACTGAGTTGATGATGATATCCTTATCAAGCGGAACAAGGGTACGTGGGTCAACAATTTCAACTGAAATTCCTTCTTCTGCTAATTCTTCAGCAGCTTGAACCACACGACGGAGCATTTTTCCATAAGTAACAACTGTTACATCCGTTCCTTCGCGTTTGATTTCCCCAACACCAAGTGGGATCGTGTAGTCTGGATCAACTGGCACTTCCCCTTTTTGGTTAAATTCTGACTTGTACTCAAGAATGATAACAGGGTTATTATCACGGATAGAAGACTTGAGCAGTCCTTTCATGTCCGCAGGCGTACCTGGAGCTACAACCTTAAGTCCAGGGATGTGTGTGAACCAAGACTCTAGTGATTGAGAGTGCTGTGCGGCAGAGCCAACTCCATTACCAGCTGCACATCGAACAGTCATTGGAACCTGACCTTTACCACCAAACATGTAACGTGTTTTAGCAGCTTGGTTGACGATATTGTCCATGGCAATAACCGAGAAGTCCATGAAGGTCATATCAACGATTGGACGAAGTCCTGTCATGGCTGCTCCTGCTGCTGCTCCCGAGATGGCAGCCTCAGAAATCGGACAGTCACGAACACGTTCTGGACCAAATTCTTCAAGCATTCCGACAGAAGTACCGAAGTCTCCTCCGAAGACACCGACGTCTTCTCCCATCAAGAACACATTTTCATCGCGACGCATTTCCTCAGACATAGCAAGGATAATGGTGTCACGGAACGACATTGTTTTTGTTTCCATTTTATCTCTTTCTCCTTAGTCTGCGTAAATATCTTCAAATGCTGATTCAAGCGGTGGGAATGGACTTTCTTCCGCAAATTTAACAGAAGCTTCTACTGCTTCCTTGACTTGCGCTTGGATTTCTTCCAATTCTTCCGCACTTGCAATGTTATTTTCAATAAGGTACTTGCGAAGATTTTCGATTGGGTCTTTTTGTTTCCACAATTCCACTTCTTCACGGGTACGATATTTACCAGGGTCAGATGATGAGTGACCAAGCCAGCGATAAGTTACACTTTCAATCAAGACTGGGCCATTGCCACCACGAACATGGTCTACAGCTTTCTTAAAACCTTCATAAACGTCGATGACATTGTTTCCATCTTCGATGAACATTCCAGGAATTCCGTAAGCAGCACTACGTTGATAGATATGCTCCACATTAGTCATTTTCTTGATATCCGCAGAGATACCATAGCCGTTGTTGATGCAGTAGAAAATGACTGGCAGGTTCCAGATAGAAGCCATGTTCACTGCTTCGTGGAAGACACCTTCGTTGGTCGCACCATCTCCAAAGAAGCAGACAACGATTTTTCCGGTATTTTGCATTTGCTGACTGAGGGCTGCACCGACAGCGATTCCCATACCACCACCTACGATACCATTTGCACCGAGGTTACCAGCATCAAGGTCAGCGATATGCATAGAACCACCTTTTCCTTTACAGGTTCCAGTGTATTTCCCAAGGATTTCAGCCATCATTCCATTTAGGTCAATCCCTTTAGCAATAGCTTGCCCGTGACCACGGTGGTTTGAGGTGATTAGATCATCTGGATTGAGAGCCAACATAGCCCCCACGTTAGCGGCTTCCTCTCCAACAGAAAAGTGCGTCATTCCTGGCACTTTCCCTTTCTTTACTAATTGCGCAATTTTTAAGTCCATACGACGGATTTCTTCCATCTTACGGAACATCTCTAGCAAAAGATTTTTATCTAAAGTTGACATCTTCTTGCCTTTCTAACTTTCTTCTTACCTTACTATTTTACCGTTTTTGACAAATACTGTCAAAGTTTTTCTAAAAAAATTTCACAAGATAAAAAAGAAAACCCCATGGAAACAAGGGATTTTCTTATCAATAATATTTTTTCACAAACTTTTTATCGTTTGGATTTTGCTAAAGATTCAAATCTCTTCATAATCACAGTTAAACGCCAACGGTAGAGCGCCCCACTCACAATTAGACTAATAATCAAACCGATCCAGTATGAATAAGCTCCAAAATCTGTTAGGGAATCAAATAGCATAGCCACTGGGAGTGTCACCCCCCAATAGCCGACCAAACCAAGGTAAAAAGGAATAACGGTATCCTTATAACCCCGCAAAATTCCCTGAAGCGGTGCCGCAAAGGTATCTGCTAACTGGAAGAAAAGGCTATAAGTCAAAAAACGCGCTGTCAAATCGATAAATTCTGAGTCGTTCCCATAAAGACTGGCCACATTTCCCCTAAAAATGTAAAGGAAGGTTAAGGTGAAGGCCGCAAAAATGAGGGCAGTCCATCTTCCTAGACCAATATAGGTTTTAGCATCATCAAATCGCTTGGCTCCCACTTCATAGGAAACGACAATAGCCATAGCCGATGAGATACTCATAGGAAAGGCGTACATAAGACTTGAAAAGTTCATAGCTGACTGATGACTAGCGATAATCAAGGACGAAAACTTAGCCATAATCAAGCCAACCACAGAAAAGATAGCCACTTCCGCGAAGACAGTTCCTCCAATAGGCAGACCTAAGCGAACTCCTTCCTTGATTTTATCCATATTAAGCGGAATGCATTTCTCAAAATGCAAGGCTTTGAGCTTCTCCTGTTTAAATAGAACCAAAACAGAAATCCCCAGCAAGACCCAGTAGGCCAAGGATGTTCCTAAACCAGCACCAGCCCCTCCCAGCTCTGGAACTCCAAAGGCACCATAAATCAAGAGATAGTTAAATCCACTATTCAAGGGAAGTAACAAAAGCATGAGGTACATGGACAGCTTGGTCAAGCCCAGCGAATCCAGCAAGGAACGAATGACACTAAAAAGCAATAAGGGGATAATCCCGATAGATAAAAACCAGAGATAGCGAACCGCTACTGCTGCTACTGGCGCTTCTAGTCCAATATGATTCAAAACTGGTGGTGCCAAGAAAAGAACCATCCCCAGCAAGACCACGGATAGGCCCAAGGCCAGATAGATGAACTGGTAAAAATCAGACGCAACTTCTTCCTTTTTACCTCGCCCAAGATGGTGACCAATGATGGGCACCAGGGCTGAAACAATACCTGTTAGGAATGTAAAGAAGGGGTTCCAGATACTGGTTGCCATAGACACACCAGCCAAGTCCATGGTATTGTATTGACCTGTCATAGTCGTATCAACAAAGGAGGCAGAATAATTGGCAAATTGATAAATAAGGATAGGGAAAAATATCTTTAAAAATAAGATAAATTTATCTTTAAAATGATGGGTTTGGTACATATAGTCTCTCTATTTTTCTAGTTTACAGAGCAGACTTCCACCTAGTTTTGATAGACGATTTGTCCCTTACAGATGGTATATTTAACCTGCCCTTTTAAGGTTTCACCGATGAATGGTGAATTAGCTGCTTTGGAAGCAAAATGGGAGTCCACAAGGCGGTCAGCATTAGCATCAAAAATAGTAATATCCGCTGGACCATTCTCAGCCAAGTAACCTGCTTCAAAGTTATAAAGCTTGGCTGGGTTATAGGTCATCTTTTCGAGTAATTCCATCAGGCTTAACTCACCAGCTTCTACCAAATAGGTCAAGCCGAGAGAAAGAGATGTTTCCAAACCTGTCATACCAGATGGCGCTTTGGTAATATCCTCGACATTTTTTTCATCCGCATGGTGAGGCGCGTGGTCTGTCGCGATAACTGTGATGACACCTGACTTGAGACCTTCGATAACAGCACGACGGTCTGATTCCAAACGAAGCGGCGGATTCATCTTAGCATTGCTACCTTGAGTCAAAAGAAGTGCTTCTGTCTTAGAAAAATGCTGCGGCGCTACTTCTGCTGTTACTTGCGCACCTAGCCCTTGAGCAAACTCAACTACTTTGACACTTTCTTCCTTAGACAAATGCTGAATATGGACATGAGCCTTAGTTGCATAGGCAATCATGACATCACGCGCCATCATAGCATACTCAGCTACCCCAGTCGCACCACAGATATGGAAATGTTCTTTAGCGATATTTTCATTAAAGCCAAGAATACCGTTCAAACCTGGATCTTCCTCATGAAGACTAATAAAGGTATTAAGCTTTTTAGCTTTCTCCATGGCTTCCTTGACAACTTTACTGCTCTCAAGCGGAATACCGTCATCAGAAAAACCAACAGCTCCAGCTGCTAAGAGTGCCTTAAAGTCAGTTAAATCTTGCCCATTAAAATTCTTAGTAATGGTCGCAACCGTCTTAACATTAATCTTCTCTTTGGCAGCTGAATGGAGAACTTCTTGCAAGGTCTCTACATCCGAGATGGTTGGACTAGTATTAGCCATCATGACAACAGTTGTAAAACCACCTGCCGCAGCTGCTAGTGCCCCAGTATGGATGTCTTCCTTGTGTGTTTGACCAGGTTCACGGAAATGAACATGAATATCGACCAAGCCAGGAGCAACTACAAGACCAGTAGCATCAATTATCTCTGCTCCTTCTTCTTTAATCTCAAGCGCAATTTTGATAATTTTCCCATCTTGAACTAAGACATCACACACTTGATCCAAACCAGACTTGGGATCCATTACACGACCATTTTTAATTAGTAGCATCTGCTTTCTCCTTTATTCATAGAAATCGACTTGGGTATCCAACAATTTATCCCCATCATAAATAAACTTGGCTGAAAAGAAGGGTTTATCCTCTAAAAGCCACTCAACAAAGGTATGGTCACCTTCCCAAGTTGGCTTGCTCAAAACCTCATCATAGGGAACCCATTCTAACGTTCCCTCGTTGCAGTCAATCAAGTCACCCTCGAACTCCGTCACCTTAAAAACATAGGTGTACCAGTCTAAATCTGGCGTAAATTCAGGAAAAGTGATAACACCTTTTAGAACTGGCTTGGCTTTCAGTCCCGTCTCTTCGAGGATTTCACGCGCCGCGCATTCCTGAGGCGTCTCTCCTCTCTCTAGCTTACCACCCACACCAATCCATTTCCCTTCATGGACATCATTAGGCTTCTTATTACGATGGAGCATGAGCAGTTCTTTTCCGTTATCAATGTAGCAAATTGTCGCTAACTGAGGCATATTTTCTCCTTATCTAAGCCAATCGATTGGCTCTTGTCCTGTCTCTTTTAAGAATGCATTGGCCTTGGAAAAAGGCTTGGAACCCCAAAATCCTCTATAAACCGACAAAGGACTGGGATGGGCTGATTCGATAATCAAGTGATGAGGATTGGTAACTAATGCCTTCTTCTTGCGTGCATAAGCTCCCCAGAGCACAAAAACGACTGGTCTATCTAGATGATTAACCACCTGAATCACAGCATCCGTAAAAGGCTCCCATATCTGACCCGCATGACCATTGGCCTGTCCAGCAGGAACCGTCAAACAAGCATTAAGAAGCAAGACTCCTTGTTCAGCCCAAGCTGTCAAATCATGAGATTTCTTAACGCCAAGATCATCTGACAATTCTTTCAAGATATTTTGCAAGGATGGCGGAGCTGGGATAGAGTCGGGTACAGAAAAACTCAAGCCCTGCGCTTGACCTGGCCCGTGATAGGGATCTTGTCCTAGAATCACCACCTTAACTTCTTCAAGCGGTGTTGTCAAGAGAGCCTGAAAAACCTTTTCTTTGGGCGGATAAACAGTCCCCTGACCATAAACCTGCTCCATAAACTGATTGATTTTCCCGAAATAACCTTCAGGCAATTGTTCCTTTATCAAAGCATGCCAAGACGAGTGTTCCATAGCCAACTCCTTCGTTTTTACTGCCTCTATTATAGCAAAAAGTGGCTTTCTAAACCACTTTTTACAGTTTATCTAAGCAACCCAGCAAGTCTTGATAAGAATGGACTTCGTAAGTCGGCTGGGCTTGCGTCTTATTTTCCAGATGATGGGGATTGAACCAGATAGTGTTGATTCCAGCATTATTTCCACCTTGAATGTCAGCGGTTAGGGAATCTCCAATCATCAGCGTCTTTTCTTTGCTAAAACCTGCAATCTGTTGACCGATTTTTTCATAAAAGAGAGCATCAGGCTTTTGTGTTTGCAACTGTTCAGAGATAAAGAATTGATTGAAATAAGGTGCTAGACCAGATTGAGCCAAACGACCTGTCTGAATGGCAGTAATCCCATTTGTCGCAGCATACAAGTCATAATCACGATCGATGAGACTGTCCAAAAGTTCATGAGCGCCTGAAAAAGTTTGCCCCTGCTGTGCAAGGTAAAATTGGTAACGCTGGGCTAGAAAACTACCGTCTTTTTCCTGTCCAAAATGAGCAAATAAACGAGAAAAGCGCGTGTTAACCAGCTCTTGTTTACTGATTTTCTTTTGCTCTAAGTCCTTCCATAGAGCCTTGTTCATAGGAACATAATAATCTTTATAAGCCTTAATATCTGAAACTCCTTCTTCTTTTAGGAGTTGTGTCAAAGCCACATCCTCAGCAGCATCAAAATCAAGAAGAGTGTGGTCAAGGTCGAAAAGTAGAAATTTGTAGGACAATTTGAGTTTTTCCTTTCTAGGATAAACAACTTTCACTTCATTCGGTTGTTTAATGTAAAAACTTAAAAGTGGTAAAGTATAACAAAAATAATAGTTCCAATTGATTAACTAACTCATACTATTCTAGTCAAGTTTATTTTTATTATAGAAAAACTTCTATAAATTCGAGCAATAGTCAACATAAATACGGAGACTACCCCTATAATAGTTAAAACTGATTTTCCTATCCCTGTTTCAGCATTTATTATGTAAGTGTGAAATAAAGGTGCTAGACCTAGCAAAACATATAAGATGTAGAAAGCTAATTTTATCTCTCCGATACCTGCAAAAAAATGTTTCATTTTAAATATTTTCCTTTGAAGCCCCTAATGTTTAAAAATAATGACTGCTTAAAATTAAACAGCTCTAAAATCTAAATATTTGTCAGAGATAAGCTATACTAAGATTATTTTTTAATCACAACCTTCTTGCTCTTATGGTTTAATTATATTATAACACTATAAAATTTTCAATTTAATTGATACTTACCATTTAATCATATTCGATGAGTTGTATTTTACAGCTTAATATTATTTAGCCTTCTTTTTTAGTTACTTTTTAATTCTCAAATTTCCTTTGTTTATACAACCATAATATTATTGAAAAAGAACTTGAGATTAAAGATTTTCATCCTCTTTTTATTCTGGTAGCATTACACACTCAACTCAACCAATTTATAAAATTCACCTTTCCTATCCATCAAGTTATCAAAAGAACCATCTTCAACAATAACTCCATTTTTCATAAAAAGAATTCTATCGTATTTTTTCAACATGCTCTTATTTAACTTATGCGTAACAACAAGAACCGTCAAATCTTGAATTTCTAAAATTGAATTTTCAATTTCAGTAGTAACTTTATTATCTAAAGACGAGGTAGCCTCATCTAATAATAAGATTGGTGTTTTTCGAATTAAAGCACGCGCAATACTAAGTCTCTGTCTTTCTCCCCCAGATAGATTTGATCCATTCTCGCCACATGAAGTTTGTAGACCTAATTCATTTTCTAAAATATAACTTTCTAAGCCAGACTGCTGTACAGCTTTTTTTATATCATCTTCAGTAAAGGATTGACTAAGGGTAATATTTGCTTTTAAAGTATCATCAAAGATATAAACATCTTGCTGAACAATAGTCATTAAGTTATAAAGGCTCTCTGCTGAAATAGCTTGCAAATCTTGATTATCAATTGAGATATACCCACTTGTTACATCATAGAAACGCAGTAATAGATTGAGTAAAGTTGATTTTCCACTACCTGACATACCTACTATTGCAATTTTCCCCCCCTTTTTGATCTGTAAAGATAAATTATTAAAAATCTTTTCCTCAGCATTAGGGTAGGAAAAATCTACATTTGAAAAAGAAATGACATCATCAAAATATTCTTTCGTTTTACCAGTTTGAAGTTCGATTACATCTTTTACCTCAAATGAATTCAGTGTAGCCTGACCTTCACGTAATTTACTCATTCCCATACCAATTTCATTTAGTGGCATTACTACAAAATTGACTAGTTGAACAATAGCTGTAACACTCCCAATTGTGGTATGCCCACCGAAGACCAGATACATTCCTCCACCAAAGGCTACTAAAAAAACAATCATCCCTGAAAGTTGAGAAATAACATTAGATAAAACATCAAATTTCCCTTTGATGAAATATATCTCATCCAATTTTTCGCTTTCGTTTTTGTAATCTTGACCGATAGCCTCTTTCACATTAAAACTCTTTATAACTAGAAACCCTGCTAAAATATCTTTAACCTTAGCTAAATACTTCTGATCGGCAATCATAGCTCTTTTTTGAAGTGAAGCTGATTTTTGCCCAATAAATCCTGATATCATCATTGGAATAATACTAGCAATGATAACTAATAAGGTCAAAAACCAATTACCTATAAACATGGCTACTAGTGAGAAAATCATTAAGGAAATATTTTTTGAAATATTAAAATACTGGTGCAAATAATCCTGCTCAATTTTCTTCATGTTCTCAGTTAATATTGAAATAAATTTCCCTGATTTTTCCTTAGAAAATTCTCTATAATCCCTATCTAAAATAGATTTAAACACCTTATTTTTGTATCTTGACATAATCTGCCTAACAAGTTTATTTCTTAATCGAAGGGATATAAAATTAAGACTGGCATAGATAAATATTACGATAGCACCTATTAGTATCGCTTGAGTTAGAGCTTCCCTATTTTGGGACATTCCACTATCAATTATAATTTTAATAGAATAAGCAAAAGCAATATTAGTTAAAGGAACTAGTATATTAAAAATCATGAAAGTATAAAAAGACTTCTTATGGTACTTTGTCAATTGTTTCATTCCTAATCTACCTCATAATTCTTAAATTTCATTTAGAAAATGTGACATAAAATATTCTTCTAAGTCAATATTCTCTCTCCTAATCTCTTTCATAGAGACCTGTTCTAGCATTTCTCCATTTTTGATAACACCAATCTTATCTGCTATCTGTGAAATTTCCGATAAAATATGGCTTGAGATGAATATTGTAACACCACATTCCTTAGAAAGAGACAACAAAAGATTCCGAATTTCTTGAATTCCTATTGGATCTAAACCATTGATTGGTTCATCTAAAATTAACAATTTAGGTTTTGTTAGAAACGCACGAGCTAAACCAAGCCTTTGCCTCATTCCTAACGAAAACTCTTTTACTTTTTTAGTCGTATTTTTTAATCCGACCATCCTTAAGGCTCTTATTATATCTGATTCGGTAATATTTTTCCTCATATATTGCGCGTGAATTTCCAAAATTTCTTTTGCTGTGAGGTTTTCATAAAAAATTGGTGTTTCAATAACACTTCCAACCTGACTTAGGATTTCTTCTCTGTGTTCTTGTAGATTTTTCCCAAAAATCTCAATACTACCTGATGTAATTGTTGATAAGGATAACATACATTTCATTAACGTTGTTTTTCCAGCACCATTCGGTCCTAAAAAACCATAGATTTCTCCTTCAGCAATTTGAAGGTTGATACCACTTAAAATTTCTTCTTTATCAATTGTTTTAAAAACTTCTTTTACTTCAACAATATTTCTCATTTCTATCTCTCTTTCTATATCTAGCTTTAAATGCAAGGATTTTTCTTCAGGAGTATAAATACCAACTTATACAGCCTCTTCGTTTAAATAAATCATCACAAAATTAGCACTTTCTTTCCATTAAATTTAGCTATACTACTTGATATTAATATCTTTTCTTGAAATAGTATAAATTGAAAATGAAACAATTATTAAACTTATGAAACTAGCAAATATTAAGAAGAATAAGTTATCAACAAAATTATTAGTTAAACTACCTGAACTTACATTCGAAAGTAACGCTGCTAAACCAAGTCCTGAAAGCATTGTTATAGCTATTGAATGCCTAATCATACCTAAAACAAAAGGTAGTATTCCGATTAATACTGTTCCAACCGTAATTCCAGCTAAGTTAATCATTTGATTAGCTATTGGAATATAATTCGATTCGGTTAAAACTGCTACTAATTTAATTAATAATTGAATAACTAAATGTGCAGTAAAATGAGCAATAAATGATATCAGAATTACTGTAAGCATTTTTCCCCATAGTAACTTTATTTTAGAAACAGGGTAGGAAAACAGCTGAAAAATTGTTCTTCGTTTAAATTCATCAATAATAATCGCAGACAATAAATAAGATTCAAAAATCAAAAATGCTGCTTTAGTAAATAAAGATCCAAACAATGATGTTGCAATTGCCCAACTTCCCCATTTATCAGTAATTTTAATATTATTGGCACTCTGTCCAACAAAATCTCCCAGTTTATTATCAGTACCTAACCCCATGATTATGATTCCTGTAATACCTAATATTATCAATATAGTACCCAACCAAGCAAAAAATAATTTTGATTTTGAAACTTTATTTAATTCAATTTTAATAAGCGACAACATAGATTTTTCCTCCAAAAAATTTTGTTAATATTAATTACACTATTCAAAAAGCACTTTACATACTTTCGGTATGTCTAATTCTAAAAAATATACATACTAAAGGTATGTATACTAGAATTTTTAATACCATATCTAGAGTATGGTATTTTTTAAAATATCAATACTTAAAATTTATTTGACACCTTTTAAGTGATCAAATAATTGGAAAATTACTTCCATCATTTCATCAGTAATCAACTGCACTCCCAAACCTTCAAAAGTTAGTTTAATGAACTTCATTTTACTCTTTAATTCTTCTACTGAATAAATAGAAATTTGGAACCCAATCCAAATATTCAAAGTTAAAACAATCAAATCAGCTAGCTCTTCAGGATATTCTGTTTTAATTGATTTATCTTTAACACCTTCGAAAATTTTTTCTCTAATCCCTGGTAAAAAATCAGAAAATAAACTTAAATACTGCTCTCCTAACAAACGTGGACTTCTTAGCATAATTGAGACAGAGTATACTAATCTTTGTTGTTCTAAATTAGAGAACGCATCCATCAAAGAATTTTGTATTTTTTCTAATGCAGTATCTCCTCTCCAATTGTAATTTAAAATTTCATGATTATTTTCGCTAATGATTGATTGCAATATTTCATCTTTAGACTCGAAATGATGATAAATAACACCTTTCGTCAATCCACCTAACCCATCGATTATATCTTGTATTGAAGTATTATCAAATCCTTTTTCTAAAAATAACTCTTTCGAAACTTCTAATATTTTTTTTCTAGTTTCATGTGAGTTTCTATTCCTTGCCATTATAACTCCCTTCTAACATACTAACGGTACGTAATCTCATTATAATGCAAGAAACTAATAATGTCAAGATTCTTTTTATCCCCTATAATTTTCAAAATTCATTGGTAAATCACTATCCTATACAATTGACAGCTCAAATCTTTCAGAATAGAACAATCCTATCTATCGAACACTCTAACTTCATAAATATCTATGTAATCCTAAACCTAGAATTACTATAAACTAAATGTTTTGGCACTCTTCTAAGCCATTGATTGCCTTAAATTTTAATTTTTGAATGATTCTAAAGCTAGAATAGTCCCATCACAATCTGTTTTGAATGATTCACAATTTAGAAACACTATAGCTTTACTCCTGTTAAAATAAAAAGGAACTGCATAAAGCAATCCTTTTCTGATTTTGAAATCATTTACTTATACTCTTCGAAAATCAAATTCAAACCACGTCAGCTTCACCTTGCCGTACTCAAGTACAGCCTGCGGCTAGCTTCCTAGTTTGCTCTTTAATTTTCATTGAGTATTAAACTTTGATAGTGGAGATAATCAATAGCTTACCTATAAAAAGAGTTATAGTAAGATTCCTTATTTATTGATTTCAAGCTCCGCCAACTGTGTTTGAATAACTGACAGTTCTGCACCAGCCTGAAGAAGAGCAGCTGCAGTATAGGCACCTTCTACAATTGGAACCCTGTTGATGATGATACTTTTATCACTGAAATCAGCCACCATTTCTAAGTTCATTTTAGCAGAACCTAGGTCAAAAAAGGCTAATAAAGTATCTGCTGGATTTTCGGAAACAACCCTATCTACTTGATCAAAACTTGTACCAATTCCTCCATCTTCGATGCCTCCTACATAAGTAATCGGAACATCTTTAGCTACTTCACTAATCAGTTCAACGACACCTTCTGCAATGTGTTTGGAATGTGAAACGATAACAAGACCAATACTTCCCATTAAACCACCCCAGTTTCTAAAAGAGCAGTAAAGAGTAATCCTGATGAGAATGATCCAGGATCAATATGTCCAAGAGAACGTTCTCCTACATAAGATGCCCTTCCTTTAGTTGCAAGTAAATCTTTGGTAGCATTCACTACCTGATCAATAATCTCTTGAGTCAATTGACCAGCAGACAAGGCAGCAATAACAGGAGTCCAAACGTCAACCATTGTCTTTTCTCCAACTTCTGCTTTTCCACGTTTGATAATCATATCCAAACCGCTTTGTAATATTTCCTCTATTTTCGAATTTGAATCAGCCTTGGCCATGCCCATAAAAGCAGAGCCATACAAGGGACCAGAAGCACCGCCTACCTTGCTCAGTAATTGCATTGAGACAAGTTTAAACACATCACTGCTTGTTTCAAATTGCTTTCCTTCTAAGTTTTCCATAACTGCAGCCATTCCACGCGCCATATTTCCACCGTGGTCTCCATCTCCTATAGGGGTGTCTAGCTCACTAAGGTAATCTTTCTGTTCTTGAATCTTTTCATTAAAAAGCTTCATCCATTCAAGAGTTTGTTCAACATTCATGCGACATTTCCTCCTTGAGTTTTACCAAGCTGGTGTAGTAACAGATGCATTTAGAGCATCCAACCACTCATCATCTGCCAATCGAATCAATGTTAATGACAAGCCGGCCATATCAATTGATGTCATATAGTTTCCAATTTTCTTAAATGTCAACTCAACACCTTTTTCATGGAGTAATTTAGCCACATCATTTGCAAATACGTATTGTTCCATAAGAGGAGTGCTTCCTAAGCCATTGATGAGAAGGCCATAGCGTTCTCCAGCTTTAAGTTGGAAACCTTCAGATAATTTTTCAACCAATTCTGAGGCCAATTGTGCTGAAGGTTGCATTTTCTCTTTCTTATATCCCGGTTCACCGTGGATACCAACTCCATATTCAAATTCATCATCTTCTAGAACAAATCCTGGTTTCCCAACTTCAGGAACAGTTGCTCCAGACAAGGCCAGCCCAATTGTTTTAATTTCTAAGACAAGTTTATCGGCCAAGTCCTTCATTTCAGCTAATGATTTACCAGAACGAGCTGCATCACCCAAAATTTTATGGACTAATATAGTACCTGCAACACCTCGACGCCCTTGGGTATAGAGACTATTTTCAACAGCGATATCATCATCAACCACAACGCTTGCTACATCAATACCTTCCATTTCAGCAAGTTCTTGTGCAATTTCAAAGTTCATAATGTCACCAGAATAGTTCTTGATGACCATGAAAACTCCAGCACCTTCATCAGCCGCCTTAATGGCTTCTAAAATTTGGTCCGGAGTAGGTGAAGTGAAGACTGCTCCACAAATGGCAGCAGACAACATTCCATCTCCTACAAATCCAGCATGACTTGGTTCATGTCCTGAACCTCCACCTGAAATGAGACCAACTTTTCCTGTCTTTTCTGCCTTTCTAACGATGACATCAAAACCATCTAAGCGTTCTACCAAGTCATCATGCATGAATGACAATCCCTGTAACATTTCATCAACAACCTGTGTCGGTTCATTTATAATTTTTTTCATGAGAAACTCCTTTCGGCATGTACCTTTGTTTTCGCTTTCATTATATATTTTTTATTGCTGGATGATAAGGGACAGATTCTATTATTTGTCCCCTTTTAAACCCGTTTAAAACATTTTTTTGGTAAAATGAAGTAAGTAAAAGAAAGGTTTCCTATGGCATCATCATTTATTACAAAAAAACGGATTGCCAAGGCATTTAGAGACCTATTAGCTACTAGAGAATTTGATAAAATCTCTATTGTAGATATCATGGAATCAGCTGGCATTCGTAGACAGACCTTTTATAATCACTTTCTTGACAAATATGAACTGCTAGACTGGATATTTGAAAATGACTTAACCGAGTATATCACCAATAACTTGGACTTCATTTCAGGCCAAAAACTATTACAAGAATTATTTCTTTATTTCGAACAAGAGCGTGACTTTTATATTCAACTTTTTGATATTCAAGGGCAAAATAACTTCTATGACCACTTTATCAGCTACTGTCGCTTGCTTGTATCAAAAATTTTAAGAGAATACGGTCAGATTGATATCGATTCATCTGCTTATACTTGTTTTTTGTTAGACTATCATTCACATGCTCTAGCAGAAATCGTGAAGGCTTACGTCAATAAAAAAAGTCCAGTTCCACAACCAGACTTTCTAATCATGACAATTATTGGAAAGAGACCACAATGACATTTATTTCAAATCATAAACAGAAAATTATTTCAAGTTACATTTCGGCAACTGTCAGCAGTCATACTGAATTAGAAAAACACCCTACCTTACCACTAGTCTATCAAAAAAATCGCAATCCTCATCAGGTTCCAATATTGTCGGGTGGAGGTTCCGGTCACGAACCTGCGCATATTGGATATGTGGGAGAAGGAATGCTTACCGCTGCTATCTATGGCCAATTATTTACTCCACCTACAAGAACTGAAATCTTAGAGTCCATTCGTTTTTTAAACAATGGTCACGGTGTTTTCATCATTGTAAAAAATTTCGAAGCAGACATCAAAGAATTTAGCTGGGCCATTAATACTGCTAGACAAGAAGGAATTAAGGTCGGCTATAGTCTAGCACACGACGATATTTCTATTGAACCTCACAATAGATTTCAAATTAGAGGAAGAGGGCTTGCAGGGACAATCTTACTTCATAAAGTTCTAGGATATGCATCTCAAAATGGTGCCGACATCGAGCAACTAACTGATTTAGGTCATGAACTTGCTCCCGAAATCGCAACAATTGGTTTTGCAACGAAAGCTGCTAGTCTCCCCCAAGCCACCCTTCCACTATTTAACTTGGAAGAAGGAAATATTTCTTATGGCATTGGGATACATGGCGAAGAAGGATATCGTATCGTCCCATTCCAATCGTCGGAAATCCTTGCAAATGAAATTATAAGTAAATTAAGATTGCACTATCATTGGAAAAAGGGTGATCAATTTATATTGCTTGTAAATAATCTAGGTACTACTACCAACCTAGAAATGGGCGTATTTATCAATGATCTCCTTCAACTCTTAGAAATTGAAGGAGTCACTATTACCTTTATAAAATCAGGAACATTTATGACCAGTCTAGATATGGCTGGTATATCCGTAACTCTTTGCCCCGTAAAAAATAAACAGTGGTTAGAAGCGCTCAATGCTCCAACGACAGCTTTTGCATGGTAATTTGCTTGTATAACTCAAAAGGGCTACATCACTTGATGGCCCTTTGTTTTTATCTTACGTTTAAAAGAACTCATTCTTGCCATTTCAAATAGGCCATCTATCCCTTACAATTCTTCCGATGAGCTTTGATTTTTTTGCTAGCCCAATCATAGTGGCTTGACGTGCTACTAACAAAGTAGGAACCTAGACTTGTTCCTCCCGTCCACTTATAGACACCTTTGGTAAAGAGTTCGTCATTGCTAAAAACTTCTATCAACTCTAAAACCTCCCTATGTGATTGTTCTAGGAGTCTAGTCGCTTCTTCTAAGGAGGTTTTCTGGTGCTTCTTCCAAAAAGCGACATTCATTTCTCCATAAGTTTTCCAATTATAAGGTTCAGGGAGAAAAGGTCTTTTGTGACCTTTTTGATTGGAATGTACCCAAGTCAAAAGTAACTGCTGCCATTCATGAAGATGGATCAAGACATCCCGTAGATTTTTATCCCTTTTCCAGTGAGCTTCTTTTTTCTTTGGGTCTCTAGAAAAATCAAATGGAATCTGTAGCTTATCTTCACTTAGTTGGGAGATGAAACGATTGAGCTTTTCATAGTTTTCCTTAGAGGCCAGCATTAGCTCCTCTTTTGTTTTCGGTCTAGGCACAGAGTTCTCCCTTCATATTACTAGTTATTATTAGAAATTTTTTATCCTTTAAATCTCTATAACTTATCCTTTAATTTCTCAACAAAGAGATAGGCTGCTGGACAGGTCAAAGTATTCTTAATCGTCAAATGGTTGATTTGATGGATCTTTTTCCTGTCTGTATGAGGAAATTCACGACAGGCCTTTGGACGAACGTCATAGATGGAACAGAGATTATCTCCTCCTAAAAAGGGACAAGGCATGGATTTAAAAACCTTATCACCATCTTCATCTACCTGAAGGAATTCAGCTTCAAAAGCAGGTAATTTCATCTTAAAGTACTTAGCAATACGAGTGATGTCTGCTTCCTTGAAGTCAGGTCCCAATGTCTTGCAACAGTTGGCACAGGCAGTACAATCAATTTCCTCAAATACTTCTTGGTGAATCTGCTGGGCTATCTTATCTAGATTTTTTGGTGGCTTTTTCTTTAGATTGGCTAAAACTTTACGATGCTCCTTCTGCTTTTGTAAGGCTAGCTGGTGGTAATATTCAATATCAATTTCTTTAGACATGATTCTCTCTTATTCTATTTGTTTCTCCTATTATATCATGCCTCTTCATCATTGAAAAGTGGAGTTTATTAGACTATACTTTCCCAAAATGCGTCAAAAAACCTTGCAACTAGGTTACAAGGTTAATGACATTAATCGAAGTTAACGTATTCTTTTTGAAGTTCTAGAACTTCTTCCATTGTTGAACACTCTGTAAGGGCACGGTTAGCGTACTCTTCCATCTTAGCAGTGTCCAATTTTTTCATCAAGCTACGTGTACGAAGTACAGATGTTGCTGACATAGAGAACTCATCCAAGCCCATTCCGACAAGAAGTGGAACAGCTTTTTGATCGCCAGCCATCTCACCACACATACCAGCCCATTTACCTTCAGCGTGAGCTGCCTTGATAACGTTGTTGATCAAGCGAAGGATTGATGGGTTATATGGTTGGTAAAGGTATGAAACTTGCTCGTTCATACGGTCTGCTGCCATTGAGTATTGGATCAAGTCGTTTGTACCAATTGACATGAAGTCTACTTCTTTTGCAAATTGGTCTGCAAGCATCGCTGCTGCAGGGATTTCAATCATGATACCAACTTGGATGTCATCCGAAACTGCAACACCTTCAGCAAGAAGGTTTGCTTTTTCTTCTTCATAAACTGCTTTGGCTGCACGGAATTCTTTCAAAAGGGCAACCATTGGGAACATGATACGCAATTGACCATGAACAGAAGCACGAAGAAGGGCACGGATTTGTGTACGGAACATTGCATCTCCAGTTTCAGAAATAGAGATACGAAGGGCACGGAATCCAAGGAATGGGTTCATTTCATGTGGCATATCGAAGTAAGGAAGTTCCTTATCTCCACCGATATCCATCGTACGAACAACCACTGGTTTACCATTCATTCCCTCAAGAACAGCCTTGTATGCTTCATACTGCTCATCTTCAGTTGGGAAGTCTTGAGAATCCATGTACAAGAACTCTGTACGGTAAAGTCCAACAGCTTCTGCACCGTTGTTGTTAACACCTTCAACGTCTTTTGGAGTACCGATGTTAGCAGCCAACTCGAAGTGTTTACCGTCAGCAGTCACTGTTTGAGCATCTTTCAAAAGTGCCCATTCAGCTTTTTGTTTAGCATAAGCTTCACCAGCTGCTTTAAATTCTGCCGCTTGTTCATCTGTTGGGTTGATAATCACTTCACCAGTAATTCCGTTAACGGCAAGGATATCGCCGTCTTTCACTACTTCAGTGATGTTATTTGTTCCCAATACAGCTGCAATTTCAAGTGTACGTGCCATGATAGCTGAGTGGCTTGTACGTCCACCGATATTTGTTACAAAAGCTTTTACAAAGTTTTTGTCCAATTGAGCTGTATCAGATGGTGTCAAGTCATGCGCAATCACGATTACTTCTTCATTGATAGAAGCTGGGTTTGGCAATTTCTTACCAAGAAGATTTGCCAATACACGTTTTGTCACGTCGCGGATATCCGCTGCACGTTCTTGCATATATGGGTTATCTTCCATGCCTTCAAAGATAGTGATGAACATGTCAGTCACTTCTTTAAGACCTGCTTCTGCATTGACTTTCTTAGCACGGATTGTTTCTTTAATCTGACCAATCAATTCTGGGTCAGCAAGAACCATCAAATGAGCGTCAAAAACTTGAGCCGCTTCTTCACCAAGCGTACCTACAGCTTTCTCACGGATAAGAGAAAGCTCGTTTTGAGAAGCTTCAAGAGCTACATCCAAACGAGCCTCTTCTGCGTTTGTATCTTCGACTGAAACAGTCTCGAATGACAAATCCGGTTGAACGAGTAGATATGCTTTTGCAACTGCAACACCGTCAGATGCTGCGATTCCTTTAAGCATTTCTGTCATTTTCCTTATGCCAATCCTTCTTTTTCCATTGTTTCTGAGATTGCAGCGATAGCGTCATCTGCATCTGCACCTTCAGCTGAGATAGTTACATCAGCACCTTGGCCAACACCAAGACTCATAACACCCATGATTGATTTAAGGTTAACTGATTTACCTTTGTACTCAAGAGTGATATCTGAAGCAAATTTGCTTGCAGTTTGTACCAACAATGTTGCTGGACGTGCGTGAATACCTGTTTCTGCCACTACGTGGAAATCTTTAGAAGCCATAGTTTGACTCTCCTTTTGTTCTTTCTTTTTTGAGTTATATGTGATAACCCTTACAATTTGGTATTATATCATCTTCTAGGATTTTTTTCAAGCATTTTATGGGATTTATTCGATTTCCTTTCAGATAACTTGCTGAAAATCTTCTATTCTAGATAACAAAACACAGGATATAGTTTTCCAAAAAACTACTTCTAGGATAATCATCACTATTTTACAAAACAAACACTACATATTGTGTTTTGTGAGCTTGAGTAGAAAAATAGACCACTATATTTAGTTTTAAATCATTGACAAAAATTTATTTTCTGATATACTAAGAAAGTAATCTATTTTGAAAGAGGAGTTACACAATGGTAACCGTTTATTCTAAAAACAACTGTGTCCAATGTAAAATGACCAAACGTTTCTTGGACAGTAATAATGTCGCTTATCGTGAAATCAATCTTGATGAGCAACCTGAGTACATCGATCAAGTTAAAGAGCTCGGTTTCAGCGCAGCTCCTGTTATCCAAACACCAACTGAAGTCTTTTCAGGTTTCCAACCAGGAAAACTGAAACAATTAGCATAATCTTAGTACATCATCCAGAAGAAACTGCTTCTAGGGCTAACTTAGAAGCCTTTCTTTTGTAATTAGATAAGGGAAATTTTATGGGATTAAAACATCTTGAGGACGTGACTTACTTCCGTCTCAATAACGAAATCAACCGTCCTGTTAATGGACAAATCATGCTTCATAAAGATAAGGAAGCCTTGGATGCTTTCTTTAAAGAAAATGTAGTTCCAAACACTATGATTTTTGATTCAATCAAAGATAAAATCAACTACCTCATTGAACACAACTATATCGAAACAGCCTTTATCAAGAAATACCGTCCAGAATTCTTGGAAGAATTGTCTCAATTTATTAAAGAACAAAACTTCCAATTCAAGTCTTTCATGGCTGCCTATAAATTTTACAATCAATATGCCTTAAAGACTAATGACGGTGAATATTATCTTGAAAGCATGGAAGACCGTGTCTTCTTTAACGCCCTTTATTTCGCTGATGGCAATGAAGCTGTTGCCATCGATATTGCCAATGAAATCATCCACCAACGCTACCAACCTGCTACTCCTTCCTTCTTGAATGCTGGACGTGCTCGTCGTGGTGAATTGGTATCCTGTTTCTTGATTCAGGTAACAGATGATATGAACTCTATCGGACGTTCTATCAACTCAGCTCTTCAACTTTCACGTATCGGTGGTGGTGTGGGAATTACCCTCAGCAACCTTCGTGAAGCTGGTGCACCTATCAAAGGCTATGAAGGAGCAGCTTCTGGGGTCGTTCCAGTTATGAAACTTTTCGAAGATAGCTTCTCTTACTCAAACCAATTGGGTCAACGTCAAGGTGCTGGTGTTGTCTACCTCAACGTCTTCCACCCAGATATTATCGCCTTCCTTTCAACTAAAAAAGAAAACGCCGATGAAAAAGTTCGTGTAAAGACCCTTTCACTTGGTGTTGTAGTACCCGATAAATTCTACGAATTGGCTCGTAAAAATGAAGAAATGTACCTTTTCAGCCCATACTCTGTAGAGCTTGAGTATGGTGTGCCATTCAACTACATCGACATCACTGAAAAATATGATGAATTGGTCGCAAATCCAAACATCCGCAAGACAAAAATCAAAGCACGTGATTTGGAAACGGAAATTTCCAAATTGCAACAAGAGTCTGGTTACCCTTATGTAGTCAACATTGATACGGCTAACCGTGCAAATCCTGTTGATGGTAAGATTATCATGAGTAACTTGTGTTCTGAGATTCTTCAAGTCCAAGAACCAAGCTTGATCAACGATGCTCAAGAATTCCTTCAAATGGGAACAGATGTTTCATGTAACCTTGGTTCAACCAACGTAGTCAACATGATGACTTCACCTGACTTTGGTCGTTCTATCCGTGCTATGGTTCGTGCCCTTACTTTCGTTACAGATAGTTCACACATCGTAGCTGTTCCTACCATCGACCACGGAAATAGCCAAGCTCATACCTTTGGTCTTGGTGCAATGGGACTTCACAGCTACCTTGCCCAACAATTGATTGAATATGGATCGCCTGAGTCTGTTGAATTTACAAGCATCTACTTTATGCTTATGAACTACTGGACCTTGGTAGAATCAAACAATATCGCGCGTGAACGTGGCATCACCTTCCACAACTTTGAAAAATCAGACTATGCTAACGGAAGCTACTTTGACAAGTATGTAACTGGCGAGTTTGTTCCAAAATCAAACCGTGTTAAGGAACTCTTCAAAGATGTCTTTATCCCAAGTGCTGCTGATTGGGCTGAACTTCGCGACAAGGTTCAAGCAGATGGTCTTTACCACCAAAACCGCCTTGCTGTAGCGCCAAATGGTTCTATCAGTTACATCAACGACGTTTCTGCTTCTATCCACCCGATTACGCAACGTATCGAAGAACGTCAAGAAAAGAAAATCGGTAAAATCTACTATCCTGCTGCTGGCTTGTCAACAGAAACCATTCCTTACTACACTTCTGCCTACGACATGGATATGCGTAAGGTGATTGATGTCTATGCTGCCGCAACTGAGCACGTGGACCAAGGACTTTCACTCACTCTCTTCATGCGTAGTGACATTCCAAAAGGTCTTTACGAATGGAAGAAGGAAAATAAGCAAACGACACGTGACTTGTCTATCCTTCGTAACTATGCCTTTAACAAGGGAATCAAGTCTATCTACTACGTCCGTACCTTTACAGATGATGGTGGAGAAGTCGGTGCCAACCAATGTGAAAGCTGTGTGATTTAATCTTTGCTTGAGGAAACTACTTTTTCTCAAATTAGTGATTCATTCACCCTGCTAAACTAAACTGGAATAAGCACCTATACTATGGAAAAACACAAAAGTCGGACTTCCGACTTTTTGTGCGATACTCCTCTAGAATTATGATAAAATAGAAGTAATTGTGAGTTCGCAATACTAAACACAGAAAGAGATTTCAAATGGAAACTTACTACAAAGCCATTAACTGGAATGCCATCGAAGATGTCATCGACAAATCAACTTGGGAAAAACTGACGGAGCAATTCTGGCTCGATACACGTATTCCTTTGTCAAATGACTTGGATGACTGGAGAAAGCTATCAAATGTAGAAAAAGACTTGGTAGGAAAAGTCTTTGGTGGTTTAACCCTTCTCGACACTATGCAATCTGAAACTGGGGTTCAAGCCCTTCGCTCAGACATCCGTACACCACATGAGGAAGCTGTTTTCAATAACATCCAATTTATGGAATCTGTCCACGCAAAATCTTACTCATCAATCTTTTCTACCTTAAATACTAAGGCTGAGATTGAAGAAATTTTCGAATGGACCAATACCAATCCTTACCTACAAAAGAAAGCTGAGATTGTCAACGAAATCTACCTAAACGGTAGCCCACTTGAAAAGAAAGTTGCCAGTGTCTTCCTTGAAACCTTCCTCTTCTACTCTGGTTTCTTCACTCCCCTCTACTATCTTGGTAACAACAAACTAGCCAACGTCGCTGAAATCATTAAATTGATCATTCGTGATGAATCTGTTCACGGAACCTACATCGGATATAAATTCCAACTCGGTTTCAATGAATTACCTGAAGAAGAGCAAGAAAAACTCAAAGAATGGATGTACGACCTTCTCTACACTCTTTATGAAAATGAAGAAGGTTATACAGAAAGTCTCTATGATGGTGTTGGTTGGACGGAAGAAGTCAAAACCTTCCTTCGCTACAATGCCAATAAAGCTCTCATGAACCTGGGACAAGATCCACTCTTCCCAGATTCAGCAGATGATGTCAATCCAATCGTTATGAACGGTATTTCAACAGGAACATCCAACCACGACTTCTTCTCTCAAGTCGGAAATGGTTACCTTCTTGGTGAAGTTGAAGCTATGCAAGACGATGACTACAACTACGGTTTGGACTAAGGTCATCTATTTTATAAGTGATAAAAACATCATGGTTTGTTTAAAACAACCATGATATTTTTGTTTTTGTTTTCTTTTGTTTTTTAAATTGATTGATTGAATACTTTATGATAAAATAGTAATAGAAATAGAGGTGATAACGATGTTAAAGCAGGAAAAACTAGATAATATTCTAGAAACGGTAAATACAAAGGGAACTATTACTGTAAAAGAAATCATGACTCGCTTGGATGTGTCAGATATGACTGCTAGACGCTACTTGCAAGAGTTGGCAGACAAGGATTTACTTGTTCGAGTTCACGGTGGAGCTGAGAAAATTCGCACAGGTTCTATTTTAAATAATGAGCGTTCCAATATTGAAAAACAAGGCTTACAAATCGCAGAAAAACAAGAAATCAGCCGTTTTGCAGGCCATTTAATTGATGAGGGTGAAACCATTTTTATTGGGCCAGGGACAACCTTGGAATCTTTTGCTCGTGAACTTCCAATTGATAATATTCGTGTTGTAACAAACAGTTTACCAGTCTTTCTCATTCTAAACGAACGAAAACTAACAGATTTGATTTTAATTGGTGGAAACTACCGCTCTATCACTGGAGCCTTTGTCGGAACACTAACCTTGCAAAACCTAGCCAATCTCCAATTTTCTAAAGCTTTCGTTAGCTGTAATGGTATTAAAGACAATGCGATTGCGACCTTTAGTGAAGAGGAAGGTGAATCTCAACGCATCGCCCTCAATAATTCCAATAAAAAATACTTACTAGCTGACCATAGTAAGTTCAATAAATTTGATTTCTATACCTTCTACAATATCTCTGATATTGATACCATCGTTTCAGATTCTAAACTGAGCAAAGAAACGTTTGAACAACTTTCAAAACAAACAAAAATTATTCTTTCTAAACCATAAAACGATCCCCACCGATTGGTGGGGATTTTTATCTACGGTTTAATCAATAATCTGACTTTCCGCTACTTTCTTGTACCAGTGAGCTGATTTCTTAGGATAACGTTCTTGTGTTTCAAAGTCTACATAAAAGAGACCGTAACGTTTTTCATAACCGTTTGACCATGAGAAGACATCCATTAATGACCAAATGAAGTAACCTTTTACATTAGCGCCATCTGCAATCGCATCAGACAAGACTTCCAAGTGTTGTTTCACATAATCAATACGACCATCGTCGTAAACAGTGTTATCAACAAACTCATCTTTATATCCGAGACCATTTTCAGTGATGTAGATTTTCTTGTAGTTTGGATAATCTTTCTTCACACGCATAATTTGGTCATACAAACCTTGAGGATAGATAATCCAATCCCAGTCCGTACGTGGTACATAATCAGGAGCTACACGACGACCAACACCTTTGATTTGGTATTTAGAACTTCCTTTCTCACCCTTACCATTATGGATAATTTCAGTTTCTCCATCAAAGGCTTCCATCCAGTCACTCATATAGTAGTTGATTCCTAGGAAATCATTCAAGTCTTTTGCAGCTTCTAATGCTGTAAAATCTTCTTCACGAAGATCTAAGCTACCACCATTAACTGATAAAATATGGTTGACACCTTCCATCGTTTCAGCTGAATAGCGACCTAGATAAGTTGCATCCAAGATAAATTTATTGTGAATAATATCTTCCAACTCAGCTGCACGAACATCTGCTGGATTTTTAGAATCTAAAGGATATTTGGTTGGCAGTGCGTGAACAACACCAATTTCACCTTTATAACCTTTATCTTTATATAGCTTGACTGCACGCGCATGAGAAACCATCATATTGTGGTGCGATTGGAAGACTTTGGCAAGGTCGTACTGAATACCTGGAGGGAATTTACCAACCAAGTATTGACCATCACCAATTGGTCCAATTTCATTAAAGGTTGTCCAATAGTTTACTTCTGGGAATTCTTCAAAACAGAAGGCAGCGTAGTCTACAAAGTGTTCAATGTTTTCACGGTTTAAGAAGTCTCCATTTGAGTGGAGAGTTTCTGGCGTGTCAAAGTGATGAAGAGTTACAAAGGGCTCAACATGACGTTTGTGACACTCTGCAAATAGATTATGATAAAACTCAACACCTTTAGCATTTACTTGACCGTAACCGGTTGGGAAAATACGTGACCAAGCAATAGAAATTCGAATACCATTGACACCATACTCTTCTGCTAGCTTGAGGTCAACTGGATATCGATTGTAAAAATCACTGGCTGGTTCTGCAGTGTACCAGTAGTTATCTTCAAGATACTTATCCCACGCTACTGGTCCTTTACCATCAGTATGTGTAGCACCTTCTGCTTGATAAGCAGCTGTTGCGCCACCAAAAATAAAGTCTTTTGGAAGTGTTTTTGTCATTTTTTTCACCTATTTCTTGATTTAAATAAAGTAAAAGTGAGAGGAGAGGAGTCAGTGAGCCATCCTTCTCCATCTCACTTCTTGTACCAAGTCACTGAATTGTGACATGAGGAGGTAAAAACGATATCTTTTTACCGACGAATTAACAAGGCGATTAGGAAATTCGCCATAGCGATTTCCGTAACGAGAGGAAACTATTTCATAGTCCCTATCGTTAATCGAATTGAGCTTGTACAAATGCTAGAGCACCTTTTCCATCACGAGTTAATTTGATGTATTGAGCGCCTTCTGTCTTGGCAAGTTTAATACCAAGTTTATCAGTTTCTGCTTTCATGTCTTCAAAGTTTGAAGCAACTTGAGGAGCAAGGATAACAAGATCAAACTCTGGCAACATTTCACGGTGAGCACCATAGCCACCTGCTGCTGCTTTCACAGGAACATTGTATTCTGCAGCTGCCTTGTTCAAAGCATTTGCAAGGAGACCACTTGTACCTCCACCAGCACAGAGTACGAGGACATTTGTTTCTTCAGTGATTTTATTTTGTGCTGCTTCTACACCCGCTTTTTCAAGAATAGCATCTGCTTTTGCAGTGTTGAAGTTTGCAGCAACTTTTTCTTTCAATTCATCATTAGACTTACCTGAACGTTCTTCTTCTAGAATTTGTTCATCATAGACTTTAAGGAATGGATAGTAAATGACTACGTCAACCACAATTAGAAGAGCAGCAAGAATGAATGATAGAACTTGGAAGTTCGTACCAAGAACTAGACCTAGTGGAGCTGGGGTTGTCCATGGTAGATTAGCAGTAAATGAGTTCATTCCAAGTGTTTCAATAAAGAATTTGAAGATCCATACGTTTGCAATTGGTGCAAAGATAAATGGAATGAAGAAGATTGGGTTCAATACAAGCGGTGCACCAAACAAGATTGGTTCATTTACACCAAAGAAAGTTGGAACTACTGAAGCACGTCCGATTGCACGGTTACGTTTTGATTTTGTTAACCACATGAACATGAAAGGAACAACTAGTGTCGCACCTGTACCACCCATGGTAACGATAAACATTTGTGTACCAGAAGTAAGAATCTTGTCAGCGTGCATACCTTGTTGGAGAAGGTTCAAGTTGACTTCGGCATTGGCATAGGTAATTGCTGCGATAGCAGGTTCAACAATAGATGGACCGTGAATCCCAACAAACCAGAAGAAGGCAAAAGCACCAAAGATAATGGTAATACCAAGATAGCCATCAGCTGCAGAGAATAATGGTGCAAAGAATTTACCGATTGATTCTGCCACACTTGCACCAACAAAATGACGTGCTAATAAGTCAAGAGCATAAAGAGAAACAACAGATAGAGTGAATGGAATCACATCTTTAAAGACTTGTGAGATATTTGGCGGAACTTCGTCAGGCATACGAATAGTGACGTTGTTCTTAACACAAACCTTATAGATGGCTACAGTAACAAAGGCAGCAAGGAAGGCTGAAAGCAAACCTTTTGTCCCCAAGAATCCAGTAGCTAGACCATTTTCGATAGGATCAGCTGCCAACATCAACAAACCAACAATTGCTGCCAACAATGTTGACATATAGTTGATTTGATTGGTTTTCTCCATGCTACGGTTTACTGAGTCGGTCAATGACTTAGCTGTTGTACCAGCTACCAAGAGAGCCAGAATACCCATAGAATAGCTATAAGGTTTCATCAGAAAGGATACAACTTCATCAGACCATTTAAAGCCCCATGAGTTTGGTACAAAAGCAATCAAGATAAAGATACTTGAGAAGAGAATAACAGGCATACCTGCAATGAAACCATCACGAATAGCACGAAGATAGATATTACGAGATAATTTCTCAAAGAAAGGTTTTCCTTTCTCAATAAATGCAATTAATTTATTCATTATTTAACTCCTCTCTTGTACAGTTCAATTAAATGGTGCATCAAATCTTTTAACAAAATAGTTGTCATCAAGTGATCTTGACCGTGCATCATGGTCACACTATACGCTAAGTCCTCACCAGAAGCTTCCTTAGTCAATAGACTTGTTTGCGCGTGGTGAGCCTCTGCAATACAGCTACCAGCTTCCTCTACCAGAGCGTCCGCTTTTTCAAAATCACCAGTTTCAGCAGCTTTCAAGGCTTCCAATAGTTTTGAACGAGCATCGCCAGCATAAGCTACGATTTCAAAACCTAACAATGTTACTTCTTCTCTATTCATGATAGAATTCTCCTTATATAGTTTTAAATAAATTTTTATGACAATAAACGTTGGATATGTAGAACTAGATAAACTCGTTCACTTTTATACAAATCAAGACCCGTATGTTGCGTAATCACATCATAGATCTTGGAACCAATCTCGAACGCTTTTGGATAGGATTGTTTGATATGGTCTTCCATATCAAGAAGCGATTGGTTATCATCCCTAGATCTGTCTAAATAATCCAAGAAATAATTCAAATGTATCATAAAACGATCATAGAAATGATTATTCTCTTTGGTTCGTTGAATTGCATAGTCCGTTAAAACTTCTTCAACATTCCTAAGAATTTCTTTCCTCTTATCAATCGACTCCACAAGTTCCACTTCATTTTCACCTTCGGCATTAATGAAATGATAAGCAATCCGAATAATTTCGTCCTCGGGAAAATGATCCGCTAACTTCTGACGGTAAATTTCAAATGCTTCATTTGCGATTTGAAAAGCGACAGGATACTTAGTGGAAATATCTGGCAGATTACTATCCTTGTACCTTCCTTGTGCTAGAGCTTGGTAAGAACAGTAAATATGATCTGTCAAGGTTACGTAGAGATACTCTTGAATCGGATAATGATATTTCTTTGATAGCTTATCAATGATTTCATAAGTCACTGTGATAAAATCAAGCGGAACATCTTTGAGGAGAGCCATAAAGTTTTCTCTTGACTCTTCGGTCTTCATCCGAAAGATTTTCTCAACCTGATGTTCATCAATCAAATCCCCTTTCTTCTTTCCAAATGTAATCCCCTTACCAATCACAATCACTTCTTCTCCTTTATCATTTCTGACAAGCGAGACATTGTGATTCATTGGATTTAGAATTCGATACATGTCAGCCTCCTTTTATATCTTAAAGGTATATGAGTACAAAAAATGACCACAAATGAACTAGGAAATCAGCCGATTTCTAATTCACCTGTGATCATGCCTAATATTACTTAGTAACACTCACCTTGTATTAACTTGTGATTTAATTATAGCACAAGTAAGTTATTTTGTAAACCTTTACATAAAACTTTTTTTAAAATTTTTTTTAGATTCATGTTCCTAACCTAGGAGGACTTGCTTACACGCGTTCTTTCCATGAAGTCGCTGTTGTTTGAAGAACTTTGTTGAGTTCGTCAATATTTTCAAATCCAGTTGTGCGAAGCCATTCACGTGCTGCTTCTTCACCATCTTTGATGTAAGCTTCAACTGATCCAGCCCATGTTGCACGGCCACAAAGAACACCATTGAAGTTTGCACCTGATTCATGGGCAAATACAAGAGTATCTTGGAAAAGTTTAGCTGATACACCAGCACTCAAGTAGATGTATGGCAAGTTAGTTGCTTCATCTTGTGCTTTGAAGAAGGCTGCTGCTTCTTCACGTGTATAAACCACTTCACCTTCAGCGAAGCCTTCAACATATTTAATGTTAACAGGAACTTCTACTTTCAAGACATCAATGTTGAAACGTGGGTCTGAGAAGACTTTCATAGCACCAATAACTTTGTGTGGTTTTACTTTCGCATATTCTACAGAACCAGCGTCAGCAATTTTTTCATCGTAAGCAAGGATTTCAAGGAAGAATGGGATATCTTCAGCCACACACTCAGAACCGATGCGTTCGATATAAGCTTGTTTTTCTTGGTTGAGTTCGTCTGAGCTATCTACGTCATAGTAAAGCAAGAATTTAACTGCATCTGCACCTTCTTCTTTGATACGTTTTGCAGACCAAACATCCAAGCAGTCTGGCAAACGTTTTGTACTTGTTGTATCATAACCTGTTTTTTCATAAGCAAGAAGAAGACCTGCTTTTTCATCAAGAGCTTTAGTTGCTGGAAGTCCATACTCAGGGTCAAGAAGCATAGATGAAGCGTATTTAGTCAATTCATCTGCTACCAAAACTTTAAGTTCTTCCATTTGAGCTACAGTTGGTTCTTCTGTTTGGTATTGAGCCATGAGGCGTTTCAAAGCACCACGTTGGTCAAATGCAAGAGCTGAGATGATTCCATTTTCATCAGAAAGTTTTTCTAAGCGTGCACGTTTTTGTTCTGTTAAAGCCATTTTATACCTCTTTTACTATTAATTGATCATATAGAGCTTGATAGTTGGCCATGTTGACATGACCAGTCATTTTTTCTTGAGCATTGAGCATACCAAGGACATTTGCCTTGATGAGTAATTCTGCATCCGATTCTTTATGAAGAAGTCCTGAAGAAATTCCTGCTACAGTAGAATCTCCAGATCCAACAGGATTTACCACCTGAATTCTAGGAATATCTACCTTGTAGAAAGTGTCACCATGTTTGGCAAAGGCACCGTTGGCACCAAGTGAAACGATAATCCATTCAATACCTGCAAACAAAGGTTCTTGAAGAACTTCTTTTAATTCATCCAAATCCTCAGAAACTTCTCTTCCTAGAAGTTGAGACAATTCCTCATTATTTGGTTTGATGACTGTTGGTTTATGTGGTGATTCAAGAACCGCCTGAAGTGCTGCACCAGAGCAGTCCAAGACAACAGGCTTGCCAGCTTGATTAGCAAGTTCTACCAAGCTCGCATAGTAATCAACTGGAAGACCAGCTGGCAGACTACCTGAGATAGCTACTACTTCAACTGACTCCAAGAGTTTCTTGAAATGTTCCAAAAAGTCTTGACCTTCCTGTTCCAATACTTCAGGACCTTTTTCAAGAACTTCTGTTTGGTTGTCTCCGTGAAGAATAGCGATACAGTTACGAGTTTCTCCCTGAATTGAGAAGAAATCTTTCTTTACTTGATCATCGATATGTTCAACCAAAAACTCACCATGTTTACCACCAACTAAACCAGTAGCAAGAACAGAATCCCCAAATTCTGAAAGTACTCGGGTAACATTGAGTCCCTTACCACCAGCCGTTTTGGTTACATCCACCACACGATTGACAGTATCAATCTTCAACTCATCCAAAGGATAGGAAATATCAATGGATGGGTTCATTGTGACTGTTAAAATCATAGGTCACCTCTTAGTCGTGGTATTCTCCGCGATCCCATTTTTCAAGGAATTCAGTGAAGAAGTTTGCGTCTGTTTGTTGAGCATTGTGACTTTCAACGTGTTCAATTTTCGCAATCAATTTTTTGTTTTCTTCAGATGGTTTGTATTCAGCATGGATGAAAGCTTCGATGATATCACACATGAGCAATTCACCAGTAATCTTACCACCAAAACCGATAACGTTAGCGTTCAATTGCTCTTTAGCATAAAGGGCTGTTGTCATATCACGAACCAAGGCAGAACGGACACCTGGAACTTTATTTACAGCATTGTTGATACCAACACCAGTACCACAGATACATACTCCAAGATCAGCTTGACCACTAGTTACAGCTTCCCCTACTTTTTTACCAAAGATTGGGTAGTGAGTACGTGTATGGTCATATGTACCAAAGTCAATAACTTCATATCCTTTTGATTTCAAAAATTCTGAAACCGCCATTTTCTCATCTGTTACGATGTGGTCACATCCAATTGCAATTCTCATTTTTAACTTACCTTTCTTACTGTAATCTAATTAGCACATTTTGTTCAACATGTCGACACGAATTTGGTGACGTCCACCATCGTATTTACCGTTAACAAATCCTTTAGCGATGTTTTTAGCCAATTCATCACCGACAAGTTGTGCACCCATAGTGATCATACGTGAGTTGTTGTGGCCACGAGTCATATAAGCTGAACGTTCGTCAGATACTTCTGCAGCAACCATTCCTTTGATCTTAGTTGCGACCATAAATGGACCAGCTCCATAAGCATCAATCACGATACCAAGGTTTTGCTCTTCTTTGTTTACTTCTGCAGCAACAGCAAGAGTCACATCAACAAAGTCTTGACCTTCAGCTGTAACATCCACAACGTGGAAGTTTTCTTTTTCCAAGAAGTCTTTCACAACTTCTTTCAATCTCAAACCTGCAGCATCTGCACCGATAACAATAGACATATTGTATACTCCTTTTTATTTTTCTAGGCTAGTAAAGACTTTTATAGCTAGCAGTTTACCTACAAAAGACTTTCTAGCAGTTTATTGACAAATTAGATTGAATGAGATGAATGACACCTTATTCAAGTTTAGGAAACCAGCTTCCTAGAAATAATCTTTCTCTACGAAAGAGAATATAACAAGTGATTATTTGTTTGTGACAAACATCATTTGTTGCTCACAAACATAATATACTCCTATTTCTTAAAAAAGTCAACAATTAATGTTTGTTTTTGTGTTTTTTTAATTAAAAAATTTCGATATCAAAACCAATTTGATCCACTTGACCAGGTTCTAGGAGACGAACATTCTTCTTATCTTCTAGATGATCTCCTTCTTCAAGAGATGTTGACAAGCCTGACCAGGGTTCAAAAGCAATGAAAGGTCCTTTATTCAAAGTTGACCAGATAATGAGATTTGAGAACTCTGCAAAGTGCACTTTCAATCCCTTATCATGTTTACGAGAACGAAGGGCAATTGTTCTAGATTGCAATTCATCTAAGGTGACTGCATCTGTGCTGAAAAGATCATAACTAAGATCTATTTCTTTTTGCCCCTCTAGCCATGGACTTCTATCTTGAAAATCCAGCATACCCGTTTCTGGGAAAGGACGTGGAACAGAGCAAGTCTCTTCTTTCTCAAACTCTAGATAATAATCTTCATAGACTTCATCATCAAGTAGAGGACAATTAAATCCTGGATGTCCACCAATAAAGTAAGGCATGACCTTGCTAGTTTCTTTATTGAAAATCTTGTATTGAGTTCGTACTGTCTTGCCAGTAAGGCTATAAGTGATTTCTAGTCGGAAATGATAAGGATAGTTTTGATAGCTATTCTCATCGTCCTCAATTGCAAAAGTTACACTCTTATCTGTCTGTTCAACTAATTCAAATTCTTTCTTACGAACCAAACCATGACGAGGAATCTTTCCTTTACTTTCCTGTCCCTTCTCATCTATATAGACGGCTGTATCCTCTCTTAATGAACCACAAATAGGAAAGAGAACAGGAGCTTGTCCACTCCAATAAGTAGCATCCCCTTGCCACAAATACTCAACTCCCTCAGCATCTTTTATAGAAGAAAGAGCCCCACCAAAACTGTTAAATTGAACTCTTAATTGTTCTGATTTTAATTCAATTACCATTATTTTCTCCGATTTCTTAATAGTTTATAAAAAACTAGGCTGTCACTCCTAATGGTATGACAACCTAGTTTCAACAATTTACACTCTGCGAAAATCCAATTCAAACTTCGTCAGCGTCGCCTTGCCGTAGATATAGTCACTGACTTCGTCAGTCTTATCTACAACCTCAAAACTGTATTTTGAGCAACCTGGGGCTAGCTTCCTAGTTTGCTCTTTGATTTTCATTGAGCTTACATTTTATAGGAGCGCATTATTTTGCTTTTGCTGCGTACTCTTCGTTACGTTTGATCATTTGTTTTCTGTACCATGCAAAGATACCGATATAGAATACAAGGAAGACTACAGCACCAAGGATTGCTTTGATATCACCAGTTGTAGTGTTACCAATTGTCCAACCAAGAAGTTTTTCGATTGGTCCTTCAAGAGTTGAGTGAGTAATCAATTGAGTTTCGCTCACACCTGCTGGGAAGGCACCTACACCTTTAGCAAGTTCTGTTGCAAATGGTGCGATAAGTGTACCTGAAAGAAGGAAGAGTGGCAACAAGAGTGTTCCGAAGATAATCATACGGAGCAATTTACCACGTGTTACAACCAAGAGAGCTGGAGTAACACCCATTGCGATGATACCTGCAAGTGGCAAGATACCATTTCCAACTTTTGAAAGAAGCACAGCTTCAATCAACATGATTGGTGCAAGTACGTTAGCACAAGCCCAGATTTCAGCACGACCAGCGATGAATGGCCAGTCAAGACCGATGTTGAATTTACGTCCTTGAAGACGTTTAGTAGCAACGTTTGTAATACCTTGTGATAGTGGTTCTACGGCTGCGATGAACCATGAACCGATAAGTGAGAAGAGTTCCAAAGATACACCGGCAGTCAAACCAAGAGACAACCATCCTCTGATAACAAGACGCCATTTATCTGCATCTGCAACCCCTTCAATTGGATGTGGAGTTCCCATAATACCGATAACAATACCAAGAATGAAACCGATAAAGAATTTAGATCCCCAGAAACCGATTTTTTTGTTCAATTTAGCAGCATCAAAGTCATATTTATCAAGACCTGGGAAGAATTTTTCAAAAATCTTATCCAAAACCATGATAACTGGGTTCATCATGTAGTTCATGTGAGTTGATGTCATTGGTGATGAACTTGGTGCGTTAAGAAGGTCATCAAATGTAGGTTTCATCAAGTCAGAGTTGATAATTTTCAACACACCAACAAGTACGATAGCTGCTGTAGCAATCAAGAGTGAAACCCCTTGGCTCACACCGTTGTTGTCTGCATACCATTTAATCAAAAGACCTGTGATAGACAAGTGCCAGATATCGAAGATATCGACATCAAGTGTATCAGTTTTCTTCATAGCAAGCATCACTACGTTGACAATCAACATGATAAGCAAGAAGTAAAGTGTCCAAGCAGATCCCCAAGTGATTGTTGCAAGTGGTGCCCAACCAACGTCAGTGATACTCAATTGGATACCAGTGTTTTCAACGAATTTTGCAAGTGATGCTGAGAAAGCACCATTTAGCATACCGATGATAGCTCCGATACCAGTAAGAGCGATGGCAAGTTTGATACCACCTTCAAGCGCTTTGGAGAATTTCACTCCAAAAAGTAAAGCCAATACTGTCAAAATGATTAACATGATGACAGGCCCACCCATATCTAAGATAGGTGTGAAAAATTCTTTGATTAGGCCAAAGATTGCATCCATAACAGTTCCTCCCTTTTTATGTTATATGAATGTTAACAAATTAAAATTAGCTTAATCCGTGTTCTTTAATAGCTGCTTCAATATTGTCAAATACTGGAGCGCTCATTGCTGGGATACGGAATAAGATTGGTCCAGCTTCGATAACTGGAATACCTGGGTCAAAACCAAGATCTGTTGCAGCAATTGGTGTGAAGATGTCATAACCTTTGATAAGATCTTCGTTAACGTCTTTTACCATGACTGCATCACAGTGAACATCAAAACCACGGTTTGAAAGTTCTTCTTCAAGAGCACTTTTAATTTGGTGGCTTGAGTTAACACCTGCACCGCAGGCAGCAAGAATTTTAATCATATGGATTTCCTCCGATTTTATATTTTTAATAGACAAGATTATGCAGTTGCTTCAGCGATATAAGCATAGAGGGCTTCAGGATCAGAAATTTTTGATAGGTCTTCAAGATGACCATTTCCAGTAAAGAAGTCCATCAACTGAGCAAGAATGTTCGTTTGACTTGAACTTGAGTTATTAATGATAAAGAAGAGCAAGGATACCTCTACTTCCTTATCTGGTGCAATCATATTGTGGAAAGTCACAGGTTTATCTAATCGAACTACCACAACTTTTTCGGCTAGATTATGAACAATATCTGTGTGAGGAATAGCTACATTTGGCAAATCCTTACCCAAAAATTCCATATCTAAGCCAGTTGGAAATGACTTTTCACGCGTGATCAAGGCTTCACGATAAGTTGGAGTTACAATTTCTCGTTCTTCCAATAAAGTTGCAACCTGATCAAAGAGATGTTCTTGATTATCCGCTTCTAAGCAAAACACAAGGTTTTTGTCAAAGAAATGATCTAATCCCATAAGGTTTTCCCTTCTTTCCATTAACTTTATGCTATAAGTATAACACTATATGAAATCGTTGTCAATATTTTTTTGTTGTTTTTTGTCCTTTTTTTGACATTTTTGTTTATTTTTTATCTTTACAACCAAAACAAACATTTAAAACAAACACTTTAAACGATTTAATCCTATTCTAAATCCAAAAAAACAGGCCTATTTAAGCCTGTTTTACTATTGATTCTTATGTAAATTTCCTGTGAACAAGAAAAACAATTATGATAACTTATTCTTCATCCATGCTCAAGACGCTGAGGAAGGCTTCTTGTGGGACTTCTACTGATCCGATAGCTTTCATACGCTTCTTACCAGCTTTTTGTTTTTCAAGGAGTTTACGTTTACGAGAAACGTCACCACCATAACACTTGGCAAGTACGTTCTTACGAAGGGCCTTGATATCAGTACGAGCCACAATCTTGTGTCCAATTGCTGCTTGAATTGGTACCTCAAATTGTTGACGAGGAATAATTTTCTTGAGTTTATCAACGATGAGTTTCCCACGTTCGTAGGCAAAGTCCTTGTGAACGATAAAGCTGAGGGCATCCACCTTGTCTCCGTTGAGAAGAATATCCATTTTCACAAGCTTAGATGGGCGATATTCTGACAATTCGTAGTCAAAGCTTGCATAACCACGAGTTGAAGACTTGAGCTTATCAAAGAAATCAAAGACGATTTCAGCCAGTGGAATTTGATAGATAACATTGACACGGTTATCATCAATATAGTCCATAGTCACAAAGTCACCACGCTTGCGCTGAGCTAGCTCCATTACAGCTCCTACGAACTCCTGTGGTACCATGATTTGCGCCTTAACATAAGGCTCTTCAATGGTCGCAATCTTGGTAGGATCTGGGAATTCAGATGGGTTAGACACATCCATAGACTCGCCGTCGGTCAAATTAACCTTATAGATAACGGATGGAGCTGTCATGATGAGGTCGATGTTAAACTCACGTTCCAAACGTTCTTGGATAACATCCATATGAAGAAGGCCAAGGAAACCACAACGGAAACCAAATCCAAGTGCCTGAGATGTTTCTGGTTCAAATTGGAGGCTAGCATCATTCAGTTGCAATTTTTCAAGGGCTTCACGGAGGTCATTGTACTTGTTTGACTCGATAGGATATAAACCCGCAAAGACCATAGGATTCATCTGCTTGTAACCATGTAATGGCTCTGCCGCAGGATTGGTTGCCAAGGTAACGGTATCACCCACACGCGTATCCTGAACCGTCTTAATAGAAGCTGCAATATAACCAACGTCACCAGTCGCAAGAAAATCACGACCAACTGCTTTGGGTGTAAAAATACCGACTTCTGTCACATCGAAGGTCTTGCCATTGCTCATAAGCTGAATCTTATCGCCAGGTTTGACCACCCCATCCATGACACGCACTTGGAGGATAACCCCACGGTAAGCATCGTAAACAGAGTCGAAAATCAAAGCCTTAAGAGGCGCCGTCACATCACCTGTTGGTGCTGGTACTTTTTCTACGATTTGCTCAAGAATTTCTTCAATACCGATTCCAGCCTTGGCAGAAGCCAAAACTGCTTCACTAGCATCCAAACCAATGACATCTTCAATCTCTCTACGCACGCGCTCAGGATCTGCAGCTGGTAGGTCAATTTTGTTAATAACGGGCATGATTTCCAAATCATTGTCCAAGGCCAGATAAACGTTGGCAAGGGTTTGGGCCTCAATCCCTTGAGCAGCATCAACCACCAAAATCGCTCCCTCACAGGCAGCTAGCGAACGTGAAACTTCATAGGTAAAGTCAACGTGCCCCGGTGTGTCAATCAAGTGAAAAATATAAGTTTCCCCATCTTTTGCAGTATAATTCAACTCGATGGCATTCAACTTAATGGTAATCCCACGTTCCCGTTCTAGATCCATGCTATCTAAAAGCTGAGCTTGCATTTCACGACTGGAAACTGTCTCTGTCTTTTCCAAAATGCGGTCTGCTAGAGTCGATTTCCCGTGGTCAATATGGGCGATAATAGAGAAGTTACGGATCTTCTCCTGTCGTTTTTTCAATTCTTCTAAGTTCATGATTCTCTTCCTTTCAGGGTATCTATTTATTATAAATTGTTTTTGACATTTTGACAAGACCATACCCTGCTAGGAGTACTAATCTTCAGCGACAAAGCCGTCATTTTCAATAAAGTGATGTTCTGTCATTCCTTGGTCAGTAAAGACAATCCCGTGAAGGACACCACCATAGACAGCTCCTCCGTCCATCCCAATCTTACCATCTTCTGTAGTCCAAAGCTCAGCTGTACCTCGTTCTTGCTTTAACAAACCATAAACCGGTGTGTGACCAAAGACAATGGTTTTCCCAGTATGATTTTCTGCTTCGTGGAATGGTTTTCTAAGCCAGACTTTTTTATAATCTGTGGTTTCATGCCAATCATCCAAGGTTAAATCAATACCTGCATGAACAAAGATATACTTGTCTGTCTCTACTACAAATGGCATTTGACGAATAAATTCGACCAAATCTGCCGCTTCAGTAGCAACACGCTGGGCATCTTCTACTCCATCAACTGGGGCATCCAAGGGACGACCTAGGATAGAGTTAATAGTTGTATCTCCACCATTACGACGATAGTGGTCATAACTTTCTTCTGGGTTATCGAGCCAAGTCAGAAACATATACTCGTGGTTTCCTGACAAACAGATCGCCCCTTGATTGTCCACTAAGTCCTTAACCATTTCTAGAACACGGCGACTATCTTCACCGCGGTCAATCAAATCCCCTAGAAAGAGCAACTGGGTCTGACCATCCCATGTTTTGAGAAGGTCTTCCAGCATCCCAGCTTTTCCGTGAACATCTCCAATTACATAATAGTCTGTCATCTTATTTCTCCCTGTTTCTCAACAATTCTCTAGCTTGCGTCAGGGCTGCTTCTGTCACATCATCACCTGCCAACATCTTAGCAACTTCTTCCACTCGCTCTTCAACCGTCAAGAGACGAACAGTCGAAACTGTTGAATGGTCATTGCTAATCTTCTCAATAAAGAATTGATAATCCGCAATCGCAATCACTTGTGGTAAATGGGAAATAGCTAGAACCTGCCCATGCTGACCAATTTTATGAATCTTCTGTGCAATAGCTTGGGCAACACGACCTGAAACTCCCGTATCCACTTCATCAAAGACAATGCTGGTCTTACCTTCTTTACGTGAAAAGGCAGATTTAATGGCTAGCATGAGGCGAGACAATTCTCCGCCAGATGCAACCTTAACCAAGGGTTTAAAATCTTCGCCAGGATTGGTTGAAATGTAAAACTCAACCATTTCATTGCCCTCACGACTGAATTTGCCCTTGCTAAAACGAACCTGAAATTGGGCTTTTTCCATATAAAGGTCTTGCAGTTCTTGTTTAATCTCAGCTTCAAGCTGCTGAGCTAAGTCATGACGAGCAGATGCAAGCTGACCTGCCAAATCGACAAGATTAACTTCCAATTTCTTGAGCTCTGCTTCCATATCCTCAGACGAAAGGTTATTGCCTGTCAAGAGATTGTATTCTTCCGTAATCTTGGCAAAATAAAGCAAGACATCGTCTACAGTCCCACCATACTTACGGGTAATGGTATGAAGGAGGTCCAAGCGGTTCTCAACATGCATGAGACGATTGCCGTCAAAATCAAGGTCCTCAATGATAGCTTCCAGACGTTTGCTAATATCTTCTAAGACATAGTAGGTCTCAGACAAAGAGCTTGAAATTTCACGATATTCCGGGTCGTACTCTTCGACACTTTCCATATCATTCATGGCTGAACGAACATTGGCCAGACTCGAGAACTCTTCATTGTCCAACATACTGTAGGCATTGGTCAGCGTATCCGCAATATTTTTATGATTGAGAAGTTTATCACGCTCTTGATTGAGAGCAAGATCTTCTCCAGCCTGTAAGTTTGCTGCCTCAATTTCTGCCATTTGAAATTCCAACATTTCAATACGAGTCTTGTGTTCCTGTTGGTTTTTCTTGACTTCCAGAACCTGCTTACGCATTTTACGGTAGGCATCAAAACTCGTTTGATAGGTTTCTTTCAATTCCCAAAAAGCTGCATCGCCAAATTCATCCAACATCTGGATATGCAGTTGGGGACGCATTAACTCCTCTTGGTCATGCTGACCATGAATATCTACCAGATGTTGCCCAATAGCACGCAATACAGACAGATTAACCATCTGACCATTGACACGACTGATACTCCGACCATTTTGCAAGATTTCTCGACGGATGATGATTTCATCACCCATTTCCAAACCTTGCTCATCAAAAATTTCCTGTAAAAGGCGACTATTCTCAACTGAGAAAAGTCCCTCAATCTCTGCCTTTGACGCACCATGACGAATAACATCTGTCGTCGCACGAGCCCCCAACATCATATTCATAGCATCAATGATAATCGACTTCCCTGCACCCGTTTCACCAGTCAGGACAGTCATCCCCTTTTCAAAATTGAGGGAAATAGCCTCAATAATGGCAAAGTTTTTTATCGAAATTTCAAGTAACATATAGACCTACCAATTTTTTACTTGTTCAAAGATTTCCTCAGCTAGATTTTCACTTCTGGCAATGACTAAAATCGAGCTATCGTCAGCTAAACAGCTAAAAATCTTGTCAGCAAAAGTCTCAATTAACTGAGCTTTTACAAAAGCTGTATTTCCTGGGATAACTTGGAGATTAATCATCTTGTCCATTAATTCAGCTGACTCAATATTGTCTTCAGCCAGTTGCAAACTTTTTACGATTGATTTTGGCAATTCATAGACATAGGTGTTGTCTCTCAAAGGGATTTTGACAATACCTAGTTCTTTGATATCTCGTGATACCGTTGCTTGAGTGGCAGTGATGCCTGCTTCTTTCAAATGTTCTACAATTTCTTCTTGTGTACCGATTTGATAATCTGTCACAAATCGTCTAATTTTTTCAAGTCTCTCTTTTTTATTCATTTTTAAATTGACTATGCGCCCTCTCTACTACTTCTTCAATCTCAGCAAGAACCTGATTGCTTGCTGACTCTTCTTTTTTCAAATACACTAAAAACTCAATATTTCCATGACCGCCTTGGATAGGAGAAAAATCCAATCCAAGGACTGAAAAGCCTTCCTCTACTGCCATAGCTGTTACAGATTCAAGGACATTCTGATGAACTTTAGCATCTCGAATAATTCCATTTTTTCCAATCTGCTCACGTCCTGCCTCAAACTGAGGCTTAACCAGAGCCACAACCTGACCTTGATCTGCCAAGACACGGTGCAAGGCCGGCAAAATCAGACTGAGGGAAATGAAACTTACATCAATACTGGCAAAGCTTGGTTCCTGCTCGAAATCAGTCTTTTCTGCATAGCGGAAATTGAACTGCTCCATGCTGACTACTCTTGGGTCTTGACGTAGTTTCCAAGCCAATTGATTGGTACCGACATCGACTGCAAAGACTAACTCAGCACCATTCTGTAACATGACGTCTGTAAAGCCCCCGGTAGAAGCACCGATATCAATTGTGGTCACCCCATCAACTGACAAATCAAAGACCTGCAAGGCCTTCTCCAATTTCAAGCCACCACGGCTAACATACTTGAGTTTTTCACCCTTGAGTTTCAGCTCGGTGTCATCTGGGATTTTCTCTCCTGGTTTATCAAAACGTTCTCCATTCAGAACTGCTACGACTAGACCAGCCATGACACCGCGCTTGGCCTGTTCTCGCGTTTCAAACAAGCCCTGTTTATAAGCTAGTACATCCACTCTTTCCTTAGCCATTGATTCTCAAACTTTCTACTACTTTTACAATCGATTCTATCTCAAAAGCTACCTGCTGGGCAATTTCTTCTAATTTGGCATTAGCTTGATCCAGAGTTTGGTTACAAAAGGCAATAGCCTCTTCCAAGCCCAACAAAGCAGGATAGGTTGATTTTTCTGCCTGCAAATCCTTTTGTGGTGTCTTACCGATCTCCTCAAAACTAGCTGTCACATCCAGCACATCGTCTCGAACTTGAAAAGCAAGTCCAATCAATTCACCTACAGTTTTAAGTTTTGCCTGCATTTCAGGTGCCAATTCGGCTATAATAGCAGCTGCTTGGAAGGGATAAGCTAATAGTTTTCCAGTCTTATTAGCATGAATAGTCTGGAGTTCTTCCAAAGACAAATGCTGATGTTCACCCTCCATATCCAAAACCTGTCCTGCAACCATGCCCAGACTACCTGAAGCAAGAGATAGGTTGGCAATCAAGTCCACCTTGATCTGACTTGGCAAATCTGCCTGCGCTATCAAAGCATAAGGATCTAGGAATAAAGCATCTCCAGCCAAAATGGCCATAGCTTCACCGAATTTCTTATGGTTGGTCAAACGCCCTCGACGATAATCATCATCATCCATAGCTGGAAGATCATCATGAATCAAGCTCCCGGTATGAATCATTTCCAAGGCAGCAGCCACCTGCGCGTGAGCAGGTTTAATAGCGACCTGCAAGGCTTCCAAAACTTCTAACAAGAGAAAAGGCCGAATACGCTTGCCACCAGCATGAATGGAATAGAGAACAGACTCTCGCAAACTAGAGGAAAACTGCTGGTCTCCATAAAAATCTTCCAAGGCTGACTCGACAAGAGCTAATTTTTCTTGCTTCTTCATTCAAAATCACTTTCTGTTCCGTCTTCTTGCATGACCTTGACCAAGGTCTTTTCAGCCTTGTCCAGCGTCGCTTGGAGCTCTTTTGACAAGACCATGCCCTTTTGAAAGGCAGCAATCGCATCTTCCAGAGCAATTTCACCATTTTCCAAACTTTGGACAATAGTCTCCAGTTCTGCTAGATTATCCTCAAATTTCTTTTGTTTTGACATCTTTAACCTCTAATTCTACTCGACCATCTCGCATCAAAAGCGTCACTTGGTCTTTTTTCTTCAAACTCTCAACCGAATCCACAACTGACTCTTCTTTTTTGACAATAGCATAGCCACGCGCCACAATTCGACTGGTATCCAACATCAACAAGGCTTCTGAAAGTCGCTTGACTTCAGCAACCTTGGCATCATAAACCAGCGCCATTTGGCTACGTAGGAGCTTATCCAACTGACCTAAACGGTCTTGATAGCGTTGGATTTTGGTAACAGGTGATAATTGAACCAGTCGATGCGTCCTTGCTTGTACTAGCTGTTTGTTATCAGAAATCCGTGTTCGCAAACTTTGTTTTAATCGCAGTTGCAGTTGATCCAAGCGTTGCAAATAGCTATCATACAAACGCTCTGGCTGTCTAAAGATAACAGACTGACTGCACTTTTTCAAAGATTCTTGTTTCTTCGATAGGACATTTCGGACTGCCGTAGCCATCCGTTTTTCCTGATTTTGCAAATGAGCTAATAGATCCAACTTGGTCACAGGCGTTGCCAGTTCAGCTGCAGCTGTTGGAGTCGCAGCCCTTCTATCTGCCACAAAATCCGCCAAGGTCACATCTGTCTCATGCCCCACACTAGAAATAACTGGCAGACGAGATTCAAAAATAGCCCGCACCACAATTTCTTCGTTAAAGGCCCAGAGATCCTCGATGGAACCACCACCACGACCAATAATGAGCAAGTCCAAATCGTCACGTTCATTAGCACGCGAAATATTTCGAGCAATTTCCTCCGCAGCCCCTTCACCTTGAACCTTGGTCGGATAGAGAAGAATGTCCACACCTGGGAATCGCCTGCTGACGGTCGTGATAATATCTCGAATAACGGCTCCACTACGACTGGTTACCACACCAATTCTCTTAGAAAATTGGGGCAGAGGTTGCTTGAAGCGTTCTTGAAACAGGCCTTCTTCTGTTAGTTTTTTCTTGAGTTGTTCAAACTGAATCGCAAGCGCACCAACTCCATCAGGCTCTGCCTTTTCAATGATGATGGAGTAGCTACCACTTGGTTCATAGACCTGCACACGCCCAATCACATTGATTTTCATCCCTTCTTCCAGGTCGAAACCTAATTTCTGATAAATTCCAGACCAGATGGTCGCTTGAATAACTGCATGGTCATCCTTTAGGGAGAAATATTGGTGAGTAGGTCGTTTACGAAAATTGGAAACTTGACCAGTTAAATAGACCCGTTCCAAGTAAGGGTCTTTATCGAATTTCATTTTCAGATACTTGGTCAAAGTTGTTACCGATAAATACTTTTCCATCTCCACCTACTATTCATTTTCTTGCTCTTTCATGGGTATTATTATACCAAAAATATGCCTAAAAATCTCCATTTATGTACCATTATGAGGGAAAAATAAAAAAGGAGGCAAGGCCTCCACATCTGATTATTTGCTGTTTCGAGCTTCTTCCAAAATCTTTGCAATCTTGGTCGTCAATAGGTCAATAGCAACTGTATTGCTGACTCCCTCAGGAATGACGATATCAGCATAACGCTTAGTCGGCTCGATAAACTGATGGTACATGGGTTTAACCACACCTAAATACTGGTCAATAACGCTATCAAGACTACGGCCACGTTCTTCCATATCGCGCTTGATACGACGAATAATGCGCACATCATCATCCGTATCCACAAAAATCTTGATATCCATCAAATCGCGCAGGCGCTTGTCCTCCAAGACTAAAATCCCCTCAACGATAAAGACATCCTGAGGCTCCTGACGATAGGTCTTGCTACTTCGTGTATGCTCTGTATAGTCATAAGTCGGGATGTCCACCGGACGCCCTGCCAACAATTCCTTAATCTGCTCAATCATCAAGTCTGTATCAAAGGCAAAAGGATGGTCGTAGTTGGTTTTGACACGCTCTTCAAAGGTCAAATGAGACTGATCCTTGTAGTATGAATCATGCTCAATCATGGAAATCTTTTCATCAGGAAAATGCGATAAAATTGCCCTTGAAACACTGGTTTTTCCTCCACCAGAACCACCTGTCACTCCGATAATGATTGGTCTATTTTGCATGCTATCCTCCGTTTTTTTATCCGTCGTCTATTCTATCACATTTTTTGCAAAATTTATAGTCTGATTTGAATAGTCTAGGGGAAGAATTCCATCCCCAAACTCCAGTTAGATTAGATAAAAACCTTCCTTGGCTTGTAGAGATTGTCCCGTTTTTCTAGAATGGCTAGCAATTTATCTCCTTCAAAAGCAGCCAATTCCTTATCCGACTGTTCTAACGCAATAAAACGACCAAAGCGTACCTCGGTAGCCTCTTCTTGAGTTAGGAAAACTTTGACAAGGTCGCCTGTCCCAATCTCTAGAGGATGGAAAAAGTCTAATTGACCAGCCTCCACTTTTTCAGCAATTTCGTCCAAGGTCAGTGAATCTTCCAATTCCAAACCTGCTGCACTGGTCCGTGTCAGATGTGACATATGGGCAGCATATCCAAGTTTCTCTCCCAAGTCAACTGATAAGGTACGGATATAAGTTCCCTTACTGCATTTCACACGAAAAGTAAAACGTGCAAGTTCGACATCATAAGAAATCGGACTTGTTCGCTCAAACTGATAAATGGTCACCTGACGTTCTGGCCGTTCCACTTCCTGACCAGCACGCGCATACTCATAAAGCTTGCGACCATTGACCTTGACTGCCGAATACATAGGCGGAATCTGAATAATAGGTCCTGTCAGACTGGCAATTGCTTCATCAACAAGCTTTTCATCCAAGTGCGACAAAACAGGCGTCTCTGCAACCACTTCCCCACTGGCATCCTCTGTCGTCGTTGAATAGCCAAGAGTGATTTCCCCCTCATAGACCTTGCCCTCATCCTGCATGAACTCGACCATGCGGGTTGCCTTGCCAACTGCAATAGGCAAAACACCCACCACATCCGGATCCAAGGTCCCACCATGACCAATTTTCTTGGTTCCCAAAATCTTACGCAGTTTAAAAACCGCATCATGCGAGGTCATGCCCGCTTCTTTTTTTAAGTTGATAATACCGTTCATTTGTTACTTTCTAATTCCCCTTCATTTATTAATGTTTAACTCTTTTCCTATCAACATCAATAGTAAAAATATTTACAGTTCAGAATTAATCCCTTTTTTCTCTAATCCCTACCATGATATCTGTATACAAAACATCATTTATCTTGCTTGAAATATAAAATACGGGTGTAGATTCTTCTAAGTCATTATCAAGCAATAATTTGGTTAGCAAGTATATAGCCTTATCAAAGTCAACAGCTTCCTCTCCAGTAACTCTTACTCCTGCCATTCGAGGAACCAAAAAATAACTGTTATAGGCTGTCCCCTCCATTATCTCTTCTTTTCCTAGATAAGCCTCATGAACGGGAAGATAGACTGTGATGTTGTATGTTCCATCTTCCAATTCTCCGATATGGGGGCATGAGTAAAAGGGATTGCTTTTAGGTGTATATCCTGCCGCTACAGCTGTTTGAATCATATCTTGAAAGGCTACTGCAATCTCATCACCGACAATATTATAGTTCACACTCAAGACATTACTCATCATTAAGGATTGATTCATACCATATGTAATTTCTGCCATTTTACTTCTCCACTGGGATAATCAAATCCACAAACAAATCATCATAAACAGGTATCAAGACTAGGTATAACTTATCTTGCAACTCCCAACCATGATCACGAATATAAGCTTTCATCTCCTCAATTGTTTCATCCAAGCTACCATCAAATAGAACCCGCTTGCTAATTCCTTCTATATCTAGAGATGCCTGATAATCCAGTTGACTTGTTGGCTCTGCTTCAGATATAACTGGAATATAGACTCCCACATCTTGCTTTTCTTCGTTAAATTGAGTTGGAGTCATCTCAAAAATGGTAGGGCCATCTTTATAAATACCATCAGTATAGGGAAGGAGTTCTGTATGAACAAATAACTCCAATAGTTCGTCCGCTTGAATCTGGACCTGGTCTGTCATCAAATGGCTCATATGTAGTTGTATTTCTTTAATCATCTTTAGTTACCTTTCTACTAAATCTATCTCTGTCAAATTCTCTGTTGGAAATCATATCTGGGTTTACTTTTATATGCTTGATTGAAGTCTCTTCCTCAATATCATTACGATGTTGGTAGGCATAGATAATATAAAACCATGTTCGGTACAAATAAGGCCCAAAAATCATGAAGAATAAAGACATTCCCCATCCCCAAAAATATTCATATCCAATTATCGCTAAAAAAACACAAATAAAAGATAAAATCATAGGAGGACCAAATACAAGATTATAGAAATTTTTGGAGGCCTTTTCTGATAAAATTTCTTCAGAGTCTAAGTCAACCATCAAACTCATAACAATATTCATAATAATGGAAAAGATTAGAGGAAGGAAAATTTTTAAACCAAGAAAACTATGGTCGCCACTCATAGTGCTAAAGCCAATAATGGCATAAAAATGACCAGTTAGATACATGAGATAGGTTCCAAAACTGGTTAATATCCCTCGCTTAAGATCCAAAAGAAAAACTAGATTTAATACCCAAACAATAATTCCTGTAATAATCAAGCCTTGATACAAAGAGGGATTGTTGAGCACCTCTAATCCTCCTGCAAAAAACGCCAAAAATGCTATAGGATATATAATAAAAATCCCATTTAATACCCCCCACAGAGGAACTGGTCCGTGGACACTCCTTCTTTGAAGTTCAAACGTTTTTTTAATTCGTTCCAGTATCATTTAAACCATCCTCTCATACCTTTTAAAACTTTACTTTTTAAACCTATCTCTGTCAAACTCTCTGTTTGAAATCATATCTGGGTTTACTTTTATATGCTTGATTGAAGCTGTTTCTTCAACATAATGACGGTGTTGGTAGGCATAGATAATATAAAGCCATGTTCGGTACAAATAAGGCCCAAAAATCATGAATAATAAAGACATCCCCCATCCCATAAAATAATCATATCCAATCATCCCTAAAAAAATAAAGCAAAGCGATAAAATTACAGGAGGTCCAAATAAAAAATTATAGACATTTTTGATGGCCTTTTCTGATAAAATTTCTTCAGAATCTAAGTTGACCAGACAAGTCCCAACAATAACAACTATAATAGCAAAAATAAGGGGGAGGAAAATTTTCAAACTAATAAAACTATGATCCCCACTTAAACTGCTAAAAGCAATGATGGCATAAACATGGCCCGTCAGATACATGAGATAGGTTCCAAAGCTAGTTAAAATCCCTCGCTTAAGATCCAAAAGAAAAACCAGATTTAAAATCCAAACAACAATCCCTGTAATAATCAAGCCTTGATGTAAGGCAGGATTTTTTAAAATCCTTAATCCTGCAAGCCAAAATCCTGTAAATACCAAGGGATACAAAATAAAAATCCCATTTAATACTCCCCAAAGAGGAACTGGTCCATGGACACTCCTTCTTTGAAACTCAAAAAATTTTTTGACTCTTTCAATAATCATTTAAACCATCCTCTCATGCCTTTGATCAGGCTATTGGCACCTCAAAACTTTATACATCTGACCTATGTCTTAATGGATAAAGTATATACCCCCACGAAAGAAATAGAAAAGGTGAAAATAGCAATTGTAATCCAAATAATAACCAAGAAGCAGCAGGGTTTCCTATTAAAATAAGTAAGATAACTGAAATTACAATAATAGCTCCTGGGATACCAAAAATTACACTAATAACTTTTTCTTTCAGCACTTGCTGACCATCAACACCACCTAATAATAGCATAAGAAGAAAAATTATTATTGGATATAAAAGTATTACAAATAACTGAAATAAAAGGAATTGTTCTCCTCCACCTAGTCCTATTACAGCAAAGGGAGCAGTTATATATGTAACAACACCCATAATATAGGTAATTAGTCCCGTTGCAAAATTACTTTGTAACTTTGACATTAAAATAATTATAAAAGAAAGTAACTCTAAAACTACTGCTATGATATTTATAGAACTGAAAAAATATTGATTTATAAGACTATTTGCTGTCATAAAGAACATGAACATTATCAAAGGAAATATAACAAATACTTGGGTTAGTGTCCCCCACATCGGAACTGGTCCCTTAGCATTATTTAATATATCTACAAATGTTCTATGAAATCGTTTCTTCATTTAAACCATCCTCTCATGCCTTTGAAAACTTTACTTTTTAAATCTATCTCTGTCAAATTCTCTGTTTGAAATCATATCTGGGTTTACTTTTATATGCTTGATTGAAGTTTCTTCCTCAACATCATGACGGTGTTGGTAGGCATAGATAATTATAAACCATGTAGCATAAAACAAATGTCCAAAGGTCATCGAAAGCAAGGATAAACCCCACCCCCAAAAATATTCATATCCAAACATCGCTAAAAATATACAGACACACGATATAATAAGCGGAGGAGCGAATACAAAGTTAAGCATAACTTTGCTGGCTTTCTGCGAGATAACTTCTTCAGAGTCCAAATCGACCAAGCAGCTCATGACGACTATTACAATAATGGATTGGATAAGAGGGAGGGATAGCTTTAATCCAATAAAATTATGGTCCCCACTCATAGCACTAAAACCAATAATGATATAAATATGACCAGTCAGATACATGAGATAGGTTCCAAAACTGGTTAAAATCCCTCGCTTAAGATCTAGTAAAAATACTAGATTTAAAACCCAAATAACAATCCCTGTAATAAGCAATGTTTGATACAAAGAGGGATTGTTGAGCACCTCTAATCCTCCTGCCATAAACATAAAAAAGGCTATAGGATACAAAATAAAAATCCCATTTAATACCCCCCAAAGAGGAACCGGTCCCTTTATTCTACTTCTTTGAAATTCAAATGTTTTTTTAATTCGTTCCAGTATCATTTAAACCATCCTCTCATGCCTTTGATCAGGCTATTGGCACCTTTTTTCAGGTTATCAGTGACATTAAACTTTTTATCAAGCCAGTTCAAACCAGCTACAGCACCTGCGGATGCTGCAATCGCTACTACTCCAGTTGCCCAAGCAGGGGCTGTTGCAACACCTAATAGACCTAACCCAACACCTGCTAGCGTTGCTCCAACGCTAGCTCCAGCAATCCCTGCAACAGTTGTTCCCGCTGCCTTAGCCGCATCTATCACAAAACCTGTCGCCTTACTAGCCTCAACTTCATTTCCTCTCAATCCTTGACGTTTGGCCTCTTTTTCATTATAGGGTAGCAATTTCACTATTTTGCATATCTATAAGGTCAAAAGTATCTGTCTTTAAAAGAACACTATTAAAAGCTTCCATGTTCTCTATGGTATCATCTAAACTCTTGACTGCTTCACTATAGCTCGCCTTCACACTATCCAAACTAGGATTCGTTAACGTCAGAATATCACCAATCCCTGCATAGATAATTAGTGCCTCACTTGAAATTTTATTCAAATCATTAACAGGATCTTTTATACGTTGCTTGAGGCTCTCTAGATATTCTGTATGAATAATCGCACTAGTATTAGTCTCTGACACAGTATCTTGGAATAATTTCAAAATCCCTTCATAGCGACTGAAAATACTATCCAAGGTATTGATATAGTTATCGACCAGTGGTATCTGATAGTTGGTCACTTTCTGGTTAATGGCATCCTTCACTGCCCCTTTGAGGCTATCAGTTGAAACGACCTCTGATAGACGACTTCTCGAAACAGAAAGCTGTGATTTAATACTCTCAACAGAGATACTCAACAACTCTTTTTGTAACAGAACTTCCGATACATCAATCTTCATTCACTTCCTCCTTAACATAAACACTGGATACCATACCTGCATTTAGGTATTCCTTACGCAGAGCTTCTTGGCAGTAGTGTTCATCCACGGTATCCGAATATCCTTCTGATACAACTCTTTTAATAAAAAGATTACTTATAAGCAAAGGAGAGATGTCAAATCGTAGCCCAAACGGATAGCCATGACCAACATAATCCACGTAATGTCCGTTTGCCAAATCAACTCGACGACCTGAAATGACTACAAAAAAGTCCATCTGTTCGCTTGTACTCCTTGTTCCTATCTCTAAATCTACTTTTTCTATATGTTATTTAACTTTAAGTGAGGGTATTTAATATTTTTTTGTTCCTTCTCAAAAAGCTGTTGAGCGCTTTTTTCTTGGTCATCAATATACCCCTCAAACCAAACTTTACTTATATCTTCTTTGTTAAAAAAATAACATTGATTATCCGTATTTCCATTTGGATATAAACATGCCGAATAATCGAAATAACCAATTGTCCCTTGATTATTATAGAGTGGAAAACGAGATAAAATCATTAACTTCACTTCTCCGTTATGAAGTTGAATCACACTTCCGATTGGCAATATTTTATCATTCATTATTAACTCTCCTTATTACTTAATTCTTTGTATAACTGTCTCAATATCATGCTGCGTTTAATCAATTTGGTATTTAAAATAGTGTATACGATAAAATATGATGATAAAGTTAATACAAGACTAATATAATTACCCGAACTTATAAAAATTGCAGCAGTCACTATTCCTATAATCAAAAAACAGAGCATCGTTATATATAATATTAAAACATTCCTTTTTTCTTGCTTTAAAAAGTTTTGATAGTTTCTTAAATCAATTTGAAATTCTTCTAACTCAATGACACGATTTAAAACATAATAAAGTAATAAGCTACTACCAATACTAATGATAATATAAGCAAGGACCAAAGACAGCAACCGAAAATCTGTTGGTACTTCCCCATTTTTACTTATACTTCTTAAAACAATATATAAAACAAGAGCAATTGAACTGTAACCAGTAATAGCAGTTGCTCCATTGATTTTATCCTTTATTGAATATAACAGTTGATGATTTTCATTGCTATAGTAGACAGATTTTCCCTGATATATACCTAGGACAATGAAACTCTTAGTTTTACTTTTCAAAATTTCCTTTCTAAATTATAAGTTTTATACAGTCCATTTATGATTTTTCCTCTTTGGAATACTTTATTATAAAAGAACATAAAATATATAGTCATAAATAAAACTGAAACAACTCCCCATGAAATATTGCCATATGTGATAAAGAGGTATGCAAAGAATATTATAATTAGTGGTAATATGATAAGAGATAAATAGGTAAAAAAGACATTCTCTCGCTCTCTTAACACGAAGTCTCTCATTGCTTTTTCCTCTAATTGAAGTTTTTCAACTTTCCTCTCACGATGGTACGTAACATAACAAACAACAAAGGCTATTATAAAGGAAATCAGGATGCCTATCATTAAAAATTGATATCTTCCCAGAATGGTTAAATAGTATTTGGAATTAACTTTTCCAATTATGACATAAATAATCATGACCATGCTACTGCCAGCAGTTTCTAAAAAAGAAGTCTTTTTTCTTACTATATATAAACTAGAATCTTTTTTATCAAAATAAACTGGATTTTTATCAATTGTTCCTATAGGAACCATATTTTTTAAATATCTTTTCATGTCTAATTATCATAATAGCAATATTTTTTGTACAACATATGAACCACTTTAAATCTCTGTATTGGTTTCGTGTTTAATAACAATAGGGGGAATATAAAAAATAAAATGGCTAAAAACAAAAACAAAAAATTAGAAGTCAATAAATAAACTATAGAAAAAAGCACTGGAGGAAGAAATGCCAATAATATAATTAGATGGCTCTTAACTATATTTTTCTTCTCATTTTTAAGAAAAGTTATCATATCAACGTTTGAAAGCACAAAAGGACTAATAATTAATTCTTCATTCAAAGCTGGTCTGTAGAGGAGTTTTGAGACAATGATCATTAGAAAAAAACCAAAAATCAAGGGCCAAAAACCACTGAATACCTGAGCCTTTGTTACTTCTCTTACAAGAACATAAAGAATAAGTGCTGCTCCTGTCGAAAAAGCGACAGGAGACGCTTTAAACTTTGTTTTAGAATGACCTAAGAACATCTTGTCTGTTTTCTTATCAAAAAAAACTGTTTCCCCTTCAAAATTACCAATTCCTACAAATTCAACGTCCTTTAACTTTATAATTTGATTTTTGTCCACGAGAATCTCCTATCACTGAAATACAGTTCCAATACCACTGAAAAAGTCAGATACTGCATTACCAACACCATCTATGATTTCCTTACCTGTTTTTACTACATTATTTGTTATTTTTGTGACTTCCTTTCCAACAGTATTATCATAAATCATATCAAATACAGCATTGCCTGCAATTGATAAACCCACTCCTACTATAAACCCTGTAGCAGCTCCAACAATACCACCTACAGCAGTTCCTGCAATAGGTATAACACTACCAATAGTAGCTCCAATTGCTGCTCCTGTATTCATACCAATGGTCATAGCTCCAGTCGATATTGCTGCATGAGCCCCACTCTTAATAACAGCATTCGGAACATTCTCACCAGCTGAAACTTGTGTAGTGAAATCAATTGCAGGACCGATAAATGACATCGCCCTACCTATTTCAGGACCAGACTTGGCAAAAGTTTCAATGCCTTTACCCATGCTTATAAAAGATCCTGACGCGACATTACTTACATTATCAAATATATTAGGAGGAACTATACCATTAGTTCCGAGGTTAATAAAACTTCCAAGTGAATCGCTTAATTTATATAAACCATTAATCACCCCTCCCACAACAGTAGGGGTCTTTTCCAATAATTTAACCCAGCCCTTATCTCCAAACACATCAATACTATTCATGATTGACTCATTGGCGAAATTATTTTTTAAATCATTTGAAATTACATCAGAATAATTTTGATAGTTCGAAGCTACCGTCCCACTATACTTAGATTCGGCAAGCTGTTTTGCGAGAGAATTTTGATACTTCACAGCTTTGGAGTTGCTATGGATAGCTGTGTGAATCTCTGAAACTGAATTTTTAAACCAAGTTCGATTATAATAATTTCTCGATGCGGTGTTCCCATATGGAAGAGGAGCATAACCTGATAGGGTAGCAATTTCACTATTTTGCATATCTATAAGGTCAAAAGTATCTGTCTTTAAAAGAACACTATTAAAAGCTTCCATGTTCTTTATGGTATCATCTAAACTCTTGACTGCTTCACTATAGCTCGTATTCACACTATCCAAACTAGGATTCGTTAACGTCAGGATATCACTTATCCCTGCATAGATATTTTGTGTCTTACTGGAACTGCTCTTTAATCCCTCGATCGGATCTTTCATGCGTTGCTTGATACGTTCTAGGTATTCTGTCTTAATAATGGCACTGTTGTCGGTCTCACCAACCGTCTCCTTAAAAAGCTTGATAATCCCATCATAGCGGTTTACGATACTATCCAAAGCATTGCTATAGTTATCTAGCAAAGGAATCTGGTAGTTAGAAACTTTTTGGTTGATTGTGTCCTTAACGACACCTTTGAGATTATCTGTAGAGACAACTTAAGATAAACTGCTTCTGGCTTTGGTTAGATCGCCCTTGATACCACCTACAGATGTACTCAAGGCCGATTTTCGAGCCTGTACCTCAGATAAATCAATCTTCATTCACTATCTCCTATCCATATACGCTAGAAACAATGCCCTCATTGAAATACTCTCTGCGAAAGGACAATTACACCATTATATATTATTCTATTTTTCCTTTTTTAATGCTACTTTCAATAGAGCCAAGCCATTTCTTATATAATTTAACAAAACGCTCTTCATCAATATCACTATATCCTTTGAACACAATATCATCAATATCTTCATGCTTAAAATAATAAACTTGCTCTGGAGTTAATTCTTCTGGAAATAGAGCTCCAGTATAATCAAACAATACATCCTGACCTTCCTACTCTACAATAGCGCCCCTATTTAAAATCATAACTTTTTGGTTTCCACCAGATAAATAAACAATAGTTCCAATAGGCAAAATTATAACTTTCTCCTTATTTTACAATATAAAATTTATGTCTTTTAACTACAAATAATAAGTTAAAAAACCTAGCAAATAACAGCTGATAGAATCCTAAACATCCAAAAACAATTAACAAAATAAAATTTGATGAAGCAACTCCCATAAAAAGACAGATTGGAATTCCTAAAAAACAACTTAAAAAATCAACTATTTTTTGAGGAAATTTGATGAAGCTTTTTCTTGGTTCCTCTACTCTTCGTAAAATACTTTTTTCATCTACCAAAATAGGGATTTCATCTGTATTTGACTTAAAGATAAGAAAAGAAATCAGTAATATAGCTCCACAAAAAATCATTGATAACCAAAGATACCATGATTCTCTAATTATCGAATTATTAAAAATCAACAGTGGGTTAATATGTTTTGGTAGAATCAAAAGAAAAACTAGTACAATGCCAATACTATACTCCAGTAAGCTTCCTTGAAATTGATCCATTATTCTCCAAGTTGTTGTTTTTATACTAGCATTGTCAACTTTATAGATGGGATACTCTGTATTATATTTCGGGAATAACCCAAACAAATAGGTGCGTACATCCTTGGGATTTGAATAATCTATTATATATTCTTGATTGGAAATCCTTATCAGGTAATATCTATTATTCACACGCCCAACTAAACTAACTTTATAACGTCTATTCGACACTTTCATTACCCACCACCTCATATTTTATAGCTCTACTCGTAGGCTGAAATTCAATAAATTTAATCAGAATAATGGATCAGGTACAAACACCTACCATCCAAATGCTCCTTTCAGAGAAGAAAGTGAGTTACTGAGTGCTTTACCTATCTTTTTGAACTCGAACTTCGGATACATTTATTCTACTTAATCTTCATTATAACATTTTCTCATCATATAGAAAATCCTAGAATAGAATTCTAGGATTTGTATGTCATTTTTTAAAATCATCTACACTAAAGTGCTCATAGGTGATTTTTGAAACTTCCTCATCATAACGACTCAAAAAGTCTTGAAAACGACGATCGATGTAACCAAAGAATAGAACTTCATCTATATCCTCCTTGTTAAAGAAGATAATGTTTTGATTAATGAGTCCTAGCGGAAGACTGACAGCTCCAAAATCAAAATAACCTTGCTTGCCGTCCTTTTCAGTAACTGGACAATGATTAACAATCATGACAGGCTCTACACCTTCTCTCACTCGAACAACACTCCCAATCGGTAAAGCTGTACGTTCTGACATCAGTTTTCTCCTTCTAAATATTTCTTCGCTTCCTGAACATAAAAGAGTTCTGGATTTTCATGGGAGATACTTTCAAACAAACTACGGGCACGTTCTTCATCTCCTTTTAATTGGGCATTGAGGGCGCCATAATAAGAAAACACGATTCGAGCTAACTTACTTTCTGGTTCAGTAATGTCGAAGTAGTCGTTCACTTCTTTATTGAACACAATATCTTTTATGGCTTGGGCTTGAGCAACAAGTGTAGCTTTGCCTCCTTTAAAATCTGGTGCCTTGGACAATTGTTCCTCAAAGAAAGCAATATCTTGCGCATCTTGAAGATGAATGGAAACTGTTAATAGTTCAAAGCTTGATATTAAAAACGCAGGGGTTCTGAATCTCTTCCAAATTTTTTTCAAATCATATTTGGACATTTTTTCCTTGGCAGCTTGAAAATCTCCTTTTAAATAAGCCACTCGACCTTGGATAATTTGGTAATTCTCACGATATGTTGCCCTAAAGGGCTTAATAGATTTTTCTGATTGAACTCTTAACATGTCTTCATATAGCTTAAGATCAATAGAATCGTGTAACACTAGAACAATAACTTTGCTTAGGACAAAACGTAGGTATAAGATCCAGATGATTAGAAGCCACATTAGTGAAACAAAAATCAGCCCGAAAATTTTTGTAGCAGGTTGATAAACTAAAAAAACTCCTATGGCTCCAATAGATATTGATACAACTGCACTAATTTGAATAATAGTCTCAATTTGTAGAAGAATATTCTCTGTCGCCCTACTTACTATTTTTTTTACTAATTTCATATATTACTCTCATTTCACTAATTCTAAATATTTCTTCGCTTCCTGAACATAAAAGAGTTCTGGATTTTCATGGACAATACTTTCAAACAAACTACGGGCACGCTCTTCATCTCCTTTTAGCTGTGCATTGAGAGCGCCGTAATAAGAAAACATGATTCGAGCTAGCTTACTTTCTGGTTCAGTAATGTCGAAGTAGTCGTTCGCTTCTTTATTGAACACAATATCTTTTATTGCTTGGGCTTGAGCAACAAGTTTAGCTTTGCCTCCTTTAAGATCTGGTGCCTTGGACAATTGTTCCTCAAAGAAAGCAATATCTTGCGCATCTTGAAGATGAATGGAAACTTTTAATAGTTCAAAGTTTGATATTAAAAACACATGGTTTCTGAATCTCTTCCAAATTTTCTTCAAATCATATTTGGACATGTTTTCCTTAGCTGATTGAAAATCTCCTTTTAGATAAGCCACTTGACCTTGGATAAATTGGTAATACTCACGATATGTTGCTCTAAAGGGCTTAATAGATTTTTCTGATTGAACTCTGAACATGTCTACATAGAGCTTAAGATTAATAGAATCGTTTAACACTAAATCAATAACTTTTCTAGATACAAATCTTAAATAAAATACAAAGCCGAGAACTAAAAAGACAATAACTAATAATATGAATCCCAATATTTCCAAATTGCTTTGAAATACTAAGCATACTGCCATCACATCCAAAACAAGTCCAATAATTGAGCAAATTAGAATAACCCTATCAAGTTGTAAAAGAGTGTTTTCTGTCGCCGAACCAACTATTTTTTTTACTAATCTCATATATTACTCTCATTTCACTGATTCTAAATATTTCTTCGCTTCCTGCACATAGAAAAGCTCTGAGTTTTCATGTGCTATGCTTTCAAACAAACTACGAGCACGAGCCTCATCTCCTTTTAGCTGGGCATTGAGAGCGCCGTAATAAGAAAACATGATTCGAGCTAGCTTACTTTCTGGCTCAGTAATGTCAAAGTAGTCGTTTGATATTTTATTGCAATAGATATCAACAATAGCCTTTAAACTCAAAATTTCTTCCTGATATTTAAAAATTTTTGATTGAAAGTTACTTGTTAGACCTTCAATTTCTACCATCAATTCTTGCAATTCCATACAATCATTCAAATGAACCAAGTTTAGGATACTATAATACTTGATATTAAAAACATAGTACAGATTTTGGGATTTTTTTAGATTACTATTTTTTATTTTATTCAGCAATTCTAAACTATCTTGGAATAGTCCTCTATAAAAGGATACTTTTGCATTTGCCAAATATTTGGGAAGAATCTGAACATTTCTATTTAAAGAATTTGCATCAGCTCTAGCAACTATATCCTGATACTTTGCTAAATTGATATCTTGAGATAAAATATCAATTAAAACCTTATCAAGTAATAGTTTAGATAGAAGAATAAACAATATAAGAAGGACAAGAAATAATGTTAATACCTTTGTGTAAGTGGTCGATGAATGGTTAAAAATATAGACATAAGCAATTACTGTTGAAAACACTAAAAAATACAGCAAATATTTAAATATAATTTTAAGAAAAATTAATTCTATTTTATCAGCTGACCATGTTCTAATAATTTCTATAGCTCTTTTCATATAACACTCCATAACTAGTTATTAAATAACGCAGTAATTCCTACAAATAATGCAGCTACAGCAGTTGCTGCCTCACCAACCCCAGTAGAAAAAGCAAGAATTGTCCCAACTGTTGCAATAGTAAGTTCAATCGTTTCAACTGGATGCTCTACAACCCAATTAAAAGCACTACCAACTACTTCACCAGTTGTATTAAAAGCACCACTAACTACTTCACCAGTTGTATTAAAAGTTTGAGTGAGATAATCCACCGTTCTTACTCCCATCTCATTAGTCGTTTTAACTGTTGCGTAGTCTTGTTGGACCTGGTTACTCTCTTTTACTTAATTTAAACGAAAGGTACTAGGAAACATTATTACTTCCTAAATATTTCTTCGCTTCCTGTACACAAAAGAGTTCTGGATTTTCATGGACGATACTTTCAAACAAACTACGAGCACGAGCTTCATCTCCTTTTAATTGGGCATTGAGAGCGCCATAATAAGAAAACATGATTCTAGCTAACTTACTTTCTGGTTCAGTAATGTCGAAGTAGTCGTTCGCTTCTTTATTGAACACAATATCTTTTATGGCTTGAGCTTTAGCAACGAGTTTAGCCTTACCATCTTTCGAATCTGGCGCCTTGGACAATTGTTCCTCAAAGAAAGCAATATTTTGCTCATCTTGAATATGGATAGAAGATAGAAAATTATAATATAATTTCTTCAATTCAAATATTTTTCTATTTTTTTTAGAAATATTAGAAAGATTGATATTTGAATATTGACTAAGTGATAATAAAAAATCTCCTCTGAGGTAAGATAATTCTCCTGTGATTAATTCAAAACTTACTTCATTAAATTTCTTATTAAACTTATTGGAATGACTAACATTGTATTCAAAGAAAAATTGATATTTCTTAAAATCAATCAAAACCACCTTCCAATATAGAAGAACTTTCCATGTCAATAAATTTAAAAAGATGCCAATAACTATAAATAATACCGACAAAAATAACAGATAACGTACTGCAATAATATTCTGTTTAAACAATAAAAACAAACCCAAAATTGCTATATAAACTGCAACAACTAATAAATATGAAGATAATCGAATACAAATATTATAAAGAAATTTTACATCTTTATTTGCTAATAATTTAATCAAGCTTTTCAATTTTATAAAAATCCTCCGAATAAAATTGTTTACTAGATTCTCTCAGTAAAAAATTTTCAAAATCACCTTCATCTTCAACTATTGTATACATTCCGTTGTTAACTATAAAATAGTCATTATTGATCATGTAGTGTCCATCGGAAAGTCCTGAAAAATCAATGTCATCTAACTTCAATTTGTCACGTTCACTAAGTGTTAAACATAAACGAAGGGCTCCCTCTTTCATATAGTCTTTAAGAGAAATTGCTGCATATCCTCCAAATGCTTGTTTTTCTGGACTAGATGAGTTTTGATTTTGAGCTGCTTTTTCTTTAATAAAAGAAGTGATTCTAAACGAACGTGATATTTGAAAACCTGGGCTAGCTAATGGTTGATCTTCAGCATCAAATACAGATAAATCATAACCTTTCTTTTTTATAGCATCTTCTACTACTGACTTAAAATCTTTTAGAACTATTTGAGCTTCATCACTTGAAACAGCATTTTCTATAAATTCCTTTAGGCCGTAGTCTTGATCAATGAAAGTAACATATTTCAATTTTTGACGCGTGTACTTAGCACCCACTTTTAATGTAACTCCCTTATCGAAAACATCAAAGACACCTACATCGGAAATATTACTATCATAGTATGAAGACTTAAGTGTTAATTCGTAGTTCAACCCCCTAGAATGATAAAACTCTTGTAATTGTTGTACTTTGGCATTATTTCTCAAGTAAGTTTGAATTTCACTGCCTAGAAATGGAGAAAGAGTTCCCGCTAATACTATAATGACTACAAATCTACTCACTTTTTGATTGTACTCAACCTTTTGATAAATCCAATCTAAATACGGAAATAAAAATAATGAAAAAATGAAACTCCAAAGGTCAATATCTTTTATAAAGTCAAAGGAAACGATCATTTTAAATCTTAGCACAAACATCAGAAAAATTGCTAAAAAAATATTGCCAATCAATAGGAATGCAATCAGACATTTCGTTCGATTTTTTGCCTTTATCACATAAGTTATACCTACAATAAGATTGGCTAAAAAGCTAATTCCGTAGCCTAAGACTGTTGGAACAAGGCCAAAAACACCAAATAATAAACTATATCTTGAGTCTGAGTCACCTACCCCTTCAATATTTAAAAGACCATATAGGAGATTAAGAAGAAACACAACTAGTGGTAAATATGCAATATAGATATCCGAAAATTTCAAAGTTTTTTTCATAGGAACTCCTGTTTCTAAGGTAATACTACTCCCCCTTCAGTGCTTCAAACTTCGCTTTCATGGTTGGATTTTTACGTGTCAATTTCTTGACAGAGACATCTTCCAGCTTATTATTAGCCAGACGGAGTTGGTTTTCAGATGTTGTTAGGAACTTTTTAACCTCTTCCATCCGTTTTATGGCCTTATCGATTTCATCGATTGCTTTACCAAAGTTGGTTGAAGCAGAGTTGTAGTTCTTGGCAAAGGCTAGTTTAAAGGCATCCAAGTCTTCTTCAAAATGCGTAATGTCAATATTTTGTTCGCGAACCAAGGCCAACTCCTGCTTGTATTTTAGAGAATTAAGCGCCGCATTTCTCAAGAGCCCAATTAACTGGATAAAGAACTGAGGACGGACCACATACATCTTTTCATACTCGTGACTGACGTCAACAATCCCTGTGTTAAAGTAGTCGTTATCGGCCTCAAGCATGGTCACCAACACGGCATATTCACAGTTCTTCTCCCGACGGTCCTTGTCTAATTCCTTGTAAAAATCCGCGTTCTTGTGCTTCTTCTCTGTTCCATCCGCTTCGTTTTTCATCTCAAACATGATGGAAATGATTTCGACTCCATTTTCATCACTCTCACGGAAGATAAAGTCGCCTTTGGAACCACGCGCAGAGACCTTGTTATCCTTCTCAAAGTAGGCATTTGGAAAGGCAAAACTGCGTACCTTGTTAAACTCACTCTCTGCATAGTGTTCCAGACTTTCCCCGATAGCTTTTGTAGACTGCTGTGCCTTGAAATTCTTATAAAATTCGACTTGTTCACTGGCTGCTTTAAGCTGGGCTTCATAGTTTTGCTTAACTGAAGCAAGAGAAAGCTCGTTTTCCTTTTCTTGCAGTAGGAGCTGATTTTTGACCTGATCCCGTTCTTTTTCTAGGTCAGAAAGGGTCTTTTGCAGTTGATTTTCATGCTCTAAACGCAAGGTCGCCAATTGGTTTTCCAAGGCCTGTACTTCCTTGTCCTTAGCCAATAAGGCCTGATGGCTTATCTGTTCAACCTCTTTCTTGGCCAATTCTTTTTCTGTATCAAAGTTTTGGATTTGATTCTGCAATTGAGCAATTTCTTGGTCTTTTTGAGCTAGTTTAGACTGTTGTTCATTCATGACCTTTTGCTCAGCCAAGGCCAGTTCCTGCTTCATCCGATCGTGCAATTCCTTATCAAACTCTGCTGTTCTCACTTGGGACAAAAGTTCGGCATACTGACTTTCATTTACTGTAAAGACTTCCCCACAGTTGGGGCATTTGATTTCGTTCATAACTTTCCTCTTTCTAGATTTCTGTATCCATTATATCATGCCTGAGGGAAAATCAAAAACAGTGAGTCGAAACCCACTGTTTATCTTCTTTTTCTTTAAATTTTTTCCAAGGCCAAGCGCAAATCTTCGATCAAATCATCTACATTTTCAAGTCCGATAGACAAACGGATTTGGTTTGGTGTGATACCTGCTGCTTCAAGGTCTTTTTCTGACAATTGACCGTGAGTGGTTGTTGCTGGATGGACAACTAGAGATTTAGCATCTGCCACGTTTGCTAGGTCAGAGAAGATTTCTAAATGATCAATTACCTTACGTGCTTCTGCCTCCCCACCTTTGACATGGAAGGTAAAGATTGAACCCACACCTTTTGGAAGGTATTTCTCAGCCAAGGCATGGTAAGGACTATCAGCAAGTTTTGGATAATTGACCTTTTCTACCTTAGGATGGTTGACAAGGAAATCAACAATTTTCTCAGCATTTTGCACATGGCGTTCCACCCGAAGTGAAAGAGTTTCAAGTCCTTGGAGCAAGAGAAAGGCATTAAATGGAGACAATGCCGCACCTGTATCACGAAGCAATTGAACACGGACAGCGATAATAAAAGCTGCTGCACCCACATCACGAGTATAACTCAAATTGTGGTAACTTGGGTCTTCGTCAACAAATTGAGGGAATTTCCCTGAAGCCTCCCAGTCAAAACGACCGCTATCGACAATCACTCCACCAATAGTCGTACCATGCCCACCGATAAACTTAGTCGCTGAGTGAATGGCAATATCTACACCGTGAGAAAAGACATTAATCAAGTAAGGAGTTGCAAAGGTATTGTCAGAAACAAGTGGAATCTGATGCTTATGAGCAATCTCAGCCAGTTTTTCCAAGTCAGGAATGTTAATCAAGGGATTGCCCAATGTTTCAATCAGAACAAGTTTGGTATTGTCTTTGATCGCTGCTTCCACTTCCTCCAAATTATCCACATCCACAAAGGTTGTTGTGATACCATATCGAGGAAGGGTTTCTTTCAAGAGATTGAAAGTTCCACCGTAAATAGTTGATGCCGCTACTACATGGTCACCAGCATGGGCAAGCGCCAAAATCGTATAAGTAACCGCGGCCATACCTGATGCTGTTGCAAGAGCTCCAACACCACCTTCAAGAGCAGCGATTCTTTCTTCAAAGGCAGCTGTTGTAGGGTTGGTGATGCGAGTATAGATATTCCCTGGTTTTCTCAAGGCAAATAGATCAGCACCTTCCTGCGTGTCATCAAAAACGAAGGATGTTGTTTGATAAATCGGCACTGCACGAGACTTGGTAGCTGGATCCACAACTTGACCAGCATGTAGTTGCAAAGTTTCAAATTTAAAATCACGAGTCATAAGGCGACCTCCATATAGTTTCATTAAGGATATTGTAGCACCTTAAGGTATAGTTTACCAATATCAGTTTTCTATATTTTGATATAAGAAATAGCTATTACCTTATTTTAAAAATGAAAAAAGCACGACTCAATCGTGCTCATTTTCTTAATCTACATAAGTATCTTCATTTTTATTGAGGAAGGCATATGGAAGACCCATCAAGAGACCACCACCAATGAAGTTTCCAATGAAGGTTACACCCCAGTGACGAAGCATATTTCCAACACCGAAGTTAGCAATTGAATCCGCAGCAACACTGAATTTCACAATCGCAAAAGAAGCAAAGTTCGCAGCGATGTGCTCGTTTGTTAAGAATACAAACATGTAAATCGCTGACAACACAAGCCATAGTTTGGCACCACCATCTTTGACCAAAACAAATGAAAGAATCGCAATATTTACGAAAATATTTGCCAAAATTGCCTCAAGCAAGATTAATTCATTTGAGCGGCCTAACTTCATCTCAACAACCCCTGAGATGAAACTATCGTGAGTCAGATGTGCATAGGCTGCTGAGTGAGCAAAGCCCCAACCTGCTATCAAGGCCCCAATAAGGTTGAACAAGGTACAGTAAAGTAAAATCTCAGCTGTTTTTCTCCAAGAGATTTTTTTCAAGAAACTACCAGCAGTCAAGAACATCATGTTTGATGTTACCAACTCGGCATTCAAGAAAACAATGTAGGCCAATCCCCAAGCAAAGACAAAGGGGAATAGGAAACGTCCACTACCTGGTGCAATTTTATTAATCAAGTCAGCCCCAACTGCACCAGCAGCTGTACTGAAAGTTAAGAATGCACCTGCAAACATGGAACGAATCGCATACTTAAATTTGCTTTGACTATAAAGACTTTCTTTCTTCTTGCAAGCAAATTCAATCTTTGAGATAAATTCTGAAGAAACCATAATAAACTCCTAAAAATTTTTTACCTGATAATTATATCACAAACTTTAGAATTAAGGAAACGTTTTCTGTATTTCATAACAGTTTATTTTGAAACGCAATCTATAAAAAATCAGTAAAACCTAAGATTTTACTGATTTATCTTTAATAGCGCTGTTTATATGGTTGATTGAAAGCTGTTAGAATTTCTTCAGGTGTTTGTGAATAATCTTTTGTATCTTTCAAGTCACCTTTTACGATAATACGCTCTGTCGCATCATAGTCTACACATGTTACAAGTGTGATTTCATCAACACCACTACGATCATCAATCTCATCGACGCGATCTGGTGTCACATGCTTCACTTCTCGAATTTCATAGGTATAAACTTTATCCTTATCAGTTAGATAAATTTTCATCCCATTTTTAGCGCGTGCCAGTGGAGAAAAGAGCATTTGACTGGCATTTTCTGCTGTAAAGATGTGGTGGCTCGCAAGTGAATAGTTTCCTTTCCCCATCACTTGGTCACGCTTCATTGTACCAGCTCCATAGAAGAGATTGACATTATCAAGCCCCTTAAAAATAGGCAAGTTAATTTCTACCTCAGGGACAGCAATTCCACCGATAACTGGCAATTTTTGCGAATCCCATTGTGAGGATAAGACAGCTTCTGACGAGATGGCTTTTACGGAATCAAAGTCAAAATTCCCTTCTGTATCTTGATTTTCTTCCAATTTTTCTTTTGATACTTGGCTGACTTGGTATTTATTGGTATTCCAAACCATGAACATATCACGAATTTTTGAATTGAAAATCAAAGCCACTGACAAGAGGATTAAAAACCCTGCCAAGATATTGATTAGTAAATTTTTACGGTTTGTTTTCTTTTTGTTCTTTTTATGAGACATTATGCTTCACCTTCTGTTTCGTTTCCTGTCCCAACTTCTTCTTTTTCTGCCGCTGCAACCGTAGTAAAGGTTACAATTTTAGCATCTTGGTCCAGGCGCATCACTTTAACTCCCATAGTTGAGCGACCTGTTTGTGAAATATTGGCAACGTTGGTTCGAATCATGACACCTGTATCAGTGATAATCATCAAATCTTCATCACCTTTTACAGTCATAAGACCAGCAAGGGAACCATTCTTTTCAGTAATTTTAGCAGTTTGCATCCCTTTACCACCACGACCTTTAGTTGGATATTCGGTCGCAACTGTGCGCTTACCAAATCCTTTTTCAGTGATAATAAGAACCTCGTCCTGATCTGTAATCACACTAGCACCAACAACTGTGTCTCCGTCACGAAGGTTAACACCTTTCACACCAGTGGCGACACGACTCATACCACGAACAGCTGATTGATTAAAGCGAACTGAATAACCAAACTTTGTACCAATGATAATATCCGTGTCCTCTTCTGTCAGCAAGACATTAATCAACTCATCTTCATCTTTAAGATTCAGAGCTTTAAGTCCATTTTGACGAATATTAGCAAATTCCTTAACGCTGGTTCTCTTCACAATACCATGACGAGTTGTGAAGAAAAGATAAGCATCATCGCTACGTTCAGATTCAACATTGATGATGGTCTGAATACTTTCACCTTCATCCAATTTCAAAAGATTGACAATCGGTAATCCCTTGGCTGTACGGCCATACTCAGGAATTTCATAGCCTTTCAGGCGATAAACACGGCCTTTATTTGTAAAGAAGAGTAGGTGATCATGAGTGCTAGTTGACACTAACTCTCGGACAAAATCATCATCCTTAACACCTGTACCTTGAACACCACGACCACCACGTTTTTGAGCGGTGAACTCAGCTTGGTCGAGACGTTTGATGTATCCCTTGTTAGAAAGTGTAATCAAGACATCCGTTTCTTCAATCAAATCCTCATCTTCGAGGCTTAAGACTTCACCGACCATCAATTCCGTACGACGTTGGTCACCAAATTTACGTTTAACTTCATCTAATTCATCTTTAATGATTTGAGAAACACGTTCCGGCTTAGCTAGAATATCTGCTAAATCCGCAATCAGAGCCAAGAGGTCATCATACTCAGACTGAATCTTATCGCGTTCCAAACCTGTCAAACGACGAAGACGCATATCAAGGATGGCCTGACTTTGACGTTCAGAAAGCTTAAACTTACTCATCAACTCAGCTTGTGCTTCCGCATCTGTTTCACTAGCACGAATGATACGAATCACTTCATCGATATAGTCTAGTGCGATCAAGAGACCTTCTAAAATATGAGCACGTGCTTCCGCTTTTTCCTTATCAAAACGTGTACGACGAACAACCACTTCTTTTTGGTGCTCGATATAAGCATCCAAAATCTGACGAAGAGACAAAATCTTCGGTACCCCATTTTGAATCGCCAACATATTAAAACCAAAGTTAGTTTGCATCTGGGTCATCTTGAAAAGATTGTTGAGGATAACATTGGCTGAGGCATCGCGCTTAACTTCGATAACAAATCGAACACCTTCACGGTTTGACTCATCACGTACCGCTGTTATTCCCTCAATGCGTTTTTCCTGAACCAAACGAACAATATGCTCATGTACCTTGGTTTTATTTACCATGTATGGAAATTCTGTCACAACGATGCGCTCACGGCCAGTTTTAGTTTCTTCAATTTCAGTACGAGAACGAAGGACAATAGAACCTTTACCTGTTTCATAAGCCTTATGAATACCTGATTTCCCCATGACAAGGGCACCTGTTGGAAAATCTGGACCAGGCAAAACTTCCATCAAGTCCTTAGTAGTCACTTCAGGATTGTCCATGACCAACTTCACTGCATCAATGGTTTCACCCAAGTTATGAGGTGGAATATTTGTTGCCATTCCAACCGCAATACCAGTCGCTCCATTAACCAAAAGATTTGGAAAGCGCGCTGGCAATACCAAGGGTTCACGTTCATTGGCATCGTAGTTATCAACGAAATCAACTGTATTTTTATTGATATCACGAAGCATCTCCAGAGCAATCTTGCTCATGCGTGCCTCGGTGTAACGTTGGGCGGCAGCACCATCACCATCCATGGAACCAAAGTTTCCATGGCCGTCGACAAGCATGTAACGGTAACTCCACCATTGAGCCATGCGGACCATGGCTTCATAGATAGAGGAATCCCCGTGTGGGTGGTATTTACCCATGACGTCCCCTGTAATACGAGCAGATTTTTTATGGGGTTTGTCTGGAGTAACACCCAATTCATTCATTCCATAGAGAATCCGACGGTGAACCGGTTTCAAGCCATCTCGAACATCAGGAAGAGCCCGCGCTACGATAACACTCATAGCGTAGTCGATAAAGCTCGTCTTCATCTCCTTTGTCAGATTGACATTCACTAAATTTCTATCCTGCATTAATAAATGCCTCATTTCACTATTAGTAATTAACTATATTATACCATAATGTCCGCTATATTTCAGGTATCTAAAATCACTAAAACGTTTACATCAAGAACTGAAATGCATATCCGTGACAAAGCTTTTTAAAAGTGATAGAATTAAAATAACTGGGGAAATCCCTGAATAAAATTAAGGAGATGTTTAGAATAATGACTTCAACTAAACAACACAAAAAAGTTATCCTTGTCGGTGATGGTGCTGTAGGTTCTTCTTACGCTTTTGCACTTGTTAACCAAGGAATTGCACAAGAGCTTGGAATTATCGAAATTCCACAATTGCATGAAAAAGCTGTTGGTGACGCGCTTGACCTTAGTCACGCCCTTGCCTTCACTTCACCTAAAAAAATCTATGCAGCTCAATACTCTGACTGTGCAGACGCTGACCTTGTTGTAATCACTGCAGGTGCGCCTCAAAAACCAGGTGAAACTCGTCTTGACCTTGTAGGTAAAAACCTTGCTATCAACAAATCAATCGTAACTCAAGTTGTTGAATCAGGTTTCAAAGGTATCTTCCTTGTTGCTGCTAACCCAGTTGACGTTTTGACTTACTCAACTTGGAAATTCTCTGGTTTCCCTAAAGAACGTGTTATCGGTTCAGGTACTTCACTTGACTCAGCACGTTTCCGTCAAGCACTTGCTGAAAAATTGGATGTTGATGCTCGTTCAGTGCACGCCTACATTATGGGTGAACACGGTGACTCTGAGTTCGCTGTTTGGTCACACGCTAACATCGCTGGTGTAAACCTTGAAGAATTCCTTAAAGACACTCAAAATGTTCAAGAAGCTGAATTGATTGAATTGTTCGAAGGTGTTCGTGACGCAGCTTACACAATCATCAACAAAAAAGGTGCAACATACTACGGTATCGCAGTAGCCCTTGCTCGTATTACTAAAGCAATCCTTGACGATGAAAACGCAGTACTTCCACTTTCAGTATTCCAAGAAGGTCAATACGGAGTTAAAAACGTCTTTATCGGTCAACCAGCTGTTGTTGGTGCACATGGTATCGTTCGTCCAGTAAATATCCCATTGAACGACGCAGAAACTCAAAAAATGCAAGCATCTGCTAAAGAATTACAAGCTATTATTGACGAAGCGTGGAAAAACCCAGAATTCCAAGCTGCTTCTAAAAACTAATTTAGATAGTAATAACTCCTTGAGTCATCAGGGAGTTATTTTTTATCTGTATTTGAACTAAACATTTTATGAAGTTTACGTAAAAAACAACATAACTTTAAAAGCTATCGTGTCACAGTTTGGACATAAATCCGAAAACTACCAATTAGATCTATCCTCACGTTACAAAAAGTCTGTAGCAAGCAGTATTTGACGCACTTGATACCGTCGCATTAAATCGAAAGTAAAAAGTTTTGCCCCATTTGTGCTCCATAGACAAAAAAAGAGCCCATCATACAGGCTAGAAAGCTTGATATGATAGGCTTTTTAATGTTAGATTAACGTACTGTACGGATACGCATTGTGTTTGTACGAACAGCTTCTCCAACTGGTACACCAGCTACGATAACGATATCGTCACCAGATTGTACAAGTCCTGCTTCAACTGCTTTACGTTCAGCAATTTCGAACATATCATCAGTTGAAGATGGAGCATCTGTCAACATTGGGATAACACCCCAGTTCAACATCAATCCACGTTCTGTCAATTCGTCGAATGTCAATGCCAAGATGTCAGCATTTGGACGGTATTTAGAGATCAAACGTGCAGTGTGACCTGTCTTAGTAAGAGTTACAACCAATTTAATGTCCATTGAGTTAGTAGCATCTTTAACAGCTGAAGCCATTACTTCTGTCTTAGAGTTACGTTCAAATGAATCTGAGTTCAAGCGACCGTATTCGTTAAGAAGAGTTTGAGCGTTCTTGTCGATTGTAGCCATTGTAGTTACTGACTCAAGTGGGTATTTACCGTTTGCAGACTCACCTGAAAGCATTGTTGCGTCTGTACCATCGATAACAGCGTTAAATACGTCTGATACTTCTGAACGAGTTGCACGTGGTTTTTCAGTCATTGTTTCAAGCATGTTTGTTGCAGTGATAACAACTTTACCTGCAGCGTTCACTTTAGTGATGATCATTTTTTGGTAAACTGGAACCATTTCGAATGGTACTTCGATACCCATGTCACCACGAGCGATCATGATACCATCAGCAGCTTCGATAATTTCATCCAAGTTATCGATACCTTGTTGGTTTTCGATTTTAGCGAACAATTGAACGTGTCCGTTTCCAGTTTCTTCACAGATTGCACGAACTTCGTTCACATCTTTTGCAGTACGTACGAATGAAATCGCGATGAAGTTGATACCTTGTTCAAGGCCGAAACGGATATCGTCGTTATCACGTTCAGCAAGTGCTGGGAAAGGAATTTTAGTGTTAGGGATGTTTACACCTTTTTGTTTAGCAATAACACCGTCATTTTCGACTTCAACTTCAAATTCACGAGTTGCATCATCTTTAGCAACAACGAGAAGACCAAGTTTACCATCGTCAATCAAAACTTGACGACCAACTTCAACATCATCATAGATATCAAGAGCACCAGCAACGTTCAATGCGATTACATCACGAGTTGATTTGATTCCTTGTTTAGTAGCAACACGGATTTTCTCACCAGTTGTGTAAGAGTACTCTTTTGCATCTCCTTCAAACAATTCAGTACGGATTTCTGGTCCTTTTGTATCAAGAAGGAAACCAACTTTTTTACCTGCAAGTTTTTCAGCAAGTTTAACAGTTGCCATACGGTCACCTTGTTCTTGGTGATCACCGTGTGAGAAGTTGAAACGGAATGTGTTAGCACCAGCTTCAATCAATTTAGCAATGTTTTTAGCTGAAGCTTCAACATCAAGTTTTTCGCCCCAGTATCCGTCATCACCGAATTTTTTACCACCACGGATTTCTACCGCAGGTCCCAAAGTTGCAACGATTTTTACACGTTTGTTCATGATTTTTGTGACTCCTTTAAATATATGACCTTTTTGGTCTTATTAACTAAATTATAAATTATGACAAGCTCTTATTCAAGCTAGATAGCTCAAGGTCAGCCTTGTGTGGGTTGTTAACCACAATCTTACCATCTGCAGTGAGGCTAAACAATGCTCCTTCTTCTGCAGTTCCAAGAATTGGGTTTTCAACCATTTTCTCATTACGGATACCAACCGCAACACCACCGATACCTTCTTTAAGAAGTTTAACAGCATGTGCACCCATACGTGATGCCAAAACACGGTCACGCGCAGTTGGAGAACCACCACGTTGAATATGTCCAAGTTCTGTCACACGAAGGTCGCTTGTGTCCCCAGCTTCTTTTAGTTTTTGACCAAATTCAGCTGCTGACATAACACCTTCTGCCAAGACGATGATATTGTGTTTTTTACCACACTCATAACCACATTTAATGCTTTCTACGATATCTTCAATCTTGAAGCCTTCTTCAGGAATGATGATTTCATCAGCACCAGTTGCGATACCTGCCCAAAGAGCGATATCACCTGCGTTACGTCCCATAACTTCGATAACAAAAGTACGACGGTGACTTGATGACGTATCACGAATCTTATCGATAGCGTCCATAGCAGTCGTAACCGCTGTGTCAAAACCGATTGTAAAGTCAGTACCAACGATATCGTTATCGATTGTACCTGGAAGACCGATAGCTGGGAAGCCATGCTCCGTCAAACGCATAGCACCATGGTAAGATCCGTCACCACCGATAACAACTACACCTTCAATCCCGTGTTTTTTCAATTGCTCAATCCCTTTAAGTTGCCCTTCAAGTTGAGCGAACTCTGGGTAGCGAGCTGAGTGAAGGAAAGTACCACCACGAGAAATGATGTCTCCTACTGAAGCTGCATCTAGGGGATGAATTTCACCGGCAACCATACCAGCATATCCATCATAAATACCAAAAACTTCCATTCCTTCTGAAATTGCTTGACGAACAACTGCGCGGATGGCAGCATTCATACCAGGGGCGTCTCCACCACTAGTCAAAACAGCAATACGTTTCATTTGGTTATGCTCCTTTTTCTTTTAACATTCTTACTGATTATACCACATTTACGTTGAAAATTCTTCTATTTTCCGTAATTTTAGCGATAAATCGTTTTCATAACGATTTCATTCAATTTCGCTTCTAATTCATCAGATTTAACTACAAAATGGTTGGGAGAAACAATTGTTCTCTGCTCATCTTCATACCTGATAATGACTGGGATTTGGCCTTTATACTGGTCTAAAATTCTCGAAATTTCTTGATCCGAATCATGATTTTTCACCTGAATCCAAAAGCGCTCAGCAACTGCTTCTCTTATTTCTTGTGCAATCATTTGCAGACGACCGTCACGTGATTGGATTTTTCCTTTTATATAGTAGAAGGCTCCCTCTTTTATTTCCTGCCCAACCTGTCGATATAAGTCTGAAAAGAGAGTGACATCCAATTTTTTCTTACTGTCATCTACCTGTAAGAAAGCCATGTTTTCGCCCTTTTTGGTACGAATTACTTTTATCTTCTGAACTTCAACCAAAATAATAGCGTAACTATTTTCTGACAAATTCCCAATTGGGGTAATCGGGTAAATAGCCTTACTTGCAATAGCTTGCAGTGGGTGTTTGCTGACACCTATCCCTAAAAGCTTTTGTTCCATGTAGAATTTTTCTTGCTCCGTCCAGTCCTCCGAATCTTGCCAACTATAAATGCTCTCTCCAAATAAGCTTCCTAATACTTTCACAAATTCAAATAGATTAGCTAAATTATTGAATACTTTTTGACGATTTTTTTCAAATGAATCGAAAAGACCAACTTTTACCAAAGGTTCCAGCAAAGGAAGTTTCAAATAATTCTCAGGTAGTTTAGCTAAAAAATCTTCAATATTAGAATAAGGTCTATGTTCAATAATCCAAAGCGCCAAATCCTTGCTGAGCCCCTTAATCGATTTCAAACCTAGATAGATAGACTTGTTGGCAATTTTATCGTGATAGGGAATAGTATTGATGGACAATGGGGCTACTTCAAAACCTGCTTCTAAGGCATCTGTTACATAATCACTATTGGCAGAATTCAACATGACCTGATAAAAAATAGCTGGATAATGTGTTTTGAAATAAGCCAACTGGAAAGCCAAAGCTGAGTAAGCATAGGCGTGAGATCTATTAAATCCATAACCTGCAAACTTCTCCATAACATCAAAAACCTGCTCTGCTTTTTCCGCAGTATGACCAGCTTCTATGGAACCTTGAATAAAGGAAGTCCTCATCTCATGCATAGCAGAGGCATCCTTTTTCCCCATAGCTCGACGCAAAATATCGGCCTTCCCAAGACTAAATCCAGCAAATCGCTGAGCAACCTGCATAACCTGCTCCTGATAGAGCATAATGCCATAAGTTGGAGCCAAAATATCCTCCAGTGCTGAATCTAGAACAGTCACTTCTTCCTGCCCATGCTTTCTTGACACAAAATTATTGATGTAGTCACTTGCACCTGGTCGATTTAGAGAAGTAGTTGCTACGACATCTTCAAAACAGACTGGCTGCACACGCTTGAGTAGGCGAATAGCACCAGGTTGTTCAAATTGAAAGATACCTTTTGTATTGCCAGAAGCAAAAAGAGCTAACGTTTCTTTGTCTTCCAAATCGATTTCTTCTATTTTCAAGTGAATGCCTTCTGTTTCAGCAAGCAACTCTTGCATTTTCTGGACAAAGGTCAAATTTCGTAGCCCCAGAAAATCCATCTTCAAAAGTCCACTCGCTTCGACTCCATGAGCATCATATTGAGTCAGTGGAATTTCGTCACCATGCTTTAGAGGGATGTAATTGGTCAAATCTTGGTCACTGATTACAACACCAGCTGCATGGACAGAGGTTTGTCTTGGATATCCCTCAATCTTGCAGGCAATTTCAAAAGCTTTTTGGTATTCTAACTTACTATTGATTTGCTGACGAAACTGGAGGTTACCCTCATAAGCCGACTGGAGATTATCACGAAAACTGATTTTCTTGGTAATTGCAGATAATTCATACTCAGGAACACCAAAGCGTTTCAAGACATCTCGTAGAGCTTGCTTGGCTCCAAATGTTGAAAAAGTAACGATTTGAGCAGCATGTTTACTACCATATTTATTGCCAACATACCTGATAAAATCTGGACGATAAATATCAGGAATATCGATATCAATATCAGGCATAGTATAGCGTTCACGATTGAGGAAACGTTCAAAAATCAGATTTTTCTCTACTGGGTCAATCCCTGTAATATCTAAGGCATAGGAAACCAAGCTACCAACTGCTGAACCCCGTCCCATTCCCATATAGTAGCCATTCGAACGTCCAAAACGTAGCAAATCCCAGACAACCAAGAAATAATCGTCAAAGCCCATATCATGAATAACAGCCAATTCTTGGTCTAGACGGTCTTGATATTCTTTACTAGACAACCCCTTCTGAGCAAGTCCCAGTTCAGCACGTTCTCTCAACTCTTCTACTGCTGGTCTCGCTGGATTAAAACGAGGCAGTTTCAAACTAGTATCCAAGTCGTAAGAAATACCTGAAATAAGCTTTTCTAAATTGTCCAAGGCTTGCGGAAAACGTTCTAGGAATAATTTCTCTAAAGAACTTGCTGATATAAAGACATCTTGTCGCGAGCGCAAAGGAACTTCTCTGAGCGGTATATTTTCTTTAATCGCTGTTAGTACTTGAAGAACTTCTCTATCCTTACTTTCAAATGTATTGACCCGATAAAGGGGCAAAATAGGATGATGAAATTCGCTTGCTAGTGTTTCTGGGTAAACCCCTATATAGTAATCACAGCCTAGATTTAACAACTCAAGTTCTTCAAAATAAGGCACAATTACCGTAATATCCTCTAGATACTGAGATAGAACTGACCAACTTTTCTCCCCCTGCATCTTAGCTGTTGAAAGTTTCATCAACTGCTGATAGCCCACACTAGATAGAGCTAAAAAGCGCAGATTCACATCCTTGTCATCTACAAGCACATTCATTTCAAGCCCTAACAAAGGATGAATGCCGTATTTTTTTGTAACCTCTAGAAAGTCGAAAGCCCCATAAAGATTGTCAATATCCATCATAGCCAGATGAGTGTATCCATAGTCTTTTGCTACTCTCACATACTTGTCGATCGAAATGACGCTCTCCATAAAACTATAGACTGTTTTTGTATCTAGTTGTGCGATCAATTTACACTTCTCCTCTATCGTTCTCACTATATTATACCATTTTCTTTAAATTTCTATTACTATTACTGATGCTTTAATATCTAATAACTCAAATCATAGTTGACTAGACGATCCTTGCCCGATTTTCAACAGCATCGCTAATATTTTTGTATTTAAGCTTATCATTTTACATGTTTATTTCATAAGTACTTATTTTTATTTATTATAATTTCTGTTAATTTTTATAGTTTCTTTTCTCTCTATTTTTTGATATAATAACCTTAATATATTTCATAAATAGGAGGTTTTATGCGTTTTAATCAATTCAGCTATTTTGCGCTACCTAGAGATACAATTATCTTTGAATTAAAAAAGTATGGATTCGATTTACCGGTCAACATTACAAATAAAAAAACGCTTGAAGCGTTTCTTATTCGTTTCTTTTTTAATTACAAAGATAGCACCTATCCCCTATCCAGTTTAGCAGTTGATAAAGAAACTGACTTACTGACATTTTTTCAGTCAGACAAAGAACTGACTGCAGATATTTTCTATACTGTAGTCTTTCAGCTCTTAGGTTTTTCTTATTTAACTGACTTTGAAGACAGTGATGTTTTTCGTAAAGAAACTGGTTTTCCCATTGTATATGGTGACTTGATTGAAAATCTCTATCAGTTACTCAATACTCGCACCAAAAAGGGAAATACTCTTATCGACCAACTTATCAGTGACGGTCTTATTCCTGAGGATAATGACTACCACTACTTTAACGGCAAGAGTTTGGCTACTTTTTCTAGCCATGATGCCATTCGTGAAGTTGTTTACGTTGAGACTCGTGTCGATACTGACCGAAAAGGGCTACCAGACTTAGTCAAGGTTAGCATTATTCGTCCTCGTTTTGATGGAAAAATCCCTGCTATCATGACAGCCAGTCCCTATCATCAAGGAACAAATGACAAGGCTAGTGACAAGGCTCTCTACAAGATGGAGGGCAATCTCGAGGTTAAACCTGCTCACAAGATTGAGCTAGAGGAACCTCAACTAAATCTCGTCCAACCTCAAGGTCAAGCTGAGCTTGTGTCAGAAGCTGAGGAAATGCTAACGCACATCAACGCTAGCTATACACTCAACGACTACTTCCTTCCACGAGGTTTTGCCAATCTCTATGTATCAGGTGTTGGTACCAAAGACTCTACTGGTTTCATGACTAACGGAGACTACCAGCAAATCGAGGCTTATAAAAATGTCATCGATTGGCTTAATGGCCGCTGCCGTGCCTTTACTGACCATACGCGCCAGCGTCAAGTCAAAGCTGACTGGTCAAACGGAAAAGTTGCCACAACTGGACTTTCCTATCTAGGTACCATGTCCAATGGTCTTGCGACTACAGGTGTAGATGGTTTAGAGGTTATTATTGCCGAGGCTGGTATTTCTTCGTGGTACAACTACTATCGTGAAAATGGTCTGGTAACCAGCCCAGGCGGTTATCCCGGTGAGGACTTTGACTCCCTTGCTGAACTAACCTACTCTCGTAACCTCTTGGCTGGCGACTATACCCGTGGCAATGAATCTCACCAAGCTGACTTAGAAAAAGTAAAAGAACAACTGGAACGAAAGACCGGCGACTATAACCAGTTTTGGCATGACCGTAACTATCTGCTCAATGCCCATAAGGTAAAAGCAGAGGTTGTCTTTACCCACGGTTCACAGGATTGGAATGTTAAACCACTTCATGTTTATCAGATGTTTCATGCCCTTCCTACTAATATAAATAAGCATCTCTTTTTCCATAATGGCGCCCATGTGTACATGAACAACTGGCAGTCCATTGACTTCCGTGAGTCCATGAACGCCTTATTGACAAAGAAATTACTGGGACAAGATACAGATTTCCAACTTCCTACTGTCATTTGGCAGGACAATACAGCTCCTCAGGCTTGGTTATCACTTGATACCTTCGGTGGGCAAGAAAACTTTGAAACTTTCGCACTTGGTCAAGAAGAGCAAGTTATTCAAAACCTGTACTCAGATAAAGATTTTGAGCGTTATGGTAAGACATACCAGACCTTCAATACGGAACTCTATCAAGGGAAAGTCAATCAGATTACTATTGACCTTCCTGTGACCAAGGATCTCCACCTGAACGGTCGTGCCCAACTCAATCTTCGTATCAAATCCAGTACAAATAAGGGGCTCTTATCTGCCCAACTGCTAGAATTTGGACAGAAGAAATACCTACAACCTTATCCAGCTGTATTAAGTGCTAGAACCATTGACAACGGTCGCTACTACATGTTGGAAAATCTTAACGAATTGCCTTTTCGTGAAAATGCACAACGCGTCGTGACAAAAGGCTACCTCAATTTACAAAATAGAAATGATTTACTGTTAGTAGAGGATATTACTGCAGATGAATGGATGGATGTGCAATTTGAACTGCAACCAACTATTTACAAGTTAAAAGAAGGAGATACTCTTCGTTTAGTCCTCTATACTACTGACTTTGAAATCACAATCCGTGACAATACCGCTTACCACCTGACTGTTGATCTTGAACAGTCTACACTTATCCTACCTTATCAAAAGGTATAATATATTAGAATTTCAATACGGAACTATTTCCACTTGAACAGTTGAAACAAACATAAACTTTGGGTCAACTTCAATCCCAATATGGGCTTATGATAGGTCTACACGGGAGCTTAGACAAAAGATACTAAGACCCTAACCAACATATGTACTCATTAATAACACTCGCTACCACTCCACATGTTGGACAATCTCTGTGAATTGACATTAATCGTAAATTCACAAGAAGTCGTGACAAAAGGCTACCCTAATTGAATGATTTACTGTTAGTAGAGGACACCAATGTAGATAAACGGATAGATACCCAATTCATCTACACCCAACTAGTGACAAGTTAAAAGAAGGAGATTTCCTCCGTATAGTTCTCTATACTACTGACTTTGAAATCATCATACGTGACAATACCGCTTACCACTCGACTGACGTTCTCGTTCAGTCCACGCTTTCTGTACCTTGTACAAGGAGTAATATTTTATGAATAAATCTGAACACCGACACCAACTCATACGAGCTCTTGTAACTAAAAACAAGATTCATACTCAAGCTGAGCTACAAGCTCTTCTTGCTGATAATGATATTCAAGTTACACAAGCTACACTTTCGAGAGATATTAAAAGTATGAACCTCTCAAAAGTACGTGAAGAAGATAACTCTTACTACGTGCTCAATACAGGTTCTATCTCAAAATGGGAGAAACGTCTCGAAATTTATATGGAAGATGCTCTTGTCTTGATGCGCCCAGTTCAACACCAAGTCCTGCTAAAAACCCTTCCTGGACTTGCTCAATCCTTTGGTTCTATCATTGATGCTTTGAGCTTCCCTGACGCTATCGCTACTCTCTGTGGAGATGATGTCTGTCTCGTCATCTGCGAAGATGCAGAAGCTGCTCAAAAATGCTTTGAAGAACTGAAAAAATTCGCTCCACCATTTTTCTTTGAAGAATAAGAAAATTCCGTGTCTCATGTGGCACGGAATTTTGTTATATTCTTTACTGAGATGGATTCTCTTTTTTAGTTCGTGCTAATCTCAGGGCACGATTTGGATTGAGACGATTAAACAGTTCTTCCAATTTCTTTTCATTCCAAACGTCTGCGGCGGAAACAAAGTTGCCATCCGCATCTCGGAAAGATATCGGTTTATCTCCCATATCAGTCTCCTAGTCTACAAATTCAAACTCAAACTTACCAATGCGGACCAAATCACCATCTTTAGCACCACGCGCACGAAGGGCTTCATCAACCCCCATACCACGAAGCTGGCGAGCAAATTTCATGACTGATTCGTCACGATCAAAGTTGGTCATATTAAAGAGTTTCATCAGTTTTTCACCAGAAAGTACCCATGTCGCATCGTCATCACGACTAATTTCAAAGGCTTTTTCTTCCTCGTCAAATCCATAGTAAGCTTCTTCTTCCATATCGGACTCGTCATAGAGCAAGAATTCTGGTGTCTTGTCTAACAATTCAGCTGTAGCATCCAAAAGCGTTGCCAGCCCTTGCTTGGTCAATCCGGAAATTGGGAAGATAGCTGGTAACTCTTCAAATTCATCATAGTTTTCAGCCAATTTTTTCTTAAATTCTTCAAGATTTTCTTGACTCTCAGGCATATCCATCTTATTGGCTACAATAATCTGTGGACGCTCCATGAGGCGAAGATTGTATGACTCCAACTCCTTATTGATCGCTAAGTAGTCCTCATAAGGATCACGACCTTCACTAGCTGACATATCAATGATGTGAAGGATAACACGTGTACGCTCAATGTGGCGGAGGAACTGGGTTCCCAAACCAACACCTTGACTGGCACCTTCAATTAAACCAGGTAGATCTGCTACTGCAAAGGATTCACCTGATTGGGTACGAACCATACCTAGATTTGGCACAATGGTGGTAAAGTGGTAGGCACCAATTTTTGGCTTAGCAGAGGTAATAACACTTAAAAGGGTTGATTTCCCAACAGATGGGAAGCCAACTAAACCAACATCTGCCAAGATTTTTAGTTCCAATTGTAACTCACGTTCCTGACCTGGTTCTCCATTTTCAGAGATTTCCGGTGCAGGATTTTTTGGTGTCGCAAAGCGGATATTTCCACGGCCACCACGACCACCGTGGGCTACAATAAATTCTTGCCCGTGTTCAATCAAATCTGTCAAGACCTTGCCAGTCTCTGCATCACGAACAGTCGTACCTTGTGGCACTCGAACTCTAAGATCTTCGGCACCACGACCATGCATCCCTTTGGTCATACCTTTTTCACCAGAATCAGCCTTGAAATGGCGATTGTAGCGGAAATCCATGAGGGTACGTAGTCCTTCATCTACAACGAAAACTACATTTCCTCCACGACCACCGTCACCACCCCAAGGACCGCCATTAGGGACATATTTTTCACGGCGAAAGGCAACCATACCATCGCCACCATTACCAGCCTTGACCTTGATCTTGGCTGTATCTAAAAACATACTCATTTTTTTCTTCTCACTTTAAAAAAGGGCTGGGAAATCCCAGTCACAAAATTTTCTTGAATCTATTTTATAGATTACTGAGGGCACCAATTGCAGTTGCAAAAATACCCAAAATACTTGCTACTAGCATGATAATCACGATAAACAAGGTTATTTTCTCAAACATAGTTTTTTTACGATTTCCATTATCTCCAAATGCCATTTTTATCTCCTTCGTTACATTCTATTTTCTATTATCTTAGCATGAATTTAGCTAGTTTTCAATAGTCACTTGCTACTGGCGCAATAATCCATAAAATGATATAAGCTACAATCCCAGCTCCGTAACAGCAAGCAAGGACACCCCAAATGACTCGAACGATAGTTGGATCCATATCTAAATAATGGGCCACTCCGGCACAAACACCAGCAATCTTTTTGTCACGCCCACTTCTCATTAATTGTTTTTTCATAGCTGTTCCTCTTTCTATTCTTCACTGTCTTTCCAATAATTTCTGATGCTGATTAACTGTGTTTTTGAAGCCCTCAGCATACGTCTAGAGCCTTTTACGGGCACAGCAACCACCTGTTGCGGTAAATACAAAACTGTCTTAAAGATACGCTGGCTGACCGTATCATCTTTGGCTAAATCTTTCTGGAAATTATTTGAAATAATAGCATCAAGATAAAACTCATGCACCCGTTTTCCAAAATTCTCAGCTGAAATCTCATATAATTTCTCTGATAAGGTATGCTCATCCATATCTGGCGTTGCAATCAGGGCCTCCAGAATAGCTCCAGCCAAATCATGTTCACCGTAATACAAGGTTCCAAACATTTTATCACTGATAAGATTGTCCAGATAAGGATTTCCATGTGCAATGACAGGCGTCCCACTAGCCAAACTTTCCAAGTAGGTCAAGCCTTGGGTTTCACTTGTCGATGCCGAGATGAAGAAATCTGCTGCCTTATAGTAAAGAGCTGTCTCACTAGGAGCAATCATGCCTGTAAAGATGACGGAGTCTTGAATCTCTAGTTTCTGGGCTTGCTCTTTGAGGTTATCCAGATAAGGGCCATCCCCAGCAACTACCAGTTTAACCTTGTCTTCTTCTTTCAGAACATCTGCAAAAGCTGCTAAAACTGCTTGAATATTTTTTTCATAGGAAATTCTGGAAAGACTCAGCAACATCTTTTCATCATCTTGAATCCCCAGTTTACTACGCAGTTCTATCAAATTTTCCTGCTTTATTTCCGGACGCTCAAACTTGGCTAATTCAATCCCTGTTGGAATGACTCGTTTTTCAACCTTAACCTTATAGTCAGATAGCAAGTCTCGGACAATCTCACTCGGGCAAACAACCCCATCCACATCATGCAGAAAACCTCTGACCAGATACTTGACCATACTAGGACGAATCAACATCCCCTTGGCAATATAATGTACATAGTCTTCGTATTGGGTGTGATAGGTATGGATGACTGGAATCTTCAATTCACGCGCAATCCAAATTCCCAACAAGCCAAGAGAAAATTCTGTCTGAGTATGGATAATATCCAGTTGATATTGTTTAGCAATTTCAAGCGCCTTGCTGAAGCCTCGATAGGCAAAGCGACGATCCTTAAAAGCAAAGAAAGGAACACTTGGAATGCGGATAATTTGCCAATCTTCATAACGATTGACATCCTTATCTGTCGTCGTAAAGATAAAAACAGCGTGCCCCTGCTTTTCAAGTTCTGTTTTCAAGGTCCGAATACTGGTCGCAACACCTGAAACCTGAGGAAAATAGGTATCTGTAAATAAACCAATTCGCATAGATTACCTCACTTTTTACTTTCTCCCTAAAGCGGCTTGTTTCTCATAAAAGTCCAACCAGATTTGTAACAGATGCTCTTCTGAATACTCTCTAGAAATATTCTTAGCTTTTTCTTTCAAATCTTTTAAAGCAGCAGGATTCGCTTGATATTCCAGAATAGCTTCTTTCATCTCTTCTCTATCTGCTGTCGCCCGATAATTTCCCTCCAAAATTACCTTATAAAGATCTAAATCACGCAACATAATAGGAGCTTCACAACTAGCTGCTTCTAGGATAGTCATAGGAAAGAGTTCATTGTAACTAGGAAGCAAGAAAAGGTCCGCTAGGGCATACAATTCGCGCATCCGCTCTGGCGATACAATACCAGGAAAAATCAAATTTTTAGGGGGATTCTCCATGATTTTCTTGTAGCGTTCATAACCATCTGTCATACCACCAAAAGAGAAACCACCTGCCCAGATAAAGGTAATTTGCGGCAATTCCTCAGCCAGACGGATAAAATCATCAATCCCTTTGCGTTTCTGAACTTGACCAGCACCTACTACGATAAACTGATTGTCACTAAGACCTAGCTCTGTACGCAGTTTCGCTACCTCTTCCTGTGGAAGAGGATGCCATTTTTCCTTGTTGACAAAGTTAGGGATATAGGTCACTTTTTCACGTGGAATACCAGCTGCCACCAAATCCTCGATAAACATAGGATTGACCACAACCAAGTGCTCCATCCGGTTGTAAAAAGAAAATACATAGCGTTTCACAATTCCCTTTAAGAAAAATGGAATTTTCAAACTCCCCTCAAGTGTATCAGGCAAGAAATGTACATAGCCAATTTTCCTTCCTGAGCGTTTCTTTTGGAATGTTGATAAATAATAGGGGAAATCAATTGTATGAAAGTGAGTCACATCTGCCTCGATTGGAAGATTTTCTGTAACAATCAATTGGTCCTTGGCATCACGGTGAAGAAGACGAACTAATTCACGGTAGGCACCTGAAACTCCTTGTCCTGCTACTTTCTCACTTGAACTCAACATATTGATGCGTAATTTCTTTTTTTCCATAGCTACTATTATATCATTTTCTTTGAATAAAATCAGCAAAAGAAAGGAGAGACTAAAGGAAAAGAAGGGAAATTTCCTCGCTTTTCCAATGGTCTCTCACATGCTTTTATTTGTTTACTTAATGCCTAGGGCAATGCGTGCATAGCGACTCATTTTTTCAACTGTCCAGGCTGGATACCAGACTAATTTAACCTCAGTATCCGTTACTTCTGGCACCTCTGTCATGGCATCATAAATCTGGTCTGTCAAAAGATCTGCCAGGGGACACCCCATGGTTGTCAACGTCATATCAATCTCTGTTTGTCCTGTGTCACCGTCAAAACGAATTTCATAGATCAAACCAAGATTGACAATATCGATTCCCAACTCAGGGTCAATAACTTCTTCCAAGGCTGATAAAATTCGTGTTTTGATGTTTTCAATTTGCTCTTCTGTATAAGCCATATTCATCCTCACTCTTAGTCTTCAATAAAATCACGAAGCGGTTTGCTGCGACTTGGTTGGCGTAGTTTTCTCAAAGCCTTAGCCTCGATTTGACGGATTCGCTCACGGGTTACGTTAAAGACTTTACCCACATCTTCAAGGGTACGCATTTTCCCATCATCTAGCCCAAAACGTAGACGCAAAACATTTTCTTCACGGTCTGTAAGAGTATCCAAGACCTCATCCAACTGCTCACGCAAGACGATACGAGTTGTATAGTCCACTGGATTTTCAATCACTTCATCTTCGATAAAGTCTCCAAGGTGGCTATCATCCTCTTCACCAATAGGAGTTTCAAGAGATACTGGTTCTTGGGCAATCTTCAAGATTTCACGAACCTTATCAGGTGTCATATCCATACGTTCAGCGATTTGTTCTGGTGTCGGATCTTGTCCCAATTCTTGAAGAAGGTTACGCTGTTCACGAACCAATTTATTGATGGTTTCAACCATGTGAACTGGGATACGGATAGTACGAGCTTGATCCGCAATAGCACGAGTGATAGCCTGACGAATCCACCAAGTTGCGTAAGTTGAAAACTTGAACCCTTTAGAATAGTCAAACTTGTCAACAGCCTTCATCAAGCCCATATTTCCTTCTTGAATCAAATCAAGGAACTGCATACCACGCCCGACATAGCGTTTGGCAATAGAAACAACCAAACGAAGGTTGGCTTCCGCAAGACGTTGTTTGGCTTCGATATCGCCAGCTTCCACTGCTAGTGCTAATTCTTTTTCCTCTTCATTGGTCAAGAGAGGAACGACCCCAATTTCTTTCAAGTACATACGGACAGGGTCATTAACCTTAGCCGAAGTTGAACCAATCAAATCCTCATCACTGAGTTCTGGCTCTTCTTCAGTGCTAAGAACACGAGCACTCGGATTTCCTTCGTTATCTGTGATAGAAATCCCTGCATCCTGAATTCGTTGCAAGAGATCTTCAATCCCATCAGCGTCCAAGGTAAAAGGAATAACCAGACTTGCGTTGATTTCATCATCAGTTGCTGTCCCTTTTTGTTTATGATTACGGATAAATTCTGCTACTTGTACGTCAAATGTTGTTACTTCTTTTTGTTTTGTTGCCATTATTACTCCATTCTTCTCTTTTGGGAAATTAAACGTTCCAATTCTTCTAAGGCTGTGTCGGTATCTCCTACATGGCTAGCTTCCTGCACCTTCTTTTTGATTCTCATATTGGCCTGATTCAAGAGAGCCTTGTTTCGAGTCATTTCTACTTCACTAAGTTCCTGAGGTGACATCTCAGATGGTAAATCCTGAGCTAAAACTTGATACCAAGCCCTTTCAACTTCCTCTGTCTGCTCTGCTAGAACTTCTGGAGGAAGATTTCCATACTGGCCAAGCAAGTCATATAAAACCTGAAATTCAGGAGTGTCAAATGCAAAGTCTTCTCGCAAACGGTAATCATTCAAAACAAGGGGAGATTCCATCATTCGATAAAGTAGATGGGCTTCTGCCCTCATAATAGCCGATAACTGCTTGGTGACAGGCATAGTGATTGGCGTCGGTCTGGAAATTCCTTCCATACGATTCTGCCTTTGCGCCTGACGACTCTCATTAACAATCTGCTCAATCTGGGCATAATCAAAGGACGCCAGACTGTCAGCTAAAATATGTATATAGCTGTTTTGAGCAGTAATAGATTTTTCTTGAACAATCAAGGGAGCTATTTTTTCAATAAACTCAATCTGTGCCTGCAGATTTTCACTGTTTTCAGGCTTATACTGATGAATGTAAAACTCAATCGGACTAATACGAGTTTTCGTTAACAGATAGGCCAAGTCTTCTGGTCCATTTTTTTGTAGATACTCATCTGGATCCAAGTTATCAGGCATGCTGACGATTTGCACAGGCATATCACCAATTTCGTCCAGCGCTTTCAATGTCGCGGCTTGCCCAGCCTTATCACCATCATAAACAAGAACCAACTTCTTGGTTAACCTTTTCAGATGCTCAACATGCTCACGACTTAAGGCCGTTCCCATAGACGCTACAGCATTTTCTATTCCAGCCCGATAGGCTGCGATGACATCCATGAAGCCTTCCATCAGATAAATCTCACTGGCTTTTCCAGAAGATTTTTTAGCCCTATCCATATGATATAATTCGTAACTTTTGTTAAAAATTGCAGTCGATCGGCTATTTTTATACTTAGAAGTTTGTGAATCCGTTTTCTGCCAGATGCGACCTGAGAAGGCAATAACCTTTCCCTGGTCATTTGTCAGGGGAAACATAATCCGATTGTGAAAAGTGTCTACAAATTGATTGGCATCTGAGAGGTAAAACAGTCCTGAATCTAGGAAATCCTCATCACGATACTGACCAGACAAACGTTGATAGAGATAGTTTCGTTCTGGAGGTGCTAAACCAATCCGAAAATGCTTGAGCACTTCATCTGTCAAACCACGCTGATAAAGGTAGTTTCTGGCCTCCTCCCCCATGGTCGTTGTCATGAGAATAGCATGATAAAATTTGGCTGCATCTTCGTGCATATCATAAAGAGCTTGATGGGGTGAAGCTGGCTTCTGTTCACTATAAAGCGGTTTTTCCACCTCTATCCCAACACGCTGACCTAAGATTTGGACAGCCTCCATAAAGGGAACCCCTTGGTACTCCTCGATGAACTTAAAGACATCACCAGAGCGACCACAACCAAAACAGTGGTAAAACTGCTTGTCCTCTACAACGTTAAAAGAAGGTGTTTTTTCACCATGAAAAGGACAGAGCCCTAGATAGTTCCGTCCTGCCTTTTGTAAAGAAATCACATCTCCTATGACTTCCACAATGTTGGCATTGTTTTTGATTTCTTCAATGACTTGTTTGTCAACCATACACAATACCTCCATGTTATCATAGTTTACTTTATATAGTATACTTTATTTCAGAAAAAAAGTAAACCATTTCACGCATTTTCCCTACTTTATTCAAAGAGTTGATAATAATCAGAGATTTTCATTTTTGCTTTTTCTTCTTGTTTCAAGTCTTGGATGATACGACCTTCCTTCATAACAATCAAGCGATTGCCATATTTGAGAGCATCTTCCATATGGTGGGTAATCATAAGCGCTGTCAGCTGGTCTTTCTTGACAAATTCATCCGTCAATTCCATCAAGGCCACACTGGTCTTTGGATCAAGGGCTGCAGTATGCTCATCTAACAGGAGTAATTCAGGTCGCTTCAAGGTTGCCATCAAGAGACTCAAAGCCTGTCTTTGTCCACCTGATAAGAACTCAATCGGTGTATTCAAGTGTTTCTCAAGACCGTTTCCTACTTTTTCAATGGTTGCCTGAAATTCATCCTTATAACTAGACAAGCGTCGTGGTAACAATCCACGCTTTTCACCACGAAACTTAGCAATCAAGAGATTCTCTGCCACTGTCATACGGGGAGCTGTCCCCATCTTGGGATCTTGGAAGACTCGAGACAGATACTTAGCCCGCTTCTCTGGTGAAAACTTGGTAACATCTTCACCTAAAATACGGATGGTTCCACTGGTTAAGGATAAGGTTCCTGCAATAGTGTTAAAGAGAGTTGATTTACCAGCTCCATTTCCACCTAAAATCGTGATGAAATCCTGTTCAAAAATTTCTAAGGAAACATCATTTAAAATAATCTTTTCTTCATCAAAGCCATTTTTAACGACTTTGGTTGCATTTTTTAATTCTACAATTGCTGTCATTTGCTTAATTTGGCTCCTTTCAAGATTGTTTGCTTAAATGTTGGAATCATGAGGCAGACTGCTAAAATCACGGCACTGTACAAACGAAGGTAACTTGTATTAAAGCCAAGAGCGATAACTGCCCACACTAAGAATTGATAGGCAATAGAACCTACAACGATGGTAACCAGACGTTCTGCCAAGCTTAAACTCTTGAAGATAACTTCTCCAATAATCAAACTTGCAAGCCCCACAACGATCACCCCGATTCCTCGAGATACATCGGCATAGCCTTCTTGCTGGGCAATAAGAGCCCCTGCAAGGGCAATCACACCATTTGATAAGACCAAGCCCATAAGCTCCATGCGTCCAGTATGAATCCCGAAACTTCTAGCCATATCAGGATTGTCACCTGTAGCAATATAGGCTTGTCCGAGTTTGGTATCCAAGAAAAAGAGCATGAGAGCAATAACAAGACTGACAAAGATGAGACCTGTCAAGAGTTGGTTCAAATCTGAATCAAAAGGCAAAACATCCTGGATTTGCTTGGTTCCAAGCAATCCTAAATTTGCACGTCCCATAATCAAGAGCATGATAGAGTGACAGGAAGTCATCACCAAAATCCCTGATAGCAAGGTTGGAATCTTCCCTTTTGTATAAAGAAGTCCTGCTGCCATACCAGCCAAACAACCTGCTCCTACAGCAATAAGTGTCGCTAAAAAAGGGTTCACGCCTTTGGTTATCAGAGTAACAGCAACAGCTCCCCCAAGAGGAAAGGAACCTTCTGTCGTCATATCTGGAAAGTTTAAAATCCTAAATGTCATAAAGATTCCCAGACCTAGAATAGCCCAGACAAATCCTTGAGAAATAATAGATAATATCATCTGTTTCTTAACCTTTTCTATATGATTTCTATTGTAAAAAATTGGAGGAGATGTCCCCAACTCCTCCATTGTAGATTATTCAATCACTTGTCCTGCTTCTTTTAGAACAGATTCAGGAATTGTAATACCTAGCTCTTGTGCCAATTTTTTGTTAATTACTGACTTACCAGTTGAAAAGACATTGACTGGAGTATCAGCTGGTTTAGCACCTTTCAAAACTTGAGCAATCATTTTACCTGTTGCCACACCAAGGTCATGTTGGTCAACTACAACTGATGCCAAACCACCTGCTTCTACCATGGCAGTAGCACTTGGGTAGATTGGTTTTTTAGCTGATTGGTTACTTGATACAACAGTTGAAAATGCAGACGCGATTGTGTTATCGATTGGAACCCAGATAGCATCAACCTTGCTAGTCATAACGTTAACTGTTGAAGCAATTTCATTTGTTGAAGGAACTGCAAATGTTTCCACTGTCAAACCTGCTTTTTCAGCATAAGCCTTAAATTCTTCTACCTGTGTTTTTGAATTGTCTTCGCTGCTTGAGTAAAGAGCTCCGATTGTTTTCACATTTGGTGTCAAAGCTTTGATGAGTTCAACTTGTTGTTGAGCTGGGTTGTGGTCAGACACCCCTGTGATGTTGCCACCTGGTTTTTTCAAATCTTTGACCAAGTTAGCACCAATTGGGTCTGTAATAGCAGCCATGATAACCGGTAGATCTTTTGTTGCACTAGCCAAACCTTGAGCAGCTGGTGTTGCAATACCAACCACAAGGTCATTCCCATTTGCAACCAATTGTTTACTCATTGTCGCAACCTTACTTTGGTCACCTTCTGAGTTCATAAAGTCAACTTTCAACTGATCATCTTTATAGCCTTCTTCTGCAAGTCCATCTTGGATCCCTTTATAAATCAAATCAAGAGATGGATGGCTCACAAACTGAAGAACACCAACTTTGGCAACTTTCTTCTCATTCTTAGCTTCTGGTTTATTCATTGAAGAGTAAATCAAGCTTCCTGCTACTAAGACTGCTAATGCAGCGATAATTCCAATTAAACGTTTATTTTTCATTCTATTTCTCCTTTTTAATTCCTTTAAAACACTTCACTTATCTAAACAAGCGACGCCATCGTTTTCTTTCCATACTAACCTCCATCAAAAAAAGTCCTCACACAAAAAACTTGTGTGAGGACGTCGATGCGCGGTACCACCTCAATTATAGGGAATTTCCCTATCGCTCTGTCTCGCAATAACGAGATGCACTGTAAGGTGTGCTCACCGAATTTTTATGATTTCAAATTCTAAATAACATTCAGCCCAATTTTCATCATCATCACTTATCTGTTTTCAGCTACCACAGACTCTCTAAAAAGTTTATATGATTACTTTTCTGAATGGTTAAATTATATCATTTTTCAACTACTTGTCAAGACTCTTTTAGCATTTTTTTAAACTATTCAAAAACTTCCCCTATAGAAAAGAGGAAGTTTGATAGGTATCAGCCTGAATTACGCAATCCTGTCGCAATTCCGTTGATGGTTGTATGGATTAATTTTTCTTGATCGCTTGATAATTCTCCTCGGCGTTGACGTTTAATCAACTCCAACTGGATATAGTTGAGAATATTAAAATAAGGCATACGGTAATCCAAACTTGCTTTTAGATATGGATTTTCAGCCAAGAGTTCATCGTAACCTTCGATAGCCAAGATAACTTCCTTGGTGACTTGCCATTCATTTAGAATAGTCTCATAGATTGCTTTTACTTCTTCATCCTCACACAGTTTGGCATATTCAAAAGCAATATTCATATTTGATTTTGACAAGACCATATCAACATTTGAAAGAAGTGATTGGAAGAAAGGCCAGTTTTGGTACATATCTCGTAAGATAGCGATATTCTCTGGATTTTTATCGATAAATTCTTTGAAGCTTGAACCAACCCCATACCAGCCAGGGAACATGACACGACTTTGCGACCATGAGAATACCCAAGGGATAGCTCGCAAACCACCGATTTCAGTAATAGTCTTACGAGCAGCTGGACGAGAACCAATGTTAAAGCTTGAAATAGCCTTAATCGGACTTGACTCGAAGAAATAATCATAGAAATGATCATTTCCAAAGACCAAATCACGGTAGATATCGTAACTACGGTCCACCACTTGGTCCATAATAGCTTCATAACGATTTGAGGTATTGGTATCACTCTTCTTCTGAGTAATCATACGGTTAATGGCTGCAGATACTAACATTTCAAGATTATAGTAAGCTGCGTCTTTATTACCGTATTTATTCCCAATTACTTCACCCTGCTCCGTCAAACGGATACGATCCTTGATAGACTTAAGCGGTTGAGAAGTGATAGCTTCATAGGTTGGTCCACCACCACGACCGACAGTCCCACCACGACCATGGAAGAAGGTAACCTTAACGCCAAATTCATCTCCAATAGCAGTCAATTGTTGTTGAGCCTTGTAGAGGGTCCAACATGATGATAGATAACCACCATCTTTATTACTATCAGAGTAACCAAGCATGATTTCTTGGTAGTTATTACGTGAAGCAATCCATTTCTTAGCAAGAGGAAGAGAAAGGTATTCTCTCATGGTTTCTTCTGAGTGGTCCAAGTCCTCAATTGTTTCAAAAAGAGGAACAATTTGGACACGGGCTCTTTCTTTATCAACTAACCCTACTTCTTTTAGCAAGATAGCCAATTCCAACATGTCTGATACGCTGGTTGCATGTGAAATGATGGTCTGACGAATGACATCATCTCCCAACTTATCTTTCAACTTACGAGCAGCCTTAAAGATGGCCAATTCTTTTTCGAGTAACTCTGATTTTTCAACATGAGTGGCAGAAAGAATACGTGGATCTTCTTCCAATTCTTTCAAAAGAAGCTGGCATTTTTCTTCTTCACTTAGTTCACTATAATGAGAATGAATACCTGCTGATTTCAAGAGTTCAGCTACACAAGCCTCATGAACACTAGAATCTTGACGCATGTCAATAGATGCCAAATAGAAACCAAAAATTTCAACTGCCTGAATTAACTCAACAAAATCACCAGAAATCAGTGCTTCGCCCTTATTTTCTAAAAGGGAATCACGAATAGTAATTAAATCCTTATAAAAATCATTAGCTGTTTCATAGCGAGCCCCAACTTCCTTATCCTCAATCAGATAGGTTTTTGTTGCTTGGATTTTTGATTGAATATCAAACAAGGCACGACGGTAAAGCTCTTTTTCACGATAAATCGAGTTATCCTTGGATTGACGAGCCATTTCTCTGACTTGCTTGCTCACATTGACAATACTGGTTGAGAGAGAGAATTCACGATAAAGTTGGTAAATCTTTTCATCATAGTAGTTCATGATGACTTCACACTGAGTCATAGCAGATTGTTTCAAGGTATCTGCTGTAACAAAGGGATTCCCATCACGGTCTCCACCAATCCACATTCCCATGGTAATTGGTTTAGGATGTTTTAACTCCAAGCCATGTTTTTTAGCCAGACGCTTGTACTCAGCAGTCAAATGAGGAACTGCCTTCAGGAATGAACTATTGTAGTATTCCATAACATTCGTGATTTCATTGGTTACTTTCAATTTCTTTTCACGAATCATGTCTGTCTGCATGATAATCTCAATGTAACGACGGAGATCATTATGCCATTTTTCCTTATTAATCAAGCCTAATTTCACATCACGATACTTACGCAAAAGGGTATGGATATGATTGGTCAAATCCAGCATACTCTTACGTTGTACTTGTGTTGGATGGGCAGTCAAAACAGGGACAACATTCAAGTGTTCTAGAATTTCAACCGCATTTTCTTTTTCTGCAACCATTTTGATCGTTGCCGATAATTTCCCAAGATAATCTTGATCGATATTATTTTGGTGGTTGATTTCATAGGCCAAATCCACATCTTCTGAAATATTAATCAAGAGAGGCAAGATAGAGAAATAGCGTGAAATATAAGCCATTTCATCATTTGACAGACTCGTAACCAATTGGTTCAAGCCTTGATAATCTTCTTGAGTTGATAATTCTTTCAACTCCATGATTTTTGCAAAAGTCTCTGGGGCAAGCATATTTTTAGTGATATCTTCTAACAATTCTGTTAAAATCAATACTTCTTCTTGCACGACAGCTTTATTACTATAGTTTTCTAATTTTTGAAGAGACATAGGTAATCCTTTCCACTATCAACTCTACATATAGTTTGATGAGTGAGCTTCTAACTCCTCATATAATTGGGCACGTTTTTCACTTGCATCAATATTTAAGACAAAGGCGATGGCTACAGACAAGACTAGGAGACTGTTCCCTCCTTGTGATAAGAAGGGGAAGGTTACTCCTGTCGAAGGAATAATGCCCGAAATTCCGCCAATATTAACAAATACCTGTACCAGCATCATCCCCCCAACCCCAATCGCCATCATGGAATTAAAGGGATTCTTAGCACGAATACCGACTAGGATAATCCGCAAAATCAGGAAAAAGACAAGGGCTAAAATCAAGCTGGCTCCCACAAATCCAAACTCTTCAATGACAATTGAAAATACAAAGTCTGTATGAGCCTCTGGTAAATAACCACGTTTTTCGATTGAATTTCCTAATCCTAGACCAAACCAACCACCATTTACCATGGCAAAGTAGGAATTTGCAAGTTGGTGGCCTGCTCCTGCCAAATCAGCAAAGGGATTAAAGTAGGCACTGAAACGCTTAGCAACGTAACCAAATACTGGAACTTTTGAAAACTTATCAACCCCAATCATAGAAATAGCTGATAAGGATAGGGCTGAAACTCCAAACAATACACCGATAAAGACTATAAACCAACGATGAGCAATCCCACTAACTGTATACATAATCAAGGCGACCAGCGCTAGGATTGTAGCATTCCCCAAATCTGGGAAAATAGCCAAACTTCCTATCATTACCAAGAGGACAAAACGCCAATCATTAAAAGCTCGAGGAATCCATTGATTTTGAGTTAAAACTTGAAAATCGTAAATACCAATTTCATCCTGTTGTTTTGAAAAACGTTGGGCCAAGTACCAGACGATGATAATCTTCAAATACTCCGCTGGCTGAATGGTCAAAGGTCCTACTGAAATCCAACCATAGGCTCCATTGACTGGCGTACCAATTAAGCGAGCCAGAGCTAAGAGAATCAGCTCAACAAACATAACAATAAATAAAAGTCGTTCTTTTCTTAAAAAATTCAGTTTCAGCTTATATATCAAGGCAATCAATATTAAACTAAATATCCAAAACATTCCCTGACTTCGAACCAATTGGAGGGCACTTTTACCTTCTTCGATAAGAATGGCACTGGTTGTAGAATAGACTACAATCAAACCCAAAATAGATAAAAGTAAGTAAGGAACTAGAATAGAATAGTTTAACAGGTGCCTCTTACTAATCTTCATAGTATCACCAATCTAATGAGAACAAAAGAAATTATTCCCAAATTCCGTTTATTTTCTAGTTTTGATTGCTATTATACCATTTTTTCCGAAAGAAAAAAACTCTTACCCTTAAGATAGAAGATTTTCTCATTAGAAAAAGAGCACTTGGCTCTTTTCTGTTTTATTCTTTTGAAGAACTGCTTGAGCTTGAATCTCCACCACCGATGTATTGAGTGAAGATATTTTGGAAGGCTTGATCTTTAACCTTGATATTGGCTGCTTGCAATTCTTTTCCGATAATACTTTGAACAAATGATGCGTCGTTTTGTTTTTGAGTTAAGATAACAGTTTTTAATTTTTCTTTGTAATCGTCAATATTAGATGATTTTTCTGTTTTCTTAATCAGTTTAACAATGTAATATTGACTGCTGTAGGCTTGTGTTCCAGTAACGCTAATCACATCAGAAACACCGTTTACATCTAAAGCAAAAGCAGCTTTTTTAACTTGTTCTGGTACTTCTGTTGAAGCAGAATCAAAAGTGATTTCTCCACCATTCGCTTTAGTTTTCTCATCTGTTGAATTATCTTTGGCTAATTGAGCAAAGTCTGCATCACTAGCTTTAGCTTTTTCAAGAATTTCTTTAGCTTTGTCTTCATTGTCCAAACGGATAATTTGAGCAGTCACATCAGGAGTGTATTCGTCAAAGGCCTTCTTGTAAGCATCATCTGTCAATTCAGCTTCTGCTGCTTTCTTAACTGCCAACTCAACCAATTTACTTGTACGAATTTGAGCTTTACGTGTTTCAAGAGTCATTCCTGCTTGCGATAAGACACGTTGGTAGTTCTCACCATATTGTTTCTCTTCTTCGGCAATAGTATCGTTGACTTCTTTGTCATCTACTTCTGAGCCATATTGCTTCTCAAATACTTTTTGGATGGTCATGTTCAACAATACTTGTTGAGCTGAAGGATTGCTTTTCACTTGCTCATAAAATTGATGTTCTGTGATGACATCCCCTTTCATGCTGATAAGATCTGCCCCTTCTGAACCTTTCGAACAAGCTGCTAAAGTTGCTACTGATAATAGTGTAATGGCACCTGCCAATAGTTTTTTCTTCATGTCTACTCCTTTGAGATAAGTGTTACCCTATCTATTTTACTATATTTTCTTAAATTTTTCTGAAAATCATTCGCTGTCAGGCAATTGAACATCTGCTACATTTTTACGAAGCATGAGGATGCCGTCACCCAGAGGTACTAATGTTGCAGTGAGTCCTGGATTGTCTAAGGTTGCATCAAATAGTCTTTGAAGGCCTCTGTAAATAGTTCGCTGGCCACGACGGACTTCCATAATATCCTTAGCAACATCACCACCTTGGAAAATATCATCCAAGACAACCACACCACCAACTTCCAAATGTTTGAGGATTTCTGGCAAAAAGACGATGTATTTAGACTTGGCTGAATCCATAAAGACGAAATCATAGGACTCTGTCAAGGTAGATAAGATATCTACCGCATCTCCTTCTAGGAGCGTGATTTGCTTGCGACTGTCAAACTGGGCAAAATTTTCCTTGGCAAAACCAATCATTTCTGGATTGCGGTCAATGGTTGTAATCTTGGCCTTTGGCGCATGTTCCGCCATCAAGAGGGCTGAAAAACCGATTGCAGTCCCAATTTCCAGAATATTTTTAGGCTGCATGGTTTCCATGAGAAAACGGAAATAAGCAACCGTTTCATGGGGAATAATGGGAATATTTTCCTTGCGGGCAAAGTCTTCCAATTCTTTCAAAGATTCTGTGACTTGCTTTTGGCGCTGACGCATCAAGTCTACAATTTCTTCCTTGACGACAGGGCGACGCATGTTATGGTTGGCATTTTTACTATACGATTCAACCATCTTATGCCAATCCCAATTTTTCAACAAGGGCTTCAAACTCATTCAAACGACGTTCAAAGACTGCAAAGGCATCGTTGAGATAGTCTTCCTTCTCCATATCAACACCAGCTTTTCTCATGACATTAAGTGGATAGTCAGACTTACCTGCCTTGAGATAGTCGATATAACGGTCACGGTCTTCTTGACTACCATGGACAATCTTTTCAGCCAAGGCTGAGGCTGCTGCAAAGCCTGTTGAATATTGGTATACATAGTAGTTATAGTAGAAGTGTGGAATGCGTGCCCACTCGTATTGGATTTCAGGATTGTCTTCCTTACTCAAACCATAATACTCTTGGTTCAAGTCTGCGTAGAGTTTATTTAAGAAATCGCTTGTCAAGACTTCTCCATTTTGGTCTGCTTGGTGAATCGCGTGTTCAAACTCAGCAAATTGAGTTTGGCGGAAAACTGTTCCACGGAAACCATCTAGGAAGTTATTGAGAATAGCAAAGCGCGTTGCGTCGTCTTCCACTTCTTCCAATAATTTCTCCGTCAAGATATTTTCATTGGTAGTTGATGCAATCTCAGCCAAGAAGATAGAATAATCTCCGTAAACATAAGGTTGCGTTTCACGAGTATAGCTTGAATGCATACTGTGACCTGTTTCATGAACAAGAGTAAAGAGATTGTCCAGATTGTCCTGCCAGTTAAGAAGCATAAAGGCATTTGTATCGTAAGAACCACCAGAGTAAGCCCCTGAACGCTTGCCTTGATTTTCATAAACATCAATCCAACGCTCGCTGAAGGCACGTTTAACACGGCTCAAGTAATCCTCACCCAAGACTGACAAGGCTTCTTCTGCTTTTTTCAAGGCTTCTTGGTAGGTAAAACTGTATTCAACAGATGAAAGTGGTGTGTAGACATCGTACATCTTGAGGTCTGAAATTCCCAAGATTTTTGAACGAAGTTCAAGGTAACGATGCAAGAGTGGCAAATGCTTGCGAACTGCTGCTACCAAATTGTCATAAACACTCTCTGGAACAAAATTCGCTGCTAGTGCTGCATGACGAGCACTCTTATAGTTGCGAACTTTGGCACGGTAGTTTTGAACCTTAACATTTGTTTGCAAGGTTTTGGCATAGGTGTGTTGGAATTGCTCATAAGTCGCATAGAGGGCTTGATAGGCACCACGACGAACCTCACGGTTTTTAGACTCCATCAAACGCATATAAACGCCATGTGATAATTGTACTTCGTTACCATCTTCATCTTTAACAAATGGAAAGACGATATCTGCATTATCTAAAATAGCAAATGTTTCACTTGCCGAACCAAAGATTTCTCCAGCTCCAGCCAATAGCTCTTCTTCTCGTTGTGATAGAACGTGATCCTTGCCTTGCAAAAGCTTGTCAAAATAGTGTTGATAAACCTGCAATTTTGGCTGAGCTTCTAAAAAGTCAGCATACTGCTCTTCACTGATTTCCATAAATTCAGGCTCATAGAATGAAAAAACTTGGTCTAGCTGGCTATAGAGAGTCATTGCCTTAGCATAGTACTCTTGGTACTTGGCTTCACGTGTATCCTGGTCATTTTTCATATGAGCATAAACGTAAAGCTTCTCCATCTGGCGTTCCATTTCAAGAGAAAATTCAGTAATTTCTAGTAGGCTATCCGCACTATCCAAGAGATGACCTTCATACTGGACTACTTTCTCCAATTTTTCTGTTAAATCTTTTAAGGCTTCTTCCCAAGCCTGGTCAGTTGGGTAAATCGTTGATAGATCCCATGTATCTTTTTCATTTATTTCATTTCTTTGTAATACCATTAGATTCCTCCATCCTTTCTATTTTACCATATTTTTCAAGAAATATTGCTGATAAAAGGCTGGTGGATAAAGCTTTTGCCAATCATTTTGAGAATTTTCTTGATAATAGGTTTGAAAATACTGATAATAGCGAGTCAAATCTTGCTCAATTTGGCAAAACTCACCTACTAGCGGTCGAATTTGTGGATACCATTCTTTTAGCCCATAAGTCAGGAGATTTTCTCCCTTTTGATAGGCTTCTGCTTGTTCTTTCATCCAAATAGGATTTTGATAAAACAGTTGTTGTCGGATATAGCGACAGATGTCCTTATCTTGAAAAACTGTAAAATGAGATATTTTTTGTTTCTTATAGGGAAGACGTAATATCTCCAGTAGACTATCTTGGCCATAGGGAAATTTCTTAATCTGATAATGGAGTTTACCTCGGAGATCTTGGTGAATGAGATATTTGAGCCTTAAAAGCTGTTTTTCCTTGTCTAATTCCCAAACATAAAAGCCCATATTTTGACTGAAATAAAGAAAACCTTCTTGCAGACGAGTCAACCTCTCCTTGAGCCAAAGTTTTTCTCCCAGCAACCACAGTACTTGGTAACCCTGACTACGATAGCCCTCGCTACGCTCTTTAAGAACTTTTTGAGGCAAGGGACTACATTGAACCTCTAAAGCTAGATTGCCATTTACAAATACATCCGCAATCTGTTTAAGCTCCGGAAGAGGGTATTCTAATTGCACCTCTGCCTCTTTTTTCAACCAGTGATAAAGGACTTCCTTATTTGCCAAGTGTTCTAGACTTTCATTTTCAGAGGAATAATCACAGTCTTTTATGGATTTATGGGCAAAATGGGTCCGGACACTTTGTCCTTGCCGCAAACGGAGCTGACCTCCACAAGCTGGGCAGGTGTATTCTTCCTTCTCAAGCTTATCCTCTAACACATTTACCAATTCTCCCCTTGTATCTCTCGCAACAAACATGATTCCCTCCTTTTCTATATTATTCGTAAAAAAAGAAAAAAGATCAGGAAATTTCCTAATCTTCATCACTCTATAATTTTAGAGTTGCAAGCGACTTTCAAGAGCTTGTGTCAACACTTCAGAATAGTTCACTTTCTCACGATCTGCAAGTCTGACTAGCCACTCTGGAACCGTAACATTTTTTCGAATCGCTTTATTATTCTTTACGAAAGGCAAGGGATTGACCTGAATCAAAGTCACAAATCCATCAGGAGCTTTCAACTCAGCAATGTCACTAGGAGTAGGCAAAGCCAGTCCTTCATCAATATAAGAAGCTAAAACACTCTCAAGCATTTCCCGAGCATTTTTCATTGCAAGTTCAATCGTTGCTCCTTCAGTCCCACCTCCAAACTCCGGAAATTCAATCCAGTATCCAGTACCTTCTTTATGAAAAATAGCAGGATAAGATTTTAGCATAATACACCTCCACAATTTCCAAATCAACTATAGTCCCAAATCTTTTAATATTTTTCTCTCTAGGCCTTTTCCTAAATCCTCATTACCGTGAACTGGAATAGTGACAAGATAGGAGACCCCTTCTTTCTTAAAATGATGATGACTTCCTCTCTTACGAACTTCAATCCATCCATTTGCAAGAGCTAATTTTACCATTTCCTTACCTGTTATTGGCATTTATGGTCACCTTTCTAGCTAAAATTATACTTATAATGCGTATTTTTGTCAATTCTTCTATCTTATCTATTCGTAAAAAAGAAAAAAGATCAGGAAATTTCCTAATCTTCATTCTTATTTACTTTATTTTCTTAGCTAGCATGGTCGCAAAGCGTAGTTGTATACGATTGCCATTTTCGTCACGACGGTGTAAATGGCCTGTATTTTCATTGTACTTAACCAATTCCCAGTCCTTGTAATAGTCTGCCAATTCCCCTTCTTTAAAGGTAAATGGGAAGTTCACAGAGCAAGGGTAATCTTCCGTATCCATAGCACAAACGATAAGATTATAACCACCGACCGTGGTATGCTCCTGCATATTTTTGATAATTTCAGGAATGCGGTCTGCTTGCAAAAACATCAAAACAACTGTCGATACGATGAAATCATAAGCTTGCCCAATACTGGCTGAATTGATATCGTAAAGACCAACAGGCATATCTAGGTCTTCCTGCTCAACAATGCTTTGCAAGATTTCAAGAGATAATTCATTTTGATCTACAGCTGTCACATCAAAACCTTGCTGGGCTAGAAAGAGTGCATTACGGCCTTGACCACAGCCCAAATCCAAGGCTTTCCCTGGTTTTACTGTCTGCATGGCCTCTAGAACCTCTGAATGAACAGGATTGGTATTGTATTTCTTAGGAAAATAATCCTCAGGTTTACAATAAAATTCCAAATACCATTCCACATCATCTGTGGCAGCCTCCACTCGATGCCAAGCTTGAGGTTGTGCCATGGGATTGTCGGCTCCTGCTTCAAAGAGGTGCTCAGCTAAAACCTCACCATCTTCTGTCAATTCAATAAACTTGAGAGCTCCCTTCAAGACAGTAATTTTCCCCCAAGTTCCAACTTTTGTATTGTGCTTTTGCTGAACAGCCTCTGGCATGGTTTCTTTAGTCCACAAAGGCATACGTTTATAGGCAACTAGTTTTTCCATTTTCATTTCCTCTTTTTATCGCTGATTAACAGCTTTCATAACACGCGCGATGTCGCGGTTTTGCTCACGACGTTTGATAGACTCCCGTTTGTCGTAGTCATGCTTCCCTTTAGCTAAACCTAAAAGGAGCTTGGCATAGCCATCTTTGATATAGACTTTAAGGGGAACCAGGGTCATCCCTGTCCCTTTGGTCTCTTGTTCCAATTTTTGAATTTGTTTCTTATGGAGCAAGAGTTTGCGACGGCGTTCAGGTTCCTGGTTCCAGATATTTCCCTCTTCGTAAGGCGCGATATGAACATTGCTCAACCAAACTTCCCCATTTTTTACTTGGGCAAAGCCGTCCTTGAGATTGATTCGAGCAGCTCGCACACTCTTGATTTCAGTCCCAGTCAGGACCATCCCTGCCTCTAGCGTATCTACGATTGTATAGTCGTGGCGCGCCTTTTTATTTTGTGCGACGACCTTTCCCTCGCCCTTTGCCATGCTTGGCTCCTTTCTTAGCTACTTCCTTGTAAAAAGGTTTCTTCCCTTTTTTCTTGTCTTTTTGTGAATGCTTGCGCTTATCATTTGAGCGTCCTGATTTTCTCTTATCTTCCTTCTTATCTGAACGACGACTTGAACCACGCCCTCTGTCTTTGCGACCAGCTTGTTTCAAGCCTTTCTCAATCACATCAAACTCACTTGGAATGTAAGAGAAATCAATCTCGCCCGTCATCTTGTCGGCTCTTTCAACTCGGATACGGATTTGCTGACCTACACGGAAGGTTGTTCCTGATTTTTCTCCACGAAGAGTCAAATCCCGCTCATTGAAATGATAAAATTCAGGTAGATTAGTGATGTGAATCAAGCCTTCAACTGTGTTCGGCAATTCGACAAAGAGACCAAACTTGACAATGCTGGATACAACCGCATCGTATTCTTCACCTACGTATTCTTCCATGTACTCAGCCTTTTTCATGGCTTCGACTTCACGCTCGGCCTCGATAGCACGACGCTCACGATTGGAAGACTGGGTCGCAATCTCTGGAATTACTTGTTCAAAATGCTCTGCTATTTCCGTAGAACGGCTGTAATCACGAATCATACGGTGAACAAGAAGGTCTGGATAACGACGAATCGGGCTGGTAAAGTGAGTGTAATAGTCAGCAGCAAGGCCATAGTGGCCGTGATTGTGCTCCGAATAGCGAGCCTGCTGCATAGAGCGAAGAAGCATCATGGACAATACATCTGCATAAGGTTCTCCCTCAACAGCACGCATGATGTCTTGGAGAACCTCTTGACTCATTTCACTAGCAGTCCCATAGATTCGAATACCGAAACTTGAAGCATAATCAATAAACTTTTGAACCTTTTCAGCCTTAGGCTCCTCATGGATACGATAAATGAAAGGTAGCTCCAGCTTGCTGAAATGCTCGGCAACTGTTTCATTGGCCATCAACATAAAGGATTCAATCATGCGCTCGGCAATACCACGCTGACGAAGAACAATATCAACAGGCTTACCTTGTATATCAACCAAAATCTTGGCTTCATTGGTATCGAAATTGAGAGCTCCACGTTTCACACGCATGTTTTCTAAAATTTCATGGAGCTTGGCCATAAGTTCTATACTAGGAACAATTTTCTGATACTCTTGTCTCTTTTCCTCGTCACCTGCTAGGATATCATTGACATCACTATAGGTCATACGGAAGCTTGTCTTGATAACCGTTTGTGTAATGGTGTAATTGACTACACGACCATGTTTATCAATCTCCATAATGGCAGACTGGGTCAGACGGTCAACTTGAGGATTGAGAGAGCAAATTCCATTAGACAGTCGTTCTGGAAGCATTGGAACCACTCGGTCTGTTACATAGACTGAAGTCGCGCGGTTAAGAGCTTCCTTGTCAAGGGCAGAACCTTCTGTCACATAGTAGGAAACGTCTGCAATGTGAACTCCAAGCTCCAGATTCCCATTTTTCAAGGTCTTGATATGCACCGCATCGTCCAAGTCCTTGGCATCAGCACCGTCAATGGTAAAGGTAATCTCATCTCTTAGATCCAGACGACCTTCCATATCCTTTTGAGACGGAGCATCCGGCACACTTTCTGCTTCCTTGACAACAACTTCTGGAAATTCTGAGACAATGTCCATAGACTCCAAAACCTCAAGGACATCAATTCCGACATCCGTTGAATGCCCCACCACATCGAGGACACTAGCGACAAAGAAATCATGTTTCTTGCTTGGGTATTTGTCGATAAAGACCTTAAGAACTTCTGTTCCTTCTAGTTTAAGGGCAGGTTTCTTAACATAAATCAGCTGGCTAATTTTCTGGTTTTTAGAACGGATGTAGCCGGCATACTTAGGCTTTTCCTGATCTAGAACGATTTGTCCAACAACGGTTGTCAAACTGTGCTCTAGAATATCAATAATTTTGGCTTCCGCTGCTGTTCCCTTGTTGCGATCAGCGACTTTCTTGATGACGACCTCAACGGTATCGCCATCAATAGCATAATTGACATCATTTTTTCCTACAAAAAGGTCGTCCTCTTCCCCTTCCAGACTGACAAAACCAAAGCCATTTTTATGGGCATGAAAAATCCCCTTGAGAGTAATCTCATGTTTTTTCTTGGCTTCCAAAGCCAGACTGCCATCTTCCTCAAAGCGTATCTGGTGCTTTCTTTCCATTAGGGACAAGGTTTTAATCAACTCACGAAAATCCTTGGAACCGTCTTTTCCCAAAGCCTGAGCCAAGTCATTGACCGTTACCTTTCCCTTATCTTTCAAATATTCTTTTATTCTATCTTTCATATTTTCTTTCTAGATTTTTTAATTTTCTTTTACTGTAAAACCTTCTCAAACATCCTTTAAAAATAAAAAGAGGCAAAGACCTAGTCCTGCCCATTATTTTCTTATCTACTTGATAATACCGTCAATGCTAAGGCAATGGCTAGCCAGAAAAAGACTAAAATCCCTGTCAAACGCTGCATTACAGCTTCAAAACCGCGTGCTTTACTGCGTTCAAACAAATCACCTGAGCTGGCATCAAATACATTGCTGGATTGGTTTTTGGTTGGTTGCATGAAAATCGCAATCACAATCACAACAGATAATACTAATAAAATGGTTAATAATAGGTTATACATATCAAACTCCTTAAAATCCTTATTATTTTACCATAAAATCTACTTAGATTCAAGATGTAGGGTTACTTTTCTTTCCTTGGGACAATACTTTAAAACCTCGATCTTGTCTGGATGGGTTTTTGAATTTTTACTGGTTAGGTAATTGATACTGCCACAAGAGGAGCATTTGAGATTAATTTTTACTCGCACTAGATTTCCTTTACTTTTAATAATGTTCGAAATTGAAGCAGGTTAAAGAGACAACTAAAGGCAACACAAAGGCTTGTCGCATAAAAGACTGCATGGTAGCCAAATTGACCTGCTACTGCAGAACCTGCCATGGGACCAACGACACCTCCCAGATAAAAGAATACCTGATTGAAGGCAAAGACCCTCGAAATGCCGGCTTTGGGAGTCATTTTGCTGAGTAGGGCATTAATCCCAGGAATCAGCGCACCGGTTCCCAAGCCAAAGAGGAAACGATAGAGTCCTAGTTGAAGGGGACTAGATGCATTGGCACAGAGGAGATAGATGATAACTGAATAAAACTGTGCTACAACCAAGAGACGATGATTGCCCACCTTGTCACCTAGCTTACCCATGACTCCTGCACTCATCATGCTGGAAAAGCCCATGCTGGACACAATCAAACCAGAGACAAAAAGAAGATTCTCTGTCTGCCCTAAGTCGCGTACATAAAGAGCCAAAATAGGGCCAATCGATTGGGCTGAAAATTGGATGACAAAACTGGTTAAAAAGAGATTGACCAAAAGATAAGGATATTTGACCGATGTAAATAATTCCTTTGTTGGAATAGCCTTTTCCTTGGCTACTGGTTTAAAATCTTCCTTAATAAAGCAAATAGTCAAAATAGCAGCTAAAAACAGAAAACTACCAACCAGTAAGAAAACCGTACGAATTCCAAATAATTCTGCGATAAAGCCACCAATAAAAGGACCAGTTAGAGTGCCTGCAACTACACCTGTAGACAAAGTACCTAAGGCAGAGCCTGATTTCTCCTTGGGAACCTGACTGGCTATCAAGGCTGTTGCATTGGGAACAAAACCTGCAAATACACCATTCAGTAAACGAAGAAAGATTAACCAATAAATATTTGGGACAAAAGCCAAGCCTCCCATAGTGATAGTCATGGCCAGACCAGCACGAATCATCATGGATTTTCGACCGTATTTATCGGCAAGAATACCCCAGATAGGAGAAAAGAGCGCCGCAGAAATAGCAGAGACAGAAATAGCTAAACCTGCATAAAAAGCGACTTGCTCACTCCCTACACCCAGATTTTCCACAAAAATGGGCATAAAGGGCACAACCAAAGAAATACTGGCTCCTGTCAGAAAATTACCAAACCAGGCAATACGCAAATTATCCTTCCAGTTAATCTCTGTCATATTGCTTACCTCCCTCGAGAAGGATACGCACTTGAGTAAGAAGCTGGTCCAGATTGCCATTATTGTCTAGAACATGGCTAGCTAAACCTTTCTTTTGCTCTAAAGGCCACTGGGCTGCCAGACGAGATTCAGCTTCATTTTTGGACAACTGGTCTCTTTTCATTAAACGTTCTACTTGGGTATCTCGGTCCACATAGACCAACCACGTCTCATCAAACCAAGCGCTGTAGTCCTGCTCAAAAAGCAGGGGAATATCCATGAAAAAAATCTCTTCTGTCTGAACCAACTGGTCTCTCAAAGTAGCCAGTTCTTCACGAATAATCTCCCCTTGGATTCGCTTAGACCATTCTCGTTCCTCAGGATTTGAAAAGATGAGACTAGCTAGGAGAGGGCGATTGAGTTCTCCATTTTCTAGAATGATTTCTTGACCAAAATGCTGAACTAGAGCCTCAAACAGACGACCACCAGGTTTCTGTAGTTGGTGGACGACTGCATCGGCATCCACCACTTGAAAACCTTGCTGTCTAAGAAAATTTGTCACAGTTGACTTACCCGAGGCAATTCCTCCTGTGATTCCGATGATTTTCCCCATCAGCTCCTCCTTTGGCAGTTTGGACAAAAGTGGGTGCCTCGTCCACCTAGTTGGATTTTCTCAATGATGGTGCCACAACGTGAACATTCTTGACCAGCCTTGTCATAGACTTGATGAAAATCCTGCATGGTTCCATCTTCCCCAAAGGCATTGGTATAGGTCCGAATGGTGGAACCACCTTTTTCAACAGCCTGTCCCAATACAGCAATGGTCTGGTCATGAATAGCTGTCGCTTCTGCTGATGTCAAAGTCTGGGAAGGTCTTGCTGGATGAACCTGAGCTCGCCAGAGAACCTCATCCACATAGATATTGCCAAGTCCAGCTACCAAAGTCTGGTCTAAAAGATGGGATTTGATAGGCTTTTTGGACTTGGATAGGGCAGCTTGAAAGACCTGCGCATCAAAGTCTTGTTCGCTTGGTTCAGGACCTAATTTTTTAGAAATAAAGTAGGCTTCCAAAAGGTCAGGAGCCAAGAGTTCCATGGTTCCAAACTTGCGTACATCCTCATAAACAAGCGTGCCACCATCTTCAAACTGAAAGAAAACATGGGCATGCTTGCGTTCAGGAACCTGGTCTGGATAATAAAAATACTTGCCTTCCATTCGCAGATGGGAAATCAAGACCTTGTCAGTCAAGTAAAAAAGCAAATATTTTCCACGACGTCCCATGGACTCAACAATCTGACCAGGCACTTCCTTTTGAGATTCGTCCAAATCTGTCTTAATCATCTTGGGATAACGAATCTCCACACTAGAAATCTTCTTACCTATAATCAATTTTTCTAAGCCACGACGAACGGTTTCAACCTCAGGTAATTCAGGCATAAGTCCTCCTTCTGTAAAAACAAGAAGCAGGCATGAGCCCACCTCTACTTAGTATTCTTTTTCATTATAGCCAAAGTCAGCCAAATCTAGCTTTTTATCGCGCCAGTTTTTCTTGACCTTGACCCAGGTTTCTAGGAAGACCTTATCTCCTAGCATAAGTTCGATATCACGACGGGCCATGCTACCGATTTTCTTAAGCATAGCGCCACCTTTACCGATGATAATCCCTTTTTGGCTATCACGCTCGACCATGATAGTTGCACGAATGTGAACCTTGTCTGTCTCTTCATCTCGTTTCATAGAGTCAACCACTACAGCAACTGAGTGAGGAATCTCTTCGCGAGTTAGATGCAAGACTTTCTCCCGAACCATCTCTGAAACCAAGAAACGTTCTGGATGGTCTGTGATTTGATCAGACGGGAAATACTGGAATCCTTCGTCCAGATTTTCACTCAAAATATCAACTAAACGTGAGACATTATTTCCCTGAAGGGCTGAGATAGGAACAATTTCCTTGAAATCCATTTGATTGCGGAAATCATCAATCTGAGACAAAAGCTGGTCTGGATGAACCTTATCGATCTTGTTCACCACCAAAATCACAGGAACCTTGGCAGCCTTGAGACGCTCGATAATCATGTCGTCTCCCTTACCACGCGCTTCATCAGCAGGCACCATGAAAAGAACGGTGTCCACTTCGCGAAGGGTACTGTAGGCAGACTCAACCATGAAATCTCCAAGAGCTGTTTTAGGCTTGTGAATCCCTGGTGTGTCGATAAAGACGATTTGTTCCTTATCAGTCGTGTAAATTCCCATTATTTTGTTGCGCGTTGTCTGCGCCTTGTCACTCATGATGGCAATCTTTTGCCCCATGACATGATTTAAAAAAGTTGACTTCCCAACATTGGGACGTCCTAAAATGGCTACAAAGCCTGATTTAAAAGTCATAATTTCCTCTTACTATTTAAAATAATAAATCCCAGATTCGTGGGAGAAAAATCAATGCGCCTGTTAAGGCTGCGAAAAGAGAGACCACTAATACCGCGCCAGCCGCCATATCCTTGGCATTTTTAGCCAGCATGGAAAAGTGATAGTGACTGGCCAAATCCACCACATTTTCAATAGCAGAATTGATAATTTCAAAAGCTACTACCAAGAAAATGCTCAATAGGAGAAAGAGCCATTCGATTCGTGACACCTGAAAAACAAAACCTGCAAGGATGACCACAAGAGCCGTCACTGCATGTTTTCGCATATTGCGTTCTTCCTTGATGGCAGTAAAAATTCCTGTGAGAGCAAATTCTAAACTGGATATCAGGTCACGATTTTTCCATTTTCGTTTATTGTCTTGTGAGTCCATAGGCTGTCAAAATTTCTTCTTGTAAACCGAACATCTCCGCTTCTTCTTCCGGAGTGTAGTGATCATAGCCGTTGATATGTAAAAAGCCGTGTACTGCCAAGAAGCCCATCTCACGCTCAAAGCTATGGCCATATTCCTCAGCCTGCTCATGAGCCTTATCGATAGAGATGAACAGTTCCCCAATATAGGCATCAAACTCAGACATCATCTCTGCCAATTCTGGATTTTCAAGTAAATCCTCTTCGTCAAAGGCAATTTCCAACTCTGGCTTATATTCAAGGCTGATAACATCTGTCGGACGGTCTGTGTCACGGTACTCCAGATTGAGTTCATGACTACGTTCATTGGTCACAAAGGTAACCGCCATCTCCTTGTCTTCTTTGCCTAATTTTTGGGCTGCAAATTCCAAAATTTCTTGGGTTTGTTGCAACATTTCTTTTGAAACTTGACCAGTTTCATCTACCATTTCAATATACATGTGCTTCTCGTTTCTCTTTACTTGGCTTTATTATACCACATTTCCATGATTTTATTCTACCTTTTTGATATAATACTATGGAATACAATCACAAGGAGAGAACGATGTCATTTGACGGATTTTTTTTACACCACATGGTTGAGGAATTGCGAAGAGAATTAGTGAATGGTCGCATTCAGAAAATCAATCAGCCTTTTGAACAAGAGTTGGTCTTGCAAATCCGCAGCAATCGCCAAAGTCATCGCCTGCTCCTTTCTGCCCATCCAGTTTTTGGACGCATTCAGCTGACCCAAACGACTTTTGAAAATCCAGCTCAACCTTCCACCTTTATCATGGTTTTGAGAAAGTATTTGCAGGGTGCCCTGATTGAATCAATTGAGCAAGTGGAAAATGACCGTGTTGTGGAAATGACAGTTTCCAATAAAAACGAAATTGGAGACCATATTCAGGCTACCTTAATTATCGAAATCATGGGTAAACACAGTAATATTCTACTGGTCGATAAAAGCAGTCATAAAATCCTCGAAGTTATCAAACACGTCGGCTTTTCACAAAATAGCTACCGCACCTTGCTTCCTGGGTCTACCTACATCGCTCCGCCAAGTACGGAATCTCTCAATCCTTTTACAATCAAGGACGAGAAACTCTTTGAAATCCTACAAACACAGGAAACGACAGCTAAAAATCTTCAAAGCCTCTTTCAAGGTCTGGGACGTGATACGGCAAATGAATTGGAAAGCATACTGGTTAGTGATAAACTATCTACTTTCCGTACCTTTTTCCATCAAGAAACCAAGCCATGCTTGACTGAGACTTCCTTCAGTCCAGTTCCTTTTGCAAATCAGGTGGGAGAGCCTTTTGCCAATCTTTCTGATTTGTTGGACACCTACTATAAGGACAAGGCTGAGCGTGACCGCGTCAAACAGCAAGCCAGTGAACTCATTCGCCGTGTTGAAAATGAACTTCAGAAAAATCGACATAAGCTAAAAAAACAAGAAAAAGAGTTACTAGCGACAGACAATGCTGAAGAATTTCGCCAAAAAGGGGAATTGCTAACAACCTTCCTCCATCAAGTGCCTAACGACCAAGACAAGGTTATCCTAGACAACTACTATACCAACCTACCTATCACGATTGCGCTTGATAAGGCCTTGACTCCCAACCAGAATGCCCAACGCTATTTTAAACGGTATCAGAAACTCAAAGAAGCTGTCAAATACTTGACTGATCTGATTGAAGAAACCAAGGCAACCATTCTCTATCTGGAAAGTGTGGAAACTGTTCTCAATCAAGCTGGGCTGGAAGAAATCGCTGAAATCCGTGAAGAATTGATTCAAACTGGCTTTATCCGCAGAAGACAACGGGAGAAAATCCAGAAACGCAAAAAACCAGAACAATATCTAGCAAGCGATGGCAAAACCATCATCTATGTAGGACGCAATAACCTGCAAAACGAGGAGCTAACCTTTAAAATGGCCCGCAAGGAGGAACTTTGGTTCCATGCCAAGGACATTCCTGGAAGCCATGTTGTCATCTCAGGCAATCTTGACCCATCCGATGAAGTCAAGACAGACGCGGCAGAACTAGCCGCCTACTTCTCTCAAGGTCGCCTGTCAAATCTGGTGCAGGTGGATATGATCGAAGTCAAAAAACTCAACAAACCAACTGGTGGAAAACCCGGCTTTGTCACTTACACAGGGCAAAAGACCCTCCGTGTCACACCAGATCCAGAAAAAATCGCATCCATGAAAAAATCCTGATTTTACTTGAAATCAGGATTTTTAACTTACTATTCACTCAAATCATATCCAATTATAGGACTAATCTTTGCCACCTAGTTTCTCATTGATTTTCATCATCACACTAGCAATTTTTTCACCCCAATAAGGGTCTGAGGCATATTCAACATTCATACCAGACGCCTTGTTTCCAAGGAAAGTTCTGCCCCTATCGATATAATTTTCCTTAATCCACTTGCTTGCACCTAAAATTCCCTTATCCACATCATCAAATGTCTTGGCAGAAAGGTAAGGAGTCGTATCATAGGCTGTAATTCCAAAGAAATTATTCTTATCTTTGGCAATCTTGCTACGTCCCCAGTCGCTTTCTAAGGCACTATGGGCAAGAAGGTAAAGGGCATTGATATGGTAATGTTCTTCGGCTTCCTTAAAGGTAGCTCCCTTGTTCTCCAAGAGACTATTATTAATATTTAGCAGACTAAATACCTTATCCAAGTCTTCAGCACTATAGTTTGTAACCTCTGTCAAGTCTTTGAAAAGGAAGGGATTCTCAAGCTTAAAACCATCAAAATGCAGGCCATCTGCCGAATAATATTTCTTGCCTACTTCCATATAAGAAAGATGAGCAGCTACTGGGATACTAGCATTCTGAGCCACATAGTGATAAAAACGATGTCCATCACTCTCATAATAAGGGATAAAATCCTTGCTAGCATCTAGTGCTTGTAAATCTTCTGTTTTCATATAGCCTGACAAACCAGAAATAGTAATAGCCAGGCGCTTGTCATCACTTTTTCTATCCTTATCTAGCCAAACAACACTACCTTGCGATATATAGGAGAGCTTTTCACCATCTGCATTATAGACATTTGCTGTGACAGGTACTACTTGATAATAAGCAGCATTTTCATTTGTAGCTTTTTCTCCAAGCCATTTACCGTCGCTTCCGAACTGATAACCATCTACTGTCTCATTTTTCGCCATGTAGCCAGCAGATTTGAAGTAGTACCAGGCTTGACTTTTAGCATCGTATAGCCATTCTTTCTCAGCCATTTTGCCATCAGATTTGATGTAAAACCATGACTCCTTATCCCAAATCCATTCATTGGCTGCCATATATCCACCTGATTTTAGATAATAATAGTGACCATTTTCGAAAATCCATTCTTTCTCAGCATGATTTCCATTTTCTTTGATATAAAACCAAGTTTGGTATTGTTTATCATAAAGCCAACCTTGCTGTACTTTGGCACCACTAGCATTTACATAAGCCTGGTCAATCCACTGACTTGTTAGCAAATAACCACCAGATTTAAAATAATAGTCCTTGCCCTTAATTTGGAGCCATTCTTTCTCTGCGTGTTGTCCATCTGCTTTGATATAAAACCAAGCGTCGTATTGAGAATCATAGACCCAGTCTTCGATTACTTTGGCACCTGTAGCACCGACATAGGAAGTTCCTAGCCAAGCATTTCTTTTCATCTTTCCATTTTGGTCAAGATAATAGAGGACTCCCTTGTCTTCTACCCATTCTGACTTGGCCATATAGCCACCAGATTTTAGGTAAAAATAGTCATCACCTTGTTTCAGCCATTCATTTTCAGCATAGTTGGCATCTGCTTTTATATAAAACCAAGATTGATAATGAGCATCAAAAACCCACTCATTGGCTGCTGGACTGCCATCTGCTTTCAGGTATTGTTTTCCTTGCCAAGTACCATCGCTAGCCATTACACCCTCTGGTCTGGCTAAGAAAAATAGCAGGGCTAAAAAAATAAATCTCAATTTCTTCATTAACTTTCTTCCTCTGTTCTTACTCATTTCATTATATCAAAATTCTCTATAATCCATATTACAAGCTAATAAAAAATCAAGAACAGATTGATTACAGTTTACCTCAGAGACTCTTTTACTTCCTTGCGGAGATTTTCTAAACTGCTGATGCCGTATTTGTCCATGACTTTTGGTAAATTTTCGATGATATCAGGACAGGCATATGGATTGGTAAAGTTGGCTGTTCCAACTCCAATAGCAGATGCTCCTGCCAGATACATTTCTAGCACAGCTTCTGCCGAATCCACTCCCCCCATTCCAATGATAGGCAGGTCTGTGGTTTGGGCGACTTGGCGGATGAGTTTGAGGGCTACTGGAAAGACTGCTGGACCAGACATCCCACCTGTTCCATTGGCCAAGATTGGTTTTCTGGTTTTGAGGTCAAAGCGCATACCAACCAGAGTATTGATCATGGTTAATCCACTTGCTCCCGCATCTTCTGCAGCTTTTGCGACAGTGACAATATCTGTCACACTAGGGGTTAGTTTGACATAAACTGGCACATCAGAGGCTTCCACAGCTGCTTTCACCACATCATAAGCTAAATCTGGGTCTTGACCAATCAAAAGTCCGTGATTACAGTGATCTACGTTGGGACAAGAAATATTAAGCTCAATAGCCTTCACATTAGCTGCCTTAGAAATACCATGAGAAACGGCTGCATATTCTTGTTTTGAAAAACCAGCTACATTGGCGATAATAGGAAGATTTGGATACTCTCTTTCTAGCCACGGTAGCTTTTCAGCCAAAACAACTTCCAAACCAGGATTTTGCAAACCGATTGCATTGAGCATACCAGCAGGCGTTTCTGCCACCCTGGGAGTTGGATTCCCAAAACGGGGTTCTAGAGTAGTTGCCTTAATCATAATAGAGCCTAAAAGGTCTAAATCATAGTACTTGGCATACTCTTGGCCAAAACCAAAACAGCCTGATGCTGGAATAATCGGATTTTTCAAATCCAAGCCTGGTAGAGAAACTTGTAAACGATTTGTAGTCATAATATTCTCCTTATAATATAACTGTTCCTGTGCGGAAAACAGGGCCATCTTCACAGACGCGTTGGCTGACCGTCTCGCTTTCTGGCACTTTTAGGATGCAGGCATAGCAAGCCCCCATCCCACAAGCCATACGAGATTCCAAAGATAGATAGGCTCTTGGGTGCTCATAAAAGGTTTGATTGATATACTTCATCATTCCTGGAGCCCCACATGAATAGACGGCGTCAAAATGAGTATCTAAATCCTTGATGACAACTGAAACATTTCCCTTGATACCATAAGAACCATCATCTGTCGTTACAAAGACCTGCCCATATTGAGCTAATTCCGTCTCCAAAATAACAGCATCCTTATTAGCAAAACCGAGGACTGTCACTACTTTCACACCACGCGCATGCAATTCCTTGGCCACCTCAAGCAAGGGAGGTACACCAATCCCCCCTCCAACAAGGAGAATCTGGCTCTGCTCATCCAGGTCAGACAAGTCAAATCCATTCCCCTGAGGTCCCATCACATCAAGAGTATCTCCCTGACTTAATGTTGAAAAAATAGCTGTCCCAGCTCCTTCAATCCGGTAAATGAGATGACACTGCTTCTTAACCTTATCGATAGACGAAATTGAAATAGGGCGACGCAAGAGATGGGCGTCATCAGGCACACGCAGATGAAGAAATTGGCCTGCTCGCATAGCTTCAACCATTTCCCCTTCTAGGACTAATTCAAAGATTGCTGGTGCGATTTCCTCCTGTGCAACCACCTTCATGGTTTCCAATCGAATCGCACCCAAACGTTTCTTACATGTGGGATTCATGACTTTTCCTCCTTAAATTTTAAGGGGACCAGACAAAGAAAAGACCTTGCTAGTGCAAGGCCTCAGTTAAAATCGTACAAGACAAGAGAGCACACTCAAAAAGTCTCCTCTAGAAAATTGTACTATTCTTTTATCTGACACCTTGTGAGTCTCTCTGGACTCCCCTTAAAGGTTAAATTTTTACTAGTATACTCTTTCAGCTAAAAAAAGTCAAGTAGAAAACGAACATTCTACTTAACCTCACGAGATTATTTTTCACGAATGACTTCGACCTTGTAGCCATCAGGGTCTTTGACAAAGTAATAGTTAGGCGCAGTTCCTGGTAGGCCATTTGGCTCAGTAACTTCATAACCTTTGGCACTGTGCTCTTGATGAAGCGCCTCAAGATCAGGTGTACTTAGGGCGATATGGGCAAATCCATCTCCAACCACATAAGGACCATGATCGTAGTTATAAGTCAACTCCAACTCATAGTCATCACCCTCAAGACCTAGATAGACAATCGTGAAGGCATGGTCTGGAAAATCTCTGCGACGCAATTCTTTAAATCCAAAAGCATCTTGATAAAATGCGATTGATTTTTCAAGATTTTCTACTCGCAAGCAAGTATGTAGCATTTTTGAAGCCATATTTTTCTCCTTTATTTTTAAAAAGACTGGGACAATCCTGTTCCAGTCTTATCTGTTATTATTTACCAAGTTTTGCTTTAGCTGCATCTGCAAGAGCTGTGAAAGCTGCTGCATCGTTAACAGCCAAGTCAGCAAGCATTTTACGGTTAACTTCGATCTCAGCCAATTTCAAACCATGCATCAATTGTGAGTATGAAAGTCCGTTCATACGAGCTGCCGCGTTGATACGAGTGATCCACAATTTGCGGAAGTCACGTTTTTTCTGACGACGGTCACGGTATGCATAGTAGTAAGAGTTCATTACTTGTTCTTTTGCAGTACGGAACAAGATGTGTTTAGCTCCATAGTAACCTTTTGCTAATTTAAGAATACGTTTACGACGTTTGCGTGATACAACGCCACCTTTAACACGTGCCATGTTTTATTTCCTCCAAATATTTCCTAGAATTGTTTACTTACAGTCAAGCTATTATTTCAAGCGAGTAAGCATTGCTTTGATACGTTTGTAATCTCCTGAATGCACCATAGATGCTTTACGAAGATGACGACGTTGTTTCTTAGTTTTTCCGTGGAAACGGTGAGAAGTGTAAGCACGGAAACGTTTAAGTCCACCAGAACCTGTACGTTTGAAACGTTTAGCTGATGCGCGGTGTGTTTTTTGTTTTGGCATGATTTTTTCTCCTTTATTTAACTTTCTGACAATTATTTTTTGTCAGTCGCTGGCGCCAATTGCATGAACATTTGACGTCCATCCATTTTAGCACGTTGTTCGATGATGGCAATATCTTGAGTTGCTTCAGCAAACTCGGCTAAAACTTTTGCACCAATCTCTTTATGGGTAATCATACGACCCTTAAAGCGAATAGATACCTTAACTTTATTTCCTTTTTCAAGGAATTTGCGTGCATTGCGAAGTTTTGTATCAAAGTCACCCTTGTCAATAGTTGGACTTAGACGAACTTCTTTCACAGTAACAACACTTTGTTTTTTACGTTGTTCTTTTTGCTTCTTCTGGTACTCAAATTTGAACTTACCGTAGTCCATAATTTTTGCAACAGGCGGTTTGGCTTGGGGTTGAATCAATACTAGGTCAACATTAGCGTTATCAGCCAAAGCTTGCGCTTCACTGAGTGGCTTAATGCCTAGCTGTTCTCCTTCAAGACCAATCAAGCGAACTTCACGTACACGAATCTCATCATTGATGAATAAGTCTTGCTTTGCTATGGTTTTCACCTCTTTTGTTTTATTAGAGAAAAACAAGAGCGGGCTCGTAATGATACAAGCCCGCACGTTATGATAGCGTTTCTTAGAAACTTTTCATCCGTAGGGCCAGGCAACTTGATGTCACAAGGCGAGAAGCTCTCACTTCTGCTTTTCTCAACTTTTATATGATACCAAGTTTTCTAGTCCTTGTCAAGATAAAAAGTTATTTTTTTGAAAAGTTTGTGTTTGTATTTTTCTTTGATTTCCTAATCAAAAAGAGAGAACCTAGTTGGTTCCCTCACTCTGTTAGTTTTTTCCTCACCTTCCCTATAGGAATACTAAGACTTATTAAAAACTTCCTTTTTACGTGAACTTCCCCATCTTTCGATAAATAGAATCCCCACTAACAAAAGGATAATCAGGCAAGGAAGTAAAACTAGCCCCATGTCCCAATTTAGATTGGCATTATCAATCTGCTTAGGTAATCTTCCAGATAAAATCTCCACTGAACGTAAGTAAGTAAAGGGAATCAGATGTGCAATCCTTTGAAGAGGCTGAATTGTTTGGATACCAAACAGTAAGCCAACAATCCCAATAAGTGACAAAAAGAGGACAGGCATTTTTTGTTTGAAAAAGTAAGCAATCAAGTACACTACTTCCACAATGACGATAAAGGCTAAGAAAGCTAATAACAAGCCAGGAAATAACACATCTTGTATCTTTCCAATAGTTACCTCTTGATTCACTAAGCTATAAATCGGGTAGGGATAATCTAACTGTCCAAAACCACTTATCAGACTTCCCACTAGAAAAGAAAATCCGCTGATTCCGATAAACAGAACACTTACATAACCCACTCCAACTCCAAGAGAGGATATTGCAAATGTCACTTTTGAAAAAGGATATAACTGAGCTGTGTCCAGATGATTTTGATATCTTTCTGCAAATAGTTGCGTTAGCATAAAAATAATAGCAATCACAAACAAGGTTGGGATGATAGCCTCTAAAATCCAGATAATCTGATCAATCCCGTGGGTCGGAAACTCCAAAGTATGTGCTTTTATGTTCAAGGGATACAGGGCTTGGTAAATCTTTCGTTGGCGGTCAACCGCCATTTTAAAGTCAGAGCTAATAGTCGGGTTATTTGATATCATTTCATAATTCTTCTCTTCATCTTGCCACTGCAAATAGTAGGCTTCTTTCCATCGCTCTTCTTTTAATAAAGTCAGAATTTCTGTCTTTTGAGTCGAAAGATTTTTTTGCCCGTCTAAAGTATTTTTAGCAATCTGGTATTCCTCCGAGCTGGTATCAGATATTTGGGAGAGTTTCTCTTCATATTCATTGATGATTCTCTCATCTTTTACAAGACTGGTTTCCAACTCGCTCTCCAAGCTGTGTGAGTTTGCAGTCCGACTATTTAAATAAAAGGTAACACCGAGTCCAGATACAAATAAAGCTAAGATAATCCAGTTTAAGCGACTTTTGAAAACTTTTTTCAATAAAAATAGACTAACATCTTTCATAAACTAAACCTCTTCTATTTGCCCCTGATGAATGGTTACTACTCTATCGCAGACATCAAGCAACTCTTCCTTATAGTGGGAACTTAAAAGAACCAGCTGTTCTTGTCTATCGATTTGTGCCAGCCTATCAAAAAACTTCTGTCGATAATACTCATCTAAGCCATTTGTAATCTCATCCATAAGCCAGCATTTCGCCTGACTGAGGAAATACATGGCAATCACCAAGCGTTGCTTCATACCTAAGGAATACTTGCGGATGGGAAGGCTGATATAGTCAGACATTTCCCAGTAATCAATTTCATCCCCCAAGTTCAGCCCTGACTTCCAGATGTTTTTGATAAGACGAAGGTAGTCCATCCCACTTAAGTTTCCATCCAGCCATTCAATACTCTCATAATAAAACAAAGAAGGAGAGACCGCGATATTTCCGCTACTTATAGGAATTAAATTGCTAATGGCTCGGAACAGTGTCGTCTTTCCAGAACCATTGATAGCAAGAATACCATAAATTCTACCCTTTTCAAATGTAAAATCAACATCTTGTAAGATGACTTGTCGCGTTTTTAAGGTCACATGAGTAAGCTGCAACATATCTAGCCCTCCTTTTTCTCACTCTTTAAGAATTAATAGCCTCCGCTGTAGTAGTTTAGTACTTCATAACGATTGTAATTCAAACCAGAACCAACTTTATACTCTGAATAGCTGTCATAACGATACCATAATGGAATCCGAGCATATTGATGGCCGTGATAGTTGGTACTATATTCCCAAACCGTATTCCAATCATACTTGTAACTTTTAGTGACTGTCACAGCAGATACACTGGACTGAAAAAGACCAATAATCATAAACTAACTAATTAAACGATTTTTACTAATTTTTAATGGTTTTATATCATCAATATTGAAGACGCTTTCATTATATCGTTTTTATCATTATTATGCAACAGATTTTTAGTTTATTTTACTAATATATAATATTTTTCCTTCCTATCGAACGCTTTCGATTTTCCAACTATTCCACCCCTTAAAGCGTATAGCTCCTTGATGGTCAGTTCGGTAAACTTTGCTATTGATACCTTGCAGTCGGGTCAAGGTTTCCTGATGGGGTAGTTTGGTTCGATTGCTCTTTCCAACTGAGATGAGAGTAAGCTCTGGTTTGAGCTGTTCTAGAAAGGCTGAACTTGATGATTTTTTATTGCCATGTTGGCCAGCTTTCAAAACATCCACCTCTAGGTCAGGATATTGCTTTAGAAGATCCTTCTCTCCTTTCTCCTCCAAATTTCCTGTGAAGAGAAAGTGCTTATCCAATAGTTTCCCATAAAGAACCAGGGAATTTTCATGACCTCCATCTCCAATTTTCCTTGGAGATAGGACTTCTATCTGACTTCCGAAAATTGGCAAGTTCTCTCCTGCTGTTATACTTCTAACTTTTGTTTGGGTCGCTTGTAGTTCTGCCACAAATTCCTTCTGTTTCAAACTGCCTTTGGACACTAAAATTTCGCCTATATGGAAAGCCTTGGTCACCTCCAACAAATCTCCAACATGCTCCTTGTCCGTATTTGTCAAAATCAGCTGGTCAATCTTGGCTACTCCTCGACTTTTGAGATAGGGAATCAAGGTTCGCTGGGCATTGCTGGTCGTCGCCTTTTCTTGCCATTTTTCGATTTTCTTATCAGATTCTACCTTGCCACCGACATCTATGAGAATGGTCTTACCAGTTACATCCCGTAGGAAAATACTTTCTCCTTGCCCCACATCCAGCATGGTAATTTCATTTTCCAGTGGATGCTTGGTCAAGAAAAAGAGACCCACAATAAGTAAGCTGAAGCCAGCTACTCTTTTGATATTTTTCCTCAAATCATAGACTAAAGCCAAGGAAATTAATAGTAGCATCAACAGCCATGAATTGGGTTGTCCAAAGACCAGTGGCCTACTCGCCACCTGCGAGACCAAACGAATAATCCCCTCCAACCATTCAAAAATAAAATTAAGCTGAACGACCGGATAGAGAAAGGAAAGGGCAAATAAGATAGACAAGAGCGGTAAGAAGACCAAGTCAAATAGTAAGGAAAAGACAAAGGTCAAAAGGATAGACCAAGGTTGAAATTCCGCAAAATAGAAGGACAGAATGGGCAATATGCCCAAGGAGATCACTAGACTTTCTCTAGCAACAGCCTTGAGCCCCTCCCCTTCTTTGCTGGTCATGGTCAGGATAAAAGCATAAGCACAGGACAAGACTCCTCCTGCTGTCAAGAAAAAGTTTGGCATGACAATAAAGAGGACAAGCACCGTCAAGGCAAAATTATCCAAGCCTTTAACACCATGTTGAGCCAGTAACTTTTGCAAAAGACTGCGAATGACCGAGGCTGAAAATCCAGTCAATCCAGCATAGACCAGAGAGAATGGATAAGCTAGCCATCTCCACTTTTCTTGAGTTAAGCCTAATCGCAAAAGAAGTTTCTTAAATCCGTCCATGAAAAAGCCTACCTGCATACCCGACAAGGCAAAGAGGTGGATAATTCCTAGACTGGAATAAAGTTCATTCATCTCCTCAAAGTCTGTATCCAAATATCCTAATAAGAGTCCTGTCATGTAGTTGCGCATAGGGTCTGGAAAATGCGTCTTAATCCAAACCACAGCCTTTCGACGTAAACTGGACAGATTTTCACCTATATCCCAACTACCAACCTTTTGAAGTGACTGGATTTTTTTGATATTGAGAGTCTGGTAAATCCCCTGAGTTTTCAGATAGGCTTGATAGTTAAATCCACCAAAATTCCTCTGCCCTTCTGGCTCCGAAAGTTTTCCTTCTAGTTCTAAGTCATGAAGGTCTGTTAAAGTTTGAAATTGTTCTTTCTCCTCCTCGGACTGGAGTTTATAATAGACTTGAAAAATGCGTCCATCAGACTTGCCACGAAAGGATAGACTATCACCATTGACCTTAATAGTGTCAGGCAAAATCCTTACCCTTTCAACAGAATCCGCCAAATTTTGACTCGCTTGACTCTGTTGCCAAGTTTGAAACAGAAACCAAAAGCCAAAGATTCCACAAATCACTAGAACTTTGCTAGCAGGTTTCCAAGGAAATTGGATAAAGAGACAGAAGAGCAGAAAAACAAAACCTAGCAGTGCAAGATAGGATGCTGAGAAAATAGCGTAATAAAACCAAAGTAACAGAAAACTCAGGTAAATTAGGGGAATGGGGATGCTCTTAATCCACTGTAACATAGTCTTTTAACTTTTCTATTGTCTTAGCACCAATGCCAGAGACCTTCTTGAGCTCGTCTACTGACTTGAACTTCCCGTTTGTTTCACGATGGTCGATAATGTCTTGAGCTCGTTTTCCTCCCAGTCCCTTGACCTGCTTGAGTTCTTCCAGACTGGCCTTGTTGAGATTGACCTTCTTGTCCTTGCTTGTTGAAGAAGGCGCTCCAGAACCTGCCTGTTGACTAGCTACTTCTTCTCCCTTAGATGGAACGTAAACCAGAGCCTCGTCACTAACTTTCTGAGCTAGATTGAGCCCCTTGCTGTCTGCTTGCTCTGTCAAGCCACCAGCCTTCTGAACAGCGTCATTGACTCGACTACCTACAGGCAAATCATAAATTCCTGGTGCTTTAACAGCCCCCTTTACATCTACTGTTATTAGATCTTGTTCAACCGGTTCTTCCTTTTCTTCCTTTTCGGTCGATGAATCCTTGGAAACTGCTGCAACTTCTGCCTGCAAATTCGTTTCCTTAACAGGTGTGTGTGGAGCTGGCTTTAGCATGAAAAATCCGCCGACAAGCAAGCCCAAACCAGTACAGATGACAATGATTTTATACTCTTTTATTTTCTCGATAATTGCTTCCATATTTTCTCCTCTCTTAGATTATTCGTAAGAGGAAGAAAAAACAGTTGAAAATTTCTTCTCAACTGCTTATTTATTTGCAAAATAGTCTTCCTTAGTCAAGACATAATGAACTCTTGTAACGATTCGGCCTTCTTCATGCTGGTCCATACAAGCATATGGTTCTGCATGGGAAAAACGCATGCCTGATTTCTCCATGACCTTTCCAGATGCAGGATTGTCCTTATCGTGAAGGGCGGTCAACTTGTTCATTCCAACCTTCTCAAAAGCAAGCTCAATCACGGCACGATTGGCTTCTGTCGTCAAACCTTGATTCCAATATTTTTTATTGATAATGTAACCAATAGCTGCCCTCTTAAGAGCAGGATCAATCTTGTGCAAATCAATGGTACCGATAAACTGAGCATTGCTTTTTAGTTCTATTCCCCAGCGCCCCAAGGGATTGGCCAAGTAGAACTGAGCAATGTTATTCTTGGTTTCTTCTAAATTTTGATTGGTTGGAAAAGTGTAGCGTGTATTTTCTCTGTCTGAAACATACTCAAACATAGCTTCTGCATCGTCCAAGGTTACAGGTCGGAGCAATAAACGCTCAGTCTCCACTATTGGATACTGAGCTAGTTTTAAAAAGATTGATTCCATAGGATTCCACCACTTGAAAAGTTTCTAACTAAGATAAGGATATTGAATGAAATATTTAAAACGCAAATTTATACTTGGTATTGAGATAACTTTAAGTACAAAAGAACTATCCTTCAGATAGAGGTTGAGGATCTAATTCTTCACTCTCTTCATTCTTGACAGGAGCTGGTTCATAAGCTCGGATAATCTGAGCGACAACTGGATGGCGAACCACATCCTTGGCTGAAAAATGAATAAAGTCAATCTGGTGAATGTTCTTGAGCTTTTCTTGGGCATCAATCAAACCTGACTTGACGTTACGCGGGAGGTCAATCTGACTGATATCTCCATTGACAATCATCTTAGAATTAAAGCCTAAACGAGTCAAAAACATCTTCATCTGCATGATGGTCGTATTTTGCGCCTCATCGAGAATGACAAAGGCATCATCCAAGGTCCGGCCACGCATATAGGCAAGGGGCGCAATCTCAATAATTTCACGCTCCATGAGACGAGTTGTTTGGTCTTTCCCCAGAATCTGATACAAGGCATCATAAACAGGTCGAAGGTAAGGATCCACCTTCTCCTTAAGATCACCCGGAAGAAATCCAAGACTCTCTCCTGCTTCCACTGCTGGACGAGTTAGAATAATTCGTTTGACCTGCCCGCGTTTAAGGGCAGTTACTGCCAAGGTCACTGCAAGGAAGGTCTTCCCCGTACCTGCTGGCCCAATTCCAAAGGTCACATCATGCTGTTTAACACTGTCCACATAAAGTTTTTGACCCAAGGTTTTGACACGGATCGGCTTCCCTGTATTATCTTTGATAATTTCTTCTTCATAAAGGGCAACAAACTTGTCGATTTCATCGTTTTTGACCATGCTAATTGCAGTCACCACATCTGGCGTACCAACGGTCATCCCACGGTTCACCAAGACCATCAAAGCTTGGATAACCTGACGAGCTTCCTCGCAAGCAGTCTCTTCTCCCAAAACCTGCACAATCTCCGTACGGGCATGGATCACCACATCAAGCTCTTCTTCCATCAAACGAAGATGGCGTTCATTGGAACCAAAAAGATGAAACAGGTCATCTGGATGACTCAGTTGAATGTCTATTGAATGTTCCTTCAAATAAAGAACCTCTCTAATCCGTTTATTTCTTTTTATTATAGCAAAGGGATCGATAAATTACTAGCCCAAACCCAATGAATAAAGTCTAGTGTTCTAAGTATTCTTGCCAGATAGCATCAAAGTCTCCTAGATTGAAAGAGAAACTGGCATGTTCTTCCAAAAAGCGACTGACCTCATCAAAATCATCTGTGTGTTTTGGGAAGGCTGACTCTTCAAATGCTAGATCTGCCAAGATGGCTTTAGGACTGTTACTTTTAGGATTGCGCTCGGTCATGAGCCAAGTGTAAAATGATTTTCTCATAAGCTACCCTAAATCAACTCTGTCCCAAACTGGTCCTGCTTGATTTTGCCAGCCTTCATCAAGCCACCGAGTGCTTTCTTGAACTGACCTTTAGAAATGCCAAAGGTTGCTTTGATGTCGTCTGGAGATGACTTATCATTTAAGGTCATGAAACCGCCATTGCTTTCCAAGTAGGTCAAAATCATCTGGGCATCATTTTCCAACATCTCAAAGGAACGTGGTTTGAGGGAGAGGTTCAACGTGCGGTCCACTTCACGAAAACCAATGACACGCGCATCTAATACTTGCCCCAAACGTGGCTCTGCGTAACGCTCGCTAGGATGGATAAAGCCAAGCATGTTATTTTCTGGCAGGTAAACAAAAGTTCCTGACAGCTTGAGACGGTATACAATGGCTGGCCAATTTTGGTTCTGCATGTTGTTGTAGGCAGGACGAGCCAGACGTTGGAAATCTTCTTGATAAGCCAAGAGACCCCAGATACGGTCTTTCTTGTCCACTTCAAGACGGATGTAAAGTTGGTCGCCCTTCTTAGGCCAAAGTTCCTTAAGCTCAGGGAGGATATCGAGTGACACAACGATTTCCTTGTCAGGAAGGCCTGTATCCACAAAGACACCCAAGTCTTTACGAACTTCCGTTACAGTTCCCCAACCAAATTGGTCCTGAGTTGCAGTCACTTCTAGAGTGGTCAAGCGGAGTTTTTGCTTCATATCCGTGTAGGCAAAACCTTTAACCGTATCCCCAACTGTATGTTGACCTTCTTCCTTGGCAAGAGCATAGGTCTGGCCATCCTTTTGCACAAAGTAAAAACGGTCGTTTTCATCGATGATGAGTCCAACGATAAAACTTGCAAGATTTGTATTCATATTTCCTTCTTTCGAATAAAACTCAGCCAGCAATGCCAACTGAGTTTTCTGTTTATTTTTAGACTTCCAAAAGTTCTTTCTCTTTGTTGGCAGTCATGTCATCGATGTGTTTAACAGCATCGTCTGTTACTTTTTGAATGTCTTTTTCAAGAGTCTTCAATTCGTCTTCAGTGATTTCTTTTGCTTTTTCTTGTTTCTTAGCTTCATCCATAGCATCACGACGAATATTGCGGACAGCCACTTTAGCATTTTCTCCGACCTTCTTCACTTCTTTAGCAAGGTCACGACGAGTTTCTTCTGTGAGAGCAGGGATAACCAAACGAATAACAGAACCATCGTTAGCTGGTGTGATACCAAGATCAGAGGCATTCAAGGCACGTTCGATGTCTTTCAATGAAGACTTGTCAAATGGTGTCACCAACAAAACACGCGCTTCTGGAATCGTAATTGAAGCGATTTGGTTAAGAGGAGTTTCTACTCCATAGTATTCTACATGTACACGGTCAAGCAAGCTTGCATTGGCACGGCCAGCACGGATACCACCAAATTCACGAGCAAGTGATTGGTGAGACTGGGTCATTCTCTCTTTAGCTTTTTCAATAATTGCGTTAGCCATAATCTTTCTTATTCCTTTTCTTAGATATTATTTGAAACTGTTGTTCCGATATTTTCACCAAATACGACACGTTTGATGTTGCCTGGTTGGTTCATGTTGAAGACAACCAAGTCAATGTCGTTATCCATTGAGAGGGTTGAAGCTGTTGAGTCCATGATACGAAGACCTTTATTGATAACGTCACGGTGGGTCAATTCTTCAAACTTAACGGCTGTCTTGTCTTTCTTAGGATCGGCATTGTAAACACCATCGACACCGTTTTTAGCCATAAGAATAGCATCTGCTTCGATTTCAGCTGCACGAAGGGCCGCTGTTGTATCTGTTGAGAAGTAAGGTGAACCAATTCCGGCACCAAAGATAACGATACGGCCTTTTTCAAGATGACGAAGGGCACGTCCACGTACGTAAGGCTCTGCCACTTGTTGCATAGCAATAGCTGTTTGCACACGTGTATCAACCCCAACTTGTTGCAATGAATCTGCCATCACAAGAGCATTCATAACAGTCCCAAGCATTCCTGTGTAATCTGCCTGAACGCGGTCCATACCTGCTTCTGCTGCAGGTTCTCCACGCCAGAGATTTCCTCCACCAATAACAAGGGCAATTTCGATACCTAAGCTATGAACTTCTTGAATCTCTTTTGCGATTGTTTGAACTGTTTGGATATCAATCCCTACGCCACGTTCACCGGCAAGGGCTTCACCTGATAACTTGATTAAAATACGTTTATACTTGGGATTCGCCATTTTCACTCTCCTTTTTTTATCCTACCTATTTTATCACAATTTCTAAGATTTTTATAGTATCATGAGCAATTCTTTCAAAAAAATTAGACCGTTAAAAATTCCTCTAAATCGTTAAGGGCACGCTCTGCAATTTTTTCATAACGAGCTTTTTTATCACGGATACGCTCGCCTTCCAATTCCTTGATAATCCCAAAATTGACATTCATCGGTTGAAAATGCTTGCTGTCGGCATGGGTGATGTAATGAGCCAGACTTCCAATCGCTGTTGTCTCTGGGAAAATAGCCTCACTTTCACCCTTGAAGAGTCGAGCCGCATTAATACCCGCAACCAAGCCTGATGCTGCTGATTCAACATAGCCTTCCACACCAGTCATTTGACCAGCAAAGAAGAGATTTGGTTGCTTCTTAGAACGGTAGGTCTGCTCCAGAAGATTTGGTGAATCCATATAAGAATTGCGGTGCATGACGCCATAACGAACAAACTCCGCATTTTCAAGACCTGGAATCATTTGGAAGACACGCTTTTGTTCTCCCCATTTGAGGTGGGTCTGGAAACCGACGATATTGTAGAGGCTACCAGCCGCATTGTCCTGACGAAGTTGGACAACCGCGTAAGGTGTTTTGAACTCTCCATCGCGAGGTCCTGTGTAGTCGTCTGGATACTCAAGCCCCACTGGCTTCATAGGTCCATAAAGCATGGTTTTAATACCTCGCTTGGCCATGACTTCGATAGGCATACATCCTTCAAAATACTTTTCTTTTTCGAAAGAATTAAGCGGCGCTTCTTCCGCATTGACCAAGGCTTCATGGAAATCCATAAACTCTTGCTTGGTCATAGGGGCATTGAGGTAGGCCGCCTCTCCCTTATCATAACGAGACTTGAGATAGACCTTGCTCATATCGATGGTGTTGACATCGATAATAGGCGCTGCCGCATCGTAGAAATAGAAACCATCGCCGTCATTAAGGGCATGAATCTTTTCAGCCAAGGCATCGCTTGTCAAAGGACCAGTAGCGACAACCGTAATAACATCTGTCGGCAATTCTGTAATTTCATCACGCACTACTTCAATCAAGGGGTGGTTGGCTACTTTCTCAGTTACCATCTGAGAGAAACCATCACGGTCCACCGCAAGCGCCCCTCCTGCTGGAACACGTGTAGCCTCAGCAGATTCCAAAATAACAGAACCCAAGCGACGCATTTCTTCCTTGAGGAGACCCACTGCATTTGTCAAGACATCCCCACGTAAGGAATTGGAACAAACCAATTCAGCAAAATTATCTGTTTTGTGTTGAGGTGTTGACTTGACACCACGCATTTCATAAAGTTTAACTGGAATACCACGCTCTGCGATTTGGTAGGCTGCTTCTGACCCTGCCAAACCAGCACCGATAACATTGATATAAGATTGAGACACGACACTAATACCTCTTTGGGAGTGTGAAGACAAGGTTCACATTGAAAAAGCCAATCAAACTTAAGAGTTTTCGAGTTTCTTGGCTCAGGCTGAAAAAGTCCACAGGACTTACTTCGCTTTCGAATTTCCTGGCTCAGGCTGAAAAAGTCCACAGGACTTTTTCACTCCCACAAATCTTTCTATTTTTTTCTTCTACTAGTATAACAAAAAAAGGGAAGAAGGCAAACTTCCCTATTTAGTCATTTTCTTGATTTTCTTCCCAGTCGTGGTAGGCAGCGTATAGCTGGCTTTTATTCCACTGGTAAATCTTAGCGACTTCCTTGATAGCTTGGTTTTTCTTCATGCCTTGCTGGATGCGTACTTGTATTTCTGAAAACAAGTCCTCCTCGTCTTTTTCTTCCACATCCTGACTGGCACCTTCAACGATGAGAAGGCATTCTCCCTTGAGTGGCGTTTCAGTAATGCTTTCCAGCAATTCAGAAATGGTACCTCTTTGGTATTCTTCATAGATTTTGGTCAATTCCCTAACCAAGACGACCGAGCGATCACCGTAGACTTCTAGCATATTTTCTAACGTATCTGCCACACGATGAGGCGATTCATAGAAAATCTGGGTTTCTGGATAGTCTTTTTTCGAGTCAAAAAATTGCTTCTGCTGACCTGATTTTCTCGGTAAAAAGCCGTAAAAGATATGTGGCTGTGGCGCTAAACCACTAGCGATCAAGGCAGAAATTCCTGCAGAGGCACCTGGAACTGTGACAACAGCAATATCTTCCTCAATAGCTGCCTTAACCAAATCATGACCAGGGTCTGAGATGCTTGGCAAACCTGCATCCGATACCTGAGCAATACTTTGCCCTGCTTTCAGGAAACTAATCAAATCAGGAATCTTTTCCTTGGCATTGTGCTCATGAAAACTGATCTGCTTTGTAGAAATGTCAAAATGCTTGAGCAGAAGTCCTGTATTACGCGTGTCCTCAGCCGCAATCCAGTCCACTTCTTTCAAGGTCTGGATAGCTCGAAAGGTCATGTCGTCTAGATTGCCAATCGGCGTTGCCACTAGGTACAGCTTGCCATAGGGAGACTGCCCCTTAAAACTTTTTTGAATCTGCATGCCTACTCCCTGTATAACAACTCGTCACAGAACATACATTCCTCGTCCTGCTCTCGACGTTGTCCATAAAAATCATTACATACGTGAAATCCGTCTTTATAAATCCGACGGACACTTTCACGAACATGCTTGGCCTTGACAGGAGCATCTGCTTCCACCTCACCCAAGCGTTCGCGCAACTTACTATTTTCCAAACGAAGAGCTGTATTTTCCTCTACCAGGCTCTTGAGATTTTTCTTGATGGCTTCCACATCGGCCAAGGTTACCAATAACTGTTGGGAAAAATCATCCAGCGCGTCAAATAATTCTTTTTTGTCCATAAAACAGCCCTTTCCTTTCTTTATCGTTCATTTTTGAGTTTATATTTCTTTCAAGACCAGATATTCCATGGCATTTTGAAAGCTGACATTAGCTTGCCACATTTTTCTAGCTTCTAGCAAATCTTGTAGAATCACTCTTACTCTTGCTTGTAGGAGGTCCTGCCCACAGAGGACTTCAAGAATCCGTAAAACCTGATCTTGTTTTTCCTTGTCATCTGCCAAGCTAGCTAGTTTAGCAACTTGCAAATAACTTTCTTTTTTCTTAGCTACTAACCAAGTCAGCAGGCGTTCACTTTCATCAACCAAGGTCCAAAAACTTGCCTGATTGGCTAACTTTTCTGCTTCAGCTCGCGATTGACTAAACTGGGCTAAAAGAGTCGCTTTTTTCTTAACCAGACCTGCTTGTTCTAATTGATGGATGAGCTTTTCTTCTTGCTTTTTAAAGTGGAAAATCTGAGTCCGACTACGGATGGTCGGCAACATCTTTTCCTCATCACTAGTCAAGAAGAAAATATAAACCTCACTCTGGGGTTCTTCGATGACCTTGAGCAGAGAATTGGCTGCATTAGGATGCATTTTCTCAGCTTGCTCGATAATAAAGACCTGTTGCTGACTTTCAATCCCTGCTTGGGAAAACTGGCCCACCAATTCTCGAATCCGTTCTGTCTTGATGACCTGATTGACTGGCTTAATCAAAGTGACATCGGGAAATTCTCCCTGTTCAATCAGCTTACAATTTCGGCAGTTTTCACATGGCAACACGCCTACTTTATCCGTACAAAAGAGGCTCTTAGCTAAAAATTGCGCCATTTCCAGGCTTCCAAAGAAACCTGAAAAGAGGTAGGCATGATTGAGCTGGTCTTGTTGTAGGATACGGACAAAGCGGTCAAACTGATCTGGCTGCCAGGCCTTTAGTTGATCTTGTTTCATTTAACTAATCCCATTCTATCAAACAAGACAGCCTTGGTAGTTTCCACAACCTGCTCCAAAGGAAAACTAGCATCAATCTTAACAATACGACTTCCTTCTTTGTCCAGAAGAGAAAGGTAACCTTGACGAACTTTTTTGTGCAAGTCCAACCCTTCTAAGTCCAAACGATTGACCTCACGGTCACTATTAGCAGCAATACGAGCCAGCCCTTCTTCCACCTCTATGTCAAAATAGAGTGTCAAATCGGGTTTGAGGCCATCTGTCGCAAACTGGTTAAGCCAGTCAATGGCTTCAATGTCCAAGCCACGACCAAATCCCTGATAGGCAACAGAACTATCGATAAAACGATCCATAATGACTAACTTGCCAGCTTCAAGTGCTGGGAGAACTTTTTCCACCAAGTGCTGTCTGCGACTGGCGATATAGAGAAGGAGCTCTGTTTTAGCATCCATCTGAGTATGACTTGGATTCAAAATTACTTCACGAATCTTCTCCCCAATCAAGACTCCGCCAGGTTCACGGGTCCTCAGCACCACTACCCCTTTTTCCTCTAAAATTGGAAGCAGAGCCTCTAAAACACTGGTCTTTCCTGCTCCCTCTGGTCCCTCAAGAGAGACTAAAAATCCTTTTGACATGTCTAACTCATTTCTTTTTTACTACTTCTATTCTATCAAAAAAATAGGTTTTTGTGACAATCTTTTTTTCTTCTCATTTCAACCACCATAAAAGAGGCAGATAAAACTACCTCTTATTTACCTAATTCTTGTGTTCGTTTGTAGGCTTGATGAACTGCATCCATGACTGTTCCTCGAAAAGCATGCGCTTCTAGGCTTGCTACACCAGCGATAGTCGAACCGCTTGGGCTACAAACTTGGTCTTTCAAGACCCCAGGATGCTCTTGGGTTTCTAGGACCAATTGTCCAGCTCCTACCACAGTTTGAGCCGCCATTTTCAATGCCGTTTCTCTTGGTAATCCCGTCTGAACACCCGCATCTGCCAAGGCCTCAATAAAGAGATAGACAAAAGCCGGTCCACAACCTGCAAGACCTGTCGCTGCGTCGATTAAGCCTTCTCCTAGCTCAACCAAGAGACCAGCCTTAGTTAAAAGCTGACAAAATAACTCACTGTCCTCAGCCTTGCAATTAGAAGACAAGGCATAACTAATCACTCCTTGTCCAATAGAAGCAGGGGTATTTGGCATCATACGAATAATTCGGTGCTGACTTGGAAGAAGACTAGCGAGTTTTTCTAAGGTCAATCCAGCTGCCATAGAAATCAAAAGAAGACTTTCTCGTTTTTCAAGGATAGTCTGGTATTGAGAAAGCAGTTCAGAAAACTGAGCAGGCTTAACTCCTAGAAAAATCACATCTGCTTCTGCAAAAATTTCTTCATTGCTGGAAGCCTGACCTCCAAAGTCAGCAATGAAAGCATCCACCTTGGCTTGACTACGATTGGCAAGGAGAATCTCATCTGACGGTCTAGCCTGCAAGACAGACTTAGCCAAGCTAGCACCCATATTCCCCAAACCGATAAATCCAATCTTCATCTCTTACTCCCTTATCTGTCCGTCACCAGTGACCACATACTTGTAGCTGGTCAACTCTTTCAAGCCCATTGGACCACGCGCGTGCAGTTTCTGAGTTGAAATCCCCATTTCGCAACCCAGACCAAATTGGCCACCATCTGTGAAACGAGTTGAGGCATTGACATAGACAGCTGCAGAGTCCACTTGATCTGTAAAGTAAGCTGCAGCTTCAGCATTTTCCGTCATAATGGCATCCGAATGATGGGTACTGTGGGTTTCAATATGGGCAACCGCTTCTTCTAAACTGCTCACAACCTTAACAGCTAATACATAGTCTAAAAACTCGGTGTCAAAGTCTTGTGCTTCAGCTGCGTGACCTGAAACAAACTGACTTGCTGTGCTATCTACACGGAATTGAATTGGTTCCAGACCAGCTTCTTTTCGATTCGCAACCAGTACTTGCTCCAAGCGAGGAAGGAAGCTTGCTGCCTTGTCTTCATGAACCAGCAGAACCTCCATGGCATTACATACAGAAGGACGACTGGTTTTGGCATTGTTGATGATAGACAGCGCCTTGTCTTCGTCTGCATCCTTGTCCACATAAACATGGACAATCCCAGTTCCTGTCTCAATAACAGGTACGATAGCATTTTCAACCACGGCATTGATCAAACCAGCCCCTCCACGAGGAATGAGAAGATCTAAATAGCCCTTGGCCTTCATCATAGCATAGCTACTTTCTCGGCTGGTATCTTCCACTAGTTGAATCACATCTGGATGAATGGTAGTTGTTTCCAAGCCCTTCTTCAAGGCTGTGACAATGGCATGGGCCGTTTGATAGGCATCCTTACCACTACGAAGAACAACCGCATTTCCACTTTTAAGAGCCAAAGCAGCCGCATCAGACGTCACATTTGGACGGCTTTCATAGATAATACCGATGACCCCCATAGCTACACGTTTTTTGGTGATAACCAAACCATTTTCAAGCTGACTTGTTTCTAAAACTTCACCGATTGGATCTGGTAAAGCAACCACTTCACGAATCCCAGTTGCCATCGCTTCTATACGACCTGCATCCAAATAAAGACGATCTAGCATCACATCTGAGATTTTACCCTTAGCAGCTTCCATATCAATGGCATTGGCTGCTAAAATCTCCTCAGTAGCAGCCACTAAGTGGTCAGCCATGGCTAGCAGGGCTTGGTTTTTCACGACTTCACTAGCTGTGTTGATCGATTTTTTAACAGCCTGTACCTGTTCAAATTGTTCTTGTGTACTTACCATAGTTTACCTCTAAAATTCTGTAAAGAGTAGTTGGATTTCAGGAGTAATGGAAATCCAGTCGTCACGATGAATCAAGACACCCTTGGCTTTTTGAGAACGCAACATATCCTCCAAAGCAGATGCTCCAAATTGCACGCGTCCTTTTCCAAGTGATTTTCCACTTTCCTTGTCAAATACTGTCACGATATCACCGTAAGAAAAGGCTCCTTCTGCTTCAACAATACCAGATAAAAGGAGACTCTTACCATGTTGAGAGAGAGCTTCTGCAGCCCCTTTATCAACCCAAATAGAACCTTGGCTCTGAGCATAAAAGGCCAGCCATTGTTTCTGGGTACGAAGCCCCTTCTCTTGAGCAACAAAGTAAGAACCATCCTCGGTCTCCTCTGCCGCCTCAATCATGGCATCTGTCTTCAAAGATGAGCAGATATAAACAGGAACTCCTGATTCCGTCGCAATAGTCGCTGCTTTGATTTTGGTTAACATGCCACCTGTACCATTAGACGAACCTGCTCCACCGGCCATATCAATAATCTCACGATTGATGGTCTCGATTCGCTCCAAGCGTTTGGCAGTTGGGTCTGAATTAGGATTTCCAGTATAAAGACCGTCTACGTCTGTCAAGAGGACCAAAAGGTCTGCTTGGACCATGGCTGCTACCTGCGCACTCAGAGTATCATTGTCCCCAACCTTGAGCTCATCAATAACGACACTGTCATTCTCATTGATGATAGGAATCGCACCACGGCTAAGTAGAACTGACAAAGCCTGATGGGCATTTTTATAACGGCGCTTATCCACAAAGTCATCCTGGGTCAGCAAGATTTGTGCAGAAACGATTTGGCGCAAGAGAAGATTGGTCGTGTATTCTTCCAACAAAAGGCCTTGCCCTACCGCTGCTGAAGCCTGTTTATCAGCAATCTTAGTCGGACGCTTTTTAAATCCTAAGGCCCCAAAACCTGCAGCAATGGCACCTGACGACACTAAAATCAATTCATGACCAGCCTCGTGCAACATAGCCAACTGCTGGGTAATAGCCTTTACCTTACTACGTGATAAACTTCCATCCTCATTTGTCAGAGAAGAAGTCCCCACCTTAAAGACAATCCGTTTGTATTTCATAGTCTTACTCCGATTCTTCATATTTATCCATTATAACATGAATGGTAGGAAATAGAAAAGAGTTGATAGGAAAAAGAAGGCCCTAAAACCTTCTTTTTTACTACTGTTCTGATTCCGATTTGTTTGCACTCGTTTCAGAGCTTTGTGAAGTTGAAGAAGTCAAATCTTGACTAGTTGAAGAACTTGTAATACTTTCGTGTTGACTCGTTTCTTTATTTTCAAGATCTTTTTTCACTACTTCTTTCGATTCTTTTATTTCTGAATGACTTGTGACTTTAGTTGTAACAGATTTCTCTACCGGAACATCCACTAACCAGGCACCACTTGAATCAACAGTATAGCCTTCTGGTGTCTTACCATTCACAAGTAATTGACCATTTTCTTTCAAGAAGTACCATTTATCCTTGTCTTTGATCCAACCCACAGCTCGTGAACCGTCTGTCTTGTAGAAATACCAATCATTTGCCTTTTTAAGCCAGCCTTGCTTCATAGCTCCTGATTCTTCTAGATAGTAATGATGACCAGAAACTTCTATCTCGCCTGTCTTCATGATACCAGTAGAATCCATATAGTACCAGGTTTCTTTATCTTTTACCCAACCCGTTTTCATTTCTCCTGATTGAGCAAAGTAATACCATTGCCCCTTATATTGAAGCCAACCTGTTTGTAGCGAACCATCCTTGGATAAATAATAATTCTGACCTCCAGTATTTATCCAACCAATTTCCATCTGATTTTCTTTGTTGAAATAATACCAGCTTCCATCGATTTTTTTCCAATTTTTAGCAGAAGCACCAGAGTCTGTCAAATAGAACCAACGATTATTCCATTTTTTCCATTGATTCTGTAACAAGATACCCGTTTGATTGAAGTAATACCATTCACCCTTGATTTCATTCCAACCTACTGCATATTCTCCTGTAGAATCAGGCGCTTGATACCACCAGTTCCCATATGCACTCTTATGCCAACCAGCTTGAAAACTTGGAATCGGCTTGTAGGAAGTTGAAATATTGACAAAACCGTCTTTTCGAATATCAAAAACTGTTGCATCATAGTCTTTGCTGGCTGCGTTGATTCTCTCAATTCCTCGTTCTTTAAGCCAATTGACATACTCACTATCAACACCATTTTTCCAAGGTAAACTATCCGAAGTTTGAACAATCAAACTCGGACTCAAATTTTTAATAAAATCCTTGGTATTTGATTTGTTGGTATCATGGTGATGATTAAACTTCATCAAATCAACTTTTCCAATGAGAGGACCATACTTGTCTTCTGCTCCATGAACATTATCTAAGTCGCCCCCAAGGTAAATTTTCTTACCATTGACTTTTACTACACTAATCAGGGAATTGGAATTGTCGTCCCAAATTTTCTTTAACTCACCCGATGAATCTGTTTCATTTTCATAATTATAGAGCTGAATATCCATGTCCCCAAACTGAAAATGAGCATCTCCCTGTGTGATGTTTTGAATAACTGAAACACCTTTTTCTGAAGCAGTCTGTAAAACCTTATCATAACCGTACAGATTATCCCATAAACGTTCAGAATTAGTAATACGATTATCGCTATATTTTTTAAGATAGACACGGTCAACTGGATAGGTAGACAGTAATTCATCAACATTTCCAATATGATCACTGTGGGTATGAGTGACTAAAATAAAATCAAGTTTTTGAACACCCAATTCCTTCAAACGACGAAAGACACGGTCTGTCAGAACATGCTTATAGGATGTTTCAATTCCTTCTCTCCACGGATAACGAGAATCACTTCCATCTGGGAAATCATAATCTTCTCCTGTATCCACCATGGCAAAATGTCCATTACTTTCAAGAATGATTGCATCACTGCCACCTTCTTGAACATTGATAAAGTGGATTTTATTTCCTGAACTTTCTTGAGCTTGAACATTTCCATACCATGACAAAGCTAAAAAAGCTCCTGCAAGTGCTAAACTAGTTAATTTCTTTTTCATTTTTTCTTTCTCAATCTCTCCAATGTTTCCTTAAAAATCTCTGGGATATCTGCTGTAAATTCCAAGGTCTCACCTGTTCTCGGATGAGTAAAACCTAGAGTCTTGGCATGAAGAAATTGTCCATGCCCTTTCAGAGTCTTACGAGGACCATAGACTTCATCCCCAGCGACTGGATGACCAATATAAGCCATGTGAAGACGGATTTGATGGGTACGCCCTGTCTCCAGTTGTAACTCCACTAAGCTGTAATCACCAAAGCGTTCCAAGACGTGGAAACGAGTCACTGCAGGCTTCCCTTTAGCAGTCACAGCCTGTTTCTTACGGTCTTTTTCACTACGGCCAATCGGCGCTTCAATCACACCACGATCATTAGGCAAATTTCCATGAACAATCGCCCAATATTTGCGGAGAGACTTTTTATCCTTAAGTTCTTGGGCAAGTGCTAGATGCGCCTCATCATTTTTAGCAATCATGAGAAGACCTGATGTATCCTTATCAATACGGTGAACAATTCCTGGACGCAGAACCCCATTGATACCCGACAAGTCCTTAATATGATACATAAGGGCATTTACCAGAGTTCCACTAGTATGACCAGCACTCGGATGCACAACCATCCCCTGAGGTTTGTTAACGACGGCCACATCCTCATCTTGGTAGATGATTTCTAGCGGAAGATTCTCAGCTACATACTCTAAAACCTCTGGTTCTGGCAGATGGTAAGTGACGACATCGCCTTCTTGAACTGTGTATTTAGCTTTCTTGACTTGGCCATTGACCAAGACCTGTCCTGATTTGATTTTTTCATTCGCGAGACTGCGTGATAATTCTGTCAAATCCGACAAAGCCTTATCCAAACGCAGGCCACCAGTTTCAATTTTAATTTCCATTTATTTCCTCTTTTAGCATTGCAATTAATAAAATAATCACTCCAACAGTCAAATAGCTATCTGCAACATTGAAAATTGCAAAATTAATAAAGTCAAGGTGGAACATATCCACAACAAAGCCCTGACTGACTCTGTCAATAAAGTTTCCAAGACCACCTGCGATTATCAAGGTCAAACCCAAGACCATCCAGAATGAGTCCTCCATGTGTTTATGTAGATACCAAATGGCACCTACCATAACGACCAGTGTAATGATAGCAAATAACCACTGCTGGTCTTGTAAGATAGAAAAGGCTGCCCCTCGATTTTGCAGGTAGGTCAAGCTAACGAAATTGGGAATCCAAGAGCGCACTTCACCCAGTGGAATCTGCTGGACGATATAGGATTTGACCAACTGATCCAGCGCAATCAAAAGCAGTACAATGACTGCCACTATTCCTCTTTTTTTCATGATTTCCTCTTTTGATCAAAATATTCTTGCATGACTTCTACAAAGAGAGCCCCAGCTTGACTCAGCTCTACTTCTTCACGTTTAACATAGACCATGCGATTATCTAGGTTATCCTTGAGACGAATAACTGTGATGCCATTAACACTGTCACTATCTAAAAAACCAGAACCTGTTGCATAGGCGTCCGTCCGCTCTAAAATACCATTCAAGGTAGCACGGTCTGTCACATTAAACATCTGTGAACTCGCACTGGTATCGACAAAGTTCTCTGAATAATAAAGGTACTCATCTTTCTCTTGAGTGAAACGAACCGTTGGTAGATCTGCTAAATCCTCCATGACCAATTCCTCTTTCTGAGCCAAAGGATGCCCTTCACGAAGATAAATATGGGTATGGAAGGGAATTAATTCAATGACCTCTAGGCCTAGCTTTTCAACCCGTTGCATAATCCCCTTTTTATTTTGATTGTTAAGGTAGATAATCCCAATCTCACTATGCCCTTGCGCTACTTCATCTAAGATTTGAACAGTAGTTGATTCAAAAATACGGAAGTTTTTATAGTCAGGATAGCGCTCTGAAAAGGCCGTAATGGTTGGTGGCAAGAAGTCATAGTGCTGACTAGCAATGGAAAATTCATCTTTTTCTTCTTCAGGATTGGCATACTGATTTTGAAAAATATCAAATCCTTTAACCAATTCTTGCGCTTTTTCATAGAATTCCATACCACGACGGGTCAAGAAAGTCCCTGAGCTGGTCCGACGGAAAATCTTAAAGCCCAACTCTTTCTCCAAATCACGAACAGAAATAGACAGACTCGGCTGACTAACATACATCTTTTCAGCAGCTTCACGGAAAGTACCACTATTGGCAATGGCCACAACATAGCGTAATTGTTGAATGTTCATCTTCTACCCCCAACTTCTTTATCTTTTCATTATACCATATTTTAGAAGTTTTCCAAAAAGGAAAAGAGTCTGGAAATTTTCAAGTCTAAGCGAATACTCTAATACCCCAATACAAGAATTAGAATGATATCTTTTTTCAGTCCTCATTTTATTTCAAACAAATAAAAACAGCAAATCTTGTTGATTTACCGTTTAAAACATGATACAAGAAAACTCTCTAAAAATTTCTTTTATTCTATAAATCAACTAGAATAAGCTTCTTCAACCCTATTCGCTATATCTGGACTTACCTCCCAAATCCCAACATAGGGTTGTTCAATATATTGTTTTTCTTTCATAGTATATAGATAGGCTACACTATCATTTTCTTCATTCTGATGAGAGAATTTGATAATGATGTAATCTTTAACATTTGTCGGTTGATCATTTAAACTTTCTAAAGTTGTGGAGGTGGACTGCTTCTGTATCTCGTCAATCAATTTTGAGATTTCTTCTCTCTTGGTTATAGTTTTAATATCTTCAGAGATTTTTTTCTGCAGGGAAATTACAGAGATCGTTTCAGGTTCAGGAAGAACAAGTTTTTTCTTACTGACACAAGCAGATAAAACAAGAAAAGAGATTGAACAGACTATTATAGTGATAATTTTTTTCATACAGGTTTACATCCTTTCCATATTTCTGCTAGCTTACTAAGATAAAATTATTATATCAAATCTTAGCAATTTTTACAATATCTTATTCCCTTATAACATTCATTACTGTAAAAGGCTCACATTCCACTATTTTATAATTGTATCTAAAAGACAAAGTAGCCGACAAGTTCGCTTCTTATATAGGATTTTAAAATATGGGTACCAAAACAAAAAAAGCAGGCTCTCCGAAAACTCGGAAAGCCTTATTTAATGCTACTTCTAGCTTCCTCGCCTTTATATTTCAAGGCTCGGGATAAAAAGGTTCACTGGACCTTTTTATTTTGCGATTGGGTAAACAGAAACTTGTTTTTTATCGCGTCCTTTACGTTCAAAGCGTACTACGCCTTCAACTTTAGCGAACAAAGTATCGTCTCCACCACGTCCAACGTTTACACCTGGGTAGATGTGTGTACCACGTTGACGGTAAAGGATTGATCCACCTGTTACAGTTTGTCCGTCAGCTGCTTTAGCTCCAAGACGTTTCGCTTGTGAATCACGTCCGTTTGATGTAGAACCTCCACCTTTTTTGTGGGCGAAAAGTTGCAAGTTGTTAAGAGTCATTTTTAACATAATGTTTTCCTCCGTGTTAGTTTTCTGTGATAACTCTGGTTTGGACGAACTCAGAAGAGTTCTCCGATAAGTTTGCCATACCTAAGAAAAATGATTCAAAGAATAACTGGGTCATTTCTCTCTGGTGTGAAGGAAGATCTTTTGGTATTTCAACCATCAGATAGCCACCTTCATCTTCGTTTAATTCTAGGATTGGTTCATAGCCTGCAAATTTCTCAATAGAATTGATAAAGTTAATGGCAAGCGTAGAAACCGATGCACACACGACATCAAAGCCGTATTCGCCACTCTCGGCGTGTCCAGTAATTTCCGCACTCCTCAGCTCGCCATCTTCGGCTCTCTCAAAGACTGCCTGTATCATGTGTTCTCCTTAAAATTAAGCGTTGATTGCGTTGATGACAACTTTTGTATATGGTTGACGGTGACCTTGTTTACGGTGGCTACCTTTTTTAGGTTTGTACTTGTAAGTAACAACTTTCTTTTGTTTTCCTTGTTTTTCAACAGTTCCAACTACAGTAGCTCCAGCAACAAGTGGAGTTCCGACAACAGTGTTTTCACCACCAACAAGAACAACTTCGTTAAAAGTAACTTCTTGACCAGCTTCAACGTTCAATTTTTCAACGTAAACTGCTTGACCAACTTCAACTTTAACTTGTTTTCCGCCAGTTTTGATAATTGCGTATGTGCTCATTATGCACCTCCTATGATTTTTATGGGTTTCCCCGAATTTTTTGTGAAGACTCGCCTAGCATCGTGGGACGAACCACTTAAAAGAAGAGCTCTAAGTATAACAAAGAATAAACTAGGAATTGAACCGAAGGCATAACTTATGTTAGGCAAGGCGACAATGACGAAGTTTAAATTTGTTATACGACGAGCGACGATGTTCGTGCGGTTGCACAGGAATGTGCATAGTCAACTCTTCAAGTATAGCATATCTCCTATTTTCTTACAAGTAATAACACCTAAAATCAAGCTTTTTCTTTTACTTTTTTCTGCCAAGATGCAAAAAGCATGCTGAGGTAAAAAATACTCATCATAATAGGAACACCAAGGATGGTCTTTTCATGATAGAAAATCGTCAAATAGGCTGAAAAGACAACGCCAAGGACAAAACTACTAAGCAGGCTAACAAATATGAATCCTTCACGCAAAAAAGGTGTGTGCTTGGTTCGGAAATAATCTCCAAAAGCCAGCATGGTCCGCTTGATATTCCCTGTCATAAAAGCGTTATTATAGGCAATACCCGACACTTCTCCAAAAGCAGTTGTCACCAATCCCATACAGAAGGCCAAGGGAGGTACTAGATAGATATTATCTACAGTCTGCGGCACAAAACCAATAATGATTGATAAGATTGCTAAAGGAAGCAATGACAAAATTGGCTTTTTCACAATTCTCAATTTTTCCTTATAAATTGTTAATAGAAAGACCCCCATCATAAAAGCTAACAAGGTGAGAACCTTGTCCCTAACATCTGAAACATTATTTTGAATTAATTCTACTGAAAGAAAGACGACATTCCCAGTTTGTCCAGCTACAAGAGTATTCCCTCGCAAAATAAACGTATAGGCATCTACATAACCTGCACAAAAAGTCAAAAAAAGCGCTAGCCTCTTAGACTGACGTGATATTTTTCTTATAGGTAATAACCTCATTTTCCCTCCCATTTCATTTACTCATCTCATTATTGTACCACTTTCTTTGGAAAAGACCTAGTAGCTTATTTGAAATTTTTTCCCCTCTGTTGGATAGTCCTGTCTATCTATGTTATAATGAAAGAAGGATTTGAAATTGGAAAAGGAGTAACTATGCTTAAATTAGGTGTCATCGGAACAGGGGCTATCAGCCACCACTTCATAGAAGCAGCCCATTCCAGTGGAGAATACAAGCTGGTCGCAGTCTATTCTAGAAAACTAAAAACTGCGACTACCTTTGCTTCTTGCTATCAGAATATCCAACTCTTTGATCAGTTAGAAGACTTCTTCAAGAGCTCCTTTGATGTGGTCTATATTGCCAGTCCAAATTCCTTACATTTTGCTCAGGCAAAAGCTGCCTTGTCTGCAGGTAAACACGTCATTCTTGAAAAACCAGCTGTCACTCAGCCACAAGAATGGCTAGATTTGAGACATACAGCTGAGAAAAATCACTGTTTTATATTCGAAGCAGCTCGCAATTACCATGAAAAAGCTTTTATAACTATCAAAAACTTTTTAGCAGACAAGCAAATTTTAGGGGCAGATTTCAACTATGCCAAGTATTCTTCCAAAATGCCTAACTTGTTGGCTGGACAGATACCAAATGTCTTTTCAGATCGTTTTGCTGGTGGAGCGCTTATGGATTTGGGGATTTATCCTCTCTACGCTGCCGTTCGTCTCTTTGGAAAGGCTCAGGACGCAACCTATCAGGGGCAACAGCTTGACAATAGCATTGACCTAAATGGTGACGGAATCCTCTTCTACCCAGACTTTCAAGTTCACATCAAGGCTGGAAAAAACATCACTTCCAATCTCCCTTGCGAGATTTATACGACAGATGGTACCTTGACCCTCAACACCATCGAACATGTCAGCTCAGCTATTTTTACCGACCATCAAGGCAATCAAGTCCAACTCCCTATCCAACAGACTCCTCATACGATGACTGAGGAAGTCGCTGCATTTGCACACATGATCCAGCAACCAGATCTGAATCTCTACCAAATTTGGCTGGAAGATGCAAGTTCAGTTCATGAGCTACTATATACTATGCGCCAGACTGCTGGCATTAGATTTGAGGCAGAAAAATGAAAACCAAACTACCGACTGAATGGCAAGAACTGAGTGACCAACTCGATTTCCAAGAATTCACTCCCATTCAAACCCAACTATTTGAGCCCCTTCTTGCTGGAGAAAACCTCCTAGGAGTGAGCCCTACAGGAACTGGTAAGACCCTAGCTTACCTTCTACCAAGTCTTCTCAGACTACAAAAGAAAAAAGCCCAACAACTCTTGATTCTAGCACCAAATACTGAGCTTGCTGGACAGATTTTTGAAGTGTGTAAAACATGGGCTGAAGCTATCGGCTTAACTGCCCAACTCTTCTTATCAGGTTCGAGTCAGAAGCGCCAAATTGAACGTCTTAAAAAAGGACCAGAAATTCTGATTGGAACACCTGGCCGTATCTTTGAGTTGATTAAATTGAAAAAAATCAAGATGATGAATGTGGAAACCATCATCCTGGATGAATTCGACCAATTGCTAGATGATTCTCAGATACACTTTGTCGAGAAAATTACTCACTACGCACCTCGTGACCACCAACTTGTCTATATGAGTGCGACAACCAAGTTTGACCAAAAGAAGATTGCGCCTAACACACGTACCATTGATCTCTCTGACCAAAAATTGGACAACATCCAGCACTTCTACATGCAGGTAGATCAACGTCACCGAGTGGATATGCTACGAAAACTGGCTCATGTAGAGGATTTCCGAGGTCTTGTCTTCTTTAACAGCCTATCAGACCTTGGAAGTGCAGAAGAAAAACTACAGTATCGGGATATCTTGGCTGTTTCCCTCGCTAGTGATGTCAATGTCAAGTTCAGAAAAGTCATCTTAGAAAAGTTTAAAGACAAGCAACTAACCCTACTTCTCGCAACAGACCTTCTGGCTCGTGGAATTGATATCGATAGCCTCGAATGTGTCGTAAACTTTGATGTTCCTAGAGATAGCGAAACCTACACTCACCGTGCTGGCCGTACTGGTCGTATGGGCAAGGAAGGTTACGTTATCACTCTCGTCACTCATCCAGAAGAAATCAAAAAACTTAAGAAGTTTGCAAGTGTACGAGAAATTGTCCTAAAAAATCAAGAACTCTATGTAAAATAAAGCCCTCATTGAGGCTGGGCAAAAAGTCTTTAAAATCAAAAACGCATAATATCAGGTATTGAACCTTGATATTATGCGTTTTATTGTGGGAAATTTTACTTCATTTTCTCCTAAAATTGAGTTTTTATCTAGCCTCTTTTTTGTAAAACTACATAAGATTCGTAGTAAAAAAACTCTCCAACTATTTTATTATACCATATAAATTAATAAATAAATAGACTTGTTTTTTTATTTTTTTGACGTATACTAATAATAGAAAACGCTTAAAATTAAATAAAAGGAGATTTTATGAGGAAAGTAAATAAGGACATTTTATTCTTAACCGGAATCATAGTTTTATGTTTTGGTTTTTTATTATTTCACATCAACCCCTATTATGCTGGACCCGATGAGACACTGAAAGGAAGAATAAATTTATTCTTTTGGCAGCTATATTGGAGACCTATAGGAACTCTCAGTATCCTTTCGGGTTGCATTATGACTTTCAAAGGATTGAAAAAATAATCTTTTGATCATGAAGAATAGACATTTTTTTATGATTAAATTGAAATTATTGTTTTTCTCTGTTCTATCAAATCTATTTTTCTTAGTCACAACATCTACGGTTTTTGCTGATGTCTATCCTTGCACAAATTATGAAATTGTATCTAATCGTGTTGTAAAAGATATCAACACAGGAGAGTTATTGTCATTTTATACGACTGAACTTAGAGACGCCTATTTAGAGTCTAAATCTACGTATCAGACTCGTTCTAATGCAACTGGTGTTGCAGACTATAGAACTAGCTCCTCTCACTCTTATAAGAGCAGCGCTACATCAGGATCTCTAAGTTCAACTGCTTATGGTGGAAAAGCTGGAGCTACCCTAACTTTAAGTGCAGCTGTTAGCTTTTCTGCTCCTGAGTCTGGATTTTGACTTAGTTTAAATCACTCAGTATCCCATAACGTACCACCCTACACTTATGGTTACATCAGGCTAAAAGCATCTTACATAGTAAATGTTCGTAAACTAGAAGTTAGATACTTAGGAACTAACAAATGGGTTCCAGCTGGTGAAACCTCTACTATATCGAATGTTAGTGTTTGGAGCGAACTAGTCACTTGAAAATAACTTATTAGATGGATCTGGACTTTATCAGGTCTATCTTTTTATTTTTTTAAAAAAAGAACCTTGCAAAGCAAGATTCTTTTAGTGTCTGACTTAAATAATTGTTCTTCTGGGAACTAAATCGAATTAAGCTTCGATTTCTGTAACCATACCTGAACCAACAGTACGTCCACCCTCACGGATAGAGAATGTAGTACCTTGTTCTACGGCGATTGGGTGGATCAACTCAACGTCGATTGTCACGTTATCACCAGGCATTACCATTTCAGTACCTGCTGGAAGTTCGATTGAACCTGTAACGTCAGTAGTACGGAAGTAGAATTGTGGACGGTAGTTGTTGAAGAATGGAGTGTGACGTCCACCTTCTTCTTTAGTAAGGATGTAAACTTCACCTTTGAATTTAGTGTGTGGGTTGATTGAACCTGGTTTAGCGATAACTTGTCCACGTTCGATTTCGTCACGTTGAACACCACGAAGAAGGACACCTACGTTATCTCCGGCAAGACCTTCGTCAAGTTGTTTACGGAACATTTCAACACCAGTAACAACTGCTTTTTGAGTTTCTTCTTTGATACCAACGATTTCGATTTCGTCGTTGACTTTAACGATACCACGGTCGATACGTCCTGAAGCAACTGTACCACGTCCAGTGATTGAGAATACGTCTTCGACTGGAAGAAGCAATGGTTTGTCAGTGTCACGTTCTGGTTCTGGGATGTACTCATCAACTGTGTTCATCAATTCCATAACGATGTCTTCGTATTTAGTGTCACCTTCAAGGGCTTTAAGAGCTGAACCTTGGATAACTGGAAGATCGTCACCTGGGAAGTCGTATTCTGACAATAGGTCACGGATTTCCATTTCAACCAATTCAAGCAATTCTTCGTCGTCAACCAAGTCAACTTTGTTCATGAAGACGATAAGGTGTTTAACACCAACCTGACGTGAAAGAAGGATGTGCTCACGAGTTTGTGGCATTGGTCCGTCAGTTGAAGCTACTACAAGGATAGCTCCGTCCATTTGAGCGGCACCAGTGATCATGTTTTTAACGTAGTCCGCGTGTCCTGGAGCGTCGATGTGAGCGTAGTGACGTTTTTCAGTTTCGTACTCAACGTGTGCAGTGTTGATTGTGATACCGCGTTCGCGTTCTTCTGGAGCAGCATCGATAGACGCATAGTCTTTAGGTTGGTTAACAGCTGAAGGCAAGCGACGTGCCAAAACAGTTGTGATAGCTGCTGTCAAAGTAGTTTTACCGTGGTCAACGTGTCCGATAGTACCAATGTTAACGTGTGGTTTACTACGATCGTATTTTTCTTTTGCCATTTGAGTAAAAGCCTCCAATAAAATATATTTTATAGATAGACAGTAGGCAATACAGTCTAACTTTCCTTACTATTTTATCAAATTTCAGCTAAATTGCAAGTGTTTTACAAAGTTTTTGTGAATTATTCTTAATCTGCTAATCTAAATGGTATTTCTACTCCTATCACTTCTTTAATGAAAAAGAAAAATCAGGAATTTCCTGACTTTTACTTAGCTAATTGTCTTTCTCGTTCTTTCATTATTTTATGATTTTCATACAAACGTGATAAAAACTTAGAAATTTCTTTTAAGATAGAATAGGTTGGTACTGCGACAATCATACCAATGACACCATAGATATTACTTGATAACAAAAGCAATACTAAAATCGTAATTGGATGGACTTTCATCACACCACCTACGATACGAGGGTAGAGAATATTTCCATCCACTTGTTGAATAATCAACATATAAATAACTGCAATCAGCATTCTATGGGGATCAGTAAAGACATTGGCGATAATCATCGGAATCAGCCCAATACTTGGGCCTACATAAGGAATGAGATTGGCTAATCCTGAAAAGATGGCGAAGACCAAAGCGTATTTTAAACCAATCACGCTATATCCGATAAAGGCCAAACAACCAATAATAATCGCATCAATTGCGACTCCACTAATATAGCGAGCAATTGTCGCATTCAAATTTTTTAAAAGACCTGTAATATGCAACTTATCTCGCTTTAAAACAGTACGTTCAAGCATCGGCAAGAATTTGTTACCATCTAACAAAAAATAAACCAAAAACACAGGGGTCATAATAATAATCAAAACGGTACTAAAGAGAGCTGATAGAACACTTCCGACACTATTGGTAACGCTATTTAGGATATTTTGTAAAATATCTACATAGGATAGATTTAACTGTTGAATAGTCGCTTGAATATCTAAATTTTGAAAGGCTGGATAAGTAGATAAATCCACAATCAAATCTTGCAAACGACTATAAATTGTCTGACTTGTTGCTATCAAACTGGTCAACTGATTAATCAAAATCGGTAAAAGATAGACGACCCCAATAACTAGCCCCCAGACCAAGGCGCACAAGGTTAGTAAAATACCAATGATACGGTTAATTTTGAAATACTTTTGTAAAAAATTTACAATAGGATTTGTCAAATAATATAAAAAACCACCTAAAAGAAAGGGAATCATTATAGTGTTTGCAACGCTTACAAAAGGTGTAATAATCGCTCCCATCTCTCTCCATAAATAAAAGATAATGGTTAATAGTAAAATCTCACTGGTCCAAAAAAATAATTTATTCTTACGAAACATGAGGTACCTCCATTTATCTATTTTACCACACTTTCAAAAAAGCTTCTTTCTTATATCATGAAACTGGGAATATTTTTTTCTTTATGATAGAATAAACTTACTATGAAAAAAATAATTTTAACTCTCCTAAGCTTATCCGTGATTGGGTCAGCATCTACTGTTGCTGCTCAAGATTTTAATATTGCTGCTAAACATGCAATTGCTGTTGAGGCAAATACCGGTAAAATTCTCTATGAGAAAGATGCAACCCAACCAGTTGAAATCGCTTCAATCACAAAATTGATTACGGTCTATCTTGTCTATGAAGCCTTGGAAAACGGCAGTATTACACTATCAACTCCGGTAGATATTTCTGATTATCCTTACAAATTAACGACAAATTCTGAAGCAAGTAATGTTCCTATGGAAGCTCGTAATTATACCGTTGAACAACTACTTGAAGCAACATTAGTATCCAGTGCTAACAGTGCAGCTATAGCCCTAGCTGAGAAAATTGCTGGCTCAGAAAAAGATTTCGTCGATATGATGCGTGCAAAACTCTTGGAATGGGGAATTCAGGATGCCACTGTTGTTAATACAACGGGCCTTAACAATGAGACTCTAGGGGATAACATTTACCCAGGCTCTAAAAAAGATGAGGAAAATAAACTCAGTGCATATGATGTCGCTATCGTTGCTCGCAACCTCATCAAAAAATACCCACAAGTCTTGGAAATCACCAAAAAACCTTCTTCTACTTTTGCTGGAATGACAATCACTTCTACCAACTATATGTTAGAAGGCATGCCTGCTCATCGTGGTGGTTTTGATGGACTTAAGACAGGGACAACAGACAAGGCTGGAGAATCTTTTGTTGGTACTACCGTCGAAAAAGGGATGAGGGTTATCACAGTTGTTTTGAATGCAGATCATCAAGACAATAATCCTTACGCTCGTTTCACAGCTACATCTTCACTAATGGATTATATCTCTTCTACATTCACACTTCGTAAAATCGTTCAGAAAGGTGATGCTTATCAAGATAGCAAAGCCCCTGTACAAGATGGAAAAGAAGATACTGTCACTGCTGTTGCCAAAGATGATATCACTCTAATTGAACGTGTTGGGAGTCAAGCTTCCCAATCTATTCAATTCACACCTGATTCTAAGGCAATTCCAGCACCACTTGAAGCCGGAACAGTGGTTGGACATTTGACTTATGAAGACTCAGACTTGATTGGTCAAGGTTACATTACCACAGAACGGCCTAGTTTTGAAATGGTAGCAGAAAAGAAAGTAGAAAAAGCCTTCTTCTTAAAAGTTTGGTGGAATCAGTTTATCCGCTTCATCAACGAAAAATTATAAAAAAATCGCGATTTTAAACCGCGATTTTTTTGTTACAAGTTCATCTTCAAAATCCTTGATTTTGAGTAAATCTAATACTCAATGAAAATCAAAGAACAAACCAGGAAGCTAGTCGTAGGTTGCTCAAAGCACCGCTTTGAGGTTGTAAATAAAGCTGACGTGATTTGAAGAGATTTTCGAAGAGTATAAAAACAAATTTTACCCAACTGATCCTTCCATTTCATAGCTAATCAAACGGTTCAGCTCAACAGCATATTCCATTGGAAGCTCTTTTGTAAATGGTTCTACAAATCCCATAACAATCATCTCAGTTGCCTCAGATTCTGACAATCCACGGCTCATGAGGTAATAGAGTTGTTCTTCAGAAATCTTAGATACCTTAGCTTCGTGTTCCAAAGCGACTTGTGAGTTGTGAATTTCGTTAAACGGAATGGTATCTGATGCTGATAAGTCATCCATGATAATGGTATCACACTCGATGTGAGAGACAGATTTCTTAGAGTTTTTATTAAAGGTTACTTGTCCACGATAGTCAACCTTTCCTCCACCTTTAGCGATGGATTTAGACACAATAGACGAGCTTGTATGTGGAGCGTTGTGGATCATCTTAGCTCCAGTATCCTGGTGTTGCCCTGCATTGGCAAAAGCGATAGAGAGCATGGTACCACGCGCCCCTTCTCCATCTAGGTAAACAGATGGGTATTTCATGGTTGTTTTGGCACCCAAGTTACCATCAATCCACTCAACAGTGGCATACTTTTGAGCCTTCGCACGTTTTGTAACCAAGTTATAGACGTTATCAGACCAGTTTTGGATGGTTGTATAACGCATATAAGCACCATCTAAGGCAAAGATTTCTACGATGGCAGCATGCAAGCTGTTACTTGAATAAGTTGGAGCTGTACATCCTTCTACATAATGAACACTTGCTCCCTCATCAACGATAATCAAGGTACGTTCAAACTGACCAGTATTTTCGTTATTGATACGGAAGTAAGTTTGAAGTGGGATATCTACCTTGATCCCTTTTGGTACGTAGATAAAGGTTCCACCAGACCATACTGCTGAGTTAAGGGCAGCCAATTTGTTATCTGTTGGCGGTACCAACTTGGCAAAGTATTGTTTAAACAAGTCTGGGTATTCCTTGAGGGCAGAATCTGTATCTGTAAAGATAATCCCCAATTTTTGGAACTCTTCCTTCATGTTGTGGTAAACAACTTCTGATTCATACTGGGCAGAGGCACCAGCTAGATATGCACGCTCAGCTTCTGGAATACCAATACGTTCAAAGGTTTCTTTGATTTTTTCAGGAACCTCATCCCACGAACGAGCTGGTTTATCAGATGGTTTTTGGTAGTAGATCAAGTCATCAAAGTCAATCTCTGACAAGTCTGCTCCCCAAGTTTGCATGGGCATTTTTTTGAAGGTTTCATAAGACTTCAAACGGAATTCTAACATCCACTCAGGTTCTCCCTTTGCAGCTGATAATTCACGAATGACATCTTCATTCAATCCTTTTCCTGTCGATAGGACAGGCTCTACATCATCATGGAAACCAAATTTATATTCACCAAGGTCAATTGGTTTTGGTTCTACTCTTTCTTCAGCCATAATATCCTTTCTTTCATTCTTTATTTCTACTGATTCATAAGACAAAAGAAACTTGTCTTACTGATTTTTTTGATTTTCAATTGTTTTCTTCAGGGCGTTCCAAGCTAGGGTTGCACACTTGATTCGTTGAGGGAATTTAGCAACTCCTGACAAGAAGGCTGCATCGCCAAGTTGGTCTTGGCGTTCATCTTTTTGCCCTTGAACCATTTCAGAAAAAATAGTCGCAAGTTCTAAGATTTCTTGTTTGGTTTTTCCTAAAACTGCGTCCGTCATCATACTAGCAGATGCTGTAGAGATGGTGCAACCTGAGTTTAGAAAAGCGATATCTTCCAAACGATCCTCTGCATCAAACTTGACAGAGAGATTGATAACATCCCCACAAGTCGGATTGTTGAGACTGATTTGTTCAGCGTCTTCTAACTTCCCTTGGTGATGTGGATTTTTCGAATGGTCCGCTACCACTGCCATATAAAGGCTATCTAGTTTAGAAAGTGCCATTGAAAAACTCCTTTGTCTTTTGTAAGGCATCGACTAGTTTATCGCAATCTGCCTTGGTATTGTAGATATAAAAACTTGCACGAGCTGTTGCTGGGACATCCAAATACTGAAGCAAGGGTTGCGCACAGTGGTGACCTGCACGAACTGCTACTCCTTCATAATCCAAAGCAGTCGCAAGGTCGTGAGGATGAAGATTCCCAAGGTTAAAGGCAATGACACCTGAACGTTGAGACAAGTCCTGCGAACCATAAATGGTCAATCCTTCTATCGCCTGCAATTTTGGATAGACATACGAGATTAATTCCTGTTCATGAGCTTCAATGGCATCCATACCAATCTTTTCCAGATAATCCACTGCTACAGCAAGTCCAATAGCACCTGCCATATTAGGAGTTCCAGCCTCAAATTTCCAAGGCAATTCCTTCCAACTAGCAGATTGTTCATAAACGAAATCAATCATCTCACCGCCAAATTCAAGAGGTGACATTTGTTCCAGATACTTCTCTTTACCATAAAGAACACCAATACCAGTCGGACCAGCCATCTTGTGACCTGAAAAGGCGAAGAAGTCCACATCCAAGTCCTGAACATCAATCTTCATATGAGGTGTAGATTGTGCTCCATCCACCACCATGATGGCTCCAACTTGGTGGGCCATTTGAGTAATTTCTTTGATTGGATTGACTACTCCAAGAACATTTGAAGCATGAGCTAGGGAGACAAACTTGACTCTATCAGTCAATTTAGCCCGCAAGTCATCCATATCCAGAGCTCCGTCCTTGAGATAAACATAGACCAGCTCTGCTCCAGTCTTGCGACAAGCTTCCTGCCAAGGAATAATATTGGAATGGTGTTCCATGACAGAAATCAAGACCTGGTCTCCCTCAGTCAGAACTTCCTCAGCAAAGCGTGCCACCCAGTTAAGGCTGGTTGTCGTTCCTCTAGTAAAGAGAACTTCCTTTGTAGACCCTGCATTGATAAACTTACGAATGGTTTCACGAGCCGCCTCATAGGAGGCTGTCGCCCGCTCCGCCAAGGTATGAACCCCACGATGAACATTTGCATTGTCCTGCTCATAATAGCGGTTAATCGTTTCCAGAACTGCTAGTGGTTTTTGTGTCGTCGCAGCATTGTCCAAATAGATCAGAGGTTCATCATTAACAATCTGGTCTAAAATTGGAAAATCCTTGCGAATCGCTTCTACATCTAACATAGGCTTCCCCTTAGCGTTTTGACAATTTTTCTTCGATAGTTGCAATCATTTCATCGCGAACTTCCTTGACTGGAATCTCAACAATAACAGATCCAAGGAAACCACGAACAACTAAGCGCTCTGCAGTTGCCTTATCCAAGCCACGGCTCATGAGGTAGTACATGTCTTCTGGATCCACCTGTCCGATAGAAGCCGCGTGACCAGCAGTTACGTCATTTTCATCAATCAAAAGAATTGGGTTGGCATCTGAACGAGCCTGATCTGAAAGCATAAGAACACGGCTCTCTTGTTGGGCATCTGCTCCCTTGGCACCCTTGATAATGTGGCCAATACCATTGAAGGTCAAGGTTGCTTTTTCAAGAATAACCCCATGTTGAAGGATATTCCCGATTGAGTTGCAACCATAGTTAGTTACTCGGGTATCAATCCCTTGTACCTGACGGCCACTTGAAAGAGCTACAACTTTCAGGTCAGCATGGCTACCGTTACCAATCAAGTCGCTATCAAAGTCCGCAACGACGTTCCCTTCGTTCATGACACCGATTGCCCAGTCAATGCTTGCATCGTTGCCTAATTTACCACGACGGCTAATGTAAGCAGTGACGTTTTCACCTAGACGGTCAATCGCAGCAAACTTGACTTGCGCACCAGAACGTGCAATCACTTCAACTGTGATATTTGCAGTTGCCTTAGCACTACCTCCACCACGTGACTCTAAACGCTCCAGATAACTAATCTTACTGTTCTTACCAGCGATAATCATAATATGCTTGTTAAACGGCACATCACTATCGCTGTCTTGGTAGAAAATCCCTTCGATTGGCTCTGCAATCTCAACGTTATCAGGGATGTAGAGAACAGCACCACCATTGAAATAAGCTGTATGGTAGGCTGCTAACTTGTCATCGTCATACTTAACAGATGACATGAAGAATTCCTCTACAAGTTCTGGAATTTCTTCTAAAGCTGAGTGGAAGTCTGTAAAGACTACCCCTTGTTCAGCTAACTCAACTGGAGTTTGCTCAAAAACAGTTTGAGTTCCTACTTGCACCAACTTCAAGTGGTTATCTAAAGCTGTGAAGTCTGGAACATTTGCTGATGGTTCACTTTCTGTAATCGTTCCATCACCTAGATTCCAACGGTGAAATTTGACACGCTCAATAACTGGTAATTCTAGGCTCTCAATCTTATCAAAAGCTTTTTGACGGAGGTCAGCCAACCAGCTTGGTTCAGCGTGCATTTCTGAAAAAAGTTTAATATTTTCTTTAGTCATTTACTTCTCCTAAAAGATACGAGGGAATTACAATTCTTCCTTGTAGTCGTAGCCAAGTTCTTCAGCTAGTTTTGCGTATCCTTCACGCTCCAAACGCGCAGCCAATTCTGGGCCACCAGAAAGGACAACACGCCCTTCCATCATGACGTGTACCACGTCTGGTGTGATGTAGTTCAAAAGACGTTGGTAGTGAGTGATAATCATAGCACCAAAGCCTTCACCACGCATGGCATTCACACCTTTAGACACCACTTTAAGGGCGTCAATATCAAGACCAGAGTCAATCTCATCCAAAAGGGCAAAAGTTGGTTCCAACATCAAAAGTTGAAGAATCTCATTACGTTTTTTCTCACCACCAGAGAAACCTTCGTTGAGGTAACGCTCAGCCATTTCTTCTTTCATGTTGAGCAATTCCATTTTTTCATCTAGCTTAGTGATGAACTCGCGAACTGAAATCTTTTCATCATCTTCTTTACCAGCATTCATGGCTGCACGAAGAAACTCAGCGTTAGTAATACCAGGAATTTCTGATGGGTATTGCATAGCAAGGAAAAGTCCCATACGCGCACGCTCGTCCACTTCCAACTCAAGGATGTTTACGCCATCAAACAAGACTTCACCTTTGGTAACTTCATAGTTTGGATTTCCCATGATAGCGGCAGAAAGAGTCGATTTACCAGTACCATTTGGTCCCATGATAGCGGCGATTTCTCCTGTTTTCAGGGTCAGATTAACCCCTTTTAAAATTTCTTTTCCTTCAATCTCAACGTGAAGATCTTTGATCTCTAATACTGACATGATAGTTCCTTTCTTTTTCAAAACCTTTACAGTTCTTACTGGAAACATACTTGATTTCCCTAGAAAATACGGTAAAAGGTCAATAAATATACTTTTATAGTATAACAAAAAAAAGCCTAAAAGGCTTTGATTTTGTCTAGAAGCTGAGGACTAGTCTTTTCCTTTCAAGTGCTGGTCAATGACATCTACAATCTTGCCCATCAAGTAACTAACTCGGAAATTTCTGAAGAGTAAAATGGCCCAAAAGGCTGCCATAATATAGCGACCAGTCATCCAGGCTTCATTGAAAAAATAGGTCTCAGCAGCTGTAAACAGCGCAATGATAATAAATTGTTGTCTATTCATAAACTTATTGTATCATGAAATCTTTCTTTAGTCTTCCTCTACCTTCACTTTATCAGCCAAAAATTCAAATCCTTCTGGAATCAGGCTTTCTTCTGCTTCTTTTTCAGTTTGAGAAGATTTGGCTTTGGCTGAAAAGTCTGCGCGAACTTCTTTCCATTCCTCCATGGAAATAGCTAAAATTTCGGGTGAAAAACCCGCTGCCTGACTGAGGATGTTACCAAACATGGTGTTAAGATTGTCCCGTTTCATGGTCTGACCAGCATTGAAGTTAGACTCAAAAGCAAGAATAGCATGGTGTTCATTGGCTGCAACCGGTTGAGAACCAACTAGCAAAGCCTTATCAGGCCCACCTAGACTTTCAATCACCTCTCCCCAGGCATTCTGCAAGCGAATCAGATTCTGACGTGCTAAATCAGGATTTTCAACGGCCTCTTGTAGGATCAATTGAACCTTATTGCGATCAACACGATAGACGGTCTTGCTCGCTGCTGGACGGGTAGGTACTGGACTAGTTGGTTTTGGTACAGTGCCCACATTTGCGAGTTCATGTTTGAGACGGGCAACTTCCTGTCTCAATGCAGAAATTTCATGTTCAACTGCCCCAGAAAGAGCTGGTTCAGGCTTAATCTCTGCCAAACGGATAGTCATCATCTCAGCATAAATCTTAGGCTGCAAACTAGACTTAATATCTGCTAAACTGACTGTCGCCAAGCGAATCATTTCAAACAGATTTTCTTGAGGAAGTGTCAAATTTTCTACAAAGACTGGACTATGATGAGTATTTTCTCCCCCTGTTTGGACAATTAACAAGTCTCTTAAATAGTGCAAAAGGTCGGTCACAAAACGAGTCATACTCTTTCCATTGTCAAAGAGAAGATTTAAGCAAGCTAAGGCTTTGGGAACATCCTGTTGAGACAAGGCGGCCACATAATCATCCAAGGCTGATAGGCTAATGGTTCCTGTAATTTCTTCAGAGATGGCGGTCGTCAACTCATTTCCCTGTGTCAAACTTAGGGCTTGATCCAAAATAGACAAGGCGTCCCGCATCCCACCTTCAGCTCGTCTAGCAATGATTTCCACAGCCTCTGGTTCAGAACTGATATTTTCTTTTTCTAAGATATAGTGGATATGTTCCTTAATATCCTGTGTCTTAATTGATTTAAACTCAAAACGTTGGACACGGGATAGAATAGTGGCAGGAATCTTGTGCAATTCAGTAGTAGCTAAAATAAAGACCACATTCTGTGTTGGCTCTTCCAGCGTCTTTAGAAGAGCATTAAAAGCCCCTGTAGACAACATGTGAACCTCGTCTATGATATAGACCTTGTAGCGGGCAAGGCTAGGGGCGTAGGTTGATTTATCACGGATTTCACGAATTTCATCAACCCCATTATTAGAGGCTGCATCCATTTCAATGACATCTTCTAAACTACCGTCCGTCACTGCTTGACAAATATAACAGTTATTACATGGTTCACCACCCACTTGATTAGGACAGTTCATAGCCTTTGCAAAGATCTTAGCCACACTGGTTTTTCCCGTTCCACGAGGACCAGAAAAAAGATAAGCATGACTTATTTTCTCTTGCTCCACCGCTTGTTTAAGAGTCTTAGCCACAACTTCCTGTCCAACCAACTGGGAGAAGTTTTGACTTCTATATTTTCGATAAAGTGCTTGATACATTAGGCTTTCTCCCCAAACATTGTAAAGTCCCATTCTGTCTTTTCAAGCAAAATAGCGACAAATTGTTCCAAATAATCTCGATCCATAGCATCATAATCATCAATCTCTGAAGAATCCAGATCCAGAACCCCGAGCAATTGACCATTCTTAACCATCGGAACAACAATTTCACTTTTAGCTCGACTATCACAAGAAATATAGTTGGGATAAGTTGTTACATTACCAACCAGAACAGTCTCCTGAAAGTGGGCTGCCTCACCACAAACACCTTTTCCAAGTGCAATACGGATGCAGGAAACACCGCCTTGGAAAGGACCTAAAATCAATTCCTTTCCATCGAACAGATAAAAGCCTGCAAATACGGTATTAGGAAAGCGTGATTTTAGAAGAGCACTGGCGTTGGAAAGATTAGCCAAAACATTGGTCTCGCCTTCCAATAAAAAAGAGAGCTCCTCATTTAACATTTGATAACGTGATTTTTTTTCTGATTCTGACATAGGACTATTATATCAAAAAAGGCTTACAGACAAAAGAAAAATCCCTTGTTTAGTAAACAAAGGATTTTGTGAATTTTCAATTTGATTAAAGTTCGATATCACCGAACAAGTCAGCCATTGAGAATCCTGTTTGTGTTTCTGGAAGTTCGAAATCACGTTTTTCTTGACGTTTTGGACGACGTGGACGAGCAGCACGTTTTTCTTCTTTTTGTCCTTCTTCTTGAGCTGGACGCTCTTCAAGAGCTTTGATAGAAAGTGATACACGCTCTGCATCTGCGTTAACTTCAAGAACTTTAACTTTAACTTCTTGACCAACTTTAAGAGCTTCTTTTGGATTTTCAATACGTTTGTGTGAAATTTGTGATACGTGAACAAGTCCATCGATACCTGGCAATACTTCAACAAATGCACCGAAGTCAGTCAAACGTTTAACTGTTCCTTCTACTACATCACCTTTAGCCAATTTTTGCTCAACGCCATCCCATGGTCCAGGTGTTGTTGCTTTAAGTGAAAGTGATACACGTCCTTCTTCTTCGTTAAGATCAAGGATTTTCACTTCAATTTCTTCACCAACAGTTACAACTGATTTTGGTGATACGTTACGTTCGTGTGATAATTCAGTCAAGTGAACCAATCCGTCAACACCACCAAGATCGATGAAAGCACCAAAGCTTGTGATACGAGCAACTTTACCAGTTACAACATCACCAACAGCCAATTTACCGAATACTTCAGCGCGAGCTGCTGCAGTAGCTGCTTCAACAACTTCACGACGTGAAAGGATGAAGCGGTTTTCTTTAGCGTCAACTTCTTTGATTTTAGCATCAAATTCTTGACCTACAAAACGCTCAGTGTTACGTACGAAACGAGTATCCAACATTGAAGCTGGGATAAATCCACGAACACCTTCAAATTCTACTGAAAGTCCACCTTTAACGGCACGAGTTCCTTTAACAGTAACAACTTCTTCTTCGCGATCAACAAGTTTGTCCCATGCTTTGCGAGCTTCAAGGCGTTTTTTAGATACAAGGTATGTAACTGTATCAGTATCTTTACCAACTACTTGACGAAGTACAAGAACATCCAATACTTCTCCTACTTTAACAAAGTCATTGATATCTGCATCGCGATCGTTTGTCAATTCGCGAAGAGTCAAGACACCTTCAACACCAGTTCCAGAGATTGCAACGTTAGCTTGAGTCGCATCAACTGTCAATACTTCAGCACTAACAACATCACCAGTCTCAACTTGGCTAACGCTATTTAGCAAATCTTCAAATTCGTTCATCTAAAAAATCCTCCAACAATCAAGTTTTTCTTTAACTTGACATACTTATAATTTTTTTCCTAAGCACCCGCAAGGACATGTTCATATCGTTCACGTCTTTCAATTATAAAAATAAAATACCCTAAGATATTTTGCTTTTTATCTTGATCATTACCTAAGAACTGGGGTAGCTGGATTCGAACCAACGCATGAGGGAGTCAAAGTCCCTTGCCTTACCGCTTGGCTATACCCCATTGATGAAATGGAGAGAGAGGGATTCGAACCCCCGAACCCGAAGGAGCGGATTTACAGTCCGCCGCGTTTAGCCTCTTCGCTATCTCTCCTACAATCAACATGGACCATTATATCATGAAAATTTCAAAAAAACAAGACTTATTTTGCTAAATTATAATTTTCAATCAAAATTTCCACAGCTTTTTCCAATTTTTTATAAAAACTATCGACATTCCCATTCTTTATGATGGCAAATTGTCCGTCTAATTCGGCAATTTCTCCGATAACTTTTTTACCAATGGTCAACGTATAACCTTCAAAACTGTCTTTTCCTACATTAACCTTGGCATCTGCTACTTGAATTTCAATTTTTTTATCTTTCTTACTCATTTCATACCTCTCTTCACTTTTTCTATTTTACAAGAAAATCCTAAAACTAGCAAGAAAAAACTCTATATCAGGCTTGTCTGATATAGAGTTTTCCACTTTATTTAATGTGTTTTTCTAGTTCTTTTTGGTACTTACCGTTTGATTCCAATTTTTCTTTTTGCCATTTTTTCAGTGCTTCTTCATATTCTTTTGTTGTAACGATATCTTTTTGCAATTTCATTCCTTTAAAGATATATGGGTCACCCTTAATACCAACTTGTGAGTACGGTTTTGAGAATGGCACGACATTACTTACAACTGGAGAACCACCAGATGAGGCTGTTGGCATCAATAACGAACTATCTGTCAACCAAGCTTGAGCTTTGGCATATTTTTCATAGCGTTCTTCAAGATTTGTAGTTTCTGAATCGGCATCATCCAATAATTTCTTATATTGGTCCAAACCAAGTTTCGCTACAACATCCTTATCTTTTCCTTTCGTAATACCAAGGTGTTTCATGGCAGACCCTGATTTAGGATCCATGATATTCAAGTAAGAGGCTGGGTCTTGATAACTTGGAGCCCATCCTGTACTGTTCAAATCATAGTCTTTTTGAGAAGGAACACGAGCTTGTGAAGTAATTGTTTCCTTTTCATTATCTGTCATTTGAAGAACATCGATGACAACATTTTCAGCACCAAGAGTTGATTCGATAGACTGTTTGAAAGAGTTACTTTGTTGAACGGCGATGGTATCTGTTTGTTCAACTGGGACATCCAAGTGAATTGGGAAGGTTACCCCTTTAGATTCCAAATCTTTCTTAGCTTTTTCGAAGGTTGCTTTAGCCTTGTCAGGGTTGTAGATAGAATCCTTACCGTCAACTAGCTCAACACCTTTCCATTGGTCACCATAGTTCACCAACTCTGCTTGAGCGATTTGACCAAAATTCTTACCGCCTGCTTGTACAAAGTTGTCAGGAACAAGGCTGTTACGAATAATCTTATCCGCACCGTCTTCACCATTTAGCTGAGCAGCATAAGAATGACGGTTGAAGGCAAAGTTGATAGCCTGACGGAAGTCCTTATTAAGCATAGCTTCTTTAGTAGAAGTCTTTTGCTCTTCACTTGTTTTCGCAGTTTTATTGTATGACTGACGATTTACGTTAAAGGTGAAGTAATAGCTACTTGAATCCTGTGGGCTATAGGTGATTTTATCTCCGTATTGTTCCAAAGTTGAAGCAAAGTTTGAGCTACTTGGGAAGAGACGAGCTGTCGTATAGGCACCTGAAGAGAAGCTACGAATCAAAGATTCCTGATCAGAACCATCGTAGTAGGTCAATTTGATTTTCTCGATTTTTACCTTTTCTTTATCCCAGTAATTTGGGTTTTTCTCATATTCGATTAACGATTTAGACGTCAAGGTCTTCAAGATATAAGGACCATTGTAGAGAATCCCTGCTGGAGTAACTGCTCCATAATCTTTACCTGATGCCTTCAAAAACTCTTCATTTACAGGCAACATCGTCGCTGTTGTAACTTTAGAGTTCCAGAAACTTTCTGGTTTGTTTAGGGTATATTCGACTGTGTAATCGTCCAAGGCCTTGACACCAACTGTAGAGAAATCATTGGTCTCACCAGTCATGTAGGCATCCAAGCCCTTGATTGAATTTTGGATGAGAGAGACACCGTCTGACTTTCCGTCAGCTACGTGTTTTAGTCCTGTCACAAAGTCATGGGCTGTTACTTCTGCATATTCTTCGCCTTCTGATGTGTACCATTTAACTCCTTTACGAAGTTTATAGGTATAAGTCAAACCATCTTTTGAGACAGACCAATCTTCAGCTAAGGAAGGAATAACATTTCCGTATTGGTCATTTTCCATCAATCCATCAACCACATTCCCGATGACATCTGTTGTAGATGTACGAGTCGCTACACTATAGTCCAAAGACGCAGGATCTACTGCATAGACATATGAAAATGTTGTCGGTGCATCTGCTTCTTTATCAGCTTTTCCACAAGCCGCTAATAGAGCTGTTGTGCTCAGGACCACTCCTGCTGTTAAAAGCCACTTTTTCGATTTCATAAAAAATCTCCTTTAGTTTATTTTAATCTACTTTTACAATCCAACTTTCTGGCGCTTCAATATCACCAAACTGAATTCCTGTCAATTCATCATATAATTTACGAGTCACAGGGCCTACTTCTGTTTCACTATAGAATACATGGAAATCATCACCGTGTTGAATACCTCCAATTGGAGAAATAACCGCTGCTGTACCACAGGCACCTGCCTCTACAAAACGGTCAAGGTTATCAATCGGGACATCCCCCTCAATAGGAGTTAAGCCCAAGCGATGTTCTGCCAAATAAAGCAAAGAATACTTGGTAATAGATGGCAAGATAGAAGGACTCAATGGTGTTACAAATTCATTATCAGCTGTAATTCCAAAGAAGTTAGCTGATCCGACTTCTTCAATCTTTGTATGAGTTGATGGGTCTAGATAGATAACATCTGAGAAATGACGTGACTTGGCCAATTTCCCTGGCAAGAGACTGGCAGCATAGTTCCCACCAACCTTAGCCGCACCTGTACCATTTGGAGCGGCACGGTCGTATTCATCCTGAATCAAGAAGTTGGTTGGAACCAATCCACCCTTAAAGTAATTTCCAACTGGCATAGCAAAGATGGTGAAAATGTATTCCTCTGCTGGTTTAACCCCAATAATATCTCCGACACCAATCAAAAGAGGGCGAAGATATAAGGTTCCACCTGTTCCGTATGGTGGTACATATTCTTCATTCGCACGAACAACTGCTTTACAAGCTTCTACAAACATTTCTGTTGGAACTTGTGGCATCAAGAGACGATCACAAGTACGTTGCAGACGTTTGGCATTTTCATCAGGACGGAACAGTTGAACACTACCATCCTTAGTACGATAAGCTTTTAAACCTTCGAATGCTTGTTGTCCATAGTGAAGACTTGGAGAAGACTCTGAAATATGCAAAGTTGCATCTTCTGTAAGTTCTCCTTGATTCCATTGTCCATTTTTAAAATGAGCAATATAGCGATAAGGTAATTTCATATAGGAAAAACCGAGATTTTCCCAATCAATCGTTACTGTCATATTCCACTCCTTATTCTAAAAACCTATTTCTTTTATTCTACACTATTTTTCTAAAATAGCAAGTATATTTTGTAATTTTCAGAAAATTTCTTCAATAAAAAGAACCAGCTCTTAGAACTGATTCTTCATTTCACTTATTTAGCTTCAGTAAATATCTCTTTAAGATAAGCATCGAAAACTTCTTCATCAGAAATCGTGTCAGAGATGAAGCTACCGTTGCTAGTTCGTTCTGACAGGTTCAAGTCTTGTAATCGACTTTCATAGATCGTTCCTTTGTTAGATTGGACCAACAGAATCTGGTCGTTTTCTTCTACTTCTGTACTGAAGAGATCACCAACGAAACCTTGCTCTGCAACTGCTCCTGCTAAGAAGACTCGATGTGGTTTATTTTTTAACTCACGCAAGACTTGTAGTCCTCGTTTGGCACGGCTGGTTGCTGGAATTTCCTCGATGGAAACACGTTTCAAACTTCCACGCTGAGTCAAGAGGTAGAAGGATGAGGTGTTACAGATAAAGGCCGATTGGAGGACATCATCTTCTTTCAGATTCATAGCCTTGACCCCTGCCGCCTTGGCACCAACAACCGGAACCTCTTCGATATTGAAACGAAGGGCATAACCGTTTTGACTAATCAAGAGAACATCATCTAGTTTAATCGGAGCCACTGCTACAATCTGGTCTGTCTCGTCTTTTAGCTTAGCATACTTGACAGACTTAGACTTGTAGGTCCGCCATGGGGTAAATTCTTTTCGTTCTACACGTTTGATTTGACCGAGACGAGTCGCCGCAAAATAGGTTGTCGCATCATCAAACTGATCCAGTACTTCCACATAAAGGATTTCTTCATTCGTTTCAAAGTTTGTGATGGTTTGGCTCAGATGCTCTCCGATGTCCTTCCAGCGAATGTCTGCCAATTCATGGATTGATCGATAGATGACATTTCCAAGACTTGTGAACATCAAGAGGTGCTGGGTTGTCTTAGCAGCTTGCACAAAAATCAAACGATCGTCATCACGTTTGCCAATTTCTTCCAGCGTTGAAGCCGCAAAGGAACGTGGACTGGTACGCTTGATATAACCTGCCTTGGTCACGCTGACGTAGGTATCTTCCTCAGCGATAAGACTAGCTGTATCAATCTCAATTGCTTTCGCAGTATCTTCTAAAGAACTCAAACGCGGAGTTGCAAATTTCTTCTTGACCTCACGAAGTTCTTTCTTCATAAGATTGTACATAGTCCGTTCATCACCGATGATGGCTGCAAGCATGGCAATCTTCTCACGAAGTTCTGCTTCTTCCTCCTGCAAGACAACCACGTCTGTATTGGTCAAACGGTAAAGTTGCAAGGTAACGATGGCCTCAGCCTGCTCTTCTGTAAAATCATAGCTGATCTTGAGATTTTCTTTGGCGTCAGCCTTGTTTTCAGAAGCACGAATAAGGGCAATGACTTCGTCCAAAATCGAAATCACGCGAATCAAACCTTCAACGATATGGAGACGCTTCTCAGCCTTTTCCTTGTCAAAGCGGGAACGCGCCAAAATCACTTCACGACGGTGGGCGATGTAGCTAGACAAAATTGGGACAATCCCAACCTGACGAGGTGTGAAATTATCAATCGCAACCATATTAAAGTTGTAGTTGATTTGCAGGTCAGTATATTTAAAGAGATAGTTGAGAACGAGCTCTGTATTAGCATCTTTCTTGAGTTCAATCGCGATACGAAGACCATCACGGTCAGACTCATCACGAACCTCGGCGATTCCTGCTACCTTGTTATTGACACGGACTTCATCGATTTTCTTGACCAGATTGGCCTTGTTGATTTCATAAGGAATCTCAGTGACAACGATTTGTTCCTTACCACCTTTTAGCTTTTCAATCTCAGTCTTGGAACGAACAACCACGCGCCCTTTCCCAGTTTCATAGGCCTTCTTGATTTCGTCACGCCCTTGGATGATAGCTCCTGTAGGGAAATCTGGTCCTGGTAAGAATTCCATGAGTTTATCCACCTTAGCTGTCGGGTGGTCAATCATATAAACAGTGGCATCAATGACCTCAGCTAAATTATGGGGTGGAATATCTGTGGCATATCCAGCCGAAATCCCAGTCGAACCATTGACTAAAAGGTTTGGAAAGGCTGCTGGCAAGACTGTCGGCTCTTTCTCCGTATCGTCAAAGTTCCAAGCAAAAGGAACTGTCTTTTTCTCGATATCTTGAAGAAGGTAGCCAGCAATTTCAGACAAACGCGCCTCGGTATAACGCATAGCCGCAGGCGGATCTCCGTCCATAGAACCGTTATTACCGTGCATTTCGACCAAAATCTCACGGTTTTTCCAGTCCTGTGACATACGAACCATAGCATCATAGATAGAACTGTCACCGTGTGGGTGAAAATTCCCCATGATATTCCCGACAGACTTGGCCGACTTACGGTAACTTTTGTCAAAGGTATTACCATCCTTATTCATCGAATAAAGAATGCGGCGCTGAACCGGCTTCAATCCATCACGAATATCTGGCAAAGCCCGGTCTTGAATAATGTACTTGGAGTAGCGACCAAAGCGCTCTCCCATGATGTCCTCAAGGGACATGTTTTGAATGTTACTCATATAGGATACAGAGCCCGTAAAATACCAAGTGAAAATAGAAAATTCTTGAAGTAAGAAAGCTCACAAGAGAATTTATCTTTTTCACCTAGCATTTAGGGCGTGTTCAACTCCTTTCAAAGAATGTAGAGTAGTTTTTATACAGTGAAGAGTATTTTACGGGAATTAGTCCCATGTTCAGTTACCGTAAGAAACCAAACAATCCTTTCTGTAGTTTAATCTTTTAAATTAGTCAGCAATTAAGAAGTCTCTCCTCAACGTATTGAATCATCTTCTCAGCTACTTCTTTATAGTAGTCATAATCCATCTTTTGAGAAAGGGACTGAGCCTCTTGGTGGAAAAGTTGCATCGTATCAAACAAAGACTGAGTGATTTTGTCACTATTTGAGAAATCAAGTAGACTTGAGAATTCCTTTCCTTTCTCAGTAGGTAAATAGTTAAAAAGATACTTATAATTCTTGCCTATATCGACCACTCCCCTATTACTTGCAACCTGCCAAGCTAAGACTTTTAACAACTCTTGCTGACAAATACCATAGAGATGGTCAGTGGCATAGATGACTTGCTTACGACAGATTCCTTTGACCACGTAGGCTGACACCCACCAAAATTCATTGCAGACTTTTTCAAACTCTATCGCACTAGCTGGGCTTGTCCAGTAACGCTCTAGATTTTGAGAATAGGGTTCAAATAAATGTTCTGGATCTTCTAAAACAGTGAATCCTGCCTCACTATCCACCCACTCTTTGATGTGCTCTTTTGGGCAAAGAGTCAAATCAATGCGGTTACCATCCTCAAAGAGCATGAGAAATAGACGGCGATGTCCCAACCTAACTTCTTGCTCGATAATGCGTTTGCCAAACTGGTCCAACCAAGAAAGGTCACTTGTCAGATTATCTAAATCTTCCACAATATAGACCAAATCATAGTCTTGAAATTCATCTTTTGGAGCTTTTGGACAAGCTCGCGAACCAGACATGGCGACAGCTTTGACTTGTAAAGTTTTGGCTGTTTGTAAAATCACATCGAGCATTTCTGTTTCAGTTCTCATGTTAATACCCATTCGTTAAAGACCGACTTAAAACACTGTCGCTTCTTCCAGCGTAAACTTGACATTATCCTCGATCCACTTACGACGTGGTTCGACCTTATCACCCATGAGGACATTGACGCGACGTTCTGCGCGTGCTAGATCTTCAATCGTGACACGAATGAGAGTTCGAGTTTCTGGATTCATGGTTGTCTCCCAGAGTTGGTCTGCATTCATCTCACCAAGCCCCTTGTAGCGTTGGAGGGTAGCTCCTTTGCCAAATTGTTTGCGGAGTTCCTCTAGCTCACCATCCGTCCATGCATAGGCCACTTCTTCTTTCTTGCCTTTTCCTTTGGACATCTTGTAAAGAGGCGGAAGGGCGATATAGACATGTCCTGCCTCGACTAGTGGACGCATGTAGCGATAAAAGAAGGTTAAGAGAAGAGTTTGAATGTGGGCACCGTCGGTATCCGCATCAGTCATGATAATGATCTTGTCATAGTTAGCATCTTCAAGAGAGAAATCTGCCCCTACACCAGCACCAATGGTATAAATCATAGTGTTGATTTCTTCATTTTTGAGGATATCCGCCATCTTGGCCTTGGCTGTATTGATAACCTTACCACGAAGGGGCAAGATTGCCTGGAACTTGCGGTCACGGCCTTGTTTGGCAGAACCACCGGCAGAGTCCCCCTCAACTAGATAGAGTTCATTCTTAGCAGAATTCTTGGACTGGGCTGGGGTCAATTTCCCAGATAATAAGCCCTTGTCTTTTTTATTTTTCTTACCATTTCGGCTCTCATCACGCGCCTTACGTGCCGCTTCACGAGCATCACGCGCCTTGATAGCCTTGCGGATGAGGTTAGAAGCCAATTCACCATTTTCCATAAGGAAGAAGGTCAACTTATCCGCCACAATGCCATCCACAACGGGACGAGCAAGAGGGCTTCCTAGCTTGTCCTTGGTCTGTCCTTCAAACTGGAGGTGTTCTTCAGGAACCAAGATAGAAAGAACGGCTGCTAGTCCTTCACGATAGTCTGACCCTTCAAGGTTTTTATCTTTTTCCTTGAGAAGCCCCGTCTTACGCGCATAGTCATTCATAACCTTGGTAATAGCGGACTTGAGTCCTGTCTCATGTGTTCCACCGTCTTTGGTACGAACGTTATTGACAAAGGACAAAATATTATCTGAAAATCCATCATTGTACTGGAGAGCTACTTCCACTTGGAAACCATTATCTTCCCCCTCAAAGTAAAGAACTGGTGTCAAGGTTTCCTTGTCTTCATTCAGATAAGAAACAAAGTCCTGTACCCCATTCTCATAATGGAACTCAATCGCTTCATCTGTTCGCTTGTCCGTTAAAGACAAGGTAACATTTTTCAAGAGAAAGGCTGATTCATTAAGACGCTCTGAAATGGTATTGTACTTGAAGTCAATCGTAGAAAAAATAGTTGCGTCAGGCATGAAGGTGACTTTGGTACCTGTCTTAGACTTGGGTGCTGTACCAATTTTCTTCAAGGTTGTGACGGGTTTCCCACCATTTTCAAAACGTTGTCTATAAACTGCTCCATCACGAGTGATTTCCACCTCCAGCCAACTAGATAGAGCATTTACAACGGAAGAACCAACCCCGTGGAGACCGCCAGATGTCTTATAGCCTCCTTGACCGAATTTCCCTCCAGCATGAAGAATGGTAAAGATAACCTCAACAGTTGGAATTCCCATAGCGTGCATACCCGTCGGCATCCCACGACCATGGTCTTGAACCGTTAAACTTCCGTCTTTATTAATGGTCACATCAATACGGTCACCAAATCCAGACAAGGCTTCATCGACAGCATTATCGACGATTTCCCAGACTAGATGGTGGAGACCAGCACCATCGGTCGATCCGATATACATCCCTGGACGTTTTCGGACCGCATCCAACCCTTCTAGCACCTGAATGGCATCATCATTATAATTGTTAATATTGATTTCCTTTTTTGACACAAGGAACCTCCTATTCGTTCATCTTTACTATTCTACAGGTTTTCCAAGGATTTTGCAAAATTTTTCTTTCTCCGGTGTGACAATTTCAGAAGAGATTCTCTGCATTTCTTCTCCATTTCATGATATAATAGGAGTATGATTACAATAGTTTTATTAATCCTAGCCTATCTGCTGGGTTCGATTCCGTCTGGTCTCTGGATTGGACAAGTATTCTTTAAAATCAATCTGCGCGAGCATGGTTCTGGAAATACTGGAACGACCAATACTTTCCGTATTTTAGGTAAGAAAGCGGGTATGGCAACCTTTGTCATTGACTTTTTCAAAGGAACCCTAGCAACGCTTCTTCCGATTATGTTTCATCTGCAAGGCGTTTCTCCTCTCATCTTTGGACTTTTGGCTGTTATTGGCCATACCTTTCCAATCTTTGCAGGATTTAAGGGTGGCAAGGCTGTCGCAACTAGCGCTGGAGTGATTTTCGGATTTGCACCTGTCTTCTGTCTCTACCTTGCAGTTGTTTTCTTTGGAACCCTCTATCTTGGTAGTATGATTTCGCTATCTAGTGTCACAGCATCTATCGCAGCCGTTATCGGAGTTCTACTCTTTCCACTTTTTGGTTTTATCCTGAGCAATTATGATCCTCTATTCATTGCTATTATCCTAGCACTGGCTAGTTTGATTATCATTCGGCATAAGGATAATATCACACGTATCCAGAATAAGACTGAAAATTTGGTCCCTTGGGGATTAAACTTAACCCATCAAAATTCTAAAAAATAAACGCCAGTTTGAACAGAACTGACGTTTTTTGTATGCTTATTTTGATTTGATATAGTTGATACCATCTGCTTTTGGTGCGACTGCTTTTCCAAAGAAGGCTGCCAAGACAAGAATTGTCAAGACATAAGGTGCGATTTGAAGATAAACCGCAGGAACTCCTTGTAGGAATGGCAATTGAGAGCCGATAACAGCCAAGCTTTGTGAAAGCCCAAAGAAGAGACTAGATAGCATGGCTCCGATTGGATTCCATTTTCCAAAAATCATCGCAGCAAGAGCGATAAATCCAGGTCCAACAATAGTTGTCACTGAGAAGTTGACTGAGATGGATTGAGCATAAATTGCTCCGCCAATTCCACCTAGGAAACCTGAAATAATAACCCCTAAATATCTCATTTTGTAGACATTGATTCCCAAGGTATCAGCTGCTTGAGGGTGTTCACCGACAGAGCGGAGGCGAAGACCAAAGCGAGTCTTGAAGAGGATAAACCAAGCAAGGAATGAGAAGGCAATCGCGATATAACCTAGCAGACTTGTTGACTTGAAGAAGATATCACCGATAACTGGGATATTTGCCAAGACTGGGAAATCAAAGCGTCCAAAAGTCTGACTTAGGTTGTCGGTTTGTCCTTTGTTATAAAGGACTTTCACTAAGAAAACAGCCAAGGCTGGCGCCATCAAGTTCAATACCGTACCGCTGACAACATGGTCTGCACGAAAATGAACCGTCGCTGCTGCGTGGATGATAGAGAAGAGGCCTCCAACCAATCCTGCTACAAGCAAGGATAGCCATGGAGTTGCTGCTCCAAATTGTTCTGCAAATTCAAGGTTAAAGACAACTCCAGAAAAGGCACCCATAACCATAATTCCTTCAAGGCCGACGTTTACCACACCACCACGTTCAGAGAAAACACCACCGATACTTGTAAATATGAGGGGTGCTGAGTAAATCAGCATAGAAGACACCAAGAGGGTGAGCAAGGTTGTAATAGACATCTTTACTTACCTCCTTTAACTTGTTTTTTCGGTTTGACAAAGCGTTCGATAAGGTAATGAACACTGACAAAGAAGATAATAGAAGCTGTTACAATGCTGACAAGCTCAGACGGTACCTGCGCCGCATTCATACCTGGGGCTCCAACTTGGAGAACACCAAACAGGAAGGCTGCAAAGAGAATACCGATTGGTGAGTTGGCTGCAAGTAAACTAACCGCCATTCCGTTAAATCCAACAGCCAATGACGCCCCTTGAACATAGACGTTCTGGAAGGTTCCAAGCCCTTCTACAGCTCCACCAAGACCTGCCAAGGCACCTGAAATAATCATTGAGAGGATAATCGTTCTTTTTGCAGAAATACCAGCATATTCTGAAGCATGTGGATTGAGACCAACAGCACGGATTTCAAAACCAAGGGTTGTTTTCTTGAGCATGAACCAAATAACTGCAACGGCAATGATGGCAAAGAAAATACCAATATTCATCCGCGAATTACCAGTCAACTCAGACAACCAAGGTGTCTGGTAGGTTGCATTAGCCCCAACACGAATGGTCGAATCTGTACTTTGCATGAAGTCTTTAGGAAAGGCATGGATAAAGGCATTTCCTACATACAAGACAATGTAGTTCATCATGATGGTTACGATAACCTCTGACGTCCCTAGATAGGCTCTAAGAATACCCGGAATCGCTCCGACAATCCCACCCGCAATCAAAGCAATCACGATGGTTGCTAGAATCATCAAGGGACGTGGCATATCTGGATGCGACAAAGCAAACCAACCACTGAGAATCCAACCTGCCAAAGCCTGACCAGGAAGCCCGACGTTAAAGAAACCAGCTCGACTGGCAACGGCAAAACCAAGACCAATCAAGACCAGAGGCCCCATAGCACGGAAGATTTCTCCAATTCCACGCAGGCTACCAAAGGCTGTATAGAACAATTCTTCATAGCCCCAAATAGCATCATAACCGAAGATCCACATGACAATGGCTCCAAGTAAAATTCCTAGGAAGACAGAAATCAAGGGAACCGAAATTTGTTGTAATTTTTTAGACATCACTCTTCTCCTTTCCCAAGTTTCCACCAGCCATCAAGACACCAAGTTCTTGTTTATTAGTTGTTTCTGGTGATACAATACCTTGAATCTTACCATCATGGATAACGGCAATACGGTCTGAGACGTTTAAAATCTCATCCAATTCAAAGCTGACAACAAGGACAGCCTTCCCATTATCACGCTCTTCAATCAAGCGCTTGTGGATATATTCAATGGCACCGACATCCAAACCACGAGTTGGTTGGCTGACGATAAGGAGATCAGGATCTCGATCAATTTCACGAGCAATAATTGCTTTTTGTTGATTTCCTCCTGAAAGTGCAGCTGCAGGAACAAATTCATTTGCAGCACGAACATCAAACTCTTCCATTAGCTTTTTAGCATAAGAAGTAATATTTGAATAGTTCAAAATTCCATTTTTACTATGTGGTTCTTTATAGTAGGTTTGAAGGGCAATATTTTCAGAAATCATCATTTCCAAAATCAAACCATCACGGTGACGGTCTTCTGGAACGTGCCCAACACTCAACTCTGTAATCTGACGTGGGTGCAAGCCTACAATTGAATCTCCTTTTAGCTCAATGCTACCAGATTCAACCTTGCGAAGACCTGTAATGGCTTGAACCAGTTCAGACTGACCATTTCCATCAATTCCTGCAATACCAACAATCTCTCCAGCACGAACATCCAAGGACAGATTTTTAACAGCTGGAACACCTCGATTTTCATTGACCACCAAGTCTTTAATAGACAAGACCACTTCTTTGGGTTGAGAGGTTTGCTTCTCGGTTTTAAAGGAAACAGAACGTCCTACCATCATTTCTGCCAAATCAGCATTTGTAGCCCCTGCAATTTCAACGGTTTCAATTGATTTCCCACGACGGATAACTGTAACGCGGTCAGAAACTGCACGAATCTCATCCAACTTGTGGGTAATCAAGATAATTGATTTCCCTTCTTTGACAAGATTTTTCATAATAGCCATTAACTCATCAATTTCTGATGGAGTCAAGACAGCCGTTGGTTCGTCAAAGATAAGGATATCAGCTCCCCGATAAAGGGTTTTTAAAATTTCTACACGTTGTTGGGCTCCAACTGAGATATCAGCCACCTTAGCAGAAGGATCAACAGCTAAGCCGTAACGTTCAGAAAGAGCCTTGATTTCTTTGCTAGCTCCAGTGATATCTAGCACACCATTTTTAGTCAATTCACTACCTAAAATGATGTTTTCAGCCACTGTGAAGGCTTCTACCAACATAAAGTGCTGGTGAACCATTCCGATTCCCAAGCTAGCTGCTTTAGATGGTGAGTCGAGGTTGACAACTTGACCGTTGACCACAATTTCACCACTGGTTGGTTCAAGAAGCCCTGCTAACATGTTCATGAGCGTGGACTTACCAGCCCCATTTTCTCCTAAAAGTGCATGAATTTCACCTTTTCGTAGGTGCAGGTTGATTTTGTCGTTGGCAACAAATTCACCAAACACCTTGGTAATATCACGCATCTCAATGACATTTTCTTGTGCCATGTGCTCTTCCTTTCAGAGTCTTATTTTATTTCAATAAAACTTGCTAGTTTATCTAGTAGCAAGCTTTACTGAGACAAAATGACTTTGTCTCAACTCTTAAAAAAGCGGCCGAGGGCCGCTTCCTAAGAAATGACTTCCATCCATTATTTTTCAGGAACTTTTACGCTTCCATCAAGGATTTTAGCTTTAGCATCTTCGACAGCTTTTTTACCTTCTTCTGAAAGGTTTGTTACTGCCAAGTCAACCCCTTTATCTTTCAATGAGTAAACGATCACTTGACCGCCAGGGAATTCACCTTTTTCTGCTTTGTTAGCAATATCTTTTACAGTTGTACCAACTTGTTTCAAAGTAGATACAAGAACGAAGTTTGATTCTTTACCATCTTTAGAAGTGTACTTACCTTCTGCTACTTGGTCGCGGTCAACACCGATAACCCAAACTTTTTCACTTTCAGAACGGCTTTCGTTGAGTGATTTTGCTTCTGCAAAGACACCCGCACCTGTTCCACCTGCCGCTTGGTAAACAACGTCTGCACCAGCTGCATATTGTGCTGCTGCAATTGTTTTACCTTTAGCAGCATCACCAAATGAACCAGCGTAGTCAACTTGTACTTTGATAGATGGGTCTACTGACTCAACACCAGCTTTAAATCCAGCTGCAAAACGTGAGATAACTTCAGACTCAATACCACCTACAAAACCAACTTGTTTTGTTTTAGTTGTTTTAGCTGCTGCAACACCCGCAAGGTAAGCAGATTCATTATCAGCAAATGTTACGCTCACAACATTATTCTTTTGGTCTTTAATCACATCATCAATCAAGACATAGTTCAAGTCAGAGTGGTCTTTTGCTGCTTCTTCAACCGCATTGTGAAGGGCAAAACCAACACCAAAGATTAGGTTATAGCTTCCAGCCGCTTGTTGCAAGTTGTTAGCGTAGTCAGCTTCACTTGTTGATTGGAAGTAAGTGAAACCTTTATCTTTTGCAAGATTGTGTTCTTTACCCCAAGCCTGCAAACCTTCCCAAGCTGATTGGTTGAATGATTTGTCATCAACACCACCAGTATCAGTGACGATTGCTGCTTTTGTCTTCACATCAGAAGATGAATCTGCCTTACGAGAAGAGCGGTTACCACATGCAGCAAGTCCAACTGCTGCCACTGCAACTAGACCAAGGCCTAGCCATTGTTTCTTGTTCATTACTGAACCTCCTAAATAAGATGTGCAACGATGTTGCAAGTATGGATTGGTTGGCCACAAGGACCGTGCCACTCAGAGAGCGACTCAGACTAGTTTAAGTCTGTAAAAGAGTATGGAAGTAACTCCCCGACCGTCATCTCGACCGTCGATTTATCTTTTGCGACTAAAGTCACTTTTAGATCTTGTTCAAAAAATTCAGCCATCACTTGGCGACAAGCGCCACATGGCGAGATTGGTTTTTCAGTCTCTCCATAGACAATCAATTCTGAAAATTCTCTTTGGCCTTCAGAAACTGCTTTAAAAATCGCTGTACGTTCTCCACAGTTAGTCAAAGAATAACTAGCATTCTCAATATTGACACCTGTATAAGTGCTACCATCTTTCGCCACTAGAACAGCTCCGATAGGAAAGTGAGAATAGGGCACATAGGCTTTCTTGCTAGTTTCAATTGCTTGTTCAATCAACTCAGTAGTCGCCATCAGCCAATTCCCCTTTTAAAATGGCTACCCCAGCTGACGTTCCGATACGGGTCGCCCCAGCTTCCACAAAGGCAAGAGCATCTGCATAAGAACGAGCTCCGCCAGCAGCCTTGACTCCCATATCAGGTCCAACTGTTTCACGCATTAATCTAACATCTGCTATCGTAGCACCACCAGTTGAAAAGCCAGTTGAAGTTTTCACGAAGTCAGCTCCCGCTTTTTGGGCCAATTTGCAAGCCACAACTTTTTCTTGGTCTGTAAGAAGGCAAGCTTCAATAATGACTTTCACTAACTTGTCACCACTTGCTTCCACTACTGCGCGAATATCTGACTCAACCAAGGATAAATTACCTGATTTAAGAGCCCCAACATTGATCACCATATCAATCTCATCTGCACCATTCTGGATAACTTCTTTTGTTTCAAATGCTTTCACAGCTGAAGTTGTTGCTCCCAAAGGGAAACCTACTACTGTACAGACCTTGACATCTGTGTCTTCAAGCCCTTTTTTAGCATGTTCAACCCAGGTCGGATTAACGCAAACACTGGCAAAATCATACTCTCTAGCTTCAGACAACAAACAATCAATTTGATTTTCTGTCGCATCTTGTTTCAAAAGTGTATGATCGATATATTTATTTAATTTCATATTCGGATTCTCCTGCAGTTTATGAGATTATTTCTATAATTTCTCGTAAACTTTGCACGCTATCATTTATTTTAACATATTTTTGAAAATCTGTAACTAGCTGAGGAGAAATTTTTCCATTTGTGTATACTTTTGCAACAATTTCTCCCTTTTGAACGGAATCTCCAACTTTCTTTTCAAAAACAATCCCTGTTTCATAGTCTAAGGCATCAGACTTGACTGCACGGCCTGCCCCCAGTCTCATAGCATAAAGCCCAAATTCCGTAGCTGGAAGAGCTGAAATGACACCCGTTTCCTGAGCAGGGATTTCCACTACATGGGCTACATTTACAGGACGATAGAGGTCTTCCAAGTCTCCACCTTGGGCTCGGACCATTTCCTCAAACTTAGCCAGTGCCTTACCATTTTCAAGATGTTGGCGAACTTCTTCAACTGTTTTATTTACATTTGCCAAGCCAAGCATAATTTGAGCCAATTCACAGATGAAGTGGGTAATATCCTGACGGCCTTGCCCTTGTAAAATCTCCAATGCTTCAAGGATCTCCAGACGATTTCCAATCGCTCGTCCCAAGGGCTGACTCATATCCGTAATGACTGCTACCGTCTTTCGACCAACTGCCTTACCAAGCTCCACCATGGTTTGAGCCAATTCACGCGCCTCATCAACCGTCTTCATGAAGGCACCCTCACCGACAGTCACGTCTAGCAAAATAGCGTCCGCCCCTGCCGCAATTTTCTTGCTCATCACCGAACTCGCAATCAAAGGAATCGTGTCAACAGTTGCGGTCACATCACGTAGGGCGTAGAGAAGCTTATCCGCTTTGACAAGCTGGTCTGATTGCCCAATGACAGATACACCAATGTCCTGAACTTGATTAATGAAATCCTCTTGACTACGCTCTACTTGATAGCCCTTAATGGACTCCAATTTATCAATTGTCCCACCAGTATGGCCGAGACCACGACCACTCATTTTGGCTACAGGCACACCAAAGCTAGCAACAAGAGGAGCCAAAATCAAGGTTACCTTATCACCAACACCACCCGTAGAATGCTTGTCAACCTTAACCCCATCAATAGCTGATAAATCAAACTCTTGCCCTGTCTTGACCATCTTCATAGTTAGGTCAGAGATTTCTCGAGTCGTCATTCGTTTGAAATAGACAGCCATAGCAAAAGCAGACATCTGATAATCAGGGATAGTTCCTGACACATAGCCTTCAACCAGCCACTCAATTTCACTCGAAGTCAGTTCTTGACCATCTCGTTTCTTTTGGATTAAATCAACTGCTCTCATTCTTTCACACTTCTAAGGATATAGTATCCCTTATCTTTTTTTAAGATTTCGCAATTGCCAAACACCTCTTCCATCTTGGATTTAGCACTTGGGGCCCCTTGTTTTTTCTGGATAACGATTGTTAAATCTCCACCAGTTTCCAAGAAATCTTTACTTTTCTCAATGATTTCATGAACCACTTGCTTGCCCGCACGGATAGGAGGATTGGAAATGACATGGTCAAATTCCCCTTCAACTTGTTCATAGATGTTGGACTGGAAAATCGTCGCTTCTACTTTATTTCGTTCAGCATTTTGTCGCGCCAAATCCAAGGCACGATTATTGATATCGACCATGGTCGCCTGAACTCCATAAGCCTTAGCCAAGGACAAGCCCAGAGGCCCATAACCACAGCCTACATCAAGGACAGTCTCTCCTTGGTTGACCTCAAGACACTTGAGCAAAAGTTGACTGCCAAAGTCAATCATTTTCTTGCTAAAAACACCCGCATCTGTCAAAAAGGTCATTTTTTCTCCCAACAAGTCCACTCTCAACTCATGAATGTCGTGAGCAGCGTCAGGATTCTCTGCATAATACATTTTACTCATGAAACTATTTTACCATAATTTGACTTAAATTGTAAATCGTTTACAAATTGATAATAAAACGAAAAAAGACTGAAGAAAGCTAGTAGGTAAAACCTTTTCTTCAATCTCTTTCAACACTTATAGATAAATGATAAACCATTTAGAACCATAAATATCATAGTCAGGATAAAACAATAAATTTGTCATCTATAATCAGACGCATTTTCATTTACTATTGCTTAACCTTCAGATACTTAATTATCAACAGGATTCCCAATAAGATGTTTAGATAAAAGCCCAACTGATAAGTTTGTGTCAGAATTTCCAAACTTGTCCAAAGGCGTATCAAATCTTCTAGCGACATGCGGAAGAAATAACCCTCTGTAGCAATCCATAGAACTAAGAAGATATAACTACCAGCAGCAAGCCATTTCGTCCACCGTTTTTTTAGGAAGAAAGCAATCAAGAGCGAACAGATAAAGATAGCTGTTACAATAGCATGTTCCATCAAAAAAGTAAAACCGTAATAGATTTCCACAAAGCGTCTACCATTATCCGCATTGGCTCCTTTTAAAAAAGGTAGTGCAAAACTTAAAATAAAACAGAGTTCCAATATGTAACGTTTTAAGATTTTCATAGTACACCCCCTATAAGTTGTGAACTAAAAAGCCCCCTTTATAAGTTTATAAATCAGTAGAAACTATCTCCTACTTCATCAATAAATTGGTCAACCTCTATCTACTTCTATTATACGCTATTGGCTTACTATCATCAAGAAACCGCTTTATTTTTTTAGCTTTTTATGGTATGATAAACAAAATATCTAGGGGAAAACAAATGACCAACGAATTTTTACATTTTGAAAAAATCAGCCGCCAGAATTGGCAATCTTTACATCGGAAGACAACACCTCCTTTGACAGAAGAGGAATTAGAATCCATCAAGAGTTTTAATGACCAGATTAGCTTGCAGGATGTTACCGATGTCTATCTCCCCCTAGCCCATCTCATCCAGATTTACAAACGTACCAAGGATGATTTGGCCTTTTCAAAAGGAATTTTCCTTCAACGTGAAAGCAAATCCCAGCCTTTTATCATTGGAGTTTCTGGGAGTGTTGCCGTTGGAAAATCCACAACCAGTCGCCTACTTCAAATTCTACTGTCCCGTACGCTTACAGATGCTACTGTTGAGTTGGTAACAACTGATGGCTTTCTCTATCCCAACCAGATCTTGATTGAGCAAGGGATTCTAAATCGTAAGGGATTTCCTGAAAGCTATGATATGGAAGCTCTTCTCAACTTCTTGGACCGCATCAAAAATGGACAAGATGTAGATATTCCTGTCTATTCTCATGAAGTCTACGACATCGTTCCTGAGGAAAAGCAGAGCGTCAAAGCTGCTGATTTTGTCATTGTTGAGGGAATAAATGTCTTTCAAAATCCACAAAATGAGCGTCTCTACATTACTGACTTCTTTGACTTTTCCATCTATGTTGATGCTGCAGTCGATGACATCGAAAGTTGGTATCTAGACCGTTTTTTGAAAATGCTGAGCCTAGCCCAAAACGACCCTGATAGCTACTATTATCGTTTTACACAAATGCCGATTGGGGAAGTGGAAGCCTTTGCCCATCAGGTCTGGACCAGTATCAATCTCACAAATCTGCAAAATTATATTGAACCAACTAGAAATCGTGCGGAAGTGATTCTTCATAAAACAAAGAACCATGAAATCGATGAAATTTACTTAAAAAAATAATTTTCCCTTGTCAAAACGTAAGTTTTCAGATATAATAGTATAGTTAGTAAATATGGAGGTAAGAACATTGGCAAACATTAAATCAGCTATCAAACGCGCTGAATTGAACGTTAAACAAAACGAAAAGAACTCAGCTCAAAAATCAGCTATGCGTACTGCTATCAAAGCTTTCGAAGCAAACCCATCTGAAGAACTTTTCCGTGCTGCTAGCTCAGCTATCGATAAAGCAGAAACTAAAGGTTTGATTCACAAAAACAAAGCAAGCCGCGATAAAGCTCGTCTTTCAGCTAAACTTGCTAAATAAGAAACAGTCCATGAGGCTGTTTTTTTGTCCCCAAATAGGAAAAGGTAGAAAATGAAAATCGCAATCATCGGATATTCTGGTGCTGGTAAGTCAACTCTAGCTGAAAAGTTATCTCTCTACTACTCAATCCCAAAACTTCACATGGACACACTCCAATTTCAACCCGGTTGGCAAGACAGTGACCAAGAATGGATGTTGACCGAGATGAAAAGCTTTCTCACCAAGCATGAAGCTTGGATCACTGATGGGAATTATTCTTGGTGCTATTACGAAGAAAGAATGCAGGAAGCTGACCAAATCATCTTTCTTAATTTTTCGCCATTGACCTGTCTCTTTCGAGCCTTTAAACGTTATCTCACATACCGAGGCAAGGTCAGAGAAAGTATGGCAGCTGGTTGTCAAGAACAATTTAATTGGGAGTTTATTCGATGGATTCTTTGGGACGGACGGAGCAAATCCGCTAAGGAACGCTACAAGTGGGTTCAAGAAACCTATCCATATAAAGTGGTCATCCTCAGATCACAAAAAGAGATAGATCAATTTCTGGATAAGAAAAGGAAGTCCTCCAATTCATAAAGAAGGGCTTCCTTTTTGGCTATAATTATTTTGCAATCAAGGTTTCTAATCCAACCTTCATCATATCGGTGAAGGTATTTTGGCGTTCTTCTGCAGTTGTATCTTCATCTGGATTAACCAAGCTATCAGAGATTGTCATGATAGCTAGCGCGTCAACATGGTGTTGGGCTGCCAGATAGTAAAGGGCTGCTGCTTCCATTTCCACAGCCTTGACTCCCCATTTACCAAGTTCGATGTTCTTTTCAAAGTAGTTTGAATAAAAGACATCAGAAGACAAAACGTTCCCAACGTGGGTTGTCATACCAAGTCCTTTGGCGATATGGTAGGCCTTATCTAGCAAATCAAAGCTAGCGATTTGTGGGAAATCGTACTGTGGCCAGTCATTACGGACAATGTTTGAGTTGGTTGCAGTTGCCTGCGCCAAAACTAATTCACGAACGTGGACATCTTCATTCAATGAACCTGCTGTTCCCACACGGATCAATTTTTTCACACCGTAGTCAACAATCAACTCACGCGCATAAATCGAAATCGATGGCATCCCCATCCCAGTTCCCATGACAGATACACGGTGGCCCTTGTAAGTACCAGTGTAACCAAACATGTTACGCACTTCGTTAAAACAAACAGCATCTTCAAGGAAATTCTCCGCAATAAATTTCGCACGAAGAGGATCCCCAGGAAGAAGAATTTTATCAGCAATTTCACCCTGCTGAGCAGCAATATGGATAGACATAATATAAGATACCAAACCCGTCAAAAAGCATAGGGAAAATAGGAGTTGGGTGCAGTGAGCGATGCTCGCTAGACCAACTATCTTTTTCCCACTGCTTTTAGGGTGGGTTCAATTCCTTTCTTTCTTAATTTTGATGATATTGAGAAGATTAGCCCGGATTCAATTCAAGCCAGAACTTCCCTTGCTTTCTGATTTTTAGAAAAGTTTTCAGCTCGTGTTCAAATCAGAACATCTCGCTCTACCTTTCTTTTTTTATTTTTATAGCTAGGAAAAATCGGATTCAATCAAGATTCCAATAGGCCTACTACATTTTTATTTAAAACAATTATTAATAAATTGATAGTATTTTTTAATCTTTTAAGTTAAATCCTTAACTAGAAGAAACGGGCATTTCCTACCTAATTACTTTATTCTTTGACTTCTGACACAGTATGCTAGCCCAAGGAAAGCGGTCTAACATTTTTGCAAATTCATAGGCTAAAACAGCTGTTACTAAGAGATACGGAAGAGAATCTATACCTAGCCCAGTGAAACCTATAACTAATCCGGTTGCAGAAATGGGCGCCCTCAAGGTCACAGATAAAAAGCAAACAGAACCCAAAAGTAAAACGGTTGGCTGACTGTCCAAACCTAGAATCATGCCCAAGAGAGCAGCTCCAGCCATCCCCAAGGCAAAAGATGGCGTAAGGGTACCACCATAGGCCCCTGCCCACAAAATAATAAGAACGACCACTGCTTTTAGGAAAAACATGAGAAGCACTGTTTGGCCACTGCTACCATTTAAAATCTCCTGAGCCATCATACGTCCATTTCCAAGTAGATGTGGAAAATAACTTGCCAACCCAGCAAGAAAAAGAAAAGCTGTAGGCAATGTGAGAAGTACTCGTTTATCTTTTATCCTGTTTGAAGACACTTCTTTACTCAAGCGACCAAAAAGCCAAGCTAGTGGAGTTAAGAAAAGAAGTAATAAGGGAATAATCCACATTTCCTTTAATGACCATGCAATGACTGGAATCTGGTAGAGAGCCTGATCTGAAATAACCCAGCCTGCTATATAGGTTGACGCATAGGTAGTCAAACCGACTAAGACAAATCGTTTAATAGATAGAGCAATTCCTAGGGTTTCAAAAACAAAGAAGACACTTGTTAATGGAACCTGATAGACAGCCGCTAAACCAGCACCAGCACCACAAGCAAGGAGAAAGATGCGATCCTTCATAGAGAGAAAACATTTTTTTCCAATTAGTCCTGCAAATAGAGTTCCAATCTCTCGTGGTGCAGCTTCTTTGCCAATAGGGGCTCCCCCTCCAACTGCAATGATCTGCCAAATTGAATGAAATAGCTGTTTTAGAAAATGAAGCTTGTATTGTGAAGTCTCATCCTTCATCTGAGCTTTGATGGAATAAATCTTCGACCCTTTTTGCAAGAAATACCAGACCAAGGATGAAGCAATACCCACGATTATTAAACTTAGTCCTATCCGTAACGAGGAAACTCCAGCTGTCAAAAATCCACTATGATTCTCTGACTGACCAAAAGCTAGCTCCTCCACCATCTCTAAAAGATAATGGAGAACTATACCAGATAAACCCGAAACTATTCCTTGTAGAATTACTGCTAGGAATAATCTAAAATTATAAGGGATTTTTCGAAAAATACTCCTCAATTCTATTAACATGATTACAATTCTGCAAGAATCGCTTTAAGCAAGCCTTTGAAGTCGCCTTTAACACGTTCAGTCACTTCTACAACTTCTTCGTGGTTGAGTTCTTCTTGGAAACCAGCTGCAAAGTTAGTGATACATGAAATTCCCAGAACTTTCAAGCCTGAGTGGGCTGCCACGATAACTTCAGGAACAGTCGACATACCAACTGCATCTGCTCCCAGCGTCTTATAAGCACGGATTTCTGCTGGTGTTTCATAAGTTGGACCAGTAACACCGATATAGACACCTTCATCAAGCTTGATATCAAGTTTTTTAGCCACTTCATGGGCAGTAGCACGGTATTCTGGTGTGTAGGCCTTAGACATATCTGGGAAACGAGGACCAAAGTCATCCAAATTTTCACCCATCAATGGGTTTTGACCTGTCATGTTGATATGGTCTGAGATAGCCATCAAAGTACCAGGCCCATATCCAATACCACCAGCAGCATTGGTTACAATGACACCTTCACATCCGAGAACTTTCATCACACGTACTGGGAAAGTCACCACTTCCAGAGGATTTCCTTCGTAGAAATGGAAACGACCTTGAAGAGCCAAGACCTTGCGACCTGCAAGTTCTCCATATACCAATTTACCAGCGTGACCTACTACTGTCGAACGGCCCCAGTTTGGAATATCTGCATAGTCTACTACAACAGGATTTTCGATTTCTTCTGCCAGTTCTCCCAGTCCTGATCCAAGGATTAGACCGAACTCAGGCGTTTGGATTCCCTTGTCCTTCAGGAAAGCAGCTGTTTCATTGATTTTATCTAAAAATGTCATTGTGTGTCTCCTTTATTAGTTTTTAGCATTTGACCGATTTTGTCAAAGGTTTTTGCATTGCGAATGGTAATATTGCGATAGAAAGCCATCTTGAGCAAGTACTTGTGATAGGCAGTCTTAGAGTAAGATTCTTCAGAGAATTTACCCCAGAAAATCCCAAGTTTACCAAAATAAAGAACTTCATCTTCCAGTTTCAAACTGCCTACTTTCTCTATGACTTGGTCCACATCCAAACCCTCCGTGTAGAAGAGGACATCTTTTCGTGCCAAGTCTTCGTTCCACCAAGCTGGTAGATTCTCCACTTCTGCTTCATAGTCTTCTTGACTCAGTAAAGAAAAGCTCTGAATAAATGGATAATAGACTTCAAAGAAAGCCTCTAACTTTTCAATCAATTGGGATTTTGAGTCTGTCGAAGTAAAGAAAACATTGCCACTGTTGATGTAGGTCTCAACCTTTTCCAGTCCCAACTCTGTCAATTCTTGACAAAGCTCCGCCATGACGACCTTATTCTTACCACCAACATTGATGCCTCTAACCAGTAAAGCATAACGCGTCATCTTATACCAATTTATCTAAGAAACTTTCACCAATCATGGCAGTTTCAACACCAAAGTTATCCGCAACTGTTGCTGAGATATCTGCAAAATGTCCGACAGGAATGAGACCATTTCCTTTAAAGGAAGGGCTATAGGCCAACAATGGAATGTATTCACGAGTGTGGTCTGTTCCTGCATAGGTTGGGTCATTTCCATGGTCCGCAGTAATCAAGAGAAGATCATTCTCTCTCATGGCTGCGATAATTTCAGGCAAGCGTTCATCAAACTCATGCAAACAATCACGGTAACCGTGAGCATTACGACGGTGGCCGTAAAGGGCATCAAAGTCCACCAAGTTTGTGAATGAGAATCCTTTTTCAAACTCAGCAAGTCCCATAGTCTTCAAGAGTGTATCAATTCCATGGCTGTTTGACTTGTTGTGTCCCATGTCATGATTGATTCCTGCACCATTAAAGATATCATTGATTTTACCAACAGCGTACGTATCGATACCTGCTTCATTGAGTTTATCTAAAACAGTTGGTGCAAATGGAGAAACGGCCAAGTCACGACGGTTTGCCGTACGAGTGAAGTTACCTGGTTCACCGACATATGGACGGGCAATGATACGACCAAGAAGGGCAGGACGCTCAAGCGTAATCGAACGAGCGTATTCACAGATACGGTACAATTCGTCCAAAGGAATAATATCTTCGTGGGCAGCAATCTGCAATACTGGGTCTGCTGAAGTATAGATAATCAACTCTCCAGTTTCCATCTGACGTGGTCCGAAATCATCGATAACAGCTGTTCCTGAGTAAGGTTTATTAGCTTCACGAATAACCTTGCGTCCTGAGAATTCTTCAATTTTTGTCAAGATTTCTTCTGGGAATCCGTTCCAGAAAGTATCGAAAGGCTCCGTAATGTTGAGTCCCATAATTTCCCAGTGTCCAGTCATAGTATCCTTACCAAGGGATACTTCTTCCAATTTTGTTGCATAACCTGTTGGATTGCTTTCAGCTGGTACAGTCTTAAGAGGGGTTGCACGAGGAATATTTCCAAGACCAATTTTAGCCATGTTTGGGACATTCAAACCAACTGTTTTTGAAATGTGTCCCAGTGTGTCAGAAGCTCCATCTGGAACACCTGCATTGACAAAGTTATTAGCATCTGGTGCAGCACCGATTCCTACAGAATCTAGTACCACCAAGTGAATACGATTAAATTTTGGCATAGTATGTCTCCTTATTACTTAGATTAGTTTGCTTTTGTTGAAGTTAAAATCTGAACTCCATCTCGTCCAGCTACGATGACCTTATCCACCATTTGGTTGAATAAGCCATGCTCCACGACGCCAACGACATGGTCCAATTCTGGTCCGAAAGTAATTGGATCTTCAATGACATCCAAGGCAAGGTCAATGATAAAATTCTGCATATCGGTCACAAAACGTTGGCCGTCTTTTTCACGGAAACTTGGTTTGTAGCCAGCTCGCTCAAAACGACGAAAGACCTGTTCTGCGCCATACTGAACCACTTCTACTGGCAATTTAAAAGCACCCAGTTTCTCGACTAGCTTGCTTTCATCCACTACCCAAATATATTCTTTTGAGGGCGTTGCGACAACCTTCTCCATGAGAAGGGCACCACCACCGCCTTTGATTCCATTAAACTGACTATCCACTTCATCCGCCCCGTCGACTGTCACATCGACAAAGTCTACTTGGTCAATAGACTTGAGTGGGATATTAAGCCCTTCAGCCTGTTTACTAGTCACACTGGAAGTCGTTACAGCTGTAATCTGCAATCCTTCTTCCTTAATCCGACGACCGATTTCTTCGACAAAATAATAGGCAGTAGACCCCGTTCCAAGTCCGACTACCATGCCATCCTTGACAAACTCAGCAGCCTTGATACCTGCCATTTTCTTCAGATTTTCCACTCAAACACCTCCATTAAAGAGCTATTTCTATTATAACATGTATCCGTTTTTATTTCATGGATACACTGGAAAAACCCGAACATTTTTATTTTTATGTCCACCTTGTTTTGGTAGTTAGAATCTTAGTTATGAGAACTTGTAGATAAAAACAGGTCCTAACCAAAAGCAGCAACAGTTGATTTTTTATCATAAAGATGATTAAATAGTTAAGTACAGAAAAGGAGAAATAAGATGAACCCATTAGATTTGTTTAATCAAGCAAAAGAGTTAATCGAAACAAAAGATTTCGAAGCTGCAAAAACATTTGTTGCAGAAAATCAAGACCAACTTGGAGAATACTTCTCTCAAGCTCAGCAGTTGATTTCTGGTTCTGAAGGTCTAGATGGCCTCGTTGGAAAGATTAAAGGATTTTTCTAAAAGATATAAAGGCGCCTAAAACGATCAGGTGCCTTTTTGAGATATTTTTTTCATTATTTTGGGAAGATGACTGCTGATTTCCGTCGGCAAGACCACATAGTGTTCTTGAGCTAGTTCTTGGGCTATGGCTGAATGAAGATGGGTTGCTACTGCCACACGTTCGTAGAGACTGGCCTGTCGAAATTGGCCTGCAAATCCTGCAATCATTCCAGCCAGTGTATCACCCATACCACCAGTCGCCTGATAGGGACCGCCAACCTGTAACTGGTAACAATCAGACTGGCCAGCTTGCCAAATACGAGTAGCTGGACCTTTCTCCACCAAAATTGTTCCTTGAGGGAAAGAAGTCAAGGCACTAGCTGTTGTATCTTCGTTTTGCTTTTTAATCGTAATTCCAGACAGCTTTTCCCATTCTTTTTGGTGAGGAGTTAAGATAAGCTGGTTAGATGGAAACGACAAACTTGTCCTAGCAAGGATGGTTAAGGCCCCTCCATCTACAATCAAAATCTGATTCTTTTTTAAGCTAGCAAAGGCCTGTTGTACTAGATTTTCTCCATAAGTATCGTCTCGTAAACCAGGCCCCAGCAAGACAACTTCTGCCTTCTCCAATTGCTCTTTTAACAATTGCTGGTCTTGAAGAGAAAAGGCCATAGCCTCAGGTAAATGACTGTGCAAAGCTGGGATATTTTCTCTATCTGTTCCAACGGTCACCAAACCAGCTCCACTTTTAACAGCTGCCAGAGCAGCCATGATGATAGCACCACCATAAGGATAAGTCCCACCAAGCAACAGCAGACGGCCATAGTCTCCTTTATGACTGGTACGAGATCGTTCAATAATGACTCTTTCTAATAATGCTTGCTCAATCACTTTCATTGTTTTTTCCTCTCGCATTTATTATACAACAAAAAGGAGGCACATACCTCCTTTTATAAACTTATTTCTAAAATTTAATATTCATTTCTGCCATTTTAGATATAGCTATAAAAAATACACTTTCCTCAGAAAATTTTTCTCTTATTTTCTATCCAATGTCCGGAGTGCTGCCTGATAAGTTTGCTCCATCAGCATGGTAATGGTCATAGGACCTACACCTCCAGGAACTGGCGTAATGTGGCTAGCAAGTGGTGCAACTGCCTCATAATCAACATCCCCACAGAGCTTACCATTTTCATCACGATTCATCCCAACGTCAATGACTACCGCACCTGGTTTGACAAAGTCAACAGTCACAAACTTGGCGCGGCCGATTGCAACAACCAGAATATCTGCTTTAGCAGCCACCTTGGCAAGATTATGAGTCCGTGAGTGGGTCAAAGTCACTGTAGCATTCTTTGCCAAAAGAAGCTGGGCCATAGGTTTTCCAACGATATTGGAACGACCGATGACGACCGCATTTTTACCTTCCAAGTCAATCCCATATTCATGAAACATTTCCATAATTCCTGCAGGTGTAGAGGGAATCATGACTGGATGACCAGACCAAAGACGCCCCATGTTTAGAGGATGGAAACCATCCACATCCTTTTCTGGGTCAATAGCCAACAAAACTGCCTCTTCATCAATATGTTTTGGTAATGGTAACTGGACCAAAATCCCATGCCAAGCTGAATCTTGATTGTATTTGGCAATCAAGTCTAACAAATCCTCTTGGGTAATGGTATCTGGAACTCGCACAACTTCACTACGGAATCCGGCCGCAAGGGCTGACCTCTCCTTGTTACGAACGTAGACTTGGCTGGCAGGATTGTCCCCAACCAGAATCACTACCAAACCAGGTACTAGCCCCGTTTCTTCCTTTAATCTTTCAGTCTTTTCAGCCAGCTGTCCTTGTAACTTAGCTGCTAGAGCCTTCCCATCAATAATCTGTGTCATATCACTTCTCTTTTCTTTCAAATATCTTCCATTATACCAAAAACTGCTAATCCCCTCTAACACTTCTTTCCTAGGCTATCTTATAGTTTCAAACTATAAGAAAAAGCTCGGTTCGAGCTTTTCATTAATCTATATTTTATATGTAAAGTTGGCTACAAATAGCTAAACAAAGCTAACTTATAAAACCTTACTCAAGAAGTCTTTAGTCCGTTGTTCTTGGGTTTGTTCAAAAATCTGTTCAGGTGTTCCATCTTCAACAACCACGCCGTCTGCCATAAAGATGACACGATCTGCCACCTCACGAGCAAATCCCATTTCATGTGTTACGATAACCATGGTCATTCCTGACTTGGCTAAGTCTTGCATAACAGCCAACACCTCACCTACCATTTCAGGGTCCAGGGCTGAAGTTGGCTCGTCAAAGAGCAAAACATCAGGTTTCATAGCTAAACCACGCGCGATGGCAATCCGCTGTTGCTGACCACCTGACAAACTCTGTGGATAAGCAGTTGCCTTATCTGGTAAACCAACTTTTTCCAAAAGTTCCTGAGCTCTCTTCTCTGCAACTTCCTTACTTTCACCTTTGGTCTTGATAGGAGACAAGGTGATATTTTCCATCACAGTCATATTAGGAAAGAGATTAAATTGTTGGAAAACCATGCCCATCTTCTCACGCATAGCAAACAGGTCATTCTTCTTGTCCGTAATATCAACTCCCTCAAAGATAACCTTCCCCTTGGTCGCTTCTTCCAACAAATTCATAGAGCGAAGCAAGGTAGATTTCCCGCTCCCTGAAGGACCGATGATGACGACAACCTCTCCTCTTTTAATCTCGAGGTTGATACCCTTCAATACTTCATTCTTTCCAAAGGATTTATGTAAATTTTCAATTTTTATCAAGGTTTCTGTCATTATTTCTTATCTCCTTATCCCATACGTTTTTCAAAAGCTTTCAAGGCTACTGTCAAAATAGAAGTCATAATCAAGTAGTAAAAGGCTGCAAATAAAAGTGGTGTTAAAGGTAGATAGGTTGTTGTAGAAACTGTTGTAGCTCCATTCCACAACTCCATAACACCAATAGCTGATAAGAGGGAACTATCCTTGATAATAGTGATAAATTCGTTCCCCAATGCTGGTAAGATATTTTTGATTGCTTGTGGCAAAATCACATAGCGCATAGCGTTTTTAGGACGAATCCCTAAAGAATAGGCCGCCTCTAACTGACCTTTTGGAACCGCATTAATCCCAGCACGAACAGTCTCAGAAACATAGGCACCACTGTTCATAGAGATAATCAAAATCCCTGGAATCAGACGAGAAAGATCAACACCTAAAATTCCAACCTGAATAGTCGGAGCATTGATATGCATTAGAGCAAAAGCAATCATAATCTGAACCATCATCGGTGTCCCGCGGAAAATCCAAACGTACAAGTTGGCGAGCCAGACAAGCGGTTTAAACTTTGAACGTTGCCCAAAAGCCAAGACAACACCCAGAATGGTTCCTAAAAAGACCACACAGATAGAAACGAGAACCGTCACGACAGCCCCGTAGTTAAAATAAGGTAAATACTTTGGTAAAAAAGAAAAATTCATAGTCACACTGCTTTCTAAAATAGAATACCGTATGATTATAACATAAATTGAATTAAAATTCAAATCTTTTGTCTAATTTATTCAAAAAAACTTTAAGCTTGTAGAATTAGCGAGAAATCTTAGTTTTTTCTAGGCAAGTTGGCCTCCTTTATGGTAAAATAGTAACGATAAGAAATGAAGGAGAATCAAAATGGAATCACATTTGGTTAGAATCATCAACCGCCTTGAAGCAATGGCAAAAGACGGCGGAAATTTAAAACGTAATTTTGAACGCGAAGGAGTTGTTGTTGCAGAAGTTGCATACAGCTATGATGAAGAAAACGGCTCAATCTTTACCCTTCGTGATGTAGAAGCTCGCGAAACTTATACGTTTGACAGCATTGACTTGATTGCAATGGAGATTTACGAACTCCTTTACTAATACAAAACAAGCTGGGATTACACCCTGCATGTCTAACCAAAATCCTTTTTGTCTCACAAATAGGATTTTTTTATAGTCCAAATCCACGAAGATTTTCATTGTAACAACTTCTCAAAGCTGCAATCTTTTTACTTGCTTTACACCCCAATCCTGTTATAATGAGAGTATAGAAATTTGACTATTTTTGACCTTTGGACAGGTCAAGCTAAAGAAAGAAATGAGGTAGATGTATGCTTTGTCAAAACTGTAAAATCAATGACTCAACGATTCATCTTTATACCAATCTCAATGGAAAGCAAAAACAAATTGACCTCTGTCAAAACTGTTATAAGATTATCAAGACAGATCCTAACAATAACCTCTTTAAAGGTATGACGGATCTGAATAATCGTGACTTTGATCCCTTTGGTGATTTCTTCAATGACCTAAACAATTTTAGACCTTCTAGCAATACTCCTCCGACTCCTCCAACCCAATCAGGTGGAGGTTACGGTGGAAACGGCGGTTATGGTTCCCAAAATCGTGGATCTGCTCAAACTCCTCCACCAAGCCAAGAAAAAGGCCTGCTGGAAGAATTTGGTATCAACGTAACTGAAATTGCCCGTCGTGGAGATATTGACCCCGTTATTGGGCGCGACGATGAGATTATCCGTGTCATCGAAATTCTCAATCGTAGAACCAAGAATAATCCTGTTCTTATCGGTGAACCAGGTGTCGGAAAAACTGCCGTTGTCGAAGGTCTAGCTCAGAAAATCGTTGATGGCGATGTTCCACATAAACTCCAAGGCAAACAAGTTATCCGTCTGGATGTGGTTAGCCTAGTTCAAGGAACGGGTATCCGTGGACAATTTGAAGAACGCATGCAAAAACTCATGGAAGAAATTCGCAAACGTGAGGATATCATCCTCTTTATCGATGAAATCCATGAAATTGTTGGTGCAGGTTCTGCGGGCGATGGTAATATGGATGCAGGAAATATCCTCAAGCCAGCCCTTGCTCGTGGGGAACTGCAACTGGTCGGTGCCACTACCCTCAATGAATACCGTATCATTGAAAAGGATGCTGCCCTAGAGCGTCGTATGCAGCCTGTCAAAGTCGATGAACCAACAGTGGAAGAAACAGTCACTATCCTCAAAGGCATTCAAAAGAAATACGAAGACTACCACCACGTTCAGTATACCGATGCTGCAATTGAAGCAGCTGCAACTCTGTCCAATCGCTACATCCAAGATCGCTTCTTACCTGACAAGGCCATTGACCTCTTAGATGAAGCGGGTTCTAAGATGAACTTGACCTTAAATTTTGTGGATCCTAAAGTTATCGATCAGCGCTTGATTGAGGCTGAAAATCTAAAATCTCAAGCTACACGAGAGGAAGATTTTGAGAAGGCTGCCTACTTCCGCGACCAGATTGCCAAGTATAAAGAAATGCAAAAGAAAAAGGTCACAGACCAAGATACTCCTATCATCAGTGAAAAAACCATTGAGCATATTATCGAGCAGAAAACCAATATCCCTGTTGGTGATTTGAAAGAGAAAGAACAATCTCAACTCATCCATCTAGCCGAAGATCTCAAGTCGCATGTTATTGGACAGGATGATGCAGTCGATAAGATTGCCAAGGCTATTCGCCGGAATCGTGTCGGTCTCGGTACGCCAAACCGTCCAATTGGAAGCTTTCTCTTTGTCGGACCAACTGGTGTTGGTAAAACAGAACTTTCCAAACAACTAGCTATCGAACTCTTTGGTTCTGCTGACAGCATGATTCGCTTTGACATGAGTGAATACATGGAAAAACACAGCGTGGCTAAGTTGGTCGGCGCCCCTCCAGGTTATGTTGGCTACGATGAGGCTGGGCAATTAACTGAAAAAGTTCGTCGCAATCCATATTCCCTCATCCTTCTCGATGAAGTCGAAAAAGCTCACCCAGATGTTATGCATATGTTCCTCCAGGTCTTGGACGATGGTCGTTTGACAGATGGGCAAGGACGTACCGTTAGCTTCAAGGACGCCATCATCATCATGACTTCAAATGCTGGGACTGGTAAAGCCGAAGCCAGCGTTGGATTTGGTGCTGCTAGAGAAGGACGTACCAACTCTGTTCTCGGTGAACTCGGTAACTTCTTTAGCCCAGAGTTTATGAACCGTTTTGATGGTATTATAGAATTTAAGGCTCTCAGCAAGGACAATCTCCTTCAGATTGTCGAGCTTATGCTAGCAGACGTTAACAAGCGCCTTTCTAGCAACAACATTCATTTAGTTGTAACTGAAAAGGTCAAGGAAAAATTGGTTGACCTCGGCTATGATCCAAAAATGGGAGCACGCCCACTTCGTCGTACTATTCAAGACTATATTGAGGACGCAATCACTGACTACTACCTTGAAAATCCAAGTGAAAAAGACCTAAAGGCAGTTATGACCAGCAAGGGCAACATTCAAATCAAATCTGCCAAAAAAGCTGAAGTAAAGACTTCTGAAAAAGAAGTATAAATCCTATAGAAAAGGAGTAGAAAATGAAAATTTTCTGCTCCTTTTTATTAAAATAACTATAAATTCTTGACAGCTCGGCCTTTGTCCATTAAGATAATAATAAAGATAATAGATAATGAGGAAAATGCAATGGCAAACCCAACTTTCGGAGAAAAAAAAGCGAATACAGACTATGTTGCTCGTTATGGCGTATATGCTGTTATCCCTGATACTGAACAAAAACAAATTGTTCTTGTTCAAGCTCCCAATGGCGCTTGGTTCTTACCAGGTGGCGAAATTGAAGCAGGTGAAAATCATCAAGAAGCCCTAAAACGTGAATTGATTGAAGAGCTTGGCTTCACAGCTGAAATTGGTGCCTATTACGGACAAGCTGATGAATATTTCTACTCTCGTCACCGTGACACCTACTACTACAATCCTGCCTACCTCTATGAAGCAACTTCTTTCAAAGAAGTGCAAAAGCCACTAGAAGACTTTAATCATATTGCCTGGTTCCCTATTGACAAGGCTATTGAAAATCTCAAACGTGGTAGCCATAAATGGGCTATTGAAACTTGGAAAAAACAGCATAAGATTAACTAAATCAAGCTACTTTATTTAAAAAGTGCTATAATAGAATTAGAAAATCGGAGGAAATGTTATGAAGCTAATCAATACGACAAACTCACACTCGCAACTTGTTAAAAGCCAGCTAGAAAGTACAGATGCAACCCTTGTTGAGGTTTATTCTGCAGGTAATACAGATGTTATTTTTACCCAAGCTCCGCTTCACTATGAAATCCTCATCTCAAACAAACACCGCGCTATCCGCGAACCTGAAATCGAAGCTATTCAAGAATTTTTCTTAAAACGTAAAATTGATAAGGACTCTATTGATGAGGCTAATATCAAAACCCTCTATTCAGAAAAATTAATTGGAATTTCAATTCCGACCAAATAAAATCTTGGAGAGATTAAAAAGCTTTTTGGACCTTATAGTACAAAACGAGGTTCTAATTTGCTTTTTGGATCATCTCCAATTTTTTATCTTGAAATCTTATCATACAAGATTTTATAGATAATTAAGGAGACAAACATGGGAGACATCATATATAGAGAGGCAAGAATTGAAGAAAGCGAAAAAATTGGAAAATTATTAGCCAATTCCTTTCTTGACTATCCCTTTTTAACGATTATAACTGATGATTTGAAGAAACCTGACTCCTATCCTGCTTTTGTAGAAACGTTGCAAATTCTGCTTACTAGAGTCTATATTAAGAAGGGAAACTGTTTAATTGCGGAACAGGATGGAGACTTACTTGCAGTCGCCCTTTTGCAACAAAAAGATTTCTGTATACTATCCTATCTACGAAATGGAGGAACAAACATTTTTCGCTACATTCGACCACAAAATCTTTTTAAATACTTTGACTTTGTAAAACGTTCCAAAAAGCACTTAGAACAATCAGGAGAGTTTGATTGGTATTTGATGGCTTTAGCTGTCGATATAGAAAGTAAGGGACAGGGAATTGGCAGTACTTTTCTGACACAAGGGATTGAACCTTATGTCAAATCAAAAGGCTGTAAACACTTGGGTTTCATTACCAGCACAGCAAGAAATGCCTCATTCTACGAAAAAAACGATTATGTCCTACTAGACTTTATGGAGATAGAATACGGTTCAAGATCAATTGGTAACTGGGCATTTTTAAAAACAATGAATAAATAAAAAAGATTTGTTTCTGTGAGAAGCAGAACCAAATCTTTTTTATTATGTTAGAAACGAATCGTCTCACGTGTTTTTTCATATGAAGTGACAAAACGGTTGGTTACACCTGGTTCTGCAACTTCCAAAGCTTGCGAAATCTTATCAAATGAAGCATGGTAATCAAATTCTTTTTCAAAAATTTCTAATGATTCATTAAAGGCTTCTTGAATTCGTTCATCAAATGAGCGGTAACGGTTCGAATACTGTAGCAATTGTTCTGTCAATGTTGCATATTGAACAATATTATAGGTTTCTTCTTCAAGTGCGTCCATATCATTTGTTGTAATTTCGAGCATCCGGTTCACAGCTTCGATATTGACCCGAGCTTCTTCTAGTTCAGCCATCAACTCTTCAGTATGGTTACTTGCTGTAAAGAACAACTGTAAGAAATTCTGAGGAATACCTGGAAGATTGCGTTTTTCCATATATCTCTTAATTGTGTGAAGACGATTAACATAAACATTTGCCTTCTGGCGAGCATTGATATCATCTTTTTCAATCTGAGCAAGACGTTGACTAACCGCAACTTGTTCATCTTCAATTTCCTTCAAAGTCGCTTGTAAGTTTTCCAAACGATCTTCAAGCAATGAATAAGGTTCAGAATGTTCCTCTTGTTCAGAAGTTAGTTCCAATACAGATTCTTCTAAAGATTCTAACTCAGCTTGTAATCTATGAACATGACTAACATCCGTTTCAGATAGTAGGTAATTGTTACTCAATCGTTGAATATCTTCCACTAAAACAGCATTACTATCTTTCATGTGTTTCAAATATGTAGGAAGGGTTGCAACTAAGCCTTCAACTACTTTTTGAGCGGCGATTTCTCGTGTAAAGATATCATAGAGTGCATTGATTTCTTCTTGAACTTGAGTATTTTCATACTCAGCATTATCCAACTCTAATTGTGCAATATTTTCGTGGTTTTTCTTCAAAGCTTCATAAAGCAATTGGAAGCGAGATTCAATATCCGTTTCAGCAAAATGATAGTTAGCGTCTAAAAGCTTACGGTAACCGTCTTCCAAATCTTCCAATTGATCAGGTAGCTCTTTAGATAATGTTTTTACAATCTCTGGCAGGCGGTCAACAATGTGACTCAAAGCCAAGATATGATTTTCAGCATTATCCAAAATTACAGCAGCTTCTACTGGGTCACCTGAAGTATTTAAAGTAACAAACTGAGAAAACTCTGATTGGATATTTTCCAATTGTTTTTCGATTTCAGATAAACCTTGACCATATTCTTCAGAATGATCAGCAACTCGGTGTTGCAACTCTTCAAACAAGTCCAAGGTATGAAGAACACGTCCACTATTTTTAGACTCTTGTTTCTCCAAATCTGCCAAGGCGTTGCGAATTGCCGCAATATCTTCTTCAATCAAGGTAATTTGACTCTCGATTTGGTCAATTTGATGACTGGCCTTGAAAAAACGGAATGAGTTATTGTAGCCTTCTGCCTCGAAAAGATTATTTTCGATATCGGCAAAAGAATTAAGAGATAGGTCAACCCATTTTTGGTTCCACTCACGGAAAGTCACTTGACTTTGTCCAATCAAGTGCATATTTTTTACAGCTTCAACTTCATCGTTTACTGGAAGATTGTACAGCTCTTCTTTTTTCTCTTCTAAAATTGCTAATTTACTTTCATTGCGTTTTCGTACGTAGATTGCGATAGCATAGGCAATCACTAAGAAAACTGCAACTGCAATTGCAAGATATATTACTAGACTACCAGACATATTAAACTCCTTTTTTACTTGAAACAATCGTAACGATTATATCATATTTTTTAGACCAAGGGAACTACTTCTCCCGATTTTTTAGACATCAAGTGTACTATAGACGGCATTTTCTTCGATAAATTCACGACGAGGCTCTACTCGATCCCCCATCAACATATCAAAGATTTTATCTGCCTCAGCTGCGTCATCCACAGAAACTCTGGCCATCAAGCGATGCTCGGGATCCATTGTTGTTTCCCATAACTGATGATCGTCCATTTCACCAAGACCTTTATACCTCTGAATAGTTGGTTTGGCACGACCTTCACTGTGGCGGGCTAAGGCTTCTTGGAGTTTAATTTCTTGGTCTGCTCCTGGCTGGATATATTCTTTAATCTCGCTTCCAACCTTAACACCATAGATTGGTGGTTGGGCGATATAAACATAACCAGCTTCTAGAATTGGTTTCATATAACGATAAATCAAGGTTAAAAGAAGGGTACGAATGTGAGCACCATCGACATCGGCATCGGTCATCAAAACGAGTTTTTGGTAACGGGCTTTTGAAACATCAAATTCTGCACCAAATCCTGTTCCCATCGCTGTGAAAAGACTACGAATTTCTTCGTTAGCTAGAATCTTATCCATACTTGCCTTTTCAACGTTCAAAATCTTACCGCGAATTGGAAGGATAGCCTGGAACTCACGGTTACGACCTGATTTGGCTGATCCACCAGCTGAATCTCCTTCGACGATGAAGAGTTCTGTTTCAGCAGGATTGTTAGAAGAACAGTCTGCTAGTTTCCCTGGAAGATTGGAAATTTCCAAACCAGATTTTTTACGAGTGACTTCACGCGCACGCTTGGCAGCCACACGAGCCTTAGCAGCCAGAATTCCTTTTTCTACAATGCGTTTTGCAATTTGAGGATTCTCCATAAGGAAATCAGAAAAGGCATCACTGAAGAGGCGATTGGTAATCTTGACCACTTCGCTATTCCCCAATTTGGTCTTGGTTTGTCCTTCAAACTGTGGATTTGGGTGTTTAACTGAGATAACAGCAGTTAATCCTTCACGAACATCTTCCCCTGTTAGGTTGTCTTCATTGTCTTTCAGTAACTTATTTTTACGAGCATAATCGTTGATAACACGTGTCAAGGCTGTACGGAAACCTTGTTCATGCGTTCCACCTTCATGGGTATGAATATTATTGGCGAAACTCATGACATTTTCATGGTAACCCGTTGTGTACTGCATGGCTACTTCAACCGTGATATCATCCATTTCACCATCTGTGTAAATTGGTGTATCAAAGATAACATCCTTGTTCTCGTTGATATATTCAACGTAGCTAGCAATCCCACCTTCATAGTGGTAATGCTTAGTTTGTTCTAGCCCCTCACGCTTATCTGTGATGGAGATTTGAAGACCACGATTTAGAAAGGCCAACTCTTGAATCCGTTTATTTAATTTATCAAAATCAAAAGTTGTTGTTTCAGTGAAAATTTCTGGATCCGGTATAAAGTGAACTGTTGTTCCAGTTTTATCCGTATCTCCAACTACTTCAAGATCTGCGACAACATGACCACGACGGTATTCTTGGTAATGAATCTTACCGTTTTTGTGGACATGAACATCTAATTGAGTGGAAAGGGCATTAACAACTGAGGACCCCACTCCGTGAAGACCTCCTGAGACCTTGTATCCGCCACCGCCAAACTTTCCTCCAGCGTGAAGGACAGTAAAGACAGTCTCAACGGCAGGTCGACCTGTTTTTTCCTGAATATCGACTGGGATACCACGCCCATCATCGACAACAGTAATCGAATCATCTGGCTCAATAAAGACTTGAATATGGCTGGCAAATCCTGCCAAAGCCTCATCAATTGAGTTATCAACAATTTCCCAGACTAGATGGTGAAGACCTTCTTTTGAGGTCGATCCGATATACATCCCTGGACGCATACGAACAGCCTCTAAGCCCTCTAAAACTTGAATTTGACTGGCATCATAATCTTGTGCCTGCAGATTTTTGATTTCTTCTGTCATCTTTTTCCTTTTTCTTACATGTCTAATACTTGTCTTAAATTCACGATACTAGTAAACAAGTGGGTAGCTAGTCCTGCAGCTTGCCCGGCTTCGATATCAATTGGTCGATCACCAATAACAAGACCAGAGTTAATCTGATACTTTTCTCTTAAATAAATCATGGACTCAGGATCTGGTTTTCTCTTAAATCCTGAGTTAGAAGTAACCACTTCTGTAAAATAAGCTGCTATAGAGGTTTTTTCTAAAATTTCCAAGACTTGATTATTTCGGTGAGAGACCAAAAAATGACGGCCACCTTGATTTGAGATATCTTTCAATAAATCAGAAACTCCATCAAATAAAATCGGGTGTTCAAGCTCTCTGGCTTCATTTTCCTTGTACTTTTCTAAAAAATTCTCTAAGCTGGGAGCGAATGTCTCAATCGCAAAATCAGTAGAAACCTTTAAAGCCTGATAGACACTGTCATGGTCTTGTGTGATGCCATACAATGCCAATGTTTCAACAAATGCAGCTGTTGAAGTTTCGTAATTATCCAGTAAAGTTCCACCTAAATCCCAGATATAATCGTGATATTTCATACCCTTCATTATAGCATTTTTTTATGAAAAAAGCGATGATTTCCCTGAGTTTTCCACATAAAAAAACGAGAGTTTGACTCCCGTTTTACTGATTTTTACCAAAGACATCTCGATAGAGCATTCCTGTTCGTAAAGTCTCTGCGTCTCCTCCTAATTGCTCCACCAACTCGTAGGCAAAGGCAAGGGCTGTTGAGGGGCCTCGACTGGTTGTCAAATGACCATCTACCACTACTGTTTCCTTGACGTAGTGACCATCAAGGATTTGCTCTTGAACGCCGTCATAACAAGTGTACTGCTTGTTTTTCAATAGCCCTGCTTGATTGAGGGCAATTGGCGCCGCACAAATGGCCGCCAGTTTCTTACCTTCTTGCTCGAAGCTTTGCAACTCTTGAATCAAGGCCTGATTATCGCGCAAATGTGCAGAACCAGGCATGCCGCCAGGAAGAACAACCATATCATAGTCTGATAAATCACCATCAAAAACACGATCTGCTCTTACTTGGATTGCATGCGAACCTGTTACTTGCCCCTCAAAACCAACCATATCACAAGTGATATTTGCCCGACGCAAGACATCTACAACTGTCAAAGCTTCAATTTCTTCAAAGCCCTGAGCTAACATGACTGCTACTTTAACCATGATTTTCTCCTTATTTGATTTGTTTTAATACAACCTTTTTCCGTTTGAATGGAACTTTTCCGCTCTTTTCTTCAGCTAAATTAGTCTGGTAACTCATAGATAAAAGCAAGCCAATACCAATCAAGTTACTGATAATAGCCGATCCACCTTGAGAAATGAAAGGTAGGGGAATCCCCGTCAAAGGAAGCAAACCTGTCACAGCACCGATATTCTCAAAGATATGGAATAGCAACATCATAATCAAACCTGTGGAAATATAGGTGTAGAACTGGTTATTTGATCTAAGAGTAATCTTCAACATACGGTAAATCAGCATGAGATAAAGGGCGATAACAAGGACAGAGCCAATAAAGCCAAAATCTTCTGCAATGACCGTGAAAATCATATCCGACTCTCTAACTGGAATAAGCAGATTAGAAGCATTAAATCCTTGACCAAACAAGCCTCCGCTTCCAATCGCAATTTGTCCTTGAGCCTGCTGGTAAGTAGTTGTTTGGGCAAAGTCAAATGGGTTAAGCCAAGCCAAGATACGATTGATTTGGTAGGTCGGCATCCCCAGTTGATGGAGAAAAGCACGACCATCCTTGCTGATAAAAATAGCTAAGAAACCAGCAATTCCTGTTACAGCAGTCACAAATACTGGGATAATTATTTTCCAAGAAACTCCTGATAGCAAGACGATTCCTGAGAAAATGGCTACAAAAACCAAAGCCGTCCCTAAGTCACTTTGAAGTGCCAAAAGAACTAGTACTGGAATGGTAAAGAGAATCATCCAAAAAATTAACAAAAAGTCCAGTGGAACTGTGCGTCTCCATTCCTTATGTTTTTTTGTAAATTGGACAATCACACGAGCCAACATAAGGATATAGGATATCTTCATAAATTCTGATGGTTGGAACAAGGTAATTCCATTTACTGAAATCCAGTTTTTAGCACCCGTGGAGGCAACTAAGCTTGGATTATAAAAGACAATCGGCAAGACCATAAGTCCCAAGCCTAAAATATATAGAAAAGGAGTCACCTTCCAAAGAAATTCTGTATTAAAGAGCATGACGACAAAACCAATCACAAGCCCCAAGGCAATCCAGGCGACCTGCTGCCCTAAAATGGGCAGAATATTATTTGGATAATCATGACTAACGGCTATATAGATAGCCACCACGCCAATAACCAGTAGAAAAAACACTGGCAAGAGCAAACTATAATCGACTCTAGAGTCGAGAGAACGTTTCATATATACTAACCTTATACTTTCATACAATACTATTTATCAAAGTTCATTTAAAAATTTATCAATAGCCTCATCAACTTCGGATTGAGAGACGGCTTTAACAGTCGCTTCTTTTGCTAGAGATGCCACTATCTGTTTGCCATATCGCTTTCCGACAATTCTCCTATCCAAAATAAGAGTTAAGGAACGTTGGTGTTCGCGTCTCATACTTCTTCCCAAAGCCTGCTTTAAACGAATAATGGCCATTGGTAACTGATAATCATAAAAGGCATTTTTCCCTTCTTGATTCAGTTCCTGATTGATCTTTTTCGTCAAGGGTTCTTGAGGATTTTGGAAAGGAAGTCTTGGTACAACTTGAATCACAAAAGGATGACTTGAAAAATCAACTCCCTCCCAGAAACTTGCTGCACCAAGCAGGATTTGTTGTTCACGTTTTTCAAAGCGTTTCTTCAGTTGATGAACATCCCCATTTTTATACTGGGCCAGATGGCTAACTGGAAGTAAATTCGATACTGCTAGAAGCATGTCTTTAGCAGTAAAGAGAACTAAAATCGGTTGCTGGAAAGCTCGAACATCCATCAGCAAATCAGCTACCTCTTTGGCGTAGACTTCTAAGGAGGTTTCTGTTACCAAGAGGAAATCTTTGACCAAGATCACTTCTTGATCCTGTTTTCCCCGAGCCTCAATCTTGACAAATTTGGCTTCAGGATAGCCTAAAAGATCTGCCAAAGAAACCCTCTGACTAATCTCAAGAGTAGCCGACACTCCCAAGACTTGACATGAATTAGGTATTAAAGAAGATAGAAGAATACGTCCTGATTTCGTAGAAGAAATTTGAATTTTCTTTTGACTCGTTTCAATTGCTTCAAGCCAGTAGTCTTGGTAAGCTGTAAAATAGCGAACCAGCTCCTCAAAGCCTTCTACTTCTAATTCTGAAAAATACTGGTGGAGATTGGCAAGAGAATCTAAGATATTTTTCCTAGATTTGCCAGACTGAAATTGTTCTATCAAGTAGAGGCACTCAAAGCGAATACTTTCTAGTATTCGTTGTTGGACCTTATTTTGCTCCTCCAGTAAAGCCTTATCAAGCAAATCGATAATAGACTGGATATCGTAGGTCTCTTGAAGCAGATTTTCTAGAGCTAACAAAATCTTTTGAACTTCATCAATAATCAATAAACGGTCGCTGACAAATTCAGGATTATCTTCCAGTCTGGTTACAAGATAGGCATGATTGGTCACTAAAAGCTTGCAGGTTTGTGCCCTTTCTTGACTACGTTTCCAAAAATCTTCCGTCACAAATAAGCTTTGAGATGATAAATTCCCGTCATGACGAAGATCTGTCAGAAAATGTTGGTAACGGTAGAGTTGCCCAATTTCATCCAAATCTCCTGTCTCTGTCTCAGTCAGCCAGATCAAGAGTTGCATTTTAAAGCGTCTAAATAAGCGATTTTCATCACATTCCTGCAGGGAACGATGAAAGGCATCCAGCTTCAGATAATTGTGTGGTCCCTTTAAACTATGAATATCTATATGGAACACTTCCTTGAGACGTTTACCTTCTTCTTCCATGATCTGATTTTGAAGAATCTTTGTCGGAACACTAAGAACAATTTGACGCTCTTTGGCTTGAGATAAAGCGGGTAAGAGATAGCCATAGGTTTTCCCAATCCCTGTCGGTGCTTGAATTAATGAGACAGGCTCATCTTTCAATAGCAAGCCAACCTCTCTAGCAAAACTTTCTTGCTCCTCCCTCACTTCAAGATTCAACAGAGAAATATTTTTAGAAAAATCTTGGGATAGTTTTCGTGGCTCCAGGGGAGCTCCAGTTTTCTTGAAATACAGTCCTTGAACTTCGACCAAGTCTGGAGAACTCAGGATAGATTGGCTGCGATAAATTTCTTCAATAACCAGGTAGGACTCATATAAGAGGGCGTCAGCCATTTCCAGCAAACGTTCCAAGAGTCCTTTAGGAAGTTGGGCCATCTTTTCTCGTAAAAAAAGAAGTAATTCCGCTGTAGCTTGGGCATCTGAAAGGGCTGTGTGAGCATGTTTTAGAGGAATTCCTAATTCTCGACACAATATCGGCAAGCTATATTTTTCCAGTTCAGGGAAAAAGACCTGAGCCAATTCGACCGTGTCAACACGAGGATTTCTTAGTTCATAGCCTTCAAAAAATAAATTTTCCGCCAAGAGATTAGCATCAAACTGAACATTATGGGCTACAAAAATCCCATCCTCCACCAAGTCAAAGATTTTTCTAGCAACTTGCGAAAAATCAGGTGCTTGCACCAGACGTTGGTCTGTCAATCCTGTCAGTTCTTTGATATGAGCATCCAAGGGTTCATGTGGATTGACATCCGTCGTATAGTGATCGACGATTTCTCCGTCCTCAATCACGACAATTCCCACTTGGATAATTTTAGCCTTACTACCTGTGCTAGTTGCCTCTAAATCAACTACAACATAGCGATTACCAATCGTTTTCATTATAAAAAATTATACCAAAAAAAGGGCCATTTGGCACCTGCAAACATAGGATAATTTTCAAACTCAAGAAGGTCACTTTTCTTAAAAATCCTAGTAAATAGAGCATCCTAGCCTACTTATTTTTTGAAAATATTGGAGAATAAGAAAAATTGAGAGAAGAAATGTTTGCATCTTCCCTCTCTCAACGAATCATTTACTTTATTTAACCATGTCAGGATCGTAGTCATAAAATCCTGTATCAAGGAAACGGTTTTTAGGGTGTAACTTGCGCACTTCTTCATCCAGCAAGAAAGCTTGGTCATGGCTTAAGTTACCCTCTTGGATCAAGCTACGCGCTTGGATAAAGAGTTTTGCAATCTCAACAAAGTTCTGACCAGGTGTATAGAGACCTTCTAATTTCCAGTGAGTAAAACCATGCTCTACCAATTCTGTCAATTTTGTCATCAAATCAAGGTCATTGTTGGCAAAAATGTGGGTTCCATGATTGTCTTCAAAAATAGAATAGTGACTCTCTGGGTCACTTGGCTCAGCCAAGAAGAGGTCACGCTTGCGCGTCTTTTCATCATCGATGTGCGTAAAGTTATAGTAATTTTGCAAGAGCGGACGTTTAGAATGATGGATAACGCTAGCTCCGTAAACCAAAACTTCAGCAGGAATTTCCAAAATCTCTGGCATTTTGAAAAGTTCAGCTGATGGAATTTCACGCGCCAAAACAGCCTCAGATGCACCAGCCTTTTGTCCCCAGAAGTTTATCTGACGACTGCTAGTTACCATAGTCGAAGCATCGTAGATGGTCTTAAAGGAATAACCATCGCGGTTGACCACGTAAAAGACACCTGCATCCCCAATCGTAATGTAGTCTGTCTGGATTTCTTCCAAAAAGTCTAAGAAAGGCTTGATACGATCCATCATATCTTGGTGCATGAGGGCGTTAACCGCAACAATCAATTCCTTACCTGCTTCATGAACCACCTTAGCAATTTCACGCAATTTGTCATGACTAAAGGTTGTTGGCAGACGAAGGCCAAAATCTTTCTCACCGACATAGATACGGTCTACGCCAGCTTCGAGCAGTTGTTTAACTTGTTCAATACTTTCAGCAGTTGCTGTAATGATAATCTTTTCCATAAGAAAAATTATACCACATTTCTCAAAAATCAGCTATGAATACTGGGAGTTTTACAAAAAGTTAGGCTTATTTTTAACTTTTGAAATTAAAAAGTGAACAGTATCAGCACCGTTCACTCTCTTTTTATGCATGTGTTTCTTCAACTAGGTGTCCATCGTTCATCACATAAACACGGTCCACCTTATCTAGAAGGCGTGTATCATGAGTGATCATAACAACACCTCTACCTTGTTCATGGGCAATGGCAGCCAACATTTCTGTTACTTGGTAAGCACGCTGGGTATCCAGACTGGCTGTTGGTTCATCTGCAAGAACGATACTCGGATTGTTATAAAGCGCTCTAGCAATTGCGGCCCGTTGACGTTCACCACCTGATAAAGCCTTGGGATAATGATTTTGTACCTTTTCCAAATCCAACAAGTCCAGTAACTCTTTTCGATCACTTTTACTATTTTTTCCCTTATCCAGTCTGTCAATCAAATCCAGCTGTTCTTTGACCGTTAGAAAAGGAATTAAGTTTGAAGCCTGAAGAATAAAGCCAAACTCTCTAAAACGGAGGTCTGTTTTCTCCTTCTCCGTCAAACTGCCTGTTTCCTTCCCCTTAACTAAAATCTTTCCACTCGATGCTTCCTGAAGTTGGCCTAGAGTCGTTAGAAAGGTCGTCTTTCCAGAGCCTGAAGGCCCAACGATAGCCACGAACTCTCCCGCATTTAGCTGAAAATTCGTCTCATGTAGAGCTACGACTTTCATCTTTCCTTCCCCGTACGTTTTTGTCACTTGAGTCATTTCAATCAATGCTGTCATACTATTCTCCTTATCAGTCTGCAATCGCAGTAATCGGGTCCACCTTTAGCAAGCGTGGAAGTGAAATGACACCACCTAGCATGGCCATCAAGCAAATCACCAAGCTTAGGACAGAATAGGCTAACCAACTTGGGTAGAAAAAGAAGGTAGCTGGCAAGACTAAAATCACTCCTCCAATAGCAAGCAAGGCTAAAGCGATCCCCATACCAGCTAGGAAGAAGATTTGACAGAAAAGAGACCATACAATGGTTTTGATCTGTATTCCCTGAGCCCGCATTATTCCATAAAGTCCTAGTTTTTGTATGGTAATGATATAAACAAATATACCCACAATCAAGCCTGTGATGACAATCATAGCAATAATCATCCCTGAAAATACATTCACCTGAGGTGTGTAACCAGGAATTTTCGAAATCATTTTGGGAATAGAAATTTGTTTCAGTCCATCGCCAGCCACTTCTATATCATTTTTCAATACCAAGGCAGAAATCGATTTATTTGATTTTAAAGTTCCTTGTAAGGTCCAATAAGTTGTCAGACTCGTAAAGACAACAGGCTCGGTGAAAAATTTATTTCCTTGGGTCAGGCCTACAATCTTGTACCTTGCCTCGCTTCCATTGAGTTGAATGGCATCACCTAGCTTGATTCCATAATTCTCGAAGGACTGATCCACGACCACTTCGTCATCCCCTTCAGGATATCGGCCCTCCGTCAAACTAGGAGAGATAAAAGCGTCCCACTCCTGAGCAAAGATGGAAACATTGATCTTTTCACTATCATCGACTAGATTGGTCACAGCGAACATATAACCCAGTGGAGTAGCCTCCTCAGAACTCTTTTCCTTATAGTCCTTTTCAGGAATAAAAGATGCTGTCAAATTATCATTTGCATAGTCAGATAAAACTATACCCGTCGCTTGCCAATTATCAATAGCAGCCCGATTGTTTCGCACAAGTCCAAGAGCTAAACTAGTCATAAAAAAGACCATAAAAGCAATGAGAAAAATGGTAGTTAGAATCAAACTATATCGAAGTTTGTTTCGTAATATTTCTTTGATAGCAAGATACATGCTTATCTCCTTTAACTTTTCAAGAGGTATCGATTAGACACCCCACTACTATAAAAATAGGAGACAGAAAATCTGTCTCTGTATTCAAAACAAATCTCACTAATCAAATTAAATAAAATCAAGAAAATAAGGAAAGAAATTTTCGTAAAAAAGAATCATTTGGTAGCTCTATTCCCTTGCTAATATAAGCAATTATGAATATTAATAAGTATTTGGTGTCCATCCATCCTATCATTTTCACATTATGGTGTCAAGAAAAGTGATTTTGAAAAGGGACTTTATTCTTATTGTAACCTTTCTGTAATAATTCTCTGCTGAAAAAATGATAAAATAGGTATGTACTGTTAAGGAGAGAATAATGCCCGTAAGAAAATTACAATCCTATGAGGTAGACTATCAAGAAGAATTAAGCCAGCAGGTTCCTCGCTATCAAGATTATACACCTGAAGCGCAATCTGATGCCAATCTCAAGGAAATCCTATTTTTTGTTAATATCGCTGTTTTTTGTATCTGTATTGCTATCTTTAGTTTTATCTTTTTAGCATTAAAACTATCAACTGCTCTTGCATTTGCCGCAGCAATCGGATCCAGCTTACTTGTTTTAAAAGTTCAACGGTCTATCATCAAACGAAAACGTAGAAGATAAATCCAAAATATCGCCCCGTCTGGAGCGATATTTTTATTTTTTCTTTTTAGATGGTGTGTGGATGGCAATCTTCACTTCAAAGATTGTTCCCTTTGGTTTATTATCTTTAACAGTAATGGTTCCTTTTAGGGCATCTACAATTTGCTTGGCTAGGGATAAACCTAAACCAAAACCACCTTTTTGACGGGTTCTAGCCTTGTCCACTCGATAAAAACGATCAAAAATTTTCTTCTTATCTTCCGCGGAAATACCGACTCCATTATCAGACACAAGTAAATACAGATTACGATCAGTCGCTGAAATCATAAAATCAATTTCACCATCCTCCTCAGTATATTTGATAGCATTATCAAATAGGATGGTCATCAGTTGTTTTAGTAAAAGTTGATCTGTGACAATCGTTCGATGGATGCGATTTTCAAAACGGAAGACACGGTCATTTTCCGAAGCAATCATTTCATAGTTTGTGAAAGTCGTATTGAAAAAACTGGTTGGAACTTCTGCAAGTTCCGGCTTAATCCCATCATCTCTACGAGCTAAATTCAACAAGTTCGTCGTCAAAAACCGCATATTTCGGACTTCTTCCAAACTCGATGCAATGCTTTCACTCACATCCATAATGGTTGCCTCTGGCTTGCGAAAAAGGGTCTCTAAGCGATTTTGCAAAACTGCGAGTGGAGTTCGTAACTCATGACTGGCATTTTCCACAAAGGACTGTTGCTTCTGCATGCTCTCAAGAAGAGGACGAACACTGACCCTAGCCAGATAGAGACTGGCAAGCAAAGACAGAATCCAGAAACTTGCCATCACAATCACAATCAATTGCTCATGCTTTTGACTTGCTTGCTCCAACTGACTGGTATTAATCAAGACAGCCGCATACTTGATATTGGTTGAAACTGAACTGATATTCGTTTCCATCAAAATCATGCGATAGATTTCTTCTTGTCCATAGCTATTAAAAACCTGAATCTGATAGATATGACCTAGTTCTTTCTTCTCTAACTTAATCTTATCCAATCCCAAAAATCGATTTCCAGAAAGGAGCTGGGTAAAATTCTTATCAAAAAGAATAACCTCCGTATTGGAGCTGACATTGGGTTTCACCTCAGTCTTGCTAGAATCTGTAGTAGCATTCTCTAAGTCTTTAATCTCTTCTGTTGCCCTATTTACAGCAAGCTGAATAACTGCCTGAGGATTTTCACTCAGCCCATGAAGCTTATCATCCACCGAAGTATAGAGACTCGAATGCATGACCTGCAAAATAATCAGAGTCATGGTAGAGAAAATCAGAGTGAAGACACCAAAGTTGCGGATAAAATAACTAAAATCATCCGCATACCATGTTTTTTTTAGTTTACTGAACATCTTTTAAAATATACCCAACACTGCGCAAGGTTTGCAAATTCTCTGCAAAAGTGGTTCCTTTTAATTTCTTACGGACTTTTGAAACATAAACTTCGACAACCGAAATCGTTGTGTCACTATCAAATCCCCATAGACGATCAAAAATCTGAGTCTTGGGTAAAATAACATTTTGATTTTGAAGGAAATAAACTAATAAATCAAACTCTTTCCCCAGTAATTCGACAGGAGTATCTTCAACCTTAACGGTATTGGTTGACAAATTAACCACAATATTTCCATAAGTCAAGGTATTTTCATTAAACTTACCTGAACGTTTGAGAAGGGCTTGAATCCGCATTTTGAGTTCTTCTAGGTAGAAAGGTTTGGTCAGATAATCATCCGCTCCTAGTTCAAAACCATGTCCCTTGTCATCCAAACTTTCCTTGGCAGTCATGATCAGAACTGGAGTCGTAATCCCCTTTTCGCGCAATTCTTTCAAGACTTGGAAGCCATTTTTTTCAGGCAACATCAAATCGAGCAAAATCAAATCATAGACTCCACTCTCAGCTTCGTAGAGACCTTCTTCCCCATCAAATACCTGCATGACATCCGCAAAATCGTCTAAAAAGTCAAATACCGAATTTGACAGGCCTAGGTCATCCTCAACCAATAAGATTTTTATCATGAGAAACTCCTCCTTATTAAAACCATTATACCAAATTTGCCTTAAAAAAAACTCAACTCTCTGCATTTTACATGAGATAGCTGAGTTTTCTTTTTATTTTAGGCTTATTTATGCATTTCCGTACTGAAGAACGACTGCTTCCACTGCAGCTTTTTCACGGTTAATCAAGTCAACACGCGCTGCAATCTCCTTGATTCCCATACCGATGTTACGGCTAAGAGCAAGGTCAGAAAGTTGCGGTTCAAAGAATTCCTTGTACTCTGCCAAACGTTGCTGAGTCTTAAATACATGCGCAGGAAGGATAACAAAGCTATCAAAGCTCATATCTCCTCCAAGGGCTGCCTTAATCCAAGCCCAGTTTTCACGAGCCCAAGACCAAGCTGTTTCCTGAGTTACTTGGTGAGCTAGGAATTGGTAATACCAAGCAGACAAGTCTTGTGGTTTAACCACAAATTTGTCCTTCCAAGCAGCAATCAAGTTTTGGATATTGTCCGCATCTGTACTGTACGCAAGAGCTGCTGCCAACTGGCGTTTAAAGACAGCATCTGTTGCGTGAGTATAAGTATCAAGATAAAGTGCTAACAAGTCTTTGGTCTCATGATGTTTCATCTCATTGATAAGGACTTGTGAGCGAATAGCTGCTGGAAGTCCTGCAAGCTGATCCTTGTGAGCTTCGAAGATTTGGCTAGCGACTTGACTAGCTTCTGCATCATTTGAGCGAATCATCATCGAAACAGCCAGCTGACGAACCAACTCATCCTCATCTGATTCTCCGTCTTTAGCTTCAAAACCAAGACGGTCATAGTTGTGACGAGCCAATTTAGCAACCAAGGCTTTGAAGGCTCTTTCAGCTTCTGTTCCTTCATCGATAAAGCGCTCAAGGGCAGAAATTACTTGAGAGACAGCTGAAACGACAAGGTAAGATTCTTCTTTAGCAAGTTTATCAAGGACTGGAAGCAAGTCTGCATAAGAAATGTGCCCTGCTTCAGCAAGCAAGCGACGTTCTTGGACGATTTGCAGTTTGCTTGTATTATCAAGCTCAACTAGGTCAGCAAGAATAGCATCTAGCAAGTCTCCTTGATAGTCTGTAATGTAGTGAGCTGTATTTTCAGTGTTGAGACGAAGAGCTCCATCATTTTCAGCAAGAAGGGCTGCGTAGCCAGGGATTTCGATGCTTTCAGTTTCGAGTGTATCAGGCAAACCTTTCCAGTTGCTGTTTAGTGGCACAACCCAGAGACGGTTCTTATCTTCGTGCTCACCGATGAAGAATTGTTTTTGTGAAATCTTCAAGACATCATTTTCAACTTTAACAGTGAGAACTGGGTAACCAGGCTGTTCCAACCAAGAATCCATGAAGGCTGAAACATCACGGCCAGACGCTTGACCAAGAGCATCCCAAAGGTCACGACCAATTGTATTGCTGTACTGATGTTTTTCAAAGTAGGCATGCAAACCTTTGGCAAAATCGGCATCACCTAGCCAACGACGAAGCATGTGCATGAGGCGACTTCCTTTGGCATAGACGATAGCTCCGTCAAAGAGCGTATTGATTTCATCTGGATGTTTAACTTCGACGTGGACAGACTGAACACCATCAGTCGCATCTCGTTCAAGAGCGTGAGGCACTCCACCTGTTTGGAAATCTTCAAAGATATTCCAGCTTGGCTCAATGGCATCCACACAGACATATTCCATCATGTTAGCAAAGCTTTCATTGAGCCAAAGGTCATCCCACCATTTCATAGTAACGAGATTGCCAAACCATTGGTGAGCCAATTCATGGGCCACAACAAGGGCAACTTGTTGACGACTGGCAAATGTAGAGTTTTCATCTACAATTAAGCAAACTTCACGGTAGGTCACAAGACCCCAGTTTTCCATAGCACCAGCTGAGAAGTCAGGAAGGGCGATATGGAGAGATTGAGGGATTGGATACTTAACTCCATAGTAATCTTCGTAAAACTCGATTGAGCGAACAGCGATGTCCAGTGAGAAATCAAGGTTAGATAATGGGTGGGCTTTGGTTGAGTAGACACCTACAAGGGTACCGTTTTTAGTTTTAGCCGTCACACCTTGCAAATCACCCGCAACAAAGGCTAACAAGTAAGAAGACATGCGAGGTGTTGTCTCAAACTTCCAGATACCTGTTTCCTTACGGTTTTCAACATCGATTTCTGGCATGTTAGACAAGGCCAATTCACCTTCTGCTTGGTCAAAACGTAGAGAGAGGTCAAAAGTTGCTTTGGCTTCTGGCTCATCCACACATGGAAAGGCTTCGCGCGCAAAATGACTCTCGAACTGAGTAGACAAAACTTCCTTCTTGATTCCATCAACTGTGTAATAAGAAGGGTAAATCCCTGTCATGTTGTCTGTAATTTTTCCTGAGAAAGCGATAGCCACTTTAACTTGACCAGCCTCAGCTAATTCAATATGAAGGGCTTCATTTTCATGGTCAACTGTAAATGGACGAGCTTCCCCTGCAACTTCTGCAGAAGCGATTTCCAAGTCTTTTTGGTGGAGGGAGATGCGGTCACTCTGTGCTTGACCAGTGATGGTCACTTTCCCTGAAAACGTCTTGGTCTCACGACTCAAGTCTAAAAATAAATCATAATGTTCAGGAACAAATTGCGTAATAAAATGTTCAACTGCTTGCATAGTTTTCTCCTATCTAAGTTTAAGAGCTAGAGCTCTTCTTCAAACAAACTTATTATATCATGTTTTGCTGGAGAAAAAAGGATTGGACGGCGATTTCCAAAACTTTCTTCCTTCTAATAGTCTACAGTGGGTAGACCTTGCGAAATTCTTCTAAAACAACCTTGCTTTCAGGTGTAAAAGTCAGTCCTACTTCTTTCAGCCACTCGGCGAAACAATTCTCATGAACCTGACGCCAATAGGTAAGTGATTTGTCTCCCTCACCTTCCTTATAGGCATGTTCAGCTGACACTCGATTGAAGGATTCAACAGAAACCTTTGTAATTTCGACAATACAGACAGCCTGATTTTGACTGTCTAAAATGACATCAAAGGTCCCTTCTTGAGGAAGAGACTCGGCTTCTAGTGCATAGAGGTCGTAGGCTGAGGCTGTTGCAGTCTTTTCGCCTTTTAAAACCAAATCTGCTAAAAGATCTGGTTCCACTCCAAAAGCCCAAGCATCGATTTCATCTCCTATAGAGGGGTTAATTTTCTTGTAGTCATTCCACATTTCTTGCGGTGTCATGGGTGCTCCTTTGTAATTTTTTACTTTCTTCTTTTATGTGTTTAAGATGATCTGGATGGTCAATCTCTAAATTAAAAATCTCTGGAATAGAACTATAGTGGATAATGCATTCGATACCCATCTGATTCATTTTTTGTATGAAAGAAGTATTCAGATAGCCTGCTACAGCAAAATCAATCTTTTCCATCCTTGCTTTATCCTGCATCTGTATTAACATATCTAACATAATTGGACTTTCCATATCATGCCATTGACTGTTTCTCACAGTGGCAAAAACAAAAGAAGTCAAATCATTCATTCCAACTACAATCTTTGAAATATCAGCTTCCAGTATGCTGTCCAAGTCAAAATATGCTGACGGTAATTCAATCATCGTGGCAATTTTCCCAGTAAAACCCTGCTGACGCAATACTGTAATAGCTTGCTTTAACTGCTCAGCATCATTGACAAAAGGAAAGATAACAGATAGATTGGGATTGGTTTGATAAACTTCTGTAACGACATGTGCCTCAGCCTGAAATTCATCCAGACACGCTAGTAAACGCCTAGTTCCTCTATAACCAAACAAGGGATGATTTTCATCAAAATACTCTTTAGTCCCCTTTAGACAATTAGCTTCTGTATTCGTTAATTCAGTAAAACGATAGCAAACTTCTTCATCTGAGTACAGGGAGCAGATAGTCTCTAGATAATCTTTTACAAATTGCTGACAACTTGGTAACAGGATGTTTTGATTGAGCTCTCTCAACAAGTATTCGCCTCTAATCATACCTATGTGGTGCAATAACTGAGGATAAATTTTTTCAAGAATTTTTTCGCCACTCAGAGCTAGTTGGTTTCTCATCATTCACCTTCCAATTCATATACAAGGTCTTGTCCAATTCTGGAAATCCTAATAATTCAGTCTTAACCTTCAATACTAATGGCGATGCATTTTCTTCTGTGATTTTTTGAATATCCATCCAAACATATCCCAGTGAATCATTAACACCATCAGAGATAGCTTCAGAAATAGTAACTTGAGGTGCCTCCTCATTCATTTCAACATCATACAATGCCATGATATGATGAACCATAAAATTTGTTAACTCTTCCCTGACGAAAACATCGTAGATTCGAGGATTGGAGTAGCTTCTAACAGTAAATCCTGTCTCTTCCATAACTTCTCTAATCAGCGTTTCCGTCAGTCCTTCACCAAGTTGCTGACTACCACCGGGAAGGTCTAACCTATTTTTGTAGAGACCTGCTGTTTTTTGAATACAAAGAAGGTAACCATGTTTATAGCAAACACCGTAGACTCCAAAGTGATTTTTGATTTCCATCCAACTACTCCTACTTCAAAGACCAGCCACCATCAATAGTCAATATTTGTCCTTGCATGGCGCTCGCTTTCCCACTTGCTAAGAAAAGGCTGATCTCTGCTACTTCCTCTGGCTCGATCCAGCGTTTGATTGGCGTTTCACTAGCCACCCAGTCCGCTAAGCCACCTGGCTCAAAGTCCGCAGCAGTCATACCCGTCTTGACGGCACCCGGAGCAATTCCAAAGACCTGAATCCCAGCTTCTGCATAGTCTAAAGCCAACTGCTTGGTAAATCCAGCCAAGGCGTGCTTCGAAGAAGTATAGGCGTGTCCACCGCCACCAGCTAGGCTCGAAGCTATGGAGCACATATTGATAATAATTCCTTTTTTATTCTCCAGCATTTGTGTCAAATAATAACGAGTCAACTCAACAGGAGTCACATAGTTGATTTCAAAAATCTCTTGAATTTCCTGCGCCGTTTGTTCCAAAAGTGGTTTGTAATCATCCAAAACTCCAGCAGTATTGCACAAAACATCAACCTGAGGACACCAGTCAAAAATAGTCTCCAAGTCCAAGGTCAAATCTCTCTGTAAAAAGTGGAAATCACCCTGTAAAAGTGGATTTTCACCTTGGTCAATTCCATAAACTTGATAGCCATTCTCTAAAAAGAGGCAAGCTTGAGCTAATCCGATACCTGAGCTCACCCCTGTAATGAGTACACGTCTAGTCATGCACTTCTACCCAATCTGTTGCCAAAACATCACAAGGTGTTGGGCTCCACATAGAAAAACCTTCTCCCTCCCCAGACACGTTGATTAGGAAATAGGGCGTCACTTCAAGTGCAATCCCGTTTTGTTCAATGGTGTCAAAAAGTTGGACATAGTTTTCCGCCCCTCCCCAACCAGTACGTACATATTTTTTCTTAGCCTTTAACCCAGGCAGGATTTCTTCAAATGTCATGTTATTCTCCTTTGATTCTACATTCTTCAATTAATTATAACAAAAAACCGCTTTGCAACGGCTTTTTGACTATATTTCACTCCATTTTATCTTCTTAAACCCACGGAAAAAGAGAAAGATACCAATAAAGAGAACAGCTAAAGGAATGAATTTTGTAAGGAAAACATTTGAAATTCCCATCCACTCATAGTAACGAAGCAGAGAACCTACCACAAGATGGGCAACAATCATACTAACAAATGGACGAAAAATCGGTTCTTTCCAATTCCAAATACTGATGACTAGGGAAATCGTAAAGACAGACAAACTATCCCAGGGAGCAGGAAGATAAAATGCTCCTTCTTGTACAAAACTTCCTATTCCTACATATCCCAGAACAACTAGCAGAACAAGAATTCCAACGACAATATAGGTGCCAATTTTCATTTTAGGAGAATCTTGGACTAATCCCCAACGTAAGATTGTGGCCACAAGAGCAAATCCGACCAGAAAAATAAGAAGTTGCCCTAAAAACGTAAGCAAATTGACTGTTAAGAGAGGACCTTTAGAAAAATCACCCAGTAGATGATAGTAACGTAATATCGCTAGGACAAAAATTGGCGTCAAAAGGGACTCCTTGATAGAACTGCGTGGTGCTTCCTTGAGAATCTCTTTCATTATTTTTTTAGGATTCTTACCTAAATAATCCTCTGCACTCATGCCATCTCGTTCTGCTTCTGAGAAATCTAACATCATCAAATAAATCTGCTCTCTGAGATAGTCCTCATCATAGAGAAATCCAGCAAGATTAAAACTATCCCACAGTTCCTCAAAATACTGCTGATTCTCCTCAGAAAACTTATGCAGCAAAGCGTTTGTTTCTTCATAATACTTCATTTTCTTCATGGTTTAACCCCCATTCTTAATCCCTTCTACTTTTTGACTCAAATCGTCCCATTGTTGCCAAAAGACTGAGACACGCTCTTCTCCTTCTTTAGTTAACGAAAAATACTTCCGATCTGGACCATCTGGCGACGGACGCATGTCGCCTCTTATCCATTGATTTTTTTCTAACTTTTGCAACAAAGGATAAATAGTTCCTGGAACGATAGTGTCAAATCCAGCCTCTCGCAAAGTCTGAACCAACTCATAACCATACCGCTCTTTTTGACCAATCATATCCAAGACACAACCTTCAAGAACACCTTTTAATAGTTGAGTTTCCTTCATTCCTTCTCCCTTCTAATCTATTCTGTAATACCTACTAGTAGCTTCATCTATAATATACCACTTTCACACTAGTTTGTAAAGCATAATAGTTAAAGAAAAAAACAGAACTAGCATGAACTAGTCCTGTCTATTGTTACCCAATCACACTTCCATTCGGTACAGCTGGATCAACTGTGAGAAGGGTTAATTTTCCATCATGTTCAGCTGATAGGATCATACCTTGGCTGACATATTTCTTCATCATTTTACGTGGTTTGAGATTGGCAACGATTTGGACTTTCTTGCCGACCAATTCTTGTTCGTTTGGATAGTATTTTGCAATTCCTGAGAGGATTTGACGATCTTGACCATCACCAGCATCCAAGCGGAATTGAAGCAACTTATCTGAACCTTCTACTTTAGACACTTCTTTGACTTCTGCGACACGGATTTCGACCTTGTCAAAATCTTCAAACTTGATTTCTTCCTTGTTTAGTTTGAGTTCAACTTCATCTGGATTCCATTCTTTCTCGACTGCTGGTTTGTTGCCTTCCATTTGTTCCTTGATATAGGCGATTTCTTCTTCCATATCCAGACGTGGGAAGATTGGAGTTCCCTTAGCAACTACAGTTACACCTGCAGGGAAATCAACCAAGCTCAAGTTTTCAAGGCTCGCTACTTCTTCCAAGCCAAGTTGATTTAAGACTGCACGACTGGTTTCCATCATAAACGGCTCAATCAAGTGAGCTACAACACGAAGGCTAGCTGCCAAGTGGCTCATAACACTTGCTAATTGGTCGCGAAGAGCTTCATCCTTGGCCAAGACCCATGGTGCGGTCTCATCGATGTATTTATTGGTACGAGAGATAAGGGTCCAGACTGCTTCAAGTGCACGTGGGTAGTCAACTGCTTCCATGTAGGTGTGGTAGTCAGCGATTGATTGTTCTGCGACGTCAGCAAGAGCATGGTCAAACTCTGTTACACCTTCTACATAGGCAGGGACTTGCCCGTCAAAGTATTTATTAATCATAGAAACCGTACGGTTAAGGAGGTTTCCAAGGTCATTGGCCAATTCATAGTTGATACGGCCTACATAGTCTTCTGGAGTGAAGGTTCCGTCTGAACCAACTGGAAGGCTACGCATGAGATAGTAACGAAGCGGATCTAGTCCATAACGCTCTACCAACATTTCAGGGTAAACGACATTTCCTTTAGACTTAGACATTTTGCCGTCTTTCATGACAAACCAACCATGGGCAATCAGACGATCTGGCAATTTGATATCGAGCATCATAAGAAGGATTGGCCAGTAGATTGAGTGGAATCGAAGGATGTCTTTTCCTACCATGTGGAAGACTGTTCCATTCCAGAACTTGTCAAAGTTACCATGTTCATCTTGACCGTAGCCAAGAGCTGTCGCATAGTTAAGAAGGGCATCAATCCAAACGTAGACAACGTGTTTAGGATTAGATGGCACTGGCACACCCCATGTAAAGGTTGTACGAGAAACCGCCAAATCCTCTAAACCTGGCTCGATAAAGTTGCGAAGCATTTCATTCAGACGACCATCTGGAGTGATAAATTCAGGATGAGCTTTGAAAAATTCTACTAGACGGTCTTGGTACTTGCTAAGACGAAGGAAATAAGACTCTTCAGATACCCATTCCACTTCGTGACCTGATGGAGCGATACCACCAGTTACATTTCCAGCTTCGTCACGGAAAACTTCTGCAAGCTGGCTTTCTGTAAAGAATTCCTCATCTGAAACTGAATACCAACCAGAATATTCACCCAAATAGATGTCATCTTGAGCCAGCAAGCGTTCAAAGACTTGTGCGACAACTTTTTCATGGTAGTCATCAGTTGTACGGATAAATTTATCGTATGAGATATCTAGTAATTGCCAGAGTTCTTTGACTCCAACTGCCATCCCATCAACATAGGCTTGAGGTGTAATGCCAGCTTCTTCTGCTTTCTGCTGGATTTTCTGACCGTGCTCATCAAGACCTGTCAGATAAAAGACATCGTAACCCATCAGGCGTTTGTAACGGGCTAGGACATCACAGGCGATGGTTGTGTAGGCAGAACCGATATGAAGTTTACCAGATGGATAGTAAATCGGTGTTGTAATATAAAAATTCTTTTCAGACATAATTTTTCCTTTCCAGGCAAATGAAACCTGTTTTTCTCACACTTCATTATATCACATTTTTAAGGATTTTCGATAGGGAAATCTATACAAAAACAAGATAGACAAGTGTCCATCTTGTTAATCTTATTCATAGCGAAGAGCTTCAATCGGATCAAGTTTCGATGCCTTGTTGGCTGGCAAAACTCCAAAAATCATACCCACACTAGCCGAAACTGCAAGACTAAATAGGGCAACTGGGATTGATACTCCCACTTCTATACCCGCAATCAAACCTTGCAAGAGTATGCCAGCTATAGCGGTTAAGCCTGTCGCAATGGTTAAACCAATGACTCCACCAAGCAAGGTCAATATCATGGATTCAATCAAAAACTGGATTAAAATATTAGCACGTGTTGCACCCAAAGCCTTACGGAGACCAATCTCACGCGTACGCTCCGTCACCGAAACCAGCATGATGTTCATAACACCAGTCCCTCCAACAAAAAGGGAAATTCCTGCAATGGCACTAATAATCGTAGTTATAAAGCCGAACAATTGTTGTACTTCTTGGAAGGCTGCAGTCGCATCTGACACCTGATACTCCCCTTGCTGAAGACCAGCAATTTCGGTCAATTTTCTAGCTAATTCTGGTCCTACAGTTGGTGTCAAACTGGTATCATTAACTCGGAAAACAATATCAGAAATTTCATCCATATTGAAGTTATTGGCAAGAGAAATATTAGTCGTAATTGGAAGTCCGCCAATACCAAATGTCTTGACAGCCTTGGCCTCATCGCTAGTATAAACACCAATAACACGATAGCTAAAACCACCAACATCTATAATCTGGTTAACAGCTTCTTGAGCTGACCCAAACAGGCTATTAGCAAGTTCCTGGTCTAGCAAAATGACACTGGCCACATCTTTATAATCCTGAGCTATAAGACTACGACCTGCAACAATTTCATTTTCAACCGCCTTCATGTAAGTAATATTTCCACCTGTCAAGCTAGCGCGCTCAACCTTTTTATCTTTATAAGACAGGGTCGTATTTGTCGAGTTGGTTACATAGTAACTATCTACACCCTTAAGTTTGGCCGCCTCCTTAACCCAAGCTTCTTGCGGTTTTGGCGGTTCAACATGGACTTCCTCTTCTTTACCAGAGACTGTCAAAGCTGATTGCTTTTGGGTAAAAGAACCATCTTTGCTTTTGATAGGCGAGAAAAAGACATGGATATTCTTCTGTGACTTGGTCATATTTTTATTGATCTGACGAGACATGGAATCTCCCAGAGCCATAATCACAACAACAGATGAAACACCAATGATAATCCCAATCATAGTGAGAAAAGAGCGCATCTTGTGGGCCATGATAGATGAAAAGGCAAATTTCAGATTCTGCATCTTAGTTTTCCTCCTTCTCTAACTGCGAACTGTCAGACGAAATAACTCCATCTCGAATGACAATCTGGCGTTTAGCATAAGCAGCGATTTCAGGCTCATGCGTTACCATGATAATGGTTTTTCCTTCTTTGTTCAACTCAACCAATAGTTGCATAATTTGGTTCCCTGTTTTGGTATCCAAGGCTCCTGTCGGTTCGTCCGCTAGGATAATAGAAGGATTGTTTACCAAGGCACGCGCAATAGCCACACGTTGCTTTTGACCACCAGATAATTCTGAAGGCAAATGGTGACTGCGTTCTGTCAATTCAACCTTATCTAAATATTCCTCAGCTAACTTGCGACGTTTTGAAGATGAAACTCCCGCGTAAATCAAGGGCAATTCTACGTTTTGCAGAGCATTAAGTTTAGATAGAAGAAAGAACTGCTGAAAGACAAATCCGATTTGTTGGTTACGGACCTTGGCTAGTTGTTTTTCACCTAGTCCCGCCACTTCTTGGCCTTCAAGATAATACTCTCCACTGGTTGGTGTATCCAACATCCCAATCGTATTCATGAGAGTGGACTTACCAGACCCAGAGGGTCCCATGATGGCAACAAACTCACCCTCATTCACTTCTAGGTTGATATTTTTGAGAACCTGCAGTTCTTGGTCACCATTACGGTAACTTCTGCAGATATTTTTTAGACTAATTAGTTTCTTCATCAGCCTTCACCTCTTTTCCTTCCTCTAGAGAAGACGTTGGGTTACTGATGACCTTGACTCCATTTGTCAGACCTGAAGTGATTTCTTGGTTGTCTGCATCAGCATTGCCCAAACCAACTTCCACTTTCTTAGCCTTTTTCTGCTCGTCAAGCACCCAGACATAGTTCTTATCATTTTCAGTCACAACACTTGTTAGAGGAACCAAAATGGCTTTGCTCTTATTCTTGACCTCAACGCTTACTGAAAATCCTTGTTTCAAATCACCAATTTCACTCGTAACATCAATGGTATATGGATATTTAGAGCCAGAATTACCAGCTGCTGCTGCAGCCGCTGCACTTGCTGCTTCGCCATTATTTTTAGGGTAGTCAGAGATATAGCTAATCTTACCTGTCCAGCTCTTATCTTGGTAAACTTTAGAAGTAAAGGTTACTTCTTGACCGACAGATAAGTTGGCAAGGTTGTATTCAGATAGTTCACCCTTAACTTGCAAGTTTTCATTGCTTACGACATGAACTACCACTTGGCTTGCTCCTGTTGGAGATTTGGAAACGTTACGATTGACTTCGACCACAGTTCCCTCTAGGGTACTGAGAACCGTCATTGCATCCAACTGACTTTGAGCCTTGCTTAATTGTGCCGCTGCATCTGCACGGGCATCACGGGCATCACCCAATTGAGCATCAATAGAGGATACTGAATTTCCTGCGACTGGAGCTGGAGTTTGTGCCGCAGCTCCTTCGACTCCTGCTGGTGTTGGCAACTGTGGAGCCGGAGCTGAAGCGGCTTCATTCCGTGCTTGATTGAGTTCATTGATATGACGATCTGCCTTCGCAACTGCTCGACTAGCTGAATCATAGGCCGCCTGGGCTTCTGAACTACTGTACTTGACTAAAGCCTGCCCTTCACTAACCTTATCCCCCACAGAAACAAGGATTTCATCTAAATCTCCCTTACTAGCATCAAAATAAACATATTGTTCATTTTTTGCCGTTACTGTCCCTGATAATAAAACAGAGGATGCAACGCTTCCTTCTTTAGCAACAACCAGATGAGTAGCCTCATCTTTTACAGCGGTCTGAGAAGGTTGTCTAAAAAGCAAAATGCCCCCAGCCCCCAATACAACAACACTTGCAGCACCGATTGCTGCATACAATTGCCACTTTTTAGCCTTACGATTCTTTTTCATAATGAAACTCCTTTTTTGATTTAAAGTCCTTAACAATATTATACAAAAATTACCAAATACAAACAATAACAATTCAGAACGAAATAATGACATTTCAGGATTCACTTATTGTTCGGAAATTTTTATCTCTATTGTACTAGTTATATAATACACTTTATTTTTCTTTTTTGCAAGCCTTTTCTTTAATTTTTTTGAACGTAGCAGATTTTTGCAATCAAATCAAAAAAAAGATAGAATATGACTATCAAAAAATGACACTCTACTATTTCACAGAGTATAAAGGAGTTTTCAATGAGAGAATACGATATCATTGCTATCGGTGGAGGTAGCGGAGGAATTGCTACCATGAACCGTGCTGGTGAACACGGAGCCAAAGCAGCCGTTATTGAGGAAAAGAAATTAGGTGGAACCTGTGTCAACGTCGGTTGTGTTCCTAAAAAAATCATGTGGTACGGGGCGCAAATCGCTGAGACTTTCCATCAATTTGGAGAAGACTACGGCTTTAAGACTACTGATCTTAACTTTGACTTTGCTACCCTACGTCGCAATCGTGAAGCCTATATTGATCGTGCTCGTTCTTCTTATGATGGCAGTTTTAAACGCAACGGAGTAGACTTGATTGAAGGCCATGCTGAATTTGTAGATTCTCATACTGTCAGCGTAAATGGTGAACTGATTCGTGCTAAACATATCGTGATTGCTACTGGTGCCCATCCAAGTATTCCAAATATTCCTGGTGCTGAGCTAGGTGGCTCTTCTGATGATGTATTTGCTTGGGAAGGATTACCAGAGTCAGTTGCTATTCTAGGCGCGGGTTATATCGCCGTTGAATTGGCTGGAGTACTCCACACCTTTGGTGTCAAGACAGACCTCTTTGTTCGTCGTGATCGTCCTTTACGTAGTTTTGATTCTTACATCGTTGAAGGTCTGGTAAAGGAAATGGAAAGAACAAACTTGCCACTTCATACTCACAAAGTCCCTGTCAAGTTAGAAAAAACTACTGATGGCATTACCATTCATTTCGAAGATGGTACTAGTCACACAGCTAGCCAAGTTATCTGGGCTACTGGTCGCCGTCCAAACGTTAAAGGCTTGCAACTTGAAAAAGCTGGAGTAACTCTGAACGAACGTGGCTTTATCCAAGTGGATGAATACCAAAATACTGTTGTTGAGGGAATCTACGCTTTAGGTGATGTAACAGGCGAAAAAGAACTAACTCCAGTTGCTATCAAGGCTGGACGTACTTTGTCTGAACGTCTCTTTAACGGCAAAACAACTGCAAAAATGGATTACTCAACTATTCCAACTGTTGTCTTTTCACACCCTGCTATCGGAACGGTTGGTTTGACAGAAGAGCAAGCTATTAAAGAATACGGTCAAGACCAAATCAAGGTTTACAAATCAAGCTTTGCATCTATGTACTCTGCCGTTACTAGCAATAGACAAGAATCCCGTTTCAAACTCATAACAGCTGGTTTAGAAGAAAAAGTTGTCGGACTTCATGGAATTGGATACGGTGTTGATGAAATGATTCAAGGATTTGCCGTTGCTATCAAAATGGGAGCAACCAAGGCAGACTTTGATGCAACTGTGGCGATTCACCCAACTGCATCTGAAGAATTTGTAACTATGCGTTAATCGAAATAAAAGAAGCTGATACAAATGTGTCTGCTTCTTTTTTTATGTCTTACAAATCTACAAAAAAATTATCCAACTTAACCAATAAGCAAAATCGGCCGTTACAGTTTTTGTTACCTTGAGTTTATAAATAGGTTGACAATAATTACTCTACGAGTATAATAGTTACTATACATCAGAAAAGAGGTTAACTATTTTGAAAAAAGCTCACGTTTATGCTATCCCTGCTATTGGGGCTGCTCTCATTGCTGTTTTGGCACAAATCAGTCTTCCAATTGGACCCGTCCCCTTCACTCTACAAAACTTTGCAATCGGCTTGATTGCTACTGTCTTTAGACCGAGAGAGGCTGTACTTTCTGTTGGACTCTATCTTCTTCTAGGTGCCATCGGTCTTCCTGTCTTTGCAGGAGGTGGAGCTGGTTTTCAGGCTTTAGTTGGTCCTACTGCAGGATATCTTTGGTTTTATCTTGTTTATTCTGGACTTACTTCCTCTCTAACCAACAGCAAGAGTGGTGTTGTCAAGATTTTTCTTGCAAACCTCTTGGGTGATGCACTTGTCTTTATCGGAGGGATTCTTAGCTTGCATTTCCTAGCTGGAATGGCATTTGAAAAAGCTCTTGTTGTAGGGGTCATTCCCTTTATCATCCCAGACCTTGGTAAAATTATTGCTATTAGTTTTATTAGCCGTCCCTTACTTCAACGCCTTAAAAATCAGGCTTACTTTACTAACTAAAAAAGGATATCGAGTTGTCATAACTCAATATCCTTTTCTTTCATTTTGAAAACTTATACTCAATGAAAATCAAAGAGCAAACTAGGAAGCTAGCCACAGGCTGTACTTGAGTACGGCAAGGCGAAGCTGACGCGGTTTGAATTTGATTTTCGAAGAGTATTAGTTGCCTTTAAAGGCATCCACCATGGTTTGAAATTCTTCATTTGAGAGAGTGATCCCTTTGCCCATTTTAGTATGATCTGGGCTCCAAGCACGAATATCAAACTTTGCAGGAGCACCATTAAAGCTCACACGGTTGATTTCCTTAGTCCAACCTTTTTCGTTTTCAGAAAGAGTCAACAAGTGCTCTTCGATTTCAAATGTAAATTCTGCCATTTTCTTCTCCTTTTTTAGCTTTCATTTGATTATTCGTAAAATCTTGTAGATTTTAGGAAAATTTTATATAATATTGATATAAAAGAAGGGAGGTCACTATGAGACATAAATTCCAGCAAGTTCTAGATAAAATACATGACTTTTTAAATGGACATGACCAACCTGACCAGACTGAAAGCAACTCCCTTACAGCCACTATTGAAGAGGCTATCCAGAAACAAACCGCTGTTCACCTTATCTTGTCTGAGACAAGCTTTACAGGTGACATCATCAAATACGATCAGCAACGCCAGCAAATTATCGTGAAAAATTTTGCTAAAAATGTAAGTCGTATTATCCGCATAAGCGATATTCAACGCCTGCGATTTGTCCCTTCAACTGTCCAGACCGCCCAAAAAAATAGATTTAAGAAAGAGTGAGATGTTGTTGCTTCATCCCACTCTTTTTTCTTAGCGAATTTGTTCAAAATGTAAATGAACTGCGATATGATCTCCATAACCACTTCTTTCCAAGTCACGTTGTAGACGATAGGAAATGTAGTGTTCTGCAATGGTAATGTAACCTGCACCCAGTAAACGATGTTCAACCATAGACTGAATCATGCTGATGGTAGCACGTTCCACCTTGGCTTCTTCCAAATCCAAAACCACTTTCTTAGTGACTTGTGCAAGGTTTTGACGCAAATCATCTGTCAATACATAGACAGTCTGGGCTGCCTTTAAGATAGCTTGGTAAATCTTATCTGGATTAAATTCAGCAATTTCTCCATCACGTTTGATTACTTGCATAGGTTTCTCCTTTATTCTTTGTTTTCTTTGATTTCTGCCAGCATTTTTTCTTCTTCTGCTGTCAATTGATAATGTTCAAGCAAATCCGGTCTGCGTTCATAGGTTTTCTTTAAACTCTCATACAGGCGCCACTGACGAATCTTCTCATGGTGCCCGCTCATCAGAACATCTGGCACAACCATGCCTCGATAATCATAGGGACGTGTGTACTGAGGATATTCGAGAAGCCCTGAAGAAAAACTATCATCTTGGTGGCTAGACTCCTTACCAATCACTTCTGGAATCAGGCGTACCGTAGCATCAATCATGGTCATAGCCGCCAACTCTCCACCAGTCAAGACATAGTCCCCCAGGGAAATCTCATCTGTCACCAAGGTCTTAATTCGCTCATCATAACCCTCATAGTGCCCACAGATAAAGATTAGCTCTTCCTCTTGAGCCAAATCCTCAGCATAAGCCTGATCGAACCGCTTTCCAGCAGGATCTAGGAGAATGACGCGCGGATTTTTCTTTTCAATAGCATCAAAGGCATCGAAAATAGGTTGCGCTCGGAGCAACATCCCCTGACCGCCTCCGTAGGGCTCATCGTCAACATGGCGGGCCTTTTCAGCATTTTCTCGAAAATTATGATACTGGATATCCAAGAGCCCTTTTTCACGTGCCTTTCCAACAATTGAGTGTTCCAGTGGAGAAAACATCTCTGGAAAGAGGGTTAAAATATCAATCTTCATCGTCTAACCCTTCTAAGATTTCCACATCGACCCGTTTATTTGGAATATCAACATTGAGAACCACTGGTGGGATATAAGGCAAGAGCAAGTCACGCTTGCCTTTTCGCTTAACCACCCAGACATCGTTGGCACCTGGTTGCAGGATTTCCTTGATGGTTCCAATCAAGTTATCACCCTCATAGACTTCCAAACCGATAATCTCGTGATAATAAAATTCACCTTCGTCTAGGTCATTCAAATTTTCCTCAGCAACCTTGAGACTGTATCCCTTGTACTTTTCAATAGCATTGATATGGTACATATCTTTGAATTTAATGATATCAAAGTTCTTCTGTTTACGATGGCTAGCGATGGTCACTGTTTGAACAAACTGATCTTTTTCATCAAATAAGGCTAGCTCAGTACCTTTTTTAAACCGTTCTTCTGCAAAATCCGTCACAGACAAGACTCGCATCTCACCCTGCAACCCTTGCGTATTGACGATTTTCCCAACATTAAAGTAGTTCATCTTGTCTCCTGTACTCTATTTCTATCCATCTTATTCGGACAATTCTCGAATAATAGTCACAATTTTTTCTGATTCTGACCATTGTAAATAATGGTGATTCCCTCCTAAAATGAGTTTAGTATTGGAAGTCCAATATTCTGATTCTCTGTACTCTTTTTCTCTATAAGGCTGACAAAAAATAAATACAGGGATATAAGATTCTATAGATACATTCTCAAAATCTTCCTCAGTAATCTCTCCAGATATCTGAAATCCTGTATCTTGATTTTCCAACTCTGAACCTTTTTCTTGCATTATTTCCCAGATTTCTTTATTAATCTCAGGGCTAAATGTTGCTTGAGTTAAGTTCTTAAAATAAAGTTCAGGACCAAATTCTTCAATCAGTCTCATTTGCTCTTCCATTTCTGGATAAGGATTTTCTGAAAAATCAGCAAACATTACTTTTTTAGTTGTCGGTTCAAGCGCTACTAAAGCCTGACACTTAATTGGTTTGTTGAGCAATTCACAAGCTAAAATTCCACTCAAACTATGTACACAAAGTATATATTCAGAAATCCCTAATTCTTCAAGTACTTCATAAACCGCATCTGCAAGATTATCTAGATTTTTTCCAGTTTGGTCATGAATCGGACTCCTACCTGTGTTCGGAAAATCAATTGTCAAATAACCAATTGTAGGAGGAAGTTTTTCAAGTATAAGTGAAAAATTTTCATAACTTGGTAGCAAACCTGCGCCACTTAAACAAACTAGTATTTTCTTTTGCTTTTGATAAGTAACAGAGAGACTACCAATTTCTGTAGATACTTCAAACCTCTTCATAAAGAAATCCACTCGTTCTATATAATGAATTATTAAAAATCCTTATCCTTTATTTTATCACGTTCCAAAGATTTTCTCAAGTTAGAGGAAAATACATAGAGGGCCCGCTATAGTCCAAAAAGTGCTAATATTTTCCTCTTTAATGTTAATTTATATTTGAAAGATGAGATATTTACATTCCCGTTATACATATTGCTATAAAATGTATATTCCCCAATTTCACCCTGACTTGTTTTCCATTTCATTCTTAAACTAGGCATATTCTCTGGTAAATTTGTATGAATCAATAAGCATGTATAATTCTTTAAATTTTTAACTGTATGCAGTTTATTATTTACAATCAAACAATCGTTTCTTGAATCATAGTTTAAAGAATAAAATTCTACTATTTCAATATCAACTTCTTTGGGATAAAAAATCAAATGATTAAAAGGTTTGCTACTTATATTATGTGTAAATTCATGAATATAGTGAAAATTTGTATGTAAAGATTCAAACTCGAATGGTTTAATTTCCTTGATTTCAATATTATTGATATAAACCTTATTTTGGAATGTTATCTTTATAATCACAGCAATAAATGTTGCAATTTGTAAAATTCGTAATAGCCAATCAATATACATTGACCAATCTATGTTAAAAACACAATCAATATTCATTCTTTTTTCAGTTTTCTTTCAAAAAGCCTTCCAAATCTCGTTCATGCTGATATTTGATAGCCGCCTTTTTGTCTTTTTCAAAAATGGTCTTGGTTAGATCTATGTCGTTGATGGCCGCAATTGCGACAGTGTAGTGAATGATATCAGCCAATTCTTTTGCTAGTTCCTCGTTCGAATCTTGAACTCCCTCTTTTCGACCAGAGCGTCCATTTAAAACCTCAGCAACTTCTCCAACTTCTTCTACTAGCTTAATAAAAAGCCCTTCTTCTGTTCTAGATTGTCGGTAATGGTCAAGTAAATATTCCTCTAGTTGTCTAACTGTTAAATCTCTCATTCTTTCTCCTTGCAAAAAAAGCGAGACATTCGTCCCGCCCTTCTTATTTTTCGTCAATAACGATTCTTACTTTTTTGTCTTCAGTTGGGACAGAGTAGACAATCGTTCTTATCGCAGAAATAGTGCGACCCTTACGACCGATTACACGACCCACATCGCTTTGATCAAGATCCAAATGATATTCCAAAAACTCTGGTGTATCTTCAATCTTGATAGTTAAGGCATCTGGTTGTGAAATCAAGGGTTTCACAATCGCAATAATGAGATTTTCAATCGTATCCATCTGTCAACCTACTTTAAATTTATTTTGAGAATTTAGAATCGTGGAATTTCTTCAATACACCTTCTTTTGAAAGGATGTTGCGAACTGTATCTGAAGGTTGAGCTCCATCAGCCAACCATGCAAGAACGCGGTCTTCTTTCAAAGTTACTTGGTTTTCAGCAACAAGTGGGTTGTAAGTTCCAACTGTTTCGATGAAACGTCCGTCACGTGGTGAACGTGAATCTGCTACGTTGATACGGTAGAAAGGTTTTTTCTTAGAACCCATACGAGTCAAACGGATTTTAACTGCCATTTTTAAAGTCTCTTTTCTTATTTTTTATTTCGGTGAAATAGCTGAGCTATTTATCACATGTTCTATTATAGCAGATTTCTGGCAGGTGTCAAGAAAAAAACTTGACAGACTATAAAATTTTTAAACCATTTAGAAATTTGTTAGAAGTAGGAAATAAATGTTTGAAAGAAGCTATCCGTGAATACTATTTTATACTCAATGAAAATCAAAGAGCAAACTAGGAAGCTAGCCGCAGGCTGTACTTGAGTACGGCAAGGTAAAGCTGACGTAGTTTGAATTTGATTTTCGAAGAGTATTAGAAACATTTTATAAAGACCATCAAGTCAAACCCTTCATATCGCCTGAACGAGATTTGGATACTTGGCTCCTAAATTCTAAGCCCGTTCCCAAACGAAATATCAAGGATTTTAAGAATGATATCTACTAATTAATTTATAAAATATAAATTAATAGATTCTAAATAGGGGAATAATTTAGTTCTGTAAAAATTAACTTCTACACCTATAACGCTTATTCTGACAGACTTTATAACAGTCTAAGAAAAAAGTAGAGATTCATAGAGTATCTAGATTTTCCAAATAATTGCCACCTTGGCACATAAATTCTTGCTTTCCAGATTTAAATGTGATATATTTATAACATAAAATTTAAGTGTTATATATTTATAACATAAAAAAGGAGTCTATCATGAAAAAAAGTCAAAAAATGCGTGGCCTCATTGCAGTGATTGCCGTAGCTCTCTTTATTGATTTTATTGTTTTATTTGGTTCTAATCTTAGTTGGGGACCCAAGTTAGTTATTACTGGTATTTCAGTGCAAGGTCAAATTGTAGCTATTTGGAGCTGGCTACATATGAAACTATGGTCTCATAAAAGTCAGAAAGGTAAGGGAAAGATTATTTTTGACTTGTCTGCTAAGCTTTACACGATACTTTTGTTTGCAGCAAGCATTTTTTATACAGTAGGAATTTGGGTTGCGACCCCAAGCGAAAGTTCTGGTATTAAAGAATGGATTTTGGGAATTGGCCTCGCTATTGAAGTGATTGCATTTGGTTTTTTCTCTTTAAAAAATGTCAAGGAAACTCCGGACGAACGCTTTTATGCTAATTTAGCAAAGGCAGCTAGCTTGATGTTGGTTTTTATACTAGCCACACTGATGATCCTAGCAGTTATCATTGGGTATATGGGGCCTCTCACTCTTTACATGGGGCAGATATTTATTAGCATAGCTGCCTTGATTTGCATCTTTGCGGTTGTATATTTTATCTTGGAACGTAGAGGATAAGCATGGCCAAAGAAAGCAAGATTATTACTAATCTCAAATCTGTTCGTGAGTCCACAGGCATGACCCAGCAGGAGTTAGCCGACCTCATCGGCATGCGACGCGAGACAATTCTGCACTTGGAAAATAATCGTTACAACCCTTCGCTGGAAATGGCTCTTAAAATTGCTCAAGTTTTTAATCTGAAAGTAGAAGACCTCTTTGAACTCAGACAGAAAGAGGAAGCATAATTCTTTTCGAGACCTATTATTAAGTTCATTGACTAATTAGGAATTGAAGCCAAAAGAAAAAATCCTTTGAAAATGTGCTCTTTTAAAATATAGCAATTCTTTCGAATTAACCTTTACTAATTGTGATGCTTTACGAGCTTTCTTAAGATCTGGTTCCCTAAATACTTTGAGTACACTTATGGCATTGATACCCCTAAGCATCTAAAAACTCTGGTGGAAAAAGGTTATACTCTTGTCGAAACTGCATTTGACTCACTTAACCATCTAAATGCTACTATGAAAAAGAATATTCTGAAAAGCAAGGGAATTACAAGACTGTCTAAGATGAAGGCTACAAATTTGGTCAAAGCCCTTCATGACAACTTTCAGAAGAAGAATTAGCAATCGTGGCTACAAATTGACTCCAAAGGGGGAGCAGATACTGGAACAATACAAGGATATTATCGACCGTCATCCAAAGAAGAATCTTTAATCAACCAAGTCAGGTTGATTTTTTTGTAGATTATTCAAAACACTTATAAAACATTACAAACGTTGACAATCGCTTACAAAAGAGGTATATTAGTATTGAAAGGGGGAATTCATATGTACCAAGAACAACGATTAGAAGAAATCATTAAACTTTTAGAGGATAGAGGAAGTCTATCAGCAAAAGAAATGGTTGACTATTTCCAAGTATCCAAAGATACCATCCGCAGAGATTTTTCTATTCTCGCAAAAGAGAAACGAGCAAAAAGAACTCATGGAGGTTTATTGCCAATTCAAAAGCAAAGGATTCTTGGTTTTCAAGGTCGAGCAGAACAATCTTCCAAAGAAAAAGAGAAAATTGCTCATTTAGCTACCCAACTTATTTCTGAATCACAATTAATTTTCTATGATGTTTCAACAACTGTACTTGAGTTAGCAAAAATAACAGATAAAAAAGTCACTATTTTCAGCCATTCATTAGATAATGCGCTTATTCTAGGAGGGAAAGAAAATGTCGATTTTCACATTCTAGGTGGACGATTTCATAAAAAAAATCGTTTCTATTACTCATTAGAAGAATCGGACATTTTAAACTCTATTAAGTTTGATTTAGCTTTTTTTGGAGCTGCAAGTCTTTCAGATGGTCAAGTTAGTTTTGAAGACCAAGAAGATGTTCTAATGAAAAAGAGAGCATTTAAAACAAGCAAAACTCGTGTCTTACTGGCTGAAACCAGTAAAATAAGCAAACACTCTCACTTTATTCTTTCTGAACTAGCTGATTTTGATTATTGGATTACAGACAAAGAACCCGATATAGAAATTCAGAAATATTTAGATGGTAAAACAACTATTCTATTTTAAAAGAGGTTAACTATGACAAATATTAAATTGATTATAACCGATATTGACGGAACAATTTTAGACAAAAATCACCAGATAGACTCTTATTTGCCAGAACTGATGCCAATTTTAAAACAAAAAGAAATCCCTTTTGTCTTAGCTTCTGCTCGCTCACCTCTCGGTATTGCTCCAATCTCTAAAGAACTAGGTATTAGTAACTTCCCAATCGCATGTTATAACGGTGCCCTTATCAGTAAGGGGGATGAGGTCCTAAGTCAGCATTCTATTGATAAAAAAGAATTAACATTTCTTCATGATTTTTTAAAAAGAGAATTTCCGACAGTTTCTATCAATGTTTATTCTGGACAAGATTGGTTTGTTAATACTTTAGATAAATGGGTACAAATCGAAGCCGATATTACTGGAGAAAGTCCAAAAGTTACATCTATAACAGATTTGATAAAAGAGGAATATACTCTTGTTCATAAACTATTATTAATTGATAAAGCAGACACTATACAGAAACTGCAAAACACCTTATCCATTATGGATTTCCCTCAAACGGATTTTTATCTCTCCAAGAATAACTATCTTGAAGTCACACATAATCAAGTATCTAAAAAACAGGCTCTGTTAGAATTGGCTAACTACTATCAAATTTCCCCAAAGGAGATTATGGCCTTGGGTGACAATTATAATGATGTTCCCATGATTGAAACCGCAGGCCTTGGTATTGCAATGGGAAATGCACCTACAGATGTCAAATCCTGTGCAAATGCAGTAACAGATTCTAATGAACAAAATGGAGTAAGTCAAGCTATAAAGTTATATGTGTTATCAGAATAATCTCTATTGATATTTGAAATAAACTTCCTTTTAGGGTACAATGGTAGAAATAAATTTTTGAGAGGAACAGAATGAAAAAACTAGCAACCCTTCTTTTACTATCCACTGTAGCCCTAGCTGGATGTAGCAACATCCAACGTAGTTTGCGTGGTGATGACTATGTAGATTCTAGCTTGGCCGCTGAGGAAAGCTCCAAAGTAGCTGCCCAATCTGCCAAGGAGTTAAACGATGCTTTAACAAACGAAAATGCCAATTTCCCACAACTATCTAAAGAAGTTGCTGAAGACGAGGCTGAAGTGATTCTACACACAAGTCAAGGAGATATCCGTATCAAACTCTTCCCTAAACTCGCTCCTCTAGCGGTTGAAAACTTCCTCACTCATGCCAAAGAAGGCTACTATAACGGTATTACCTTCCACCGTGTCATCGATGGCTTCATGGTTCAAACTGGAGATCCAAAAGGGGACGGTACAGGTGGTCAGTCCATCTGGCATGACAAGGACAAGACAAAAGACAAGGGAACTGGTTTCAAGAACGAGATTACTCCTTATCTCTATAACATCCGTGGAGCTCTTTCTATGGCTAATACTGGTCAACCAAACACCAATGGCAGCCAGTTCTTCATCAACCAAAACTCTACAGATACCTCTGCTAAACTCCCTACAAGCAAGTATCCAAAGAAAATCATCGAAGCCTATAAAGAAGGGGGAAACCCTAGTCTAGATGGCAAACACCCCGTCTTTGGTCAAGTGATTGACGGTATGGATGTTGTAGATAAAATTGCCAAAGCCGAAAAAGATGAAAAAGACAAGCCAACTACTGCTATCACAATCGACAGCATCGAAGTGGTGAAAGATTACAATTTTAAATCTTAAAAACCAAAAAAATACAGTATCCACATTCGGTACTGTATTTCTTTTATCCTCATTCTTAAGTTAGCTTGTTAAAATCCCAGATTTGATCCATCCAGCCTTCATAGAAGTCTGGTTCGTGGCAGACCATAAGGATAGACCCTTTGTATTCTTTAAGAGCACGTTTGAGTTCATCCTTGGCATCCACATCCAAATGGTTAGTCGGCTCGTCCAGCACTAAGACATTGTTTTCACGATTCATCAAGAGACAGAAACGAACCTTGGCTTGTTCCCCACCTGACAAGACCTGAATTTGGCTTTCAATATGCTTGGTTGTCAGACCACAACGGGCAAGGGCTGCACGGACTTCTGCTTGGTTGAGAGCTGGAAAGGCATTCCAGACAGCCTCTAGTGGTGTTTGACGATTGCCACCTTCTACTTCCTGCTCAAAATAACCAAGTTCTAGGTAGTCACCGCGTTCAACTTCCCCAGCGATTGGCGGGATAATTCCCAAGAGACTCTTCAAGAGAGTTGTCTTCCCGATACCATTTGCCCCGATAATAGCAACCTTTTGATTACGTTCAAAAGTAAGATTTAGTGGCTTAGTCAGAGGACGATCATAACCAATTTGCAAATCCTTGGCTTGGAAGATAAAGCGCCCTGGCGTACGAGCTGATTTGAAATCAAAGGATGGTTTTGGTTTCTCACTTTGTAATTCGATAATATCCATCTTATCCAATTTCTTCTGACGAGACATGGCCATGTTTCGTGTTGCAACACGCGCTTTGTTTCGGGCAACAAAGTCCTTAAGGTCCGCAATTTCTTTCTGCTGACGTTCGTAGGCTGCCTCTAGCTGAGATTTCTTCATAGCATAGACTTCTTGGAACTGGTAGTAGTCACCAGAGTAACGCGTCAGCTGTTGATTTTCCACATGATAGACGATATTGATAACATCGTTCAAGAATGGAATATCGTGTGAAATAAGGACAAAGGCATTCTCATAGTTTTGGAGATAGCGCTTGAGCCAGTCAATATGCTCAGCATCCAAGTAGTTGGTTGGCTCGTCCAAAAGCAAGATATCGGGCTTTTCAAGGAGGAGTTTTGCCAAAAGCACCTTGGTTCTTTGCCCACCTGACAAAGAAGTTACATCTGTATCCATGCCAAAGTCCATGACACCAAGGGCACGCGCTACTTCGTCAATCTTAGCATCCAAGGTATAGAAATCACGACTCTCTAAACGATCTTGCAGTTCGCCAACTTCTTCCATGAGAGCATCAACATCCGCACCGTCTTCAGCCATTTCCATATAAAGGTCATTGATACGAGCTTCAGCTTTAAACAGCTCATCAAAGGCTGTACGGAGCACATCACGCACCGACTGCCCTTCAGCAAGGACAGAGTGCTGATCCAAGTAACCGGCAGTCACATATTTGGACCACTCAACCTTCCCTTCATCTGGCAACATCTTACCAGTCACGATACTCATAAAGGTTGATTTTCCTTCACCATTGGCACCGACCAGGCCAATATGTTCTCCCTTAAGGAGACGAAAGGACACATCTTCAAAAATTGCACGGTCACCAAAACCATGACTCAGATTTTTAACTTCTAAAATACTCATTTTAATTCCTTATCTTATTTTTATGTAATTGTTTATAGAGGAGCCAAGCCAGATAGCCACCTAAGGTATTGGTCCACAAATCATCAATTTCAAAGACGCGATTAAAATCAAAGAAAAAGTCCAAGACTAACTGCGTACACTCGATTCCAAAACTCACTAGAAAACTAAAAAGAAGGAGCTTTTTTGTTTTCCGCAAGTTTGGAAGGAGATAAAGGAGTTGGAACATCAGAGGAAAAAGTAAGAAAATATTAAGGATATTTTGTAGAAAAATCCAACATAATTGTCCTATGTCACTCACTTCACCCAGTTTCCAGAAAGAATTGAAAGGAGTCAAAAGAAAAACCAGGCGTCCAAGATGCTGAATACCTGGAGTTTCCACCCCCACGGGAGAATGTTCTTGAGGAGTAAAGCAAAAGTAAACGATACAAATACTATAGAAAATGACTCCCCAGACCAAAACATGATTATAACTCTTCTTCATCATTAAGGATTGACTGCTGCGACTGCCTTCTGGCGGTCACGTTTCATTGTATTAGAACGCAATTGTCCACAAGCTGCATCAATATCAGTACCATGCTCTTGACGAACAACACAGTTAACCCCTTTTTTCTTAAGCGTATCATAGAAGGCCAGGACGCGCTCTTTAGGACTACGGCTATATTGGTCATGCTCACTAACTGGGTTATAAGGAATCAAGTTTACATAAGACAATTTCTTGATGTTCTTGAGCAATTCAGCCAATTCTAAGGCTTGTTCTACACCGTCATTTACTTCATTGAGCATGATATACTCAAAGGTTACACGACGATTGGTTGTTTCGATATAGTACTCAATAGCAGCAAAGAGTTTTTCAATCGGAAAGGCACGGTTAATCTTCATGATGCTTGAACGCAACTCATTGTTAGGTGCGTGAAGGGAAACGGCAAGATTGACCTGAACTCCTTCATTAGCAAAATCACGAATTTTATGGGCCAAACCTGAGGTTGAAACCGTGATGTGACGAGCACCTATAGCCATTCCCTTATCATCGTTGATAGTGCGAACGAAATTTAAGACATTGTTGTAGTTATCAAAGGGCTCACCGATTCCCATGACAACAATATGACTGACGCGTTCATCCTGACCACGCTCATCAAAGTATTTCTGAACCAGCATGATTTGCGCTACAATTTCCCCATTATTGAGGTCACGTTGTTTCTTAATCAAACCAGAGGCACAGAAGGTACAACCGATATTACAGCCAACCTGAGTGGTCACACAGACTGACAAACCATAGTGTTGACGCATGAGTACTGTCTCAATCAGCATTCCATCTGGCAATTCAAAAAGATATTTAACTGTCCCATCAGCAGACTCTTGAACGATACGTTGTTTCAAGGGATTGACCACAAACTGATCATTAAGCTTAGCAATCAAATCCTTGGAAAGGTTGGTCATCTCTTCAAATGACTGGACACGTTTACGGTAGAGCCATTCCCAGATTTGATCAGCACGGAATTTCTTTTCTCCTTGCTCCAATACCCATTCCTGCATGGTTTGACGTGTTAAACTATAAATTGACGGTTTCATTTCTTCTCCTTATTCTCTACTCACTTCTGACGAATGACAAAATGACGTTGCCCCTTGTCCTCTTTCTGAGAATGCTGGTCTTTCTGACGACGTCTATTTTTCTTATCTGCATTCGGTTTTCGTTTTGTTTGAGCCGGTTTCTTTCCTTTTCTAGAAGGTGTTTCTTCTTCCTTCTTACGTATTTTCTTGTCAAACGATGCTCGCTTAGGAGCTTCATTTTCTAGGACAAAATAGGCACAACCATAACTACAATACTCTAAAAGGTAGTCTTGTAAACGACTGATTTTTTCAAGTTTTTCTTCTGTTCGATCATCCTTGTAAAAACCTCGTAGGCGAAGCTGTTCGTTGCTCCAGTCTCCCACGATATAATCAAACTTGGTTAAGACTTCTGAAAAACGCTGATTAAAAGCCGTCACATCAAAGGCATCCTTGATATTTTCCACCAAGGAAAAAGCTATCCCTTCCGTTTCGACCTTGTCCCCATGTAAATGAAACTCAGGACCAGGAAACTTGTTATAGTTGTATAATTCAGGTGCAATTTCTTTTCGCATAGATATCCTTTTTCCACGATTACTTAATACTTTATTCTACCATAATTTCTAGCAGTTAGCACGTTTCTCATAAAAATGAAAAAAGTCTGACGATTTTGTCAGACCAAAATAATATAACCTTAAAAAGAGAAGAACAATTCTTCCCTCCAACTATCATTATTTAGCAGCTGCGTACAATTCATCTACTTTGTTCCAGTTGATCACTGAGAAGAAAGCTTTGATGTAGTCAGGACGCACGTTGCGGTATTTCACATAGTAAGCATGTTCCCAAACGTCCAAGCCCAAGATTGGTTTTTTGCCTTCTGAGATTGGTGTGTCTTGGTTTGCTGTTGAAGTCACTTCAAGTTTACCTTCTTTGTTGACAACCAACCATGCCCATCCTGAACCAAAACGAGTTGTTGCTGCTGCAGTGAAGGCTGCTTGGAATTCTTCAAATGAACCAAATGTTGCATCGATTGCTGCTGCAAGTTCTGCTGATGGAGCTGTTTTTTCAGGAGTCATCAATTCCCAGAAAAGAGCGTGGTTCAAGTGTCCACCACCATTGTTGATAAGCGCTTGACGGATATCAGCTGGGATAGATTCTACATCAGCAAGCAGGGCTTCAAGGTCTTCACCAATTTCAGGGTGTTTATCAAGAGCTACATTAGCATTGTTGACATAAGTTTGATGGTGTTTGTCATGGTGCAAGTGCATTGTTTCCGCATCGATGTATGGTTCCAAAGCGTCGTATGCATATGGAAGATCTGGTAAGATAATAGCCATCTGTAATACCTCTTTTTCTTTCTATATGAAAATGATAACGCAAACATTCACTTTTTTCAAGTTTTTTGCTTATAGATGAAGAAATCACTGAAATACTTTCTAATAATACTCTTCGAAAATCTCTTCAAACCGCGTCAACGTCGCCTTGCCGTAGATATGTTACTGACTTCGTCAGTCTTATCTACAACCTCAAAACAGTGTTTTGAGCTGACTTCGTCAGTCTTATCTACAACCTCAAAGCAGTGCTTTGAGCAACCTGCGGCTAGTTTCCTAGTTTGCTCTTTGATTTTCATTGAGTATAAAATAAGCAAATCACTAAGAAACCCACGACAAGATAATCCTGACGCGGGTTGTAGTTTCAAAAAAATGTCAATTGACCTGACTAGCAATCTGTAAGAGTGCCTTTTCAAAAAGGAAATTCTTTTCATAAAGACCAGTCTTAATCTGATAGTCTGTCTCAATCAAATAAGAAATAGCTTGCTTCAAAAAGCTCAAGGAAAGTCCTCGCGCATCTCTCAGCGCAAACTTAATCTGATAGGGATTTGGATTGCGTCCGAGAAAACTACCTAAACTACTTGCAATCTGCGATTCTGTTTGACCAGACTCCGCCAAAATTTTCACCTGAGTAAAAGTCCGAAATTGTCCTAGCATGACTGCAATCAGTTTGATTTCATCTTCACCTTGCAAGGTCAAGTCTCTAACCAAATCGCGCGCCTGGTCCATCTTTTTAGTCAGAATAAACTGAGTTAAATCAAAAATATTGTCCTGTAAGGTCTTGGGAATTGCGTTAACAATATCCTCTTCCTCGATAACAGAATCTGCCTTATAAGACTGTAAAAAGAGGAGATTTTTCTGGATTTCGCTAAATTGAAAACCAGATTTGATAAGGAGATTTTCAAAAGAATGATCGGCAAACTGCAGACCTTGTTTCTGGCTCCACTTTTGAAAATACTGGCGCAGTTCTTGTTCTTTTGCTTCTACTGCATCGAAGACCTTAGCATCACGCTTAAGTAATTTAACCAACCTTCTTTTGCTATCCAGCTTTCCTTCCGCAAAGATCAACAACTTGGTTGTTGGAGAAGGATTGTCAAGGTATTCCTCAAACGACTTGAGCTCATCATCTGTTAAAAAGCGTTTCTTGGCTGTTGTAATATCGACAAAATGATCCAATATCACGATTTTCTCATCCGCAAAGAAAGGAAGGCTGACCAACTCCAGTTCCACATCCTTGTAAACTACTTCTTTCATATCAAAGTAGGCAAAGTTGAGGTCAGCAGAATCATAGCCAATCTGTTTCAATACTTGACTCTTCATAACTTCAAACTGACCCTGATCTGTCCCTGTAAATAAGCTCAGACTAGGTAAATTTGATAAAGTCAACTTCTGACTTTCTTCAATGGCTAGCATCTTCTCTCCTTTCTTCTAATTTTTTAATGAATTTAATCAATATAGCGCAATTTCCCACGGAAATCTTCTAGGCTTTCGTACCCTTTTTCCGCCATGATTGCTTTCAGTTCATTAGTAATGCGGTCAAAAGCACCAACTCCCTCTTTGTGAAGGGTGGTTCCTACCTGCACCATACTCGCTCCACAGAGGATATGTTCAAAGGCATCACGACCAGTCAAAACGCCACCTGTTCCGATGATTTGAATTTGAGGATTTAAGCGTTGATAAAAGGCATGAACATTAGCTAGAGCAGTCGGTTTGATATACTCTCCACCAATCCCACCGAAACCATTTTTAGGACGAATAACGACGGACTCATCTTCTATATATAGGCCGTTTCCGATAGAGTTAACACAGTTGACAAACTTAAGAGGATACTTGTTGAAAATAGCTGCCGCTTGGTCAAAGTGAACAATGTCAAAATATGGTGGCAATTTAATTCCCAGAGGTTTGGTGAAGTAGGCAAATACCTCTGCCAAAATCCGGTCTGTTGTCTCAAAATCATAGGCAATCTGAGGTTTACCTGGAACATTAGGACAGGAGAGGTTTAGCTCAGTCAAACCACGAAAATCACTCTCTTGGACTTTTTTCAAGATAGTATGGGTTTCCTCTGGAGACATGCCGACTAAGGATAGAAAGAAGGTACGATTCGGTTCCTTTTCTTGTAATTCCAGAAGATAGTTTAGGTAATAATCTAAGCCATTATTTGGCAAGCCCATAGAGTTGATGGAACCAAGTGGAACATCTTGATAGCGTGGCTCAGGATTTCCCTGACGAAAGTCCAAGGTCGCTGTCTTCGTGACAAAGGTTCCTGCTGCTGAGTTTTTAACGCCTTCTAACTCTGCTATCGTCATACAAGCCACACCTGCCGCATTCATCAAACAATTGTCAAACTCAAAACCAGCAATTTGCGTTTTCGTTGATACCATGATTCTGATCCTCCAGATTCCTTTTATTGCTAATATTATACCACATTTTCACATTTTCTCTTTTAGAAAGACATTTCCAAGAAGAACGTTCGTATTTTATGAATAAAGAAAAATCTGGAACTAAATTGATAGAATTTTTAGAAAATTTTTGTTTTTCTCTTTACAGTTAAAAAAAATTCTGCTATAATGACACACATAATTAAATTAGAATTTAAGGAGAACGATATGACATCTGCTAAAGAATATATCCAAAGCGTGTTTGAAACTGTAAAAGCTCGTAACGGGCACGAGGCTGAATTCCTCCAAGCTGTTGAAGAATTTTTTAACACTTTGGAACCTGTATTTGAAAAACACCCTGAGTATATCGAAGAAAATATCTTGGCACGTATTACTGAGCCAGAGCGCGTGATTTCTTTCCGTGTTCCTTGGGTTGACCGTGATGGAAAAATTCAAGTAAACCGTGGTTACCGTGTTCAATTCAACTCAGCTGTTGGACCATACAAAGGCGGACTTCGTTTCCACCCAACTGTTAACCAAGGGATTTTGAAATTCCTCGGATTTGAACAAATCTTCAAAAACGTCTTGACTGGACTTCCAATCGGTGGAGGTAAAGGTGGATCAGACTTCGATCCTAAAGGTAAAACAGATGCTGAAGTGATGCGCTTCTGCCAAAGCTTCATGACTGAATTGCAAAAACACATCGGACCATCACTTGACGTACCTGCTGGTGATATCGGTGTTGGTGGACGTGAAATTGGTTACCTTTACGGTCAATACAAACGCCTTAACCAATTTGATGCTGGTGTCTTGACTGGTAAACCTCTTGGATTTGGTGGTAGCTTGATTCGTCCAGAAGCAACTGGTTACGGTTTGGTTTACTACACTGAAGAAATGCTTAAAGCTAACGGCAACAGCTTTGCTGGTAAGAAAGTTGTTATTTCAGGTTCAGGTAACGTAGCCCAATACGCTCTTCAAAAAGCGACTGAACTCGGTGCAACTGTTATCTCTGTATCTGACTCAAATGGTTATGTCATCGATGAAAATGGTATCGACTTCGATCTTTTAGTAGATGTTAAAGAAAAACGTCGTGCTCGTTTGACTGAGTATGCCGCTGAAAAAGCAACTGCAAGCTACCACGAAGGTTCTGTATGGACTTACGCTGGAAACTATGACATTGCGCTTCCATGTGCTACTCAAAACGAAATCAACGGTGAAGCAGCTAAACGTTTGGTTGCTCAAGGAGTTATCTGTGTATCTGAAGGTGCCAACATGCCAAGCGACCTTGATGCCATCAAAGTTTACAAAGAAAATGGTATCTTCTACGGACCTGCAAAAGCTGCCAACGCTGGTGGTGTAGCCGTTTCAGCCCTTGAAATGAGCCAAAACAGTCTTCGTCTCTCATGGACTCGTGAAGAAGTTGATGGACGTCTCAAAGACATCATGACAAACATCTTCAACACAGCTAAAACAACTTCAGAAACATATGGTCTTGATAAAGACTACCTTGCAGGAGCTAACATTGCTGCCTTTGAAAATGTAGCAAATGCTATGATTGCACAAGGTATTGTTTAAGATTCATTTGCTTAATCCTCAATCGCTACGATTGGGGATTTTTATGTTGAATCCAAAAAACTCACCATTAACAGTGAGTTTTAACATCAGAATTTATTTTACTTTCATTAGGGCAGATGACAAACATTCAACAATCTCATCAACTGCTTCATCTATGTTTATAGTTCCTTCATCATTCAACATCATGGGAATAAGATAAGAAAAACTCAATGCTAAGATGTAACGAACAATTCTTTCATTTGACCAATTTAGAATAAGTCCCTTTTCTTTAAATTGATTTAAAACAGGGCTAATTGGTTCTATTATAGATTGAACAATAATATTTCCTAACTGGATAGAAAGATTTTTATCAATAAAAGAACGCCCCAAGAGAATTTTAACATGCATTTGGTTCTCCTGAATGAAAAAGAGCCTATCTCGAACAATACTTTTTAAAAAGAAGGGAAAAGTTTCCTGATCTACTGTGAATTTCTTTTCTGAGAAATCCGCAATCACTTCTGGAATAACCTGTTCTAGAAAAGTAGATAAAATGGCTTCTAAAATACCTTCCTTCGTTTTAAAGTAACTAAAAACAGTTCCTTCTGACACTCCAGCTCGTTCGGCAATAAGGCTGGATGTTGTATTCTCAAATCCAATTTCTGAGAATAATTTTAAGCTTGATAATAATACTCGACGTTGTTTCAAGCTCAAGTTGCTAACTTCTAACGTCTGAGCATACTTTTGTTCTAAACTTTCCATCGCTAGCACCTCTCTCCTACTCTCTTACTTTTACGACTTTTTTGCCTCGACTGTGTCCCATTTTCAGACTACGATAGGCTTCTCTAACTGACTTTAGAGAAAAGTCATACACTTGATCAATTTTCAGCTGAACCTTCCCGTCTGAGACCATTTCAGCTAAAGTGCTAAAATCATCGTATGTAGAATGTCTCGGACCAGTAAACTGAGCACCTTTTATCATAACATAGGGTGAAGGTACTAATGTCCCAATAGCTGTTCCCTTCAAACCTAAACTAAAAGCCAATCTAACATAATCAGATCCATAACAATCCAAAAACTTTGTAATAGGCGTTGGACTAGCTGATAGAAGAGCCTTCTTGATGTTCTCTTCGTAACTTACTGGTATGGCACCTAAAGACTTCAGATACTCTGCATTTTTCTTACTTGCTATTCCAATCACTGTCGACCCCTTAGCAACTGCATACTGTACTGCAATACTTCCAATACCTCCTGCTGCAGCTGAAATAACAACAGTATCTCTTGAATTTAAACCGATTCTTCTAAAAGCCCCACCCACAGTTAGAGAAGCTACTCCCATAGTAGCTGCGTGAGTCATGTCGATCATCTCTGGTTTCAATACAATTTCCGATTCATTGACACAAATTTCTGTTGCTAAAGCTCCCCTCTTAGTTCCCAAACCAGGATCACTAATCATTGTTCCAAACACCTTATCTCCTACTGAAAACCTAGTTACTTCATTTCCAACTTCTGTAATAACTCCAGAAAAATCTCTCCCCACACCTCTTGGAAATAAAGATGATTTAGATTCAAACCAACGACTTGGTTTCCTTAATTTCGTTATAAAAGATAGAAATCGAAGGGGTTTCGCTCCCTCATAAGTTTTATAATCAATAGGATTTAAACCAACAGCATGAACTTCTACTCTCACCTGATTTACATCCAAGGCTGTAGAGTCGATCTTCAGCAAATCCAAGACCTCTTCGTTACCGAAACGACTATACTCTATTGCTTCAACAACCATTTTCTTTACTCCTTAATTTCACAAAATTGAGTGGACACTCATTTCTATAAATTATACTCTTAATTTGTAAGAAAATCAATATTATCGTTTGATAACGATTTATGACTTAATAAAAAATATCCATCATTTCGATTTACCAATATGATTCTTTCAATCTAACTCTCCTCACTTTTAAAGAATACTAGCCTCCTTTTTGCCCCTTCTTGAACAAAAAGAAAAACCGCTACTCCTAAGAATAGCGGTTTAATCATGTTTTTAAGCTACTAATGTAGTCGCTCTATTATTTAAGAGTAACTGAAGCTCCAGCTTCTTCCAATTTAGCTTTAAGTTCTTCAGCTTCTGCAGCTGCAACACCTTCTTTGATGACACCTGGTGCACCATCAACAAGTTCTTTAGCTTCTTTAAGACCAAGACCTGTGATTTCACGTACAACTTTGATAACGCCAACTTTTTTGTCGCCTGCAGATGTCAATTCAACGTCGAATGAATCTTTAGCAGCACCAGCGTCAGCAGCACCAGCTGCAGCAACAGCTACAGGAGCAGCTGCAGTTACACCAAATTCTTCTTCGATAGCTTTTACAAGGTCGTTCAATTCAAGGATTGAAGCTTCTTTAATTTCAGCAATAATGTTTTCAATGTTCAATGCCATTGTTATTTCCTCCAAATAAGTTTTTAAATTTATAATATTTTTTTGTAGCTAGGCTACGCTGCGTAGCTTAAGATTAAGCTGCGTCTTCTTTGTTGTCTGCAACCGCTTTGACTGCAAGAGCAACGTTGCGCACTGGCGCTTGAAGTACAGAAAGGAGCATAGAAAGAAGTCCTTCGCGGTTTGGAAGAGTTGCAAGTGCAAGAATCTCTTCTTTAGATGCGACAGCGCCTTCGATTGCACCACCTTTGATTTCAAGTGCTTCAGCGTCTTTAGCAAAATCGTTCAAGATTTTCGCTGGTGCGATAACATCTTCGTTAGAAAATGCTACTGCAGATGGTCCAACAAATACAGATGCAAGATCTTCAAGACCAGCTTTTTCAGCTGCACGACGCAAGATTGAGTTTTTAATCACTTTATACTCAACTTCGCTTCCACGAAGCTCACGACGAAGAACTGTATCTTGCTCAACTGTCAAACCACGAGCGTCTACAACGACGATAGATGCAGCAGCTTTCATTTTTTCAGCTACTACGTCAACTAGTTCCGCTTTTTTAGCAATAATTGCTTCACTCATTAGTGTGTTCACCTCCGTTATTATTTTGCTTGGGGAAATTTTTCAAAAGAAAAACGCGCCCAAACCTAGACACGAAAGTACAATACGCTTCTTTTTACATGATACGTTTTGTCCTCGGTAGGATATTTATGAGTCGAGCTCCCCTACTGTCTTAGGCAGTTTTTTCAAACCGTATATAAGTATAGCATAGTTAAAAAAAGAATGCAAGATTTTTGTAAACTTTTTTAAACTTTTTTCGTGATTTTTCTTTTAAAGTTCTACTGTTAGGACTTGGCCTTGCTTAACAACCTGTTCTCCAGCGATATAAACATCATCAACATCACTGGATTTAACAGCATAGATGAGATGAGAAAGCATATTTTCCTGAGGTTGGAGATGAATTTTTCCTTGTGGTTGAATAACGAGAAAATCTGCTTGCTTGCCGACTTCTAGACTTCCTATCTGATTTTCCATTCCTAGAACCTTAGCCCCTTCGATTGTCAGTGCCTTGAGAGCTGTTTCGATAGGAAATTGTCTGGCATCTCCACTTTTCATCTTCTGAAGAAGGGCTGCAGTCCGTCCTTCCTCAAACATATCTAGATTGTTATTGGAGGCAACCGAATCCGTCGCAATTCCGACTGCTACTCCTGCTTTTTGCAGTTGAATGATAGGAGCAATCCCTGATGCCAGTTTGAGGTTACTAATAGGATTGTGGGCAATAGCCACTTGAGAAATTGCTAAGCGTTCAATTTCTCTCTCGTTTAATTCAACCCCATGAGCAAAGACAGACGGATGATCTAAATACCCCAGTTCTTCTAGAAAGGCTAAGGGGCGTTTGCCGTAGCGTTTCAGGATAATGCCTGACTCCTCCTTGGTCTCCGCAACATGAATATGGATAGGAATATTCAACTCTTTTGCCATATCTAAGCTTTCTGCCAGCAAGTCTCTATCACAGCTGTAGGGAGAATGTGGAGCTACCATAACCTTGAAATTTGGATTTTTATATCCAATAATTTCTTCAATGATTGCCCGAGTTCTGCTTATAGTCTCAGCAGTTGTCTCTGCCTCTGAAGAAAAAAGAGTCGGTGAGAAATAACAACGCATCTTGGAAGTTTTCACTGTCTGATAAATCCGCTCAATATCCACACCATTGGGATTATACATATCGTTGAAGGTTGTTGTTCCCGACTGGAGCATTTCTATCATAGCTTCTTTAACCGCTCTTGTAGTCATGTCGGGAGTAAATCCTGCTTCTGCAGGCCAGATATAATCATTGAGCCATTCATGGAGATTGCTATCATCTCGGATTCCCCTCAGACCTGTCATTGCAGAATGGGTGTGGCAATTGACCAAACCAGGCATAATCCAGGCTCCCTGATAGTCTATAATCTGCTCAGCTTGCTCTAAAATCTCTGACTGCTCTTGACCAACATAGACGATTTGAGAATCCTTAACGGCTAAGATTCCATCTAGATAAACATGGAAATCTTGGTCACAAGTCACGATATTTACATGCTGAAAGACTTTCATTCTAGGCTCCTTTTCTAAAAGACAATTTATACTCAAATTCAAACCACGTCAGCTTCACCTTGCCGTAGGTATATGTTACTGAGTCTTATCTACAACCTCAAAGCAGTGCTTTGAGCAACCTGTGGCTAGCTTCCTAGCTTGCTCTTTAATTTTCATTGAGTATTACAGTGAATAATTTTTCTAGCTATTGTAACAAAAAAGTCACCCGAAGGCAACTTTTTTCGTCCATAAACTTTCAAAAGAGAATGGATTATTCAGAGCTAAAAGCGACAGCTTGCTGCATATGGTAATACTTGCCCTTTCGAGCCATGAGTTTCTGATGGTTGCCATGCTCCACGATGTCACCATCAACCAAGACAAGAATCAAATCCGCATCCTGAATGGTTGACAAACGGTGGGCGATGATAAAGCTTGTGCGCCCCTTCATGAGTTTTGCAAAGGCATCCTGAACCAGCACTTCTGTCCGTGTATCAATGGAAGAAGTCGCCTCATCTAAGATAAGAATCTTGGGAATAGCTAGAAAAACTCGGGCAATGGTCAAGAGCTGAGCCTGACCGACAGAGAGAGATTCCCCTGCATTTTCCAACTTAGTATCGTATCCCTGAGGCAACTGTTGGATGAAAAAGTCTGCATTGGCTGCTTTGGCAGCAGCAATCACTTGCTCCCGACTGGCATCAGGATTTCCAAAGGCAATATTGTCATGAATAGTTCCTTGCTTGAGCCAGGTTTCTTGGAGAACCATCCCAAACTGCTGTCTCAATGATGCTCGGGTATAATCATAAATGGATCGCCCATCTAACAAGATAGCTCCAGAGTTAATGGGATAAAAACGCATGAGGAGATTGATAAGGGTTGATTTTCCAGCACCTGTCGGACCAACAATAGCCACCTTGCTACCAGCTGGAATATCAATAGATAAATCCTTAATCAAAATCTTTTCAGGATGGTAGCCAAAAGAAACATGTTTAAAGGAAATAGCTCCCTTAACTTGGTCACTAGTCAACTCTTCCTTACCTGTTTCAGCCACCTCAGGACTATCTAAGACTCCATAAACACGTTCTGCACAAGCCAAGGCACTTTGCAACTCAGCTAGTACTGAAGAAATATCATTAAAAGGCTTGGTGTACTGTTGAACATAGTTCAAAAAAGTCACTAAGCGTCCAATGGTCAAGGTAGAGCCTATCATGATACGATAAGCTCCCACTCCAGCTAGAAGGGTATAAATAAGCGCATTGACAAAGCGAGTCGAAGGATTGACCGTTGAAGAATAAAAGATAGCTGACTGCGAATAACCTGCATAGTTGGCATTCGCCTCGTGCAGTCTTTGGATAAAATCTTCTTGAGCATTAAAGGACTGGATAATGGTCTGCTGGCTCAACGATTCTTCAATCAACTGAGTCTGAATTCCCCTCGTCTCTGTTTGCTTTTGGAAGAGATGATAGGAGCGTTTGGCAATAAAGCGTGAGATTACCATAGACAGTGGCGTCAACAGCAAGACCAAAAGAGTCATGAGGAGATGAATTTGAATCATGGCTAAAATACTAACCAAAATCATTAAGACGCCAATAAAAAATTGGTTAAAAATCATGGTCAAGCCAGCTGCCAACTGTTCTATATCTGTGGTCACACGACTGACCATCTCTCCACTTCCTTGCCGATCCACAAAGGCAATCGGTAAACGATGGAGTTTATGGATGATTCGCTCTCGCAAGTCCCCGGTATAAGAGAAGATTAGACGATTATAGAGAAGAGGATTGACCCACTGCACAAGGGTATTTCCTATGACCACCAAGATCATTTGAATAAAGATCTGCCAAAAAACTGGTGAAGAACCAGCCACTAGGACTTGGTCGATGACCTGCCCAATCAATATAGGTAGGTAAATTGATAAGGCAACCTGGACAATAGTTCCTAGAAAGGCTAGGAAAAGGAGGAAAGAATGACTTGCAAGGTCTTTAGCCAAACGTTTGAGCGTCTGGTTTGCAGTTTGTCGTCTCATGCTAGTCCTCCTTTCCATGTTGGGATGCATTGATTTCACGATAGACTTGACTGGATTTCATCAAGTCCTCGTGCTTGCCGATAGCTAGGAGCTCCCCTTTTTCCAAGAGGAGAATCTGGTCTGCCATACGAAGTGTTGAGGTTCGTTGAGAAATCAAGATTAAGCTCATGTCTGGCAAATTTTCTCGGATAGCTTTCAAGAGCTTGGACTCGGTAATGGTGTCCAGTGCCGAGGTTGCATCATCTAGGATGAGAAACGGAGCCTGTCGCAAAACTGCTCGTGCGATAGACAGTCTTTGTTTTTGTCCACCTGAAAAATTTCGTCCTCCTGCTTCAACTAGGGCATCTAAGAGACCTTCCTTATCACTGACAAAATCCTTGGCTTGCGCAATTTCCAAGGCCTGCCAAAGCTCTTGGTCAGTTACTTCTTGATGTAAACCTAGAGTCAAGTTGGAACGAATGCTTCCCTTAAAGAGCTCGACTTTTTGAGGCACATAGGCAATCCAAGACCGCCACTCCTCTAAATTACTAGGACTACGTCCATCTCGATAAAGGTCAATGCTCCCCTTGTCTGCTGGATAAAGTCCAAGGATGAGTTGCACCAAACTTGATTTACCAGAACCCGTTCCCCCAATGATACCAAGGATTTGCCCTTGCTTCATATCAAAGGAAATGTCTCTCAGAGAAGGCTGGGCCGCATCAGGATAGGTAAAGGTCAGTTCTTGAACTTGTAAAACCTGATCACTGGTAGCTTGCTTTTGTTCTAATTCTGAATGGATGTCTTCTGGAGCTTCGGCAAAGACTTCCTCAATTCGCTTAGCTGAGATATAGGACTGGTTGAGAGAATTTATCAGCATGGCTAGCTTGACCAATTCCACCAAAATCTGTAAGAGATAGTTGATAAGGGCAATGAGAGCACCTTGACTGAGCAATCCTCCTTGAATAGAAATATAGCCTTGCCATATAATAACGAGGAGAGTTCCATTGACAATCAGATAGGTCAAAGGGGTTAATAAACTGGACCAGAAACCTGTCTTTTCTTGTAATCTAGCATAGACTTGGTTAAGAGTTTGAAAAATCTGTAACTCTCGTTTTTCTTGTCCAAAAGCACGAATAACTCGCATTCCTTGTAATTGCTGACGTGTTTCCTGAACCAGTTGATCCGTTTTCTTTCTCAGACTGCTGTAGAGAGGATTAACCAGTCTAGAGAGCCCTACAATAACAATGGTCAAAATGACAACCATGACCAAGAACCAAAGAGTCAGCTCAGCTGAGATTCGATAGGCCATAAAAATGGCTCCAAAAACGATAATAGGCGCTCGTAAAAAGAGACGCAGGAATTGATTGATACCAGTCTGAATCTGGTAGGTATCCGAAATCAAGCGAGTGACCAAGCTAGAAGTGGTCAAACGATCTCTGCTGTCCTTGGGCAAGGAAAGAATATGGCGATAGAGGTCACCTGTCAATTCTTTGGCAAATCCAACCGCAGCCTTAGCTGAGTAGAACTGGGCTATTAAGGCTACTACCACACCAATCACTGCAAAGATAAGGAGCAACCCAATCTGCATCCAGAGATGTCCTTGATTTCTCTGGGGCAAGGATTGGTCAACAATCCCAGCAATCACCATGGGAACCAAGAGCTCAAACACAGCTTCTAGTAACTTGAACAAGGGGGCTAAAATGGATTCCTTGATGTAGGGTTTAAAGTAAGATAATAGGTGTTTCATAAATCCCTTCTATTCGTATTCTGGAAATGAAGAAAGTGGGAAGCACCCACCCTCTCTGTTTTATTTGTTTAAGTATGGCAGTAGATAGCCATATCCTGCTTCTTCCATCTCATCTTTGGCCACAAAACGCAAGGAAGCAGAATTAATACAGTAACGAAGGCCACCTAACTCCCGAGGGCCATCTGTGAAAACATGACCCAAGTGAGCATTGCCTGACCGAGAACGAACTTCAATTCGCTCCATTCCATGACTCATGTCCTTGTAATAGTGAATCAACTCTTTGGAAATCGGACGGCTAAAACTTGGCCAACCACAACCTGAGGCAAACTTATCTTTGGCAAAAAAGAGTGGCTCACCTGTCGTGATGTCTACATAAATTCCCTCTTCAAAGGTTCGGTCATATGCATTGGTAAATGGAGCCTCTGTAGCAGCTTCTTGGGTGACACGGTAGGACTCTTCAGTTAAGCTTTCCTTTAACACTTCTTGACTAGGCTTTTCATAGTTAGAGGCATCAATCAACGGCTTCTCAGCATCGGTCACATCGATATGACAGTAACCTGAAGGATTTTTCTTAAGATAGTCTTGATGATAGTCTTCAGCCAGAATGTAATGACGTAGTTTCTCCACCTCTACTGCAATCTTTTGCCCAATCATGCGCTCCTGCTCCTGCACCACTGTGTAGATAGTTGGCAAGTCTGCTTCATCCTGGTAATATATACCGGTCCGATACTGACGTCCACGGTCATTCCCTTGTTGATTGATGGATAAAGGGTCAATGACACGGAAATAATAAAGTAAAATCTCTCTGAGTGATACTATCTTCTCATCGTAAATCACTTGAACTGTTTCTGCATGGTCTGTTTCCTTGAGCAACTGGTAATTGGTCGTTTCGACTTGACCATTAGCGTAGCCGACACTGGTAGCTAGCACTCCAGAAATGCGGGAAAAATATTCCTCTAAGCCCCAAAAACAACCTCCTGCTAGATAAATTTCTGCCATCTTTATTTCTCCTTTATCAAGTTCTTAACTAACGCTCTTCGAAAATCTCTTCAAACCACGTCAGCTTTATCTACAACCTCAAAGCGGTGCTTTGAGCAACCTGCGGCTAGCTTCCTAGTTTGCTCTTTGATTTTCATTGAGTATAAACTTATTTTCAAAAAAAGGATAGGAAGCCCTCTAGTCAAGAGTTTCCCCATCCTATCATCTATTCTTTATTTTGCTTCGACACGGACACCTTGGGTATCAACTTTCAAGTCATGAAGTTTTCCTTTGAAGGGTTGCTTTTCCAATTCTGCCTTAATCGTTGGCATCTTGTCATGAGAAGCCAAGACCATAACTGTCGGCCCAGCACCAGAAAGGTAGGTTGCATAGGCACCATTTTCTTTGGCTACTTGCTTAATCGTTGCAAATTCTCTCACCAAGTCCTGACGATAGCGCTCGTGGAAGAGGTCGCCCTCGATTGCTTGCCCAGCGGTCACCATGTCTCCTGCCAACAAGGCTGCAACCGCCACGTTGGCGATAGAACTAGCCGCAACAGCTTCCTTGTAAGACAATTTCTTAGGCAAGACGCCACGGCTGTCTCGAGTACGCAATTCATAGTTTGGAATGTAGGCTAGGAAATCACACTCTGGGAAGTCTGCTACGATAGCAGAAACTTGCCCTTCAACGGAACTTGCAATAACGAGATTACCATAAATGGCTGGAGCCACATTGTCAGGATGCCCTTCAATCTTGGTCGCCAACTGCAATTTTTCATGGTCAGATAAGTTGAGATTTCCCAGTTGGTTGGCTAGTTCAATCCCAGCAACAATAACAGAACTGGAAGAACCCAAACCACGCGCCAAAGGAACATCACTGGTCATTTTCAAACGTCTTGGCTGCAAGTCTGGTACAATTTGCAAAGCGATTTTGAGCAAGAGATTGCGCTCGTCATGTGGTATCCATTTGCCAATCTGGTGTTCAATCAACCACTCATCTCGTTCTTCACATACCTCAATTTGAAGATACTTGGTTACAGCTACACCGACCGAGTCAAAACCTGGCCCGATATTGGCACTGGTTGCAGGTACAATAATCTTCATCTTATTCTCCTAGCACCTTGAAGGTATTCAAGAGGTCGAATTCTGAAACCTTCTTCAATTCAGCTGAGACATTTTCAAGTTGGGCTTTATTAATCTTGTGTGTTATGATCACAACACGCGCCTTGTCACCATCTTTTCCATCTTGGAGGATTTGCTTGAAGGAAATATCTTGGGCATTAAAGATTTCAGCCAACTTCAAGACCTGACCTTTTGAGTCTGGAGCCAAGATTGAGAAGTAGTAATTTGCTTTAACATCTTCAGGATTTGCCAAGACCAAGTCACGGCTATATTCGTTGAAGTCTTTGCCAATGGTTCCATCATTCAGGCGACGAACGATACGGACAATATCCGCCACAACACTTGTTGCAGTTGGTTTTTGACCAGCACCTGGTCCGTAGTACATAGACTCACCGATACCGATAGATTCTACAAAGACAGCGTTCATTACCCCATTTACACTGGCAAGTGGATGCGCTTTAGGAAGGAAGGTTGGAGTTACTTCTGCAGCAATTCCTGAAGGAGTTTCCTCGATTGAACCAACCAATTTCACTACATAGCCAAGTTCTTGAGCTACAGCTACGTCTTCTGGTGTGATGTTGCGGATTCCTTTGTGGGCTACATCGTCAAATGCAACCTTCATGCCAAAGGCAAATTGGCTCAAAATCACCATCTTGTAGGCTGCATCAATCCCATCTACGTCATTTGTAGGGTCACTTTCTGCAAATCCTAGACGTTGCGCTTCGGCAAGAGCATCATCGTAAGACCAGCCTTCTTCCACCATCTTGGTCATCATGAAGTTGGAAGTTCCGTTGACCACGCCAAGCACGCGCGTGATTTTATCAGAAGCCAAGGAATTTGCCAAGGTACGAAGAATTGGAATCCCACCAGCTACTGCTGCTTCATAGTAAAGTGCTACCTTATTAGCTTTAGCGATTTCTAACAATTCTGCACCATGGACAGCCAAAAGGTCCTTGTTAGCAGTAACAACGTGTTTTCCAGCTTCCAAGGCACGAGTGATAAAGGTTTTAGCTGGTTCGATACGCCCCATCAATTCCACTACGATCGTAATGTCTTGGTCTGATAAAATGTCATCCACATTGGTTACAAAGTTAAAGTCATTCCCTGCTGCAAGCAAGCGATTCTTTTCATCTTCATCCTTGACCAATACCTTAGCAACTTCAATCTCTGAATGTGCTGATTGATTGATTTTTTCTCCATTTTCCTTTAGGAGGAAAGGCACACCACTTGCAACGGTACCAAATCCTAGTAAAGCAATTTTAACTGTCATGTTTGTCTCCTCGAAATTTTCTAATATAGCCATTATAACAGAATTTTGTGAAAATTCCTATCATAGTAATTCACTATTTCAGTATAGAAAAGAAAAAACGAATCAAACGATTCGCTCTTCTCAAAATCTAGAAATAGCTTTCCAGAAATGATTATCCGATTTTTTGCAGATTGAGCACAGCATCGTGATTCATCAAGACTTGGCCATACTCTTGCAAGACTGAACGACTGATGTCACTATCGTCTGCAAACTCGCGCATACGGGCCAAAAGCCACGCTGGATATGGACTTGGATGATTTTCAATATCCACTAGAATGGTCAAATAATAGCGCTCATTCATCTTGTAGAGTTCAGAAGTTTCCATCTCAAAAGTCACTGTCTTGGCAAAAGCCACCAAATCAGCCAACTTAGCAAAAGAAAGGATGTAGTAGATGTAAGGCTCTTTCTTGCTTTCAGCTTCTTGTTCAGCCTGCTCTTCCTCTTCTTCCTTGGCTTCAACTTGCTCTAGAGATTGAATGGCTTCGATATCATCTTTGGTTTTGTCCGCGATGCTTTTTTCTAAAGTTTTAATAAACTCATCTGGCGACATTTGAGCCAATTCTTCCATGTCTGGTAAATCTGATAAATCTTCAAAATCTAGATTTTGGTCAATCTTTGACTTGGTCACAAAGACATCTACCTTATCAGGTTTTGGAGTTACACGGAAGCTCAACATGCCTGTATCTAGAAAGCTATCAGGCATCTCTAACTCGTCCAAGATAGCATAAAAGAACTCTTCTGTTTTTTCTTGAGGAACAAGAAAGTCAGCAATCTCCATTCCTCGATCCATCAAATCTTCTAAAGACATCGTGATTTTTAAAGTAGTATCACTAATTTGTTTCATTTTCATTGCTAGTAACCTCATACTTTCAGTTCTATCTATTATACTAGATTTTTACGATTTTATCAAAAGAAGGCTCCTCTATCAAGCTAGATTTTCCCCAGGGTCTTTCTGTAGCAGACTCTAAAAGAAAATTTCTGATGACAAATAGAAAAAGCCTTCAAAATCGACTCTTAGCCAACTTTGAAGACCTGATACATCAGAATGCTTATAATTTAAAGGTTGCTACACCGAGGATAGAACGATTTAAGTTTCTAAGAATTTGAAGACTTTGTTCAAATTTCTTATAACGAGTCACTCCATACTCTTCAACAAGAAGGACTGTATCTCTTTCCAAAAGAGATGGTACATCTTGTAAATCCACAAAATGCATTCCTTTTAAGGCCTCTTGATTTTGTTTCAATTTATCTAGGATAGCTTTGTTTGAGCTAACGATTGTTAATTCTTGTCCAGCATTTTTGTATGATAGGATATCTGCTAGGTTGGCAATTGTTGTAATCTCTGTTACAAAATCAATTTGATACTGAGAAAAATCACCTGCTCTATTGATGGTTGGATTAAAGAGATAAACCAATACATTTCCCATCACAACCAAAATCACACAAACTACTCCAATAACAGCTAAACGGAGAATCAAGTTCTTCACATTCAATCCAAGCGCTGTCTCACCGTTTGCATTCAATTCTTTAGAGTTGATGGTTTCCAATTTTTCAATTTTTACATTTGCATAAGTGTGTTTAAATTTCTCAATCAATCCATCAATTTTTCGCTCCAACAAGTCATTAGCATCTTTACTTGGTGTCAAAATTTTCACACCAACCCCTGCATCGTCAATCATATAGTAGACAGTTAATTTTTTCCACCAATAATCATTCGTAGAATTTTTCAAGGTTGTTTCTGTCGTATCTAATTCACTAGCAATTTTTTTCAACTCACTCGGCTCTACATCATTGAAAAGATAAGCTCCATTCAAATTCCCATCAATCAATTTCCCGTAGAAATCACTATAGCCACCAATTTGATGATTCAAAATCGTTTTGGCTGAATCTTCTGGAGGAGTGATTTTATAGCTGATATAAGTTGAATAACTTGTTGTGTCTTTGACAGTATTTTTATTCTTAACTGCTTTAATTGTAAATGGTACAGCAATGAGAGCAAATAAAGCGATGAGAGCTAGAATATTTGCTTTTCGTTTTTTATAAAGATTTGCAAACAAATCAGCTACTGAATAATGTTCAAACATGATTTTTTTCTCCTTTGTTTAGTAGATACTGGTTCTCTTTTGTAAGCATTTTCGCTACGAATAGAATCACAAGAACAATTCCCCAGAATTGCATTGTAAATAAATTGAAGAAACTTTCTGAAAAGCTACTTCTTGGCATAAAGAATAGATTATTCAAGATGAGTAGGGACAAGGCAAATAGAATTGTTCTTGAGCGGTAGGCTACTTGCAACATGGCTATAAATAGCATACCGAGTAAGAGACTAAGTAGAAAGACTCCTATCATACCATAGTCTGTATACAACTCCATAATATAACTACTTCCGATACCATGTCCTTTCAAATATTCCTTATTCAAAACAAGATAGGATAGATTGTGGGCATAACTATTACTATCGATAGCTAGCTCTACACTATTGGTTGTATGCTCAAAGGCTTTTCCTCCGAAAATGGCCCCCAAACTCCCCCTTGCAAAATAATCAATAACAGGACCAAAAGTAAAATTGCGTAAATCTCGGTAAGGGAGGCTACTGTTAAATAGAAAGCCTCGAGCCAAAACACCAAAACTGGTTCCTTGTTTATAGATAAAGTCAAGCAGGATATCCCAGAAACCTGAATGGGAAACCTGGACATTATCCCGTACATAATTGAGTATTCCCATCGCTAACATGAGAATAGGAGAACCTACAAAAATCGCTAACTTTTCTTTAAACCCAATCCATTTTCCCTTTTCAGTTTGCTCCCGCATAAAGTAATAAACAAAAGCAAATAAAATACTTAAAATAAAGGGATTTCGTGTCCCGATTGCCAAATGAATGGTGTTGGCTGCAATGAAGGATACCAACACTGCTGTCGCCTGCAATTTCTTTGGCTTGGTTGCCAGATACATACACATTGCGTAGACCGTAAAGGTTGATAAGATATAGGTAAAATAAGGCAGCTTACTTTCAAAATTTGCATAGTAGGCATAGTAGGAAGTCTGCAAGCGATACAAGAGCCGTTCAAATAAGCGAATAAAATAGAAAGGATAGGTTAGAAGAAAAACTCCTAGTGATACAAAGCGTAACCGCTTGATATAAATCTCTTTTATAGAATTTCCTATCTTTGGTACTTTTATGTTCTTCCTAGCTATGAAGTAACGAGCCAGGAGACCTCCTGTGGTCAATCCCAATATCGAAACCATGACGACTATAAAGGCAAAGCGATAGGCTATCGGATGATAGGTATCCAGAGCGCCATCCCTAAAATAATCAATGGTCGGTCTTGATACCAGAAATACAAAAATAGTTAAATAGAAAATAAAATGGATTAAGTAATACTTGATATCATTCCAGCAGGCAATTAAGCTACTAACCAGTAAGAACAATAAAGTAGAAAGCAAGCTAACATTATTATTATTAAACAGATACACAATTCCACTTACTAGCGTCAAGGCATAGCTGACTATGGTCAAACTAAATAATAATCGTTTTCCATCAATCACTTGCTCACCCCCGTTCTAATGTAATTTTTTTGATTTTTCAATATTTTTCAGTAATAAGAATCGGTATAAGGAAATGTTTATGAATAGAGCCAAAGCGCTAATTCTTCTTCCCTTACGAAAAATTGGATTCCTAGCAATAGCAAAGGCATGGCCTTTTAAAAATCGGTGAATCTGAGAATAGGCTTCAAATTTTTTATACTGATCATCTAGTAACATCTTATCCATAATGAAGAAGTGGGCATAGGCCAATCTGAAAAAAGCAACCTCTTTCAAGTCAGAATAGTTTTTCACGACTTCATTGTAAAACTTTTGGTAGATATCAATATAGGCTAAATCCTTCTCTGCATACGGCTTGGTCGTAATGCTATCCCCTCTATGGAAATAGTAATAATAGGGTTTGGTATTAACCACATATTTCTTGGCCAACTTGATTAAATCAAAATGATAATAGGCATCTTCGTAAATCAATCCCTTAGGAAAGGATAGGGCAGTTGCGATTTCTCTCTTAATTAGCTTATTGCAGATCGTTCCAGGTATTTTTTCACCTATGAGGTATTCTCTTAGAAATGTTTGAGAATCACAGACAAAATACTCATCCTGATTGGCTGACTGTGGGCTTTCATCATTAGCATAGACATTCATGACACCACAGCTCGAAACATCCGCATCTTCTTGAATTAATTGCGCATATAAACTCTGAATCATTTCTGGATGGATATAATCATCTGAATCAATAAAAATCAGATAATCCCCATGAGCCTGCTTCATTCCATCATTTCGTGCTTGTGACAAGCCTTCGTTCTTTTTATGAAGCACTGACACCCTATCATCTTGTTCAGCGATTGCATCACACAAGCGACCACTTTCATCCGTTGCTCCATCATCAACAAGAATAATTTCCAGATTTTGATAGGTCTGCTTCTGAATGGAAGCTATCGATTTTTCTAGGTACTGTGCCACATTATAGACTGGCACAATCACACTAATTAATGCAGTTTCCATGCTACTCCTCTAATAGTTTTTCTACTTGTTCGATTTGTTTGGCAATTGTAAATTGTTGAATGAATTGACTAGCCTCATTGACATCGAAGTTTGAGGCAGAAGTCATGTAGTCCGTAATTGCCTGAGCTGCCTCTTGATTGCTCTCAATGATTTGTCCAAATCTTCCTTCTTGGGATAATTCCTCAGCCCCTCCGACGTCAGTTGAGACAAAAGGAAGTCCCAGACTCAAGGCTTCCACATACACTCCAGGAAACCCTTCTTGTTTAGACATAGACAAGAGAACTTTCGTCTGAGATAAATACTGATAAGGATTTTTTTGATAACCAAGGAAATGAACATAGTCCTCAAGTTCATACTCTTTGACCCGTTTTTTCAGTTCCTCTTCCATATCACCTGTACCTATAAAGTAAAGGTGGTAGTTTTTTCCTTCTTGGTGTAATAGTCGTATCACTTCTACTACACGGTCAGAACCCTTATTTTCCTCAATCCGTCCGATAGTACAGATACTTTGAGGTGCAATCTCGATATCGATCTTCTCTTGAGATTTTTCTAGAATAGTCTTAAAATCATAACCATTATAGACCGTCTGTAATTTTGAAGCATAATCTGGGTAGACTTCCTTGATAGAATTACTGGTCTTTCTTGAAATTCCTACAATGGTATCCGCAGTATCCAACTGGCGTCTATGTGATTCCCTTTTTGAGCTATCCTTAAGAAATTCTTCAATACTTCCATGAATCCAAGATATCTTCTTGACTTCTTTTCTTTTAGAGAACAACAGTGGTGGATTCATAATAGTAAAAGAAACTTCAACATCATAGTCATCTCTTACAAGCAAGCGACGAGTCAATCTTGGAAAATAAATTCTCATTCTCCACAAAAGAGCTCGTAACCATCTGGCTTGGCGGTAATCCTGAAGAGATTTTAAAATGCATACATGTTTAGGAACAGATTCGTATCCCTTGTCAAAGTGCTCCATTTCAAGAATATCAATATCATACTTTTCTGGATTCAGATTTGAAACAATGGTAGATAGAATCTTCTCTGCTCCACCCCCGAGAGAAAAAGACCACATAAAAAATAATATTTTTTTCTTAGCCACCATATTCTCCCTTGTATTCTGTATAAGACTTATCCATATCAGCGATAACAGCATCATGATGTGGTAACTGCTTGTCTGCTGGTGGAGGTGTCATGTAGTCTCCAAAAGCAGTGCTGAGATAGGCATCATAGCCAACTGGAATGGGCATCTCTGTCTCTTCAAATGGCAAGAAAAGATTATCCTCAAAAGATTCGATTAGGTACTTGTTTCTCATGTAACCAGGACCCGAGCATAATTCCGTGATTCCATCGCTCTCAGCTAGACTGTACTTGGTCATTTCTTTTTCAGCTTTTTTCCAAATGCGATAACGGAGTGATTTTGGCGTCAAACCGAGTAAAATGCGACTTCCCCATTTCATAAGTGCACCATGTTTTTCTGGAATAGTTTGCGCACAAAAAAGAGAATAAATCAAGGCCCAACGAACCTGTTTTTTCCGCTCAGCTGGATTTTTAGGATAATAATCCAAAGGCAACACATCCAAGGCCAGACCATGTGGCAATTCTAAATCCTGCTGATAAGGTTTAATGCAGGTCGTTTCCTTGTCACGAATGGTAATAAAAAGATTGCGGTCGACAAAATCCTTGTTACTCTTCGACAAGAAATAACGCTCATCTGCATAACGAGGCCATAATTCTGCTAATTTTTCATAGTCCTTACGGGGCATAAAAAAGTCTAGGTCGTCGTCCCAAGGAATAAACCCCTTGTTTCGAAGGGCGCCAATAGCACCTCCTCCACAGAGATAACAAAGCAAATCATGTTCCTTGCAAAAAGCCACAAAATATTCAGCCATCTCCAGACTTCGAGCCTGAATTGCTTTTAAATCAGTCATATTGTTCATTATTCTTTCTATCGTATCGTTCCATTATACCACAAATAAGGGATGAAAATCTATTGCAGACTGTAAAAAATCAAAGCCTGACTGCTAGATAAATAGCCTTCAAACTTTGATTTTTCTATCTTATCTCATTCCCATTTGAGACAATTTATTCTGATATTTGTTTTGATCGACAAGTAAGCCCAAGCCTCCATAAACATCATAGGCATCTACCCAGTCACCAAGTTCCGGAACGGTTAATCTTTCAATACCATTTTGCGCTCCATCTAGGAAAGACAAGCCATTTGTTAACAAGAAGGTATAAGGAACATTTGTTGAGGTCATTGCGAAGACCTTGCCAAGTGCCTCTGATCCGGTAAAGAGTTTGGTGGGATCCTTGAGTTGCTGCAGAACAGCTGTCAATACTTGCTGTTGTCTCTTGGTACGACCATAATCACCTTCGTCATCATCACGGAAGCGTGCATAATTGAGCAAGGTTGAACCGTTCATCTGCTGTTTCCCAACTTTGATAGTCTGAGTTGGTGACTCTGTTTCCGTAGCATGTAAGTCATCTCCCACCGTAGCTTCGGTTAAAGGTTGACCTTCTAAGGTTGAGAATTTGGCATCAATCGTTACACCGTCAGGGAAGAGAGTGTCAATAGCAGTTGCGAAGGCTTGGAAGTCTACCAAGGCGTAGTACTTAATGTCCAAGTCAAAATTATCTTTCAATACTTGGCGAACCATTTCTGCCCCTTTTTGGCCTTCTTGCTCTCCTAGTTCATAGGCCACATTCAACTTATTATCGGATTGCTTTCTACCATTAATGACTTGACTGTATCCGTCTATATAAACCAAATTGTCACGCATAAAGCTGACCAGCTTAATTTTCTTATCTGAGCCACCAACGTTTAGAACCATAATCGAGTCCGTTCTCGTCTCAGCACTATTTTGGCCAATCCGTCCATCCGTTCCCATAATCAAAATATTGACCCCATCCTTGGTATCTTGACCATGAAAAACTTCTACTTGAGCTGCCTTAGCGTTGGCAGGTTTATTTGGATCAGCATTTGAATAGCCTTTTAGGAACATAAAAATCATGCCAAAACCGACACAGGCTAGAAGGGCAAGCAATCCTGCAAAAATGCGCCCCCAACGAATCTTACGTTTTTTGGACTTAACCTTTGGAAGAGGATGACTTTTCTGGTATTTTTTTGCACGACTACGGTTACCATAGGATGGAAGAGGAGACTGATTGACTGGTTCCATGAAAGACTCTTCCATATCGTAATTTTCATTATAAATTTCTGGAGAAGCTTTACTACTGCTAGCCATATTTAACTTACCTTGCAGGTATGCAAACTCTTTTTTCTCTCGCTCATTGAGGTAATGAATGTTCTTAAAAAGATAGTCATAACGCAACTGCTCGTGATGACTTAAGGGATTTTCTTTACTCATCTTCTCTCCTTTCCATGGTCTGATATTGGATAAATAGGATAGGCCCCCAAAACTTTATACTGGATTCCAATCGATTCTAATTCTTTTTGGGCAAAGTGGACCAGGTCCTTATCAGCGTAGTCCACATCGATAATGAAAAAGTATTCTCCCAGTGCTGTCTTGAGTGGACGACTTTCAATTTTTGTCAGGTCAATTCCTCGCCAAGCAAAAGTCGACAGGGCCTTGTAGAGTGCACCGGGAAGGTTGTCAGGTAAGGTCAGGGCCAAACTCATTTTTTCAGTTTGTGCTTTCAAAGGAATAGCCGCACCTTCAGCTCCCAGAACCCAGAAACGTGTGAAATTGGCTTCCATTTCCTGAATATCTTCTGCAATCAGTTCCAAGCCATATTCTTCTGCAGAACTTCTAGGGGCAATAGCTGCATAAGGCTGGTCTGGATGTTCGGAAATAAAGCGGGCCGCATAGGCTGTACTGGCTGTCACCTCAATTTGAGCATCTGGATACTGTTCATCGATGAATTTCTTTCCTTGCGCCAAAGCCTGTGGATGAGAAAAAATCTTTTCAATCTTAGTGTGACCTGGGACCACCATCAACTGCTGATGAATGGGCTGAACGATTTCTGCTACTGCTTGAATGCGAGCCTGATGAAAAAGGTAGTCCAAAGTTTCATGAACACTACCCTCGATAGAATTTTCTACTGGTACCACAGAATATGCCACCAGGCCTTGCTCATAGGCCTTGATAACATCTGTAATATTGGCAAAGGCCTGCAATTCCTCATGAGGAAAAGCTGTCTGCACAACGTGGTGTGAAAATGATCCCTTGGGACCTAGATAAGCAATTTTCATCTCAGTTCCTCTATAATTTCCTCTGGGCTTAGCTTGGTCACATCCAAAATCCGGCTAGCCACTTCCTCATACCAAGCCTGTCTTTCTTGGAAAATGCCTGCAAGTTCTTCCTTGCTATTATTTAGAAAAAGCGGGCGCTGATTGTCCTTATCAGCTGATATGCGCTGGTAGAGGGTTTCAAAATCTGCTTTCAGGTAGATATTATCAGAATTTGTCTTTAGTAAGTCACGATTTCGCTGAGAAATGACCACTCCTCCGCCAGTTGACACAACTTGATCTCTTTGTAGTAAATCAGCTAGGACTTCTGATTCTATCTGACGAAAGGCTTCTTCTCCCTTTTCCACGAAAAATTCCGCAATGGACATGCCTAAGTGCTTCTCTATCAGAGCATCCATATCAAGGTAATTAGGGTCCAAGCCTCTTGCAATAGTCGATTTGCCAGCCCCCATAAAGCCTAATAACACCTTAGCCATGAATCAAGCTCTCCAAATCATCAAAGAAGCTAGGGTAGCTGGTATTGATGGCTTCTGCACGGTCAAGCTCCACCTCTCCATCTGCTACCAAAAGAGCTGCGATAGCCGTCATCATGCCGATACGGTGATCACCAAATGTATTGACTCTAGCACCGTGAAGGGCTGATTTCCCTTTGATAATCATCCCATCAGCTGTAGGAGTAATATCTGCTCCCATGCTATTTAAGGCGTCTGCTACCACCTGAATGCGGTCTGTTTCCTTGACCTTGAGTTCCTCAGCATCCTTAATAACTGTTATACCTTGAGCTTGGGTCGCAAGTAGGGCGATAACTGGCAATTCATCAATCAAGCGTGGAATCAAAGCTCCACCAATCTCTGTTCCTTTCAAATCAGAAGACTCAACAGTCAAGGTAGCAGATTTAGCGACTGGATCAATTTCAGTTATTTCTAGTTTTCCACCCATGGCACGAATGACATCAATAATACCGGTACGCGTTTCGTTGATGCCCACATTCTGCAGCACTAGACGAGAATTCGGAACAATCAAACCTGCGACCAACCAAAAGGCTGCACTGGAAATATCTCCTGGTACGACCACCTTTTGTCCTGTCAATTTTTGTGGTCCTTGGACTGTGATTTTCTTACCGTCCACACTTAAATGGCCACCAAATTGTTGCAACATATCTTCAGTATGATTACGAGTGCACTCTTTTTCGATAATAACAGACTCCCCCTGAGCCTGCAAAGCCGCAAAGATCAAGGCTGACTTGACTTGAGCAGAGGCAATTGGCAACTCATAGTGAATAGGTCTTAGGTTTTTCGTCCCTTTGAGGCGAAGAGGAGGCAGGTCTCGCTCAGTTTGCCCCGAAATGCTAACGCCCATTTTTTTCAGTGGAAGAGTCACACGATCCATAGGGCGTTTGGATAGACTGTCGTCTCCGAACATCTCTACTTCAAAGTCTGAACCAGCAAGAACACCTGAAATCAGACGAATCGAGGTTCCAGAATTTCCCATATCAAGGGCATTTTGCGGAGCTTTTAAACCATCCATACCTACACCTTGAATGGTAATAACCTCATCTTTATCCTCAATCTCAACACCAAGGTCACGAAAGACTTGAATAGTTGAGAGCACGTCCTCGCCACGCAAAATATCATAAACCTTGGTCTCACCCTCAGCCAAACTTCCAAAGATAATGGAACGGTGGCTAATAGACTTGTCACCTGGAACTCGGATACTCCCGTGTAAGTGGCTAATGTTTGTTTTTAGTTTCATACTGGACCTCATACTTGCAATACTTTTACCTATTTTATCATAAAAAGCCAGAAATTCCTTAAAAATTCCTGACTTTATGATAGTTATTTTCTTATTTTAGCAATTCTGAAACTGGTTCGAAAACAATTTTTTCAATGTCAGAAAGGTAAATTGCCAATTGTTGTTGCTTAGTAAAAAATTCTGATAAGAGGCTATTCCCTTGAATCTGCTTACCAAAGCCTTCCATTTTCGCTTGAAAGGAAGCGTCTGGCATTTGACCTGTCTGTGCCAGTCTTTGAATTTCGTCTTGGAAGGCAACATATTCTGTAAAAATTTTGCTTGCCTCAGCATCTGCTGAAATAGCATCTTTAGCTGCTTTGACAGCCTTGTATTCTGGTAATTCGCGTAGACCGCGACTGAGTTCGTTTGCACTATCGTAAATATTTGACATAATTTTCTCCTTACTTGATGACGACTGTGTAGTCGGTATTTTCTGTTATGAGATGCTCAGCTCTTTCCAAGTCTTGAGCATTTTTAAATGAAATTTGTAGAATCCCGTGAATATCCTCACGGTTTTCCTCATTGATGTGAATATTAACCAAGGAAGTTCCACGTAACAGTTCCAAAATCCGCAGGATGACGTTTTCTTCATCGGGAACGTCAACATAGAGGTCATAAGAGCTATCCACACCACCACGCTTATGAATTTCCATGGCCTGACGTTGCTCACGTGCTTGGTTGAAAAAGTTCCAAATCTGCTCCTCATCTCCCTTGATGATGGCTTGACCAACCTCATCTAAGCGTTCCTTAAAATCCTCAATCCGCTCTAGGATAGTCTCGCGATTGGACAAAAGAATGGACGTCCACATACCTGGCTCGCTTTCTGCAATTCGAGTCATATCTCGAAAACCACCGGCCGCAAAACGCCTTGTCATCTCATGTTCTTGAGCATAGACCGCGGTCTGTTCCATGAGACTAGAAGCCAGAATATGAGGGAAATGGCTAATCTGAGAAGTGACTCGATCATGCTCCTTGGCATCAATTTCGATAAAGCGAGCATGAAGACCTGAAAGCAGAGCCTTCATTTCCTCAAGCGTGTCCTGACCTGTCAGACTCGAAGGTGTAAAGATATAATAGGCATTTTCAAAGAGATTGACATCCGCAGAGGCAGCTCCTGTCTTGTGGCTACCAGCCATGGGATGGGCCCCAACAAAGCGAACAGGTTTGTCAGCCAAATATTGCTCCGCCGCATCCACAATGGCTGACTTGGTCGAACCAGCATCTGAAATAATGACGCCTTCTTTCAAGTCCAAGTCGGCCAACTCCTTAATAAAGGAAATGGTTTGCTTTATTGGCAAGCTGAGAATGATGATATCTGCCAAAGGAGCAAAACTGGCAAAATTATCCGTTGCACGGTCAATCATACCTTCTTTCAAGGCGATATCTCTCGAAACTTGACTGCGATTATATCCTAAAATTTCATAATCTGGATGATCGCGTTTGATACCAAGTGCCATAGAGGCACCAATCAATCCAAGACCTGCGATATAGACTGTTTTTGCCATAGGAACTCCTTAATAGTTCTTTGTATAGTCTCGGTGTTGGGCTACCGCTTCTTTTAATTCCTCTAGATTGTCTGATGAGAATTTTTCGAGGATTTCTTGTGCCAGAACCGTTGCAACAACGGCTTCCATGACTACACCTGCTGCTGGAAGAGCTGTCGGATCACTTCTCTCCACAGTTGCCTTGTAGGGTTCATGGGTTTCGATATCCACACTCATGAGTGGTTTGTATAGAGTAGGAATGGGCTTCATAACTCCACGAACAACGATGGGTTGCCCATTGGTCATACCACCTTCAAAGCCACCTAAATTATTGGTACGGCGGGTATAGCCATCTTCTTTAGACCAGAGAATTTCATCCATGACTTGGCTTCCTTTACGATAACCAGCTTCAAAGCCAAGACCAAATTCCACCCCTTTAAAGGCATTGATAGAGACAACCGCTTGGGCAAGTCTGGCATCCAATTTTCTGTCCCATTGGACATAGGAACCAAGACCAACTGGAACACCTCCGACAACTGTCTCGACAACCCCACCGATGGTATCTCCATCACGCTTGATTTGGTCAATATAGTCCTTAATTTCCTGTTCTCGTTCTTGGTTAACAATAGAAACTTCGGACTGGGCAACTCGTTCCTTAATCTCTGCAACTGTGAGATTCTCAGGAACATCGATTCTCTTGCCACCAAAGACAACGACATGGTTGGCAATCTCCATATCCAGCTCAGCCAAGAGGCGTTTGGCTACTGCCCCAACTGCCACCCGCATGGTGGTTTCACGAGCTGATGAACGCTCCAAGGAATTACGCAAATCATCAAAACGGTACTTGATGCCCCCAACCAAGTCGGCATGACCTGGCCGAGGATGAGTGATTTTCCGTTTGCTTTTTAGGCGGTCTTCAATATCCTCCGCAGACATGATATCCAGCCATTTTTGGTGGTCTTTATTGACGACATCCATGGTAATGGGAGCTCCAGTCGTCTTCCCGTGGCGAACACCCGAAGTAAAGACAACCTGGTCACTCTCAATCTTCATACGACCACCGCGGCCGTAGCCACCCTGACGGCGTTTAAGATCGCCATTGATATCCTCAGCTGTCAAAGGAAGTCCAGCTGGAATTCCTTCAATGATAGCCGTCAGACGGGGACCGTGTGATTCTCCTGCAGTTAAATATCTCATACACTCTCCTTATTTTACCAAGTAGTCTTTCATCTCTTCCAGAGAAACTGGGTAGATGGTTGCAGAACCAAGCTCTGGCACCAAGACCAATTTCAAGGTATTGCCACGCGCCTTCTTATCATGAGTCAAAGCCTGATAAAGCTTGTCAACATCCCAGTTTTCATAGTCAACAGGCAAGCCAAATTTCTGACACATTTCTGTGATGGACTGGGTAATGCCAGCTGGCATGAGACCCTTTTTCTCAGCAACCTTGGAAATCTGCACCATGCCCATGGCCACAGCTTCTCCATGCATGACTTTTCCATAACCGGCCGTTGCTTCAATGGCATGACCAATAGTGTGGCCAAAGTTAAGGTAAAGGCGTACACCATTGTCCAACTCATCCTCAACTACCATCTTGCGCTTAACCTGACAAGAATGTTCAATCAAAGTCTCCGCATGTTCCAGAATGCTCTCTACAGAACCATCCAGCTCCGTCAATAGAGTCCATAGTTCTGGATCCTCAATCAAGCCATACTTGATAACTTCACCCATTCCTTCAATCAACTCTCTTTTTCCGAGGGTTTCAAGAACAAGTGGGTCAATCAGAACCCCATCTGGTTGGGCAAAGGTCCCCACCATATTTTTAGCAAATGGAGTATTAACACCCGTCTTTCCACCGATAGAAGAATCCACCTGGGCTGTCAAGCTAGTCGGTATCTGAACAAAATGAATGCCCCTCATATAGGTAGAGGCTACAAAACCAGCCAGGTCCCCAACGACACCGCCACCAAGAGCCACGATTCCATCGCTACGAGTCAGACCTTGCTTGACTAAAAATTCATAGACTTTCTGGACAGTGGTTAAATTCTTTCTTTCTTCCCCTTCTAAAAAGTCAAAAACTGCTACCTGAAAACCAGCATCTTCTAGGCTGAGCTTGACCTTCTCTGCATAAAGAGAAGCTACATGGTTGTCTGTTACAATGACTACCTTTTGTGGTTGCCAGAGTTCTCGCAACCATTGACCAGCCTGAGCCAGACAACCTTTTTCAATCTGAATATCATAAGGATGATGAGGAATATCGATTCTGATTTTCATAGGAGAATCTCCCTTTCTTTATTGGTATTTTTCTGTTAAAGACTGCCAAATTTCTTCTGTCGGCATTTCCTTGCCTGTCCACAGTTGAAAAGCTTCTGCAGCTTGATAGAGCAACATTCCCAGACCGTTGACCGCTGGATTGCCCTGCCTTCTGGCCCATTTCAAAAATGGTGTTTCAAAGGGTTGGTAAATGATATCTGCTACTAAAAGAGTTTCTGGTAAGACTATGCTTTCAGGAACTGGAGAGGATTGACCATCCATCCCTACACTAGTTGCATTGACCAGTAAATCCGACTCAGCAATCCTTGCTTGCAGTTCAGGAACATCTTCTAAAGCAGACAGGTCCACCTTAAAACCTGTCTGCTCCTGTAACTTGTCTAGGTATGGTCTTGTTTTTTCCATGGAAACTGAACGAACAAAGACTGAAATCTGACTGACACCATCCAAAATAGCCTGTGCCAAGATTGATTTAGCCGCACCACCTGCACCAAGCAGGGTCATCTTTTTACCTGAAATTGTAAAAGAAGGCAAGCTCTTAAAAAATCCCTTGCCATCTGTATTATATCCAATTAAATTGCCATTCTCATTGACAACCGTATTAACCGCACCAATCAAGCGCGCTTCGTCACTCAATTCATCCAAATAAGAAATCACCTGCTCCTTATAGGGCATGGACAAGTTGATGCCAAACATCTGGTAGCGACGAATATTGGCCACTGTTTCTGCCAAGTCAGCCACTTCAATCTCCCAAGCCACGTAAACACCATTGGTAGCTGTCGCATCAAAGGCACTATTGTGAATAAAGGGGGAAATAGAATGCTTAATAGGATTGGCAACAACGGCAGCTAAACGTGTATAGCCATCAAGCTTCATCCAAAATCTCCCGAATTTTTTTCATGTTAGCTAGGGAAATCTGACCTGGGGCACTGGCCTCATCTAGACTAGCAAAGGACCAGCTCGAACCTGTCACATCCGCAGTGATACGAGAGACCTTGCCCACGTTACCCATAGAAATGGTCACATATTCCTGCTCAGGATTGAGGGTTTTGAAACCTCGTGTATAGTTCATCAAGTCTAGTACATCCTGCTCCGTGTTAGCCATCACCGCGACCTTAACAAGTTTTGGATTTAAGCTCGTCAACTCTGACAAGATTTCCATCATGTTTTCAGGTGTTTCTTGGAAATTGTGGTAACTCAAAACAAGATTTGGAAAGTCCAGCATTTCCTCAAAAACATCCTTGTAGCTGTAATACTCAAAATCAATATAGTCTGGTTGATAGAGTTGTGCCACTTCCTTGATTAGATGGATATATTCTTCTGGAGAAAGGTCGATTTCTCCCCCTTCAGAGCGAGTTCGCAACGTGAAAACTAACTCACGGCCTGCGAATTTTTCAAAAATAGCTGGAGCCACCTGCAAAATCGCTTCCTTAGGCAGATAGTCGGCACGCCATTCAATGATGTCGGCATCTAGGTACCTCGTGACATCCAGAGCCTGGACCTCCTCTAAACTTCTTGGCATTACTGAAACAATTAATTTCATTTACTAACCTTCATACTAATCACCTTGAGGTAATTACTACTTTCATCTTTTTTATTATAGGCAAAATCTGCTGGAAGACCGTATTTATTTAAAATCTGGTAACTTCTTCCTGCAAAGCCTTTATCAATTTGTTCTGTAAATTTCTGGCGGGATACATTGGCAGCATTGGTGCTGGCAATAATAATACCGCCCGGATTTAAAATCTCAAGACTTTGGGATATCAACTTATGATAATCCTTAGCCACAGAAAATGTTTGTTTTTTGTTCCGAGCAAAGCTAGGCGGATCTAGAACAATCACATCATAGGTCAAGTCTTTTCGTTTGGCATACTTGAAATACTCAAAAACATCCATGACTATAAAACGATGGTCGTCTGTGCTGATTCCATTAGCCTGAAAATGAGCTTGAGACAATTCTCGTGAACGTTTAGCTAGGTCAACCGAAGTAGTCTGGTTTGCTCCTCCCATGGCCGCAGCCACTGAAAAGGCTGCTGTATAAGAAAACATGTTGAGCAAGGATTTGCCCGTAGCCAATCCATCCACTAGACTACCACGAACCTCGTGCTGGTCTAGGAAAATCCCTGTCATCAAGCCATCATTCATAAAGACTTGATAGAGGACACCATTTTCCAAAACAGTGAAGAAGTCAGGTGCTTCTTGACCATAAACATGGGCAGATTCATAGTCCAAACCCTTAAAGCGGATTTTCTCATAGGTCCCTAAAACCTCAGGAAAAACCTGTCTAAAGGCTTCTGAGATTGTCTGACGAATCTGATAAACATAAGAGTTATACCAAGAAAAGACGGCATAGTCGCCATAAAGGTCCACTGTCAGACCGCCAAAGCCATCTCCCTCTTGGTTGAAGAGACGAAAGGCAGTTGTCAATTCATCTTGATAGTAGGCTTTTCTCTTTTCTTTAGCTTGTCTAAACAGCGTTTCAAAGAAAGCTTGATTGAAGGTCACCTTGTCTTTGCTAACAAACCAGCCCAAGCCCTTGTTTTGCTGAGAAAGGTAGGCAGTACCAAGAAAGTTTCCATCTTGACTATGGACTTCTACTTCCTGATCCTTGAGATGAACATCTGCAAGGTCGCTAGCTTCTAGTAAAACTAGTCCCTTTGAAAGCTTTTTTTCAACCCGTTTGTTGACTCTTATTCTATTCATAGTCACTATTATAGCAAATTTTGTGACAATTCTCAAAAAAGAAACTACCCTTGCTTTTTTACTCTAGTTTTAAAAAATGGTATACTAATACTAATAAAAACTTAGGAAGTAATTGTGTGAGAATCAATTTTAACAAAATCCAAGAAGCCATGGGTACCAGACTGGGTTTTGTCCTAACCCTTTTAATCCTCTATTGGCTCAAAACCTTATTAGCCTATACCGTTGACTTTAATTTAGATATTCAAGTGGGCAAGCTGCAAGGGAATTACCTTGCCTTTATCGCTTTTTTCAATCCCCTTCCCTTGGGATTGCTCCTGCTGGCTCTAGCCCTCTATGCTCGGTCAACCAAGATCTTTTATGGCCTGAGTATAGCTATTTATAGCCTTTTGTTCATTTGGCTTTATTCCAATATCTTTTACTATCGAGAATTTAGTGACTTTATCACGGCCAATACCATGAAAGTGGTCAGCAAGGTATCTGTTGGTACTGCGGAACTAGAGTTACTGCGCTTTTGGGATTTTATCTATTTTATGGATTTCCCACTGCTGGCTTATCTTCTCTATAAAAAGATCATCCAGCTGGACAGGAGACCTTTCAAATTCCGCTCCAGTGTTGCTATCACTGCTCTCTCAGCCCTGCTCTTTTCTGCTAATCTTTTCTTGGCTGAAATCGAACGTCCCGATCTCCTATCGCGAGGATTTTCGAATTATTATGTTGTCCGCGCCCTTAGTTTGCCAGCCTTTTTAGGCTATAGTGCCAACCAATCCTACAGTGCCAACAAAGAACGTGCTAAGGCCTCTGAGACCGACCTGCAACCTATTACAGATTATATTCAAGAACATTCGGCTAAGCCCAATCCAGACTATTTCGGCTTAGCCAAAGGAAAAAATGTGATTTATCTCCACTTGGAGAGTTTCCAACAGTTCCTACTGGACTATAAACTCAACATAGATGGAACTGATCATGAAGTCACTCCCTTCCTTAATTCCCTCTACCATTCGCAAGCAACCCTAGCCTTTTCGAATATCTTTAACCAAGTCAAGGCTGGTAAAACCTCAGATGCGGAAACCATGCTAGAGACCGGTTTATTTGGACTTGACCAAGGTTCCTTTATGGTCAACTATGGAGGTACCAATACCCAGCAGGCTGCGCCTTTTATCCTATCAAAAAATGGCTACCAATCAAGTGCAGTCTTTCACGGTAATATCGGGACCTTCTGGAATCGAAATACAACCTACAAGCAATGGGGATACCAATACTTCTTTGATGCTTCCTACTTCACCAAGCAAGACAGTAGCAATTCTTTCCAATATGGTTTAAATGATAAAATCATGATGAAAGATTCTATCCAATATCTAGAGCACTTGCAGCAGCCTTTTTATGCCAAGTATATCACGGTGTCCAATCACTATCCCTATGCTAGCAATCTAACAGGCGATGAGCTTGGTTTCCCACTGGCTAAAACCAAAGATGAAACCATCAATGGCTACTTCCAAACAGCTAACTATCTAGATAGTGCTATCAAGGCCTTCTTTGACTATCTCAAAGAAAGTGGCCTCTATGAAAAATCCATCATCGTCATCTACGGAGACCATTATGGAATTTCCAACTCCCGAAATCCTGATCTGGCACCCTTGATTGGAAAGACTTCTGAGAACTGGTCGAATTACGACAATGCCATGTTGCAACGAGTGCCTTTTATGGTGGTCATGCCTGGCTATGAAAAGGGACAAATCATCAATACCTACGGTGGACAAATCGATATCTTACCGACTCTCGAACACCTCCTTGGTATTGAGTCCAACTCCTTCCTTCAAGTCGGCCAAGACCTCCTATCACCAGACCACCAAGAAATCGTTGCCTTTCGAACTGCTAATTCCTTCGTCACACCCAAATATACTAGCTACGACGGACGAACCTACTATACTGAAAGCGGTCTTGAAATCAGTAATCTTGATGAACAAGCTCAGACTGAACTAGAAATCGTTCGGCAGGCAGCCAGCCAACAGCTAAAAATCAGCGACCAGATTCAAACTGGTGATTTAATACGTTTCTACCAAGCAGATCATCTTGGAAAAGTTGATACAGAAAGTATTTCTTACCTCAATTCCTTGCCAATTCTGCAAAAGATTGAGCAGGAAAAGGGAAGTCAGTCAACTAGCCTCTTTAGCCAACGACAAGGTAAGACCAGTACTGACCTTTTCAAGGCACCAAGTTACCAAGAACTCCATCCAGAGTCGGCAGAAACCGAATCAAAATCACAATAAAAAATGCTCTTCCATCGTGGAGGAGCATTTCTTTTTATAAAATAAAATTCAACGAAAATCAATGAAGAAACTAGCCTCAAATTTACTATGATATTGTAGATAGATAGGCTGTATCAGTAATATGTGTCTGTCAAATTTAGTGACAAAGATAATAGAATAAAGTTGAAAAGTCATAGAGAGAAGATAAATCAGCTTCAGTAGATATCTGGAAAATTTGATTTTATAGAAAAGCCTTTTGTTACAAACTCAATATACTATCAATAAATAATATTATAGAAGCAACAATAATTAAAATTTCACCTATCTGCATAATTCTATTTCGAACTCTAAATATATGTTCTATCAAAAACACTTGGATCACACACATTATAGGAATTAACGTTTTTGAAATTGAAAAATATCCAAATAAATAAACTATAAACAACAATAATAGAACTATATTACATTTCTTATTCAAAACATTCCTCCCTATATTTTTAATTAGCAATCTTAATCATTTACAACTACATTCTAACAAACTATAAAAGCGTTTGTCGAATTGAATTTATCAAGCAAGCGATCAACTAGCTCATCTTTTTTCTATTTCTGCCAATATGCGTGACAGGTAATAATAATAGCTAAAAATAGCAAGACCAAGCAGGAGGATAAGAGCTCCTACTCCCAAGCTAATGGCAAGGATAGGGGAGAGAGACCGAACCAAGAATATGCTCCCTATTACAAGGGCCATTAAGATTGCACTATAAACCAAAATCAAAACAATTGCTACTATACGATTTGAACGGTTTACCAAGTCCGTAATGTTACTCCAATTGGTTGACAAATTTTTAACGTCCTTAAAGTAATGGTGGCAAGAAAGGATGACACTGGCAAGGGTCCAGACTACAAGAAGGTAAATCATCGAAAGGATGGGCAAGCCTAAATATAGAGAAAGACCAAGTAAAGTCAGAACTGGTAAAAAGGACTGGACAGCAAATATAATCCAAAATTTCACTTTTACATAACGAGCAAAGTCAAAGGGTAAACTCTTCAGAAAATCAACATTTTCCCTCTCCAAGGATAAGGCAATTGAATGCAGGCTGGTGATATTGTTATTGACAACAGCTAGAAAGAGACCTATAAAAAACAAGGGTAACCAGTATGGAGGATGAATGTCTGGAACTATCTGAGAATCTCGGATGTTGGAAATCAGACCGATCATCATGAGATAAGGAAGGAAAGCACTTGTAAAAAGCACTGTAATCACGCCAGTCCCCTGTCCCAAAAGGGTGAGGTGGTAGCGTAAAACCATACGGAAAAAGCCCTTTTTAGTAGTTGAGAGCCCCTCCTTACTGCGACGTTCTTTTTTGACCTTCTCCTCACTATTAAGTAGGATCACATCATAAAAACGAGGCAAAACCTTCTTTTTGGTCAGGTAAAGCAAGAAAAGAGTTAAAGCTATCCAAGCGAGCAGACCTAGGATGGCTTCTATCGAAAAAGGCTCCACTGCTATTTTGTAAAAGAGATGAATAGGATAAAGAAGAGGTGGAATTTCTTTAGTCTGATCACCTATACCTCTAGAAGTCGACTGTAGAAAGAAGACAAATATTAAAGGTGTGAGAACTCCTATCCCAATCATCACATTCGAAAAAATAGACTGATACTTTCTAAAAAGCGCAGTTTGAGCCAAGAAATGCACTGCCACTACCATCACTAGAGCCACAGAAACAAATAATAGAGCCAAGGACAGTAGCATCAAAGGCAAGCCAAGCCAAAGAGAAGGTGCTAGCCTAATGTAGAGGACTAGAAAATAAGCTAGGATTGGTACAATTCCAGGCAGAGCTGGCAAGAGGACAGACAGTCCTTTAGCAATTATAATCTCTGATTCTTTAAAGGCATAAGGCCTATACGATACCAAGTCCTTACTCTCATAAAAGACATTGTAAAAGGCAGTTAAAGAAGTTGAAAAGGCAATCACTAGTAAAATAGCAACCATAAAACTAAAATAAACAGGTATTTTATCAAAAGGAAAACGAAAGGCTATATTTATAAACATGAAAAGCATCAAGAGACTAGAAAAAATGTAAGAACTTAGGACTCTAGCGGAAACATTTACTTTTTTTCCAGGATTTTTAGCTTGCTTCTTTCGTAGGTTAGCCAGATTAGCTTCTTGAGATGAATAGAGGATATTGATATCAACTAATTTTTTAATGACTTTGAGACGCATCTGAAACCTCCTCTTTTCTACCAGCAAGGCTAAGATAGATACTTTCTAAAGACTGGTCTGGATGGTCTTTTCTCAAGTCCTCTACGCTACCACAATAAATCAAATGCCCCTTTTTCAAAATGGCAATCCGATCACAGACTTGCTCTGCCACCTCTAGGACATGAGTTGAAAACAAGACCGTCTTGCCTTTTTGCGCATGCTCCTTCATCATTTGCTTCAAATCAAAGGCAGCCTGGGGATCCAAACCTGTCAAGGGTTCGTCCAAGACCCAAATATCGGGATCGGACAAGAGTGCTCCGATGACAAAGACTTTCTGACGCATTCCGTGAGAAAGGGTTTCAATAACCTGATAGCGGTTTTCAGCAAAATCAAAAACGTTCAATAGCCTAGCTAGACTAGCCTCCAAGTCAGAGCTAGTCAGATCATAGGATGAAGCAATCAATTCCCAAAATTCATTGGCCGTTAAGCGTAAAAATAAGTCAGGCGAGTCTGCTACATAGCCAATCTTTCGTTTAATAGCTAAACGATTTTCCGATAACTCCTGACCGTCTACCAAAATACGACCACTGCTGGGTGAAATGATACTGACTAAGGATTTTATAGTGGTCGATTTTCCAGCCCCATTATGGCCAATCAAGCCCATAATCTCTCCATTTTCAATCTGCAGATTGAGATTGCTCAAGGCCTCTTTATCACCATACAACTTACTAACATTTTGAAATTCAATCATGAGAAATCTCCTCTCTTTATCTATGTAATTTACTATAATTATAGCGCTTTCATTTTAAAAATCAACATTTTATATAAAATAGTCAAAAACTTATTATTCAGTTTTACGCAAACGTTTGAGCTAACCGATACTTTATGATAGAATAAAGAACAAGATTGACAAGTAAGAGGAAACATCATGCAAAATCAAACACTCATGCAATACTTTGAATGGTATCTGCCCCATGACGGCCAGCACTGGACGCGTCTGGCTGAAGATGCTCCACACCTAGCTGATCTCGGTATCAGCCATGTCTGGATGCCACCAGCTTTCAAGGCTACCAATGAAAAAGATGTAGGTTATGGGGTCTATGACTTATTCGACTTAGGAGAGTTTAATCAAAAAGGAACTGTCCGCACCAAGTATGGTTTTAAAGAAGACTATCTTCAAGCCATTCAAGTTCTAAAAGCACAGGGAATTCAACCTATGGCCGATGTGGTGCTCAATCACAAGGCTGCTGCTGATCACATGGAAGCCTTTCAGGTTATTGAGGTGGATCCTGTAGACCGTACAGTTGAACTTGGAGAACCCTTCACTATCAATGGCTGGACTAGCTTTACCTTCGATGGTCGCCAAGATACCTACAATGACTTCCACTGGCACTGGTACCACTTCACCGGTACAGACTACGATGCCAAACGCCGCAAGTCTGGGATTTATCTGATTCAAGGAGACAACAAGGGTTGGGCAAATGAGGAATTAGTCGATAATGAAAACGGTAACTATGACTACCTCATGTATGCCGATCTAGACTTTAAACATCCTGAAGTCATCCAAAATATCTATGACTGGGCTGACTGGTTCATGGAAACGACTGGTGTAGCTGGTTTCCGCTTGGATGCCGTTAAACACATTGACTCTTTCTTCATGCGCAATTTTATCCGTGACATGAAGGAAAAATACGGTGAGGATTTCTATGTTTTTGGTGAATTTTGGAATCCTGACAAGGAAGCCAATCTGGACTATCTTGAAAAAACGGAAGAACGCTTTGACCTTGTCGATGTTCGTCTCCACCAGAATCTCTTTGAAGCCAGTCAAGCTGGCGCAAACTATGACCTTCGTGGTATTTTCACAGATAGCTTGGTTGAACTCAAACCTGACAAGGCTGTGACTTTTGTCGACAACCACGATACCCAACGTGGTCAGGCTCTTGAATCTACTGTTGAAGAATGGTTCAAACCAGCAGCCTATGCCCTCATTCTATTACGCCAAGATGGCCTTCCATGTGTCTTTTACGGAGACTACTATGGGATTTCAGGGCAGTATGCTCAACAAGATTTCAAAGAAGTCCTTGACCGCCTCCTAGTCATCCGAAAAGATTTGGCCTATGGAGAACAAAATGACTACTTTGATGATCCTAACTGTATCGGTTGGGTACGTTCAGGTGCTGAACATCAATCCCCAATCGCAGTCCTTATCTCAAATGATCAAGAAAACAGCAAGTCAATGTTTGTCGGCCAAGAATGGGCTAACCAAACCTTTGTAGATTTACTTGAAAACCACCAAGGTCAAGTTATAATTGATGAGGAAGGTTATGGACAATTCCCAGTCTCAGCTGCTTCGGTAAGTGTCTGGGCAGCCAATACTATTTAATAGTTCATAATATTCAAGCCAGATCCAATCGGATTTGGCCTTTTTCTATTCACAAAAAAGACCTACCCAAATGGATAGATCTTTATTTTCTTACAATTTACCTGCTACTGCATCCAACAATTCTTGGATCTTAGCTTGGTTGCTTCCTCCTGCCATGGCCATGTCTGGTTTACCACCACCACGTCCATCGACGATTGGTGCTAATTCTTTGACAAGGTTTCCTGCATGAAGGTCTTTTGTCTTGCTTGCTACAAGGACATTGACTTTGTCACCGATAGCAGCAACTAGGACAAGAAGATCAGAGTAGTCTTTTTGTTTCCAGTTATCTGCAAAGGTACGAAGGGCACCTGCATCTGATACAGAAACTTGACTAGCAATGTAACGGTGACCATTGACTTCCTTCACATCCTTGAAGATATCGCCTGCGGCTGCAGCTGCGGCTTTTTCTTTCAACTCTGCATTTTCTTTTTGGAGCTGACGGAGTTGCTCTTGAAGCCCTTCGACCTTGTGAGGAACTTCCTTGAGTTGAGGTGCTTTCAAGGTTGCTGCGACTGCTTTCAGAGCGTCTTCTTGTTCGCGGTAGGCTTCGAAGGCTTCCTTACCAGTTACTGCCAAGATACGGCGAGTTCCTGATCCGATTCCTTCTTCTTTGACAATCTTGAAGAGACCAATCTCAGAAGTGTTGCCAACATGCGTACCACCACAGAGTTCCACTGAGTAGTCACCGATAGTAACAACACGAACTTCCTTGCCGTATTTCTCACCAAAGAGAGCCATAGCTCCCATTTCCTTGGCAGTGTCAATATCCGTCTCAACTGTCTTCACTTCAAGAGCTTCCCAGATTTTTTCGTTGACTTGCTGTTCAATCGCACGAAGTTCCTCAGCAGTTACTGCTTGGAAGTGGGTAAAGTCAAAGCGAAGGAATTCGACTTCGTTAAGAGATCCTGCTTGCGTTGCGTGATTTCCAAGGATATTGTGAAGGGCAGCGTGAAGCAAGTGAGTCGCAGTGTGGTTTTTCATAACACGGTGACGACGATTTGTATCGATTGCCAAGGTATATTCTTGGTTCAAGGCAAGAGGTGCAAGAACATCAACAGTGTGAAGAGCTTGTCCGTTTGGAGCTTTTTGAACATTAGTCACAGTAGCCACGACCTTACCTGACTCATCCAAGATTTGTCCGTGGTCAGCTACCTGTCCACCCATTTCAGCGTAGAATGGCGTTTCCGCAAAGATAAGTGAGGCAGTTCCTTCTGATACAGCTTCTACTTCTGAATTGTCAGCCACGATAGCTACCAATTTAGAAGACAATTGTGATGCTTCATAGTTAAAGTGGCTTTCCACAGTGATATTTTGAAGGGTTTCATTTTGCATCCCCATTGAACCACCCTTGACAGCAGATGCACGCGCACGTTCTTGCTGTTCTTTCATGGCTGCTTCAAATCCTTCACGGTCTACAGTCATCCCAGCTTCTTCAGCGATTTCTTCAGTCAATTCAACTGGGAATCCATAAGTGTCATAAAGTTTGAATACATCTGAACCAGCAATGACAGATTGACCTTTTTCTTTCAAGTCTGCTACGATACCTTGGGCAAAGTGTTGACCTGAGTGAAGGGTACGAGCAAATGATTCTTCCTCGCTCTTAACAATTTTTTCGATAAAATCACGTTTTTCAAGCACTTCTGGGTAGTAGCTTTCCATGATTTTTCCAACAGTTGGGACCAGTTTGTAAAGGAAAGGCTCGTTGATTCCCAGTTTTTGACCATGCATAGAAGCACGACGGAGAAGACGACGAAGGACATAACCACGACCTTCATTTCCTGGAAGGGCACCATCACCGATGGCAAATGAAAGTGAACGGATGTGGTCTGCGATGACCTTAAAGCTCATGTTGTCGCCATCTTGGTCATAAACCTTACCAGACAATTTCTCCACTTCACGAATGATTGGCATGAAGAGGTCCGTTTCAAAGTTGGTCTTAGCCCCTTGGATAACTGCCACCAAACGCTCCAAACCAGCGCCCGTATCAATGTTCTTGTGTGGCAATTCCTTGTATTCGCTACGAGGAACAGCAGGATCTGCGTTAAATTGTGACAAAACGATGTTCCAGATTTCAATGTAACGGTCGTTTTCGATATCTTCTGCAAGAAGGCGAAGACCTATATTTTCTGGGTCAAAAGCTTCTCCTCGGTCAAAGAAAATTTCTGTATCAGGTCCAGAAGGCCCAGCACCGATTTCCCAGAAGTTATCTTCGATTGGAATTAAGTGGCTTGGGTCCACTCCCACTTCAATCCAACGGTTGTAAGAATCTTTATCATCTGGATAGTAAGTCATGTAAAGTTTCTCAGCTGGGAAGTCAAACCATTCAGGGCTTGTCAAAAGCTCATAAGCCCAAGTGATCGCTTCGTCTCGGAAGTAATCACCGATAGAGAAGTTCCCCAACATTTCAAACATAGTATGGTGACGTGCAGTCTTCCCTACGTTCTCGATGTCATTGGTACGGATCGCCTTTTGCGCATTGGTAATACGTGGATTCTCTGGGATAATAGTCCCATCAAAGTATTTCTTAAGAGTTGCTACACCAGAGTTGATCCACAAAAGTGTAGGGTCATTTACAGGAACCAAGCTCACTGATGGTTCTACTGAGTGACCTTTGGTCGCCCAGAAATCAAGCCACATTTGGCGTACTTGTGCACTAGATAGTTGTTTCATATTGTCTCCTTATTACTTGTTTAATTTGATTGGCTTTCCAGCATTTCCACATAGTCAATCGCGACACAGAGGGAAATGACTAGGTCTGCATAAGCGTCCTCAAGGACTGTTACGTTATAAGTAGAGGTCAGATGGAAGAGTTCTTTCCTGATTTCCGCGATCAACTGATCGCGATCATCCAGTAGTTTGAAATTCAAATCCCAGATATTGCCCTCGATACGAAGCCCCAGATTATCAAACTCATACTTATCTCGCCAGAAGGTCAACTTCTTACGAATGACAAAACTCGAGCCATCCCAAAGCTGAATCTCAAAACGAGGAAGCAAGGTCAAGATTTCTTTACTGATCTGACTAACTTGTTCACCAGTCGCATCATAGATGGTAAAAGTTTTGGGAATCTTAAAAAAACGATCCCTCTACCTGATAGGCGATTTCTCCCCTGTCATCCTTGATAGCGAAGCGTTCGCCTCCAAGACGAAACTTTTGTTTGACAAGAAATGTTTTCATCAACACCTCCAAAAATTAAAAGACAAGCTCATATCACGAAGGGCGAAAAACCGCGGTACCACCTTCATTCAATGAACTTGTCATTCTCTTATTCTTATGCAATTGTATGATTGAGTAGCATGACTTTCTAGCTTAGATGGCTCGCAGCACCGCCATTTCTCTGGACTAAGATAATTGAAAATCAATTCTCAACTTTCTTATTATAACGTTTTTTTAAGCTTGCGTCAACTGGAAATCATTCCCATTGAATCAGACCAATTACCTGTATCTTTGATTACTCTTTCAGGCGAACAAAATTAGCCAATATAATTGTTGATATTAAACAAATCCAAAATAACATATCACTCTCTCACTTTAATATTATCTAGACTGTCAATTGCATATCTACATTCTTTAAGATAAAGCAAACTAATAACAAAATCTAAATGTAAAAATCATTCATTAATCAATTCCTCAATTTCCTTTATCCCTTCAAATTCTCCAACATTTTCGAAAAGTTCTATAGCTCGTTTGAAATGTGTGTTGGATAATTCCGTATCTTCCAAGGCTAAATAGATCTCACCTAACCCTCTATAGCTACAAGCTTGAGAAATCACATCATCCGTCTCTAAAGATTGTACCAATGACAGATTCATGAATGTAAGAGCCTCATCAAGGTTGTTTAATTTTAATCTCACATAACCTTGTTCGTAGTTATTCACAGCTTTCTTTAAATTATCATTTGGAAAATGCTCTTCAACTATCTTCTCTTCATCTTCAATGAGTTTTAAAGCCTTATGAAAATCACCCTGATCTCTGTAGATCATAGCTAATTGATGTAAGCCAATGTGTTCATTTTCTTTATCTTCATTTTGTTGCGCCAATAAAATGTATTTCTCAAAGATATGGGTACATGAAACATAGTCTTTTTCTGCTAACAATAAATATCCCATCAAATTTAAAAGACTAAAATCCGTACAGGTATCAATGGAAAAATCTTGCTCAACTAACTTTTTAGCTTCTGATATTTTTCCTTCTAGAAACAAGTTCCAAGCTGTATCAATTTTAGAGTCCATCTATTTCCCCCTTCAACTACAAACAACCTTCATAAAATAGAATCACTCAACAAGAATATATTATTCTCTATCTATTGAGGATTAATCTTATAAACTATTAATCTGCATTAAAATAATCATAAACCTCTTTAAAGAGAGTCGGCAATATTCCTTGTTCTTCTTTGTCTAAATTATATTCAGAAACTAGCTCATCCATATAGTCAAATACAGTGAAATGTTTTTTTATTCCATTCATAACAAGCGCAAATTTCAAATCATTAAGTTCAGTTTTATTAAACTCTTTTAACTTCTTCACATCAATTCTAGTGATTGGATGAGAAATACCATCTAGAGTACTGTAAATCGTTTTTCCTAGTAAATAATCTGTCGTGGTATCAAATAATTTTGCTAATTTGACAACGGCGTCTAAATTAGGCTCTAAAGTTCCATTCTCCCAAAGAGAATAAGTACCTTGTTATCCACCAATCATTTCAGAAATTTGTACCTGAGTTAACTTCTTGATCTTTCTCAGTTTCTTAAGACGATCTCCAAAAGAATCATTATTAAACATTGTATCCTCTTAAATATTCTAAACAGTATAAAACGGAATTATTCCATAAGGAATATTTATTTGAAGATTAAAGATTCTATTGAGAATATTATAGCATAAAAGGAGGTAAAAGCGTATGTAGCTAGTAGTCAATTTAAAAAATTTTAATGAAGGAGATAGAATTCAACAAATAAAAAAATCTTGAAACAAATGCGCCGTTATTTCACTTATCACTATTTTTATCCTCAATTTTCATATTACTAAACACAGCAACTAAAATAGAAAAAGATATGGCTATAAAAACTGACTTATATTAAAAAACGAACCAGCTTGACTGATTCGTTTCGTGACTGCTAACTCTACTTCCGATACATTTTAAACTGTAGGAAGAGGTCGCTATATTTGCCTGTCCATTTATGGTCAAATTTCTCATAAACTTCCAGGTGTTTCATGGTTTCAGCATCTGGATAGAAGGCTTTGTCTTCTTTTTTCTCCTCTGGGAGCAGTTCCTTAGCTGGTAGGTTTGGCGTTGAATAGCCGACATACTCTGCGTTTTTAAGAGCATTTTCGGGTTTCAACATAAAGTTAATAAAGGCATAGGCTGCGTCTTGGTTTTTAACTGTTTTGGGAATGACCATATTGTCAAACCAAAGGTTGCTGGCTTCTGTCGGTACCACATAGCGTAGATTTTCATTTTTTTCTAGCATTTGACTGGCTTCACCAGAGAAGGTCACGCCGATAGCAGCGTTGTTCTGAATCATGTATCCCTTCATCTCGTCTGCCACAATAGCCTTGATATTTGGAGTCAGTTTGTAGAGTTTGTCTACTGTCTCTTCTAACTGCTGGGTATCCTTGGAGTTGAGGCTGTAGCCGAGGGAATTTAGTCCGAGTCCCAGCACCTCACGCGCCCCATCAAAGAGCATGATAGAGTTCTTATACTCTGGTTTCCAGAGGTCGTCCCAATGCTCAGGCGCCTCATCTACCATGGTTTCATTGTAGACAATTCCCAAGGTTCCCCAGAAATAAGGAATGGAGAATTTATTGCCTGGGTCAAAGGACTGGTTGAGGAACTCTGGTCCGATATTTTCAAGACCTTCAAGTTTTGAATAATCAAGCGGAACCAAGAGATCTTCGTCCTTCATCTTGTTGATCATGTATTCACTTGGGATGGCAATATCGTAGGTTGTTCCACCCTGCTTGATTTTGGTATACATGGCTTCGTTGGAGTCAAAGGTCTCATACTGGACTTGGATGCCTGTTTCTTCTGTGAATTGCTCCAAGAGTTCTGGATCGATATAGTCCCCCCAGTTGTAAATGACCAGTTTTTGACTATCTCGACTATTGATTTTACTATCTAGATGAGTCGCAATTCCCCACAAGATCAGGATGATGGCTGCAATTCCTGCTAAAAATGAATAGAGTTTTTTCATGCTTGCTCCTCCTTCTCACGTGAGATAAAGTAATAACCAACAACTAGGATAATACTAAAGAGAAAGACGAGGGCAGACAGGGCATTGATTTCTAAGGAAATCCCCTTGCGAGCACGAGAGTAAATCTCGACTGACAGGGTTGAAAAACCATTTCCCGTTACAAAGAAGGTCACAGCAAAGTCATCTAGCGAATAGGTGAAGGCCATGAAATAACCAGCAATGATAGACGGAGTCAGGTAAGGAAGCATGATTTCCTTGAACATCTGAAATTGACTGGCTCCCAAGTCATAGGCCGCATGAATCATGTCGCCGTTCATTTCCTTGAGTCGAGGCAAGACCATCAAGACCACGATAGGAATGGAGAAGGCCACGTGACTAGATAGAACGGTCAAAAAGCCGAGTGAAAACTTGAGTTGGGTAAAGAGAATCAAGAAGCTGGCACCAATCATAACATCAGGCGCAACCATGAGGATATTATTGAGTGAAAGAAAGGCTTCTTGGTATTTCTTACGAGACTGGTAGATATAAATAGCACCGAAAGTCCCGATAATGGTCGCTATCAATGCTGACAGAAAGGCCAAGAAAAAGGTCTGGGTCACAATTAACATAAGGCGACCATCGCTAAACATGGTTTTAAAATGACTCAAACTAAAGCCTGTAAAGCTATTCATGTCGTTGCCTGCATTAAACGCATAACCAATCAAGTAAAAAATCGGCAGGTAGAGGACAAGAAAGACCAGTCCCAGATATAGATTGGCAAATTTTTTCATCGTTCTCTCCTTTCCTTGGTCACCCACATGGTGATGAACATGGTCAAGATGAGAATCACACCGATGGTTGAACCCATACCGTAGTTATCATTGGTTAAGAAGTTCTGCTCAATGGCAGTCCCCAAGGTGATAACACGGTTCCCACCAATCAAACGGGTCAGCATGAAGAGACTCAAGCTTGGAATAAAGACCGACTGAACTCCACTTCGCACGCCGTTCATAGACAGAGGGAAGATGACATGACGGAAAGTCTCCCACTTGGTCGCACCGAGGTCATAGCTGGCATTGATAAGATTGTTATCCATATCATCCAAAACGTTGAAAATCGGCAAAATCATAAAGGGAAGCTCGATGTAGCTTGCGACAAAAATAAAGGAGAAATCAGTAAAGAGCAACTGTTGCGAACCGATTCCGATAAATTCCAAAAATTGGTTAATAGAGCCATTTTGACCAAAAATTCCGATAAAGGCATAGGCCTTGAGGAGCAAATTGATCCAAGTAGGCAGGATAATCAGCATAAGCCAGAGTTGACGGTGCTTGAGACGGGTCAAAAAGAGGGCTGTTGGATAGCTGATAAGCAAGGTCACAAAGGTCACAATTCCTGCATAGAGTACAGAGTTGAAACTCATTTTTAGGTAGGTCAAGTTTTGTGACGCAAAGTAAGATTTATAGTTTTCTAAACTGAATTGTCCTTCAATATTGAAAAAGGATTGACCGAAAATCAAGACCAAGGGTGCCAGGACAAAGAGTGCAATCCAAAGCATGTAGGGCACTACAAAGAGTTTAGAGCTTGTTTTCTTCATCTCTTTCCTCCTCGATTGCATTGATCAGACCTGCTTCTTGCTCTTCGATTTCTACGTACTCCTCAATACGAGCATCGAACTCTTCTTCGGTTTCATTGAGACGCATGATGTGGATGTCTTCTGGTTCAAAGTCCAGACCGATTTCCTCACCAACAATGGCCTTACGAGTCGAGTGGATCATCCATTCATTTCCAAGTTCGTCATAGGCGATAATTTCATAGTGAACCCCACGGAAAAGCTGGGTATCGACCTTAACTTGGAGCTTGCCTTCTTCAGGAAGAGTAATGCGCAAGTCCTCTGGACGAATAACAACCTCAACAGGCTCATTTGGCTTCATCCCGCCATCGACCGCTTCAAAGCGTTTGCCGTTAAACTCAACTAAGTAGTCCTCAATCATGGTTCCTGGCAAGATATTTGACTCACCGATAAAGGTGGCAACAAAGTGGTTAATCGGCTCATCGTAGATATCTACTGGTGTTCCAGACTGGACAATCTCGCCATCATTCATGACAAAAATCCAGTCACTCATGGCCAGGGCTTCTTCCTGATCGTGAGTGACAAAGACAAAGGTAATTCCCAATCGTTGTTGCAGTTCACGGAGTTCGTACTGCATGTCTGTTCGCAATTTTAAGTCCAGCGCTGATAAGGGCTCGTCCAGCAAGACAACACGGGGTTGGTTGATGATGGCACGGGCAATGGCTACACGCTGGCGTTGTCCTCCAGAAAGTTTTCGAATGGAACGTTTCTCATAACCTTCCAACTGAACCATCTTGAGAACTTCTGCTACACGCTGCTCGATTTCTTTCTTGTCAATTTTACGCAAGCGGAGCGGAAAGGCAACATTTTCAAACACATTCATATGTGGAAACAAGGCATAGGATTGAAAGACCGTATGGACATCTCGCTTGTTGGTTGGGATATCATTGATACGGACACCGTCCAGCAAAATATCTCCTGTCGTCGCATCCAGTAAACCTGCAATGATGTTCAGGATAGTTGATTTCCCTGATCCAGATGCGCCTAGAAGGGTGTAAAATTTCCCTTCCTCCAACTCAAAGTTGATGTCTTTGAGAACCTTGGTGTTGCTGTCTTCAAAAACTTTAGAGACGTTTTTGAATTCAATAATTGGTTTTTTCAATTGTCATTTATTCCTTCTTTTTCATAGATTAACAGATCAGGGCTCTGTCAGGCCGCCACTACCTCGTGTAGGAGATTGAACTGCCTACATTCTTCTGCACTGACGATAGGCTTTCACCCCCTTTCCATGACATAGCAGCAGCTTTTCAGCTAAAGCTTCCTACTTGCTTTCACCTAAAATGCGGACTTCTCTCTCAAGAGTAACGCCAGAGTGTTCCTTGACTTTTTCGATAACAGACTCAATCAAGTCCTCGTAGTCTTTGGCCGTTCCATCTGCGACATTGATCATAAATCCTGCGTGTTTTTCTGAGACTTCTACTCCACCAATACGATAGCCTTTCAAGCCAGCTTCTGAAATTAATTGACCTGCAAAATGCCCTACTGGACGCTTAAAGACCGAACCACAAGATGGATATTCTAAAGGTTGTTTAAGTTCACGTAGATGCGTCAAACGTTCCATTTCTTGCTTGATGACCTGATGAGTTCCTGGAGCTAGAGCAAATTTAGCTGACAAGACAACTGCACCAGACTCCTGAATAGCTGAATGGCGGTAACCAAAAGCCAAATCTTTTGCAGACAGAGTCTCGATTTCTCCATCCTTGGTCAAGACCTTACAAGACTGCAAGATGTGGGCAATCTCACCACCATAGGCACCTGCATTCATAAAGACAGCACCACCGACGCTCCCTGGAATGCCACAAGCAAACTCAAAGCCAGTCAAACTATGACGAAGGGCAATGCGAGTTGTTTCAATCAAATTTGCCCCAGCTTCTGCTTCAATGGTATAACCATCAACCGAAACATTATTGAGCTTGTCACACAAAATGACAAATCCACGAATTCCTCCATCACGAACGATGATGTTGCTGGCATTTCCAAGAACCATCCAAGGGATATTTTCTTGGTTGGCAAATTTCACAACGCGCGCCAACTCAAAACGATTTCGTGGAAAGACCAGATAATCAGCCTCTCCACCTACTTTTGTATAACTATAGCTATGCAAGGGTTCCTTAAAACGGATATCAATCCCTTCTAAGATTTCAAGCATTTTTTCTTTTACTGACATGACACTCTTCCTTTTACAAAATTGATTCCATTATACCATTTTTAAGACCATTTGACGACCCTAAAAAATCTCGTTTGGTTTTTGCATAAGAAAAAGAGGTTCCCCCCTTTTTCTTATGATTTTTTGCAAAAGATTGCCTTGGTTCCATAGGCAACCAGAATGAGCTCAACTGCTAGGACAACTTCAACCAAGACTGGATTGGTCAACCAGCCAACTTGGGCAAGAGATGGTGCCAGGTCAAAGAAGGCATGTAGTCCATAGGCCGCTAGGAGATAAATCCATTTCTTCTGGCGAACAGCTTGGTAAACCCAAACAGTCAAGAGTAATTGGAAACCTAGCGCCAAGATTCTCTCAAAACCAAGCAAATAAATCTGCCAGACTGATAGCGACTGGATAGTTTTCAACATATTTTCAGACAGCAATTGCATAACCTGTGGATTTTGCGTTTGAACTGCTGAGAGAACGAAGTAGAGATTAAGCAAACTAGTAAGACCTAGGAAAATCAACTCCAAGCCACCATGCCCCAATCCATAAGCCAAAGCATCTGCCTTTTCCAAACTTCTCTTTTTCTCCAACCATTTGAAGAAAATAAGACGAGCAGTTTCCTCAAAAAATGCTGCCATGGCTAGGCCATAGATGATATAGACAAGCGGATGGTCTTGCATGAGGGCAATACTACCGTCTTTTTGAGGATGTAAAACCAAAATATGCACCAGTTTTTCTAAAATCTGTGAAGAGACAAAGAAAGCAACAGCCCCCAAGCCCAAGACAGCTAGATTGATCTGGTGTTTCTTTTTGGCATACCAAATGCTCCCTATCAAGAAAGCCAGCAACAGCACCATGGTAATGATAATATGAATGGTCATTTTCTTCTCCTATTCCGCCTTTTCAATATCTTTTTTCATCTCGTCAACATTAAACTTAGCAAACAAGTATTGACGGTCTTGAACTGGGAAACGTTGGTCCAATTGGTCAACTGCTCCCACCTCGATAATACCTTCCTTGATGACAAAGTCCATGACATGTCCACCGAAAGTCAAATCATCTGAGATGAAGTGCAGATGGTAGCCTGCCACACTGACCCCATGGAAAATCTCTGGCGTCCAGAAACCAACGATGGTTCCCACCACATTGTCACGACTATATTCCGGTTGATGGGTTGCGACATCAGCAAACTTGGTATCTGGTGTCGACTTTGGAATCATGCGCACATGCATATGTGAAAATTCCCCCCGAATCTTGATAGAGCGGAAAAGATTTTCCCCATCATAATAAGACTCAATCCGCTCTTCCAATTCCTTGTCTGTCATCTCAAAGCGCTGGCGGAAAATGACCTCTGCCTGATGCGGTACCACTGCTGCATAAGGAATAAGGGCATCTGGCGACACTTCAACAATTTCTGGTTGCTCTCCTGATCCTTTGGCCTGATAAGCCTTGCCATCCAAGACAATCAATTCCCCGTCAATGGAATCCAAGGTTCCCAAACCAAGGTCACCATGCTCTAGCAATTCTCCCACTGTCATGGTACCACCATAAAGGCCAGCCATCAAGGCTCCAAGAGTATTGTATTGAAATAATTTCACTGGTTCCTGCACGTTCTTATCCATTCTCTTTCTTGACTGTTATACTCAATGAAAATCAAAAAGCAAACTAGGAAGCGAGCCACAGGTTGCTCAAAGCACTGCTTTGAGGTTGTAGATAAGACTGACGAAGTCAGTTACATATATCTACGGCAAGGCGAAGCTGACGTGGTTTGAAGAGATTTTCGAAGAGTATTATTCTATAAATGTTACTCCTAAGTATACCACATTTACCCCTAGATGTGAACGATAGAAACACTCTAGACATTGCCAAGAAGGAAAAAAAAAGGTACAATGTAACAAAATCAAGGGAGGTCTGGAATGAAGAAACAAAGCAAGTACCAAGAGGTCGTAGCTTATCTGAAAAATAGTATCGAGTCTGGACGCTTTCCAACGGGAAGCCGCCTGCCTTCTATCCGTCAACTGAGCCTTGACTTTCACTGTAGCAAGGACACCATTCAACGAGCCCTGCTAGAATTACGGCACGAACAATACCTCTATGCAAAGCCCCAGAGTGGCTACTATGTCCTAGAACAAGGGCAACACCAGGATCTAGAAATCGAAGTCACTGACGAACATGCCAGTTCCTATGACGATTTCCGACTTTGTATCAATGAAACCTTGATTGGACGGGAAAACTACCTTTTCAACTACTATGAAAATCAAGAAGGTTTAGAAGACCTAAGACAATCCATTCACAAACTCCTCTTTGACCAAGCTCTCTACTGCAAGGCTGATCAACTTGTACTGACTTCTGGAACCCAGCAAGCCTTGTTTATCCTTTCTCAAATATCCTTTCCTAGCCAAGCCAAGGAAATCTTGGTGGAACAGCCGACCTACCATCGGATGAATCGCCTCTTGATTGCTCAGGGCTTAGACTATCAAACGATTGAACGAGGCATTGATGGGATTGACTTGGAGGAACTGGAAGGTCACTTCAAAACAGGAAAAATTAAGTTTTTCTACACCATTCCTCGTTTTCACTATCCTCTGGGGCATTCCTATTCTGAGCAGGACAAACGAGCTATTCTTGACTTAGCTGCTAAGTACGGTGTCTATATCGTAGAGGACGATTATCTGGGGGATTTGGACTCTAAAAAGGGCCAGACCTTCCACTATCTGGATACAGAGGAACGGGTCATTTACATCAAGTCCTTCTCAACCAGCCTCTTTCCAGCCCTGCGAATTACGGCACTCATCCTTCCAAATGCTATCAAGGAGGCCTTTGTGGCCTACAAAAATATCCTAGACTACGACAGCAACCTCATTATGCAAAAGGCCCTGTCACTCTATATTGACAGTCAACTGTTTGAGAAAAATCGACTAGCTCGCTTGTCCAATCAGGAAGACTACCAAAAACAACTCGAGGAAAGACTAGCTAAAACACCTTGTCCCCTTCCTCATTATCCCCTACACGATGGTTTATTACTTGATCTCAGACAGTATCCTAAAATCGCCAGTCTCAAACACAGCCAACTGGGCTTAGACTTCTTTGAAGAGGCTTACTTGGATGCCTGCCCTTATCAATTTGCCAAGGTGTCCTTAGAAAATCTGGAAAAGGTTTTAAACTATTTAAAAGCAGAATTGGAATGACTTCCAACTCTGCTTTTTCTTATTCTTCAACTTCTGTTAGGCTTGCCGCTTTTTCAAGATATTTTTGGTAAGTTCCTTCATCCTTGAGTTTTTGGATGACCTTGTCCACCACTTCTTTCAAATCAGCACTATTTTTTCTAAGGGCAACTGCATTAGCTTCGCCGTCCTTCATCTTCAAGCTGACAGTTGCGACAGCTAAGTCGGCGTTTTTAGCAGCATAGCTAAGCGCAACAGGCTCATCCATGTGAACAGCATCTACTTTTCCAGCCTGTAATTCATTAACAGCTTCACCCATATTGGTTAGGGAAGTTAATTGAGCTTTTGGCAATTGTTCCTTGACCATAGCTTCTGGAACAGTCCCTTTTTGGGCTGCAATATTAGCACTTTCAAGGCTAGTTAAATCCTTGTATTTTTCTACATCAGACTTACGAACCAAGAAACTAATCTTGTTTTCATAGTAGGGGATTGAAAAATCAAAGACTTCTTTTCTCTCGTCAGTAGCGCTAATTCCCGCAACTGCTAGGTCAGCCTTACCAGTTTGAAGACTGGTCAAGACATTGTCAAAACTCATGCTTGAAATTTCCAACTTAACCCCAAGTTCATCAGCGATAGCTTGGGCCATATCAATATCCGCACCGACTACCTGGTTTTTTCCGTCAACTAAGGATTGGAATTCAAAAGGTGCATAGTCAGGACTAGTCGCCACAACTAATTTCCCCTTTTGCTTAATGGCCTCAACAGCTGACTGAGACTCACTAGAACCCGACTGACAAGCTACTAAGAAGAAACTTGCAAGAAAACTACATAGAACAAATATCCATTTTTTTGATTTCATAAATAAACAACCTCTCTGTTAATTTTGTATAATTATAACGCTATCCAAGTTACTTGTCAAGTATTTTTTGAATTTTTATCTTAAAAATATTTTTTTCATTCAAAAAAGGAGCTGTCAGTTGATTTTGAGCTCCTTTTTATACAGAATGAATCTATTTTATAGTTCGACAATCTTACCTGTTTCAAAGTAAACAACCCATTCACAGATATTTTTGGCATAGTCTCCAATACGTTCCAAGAAGGCAATCACTTGGAAGTAATCACGACCTGTAACAATGGCATCAGGATTTTTTTTGATTTCTTCTGTAGCCAAGTCACGAATACTATCAAAGTAATGGTTGATTTTTTCGTCCATGGCTGCTACTTCATAGGCCTGGTCTACTGAACCATTCAGATAGAGTTCAAGGGCTGCTTCGACGAAGTTCTTGACATCGCGACCCATTCTCTTGATTTCTTCTTCAACAGCTGGGATGCGTTGCTCCCCCTTCATACGAATGGCTGCTCTTGCAATGGAAACAGCATGGTCCCCCATACGTTCCAAGTCCGATACAGCCTTCAAGACTGTTAGAACTGTACGCAAGTCCTGAGAAACCGGTTGTTGAAGGGCAATCATTTCAAATGATTTCTTCTCCAATTTCACTTCGTATTCGTTTACTTCTGCATCATCTTCGATAACTTCCTTGGCCAAATCACGGTCATGCGTAACAAAGGCACGCACTGTCCGATTGATTTGGGATAGCACTTCTTGTCCCATAGCATAGAACTGGTTGTGCAATTTCTCCAAATCTTCTTCAAATTGAGAACGTAACATCATTTATCTCCTTATCCAAATTTTCCTGAAATATAATCTTCTGTTTCCTTGTGTTGTGGGTTTAGGAACATCTTCTTGGTATCGTTAAACTCGATTAAATCTCCATCTAGGAAAAATCCTGTCTTGTCAGAAATACGAGAAGCTTGTTGCATGGAACGCGTAACCAAGAGCATGGTATATCTATCTTTTAGACCATACAAGGTTTCCTCAATCTTACCAGCCGAGATAGGGTCCAAGGCTGAAGTCGGTTCATCCAAGAGAATGATTTTAGGACTTGTTGCCAAGACACGGGCAACACAGACACGTTGCTGTTGTCCACCTGAAAGCCCGATAGCTGAATCATGCAGGCGATCCTTGACCTCATCCCAGATAGAAGCTCGTTGTAGGGCTTTTTCTACCGCTTCATCCAGAACCTGCTTATCCTTCACTCCATTGATACGAAGTCCGTAAACAACATTTTCGTAGATAGACATAGGAAAGGGGTTTGGTTGTTGGAAAACCATACCGATTTCCTTCCGCAATTCAACTGTATCTGTACGTGGACTGTAGATGTTGTGACCATTATAAACTACTGAACCAGTTGTGGTTACCTCTGGATTGAGATCCCCCATGCGGTTGATAGCCTTTAGGAGGGTTGATTTCCCTGATCCAGATGGACCGATCAAGGCTGTAATTTCCTTAGGTTGGAAAGATAGGGAAACACTATTCAAGGCCTTCTTTTGATTGTAGTAAACGGACAGGTCTGACACCTGTAAAATCGCTTCTGTCATACTGTTTCCTTTCTATCCAAAGTGTCCTGTCACGTAGTCATTGGTTGACTGTAGTTTGGCATTTTGGAAAATATTAGAGGTCTTATCGTACTCGATCAAGTCACCCAAGTAGAAAAACCCTGTGTAATCACTAGCACGCGCAGCCTGCTGCATACTGTGGGTCACGATGATGATGGTAAAGTCCTTCTTCAATTCCAACATGGTTTCTTCCAGCTGGGCTGTCGCAATCGGATCCAAAGCTGACGCCGGCTCATCCATCAAGAGGATATCTGGTTTAACAGAGATAGCACGAGCAATACAGAGACGTTGCTGCTGACCACCTGATAGGGTCAAGGCAGACTTGTGTAAATCGTCCTTGACCTGGTCCCAAAGGGCAGCTTGACGGAGAGAAGTTTCCACAATTTCATCCAAGACTTGCTTGTCCTTAACTCCTGCACGTTCATGGGCAAAAGTGATATTGCGATAGATAGACTTGGCAAAGGGATTTGGGCGTTGGAAGACCATTCCGATATGCTTACGCATTTCATAAACGTTAATTTCTGGACGGTTGACATCAATCCCTTGGTAGAGGATTTGGCCTGTTACCTTGGCAATATCAATGGTATCATTCATACGGTTGAGACTACGGAGGTAGGTTGATTTCCCTGAACCAGATGGGCCAATTAAGGCTGTGATTTTATTTTTTTCAAATTGCATATCGATGCCCTTGATAGATTCATTTTTACCGTAGTAAACATGTAAATCTTTAGTAGAGAGGGCCACTTTCTCTTCAGGAAAGGTGATGATATGCTTTTCATCCCAATTATATTTTGACATGGCTTCTCCTTTAGGCAGCGGTTAATTTCTTATGTAGGTAACTTCCGAGTTTACGGGCTCCAAAGTTAAAGATGAGGATAAAGATGAGGAGCACGGCTGCAGAACCTGCTGATACGATGGTGCCATCAGGAATGGTTCCTTCACTATTGACTTTCCAGATGTGGACAGCCAAGGTTTCTGCTTGACGGAAGATAGAGATTGGGCTAGTTACACTGAGAATATTCCAGTTAGACCAGTCCAGGGCTGGAGCGGATTGTCCTGCTGTATAAATCAAAGCAGCAGCCTCACCAAAGATACGACCAGAGGCCAAGACAACACCCGTGACAATACCTGGTAGAGCTTCTGGAATGACGACATGGACAACTGTCTCCCAACGAGAAATTCCAAGGGCCAGACCAGCCTCACGTTGCGTATGGTGAACGTGTTTCAAGCTGTCTTCAACGTTACGAGTCATCTGAGGTAAGTTAAAGACTGTCAAGGCCAAGGCACCTGAAATGATTGAAAATCCATACTCAAACTGAACTACAAAGATCAAGTAACCAAAGAGACCTACAACCACAGATGGCAGTGAAGACAAGATTTCAATACAGGTTCTGACAAAATTGGTCACAGGACCTTTTTTGGCATATTCAGCTAGGAAAATCCCAGCCCCCATAGACAAGGGAACAGAGATAATCAAGGTAATGACCAGAAGGAAGAAGGAATTATAGAGCTGAATTCCAATCCCTCCACCTGCTTGGTAAGAAGATGATTTGCCAGTTAAGAAAGACCAAGAGATGTGGGGCAAACCACGAACCAAGATATAGAGAATCAAGGATGCCAAGATGGCAACGATAATTCCTGCAATCGAGTAGAGGACAGCTGTTGCAATTTTATCTAATTTCTTAGCGTGCATAGTTTTTCTTTCCTCTTTCTTTCGTAATCAATTTAATCACACTGTTAAAGGCCAAACTCATCAAGAGCAAGACTAAGGCCAGTGACCAGAGAACGTTATTGTCAACGGTTCCCATAACGGTATTTCCAATACCCATGGTCAAAACAGAGGTCAAGGTCGCAGCAGGTGTTGTCAATGAAGTTGGGACAACAGCTGAGTTTCCGACTACCATCTGAATGGCCAAGGCCTCACCAAAGGCACGCGCCATCCCAAAGACCACTGCTGTGAAAATCCCTGAACGCGCTGCCTTTAAGGTCACACGCCAAATGGTTTGCCAACGGGTGGCCCCCATAGCCAAACTAGCTTCACGATAATGACGAGGTACAGCACGCAAGCTATCGGTTGTCATAAAGGTTACCGTCGGTAAAATCATGACAAAGAGAACGAAAATCCCTGACAAAATCCCAAAACCAGTTCCACCAAAGACACTGCGGACAAAGGGAACTACGACCTGCAAACCGATAAATCCATAGACGACGGAAGGGATACCGACAAGCAATTCAATGGCTGGTTGCAAGATTCTAGCACCTTTTGGTGAGACCTCGGTCATAAAGACTGCCGCACCAATGGCAAAAGGAGTTGCGATAAGGGCAGATAGGATTGTAACAATAAAGGAACCCAAAATCATGGGAAGCGCACCAAATTGTTTACCTGAAGGATTCCAAGTTTGGCCAAAGAGAAAATCAAAGATATTAACCCCATTTACAAAGAAGGTCGACAAACCTTTTTGGGCTACGAAAATCAAAATCATAGCCACGATGATAACAATCAAAGACAAACAGGCAAAGGTTAAGCCTTTTCCTAATTTCTCTAGACGAGAGTTCTTTGAGGGAGAAAGTAATTTTTTAGCTAATTCTTCTTGATTCATTAGTGACTCCCTTCTAGTGCTGTCACCGTTCCTACAGCATCTTTTTCAACCTTCATTTCCTTGACAGAAATATAGCCCATCCCCTTAACGATTCCACTTTGCGCTTCATCTGAGAGGACAAAGTTGAGAAATTCTGCCACCAATTCATTTGGTTGACCTAGGGTGTACATGTGTTCATAAGACCACAAAGGCCAGTTATTTCTTGTAACATTTTCTGCAATCGGCTCATAGCCGTTCAACTTCATGCGTTTAACCGAGTCATCCACATAGGCAAAGGCTAGGTAAGAAATGGCTCCTGGTGTCTGGGAAACAATGTTTTTGACCATCCCATTTGAATCCTGTTCTTGACTCTGCACGGCAGATTGGCCATCCATGATAACACTATCAAAGGTGGCACGCGAACCTGAACTTGCCGCACGGTTGATAATGGAAATGGCTAGGTCTTTCCCACCGACTTCTTTCCAGTTGGTCACTTGACCAGTGAAGATGCTACGGAGTTGTTCAGTTGTCAGATTTTCAACATCAACTTCCTTGTTCACAATCACTGCCAATCCCGCTACAGCAACCTTATGGTCCACTAGAGCGGATGCGTTGATACCGTCTTTTTCCTCGGCAAATACGTCTGAATTTCCTACATCAACGGCTCCAGACTGAACCTGAGACAAACCTGTACCAGATCCTCCACCTTGGACGTTGACTGTTTTTCCAACGTGCATAGAACCAAATTCATCTGCTGCTGCTTCGACCAAGGGCTGAAGAGCTGTTGAGCCAACAGCTGTCATGGATTCCCCACGATCAATCCAGCTAGCACATCCCGCCAAAGAACCTGCTAGCAAAAGAGCTGCAAGGGATAAAGCGAGTTTTTTCCTTTTTTTCACTGTTTTTCTCCTTGAAAATAATGGTGAATGCTGTGAATTTTTTCAATTATTTATTTATGTTTTTCTTTTGAAAATTGGGAGCCAACTGAGTTCTTTGCTTAATTTTACTAGTCATTTGCTCAGTTACCTTTCCCACCAAATTTGACTTAAAATGAAAGATAATTTGAAAAAATCCATACTTCCACTATAACATAGACAAGCTACTTTGACTAGCATTTTCACTTGAATCTGAGGCCTTTTGGAAAATAATTTTTCAAAACATTTCCAGTCACCTTAGCAAAGCCCAAGCCATTGCCTTGAACCAAAACTTGGTACCAACCATTTGGCAGACTTTCCGCCAGCTGAACGGTTTCTCCAGCGGCATACTTTACAAACGCTTCTTGGTCAATTTCAACCGACTGCTTGACCTGACTCGGTTTCAAGGCTAGACCAAGAGCAAAACTAGGCTCAAAGCGTTTCTTCTTAAAAGTTCCCAGATGCAGGCCATTCCGAGCAATCTTGAGCTTCCCTAAATCTGGCAAAAGTTCTGGCAGGAGATAGAGTTGGTCCCCAAAAGTCTGCAAGATACCCCTTAGATTGATTTTCAAATGTTTTTGGGCAAATTCCTGCCACAAAGTAACTTGTTCTCGGCTGAGATTGCTCTTACTTGCCTTAAATTTAGGAGCTGGATTGTCACCTTTAAATTGTAAATGAGCGACAAACTGCCCCTCTCCCTTAAAATGATGAGGATACATCCGAGCCGTTTCTGGCAGGTCAATACCAGCTACCATTCCATTGATATGCTCTACTGGTAACAAATCAAAATCATACTCTTCCAGTAGCCAATTGACTATTTCTTCATTTTCCTCGGGGGCCCAGGTACAGGTCGAATAAACCAGACGACCACCTTCAGCTAGCATGGTTACTGCATCTTCCAGAATTTCTCTTTGCAAACTAGCACATTGACTTGGATAATCTAAGCTCCAATAGTCCATAGCATCTGGTTGCTTACGGAACATCCCTTCACCAGAGCAAGGGGCATCAAGGACAATGAGGTCAAAATATCCTTTAAAAACCTTGGCCAAGCGGTCTGCAGATTCATTGGTCACCACGACATTTGTCGCTCCAAAGCGCTCCATGTTTTCTACTAAAATCTTAGCCCGTTTGCTTGAAATTTCATTGGAAACCAGGATACCCTCCCCTGCTAGATAGGCTGCCAGCTGAGTTGATTTTCCACCCGGTGCAGCGGCCAAATCCAAGACTTTCATACCAGGACTGGGCTGGGCTACCTGAGCCACCATCTGAGCAGCGGGTTCTTGCGAATAAACCAAACCTGTAGCATGTTCCGGAGATTTCCCAGACACCTTCCCGTAGTAGCCCCAAGGGGTTTGAGGAATGGGATCAGAAAAGGAAACTGGCGCTTCTTTTAAAGGATTGACCCGAAAGGCCGAAACCGCTTCCTCCTCAAAAGAGGCAAGAAAATCTCTTGCCTCATCTCCTAGTATCTCTTCATATTTTTCAACAAATCCTTCTGGAAATTGCATTTAAGTTCTTTTCCTTTCGTAAATATAGGACTGAATTTCCTCCTGCATCTCAAGAGGTAGCATCATGACCGGCTGTCTGGTTTGAAAATTAGGAGTTTCACCAGAAAGAGTCACAATCCGATAGCCCAGACTTTCCCCTAAAATACTAGCAGCAGCATAATCCCATGGTTGCAGATAAGTAACATAGGTCAACAAACGTCCTGACAAAATCTTGGCAAAACTAATGGCCGCACTCCCATAGACACGAACACCGAGGACCGCTCGACCCAAATCAGCCAGCCCCCATTCATTGGTTTCTAGCATACCACTATTCCCTGCAATGAGAAAATCTCCAAGTGGTTTAGTTTTAAAAGGAGCTAGGGGCTTATCGTTTCGGCAAACCGGAAATTCCCCACCACCGTGATAACAATCCCCCTTGACCACATCATAAATCAGTCCAAACTGCCCCTGACCATTTTCAAAATAAGCCATCATGACAGCAAAATCTTCCTGCTGGGCTACAAAGTTATTGGTACCATCAATCGGATCAATGACCCAAACCTTGCCCTCTTGAACCGAGGCTCGCAGACAACCTTCTTCAGCACAAATCTTATCCTCAGGATAACGGGACAAAATCTCACTAACCAAGAGTTCCTGAACTTCCTTGTCCAGTCTGGTCACCAAGTCTGTTGGAGAGGACTTGGTTTCAACACGCAAGTCTTCCTGCATATGGTCAAGGATATACTGGCCCGCTCTCTTAACAAGCTCTTTGGCAAATTCAAATTTACTTTCCAAGAGAAATCTTTCCTTCCCCTTTTTCCTTAGCCGCCTGAACTGCTCGGTAAAGCGAATAGCCACTCACTGTTTCAAATTCTCGTCCCAAACGTTTCTCTTCACTCTTACTTGGCACGACCGCCTTGAATCCCTTATAGGAGTCCAGTAACTTTTTAGCCTCTACCTTGCCCTCATAGGCAGCTTCAACATCATTAAAAAAAGAAAGCACTGAAGCAAGTTCTTCAGTGCTCCACGACAAATCTAGTGGGTAACTATACTGTTTGTTCATTAACTAATACCGGCTCTCATTCTTGCTTCTTTTAGTTCTTGCTTACGGTAACTACGAGGGAGAAAAGCACGAATCTCATCTTCATTAAAACCGATTTGCATGCGTTTGGCATCGATAATAATTGGACGACGCAAAAGACTAGGATACTGCTCAATCAAATGAAGCAATTCCGATACCGAAATACTCTCTACATCAATATTCAATTTTTGAAAAATTTTTGAACGAGTTGAAATGATGTCATCAGTACCATTTTCGGTCAAGGAAAGGATGTGTTGCAATTCCTTTCTTGTTAAGGGACTGGTCATAATATTGTGCTCCTCAAAGGGCACCTTATGTTTTTCTAACCAGGCCTTAGCCTTACGACATGAAGTACAGCTCGGTGATAGAAATAGTGTAATCATGCTTTTCTCTTCTTATCTATACTTTGCTAATTCTATTATACAAAAAAATAAAGCGCTTGACTAGAGATTTTTAGAAAAAAAAGCCTATTTTTTCAAGAAAAATAGACTGTTTGCGAACGATTGAGGTAAGGTAGATTTAGTTAATTCACTCTTGACAATAGTTTCGAATCACATACCTAACTTATTTACTCAAAATAAGAACATCTTTAGTATTATTTCCTACGACTTTTCAGATAAAGAAAGCCAAAGGAGCTTTCATAAAGGGCGAAAAAGAGGAGGAAGGCATGCAGGAAGAAGGTCTCTGGCAAAATCAGAATCACTGGATCCTTGGCTGGATCAAAAAGCCAGGTATCATCTCCCACAAAGAGAATTTGATGGAAAAGAGTAAAGAATTGGTCAAAACCAATCAAAACTCCCCCAATCCCAATCAGTAAAGGCAAAACCACTAGAGCCAAAAACCCTTTACTAAATAGAGACAAGAAGCCCTTTTTCACAATCCCTTTGACAAAGACGTAAAAACTTGGCAGTGTCACTAAAGCTACTAGCTGAACAAAGTGAAAGAGATTCTTCACCACCGCAAAATGGTGTAATCCAGCTGTTGACGAACGAAAATCTGGCATCTGCAAGACCTGACTAAATGGATTGGTCAGATAATTCATCAAGATATGAAAGTTGTACTGAATGGTTTCTGGTTTTAAATAGACCCGATCTGTTAAATTCAGCCACTGAATTTCCAGCGGATAAAAAATCCAAGCCAAATAAATGGTCAAAAGGATTGAGAGGGAGAGGAGAAAGAGCATAGAGCCCCAAAAGGTCAGTTTAGTTTTCATCAAAGTTCCACTCCGCAAGGCTAGAAACCACATGAGTCGGTGCGATTGGCAGGCCTGCTACTTCTTCTGCCTTGGTAAAACCTGTCGTCACCAAGAGCGTTGGAATGCCATTGTCAATCCCTGCTCGAATGTCAGTCAAATAGTTATCTCCAACCATAATCAACTCTTCACGTTCCAAACCTAAGTGCTCAACCGCCTTGTCCATAATGATGGCATTTGGTTTCCCAATATAAACAGGCTTCACTCGTGTTGCCACTTCAAGTAGCGTAATCAGTGAACCAGCACCAGGCAAAAGGCCGCGCTCTGTCGGGATGTTGAGGTCAGGATTGGTTCCGATAAAGTGGGCACCTTTTTGAATGGCAAGAGTTGCTATCGCAAATTTTTCATAGTCAACTTGCCAGTCCAGACCTACTACCACATAGGCAGGATTATCCTTGTCTTCCATATAACCAGCCGCCTTGATGGCTTCCTTGAGCCCTGCTTCTCCGATGACATAGACGGTCTTTTCAAGACCCAAGTCGTTCATATAGTCGATAGTCGCCAAAGTCGCTGTGTAGACAGTCGATAGGGGTGTATCGATATTAAAATTCTGAGCCAGCATCTCCTGAACACTCTCTGGGGTGCGGGTTGTATTGTTGGTTACAAAGAGATAGGGAATGTCCCGCTTTTGCAATTCATGGACAAAAGCCTCTCCAGCCGGAATTCGGTCTTTCCCCTTGTAAATGGTTCCGTCTAAATCAATTAAATAGCCTTTATATTTCATATTTTTCTCTAATCCTTCTTCATTTCTTGCCAAGTGATGATAGCTTGTGCATTGGTGGCACCGTCGCTTGTAATCTCATGTTTGCTTTCCAGTCCAGTCCGTTCAACAGCCGATGTAATCACCCCACCTGGTCGAACTTCCTTGACATACTTGAGGTTGATTTTCTTGGGAATATATTGGGTCAAAAAGTCCGCTCCCATGACCTCAAAAATCCAGTCCAGGTATTTACTGTTATTGACATGACCATTCATATCCAAATCGTAAAAACGGACATGGTAATCCTTGCTGATTGGTTCGTTCAAGGACTCATACTTTGGCCCACGGATGAGCTTTTTATCAAAATCAGACTGGTAAGGAGCTACAATCTCAGGTTCAACAGCATGGACTTTTCGACTATCTCGATCCATGAGAACAAAGGTCGCCATCATGTGGATAAGGTCCTGACCTGCTTGATCATAAATGGTAAAGCGACGATAGCAAAATAGTCGATTATAGCTCAGAGCTTCCGTTTCAATAGTAATTTCTTCCGCAAAACGAGGCAAACGAACTACCTCAATATCATAGTCTGTGATAATCCAGACCAGATTATAGTCTTCCAAAATAGTCTTATCACTAACTCCCAACTCAATAGACTGCATCCCTGAAACTTGCAAGGATAGCAAAATCACATCTGGAAGCTTGATATGACCGTTCATATCAGCCATATCAAAAGGAATTTTCATGTTCATTTGATAAATTAAGCCCATCATTCTACTCCAAAATAAATCGTTCTGCTATGGTGTCTCCTAAAAAGAGACCTCTTTTTGTCATGCGCACGCGATCACCGTCTATTTGCATGAGACCTTGTTGAACCAAATCTCTGACGATTTCTCCATAAAGTCCATCGAAAGACCGTCCAAATTTTTCTTCAAATCGCGCCATAGAGACCCCTGATTTCTTGCGGAGACCTAGGAACATTTCTTCTTCCATTTGCTCCTTTTGACTCAGGTGCTCTTCTGTAATACGAGCATTGCCTTCCTCAACTGCACTGAGATAATGACGAATCGGACCATGATTTTTATACCGCACCCCATTGACATAACCAGATGCCCCAGCACCGATGCCATAGTATTCAGCATTGTCCCAGTACATGAGATTGTGGCGACTTTCAAAACCGGGTTTGGAGAAATTGGAAATCTCATAATGTTCAAAACCAGCTCGCTCTAGCTCTGCGATGATGTACTCAAACATCTCAGCTTCCAGTTCCTCCTTAGGCAGAGGCAATTTCCCTCGTCGCATACGGTTCATAAAAACCGTATGGTTTTCTAAAATCAAGCTATACAAACTCATATGGGGAATATCAAGTCCAATGGCCTTAGCCACATTTTCCTTAACTTGCTCCATGGTCTGACCAGGCAGTGCATAGATCAAATCGATGGAGATATTGTCAAAACCAGCCAGTTTCAGACGATCGATATTTTCATAAATATCCTTCTCCAAATGACTGCGCCCAATCTTTTTCAGCATCTTGTCGTCAAAGGTCTGCACGCCTAGCGAAACACGATTGACAGCTGAGTTCTTCAAAACGGCTATCTTATCCGCATCCAAGTCGCCTGGATTGGCTTCAATGGTCAACTCTTCTAAGACAGACAAGTCCAAGTTTTTAGTCAAGCCCTTCAATAACACCTCCAGTTGAGAAGCTGACAAAGCTGTCGGTGTGCCACCACCGATATAGAGGGTTCTCAACTTTTGAATATCATAAGATTGAAATTCTTCTAACAGATGTTCCAAATAACTATCTACCGGCTGATTCTTAATAAAAACCTTTGAAAAATCACAATAATAACAAATTTGAGTACAAAACGGGATGTGCACATAGGCTGACGTTGGTTTTTTCTGCATAGTACTTATTATACCACAAAGACAGGCTAGGAGAAAAAAATCACCATCCCCAGATACATAGTCCGTCCAGAGATGGTGATGGTTTATTCTTCTGTTATGTCAATAACAATCTCTTCTGATTCATCAAGAGTTTCGGCCTTTTCTTGCCATTGCTCCTTGAGGTTATTGAATCGATCTTTTGATGCTTCTGTCGCTTGACGAGCACATGATTTGGCTTGAGCAAGTACACTGTCCACAGTGATTTCACCCGACTCAACCTGTTCTTTGGTTTTAAGAACAAAATCTGTAGCCTGCTCCTTGACTTCTGTCAGTTTTTCACAGACCTGCTCCTTGGCATATTCAGGATCTTCTCTCAAATCATCTAGAAAATCTTGAGCCTGACTGCAAACTTGTTTGCCCTTGTCGCTTGTTAAAAACAAGGCAAGAGCTGCACCTGAAACAGTTCCTAAAAGAATTGAGGATAGTTTACCCATAAGAATTCTCCTTTTTTATTTTTTGAAAAATTTACTTGCAAGACGAAGAGCTGACAAACTTGCACCAGTCTTGAGTGTTTTTGAACCAGCTGATGAAGCTTTCTTGCTCAAGACACGCGCATGGTCATTGAGGTCGGAAACAGATAGAGATAAATCTGCAACAGCACTAAAGAGTGGATCAATCGTTGCTACCTTGACATTAATATCATCTGCCAAGACATTGACCTTAGACAGCAATTCATTGGTATGATGCAAGGTCACATCCACATCTGAAGTTAAGGTTTTAATCGTCTTCTCTGTTTCATCGATAACACGTCCAAGCTTTTGTACAGTAATGATTAGATAGACTAAAAAGACAATCAAAGCTAGGGCTACAAGAATATATGCAACTTCTAACATTTAGTTTTCCTCCTCTGAAATATAGTAAGGGGCCTTCTTTCGATTTTGATATAGAATGATAAAAATACCCAGTCCGATAAGAACAACTGAAAGCCATTGAGATACTCGAAGGCCAAAGAACATGAGACTATCTGTCCGCATACCTTCGATGATCATACGACCGAAACCATACCAAATCAAGTAAAAGGCAGTGATATGACCTCTTCTGAGGCTCTTCCATTTTCGTCTAAAAATCAGAATCAAGGCAAATCCAAGTAGATTCCATAGGGACTCATAAAGGAAGGTCGGTTGACGGTAGCTCCCCTCAATATACATCTGGTCACGGATAAAGCCAGGTAGATAATCCAGATTATCCACTGCTGCACCATAAGCTTCTTGGTTAAAGAAATTACCCCAGCGACCCAAACTTTGGGCAATCATGACGCTAGGCGCTGCAATATCTAGGAAATCCCAAGTATTGATAAGTTTACGATCAGCAAAGATATAGAGCACAATAGCCCCAGTTATCAAACCACCGTAAATGGCCAAACCACCATTCCAAATGGCAAAAATCTCTCCCAAATTCTGACTATAGTAATCAAAACGGAAAATGACATAGTATAGACGAGCTCCTAAAATAGCCAAGGGAAAGGCTATCAAGATGAAATCTAAAATATCGTCTGGTATGATCTTCTTTTTAGGCGCTTCTTTCATGGTCAAATAAACCGCAAGAATCAAACCTGTCACAATACACAAGGCATACCAACGAATGGCTAGAGGGCCTAGATGAATAGCAATTGGATCAAGCATTAGGCACCTCGTTTTGAGCAATGAGATTTGTCAAGCGTTCTTCGAACAAACGCGTCGCATCAAAGCCCATTTCCTTGGCACGATAATTCATGGCAGCAGCCTCAATCACGACAGAGATATTACGACCTGTTTTAACTGGAATACGAATACGAGGAATAGATACGCCAGAAATTTCAAGTTCCTCTGCATTGTTTCCAAGACGATCAAAAGTTTTATGTGTATCGTAATTTTCCAAATAAACAGCCAGCTGGACTTGTGAAGAATCCTTAACGGCACTCGCACCGTAGAGGCTCATGACATCGATAATCCCAACCCCACGAATTTCAATCAGGTGTCTCAAGATTTCAGCCGGTTCACCCCAAAGAGTAATCTCGTCCTTGGCAAAGATATCGACACGGTCATCAGCTACCAAGCGGTGACCACGTTTGACAAGCTCTAGACCTGTCTCACTCTTACCGATGCCACTATCACCTTGAATCAAGACACCCATACCATAGATATCCATCAAGACACCGTGCACACTGGTCCGTTCTGCTAAACGTGAATCCAGATAACTAGATAACTCTCCAGATAAACGACTGGTTGCTGTACGACTAGTTAAGATGGCAATCTTACATTCTCTGGCTGCCTTTAACATTTCCTCTGGAACCACTAAACCACGAGCAACAATGACCGCAGGTGTCTCAGGTAGAAACATTTTTTTCAAGACTTGGTAACGGTTGTGAGAGGACATTGAAACGAGATAGGACCACTCCTTCATTCCCAAGAGCTGGATTCGCTCTGGAGTATAGTAGTCAAAATAGCCCGTCATTTCAAGACCAGGTCGCGTAATGTCCGCGGTATTAATTTCCTTTTCAAGTAATTCTGGTTCGCCATAGACAATGTCTAGTCTAAGCTTTTCAATCACTTCTTTTACTAAAACCGACATCATTTCCTCCTTCAATCGAGTTCTTTTTACTATTATATCAAATTGTGGGAGGAAGTTTCAGATTTTTGCAGGCTTTGGAGTATTTATTTATACTCAATGAAAATCAAAGAGCAAACTAGGAAACTAGCCGTAGGCTGCTCGAAGCACTGCTTTGAGGTTGTAGATAAGACTGACGAAGTCAGCTCAAAACACTGTTTTGAGGTTGTGGATAGAACTGACGAAGTCAGTAACCATATCTACGGCAAGGCGACGTTGACGTGGTTTGAAGAGATTTTCGAAGAGTATTAAAAGAAAAAGGACTAGATTTCTCCAGCCTTTCATTTCTAATTAGAATTTTTTACGTTTACGAGCTGCTTCTGATTTACGTTTACGTTTTACAGAAGGTTTTTCATAGAATTCACGTTTGCGTGTTTCTTGAAGAGTACCAGCTTTAGTAACCGCACGTTTGAAACGACGAAGTGCGTCGTCAAGAGATTCATTCTTACGTACTACTGTTTTAGACATTTTTTTCACTCCCTTCAAGTTCAAGATCTATTCTATTTTACACGTAAAAGGAATAATTGTCAAGAAAAAATGCAGGTTAATTTTGATTATCTTCAATTTTAATCTTGTTGTTAATCTTGTTAAAATTGATTAACATTTATAGATGGAAATGATATAATAGTGGCACATATTGATTAGCAAAAATTAGTATTATTTAGAAGTGAATCTATAACATGAAAAGAATCATAAAAATTTGCCCTGTGGTCAATATTTTAGTTGTAATTTGTTTATTGCTAGGAATTCTTACTACCTTTTGGGGAAGTGTAATGTATGACTTATTTGCATTTCATTCAAAGCCAATTTATTGTTGGCAATACTTTAGTGGTACATTTATGCATGGAAGTAAAGAAGCACCAGTATGGTTTATATGGTTTCATTTAGTTTTAAATACTTTAATGTTACTTCCTTTTGGTGGGCTATTAGAGTATAAAAGGGGATCAAAATATGTATTTTTAGTTTTTATTACTTCTATGGTAATATCTTCAATTGTGTTCCATATATTAACACAGAATCAAGAAATTCAGGCATCGGGTATCTCTGCTATTGGCTATGCTTTTGTAACGGGTGGGGTGATGAATATGTTTAGTATATGGAAAAAATTCAATTTAGGATTAAAACTATTTTATATCCTTTTAATCGTTCTATCTCTCACCATGCTTCTACCAAATATAACAGGCTGGATTTCAACCTTTCTTCACATGTCAGGAATTGCCAGTTATATCATGGTTTCCAGCATCAACAACTATCGACTGTCTTAATAAAAATCGTATAGTATCATAAAAAATAGTCAATACGATTATATCACAGTTTACAGACATTTAATAATTTTCTATTGGATACCTTTTTATATGAAATATCGACAACTGTTACGGTGATTTACAGAAAAATTTCTTTTAGCAGGATAGTGAACATTTGAAGTAAAAAGCCACTCACTCCAAAGAGCAAGTGGTTTTTATACTTTTTATTTTTCAAGTAAGCTAAGCGCTTCAGCATCTGCGATGATGGTCACATCTGGGTGATTTTGTAGGCTACTTGCTGGCAAACTCTCAGTCACTGGGCCAGACACTGTTCCGGCAATGGCTTCTGCTTTTGATTCACCGTAAGCAAAGAGCAGGATTGACTTGGCATCCAAGATGTTTTTAATCCCCATTGAAATGGCTTGGGTTGGGACATCCTCAATCTTGTCAAAGAAGCGAGCATTTGCTTCAATAGTAGACTGATCAAGCTCTACAAGGTGGGTTTGACTGTCAAATGGAGTACCTGGCTCATTAAATCCGATATGTCCATTGCGACCGATTCCCAAGATTTGGAGGTCAACTGGATGATCAGCCAAAATTTGGTTGTAGCGTTCAACTTCAGCTTCAGCGTTGTCCTTAACCCCACGAGGCAAGAAACTTTCTTTAAATGGTTTTTGGTTAAACAAGTTTTCTTGCATGAAGTAACGGTAAGACTGTGGGTTGTCCCCATCAAGGCCTACATACTCATCAAGGTTGACACTTGTTAGATTTGAAAAATCAAGGTCACTTTCAACAATTTCCTTGTAAAATTCAAGTGGGCTACTTCCTGTCGCAAGTCCTAGGGTTTGAGCTCCATTGGCCAATTTTTCCTTCAAAATCTCAAAAGCAACTTTTCCACCTTCGACTTGGTTTTCAACTTTAATAACTTTCATCTTTTCATCCTCCGTTTTAATCTATATTCATTATATGGTATAGACCAATTTTTGTCAAGTGAAAACGATTTATTTTCTAAAAAAGAGCGACTATACTTGAAACATGTTATAATGGATAGGATTAGAACTTAGAAAGAATGAACAGATATATGAATACAGCTGATTTTGATTTCCACTTACCCGAGGAATTGATTGCCCAAACGCCCCTTGAAAAACGGGACGCTTCTAAACTCCTCATTGTCAATCGTGAGACGGGAGAAATGCAGGATAAACACTTCCACTCTATTATTGATATGCTGGAACCTGGTGATGCCCTTGTTATGAACGATACACGTGTTCTCCCTGCCCGCCTCTATGGTCAAAAGGAAGAAACTGGAGGTCATGTGGAACTGCTCCTACTCAAAAACATTAGTGGCGATGAGTGGGAAGTTCTGGCTAAACCTGCCAAACGCCTCAAGATTGGTACTCGTGTCAGCTTTGGTGATGGTCGCCTCAGCGCTGTCGTTACGGAAGAATTGACTCACGGGGGCCGCATTGTCCGCTTTGAGTACCAAGGAATTTTCCTAGAAGTTTTGGAAAGTCTAGGAGAAATGCCTCTGCCACCTTATATCCACGAAAAATTGGATGACCGTGAACGCTATCAAACCGTCTACGCCAAGGAAAGTGGCTCTGCTGCAGCACCAACTGCTGGACTACACTTCACTAAAGAACTGCTGGCAGAAATCCAAGCTAAAGGTGTTCATCTAGTCTATCTGACTCTTCATGTCGGGCTTGGAACCTTTAGACCTGTTTCAGTCGACAATCTGGACGAACACGAAATGCACTCAGAATTCTACCAGCTTTCTGAGGAGGCTGCTGCCACCCTTCGATCTGTCAAGGAAAATAGTGGTCGCGTCATCGCTGTCGGAACCACTTCTATCCGCACCTTGGAAACTATTGGTTCCAAGTTTGATGGGCAAATCCAAGCAGATTCTGGCTGGACCAATATCTTTATCAAACCTGGGTATGAGTGGAAGGTCGTGGATGCCTTCTCAACCAACTTCCACCTTCCAAAATCAACTCTGGTCATGTTGGTTTCTGCCTTTGCAGGCCGTGAATTAGTCTTAGATGCCTACCACCATGCTATCCAAGAACACTACCGCTTCTTTAGTTTTGGCGATGCCATGTTTATCTACTAATTTTCACAATCAAAAAGCGCATATTATCAAGGTTTTATAAATCCTGATAGTATGCGTTTTGTAATGGATAAAAAATGAAATTAATTTATTCTAAAGCTCGGATCTTTCAAACTCTGAACACTGGCATTGATCACCGCGCCGACAATTAAAATCTTAGCGATGAGAATAAACCAGAACATCATGACCACCACGACGACGGAACTGAAAAAACGCACGTCCACTAGGTGATTGACATAATTGTTAACATAGACTGAAAAGATATTGAGCAGTAAGGCCAGAGTCAGCATGACAAAAGCACTACCTGGCAATACAAAGTGAATTCGTCGGACCCTAACATTAGGCAGGAAATAATAAAGCATGACCAAGATTGCAAAAATCAAAGCATAGACCAAGGGACCTGTTAGGTCTTGCAGATAATCAAAGAGAGGACTATCCGATTTCCAGTAACTTTTGATAAGGTTGAGGAGCATGCGACCAAAGACACTGAGAAATAGAGCTAAGGCAAAGAGAATCTGCAAGCCAAAACTGACAAACAAACTCATGAGCTGATGGGAAATCATCCCACGATTTTTAGCTACTCCGTAAGCTTTATTAAAGGCTTTCTGTAGGAAATTCATGGATTTTGAAAAGGTCCAGAGGGCTGATAAAACCGCAAAACTCAATAAGCCTGTTGACGGTTGGGTCAGCACTTCTGTAATAATCTTTGCCACCACATCATACATGCTTTCCGGCAAGAATTCATTGACAACCTTTAAAAAATTAGAAACTGGAATCCGAAAATAAGGGAGGATATTAACCACCACCAAAAGAAGTGGAAAAATCGAAATCAACCAATAGTAGGCTACAGCAACACTGGTCAACTCACTATCTGATGCTTGATAATAATGCAAAAAAGCTTTTAATAAAGGCTTGTCTATCTGCTCTTTCCACCACTTTTTCATGTCACACTCCTTCACTTATAATCTTGATTAATTTCTTCTTACCAATTCCACCATGTCATAAGGCAGGGTATTGGCAGCTTCCTTCAAGGAATAGTTCTCTAAGTTATTCACATTTTGTCGTAACTTCTTGGCATACTTGGTCGTAATCAATCGTTTCTCTTCATATTCGAAAATCAACTTGCGCTCCAGATAATAGCCTCTCAGCATTTCATCGATATTGTTGGGCTTAACACGATTGATAACCCGTTCGACAAAGGCACCACTGGTGATAATAGCTGTTTCTCGGAGACGAGAATCCTGCATGAAGCTGATCAAAGAACTCTTATAAACCCCTTTAAGGTTCTCCAGACTTTCGATAATCATCTCTGTATTTTCTAGATAGAGCTCTGCAATTTGGTCATAGTCAAGAGCTCTGAGTTTCTGTGATTCTTCATTTTTCCAACTGCGGAAGAGCTTGCCAAGAGTAAAGACTTCGTGAAGGAGAAAACGTAAAATCCGCAAGGAAACAAGGAAATAATAGGTCAATCGTGACGCAAACTTACGATTGATACTTTGTTCCATGTTTTTCAAATAACGTTGGTAAACTCGATAAGCACGCTCACTCATCTTGCCTTCTTCGTAAGCCTGTTCTAAACCATCACTTTCAATACTGAGGATGAGAAGTTTCAAGGCCTCCCAGTCTTCTTGAGCCCCCTTATTTTCTTGACTCAGGATGAGATTTTCAATGCGTCCATGATAATTGTCAATGGCTGCATAGAGAGGGAGCTTATTTCTGGTATCTTCCAACTCTTTTTCCAACTCTATCGTTACTTCATTCAAAATGGCGATATGCATGAGATAATCCTTGCTTTCTTCCTGCTCATCCGAAAGATGAGGCAAGACCAAGAGACCTGTTAAAAAGCTTACAAGTGTCACACCTGCGACGAGGAAAAGCAAGAGAGGATACTCCTGCTCTAGATTACTTGGTATCAGAAGAATCGTAGCAATCGACACCGTTCCCTTGACACCTGAGAAGGTCAAGAGAAGCATGTCCTTCATATACTTATTTAGCTTTTTCTTGAGACGTCTAGTCCTATAGGCATAATAGCCATAAATCATGACAAAACGAATAGCAAAGAGGACAAAGGTAAGGGCGACAAGAGATAGCAATAACAGTAAGGGATTATAGATTGGATTGGTCAAGATAGGCTCTGCTATCATTTCCAACTCCATACCTAAAATCACAAAGACAGAACCGTTCAGCATAAAGTTGACTGTGTGCCAAACCGTCTCGGTCACCGTATCCACTTGGGCTTCGAGGAGCGTAATTTTCTTAAAACGGCTCGCCTTTAAAATCCCAGCAACTACAACGGCAATAATCCCTGAAACGTGGACTTCTTCTGCCAGGAAGAAGGTTACCAAGGGTAAACTCAATTCTAATAAAAGTTCGCTGGCAATATCCGTTGCTCGTACACTAAGTAAGAAACTATGGAGGAAACGGTTGGTCATGGCTGTTAAAAAGCCAATCAAAAAACCGCCTAGAATTGAAAAGATGAGCGAACTACTAGCTTGCCCAAGGGAAAAGGCTCCAGTTGTCCAGGCTGTCAAAGCTACCTGAAAGGCCACTAAACCAGATGCGTCATTCAAGAGTCCTTCACCCTTAAGGATATTGGAGACGCGCTTAGGAAAGCTAAAGCGCTCAGAAAGAGAGGCAAAGGCCACCAAATCCGTTGGTCCAAGGGCCGCCCCAACAGCCAAGCAAGCTGCCAAAGGAATACTAAACCAAAGAAGATGTGCCAAGCCTCCCAAACTCAAGGTCGAGATGAAAATCACTGGAAATATGAGATAAACAATGATTCGCCAGTGTTTTAAAATAGCCGTAATATCCGCTTCTTCCGACTCTCTGAAAAGCAAGGGCCCGATAACCAGTGCCAAAAACAACTCCGTATTGAGGTGAAAGTCGGTATTAGGTAAAAAGAGACCAATCACAATTCCCAAAAGAATTTGCACCAAAGGGAGAGGCAAAAAGGGCAGGAGCTTATTGGTAGTACTTGAGACAATCAAGACCAGTAAAAATAGGATGAGGTAAATCAGTAATTCCACGCACGTCCTCCTTAATCTTTTTTACAACAAGATTCAAAAATCTCCTTCTGCTCTTTGATTTTTTGGTCAATCTTGGAACAATCCTTGTGCTCAATTTTTCTCTGGCACCGTTCCATTTCAAGAGCAACTAATTTTTTCTTGATTTTAAGCATTTTTTTGCTCATATGCGCTTGGTCTAGCATGCCCACTGCTCGTTCGTGGTGGGTTGATTCAACAAAATTCTGGCGCATGGCATCCAGCTTTTCACGTAGGTATTGTTTATCCATGTCTATATCTCTCTAATTTTTCAATCATCACTAAAAATGGTGGGTTGTTGACTTGGTTTAAAGTTCGGTAAATGGCAGCTGTGTACTCTTGTTGGTTCAACTGGCTAACAAAATCCAAGACAGCATCCCTCTCTAGGTCGCCTCCTTCATGACCATAGTAGATCATGATAGCAATCCGTCCCCCTTTGACAATCAAATGACACAGCTTTTCTAATGCTTCAATCGTTGTCTGAGGTTGGGTGATGACAGACTTATCAGCTGATGGTAAATAGCCCAGATTAAAAATCCCTGCCTTGGCTTCTGTCACAAACTGATCCAGTGTCTCATGACCTTGCAAGATTAACTGGGCATTTGTCAGGCCAGCCTGATGCAAACGCTCTTGGGTCTTTTCCAAGGCTTGTTCCTGAATATCAAAGGCATAGACTTGCTTGGCTAATTTAGCTAGAAAAAGGGTGTCGTGACCATTTCCCATAGTCGCATCCACTACGATATCGTCCTGAGTTACAACCTCAGCCAAAAAATCATGTGCCATTTCAAGTGGTCTTTTCATTTTCAAACTCCTGTTTTACAGCCTTGCATCCTTGAACACTTCCACGACGTCGCATTTCAGTTTCAATAGCATTTAGCACTTCCCATTTATTGAGGCTCCACATAGGACCAATCAGCATATCCCTAGGTGCATCTCCTGTGATTCGATGGATGACGATATGCTTGGGAATGATTTCCAGTTGATCACAGATGACCTTGACATATTCGTCCTGACTCATCAGCTGCAAGCGTCCTTCATGATAATCTCTTTGCATACGAGTATTTGTCATAAGATGGAGCAAATGCAGTTTAATCCCTTGAATATCGTTATCCGTAACACAGCGGCGGACGTTTTCAATCATCATCTCATGGGTTTCACCAGGAAGCCCATTGATCAGATGGGAAACTATCTCAATTTTGGGATACTTTCTCAAACGCTTGACCGTTTCCACGTACAATTCATAGGAGTGGGCACGGTTAATCAGGTCAGAGGTTGTTTCATAAGTGGTCTGCAAGCCCAATTCAACCGTCACATGCATGCGTTCCGATAACTCAGCCAAATATTCGATGGTTTCGTCTGGTAAACAGTCTGGCCGTGTCCCGATATTAATTCCTACCACACCTGGCTCGTTGATAGCCTGCTCATAGCGCTCTCGGATGACTTCCACCTTTTCATGGGTGTTGGTAAAATTTTGAAAATAAACCAGATACTTCTGAACATCCGGCCACTTGCGGTGCATAAAGTCAATTTCCTTATAAAATTGCTCACGGATAGGCGCATCTGGTGCTACAATAGCATCTCCAGAACCTGAAACCGTACAAAAAGTACAGCCTCCATGAGCCACAGTCCCATCACGATTGGGACAGTCAAATCCCGCATCAATCGGGACTTTAAAGGTCTTTTCTCCAAAGAGTTTTCGATAATAATCATTCAAGGTGTTATAAGATTTCATAACTTTCATTATAACAAAAAACATCTACAATCTCAAAAGCCTGACTTTCCTATAAATTCCTCTGTTTCTCGTTTCCATTAGCGATTTTTTATGATACAATATGGATATGATTTTAATGAAATTAGCATCTATTTTATTATTGATACTGACCTTAGTAGCCTGCATTATCATAACCAAACTTTTTAGATTAAAAAAACTAGGACGAAACTTTGCGGATTTGGCTTTTCCAGTCTTGGTATTTGAATATTACCTTATTACAGCTAAAACCTTTACCCATAATTTCCTCCCTAGACTGGGCCTAGCCCTATCAGTCCTAGCCATTATTCTCGTTTTTTTCTTCCTTTTGAAAAAACGTAGCTTTTACTATCCTAAATTCATCAAATTCTTCTGGCGTGCAGGATTCTTAGTGACCCTTGTCATGTATATCGAGATGATTGTTGAATTGATGGCTCAGAAATAAAAAACTAAATCGAAAACACCTCAATCAAACTAAAATACAATGATTGAAGTGTTTTTCTTTATATCTTTTTCAATAATTCCTATTTACTTTCTTTATCCGGAAGGAGATAACCAATACCTACACAAGCTAGTACGCCCGCTCCAATTACCAAACCACTTGAAATTGGCAAAAGGTCTAAAATTGCATTGGCAATAATAAAGGCAATAATCAAACACATCAGACTAGCCTTGTAGTCTTTTTTCAAAAGATTCTCTAGAGTGAAAAAGAGGAACAGCCCTACCGGAATCAATGACCAGAGGTTGACATCCAAACTTGGCCAGCCAACAAAACCAAAATACACTACTGTCGCTGCTGCTACTAAAAATACAATCCCTAATAATTTTTTCATTTGTTTGTCTCCAATTTCTTTTTTATGAACTTGAGTTATCTGATAGTGACGTCTCACGTCCCTTACAAAAATCATTATAGCAGAGGTCAGTGTCAAGAACAAGTGCTTTTGCCTATCTGGTCTCTATCTCGGTCTAAATGGTTCAATAGTTAAAATGAAAGAAAAAGAAGCCCTAATCAGCTTCTTCATTCTAGTGATTGCAACAGTATCTCTGAACTAAAACAATCGAAAGTTAGATTCTAAACTAGTTTTTCTAGTTCGTATTTTTCTTTTCCTTAGATTCTAGAGAAGTTTTGATTGCTTCGCGTTCAGCCTGTAGTTGAGCTAAATTCTTCTCCTCTTCCTCAAGTTTACTAGTATCTGGTTTTACACGATAATAAACATCTTCTGGTTTCATAAGCATACTAACATAACTTTGTCCAGCCACAAGTCTATCTTCAGCAGGATTTGACTTATCAGTAAATTTTCCATTCTCAGCGGACTCTAAGACAATACCGCTAGGTATTGCAACTACAATAAAACCTCCAGCAACTGAATCTTTTACCCAAGCACTAATAAAAACTGTTTCTGGATTTTGACTATTTTTTCCACCTGATGCTTTCAATTCGACAATAGATTCATTCTTTTGACCATTCGACAGCCAAGAGGAACGCATTTCCCCAGACTCATTAATAACATATTCATTACCTGAAGCTGTACGCCATATACCTTTCAAACTAGATAAATCATTATTTCTTAGTGCTTCAATATCCAGTTTCGGAACAGCGGTTTCTTCTTTTAGCTTGTCAACTAACTTCTCTGACTCAGCGACTTTGCTATCTAAACTAGCTAGCTGATCCTTGAGTTTCTGGATTTCCTCCTCTTTCTGCTTGATTTCAGATGCTTTAGAATTATCTGTCGATTCTTGACTTTTGTTCTCTTTTTTTGCAATCGAAGGAATAGCTTCGTTTGATTCTTTCTTTTCATTTGGTGATAAGAAAAGGATGCTTGCTACGATTGCAACAACCAAAAGACTAAGAGAAATACCAATATAGACTTTTATCTTGAGAGCCTTCCCAACAATTCTAGTTGGAGAGAATCCCTTCGCTACATTTGAAACAGTTGTTTTAGGACCATTTTTCTCTTCAAAGTCTTTCTTATTCATGTTATTGCTCCTATTTTTCATTTATCTTAGATAAATTTACGAGTTTTTTCTAGCATAAGTGAATTGTTTCAAGTTCAAAAAATAATATAAAAAGTTATCATAATTAAAGACTGCTATCAAACTCTTTTTTGAACTTAATTAAAATAGATTATATCATAATTTTTTAAAATTATATATATTTATAAAAAAGAAACCCAGTAGAATGAGTTTCTTCTCTTTGCCGATTGCAGGGTTTGAACCTGTGACCTAGGCTTTACGAGTGCCTTGCTCTACCAACTGAGCTAAATCGGCGATTACACTTACAGTATAGCACTCTAAGAACAGATGTCAAGGAATTTTCATCTCTATTAGAAAAAGCCTGTCCTGAGACAAGGCTTTGAGTTTCTTCATCTTAAGAGCCTGCACTTTCGTAGGAATCCAAGCCCTTGTCCCAGAGTTTCAAGGAAATACCTAAGAAGACTAGGGAAATCAACATCAAACCTCCGATGTTAAAGAAGACATCCTTGTCCTGCAAGAAATAACTAGCAGGATAGTAGGCCGTAAAGGCAAAAGGCACGATAAAGCTAATTAACCATCGAAGGACTGAATTGTAAATGGAAATGGGATACTTGGCAAAATCATTAAACATATAAAAAATGTAAATCATTGCTCCTGACTGCTTGGTCCAAAAAGCGATGCTGGCTGTCGCTATCTTCAAGGAAGTATAAATCAAGGTCGCAAAAGGAATGCAGACTAGGAAAAGTAGGAATTTTGGAAGAGTCCAAGCAATGCTAGATACCGTTGTCGCTAGTAGGATCCCACCAACCAAGAGTTCTCCCAAGGCATCAATCTGAAAAGTCTCAACTAGAATATGAAAGAGAGGATTGATAGGACGTGTCAAATACTTGTCAAACTCCCCTTTTCGCACCAAGCGTTGTCCCAGTGCCCAGAGATTGTCAAAAAAGAGATGGTCCAGTCCCTTGGGAACCAAGGAAAATCCATAGATAAAAGCAATTTCTTGAAAAGTCCAACCTTCTAGGGATGGGATGTGTTGAAAGATGACATTGAGAAACAAGAGGTTCAAGCCTTGGGTCAGAAAAACTCCCAGAACACCAACTACAAAATCCACCTTGTATTCCATGATTTGCTTGATGTATTGTCTGATAAAAATCAGATGCATGCGTTGATATTTTTTCATACTAACCTCCTTGAATGGTAATAAAGGACTGGACTCGTTTCCAAATCAACTGAGACAAGCCCACCATCACTAAGAGCCAGAAAAACTGCAAAGCGAGCGCCTGAAGAATCTGATTGGTATCGTATTTCCCAACGATAATCATGACCGGAGTGTAAATCAAGGATGAAAAAGGCAGGAAGGACAGAATATCTGAAACAACCTTTGGAAAGAAAGCCAAGGGAATCAAACTTCCAGACATAAAGGCCACTATGGAAGTCTTGAGTAGATTGGAACCCCAAAGATTTTTAAATACAAAGGCAGAAAAACCAAAGCAGATATTAAAGAAAAAGTTGATCAGGTAGGCTAGCGTTAAGCTAAAAAGATAAAGGACAGTTAATCCCAGCACTTCTACCATCCCTTGCCCAGATACGATTTTCATCAAAACAATGACACTTAAAAATGGCAGTCCAACGCTGATAAAAATCAACCACTTGGAACCAAGCTCAGTGAAAAGATAGGAGGCTGCAAAATGCACTGGTCTCAACAAGCGCATGATAATAGAGCCATCCTTGACCTCCTCCCCAATCATAAAGGACGAATCGGATCTAGTCAGAAGATTGGTCACAAAACTCATAATGATGTAGAGGGTGATATCTGCCATACTAAAGCCCTGAATCAAGGACTCTTGCGAAGAATCAAATACAGCCTTCCAGAGATAAAAAGCCACAAAAGCACCCATGACATCGCCGATCCGATAGAGAATAAAGTTGACTCGATAGGTAATCAATTCCTGAACACCTGCATTTATAAAGGGTTTATAACGTCTCCACAATTTGGCCATCTTAGAGCTCCTTTCGGTAGAAGCGACGTATAATGTCCTCGATATCCGTATCCATCATCTTCAAGTCGCGGATTTCAAAATCAGACAGGGTTTGCTTGATAATGTCAGCTGACTGGTAGCGGGAACTATCAAATTCAATGTTGAGGATATTCCTCTGTCTATCAATGGCCATATCAGGCAGGCCTTCATAGTGAGAAGCGAGATGACTTTGACCTGGTAGCAGTTCAAAGGAGAGAGTCTTCATCTTGCCAAAGGTCTCCTTGAGTTGGCTCACCGTTCCATCAAAAATCTCCTGCCCCTTATCAATCATAAAGATCCGATCACAGAGTTGCTCAATATCGCTCAGGTCATGAGTTGTCAAGAGAATGGTTGTTTCTTCCTCTTGATTGATCTGAGTAATGGCCCGACGAATGTTATCCTTGACCGAAACGTCCAAGCCAATGGTCGGCTCATCTAAAAAGAGAACCTTGGGATTGTGAAGCAAGGAAGCCGCAATATCCGCCCGCATCCGTTGTCCCAGTGAAAGAGTTCGCACAGGATCCTTGATAAATTCCTTCAAATCCAAGACTTCATTCAAAAAGTCCATGCGCTTTTGGAAAAGCGAGTCTGGCACATCATAAATCTCCTTCAAGACCGTGTAGGTCTCTTGCAGGGCCAAATCCCACCATAGCTGGGTGCGTTGTCCAAAAACAACCCCAATATCCTTGACATAATCTTGACGATTGTCCTGGGGAATCTTGCCGTTAATCCGACAAAAACCAGATGTCGGTTTTAAAATCCCTGTCAGCATTTTAATGGTTGTCGACTTCCCAGCACCATTAGCCCCGATAAATCCTAAAATTTGTCCTTTTGGGACCTCAAAGGTCAAATCCTTGACCGCTTCAAAGGTCTGCTTTTCAGGATGAATAAAAGAGCGTAAAGCCCCCTTCAAGCCCGGTTCCTTAACAGTCTTCACAAAATTTTTCTGAAGATGTTCCACTTCTATCATTGCCATATCTATCTCCCTATGGTAAGGAATAGCAACATTGTATTTTTGACTACAAATATTCTAAATCCTTACTTTCTACACCTTCTCAATATTATTACAGAAGTCTTTACACCAATCTATTATAGTCCAATAAAAACTAGAATGCAAGCGTTTGCTTAAAGTTTATGAAATTGAAAATTTTTCTCTTAAAGTGGTATTTTTATACTCAATGAGAATCAAAGAGCAAACTAGGAAGCTAGATGCAGGTAGCTCAAAGTACAGCTTTGAGGTTGCAGATAAAGCTGACGTGGTTTGAAGAGATTTTCGAAGAGTATTAGTCCAAAATTCCGGTTTAATAGTTTCCTTAAAACACCAAAAAAACCCACCCAATGGGTAGGTTAGTATTAAAAATGATTTCAATATTCAATTTAATCAACACATTCTCCATTTTCATTAACTCTATACCCGTCTATGGTAGTATTAACTGCGAGTTCTCCTGAAGAATATAAATAATACCATGTTTCGCCAACTTGGTACCAACCTGTTACCATTGATCCGTCTTCATTTAAATAATACCATTTCCCTGAATCTTGAATCCAACCTGTCGCCATAGCGCCATTATCTTTCAAGTAATACCAGACATCATTATATTGAAACCAACCTGTTACCAGAGCTCCATCTTCACTTAGATAGTACCAATGTTCATTATCTTGAATCCAACCCCTTGCTAAAGAACCGCTATTATTTAGATAGTACCAAGCACCATCATTTTGTGTCCATCCTGATTCCGATGAGTCTTGAACATCATTTATTACTTGAACTGCCTCAATAATTTCCTTCAATTCAACTCGTTTTCTATCTTTTATGACAGATTTAACTTTTTCCTCAACAAACTCTTTTGCATAAGTTCGACTATTTTCTTTCTGCTGGAACATGTCCTTCAGTAAACTTTCTAATTGTTCATTAAAGACATCTTCTTGAATTTTATTAAACTCTTTTTGAGATAGCGAAATAACCATCACAATATCAATAAACTCTTCTTTTAATTGAGCAAACATTTCCACACGATCATCTTCTATGAATTGATCCGCAATTGCTTTTGCTCCTATTCCTCCTGCAATTCCTCCTATAATCGCACCTGCAAATGCTCCTATTGGCCCAGCAATTGCACCACCAACTGCACCTGCACCAGCTCCTGCCATCATACCGCCCCCAGCAACTGCTGCATTTTTTAATAACTGCTGGGAAGAAATTCTTCCAACAAGAGTTTCAAAAATATCTGGACCCATAATAATAGCGAACGATATCACTGGTGCAGCTCGTCTCGCAACCACTTCAGCTGTAATTTTTTTTCCAAAATAATCATTAATTTGTTTTGTAAATATTTTTGCAAATTGCTGTGACGCAACATAGATACTAGTTCCCATAGCTAGGGTTCGTAATCCTGCTTTACCAGCCATTAGAGCCGCATCTTTGGTTTCTGCACCCGACCATTTAGCCTGAGAAAATACAATAACAAAGCTTATACCTACACCTGGTAATGAATTAATAGCTCCATCAATTGCATCAAATTTAATAGAGGTCAAATTACCTCCTTTAGCTATCAATTTTGCTTCATTATAGGTAATATGACCTTTTCTGATGATATTTTTTGCCTCAGCTGGATTATTAACTCCTTCAACTTTACCTTGTCTAATTTTTTCTTCAAATAACTCTACTGCTTTATCATATTGATCTTTAGGAACTTCCAATTGCATTCCATTATACTTATACATCCCTCCATCGTTTTTAGATTCAAAAGCTGCATTTACAGTACCTCTAGCATTGTTATAGTACTTAGTTTGAATTTTTTGATTTCCAACCATTCTATCCGCACCATTTTTTGCATTATCTTGACCTGTTTGTCTTACATGGTGGAATGGATATTTAATCTTATCCATTAGATTATTTGCAAACTCAGCTGCATGTCCATGGCCTGAAGGAGCGCTAACCATTGCATTTATTTGAGCTTTATGTAATCTATCACCAACACTTAATAAAATCCAAGAAACAACTCCTATTTCAGTTCCTCTTCTAAAGGTAGTTGAATTAACATTCTTTTTACCAATTTTTAATAACTGTGTGTTTAAATTTTCAGCTTGTACATCATTTGTATAACCAGAGGCAATCAATTCATTCAATTCTCTAACAACATAATTCAAACTATTCGTGACATTCAAACGCTTAATAATCCCATATGGATAGTAAAATGCTAACTGATCATTATCATCTACCTCTACTTTCCATAAATTTGAAAATGGGAAAAATTGTACATTACATCTGTCTTGATCCTTGATTTGCATTTTTTCGAAAATTCCATACTGGGTCAAGAGTAAACCATATTCTTTGAAATCTTCTTCCTTTACACTTCTAACCGGAGAATAACCAAAATATTCAAATTCAGTATTAGAGAATTCATTATAAAATTCTTTTTCTGACTCAATGAACCACTTAGCCCGTCCATAAGGTACTGACTCACCATAATAATCAAATCCATTCTGTGCAATAGACCTAAAAGTTCGTCTAACACTAGCCTCACTGTGAGTATGAACCTCTTTAATTTTTCTTTTCCATAAAAAATACTGAAAAAAACTTACGATATTATCTTTCATCTCTAACCTAAACTCTAATAATTCTAATATACTAAAACTAGCTAGTAACTTTATTAAGTTTTAAAACTATATATTACCACATATTAAAAAACTTGATATTTACCTTTAAGCTAAATTAATTATATCAAAGGCATAATACAAAGTCCATATCATTTATTTTATTTTTCACACACCAAAAAACCCACCCAATGGGCAGGTTTCATCTGTATTATTCAGCTAGATTAAGCTTTACCTTCTGAACCGAATACGTCGATACGTTCTTCAACTGATGCTTGGATAGCTTTTACACCGTCAGCCAAGAATTTACGTGGGTCGAAGAGTTTTTTCTTGTCGTATTCTGCTTCGTTTGCTTCGTAGTCACGAGCAAATTTACGAGTTGCGTTAGCGAATGCGATTTGGCATTCTGTGTTAACGTTAACTTTGGCAACACCAAGTTTGATAGCTTCTTGGATTTGCTCATCAGGAATACCTGAACCACCGTGCAATACGATTGGGAATCCTGGAACAGCTTCAGTCAATTTTTGCAAGTGATCAAGATGAAGACCTTTCCAGTTTTCTGGGTAAGGACCGTGGATGTTACCGATACCAGCTGCCAAGAAGTCGATACCAGTTTCAACCATTGCTTTAGCGTCTTCGATTGGAGCCAATTCACCATCACCGATGATTCCGTCTTCTTCACCACCGATAGTACCAACTTCAGCTTCTACTGATACACCATTTGCATGAGCAAATTCTACAACTTTACGAGCTTTATCAAGGTTTTCTTCAACTGGAAGGTGTGAACCGTCAAACATAACTGAAGTATAACCAACTCGGATACACTCAAGTGCATCTTCGTAGTGACCGTGGTCAAGGTGGATAGCTACTGGTACAGTGATACCCATTGATTCAACAAGGTTAGCGATCAAGTTGCGAGCAACTTTGTAACCACCCATGTATTTAGCAGCACCCATTGAAGTTTGGATCAAAACTGGAGCTTTTTTAGCTTCTGCTGCGCGCAAGATAGCTTGAGTCCACTCAAGGTTGTTTGTGTTAAATCCACCAACTGCATAACCGTTGTCACGAGCTGCTTGGACAAATTTTTCTGCTGAAACGATTGCCATTTTATCAGGCCTCCTGTATATTTTTATGGGTCATCCCATTTACATTGTTCATTTTATCACTTTTTGACAAAAAAATCTAGTTTTTCCCGCAGTTTCGATTGAATTTCTTCTAGCTTCATCTATGTAAACCCTTTCTCCCCCTAGTCTTGGACAACTTTTGGAAAAGCTATAAAGAAGGTCAAACGATTCTCCTCCATCTCAAAACGATAAGCTAATTTTTCATGTTCTAATAGACTCTTGACCACAAAGAGCCCCATCCCAGACCCTTTGGCCTTGCGACTAGCATTGTCAGAAAAAGACTGGGCTAGTTTTTCTTGTTCTTCTAGACTGCAGCTATTTTCTATAAAAAGTTCCCCTTCTCTTTCTCCAATGCGAACTAAGCCGCCTGGAACAGAGTGCTTGATAGCATTACTGATGAGGTTAGAAAGAATCAACTTCATAACTGATGGGTTTAGATAAGCCTGCTGGTGAGTCAAACTATTGTCTATCTGGAGATCTCTTTCCTTGGCTAGCAAGGCATAATCCCTGACTAGAGTTTGCGTCATCTGGTGTAGGTCAATTTGTTCCCTATCATCTCGTAATTCCTGCACAGACGAGAGAGAAAGTATCTGTAGAACGTGGTGATTGAGCTCATCCACAATTCCTAAGGCTACTCCCAGATAGCGGTCTCTATCCTTATAACGACCGACATTTTCTTTCATGTTTTCGATCAGGATTTTCAAACTAGCCAGCGGTGTTTTCAGTTCATGAGAAGCCCCTCGTAGGAATTCGACCTTCATCTTTTCCAGCTGGAGAATGGCTTCATTCTTGTCATGCAAGTCCGCAATGACAGTCAAAAGATGCTGGTAGAGGCTATTGATTTGTTCCTTGAGATCACCAATCTCATCTCTAGAATCCACGCGCAATCGCACTTGGGTATCCAGTTCCATCATTCTACGAGTCACCCGCTTGATTTCCAAAATCGGGGCCACAATGGTCCGAGCATAGATGTAGGCTACCAAAAGAGAAATTAGAAATGATGCCAACAAGGTATAGGGAAGAAATTGGAGACTGATTTGCTCTGCTTCCTTTTGCAAATCCATGGACGCTAAAAACTGGAGAGTCATGGTACCACCGTCTTGCGTTGTCACCTCGCGCTCCTCGATAAAGAGGGAGGTTGTCTGGCGGTCTGTATCCAGAGGAAGGCTGTCCTTGACTTCTAATTTGTCCTCGGTCATCTCGCCCTTGACGGCCCCCTTGATCTCACTAGTCTGAGAATACAAGTCTAAGACTTGCTCGATATTCTGCCTATCTTTCCCTTCTAGGGAATGGGCAATGGCTGTCGCTTTCTGACCAATGGTTTCCTGACGGTGGGTCAGATAAGTCGAGGGAAAGAGAAAATAAATGGCTAAATGGAGACAGACGACTAGAACACTAAAAATCGAGAAGGTATAGATAAATATCTTTGTAAATAAACCTGTTCGTTTCATTTTCGCTCCAATTTATAACCAACATTGCGCACAGTAAGGATGCAGTCCAGGTCTAGCTTTTTCCGCAGTTCCTTGATATAGACATCAATGACACGGTCAAAGGGAACCTCATCTGTCGCTTTCCAGACGGCATCGATTATCTGAGATCGGGTCAAGGCCCTTCCTTCATTTTTCACCAAGTAGTCAAGGATTTCTAACTCTTTGGCATTGATAGGCACTTCTTGACCTGCTAGGCTAGCACTGTAGCTCTCAAAGTCTACCTTGGCATCCTTATAGGAGAAGATTCGTCCCATATCATAATAGCGCTTGAAAATCGCGTCCACCCTCACTTTTAAGAGGGAGAGAGAGAAGGGCTTTTCCAGATAGCCATCTGCCAGAGAGGCAAAGGCACTCATCTTATATTCCTCATCCTGAAAGGCGGTAAGCATCAAGACAGGAACCTGGCTGGTTTTGCGAATCTCAGCTAGCACTTCCAGACCATTGAGTTTAGGCATCTGGATATCCAGTAAAACCAAGGCCACCTCATAGCTGGAAAATTTTTCTAAGGCTTCTTGCCCATCTGCAGCCTCAATGGTTTCATAGCCACAATCCGTCAAATAATCACTGATACCCTCACGGATCATCTCTTCATCTTCTACAATTAAAATTTTCATAGAAAAATCTTTCACATTCCTTTAAATTTCTTGTAAATTATATCAGTTTCATCCTGAAAGGAAGAAGCCTTATACTCAATGAAAATCAAAGAGCAAACTAGGAAGCTAGCAGCAGGTTGCTCAAAGCACTGCTTTGAGGTTGTAGATAGAACTGACGAAGTCAGTAACATATATACGGCAAGGTGAAGCTGACGTGGTTTGAAGAGATTTTCGAAGAGTATTATCAAGATGAAATAGATAAAAATGCTACCTATATTATACCCCATTTAGGGGAGAATAGGTAGCAAGTTTGTTATTCACCATCTAGCAAGAGCTCTTTTGGTTGTTTTCTGAGGAGATTGCTTGAAGCAAGCGCCATAACGAGAACCACTAGGACCAAGGCAAGGACAAAGACAATGATAAAGTCCGATGTCTGAATGGAAATATCTAGGCTCGACAAGGTCTTGCTAAAGCCATCTACCTCTGCACCACCACCAAGGTTAGAGGCTTGAGCAGCCTTGCTAGCTTGCTTGGCAACACCTGAAGTGACATTGGCAAGAACAGTATTTCCGATTGCACGCGCTGTGTAAGTAGCTAAGAAGTAAGCAGAAACAAGAGCAGGGATGGCAATCAAGATGGATTCAGTGATGAATTGACCCAAGATACTTGCCTGCTTGAGACCGATAGAGAGGAGGATTCCCACCTCCTTGCGACGGGCGTTAATCCAAAGGCTGAGCAAGAGGGCAAGGAGAAGAACTGAGAAGCTCAAGCTACCCCAGAATAGGAGATTGGCCATCTTGTACATACCAGAAATGGATTGCTCTAGAGCTGGGTAGTTAGAGGAGCTCTTAACGAGTGTATAGCTCTTCCAGTTGATACCGCTGATGCCATTCAACTCTTTCATAACATCATCCAAGTTCTTGTCCGCTGTTACAAAGAAGGTTGCATCCCCATAAATAGCTGTATCTTCTGTGTATCCATAAAGTTTCGCAGCAGTGTGAATGTCTGTGATAGCTGTGTTTTCATAGAGTTCTTGCGAGTAGGTTACTGCTGACTTATTGTGACCATCAAAGAGTCCCTTGATTGTCACTTCGACTGTTTCCTTGGCACCTTTTTCATTGTCTGCATCATAGATATTGGAGTCCAGTTTGACCTTGTCCCCTACTTTCCAGCCGTGTTTGGCTGCCAAGTCCTTGTGCAGGAGGATCTTGTCCTTGTCGTCGTTTGTTAAGTGCTCTCCTTCAACCAATTTATAAGAACCAGAGACAAACTTGTCTTCTTTAGAGGAGTCATTGACACCTGTAATCATCAAGCTACTTCCAAAATGTTTAGCACGGTCAGGTGTCAGATTTTTCTTGGTTTCTGGAGTTTCGATAAGTTCATATCCAGTCAAATCTCCGATAGCGTTGATGCGTTTCACATAAGACTCAATGGCCTTATTTTCGGTGATTTTTTTGATATCTTCACCCTTGATATTCCCAGCACCACGTGGCGTTCCTTGATTGACGCGACGATTGATTTGCATGGAGAAGCTGTTGGTGATATTTTTAAAGGTCTCCTGAGAAGCCTTGGCAGTAGCTCCCTTGATCGACAAGCCGACCAAACTCAAGCTCGCCATGAGGAGAATAATCAGGAAGATGACAATCGATTTGAAAAACTTCCTTGTAACATAGGCAAATGCATTGTGTAACATAGGTTCCCTTTCTAGATTTTGTTCTATTTTATAGTTCTGATACTCAATGAAAATCAAAAAGCAAACTAGGAAGCTAGCCGTAAGCTGTACTTGAGTACGGTAAGGCGACGCTGACGTGGTTTGAATTTGATTTTCGAAGAGTATAACAGAAAAAGCTCATATTATTTCGTCGTATTGCGAGTTTCAGTCAGTTTCTTGTCCTTCAACTCAAGTGTAATATCTGATGCTTGCGCCACTTCTTTACTGTGTGTGACGACGATTACACATTTACCTGTTTTCCGGGCAAGTGATTTGAGCAGTTCGACAATATCTCCAGCAGTTTTAGGGTCCAGATTTCCTGTTGGCTCATCCGCTAGAATAACTGGAGCTTCTGATACCAAACTACGAGCAATGGCAACACGTTGCTGTTGACCCCCTGATAACTGGAGAACATTCCGCTTGATCTGACTTTCATCCAGACCAAGTTCAAGAAGTGTATCCTTACTTGCCTTTTTATTGACCAAGCGGATATTTTCCAGTGGAGAAAGATAATCTATCAAGTTATAATTTTGAAAGACCAGGGAAATATGGTGCATGCGATGGTAGGAATAACCCTTCTTACGAATGTCCTCTCCTTGGAAAAGGATAGAACCTTCAACAGGACTATCTAGACCAGCCAGTAGGGACAAGAGAGTGGATTTCCCTGCTCCTGACTCCCCAATAATACTGTAAAATTTCCCGGGTTCAAAATTATAATTGATCTGATATAGGACTGCTTCAGCAGTGTTCTTATAACGGTAGGTAACATCTTGTAATTGTAATAAAGTCATGATTTCTCCTTCTTAACTAATAGATGATAAAATTTCTTTCGGCGATTTTCTAAATAAGAATAGGAAACAAAGGGCTACAGATAAGCAACTGAGCAGAACTAGAAAAACATAGGATTCTGCAAATGATAATAAACTACTTGATAGACCACTTGCTTTGGCTAGCGTGTCTTGTAAGCTTACCTGCTCTCCACTTGCTAATAGAGTTTGGAGTAGGTAAGATGTGATGGCGTTTCCTGCAACAAATGCTGGAAGCAAAGCTCCGAAAGATACCAAAACTACCTCTAAACAGAATTGTAGGAAGATCGAGCTCTTGCCTTTTCCAAGTGCAAGTAAAATCCCCACTTCGTAGACTCTTTCTCTCAACCAGAGAGACAAGACCAAAATTAAGGCTCCTGCTCCTGCTATCATAATCCCATAAAGGAAAATGGTCAGAAAGGTTTGGAAGGTTGCAACTGAATCCTTGATTTGTTCAAAGGCCTTGTTTTCTTTCTCAACTTGGTAGCCGTTATTTTCCAAAGCCAAATTTTCCACCTGCTTCAAGAGTCCGTCCATTTCCTTAGGATTTTCTACATAGAAGCGAGCTGCAGTGACTTGAGGTTCACCATTACCCAAAAGGCTTTGGCTACTTTCATAGTCTGTAAAGACCTGGTTTTCACTGAAGTCAGAAGATAAGCCCGTGAATTTCTCCTGTTTTTTACCAGAAAAGATGCCAACAATCTCAAACTCAACTGTCTGTCCCTTGCCAGATTCTGACTGTCCAGCATCCAAGCGAAGCTTGTCATGAAGCGAAAGACCGTTCTTCTTAGCCAACTCTTCGTGGATCAGAATTTTCTTGGAATCCCCTTTTTGAAGGTGTCGCCCTTCTTTTAAGTTGAAAGCCGAGCTGGTAAAGGTCACATCCTTAGATGAATCCTCAAGAGCCGTTAAGCTAACCAGGTTCCTGTCCGCAGCTGACAAATCATCACGCTCCACGCTCTGATCTCCACTCACCGCTTCCTTGTCTTTTAACTTTGCGACCGTCTCGAGTTCAGGAGAGATATTTCCCAGCCCCTTAATCTTGCTAACTGATGCTAGGTCCGATAACTTGAAGGTCTGACCATTTTCTATCTTCTTAATAGAAAAAGATGTATTGAGTGATTTGTAAAGATTGGTTTCCACTGTTTTGTTGGACTTCATCAGCGTCAAACAGGCTGAAATTCCTGCTAAGAGGACCAATAAAATCAGAAATAAAATAAAACTTCTCAGTCGTTTTCTACTGACATAAGCCCAAGCTCTTTGGATTGGATTCATTTGTCACCTCCATATTTGTAAGACTATTATAAAATCCAAATATGAAATGTTTATGAAATACAAAAAAAGAGCAAAAATTTTTTTGCTCTACTTTAATTAGATGAAAAAAGAGCTAGCCTAAGCTAACTCTTATCCTATGCGGAGAGAGGGACTTGAACCCTCACGACCTAAAGCGGTCACAGGATCCTTAGTCCTGCGCGTCTGCCAATTCCGCCATCCCCGCGTCGATTACTTTACTAGTATATCAACTTTTAGGATGCTTGTCAACACTTTTTTCAATTTTTTTCATTTCATCAACCAAATTACTCTGAAATTTCATTTAGATTTTCATCTACTAACTTAGCTCCGAGTGTATTTTTGAAATGATCTAGGGCAAATTGATGATTTTCAGGCCAGATGGAAGCAACAGCTGGTTTAACAATCTCGATGTCATATCCTAGATTATAGGCATCTATAGCTGTATGCAGGACACAGATATCCGTCAAGACACCCGTTAAGATAACGGTAGAAATTCGACGCTCTCTCAAACGGATATCCAGGTCAGTCCCTGAAAAAGCAGAGTAATGGCGTTTATCCATCCAAAAGACACGACTGTCTGAACCATGCTCTTGATAAAACTCCCCCAAATCTCCATATAAATTCCGTCCACTAGTCCCAATCAAATTATGAGGAGGAAATAGCTTGCTTTCTGGATGGAAACAATCGTTTTCTTCGTGAGCATCGATGGTAAAGAAGATATAATCTCCGCGTTCAAAAGCTAATCGAGTCACCTTGCTAATAGCTTCCGAAATAGCCTGAGCTGGAGCACCTGCTGTCAATTTTCCACTATCTGCAACAAAATCTTCTGTATAGTCAATCGAAATTAAAGCCTTAGTCATTAGTAATCTCTTTTCTTCACTTCTTCAAAAATATCTGAAATCAAGACCTTAAGATAGGTTCCCTTCATTCCAAGTGAGCGACTTTCAATAATTCCTGCAGATTCAAGTTTACGAAGGGCATTGACAATCACAGAACGGGTGATTCCGATACGGTCTGCAATCACTGACGCAGTCAACTGCCCTTCATTTCCATTTAATTCCCCTAAAATTGCTGAAACAGCACGGAGTTCGGAGTAAGAAAGGGTATTAACCGCCATGGTAACAGCAGTACGGCGGCGAATATTTTTCTCATCTTCTTCACGTTGGAAATTAAGAAGTTGAATCCCAACAACGGTACTCGCAATCTCAACAAGAATCAAGTCCTCGTCTTCGAATTTTTTATCATTGCGCCAAATAATCAAAGAACCAAGGCGAATCCCTGATACATGAATCGGTGCAATGGTCGTCAAACCATCTGGAAAATCCGAACGACTCTCTACAGGGAAAATACTCAAATCATGATCAACTGTCAGATTAGCTTCTGTATCGTAGATCATGTTCGCACCTTGAATGTAGTCATCAGGGAAAATCTTAGTTTGGAAGAATTGCTCTACACGATCTGTATTGGTTTTGTAACGCATAAAATAGCCAAGGAGACGTCCCTTGCTATTAACGATACAGGCATTACAGTCAATAATATCTGCCAATTGACGGGTAATCGCATTGTAGGGAAGTTCTTCCTGCAACTGCTCGTCTGAACGCTTCAGAATGGAAGTAATTTTTCTAGTTTTTTCTAATAAATGTGCCATTTTTCACCTCGAATTTAATCGCTATCATTATAACATAAACAGCTTGAATTTTCAATTATTATCTGAAAATTGCTTATTTAATTGCAATTTGAAAAAACAAGAATATTTTTAATTAAATTGCTTCTTTTCTATTGACAAGCCCCCTATTTTTGTGTATTATAATATTACAAGAAGATAATATATCTATTTTATTTATTCTATTTATCTTTCTTTTCCATTCGGTCTCCTTATATAAAAAAGCGATTCATTTTGAACCGCTTTTTCTTATTTATCGCCCTTGTTACGAATAACAAAGCCTGTTTGCTTTTCGCTTGAAGTATTGCGTGGTTTTTTATTATCCTTACGGTAACGTTTTTCCTTATCAAAACGATCATTGCCACGACTTCCTTTTTTGAAATCATCACGACGACCATTGCCACGGCGATCACGGTCTCGACGGTCGTCCCCACGACGGCCTCCACGACCTCCCTTAGCTTTACCACCGAATCCATTACCTGATGGTTTAAATGGCAGTGGTTTTTCACGTGCAATCTCCACTTCAGGAAGACTATCTGGGTCTTGAACAGTCAGACTCAAGATATACATTGCCAATTCTTCTGGAGTAAATTCGACAGCCAGCTTACGAGCATCCTTACCAAATTTCTCAAAGTTGGCACGGATAGTCTCATCTGCAAAATCACGTTCGATTTTCTTGAGAGCTACGTGTTTTTTTGCTTGGAAGGCTTCTTCTGCACTTGCAGGTTTGAGGCCTTTCATGCGTTTCTTGGTCAAATTCTCAATGATTTGGAGGTAGCCCATTTCATTTGGTGATACGAAAGTAATAGACTGACCTGACTTACCAGCACGACCTGTACGACCAATACGGTGAACATAACTTTCAGGATCTTGTGGAATATCGTAGTTATAGACATGGGTCACACCTGAAATATCCAAGCCACGCGCTGCAACGTCTGTCGCAACCAAAACATCAAGATTGCCATTTTTAAAGTCACGAAGGACACGAAGACGTTTGTTTTGATCTAGGTCTCCATGAATTCCTTCTGCACGGAAGCCACGGATTTTAAGACCACGAGTCAGTTCATCCACACGGCGTTTTGTACGACCAAATACGATAGCAAGCTCAGGCTGTTCCACATCCATAAGACGAGTCATGGTATCAAATTTTTCTTGTTCTTTAACTCGGATATAGTATTGGTCAACCAATTCTGTTGTCAATTCCTTAGCCGCAATCTTGACATGCTCAGGTTCTTTCATAAACTGAACACCGATACGTTTGATGGCATCTGGCATAGTTGCTGAGAAAAGCAAAGTTTGACGGTTTTCAGGAACACGAGAAATGATGGCTTCGATATCTTCTAGGAAGCCCATGTTGAGCATTTCATCCGCTTCGTCAAGGATAAGAGTTTCAATATCTTGTAATTTCAAGGCCTTGCGTTTAATCAAGTCCAAAAGACGACCCGGTGTTCCCACCACGATATGGGCACCAGATTTAAGAGCCTTAATTTGTTTTTCAATGCTTGATCCGCCATATACTGAGCGGACTTTGACTCCCTTACTACGACCAAAACGGAAGAGTTCTTCTTGACTTTGGACAGCTAGTTCACGAGTTGGAGCGATGACCAAGGCTTGGATGGTCGCTTCTTCTGTACGGATTTTTTCAAGGGTAGGCAAGCCAAAGGCTGCAGTTTTTCCTGTACCAGTCTGAGCTTGACCGATAACATCCTTGCCTTCAAGGGCCAAGGGAATAGTTTGTTCTTGGATCGGACTGGCTTCTACAAAACCAGCTTTTTCAATCTCTGCTAGCAAATCAGCAGACAAGTTTAATTCATTAAATTTCACGTTATTCTTCTTTCTAAAGGTGGTGCGAAGCCACCCTATAGGGCTTAGTCTATACTTTTCTTTTTATGACGTATTTTCATATACTGGATATAAAATCGTGTTGCTTCTTTTCCACAAAAGAAAAGTACTGTTTTCTTTGCAACTTATCTAGTATAACACAAGAGAGAAGCAAAAGATAGCCTAATCCATCGATAAAGTCATGTAAACGATTTTTCTGAGAAAATAAAGTTAAACTTTCCAGTATTTCATAAACTTTTTTAAAGCGTAGCAGAATTGTGCAAAAGTTTTTTTCTTGTGCTAGAATGAAATTCGAATAGGAGGAACTCTAAATGTTAACTTATGATTTAATCGTTATCGGATTTGGTAAAGCTGGTAAAACACTAGCAGGTAAATTGGCTTCAGCTGGTAAAAAAGTTGCCCTCGTTGAACGTAGCAAAGCTATGTACGGTGGAACTTGTATCAACATTGGTTGTATCCCAACTAAGACTTTGCTGGTTGCTGCTGAGAAAGACTTGTCTTTTGAAGAAGTGATTGCTACCAAAAACACGGTCACTGGTCGCCTCAACGGTAAAAACTATGCTACTGTTGCTGGTACAGGCGTCGATATCTTTGATGCGGAAGCTCACTTCCTTTCAAACAAAGTCATCGAAATCCAAGCTGGTGATGAAAAGAAAGAACTGACTGCTGAAACAATCGTCATCAACACTGGTGCTGTTTCAAATGTCTTGCCAATCCCTGGACTCGCTACAAGCAAAAACGTCTTTGACTCAACAGGTATCCAAAACTTGGACAAATTGCCTGAAAAACTTGGAGTCCTTGGTGGTGGAAATATCGGTCTTGAATTTGCTGGTCTTTACAACAAACTTGGAAGCAAGGTTACAGTCCTAGATGCCTTGGATACATTCCTACCTCGTGCAGAACCTTCCATCGCAGCTCTTGCTAAACAATACATGGAAGAAGACGGTATTGAATTGCTTCAAAATATCCGTACTACTGAAATCAAAAACGACGGTGACCAAGTCCTTGTCGTAACTGAAAATGAAACTTACCGTTTCGACGCCCTTCTCTACGCAACTGGACGTAAGCCAAACGTAGAACCACTTCAACTTGAAAATACAGACATTGAACTTACTGAACGTGGCGCTATTAAAGTAGATAAACATTGTCAAACAAACGTTCCTGGTGTCTTTGCAGTTGGGGATGTCAACGGTGGTCTTCAATTTACTTACATTTCACTTGATGACTTCCGTGTTGTTTACAGCTACCTTGCTGGAGATGGCAGCTACACGCTTGAAGATCGTCTCAATGTACCAAACACCATGTTTATCACACCTGCCCTTTCACAAGTCGGTTTGACTGAAAGCCAAGCAGCTGATTTGAAACTTCCATACGCCGTTAAGGAAATTCCTGTTGCAGCCATGCCTCGTGGTCACGTGAACGGAGACCTTCGCGGAGCCTTCAAAGCTGTTGTTAATACTGAAACAAAAGAAATTCTTGGAGCAAGCATCTTCTCAGAAGGTTCTCAAGAAATCATCAACATCATCACTGTTGCTATGGACAACAAAATTCCTTACACTTACTTCACAAAACAAATCTTCACTCACCCAACCTTGGCTGAGAACTTGAATGACTTGTTTGCGATTTAAGTTGAGATTTAATCGTATCGAACAGCCCTCCTTGGGCTGTTTTTACTTCTGCGGAATCTCAAATCTGTCTTTTCCTTCTTTTATGATATAATAGAAACATGAAATTAAAAACTACTTTGGGCCTTCTTGCTGGGCGTTCTTCCCACTTCATTTTAAGCCGTCTTGGCCGTGGAAGTACGCTTCCAGGAAAACTTGCCCTTCAATTCGATAAAGATATTTTACAAAACCTAGCTAAGAACTACGAGATTGTCGTGGTGACTGGAACCAACGGAAAAACCTTGACAACTGCTCTCACTGTCGGCATTTTAAAAGAGGTTTATGGTCAAGTTCTGACCAACCCAAGCGGTGCCAACATGATTACAGGAATTGCGACAACCTTCTTAACAGCCAAATCTTCTAAAACTGGGAAAAATATTGCCGTCCTAGAAATCGACGAAGCCAGTCTATCTCGTATCTGTGACTATATCCAGCCAAGCCTTTTTGTCATCACGAATATCTTCCGTGACCAGATGGACCGCTATGGTGAAATTTACACAACTTACAAGATGATTTTGGATGCCATTCGTAAGGTGCCTACGGCTACTGTTCTCCTTAATGGAGATAGTCCACTTTTCTACAAGCCAGCTATTCCAAATCCTGTACAGTATTTTGGTTTTGACTTGGAGAAAGGCCCAGCCCAGCTGGCTCACTATAATACCGAAGGAATCCTCTGCCCTGACTGCCAAAGAATCCTCAAATATGAGCACAATACTTATGCAAACTTGGGTGCCTATATCTGTGAAGGCTGCGGATGTAAACGTCCTGATCTCGACTATCGCTTGACAGAACTAGTTGAGTTGACCAACAATCGCTCTCGCTTTGTCATTGACGGACAAGAATACGGTATTCAAATCGGTGGTCTCTACAATATCTACAACGCCCTAACTGCGGTTGCCATCGCCCGTTTCCTTGGTGCAGATTCACAACTCATCAAGCAAGGATTTGATAAGAGTCGTGCTGTCTTTGGACGCCAAGAAACCTTCCATATCGGTGACAAGGAATGTACCCTTGTCCTCATCAAGAATCCTGTTGGAGCGACCCAAGCTATTGAAATGATCAAACTAGCACCTTACCCATTTAGCCTATCTGTTCTACTCAATGCCAACTATGCTGATGGGATTGATACTAGTTGGATCTGGGATGCGGACTTTGAACAAATCACTGACATGGATATCCCTGAAATCAACGCTGGCGGTGTTCGTCATTCTGAAATCGCGCGTCGTCTACGGGTAACAGGCTATCCAGCTGATAAAATCACTGAAACAAGTAGTCTGGAACAAGTTCTTAAAACAATTGAAAACCAAGACTGCAAGCATGCTTATATTCTGGCTACCTATACTGCTATGCTTGAATTCCGCGAACTGCTGGCTAGTCGTCAGATTGTTAGAAAGGAGATGAACTAATGGTTTATACTTCACTTTCCTCAAAAGCTGGCAATTACCCCTATCAGCTCAACATTGCCCACCTCTATGGAAACCTCATGAATACCTACGGGGACAATGGAAACATCCTCATGCTCAAGTATGTGGCTGAAAAGCTGGGAGCCCATGTGACCGTTGACATCGTTTCTCTCCATGATGACTTTGACGAAAATCACTACGACATCGCCTTTTTCGGTGGCGGTCAAGACTTTGAACAAAGTATTATTGCAGACGACCTACCTGCTAAAAAAGAGAGCATTGACAACTACATCCAAAACGACGGTGTGGTTCTGGCTATCTGTGGTGGTTTCCAACTATTTGGGCAATATTATGTTGAAGCTTCAGGGAGACGTATCGAAGGACTAGGGGTCATGGGCCACTACACCCTCAACCAGACCAATAACCGTTTTATCGGTGACATCAAGATTCATAATGAAGATTTCAATGAAACCTACTATGGTTTTGAAAATCATCAGGGCCGTACCTTCCTCTCTGATGACCAAAAACCGCTGGGACAGGTTGTCTATGGAAATGGAAACAACGAAGAAAAGGTCGGCGAAGGGGTCCATTATAAGAATGTCTTTGGTTCTTACTTCCACGGACCTATCCTCTCTCGCAATGCCAATCTAGCTTATCGCCTAGTCACTACTGCCCTCAAGAAGAAATATGGTCAGGACATTCAACTCCCTGCTTATGAGGACATTCTCAGCCAAGAAATCGCTGAAGAATACAGCGACGTCAAAAGCAAGGCTGACTTTTCTTAAACAAAAGGAAATTATATCAAAGAACTCTGTTATCTTGTCGGAGTTCTTTTTTCCTTTTCTTTTACCCTTCTCCCTTGCATTTTCTCTCTTTTTTTGCCAAAATAGAGGGGTAGAAAGAAGGTAGCATATGTCTAAATTACAACAAATCGTAACATATCTTGAAACTGAAAAACTAGACGTCGCTGTCGTATCTGACCCCGTCACAATCAATTACCTCACTGGCTTTTACAGTGATCCCCATGAACGTCAAATGTTCCTTTTTGTCCTAGCGGATCAGGAACCCCTCCTCTTTGTCCCAGCCCTTGAGGTTGAGCGTGCAAGTAGCACTGTTTCCTTCCCAGTTGTGGGCTATGTAGATTCTGAAAATCCATGGCAAAAAATGAAACATGCTCTTCCAAAACTTGACTTCAAACGTGTCGCTGTTGAGTTTGACAATCTCATCTTGACCAAATATCATGGCTTGAAAATAGTCTTTGAAACTGCTGAATTTGAAAACCTCACTCCTCGTATCCAACGTATGCGCCTCATCAAATCAGCTGACGAAGTGCAAAAAATGATGGTTGCAGGTCTCTATGCGGACAAGGCTGTTAAGGTTGGTTTTGATAATATTTCTCTTGATAAAACTGAGACAGATATTATTGCCCAAATTGACTTTGCCATGAAACGTGAAGGCTATGAAATGAGCTTTGACACCATGGTCTTGACAGGTGATAATGCTGCAAATCCACACGGTATTCCAGCAGCAAACAAAGTTGAAAATAACGCCCTTCTCCTCTTTGACCTTGGTGTTCTAGTCAACGGCTATGCGTCAGATATGACTCGTACAGTCGCAGTCGGCAAACCTGACCAATTCAAGAAAGACATTTACAACTTGACTCTTGAAGCCCAACAAGCTGCTCTTGACTTTATCAAGCCAGGTGTGACTGCCCATGAAGTGGACCGCGCTGCCCGTGAGGTCATCGAAAAAGCTGGTTACGGCGAGTACTTCAACCACCGTCTTGGTCACGGTATCGGTATGGATGTCCACGAATTCCCATCTATCATGGAAGGAAACGACATGGTCATCGAAGAAGGCATGTGCTTCTCTGTTGAACCAGGTATCTATATCCCTGGCAAAGTCGGTGTTCGTATTGAAGACTGCGGTGTTGTTACCAAGGATGGCTTTGACCTCTTTACAAGCACCAGCAAAGACTTGCTTTATTTTGATTAATATTCTTCGAAAATCTTCCCACAATAAAACGCATACTATCAAGGTTTTTCAACACCTGATACTATGCGTTTTTCTTATTTGAAAGACTTTTGACTCAGCCTCTTTACTTAATCTTCTTGATACTTTGACTAAGAATAAATCCTACAATCATCCCTACCATATTTTGCATGAAATTTGGTAGGATTTCGGGTAGGGCTGCTGCCCAGCCATTCATCAAAGTTGAACCCAAGGCGTAACCCCCTACCATTGCAATTGTTGCTAAGATAAGGCCTAGCCACTGAGCTTTTCCTTTAAACCCTGCGAAAAATCCCTGCAAGCCATGGTTGACCAAGCTAAAGAACATCCACTGAGGGTAGCCTGATAAGAGGTCAATCAAGAAACCTGCTAATCCTCCGACTACAGCCCCTTCACGACTACCAAAGTAGAAGGCCGTAAAGAAGACACCCGCATCTAAAAGAGTTAGAATTCCTGTCGGTGTTGGAATTTTTAAGAAATAGCCTAGAACCACAGAAAGGGCGGTTAATAGAGATACAAGTGCTATTTTAGTTGTTTTTGTCTGCTTCATATTGTCTTACTCCATACTGATCTGCTTGTACAATAGCACGAAAAACGAAAGCCTTAGAACTTTCTACTGCTGGTAAAAGTTCATCACCTTTAACCAAGTGACTGGCAATGCTAGAGGCAAAGGTACAACCTGCGCCAGCATTTTGCCCTTGGATAACGGGATTTTCTAGGACTGTAAAGGTTTGTCCATCATAAAAGACATCTACAGCCTTGTCCTGACTAAGGCGATTACCTCCCTTGATAATGACTGCTGGCGCTCCTAAGTCATGTAATTTCTGTGCTGCAGTTTTCATATCTTCCAAGGTTTTAATTTCCTGACCAGCCAATAATTCTGCTTCAGGAAGATTAGGCGTGATCACACTGACATAAGGGAAAAAGCGAATCAATTCTTGGCAGAGTTCACTTACAGCTACATCGTGCGTTTCCTTGCAGACCAAGACAGGATCCAGCACCACAGGCACTCCTGGACGTTGTTTGATAAAGTCCAAGGCCTTCTCAGCCACACTGACAGTAGGGAGAAGACCAATCTTAATTCCCCCAAACTCCACATCACGCAAGCTATCTAATTCATGTTGAAAAATGGTATCGTCAGTTGGAAAGACTTCAAATCCTTTTTCTGTCAAGGCTGTCAAACAAGTCACTGCTACAAAACCATGCAAGCCGTTCAAGGTATAGGTAGCCAGATCAGCTGACAGGCCACCACCACTAAAAATGTCATTTCCAGAAAGTGCTAAAATACGATTATTCTTCATAACGAATCTCCTTTAAATACAAACCATTTGGTGCTGCAGTGGGACCTGCAAGTTGCCTGTCCTTTTTCTCCAAGATCAGGTCAATCTGCTCTACTGGCATGCGGTTATTGCCAATTTTGAGCAGTGTCCCCACCATATTGCGAATCTGTTTATACAAGAAACCATTTCCTGAAAAGGTGAAGGTCAAAAACTGACCTGTCTCATCAACCCTAAGACTAGCTTCTGTAATAGTACGAACCTTGTCCTCTACGCTGGTCCCAGATGCTGTAAAACCGGTAAAATCATAGGTTCCCTCAAGCTTTTTGATTGCAATCTGCATGCGTCCCACATCGAGTGGATAGGGAAAGTGAGTGGCATAGTGACGGCGCATAGGATTTTTGGGACGTCCTCTATCCACAATAAACTCATAGGTCTTGCTATGCTTGGCATAACGGCAATGAAAATCATCCGCCACAAGCTCAATCGAAATCACATCAATATCTTCAGGGGACTGAGTGTCTAGAGCAAAACGGAGCTTCTCCTCATCCATTTGATAAGGCAGGTCAAAATGAATCACCTGTCCCAGGGCATGAACCCCACTATCTGTCCTACCAGCACCGTGAACAGTAATGGCTTGCCCTTTATTTAACTTGGTCAAGGTTTTTTCAATTTCTTCCTGAACACTACGCGCATGAGACTGGCGCTGAAAACCAGCAAAGGCGTAACCATCATAGGAAATAGTTGCTTTATATCTTGTCATAACTTCTATTTTATCAAGAAAATAATCTGTAAACAAGGGTCTAAAATAAATATTGTATGGGTACAAAAATCCCGAAAGAAAAACTTAGGAAACCAATCCTAAGCTCTCTTTTGAAGTAGGTACATGATAAAGATAGAGGTTACAATTAACCAAGATCCTAAGATAGCAAAGACCAACATGCCATTGTGAGTTAGTAAGCCAATTGCACCTAGAACAAATGGGGTCGTAAAGGCTCCGAAACTACAGCCTAATACAGCAAATGAAGTCGCTTGATTGAGGAGTTTAGCTGGAATTCGTTCAGAGACCAGTTGAAAGACCGTCGTCAAGGCTACACTATAGGCAAAACCAGCCAGAATACTCCCTGCCACTACCACCCACAAGGATGGAGACAAGGCAATCACAATTTGCCCTAAGCCAAAGGTAATACCTGACCAGAGGAGCAATTTCTCTTTAAAGATAGAAATCAAGAAAGAAAAACTCACACCAGCCACAATCCCGATTAACTGCATGACACTAAGAACAAAACTAGATAACTGGGCATCTCCAAGTCCTCTTTCCACCATCAAACTTGGAATACGGATGGTAATAGCTGTATTGGTACAAACTACAACTGCCGCTTCGATAGCTAGGATAAAAATCAAGCCTTTCATTTCTTGAGTTAAGCGACTTGCTTCCTTCGTTTTTTTCTTGACTTCTTTCTTTTCTTTTCCATAAGGTACAAAGAGCAGATAAAGGGTCAGAACTAAAAATCCAGCACTATAAGCTAAGAAAGTAGCTGTCCAACCAAAGGCCAACAATTGGCCGACTGCCAAGGTAATGAGAGAAGCCCCAACGACCTCTGCAGAACCGCGTAGCCCTAACATCTGAATTCGCGTTTTTCCTTGATAGCGTTCACTGATAATAGAAATGGCCTTGGCATTGATCATCCCAACACCTAAACCAAAAAGAATCCGTGTTCCAAAGACAAAAGGATAGGCTTGATACCAAAAGGGTGCTGTTCCACTTAGTGATAAAATCAGCAATCCCAAACTGATCTGTAAGCGCTCAGGAAATATTTTTTCTAAGAAACCATTTAGTAATAACATAATCATGATTCCAAAGGAGGGCAAGCTCGCCAAGAGCTCAATTTGTTCCTTAGGATAACCTTGATAATAGTCAAACATAGCTGGCAGGGCACTCGAGATGGAAAAGGATGTAATCAAAACGAGGGAGAGAGCCAAAATACTGGTCCGTTCTAAAAATTGTTTCATGAAATCTCTTTCTATATTTTCTCTTAATCTTCTGTCTCTTTTGATAGTTATCAAACAAGCAAGAAAAGAAGAAGCCTCTTTAGTGTACAGACTCCTTCTTAAACTCGAAAATGAATCCCTTGTGTCTTATACTCAATGAAAATCAAAGAGCAAACTAGGAAGCTAGCCGCAGGCTGTACTTGAGTACGGCAAGGCGAAACTGACGTGGTTTGAATTTGATTTTCGAAGAGTATTAGGATGACTTTCTCTTGATTTGCTTAATAAAGTAGAAGATAAATCCTGCCACCATATAGGCAACAAAGATAATCAGACACCACTTGAACACGACATCCCAACCCTTGTTTACATTCAAAAAGAAGTAAGGGAAGGGACTGACCTTAGAATTAGGAACATCAAGTTTCAGTACCAAGCCATTAAAAAGAGCAAAAATCATATAAAGCAAGGGTAAAATCGTCCACACAATTGGATCCCAAATCTTGTATTGACCCTGTTTGTCAAAAAAGAGGGTATCTGCTAAAAACCAGAGGGGAACGATATAGTGGCAAAGAAAATTTTCTAGGGTATAGAAATTAGTCGCAATAGGCGCTAATAGGAAATGGTAAATCACACAGGTAATCATGATACTCATAGTGACCCCACCTTTTAAGCGCAAGAGACTTGGCCTTTGCCAGTTTTCACCTAAACGGCTCATAACCTTTAGGAGATAGAGCGTAAAAATCGCGACTAAGAGGTTGGACAGAACCGTATAATAGAGCAGCATCCCAAATCCACCATGCTTGGCGATTTCAAGATAAACTCCCGTAAAAGCCGCTAGAAACAAGAAGATACGGCTATAAAATACAAGTTTATAGTGTTTTGACATGCTTAAATTTTCTTCACAAACTCTGATTTGAGTTTCATGGCACCGAAGCCATCAATTTTACAGTCGATATTGTGGTCGCCTTCTACGATGCGGATATTTTTCACGCGCGTCCCTTGTTTCAAATCTTTTGGCGCACCTTTTACTTTCAAATCCTTGATGAGAGTGACTGTATCACCGTCAGCCAATTTATTTCCGTTGGCATCGATAGCAACAAGGCCCTCTTCTACATCTGCAACTTCAGCAGGATTCCACTCATGAGCACACTCTGGGCAAACCAGTAGGGCACCGTCTTCGTAGACATACTCTGAGTTACATTTTGGGCAATTTGGTAGGTTGTTCATGTTTTCTCCTTATCATCATTCACTATTCTTTGAAAATCAAAATTTCTCGAACAGCAACTATTATACCTTAAAATCAGCATTTTGACAAATTTAGAAAAAACCGATATCAATCTATCGGCTTCTCTACATTTACATTCTTTTTTCAGCTTCTGCTTTGATTTTTTCAACTACTTCTTGAATGTTCAAACCAGTTGTATCAAGGTAGACAGCATCCTCTGCTTGTTTGAGAGGCGAAGTCTCACGATGACTATCCTTGTAGTCACGCGCAGCTATTTCCTCTTTTAGAGTTTCAAGGTCTGTTTCAATTCCCTTGGCAATATTTTCCTTGTAACGGCGCTCTGCTCTTTCATCAACAGAAGCTACTAGGAAAATTTTCAATTCTGCTTGAGGCAATACAACCGTTCCAATATCGCGACCATCCATGACAATCCCACCTTGCTGGGCAATCTCTTGTTGGAGAGAAACTAGTTTCTCACGTACTTCAGGAATTGCTGCAATTGCTGAAACATGATTGGTCACTTCATTTTCACGGATAGGATGGGTAATATCCACATCCCCCACAAAGACAAGTTGTTCTCCAGTTTCTGAGCGCCCAAAACTGATTGGATGCTGGTCCAATAAGTCTAAGAGTTCTTCAACTTGTTCAACTTCTAATTGGTTCTTGAGAGCCATGTAGGTCGCTGCACGATACATAGCACCTGTATCTAGGTAGGTGAATCCAAAATCCTTGGCAATAATCTTTGCGACCGTACTCTTGCCACTTGAAGCAGGACCGTCAATAGCAATTTGAATTGTTTTCATATCAACTCCTATTTGATTTTGACAACATCACCCGGATTAGCAAACCAAGATCCTGTAGCCATATGGCCAGGATTCAAAGCCTCTAACTGAGCAATCGAGATTCCTGCACGAGCGGCAATGGCGGCTTCTCCTTCTCCAGCCATAACTTTTGTAGTTCCTTCTGGATCATTTGGATGTTCTGAGCTACTAGATGACTCTTCTACCTTCTCCTCTGAACTAGAAGATGCCTGCTCTGAACTACTACTAGAAGTAGAAGAAACTTGCTCTACTTTTGTATCTGAATCGTGAAAATCTTTCAAGGCTGCTGTGCGATTACTCCCACCCGATGAAAGATAGATAAGAACAATAATCATCACAACTACAATCACAAAGAAAATACTTGCTAAAATAGTCAAGATACGATTAGCCAGCACTCCTCCACCTTGTTCTCTCTTACGACGTTCTGATCTTGTTTCTTCTTGATTCTCATAAATATCTTCTTGCCACGGTTCTTTTGCCATACCTTACTCCTTGTTTTTTTTTACTTTTCTTATTACAATATAAATATGAAAATCACACTTATACCTGAACGTTGCATTGCCTGTGGGCTTTGCCAAACTTATTCTGAATTATTTGATTACCACGATAATGGAATCGTGCGTTTTTACGATGACCCTGACCAACTAGAAAAAGAAATCTCTCCTAGTCAGGACGTCGTAGAAGCTGTTAGAAACTGTCCGACACGTGCCTTGATTAAAGATTAACTCTAACATCGATAAGAACGTTCCACTCCTTCTAGTTTAGCATATTTCCATGCAAAATTATAGTCTTTTCTCTTTATTTTTTTCTGTAAGATCAGGAAGGTCACTTTTTTCTTTGACGAGATAAAGTGGTCTTTTTTTAGTCTCTAGATAAATCTTACTGATATACTTGCCGAGAATCCCAATGGTCAAGAGTTGAATCCCTCCGAGAAAGAGAATAACAGCCATCAGAGAGGTCCAACCTGATGTCGGATTGCCCAAAATGAGGGTCCGAACCACAACAAAAAAGGTCATAAGTAGAGAAATAAAACAAGATAGGAGACCTGCCACAAAGGCGATAATCAAGGGAAAATCTGAAAAATTAACAATCCCTTCAATGGAGTAGAAAAAGAGTTGCCTAAAACTCCAACTGGTCTTGCCAGCCTGCCTTTCGACATTTGGATAGTCCAGATAGTGGGTTTTAAAACCCACCCAGGCAAAGAGCCCCTTTGAAAAACGATTGGACTCGGTCAAAGCTAAAATAGCATCGACTACAGATCTTCTCATCATGCGAAAATCACGGACACCTGACGGCAAGGCTACTGGACTAATTTTTTGCATAAGACGATAAAAAAGATTAGCATAGAGACTGCGAAAGAAGGGTTCTCCCCCTCGACTGGTTCTGCGTGTTCCAACACAGTCCAAGTCTGCATTCTGGTCTAGTAAGGCTTTCATCTCTAGCAACATACTAGGAGGATCTTGGAGGTCTGCATCCATCACCACCACTAGATCTCCTGTCGCATATTGCAAGCCTGCATAAAGGGCTGCTTCTTTGCCGAAATTTCGCGAGAAAGAAATATAATGAACTGCCGGATTTTGCTCCCGATAGGTCTTTAAGAGTTCCAAGGTCCCATCACTTGATCCATCGTCGACAAAGACATACTCGATTTCTGTTTCCAAATCTGGAAGTAAAGCTTCCAAAGCCTGATAAAAAAGAGGAAGTACTTCCTCTTCGTTTAAACAGGGGACAATGATTGATATCACCATCTTAGTCTTCAAATCCATTTGGATGCTTGCTTTGCCAACGCCATGCGTCTTCACACATTTGGGTGATGCCGAGTTCTGCTTCCCAGCCCAGTTCTGCTTTGGCTTTTGCAGGATCTGAATAGCAGGCTGCGATATCCCCTGGGCGACGGTCGACAATGCGGTAAGGAATTGGTCGTCCCACTGCTTTTTCCATATTTTGGATAATTTCAAGAACTGAGTAGCCTTTACCTGTTCCAAGGTTATAAACGTTTAGACCTGAACCTTTTTGGATTTTTTTCAGAGCTGCAACGTGACCTTTGGCCAAATCGACAACGTGGATATAGTCACGAACACCAGTTCCGTCTTCCGTATCGTAATCGTCTCCAAACACTTGCACTTGCTCTAATTTTCCAACGGCTACTTGAGTCACATATGGCAAAAGGTTATTTGGAATACCATTTGGATTTTCTCCTAAATCACCACTCTCATGGGCTCCGATTGGGTTGAAATAACGAAGTAAGACCACATTCCATTCTGAGTCTGCCTTGTAGATATCCGTTAAAATTTCCTCTAGCATAAGCTTGGTGCGGCCATATGGGTTGGTCACTGAAAGTGGGAAATCTTCCAAGATTGGCACTGTATGAGGATCTCCGTAAACTGTCGCAGAAGAACTAAAAATGATGTTTTTACAGTTGTTTTCTTCCATGACCTTCAAAAGACTAACAGTTCCAGCGATATTGTTGTCATAGTAGGCAAGAGGAATACGGGTAGATTCACCGACAGCCTTCAAGCCAGCAAAGTGAATGACCCCTGTTGGTTCTTCTTGCTTGAAAATATCTCTGAGGGTATCGGTATCACGGATATCTGCCTCATAGAAAGGCACTTCAACTCCTGTGATTCTTTCAACAACTTCTAAACTTTTTCTGTTACTGTTAACAAGGTTATCCACCACAACAACCTGATGACCTGCTTGGATTAACTCAATAACAGTGTGGGTTCCAATAAAACCTGCTCCACCCGTTACCAAAATCTTTTCTTGCATCTTTTTTCCTCGATTCTCGGATTATTTTTTCTTATTTTACCATTTTTGATAGGGAATGTCATTTGCCATCCTAGAGGGTAGGATAAAATTTCAGTAAAATGCTTATACTCTTCGAAAATCTCTTCAAACCACGTCAACGTCGCCTTGCCATATATATGTTACTGACTTCGTCAGTTCTATCCACAACCTCAAAGCAGTGCTTTGAGCTAACTTCGTCAGTTCTATCCACAACCTCAAAGCAGTGCTTTGAGCAGCCTGCGGCTAGTTTCCTAGTTTGTTCTTTGATTTTCATTGAGTATTATTCGCTTTTTACTCGTTTGACATAGTTTTCAATTGGGTAGTTTAGAGGGTCCAAGGTCAACTCCTTGTCTTGAATCAGTTGAGCTAGATGGTAACCAATGATAGGTCCAGTTGTGAGGCCTGATGAACCTAGTCCACTAGCAGCATAGATACCTGCTAATTCTGGTACCTGCCCAAAGAAAGGAGAGAAATCACTGGTATAGGCACGGATTCCCACACGCTCAGCTCTTGAAGTCGCTCTAGCTAAAACTGGATAGTGAGGCAAGGCTGCCTCCTCCATTTGTTGGAGTAAGGTTTCATCTACCGTCAAATCAAATCCCATGTCATTTTCATGAGTAGCGCCTAGGGATAATTTCCCACCTGCAAAAGGAATCAAATCCCACTCCCCTTCAGGCATAACAACAGGGTATGATTCCATGTCTTGGGCAAGCCAATAATCTCGGAGTTGTCCTTTTTGGGGACGAACATCCACAGCATAACCCAAGGGTTCTAACATATCCCCCAACCAAGCTCCCGTCGCCAAAATAACCTGATCAAACACCTCTTCGCCAATCTGGTAACCTGATGCTAACGGTGTCAGGGTCACTTTTTCTTTGACCAGCTTGACTTGACTGGCTTCTAGCAAACGAGTCACTAAAAGTCGGCCATCCACTCTCGCTCCACCAGAAGCATAGAGCAAGCGATCAAATCCCTGCAAGCCAGAGAATAATTCATTAGCTGATGCTGAGTCCAGAATGGCTAATTGCCCTATCAAAGGAGATTCTTCTCTACGCTGGAGGGCTAGTTGATAGAGTTCTTCCAACTTAGTTTCATCCTTTTTCAGGAGAAAGACTCCCGAACGCTGGTAAAAGTCGATTTCTTGTCCTGACTTCTCTAAATCAGCTAATAAATCCACATAAAAGTCAGCCCCCAAGCGCGCCATTTTGTACCAGGCCTTATTGCGACGTTTGGAAAACCAGGGGCTGATAATTCCTGCTGCGGCCTTAGTAGCCTGACCCTGTCCATGGTCAAAGACGGTTACTTCTAGGTCACTTTCTTTAGAGAGGTAGTAGGCAGCTGTTGCACCTACAATCCCTGCTCCAATAATGGCAACTTTTTTCATTGTCTTCACCTTCTAACTAGATATGGTGGAAAGGATTGGTCGATGCTTGACTAGGTAAGATATCAATAGTCCAGCCTTTTTCCTCTTTCCATTGATTAAGAAGCTCTGCAATTTTTTCTACAAAAAGCACTTCGATATAGTGACCTGAGTCCAAGGCTAGCAAGCCATCAGACAGCATATCCTGAGCAGTGTGGTAGTAAATATCACCAGTGATATAAACTTCTGCCCCCTTTGCCAAAGCATCCTTATAGAAAGACTGCCCGCTACCACCACAGATGGCCACTCTTGAAATAGGCTTCTGTAAATCAGTCTCTTGATAATGCACCAATCGAAGGCTATCTAAACCAAAGACTTGCTTGACATGCTGGGCCAATTCCCCAAATGTCTGAGGCTGAACATTCCCAATACGTCCAATTCCACGTTCAGGACCTGTTTCCTGCAGATAAGTTGTCTCCTCGATTCCTAGCATCTGACAGAACCAGTCATTGAGACCATTTTCAACGATGTCAATATTGGTATGGCTGACATAAACTGCGATGTTATGCTTGATGAGGTCGATGTAAATCTGATTTTGCGGACGGCTAGATACCAAGTCCTTGATAGGACGGAAAATCGGCGCGTGCTTGGCAATAATCAAGTCCACACCCTTTTCAATGGCTTCAGCCACCGTTTCTTCACGAATATCCAGAGCCACCATGACCCTTTGGATATCCTTGTCCAAAGTACCAATTTGCAGACCACGACTGTCTCCCTCCATTGAAAATTCCTGAGGGCAAAAGGCTTCATATGCGTTAATTACTTCACTTGCTAGCATGGAGAACCTCCTTGATGGCTTGAATTTTATCTACTAAAACTTGACGTTCCTCCAGATTTTTTTCTGGGATTTGTCCGAGGGCGAACTCTAGCTTAACAGCTTCTTTTTGCCATTTTTGGACAAAGACTGGACTGACTTCTTTGGACAAGAAAGGTCCAAAGCGAACATCACTGGCTGATAACTTCATTTGTCCAGCTTCCACAACTAGAATTTCATAAAACTTGCCAGCTTCTTCTAAGATGCTTTCAGCTACGATCTGAAATCCGTTCTCTTGTAGCCAGATACGCAAGTCGTCTTCACGATTATTGGGCTGGAGGATAAATCGTTCTACATTAGCTAACTTGTCCAAGCCTTCTTCTAAAATCCTAGCAATCAAACGGCCGCCCATGCCAGCAATAGTGATGACCGATACCTGATCTGCCTCTTCAAAAGCTGCCAAGCCATTGGCTAAACGAACCTGGATTTTCTCCTTTAGGCCGTGAGCCTCAACATTTTTGACTGCAGATTGGTAGGGACCTTCCACAACCTCACCTGCAATGGCACTTTTGATTTGTCCTCTTTCGACTAACTCGATAGGCAAATAAGCATGGTCACTCCCCACATCGAGTAAAATGGCTCCCTGTGGCACAAAGGAAGCCACCAATTCTAATCTCTTTGAAATCATCTTCTCTCACTTTCCAAAACTCTTTTACCTCTTATTATACCATATTTCAGCTAGCAATCTTGTACCTAAAAAGACCGCAATCCACAGATTGCAGTCTTTCTTTATTTTTTCGATTGATAACGACTGGTCAAGATGAAAATCACGGTAAAGACCAACATCATGACACCATAGACAGGCAATGTTTGTCCTGTCAAGGTCAAAATTTCAAGTAGTTTTTGAATTCTTGGAAAGAGAGCTGTAGCTAGGAAGCCTCCTACTGACCAGACAATCAAGAGGACACGCCAAAGGGTAAATGGCATGCAGGCTCTAAATACAGATAAGAAACCAATTGACCCCAAGAGATAATAGAGTAGAGTTGAAATTTCTAACTCAGACCAACCTTGGCTACTTCCAAATATTTTCACAAAAAGAACACTGAACACAACCATGAGAGCACTTGGTAGAGCACGAAGCATGGATCTTCTGAGGAAGTTTGGCTCAACAGGTTTGATATTTCGCTCAAAAGTCAGAACGAATGGTGGGAACCCTTCCACGAACTGGTCAATCATGGTAATCTGGATCGGAATGAAGGGGAAAATCAAGATCCACTCAGACCGACCTAGTAAAGCACTGGCGATACAGATAACTGCGAGCAAGAATGAGTAGATGGTCTTTATCAAGAAAATCGGTGCAATGTGGGCAATATTATTAACCACACGACGACCTTCAAAAAGAATCTCAGGAACATCATTAAAGTCAGAGTTCAAGAGAACCAGATTGGCAATCTGACGAGTCGCTGGATCTCCCTCAGCCATCACGATAGAACAATCCGCCTCACGAAGGGCCAGGATATCATTAACTCCATCCCCTGTCATAGCTGTTGTATGCCCCGCTTTTTTCAGTGTTTGGATGATGAGTTTCTTTTGATGAGGGGAAACACGTCCGAAAATAGCTGTCTCCTCAGCCATAGCAATCAATTCCTCATCCGTAATTTTTGAGCAATCTACATAACTGTCATAGTCTGCAAAACCAGCCTTCTGGGCAATGCTGGATACCGTAACTGGATTGTCCCCAGAAATGATTTTGAGTCCCACTTCTTGAGAACGAAGATAGTCCAGCGTCTCAGCTGCTCCTTCTCGTATCGGGTCCAAGATTTCTAGCAAGGCTAGAGCCTGAATATCAGATGGTTTCTGTGGTTTGTGATGGTCTAATTTCTCCTGACTGAGAGCTAAGACCAAGACACGTGACCCTCTCTCCAAGGCCTCCCTGGCTTCTGGGGCTTCAGAGTCCAGCAACATCTCAGGCGCACCTAAGAAAACTGTCCCCAAACCTTCCAATTCCATAGCTCCCCACTTGCGGTCGCTGGAGAAGGGAAGATTAGAGAGCATAGGATAGGCTACTTGGCCTTGGAAGCGCTGGCGAATAGCTTGGGCAGTTGGATTTTTATCCTCACTGTGGGCCATGTAGCTGGCCAAAATGCTGGCAATAGTCTCTTCACCATAAGTTGCCGTCAGTGGAAGAACAGCCTCCACCTGCATCTTTCCTTGGGTGATGGTGCCCGTCTTGTCCAAACAGAGCATATCCACGCGTGCCAAGGTCTCAACAGAGTACATCTCCTGCACCAAGACCTTTTTCAAGCCCAACTTAATCACCGCAGTCAAAAGCGAAGTAATGGTCAAAAGGGCAATTCCCTTAGGTAACATCCCCAGAAGGGCTGTCGACGAATTTACAACGGACGACTTAAGAGGCAAGCCTTTTAAAAGCAAGGCTTCTAGTAAGAGAGCCAGACCAAAAGGAATGATAATCTTCCCAGTAAAACCAGCTAGCCTGTCCAACGATTTCATGATACGAGAGTTGATTGGTTTAACGGTCTTGGCTTCCAGCATGAGTTTGGCAGCATAGTTGTCTGCACCGACATGGTGAACTTGAGCTAAAACTGACCCACTGGCTAGGAAACTTCCTGACAAAAGCAAGGCATCCACTTCCTTTTGCACCAAATCACTTTCCCCCGTCAACATGGCTTCATTGACTTCCGCAAAGCCTTCCAAAACCAAGGCATCACTGGGAATCTGCTCTCCTGCAGACAAACGAATGACATCTCCTAACACCAATTCTTCAGGATTCAGAGCCACTTCTTGGCCATCACGAATAGTCTTGACCTTTTCCTTGGTCATGAGATTGAGCTTGTCCACCATGTGTTTAGCCCGCAGCTCGGTCACAATCCCAGAAAAAGCGTTAAAGCAGATAACAGCAAAAAAGACCAAATTGCTCCAAGCCTGCACAAAGGCAAGGGCCAAAGCAATGGCAAAGTTCAAAGCGTTAAAAAGGGTAAAGACATTTCGTTTGATGATTTGCCAAGTGCTGGTACTGGCCGAAGCAGTAAAATCATTAACCAAGCCCTTAGTCTGTCTTTCCTTGACTTCTCTTTGGGTTAATCCCATAATCTTATTTTTATCCATAAATTCTATCATATCATTTTTTCTAAAAGAATTCTAATCTCATCCCAAATATGCACCTAGTCAAGGGAAAAGTTTGCCAGCCCTCCTTTGATAAGGTATAATAATAACAAGAAAATAATCTAAGGAGATCGCATGTTTTATACTTATTTACGTGGATTGGTTGTCTTGCTCCTATGGTCCATCAATGGCAATGCCCACTATCATAATACTGATAAAATTCCTAATCAAGATGAAAATTATATTTTGGTTGCGCCTCACCGCACTTGGTGGGATCCAGTTTACATGGCCTTTGCGACCAAGCCAAAACAATTTATCTTTATGGCCAAAAAAGAACTCTTTGCCAACCGTATATTTGGTTGGTGGATTCGTATGTGCGGTGCTTTTCCTATCGACCGTGAAAATCCTAGCGCCTCAGCCATCAAATACCCTATCAACGTCCTTAAAAAAAGTGATCGCTCTCTCATCATGTTTCCAAGTGGGAGCCGTCACTCAAACGATGTAAAAGGTGGCGTAGCTCTGATTGCCAAAATGGCCAAGGTCCGTATCATGCCGGTTACCTACACAGGTCCCATGACCTTGAAAGGCTTGGTTAGCCGTGAGCGTGTCGATATGAACTTTGGAAATCCAATCGATATCTCAGATATCAAGAAAATGAATGATGAAGGCATTGAAACAGTCGCCAATCGCATTCAAGCAGAATTCCAACGTTTGGACCAAGAAACGAAACAATGGCACAATGATAAAAAACCAAACCCACTCTGGTGGTTTATCCGCATCCCTGCTCTCATCCTTGCCATTATCCTCGCTATCCTAACCATCATCTTTAGCTTTATCGCAAGCTTCGTCTGGAATCCAGATAAAAAGAGAGAAAACCTTGGTTAAACAAATACAACAATCCCTTGGCAAAAGCCAAGGGATAAATCTTTTATTCGATTTTCCATTTTTGGGCTAACCAGCTGGAAAAAGCTAGGAATCGTTCAACTACTTGTTCATGGTGTCCATGAGGATCAAAGACAAACTGGCCGTTCGGATAGCATTTCTGAAGACTGGTATGGATCTGTTCAGCATAGGCTGGTGCTTGAGCCAAGCGATTAATATGGTGTGCTCCTTCTGTTTGACCATTCTGTAAATACAGCAAACAATCCAAATTTTTCACATTTTCTTCCTTGCAGTAGGTCACAAAATCAGGATACCAAAAGGAACCGCAGATGGAAAAGACACAGGAAACCTTGTCAAAGCTGAAAAGACTGTAGATTGCCGCCAAACCACCTAGTGAGTAGCCTCCATAAGCAAGGCGAGTTTCGTCCAGGCGATAAAGCGACTGCAGCTTGTCTAAAAGACCTCCAAACAAATGATCATGATAGACGTTGGCCTGACCTCCAAAATCTGGAGCTCCATCTCTCAGAGCCGATGTCGCCCAGGGAGTGTAGTCATCTAGGCGATTTTTAGAGGTCAAGCCCACTAAAATCACAGATTCGGAAAGGGACGATAGGAAATCCAAATTTCCATCATTCAATAAAATAGCCGGATAGGTTTGATTGGAGTCGTAGTTAGAAGGAAGGCTGATTTTGACTTGAATTCCTTCCCAATCAAACTCATTATTTATTGATAAAGTCATTGATTTTCTCAAGGGAATCAATCACTGATGGACCATAGTCCATCAATTCATCGTAAGAGATGGTCATGATTTTTTGATTCTTAATAGCAGGAACGCTTTCCAAAACAGCATTTGCCTTCATCAACTCTACTGCTTTTTCATCCAATTTTTTATTGCGGTCGCTGGTTACATAGATAATTAATTCAGGATCCATTGACACGAGGTTTTCCAAGGTCAAGCCTGATGTCCCCGTAGCAACGTTTGTATAGCCAAGTTGGTTCAGCAAACTTTCTTGCAAGGCAGACTTGTAGGCACCGAAGGTTTCATCATTATAAGCAACCATAATCAAAGCCTTTTTCTTTTCACCTTGGCTTACTGAGTTTGCTTTCTTAACAGCATCAATTTTAGTTTGTAATTGGGCTGCGTATTCATTGGATTTTTCCTGAACATTAAAAATCATTCCAAGATTTTTGACATCTTCTACGATATTCCCCAAATCTTGCTGAATTGTTGAGAGAGAAGCTTTTTGAGTATAAACTGGGATTTTGTTTTCATTCCAAGTGCTAACTGTCCCCAAGGATTTTTCAGAAAACATCATGTTTCGACCCATCACAGCGTCTGGCTCATAAGAAAGGACTGTCTCTTGTGAGACTGTTTTTTTATCCCCAATTTGAGGAATCGTCGCAATCGCGTCCTTGTATTTGTCCGTCACAGCATTGTCTGGATTGAGCATGCCAACAATTTTATCCTTCAACCCCAACTCCAATAAGATTTCAGTGGTTGAAAGATTGTTGGTGATAACTTTTTCAGGTGCCTTGTCAAAGACTTGTTCGACTTCATTTCCCTTAGCATCATAAGTTTTGATAGTTAGCGGATAAGTCGTCTCTGCGTTAGCCTTTTGACTTGTTTCTGTACTAGACTGTGTGGTAGCCTTTTCTGTAGTAGTGTTACCACAAGCTGCCAAAGTTAAGGTAGCTACTGTTACGAGTAAAATACTGAGTGTTTTTTTCATCTTGTTTTCCTTTTCATTCTTATAAATAGTGAATCATGGCTTGCTGATCCTCGGTCCAAGTAACCTGACTTTGAACTCCGTATACAGTTTGCAATGACTCAGGGGTGATGGTCTCCTTTGGAGTCCCTTGGTAAAGGATTTCCCCCTCTTTCATCAGATAGAGATAATCCGAATAGCGACAAGCAAGTTGAATATCATGTAGGACAGCTAGAACATTGACCTTGAGATTTTTCACAATGGCTAACAAGTCTAGCTGATACTTGATATCCAGGTGATTGGTTGGTTCGTCTAGGAGTAAGAGAGTCGGTTCTTGCGCCAAGGCGCGGGCTAGTAAGACTCGCTGTTTCTCTCCCCCTGACAGAGACGAATAGAGACGTGTTTTCTTCTCAAGCATATCCACCTTGACGAGAGCATCTTGAACGAGTGTAAAATCTCTTTCCCTTTCCTTCTGTAAAAAAGAGAGGTGGGGAGTTCTTCCCAGCAAGACGATTTCTTCAACTGTACAATCAAACTGTAGCTGGTTAAACTGGGTCACAACTGCCATTTGCTTGGCTGTTTCTTTGAGCGTCCATTGTTCCAGAGGCTTTCCATCTAGGCTTATCAAGCCTTTATCCGCCTTTTCCTGACGATAGAGGAGTTTAAGCAAGCTGGTTTTTCCACTTCCATTTGGCCCTAATATCGTGTGAAATTGATGCCCTTCAACCTTAAGAGAAACTCCTTTGAGGATTTTTTTCTCTCCTAGTCCAAAATAGATATCCTGACAAATCAAGTCCATATCAGACCCTCACCTCCCTTCTCCTACCTCCAACAATGTAGATAAAGAAGGGGGCACCTACTAAGGCTGTGAAAATACCAATAGGAAGCTCTGCGTTTGGAATGATGATACGAGAGAGTACGTCTGCCCAGATGACAAAGAGGGCACCCAGCAAGGTTGCAACGGGAAAAAGCCTCTTGTAATTCGTTCCTACTAACCCTCGAGCTAAATGTGGAGTAATCAGACCGACAAATCCAATAATCCCACAGGTTGCCACTAAGACTGCTGTCAGCACAGCCACCATGGTCACATAAAGATACCAATAAAAGCGTAAAGGAATTCCCAAAGTTAAAGCAGCCTCATCTCCCATCATCATCGCATTGAAAACACGATACTGGGTAGAGAAAAATAGAAAGGCCATTCCCACTACCATAGTTGGCAGGACTAAGTCAGACCAAGTAGTCCCAGCGAGCGAGCCCATAGTCCAAAACTTAATGGTCATCACACTATCCGCATTAGCGCCAACTGAGATAATAAAGTTTGAAAAAGCCAGAAAGAGAGCGTTGACCACCGTTCCTGATAAGATCAGACTGGAAGTCGTCATCCTTCCCTGCATAGAGGCAATGATGAGGACAGCAATTGTTGCCAAAATAGCTCCAAGAAAAGCTCCAAGGCTAATCATCACTTTTAAACCAAGAATGATGCTCAAGGTTGACCCTAAAGTTGCACCCGCAGATATTCCTAAGACATAGGGCTCTGCGATGGGATTGTTCACTGTAGACTGCATCACGCTACCACACATAGAAAGGCCTGCTCCTACTATCAGACCTAACAATACTCGGGGGAATCTCATGTTCCATACAATGGCAAGAGTAGACTTGGAAACCTCTCCTATCTCAAGAGGAAATCCCAACCTGCTCAAAATAATCCGATAGGTATCTCCTAGATTAATCGCAACAGATCCCATTGAAACTGCTAGAAAGAGAGAAATCCCTAAAGTAGCTAGCAAAATAACTAAAAGTAACACAAATTGCTGGTCTTGTCGGCTTCCAGAAAATTTGGAAAGCATGCAAACCTCCTTTGATAGAATCTTAAAAATTTAGAAAATTCTCATGAAAAGTATACCATATTTTCAACAATGGAACAAGATGAGAAAAATGAATATAGTTGGTCTTACAGTGCTAATAATCGTAACCGAAGATTATACTTGAGTATATCGAGGTAAAGTGACAACATAAAAAGCCCTCTGAAAATCAGAGAGCCAATTTGAGCTCGGGATAAAATCCTAATGAAACAAAAAAATCTACACGGTCAGAAAAGTCTCTATCGTGCCATTTTCATACATGATGTATAGTCCAAGTAGAATGAATACTAAGGGCACAATGATTCGCTCGTATTTTTCAATTGTCTCGAATATTAAGGGAATAGAGGATAACACCCGACTAATCTCGCATAAGATAATTATGCCGATTACAAACACAAGCAAGACCACGAGGGTCTGTGACCAATCTAATGAAGCAAAATAAGGTATATAGATACCTAAATTATCTCCGCCAGACGCAATTGTTAGCAATGTAACTGTCCAAAACAGTTGATTTGCCTTGCTTTGTTCTAATCTTTCAATAATTTCTTCCTCTTCTTCCTCACCTTCTCCAATAATTGCAAAGCGAATCCCTAAATAGATAGGGATTAAACCAAGCAATCCAACCATCCATTCTTCAGGCACGAAATTAACGACATAAGCAGCAACTAAACTCGCCCCTACAAGTAAGCCTGTGCCTAGATATTGCCCCGCATAAATATGCCATTTTTGTTTATTCTGTGATAGCTGTGCAAATAAAATAAATAAAATAATTAAATAATCGATACTGGTGGAAATATAAACACCAATAGCAGATATGATTGTCTGTCCCATAAAAAACCTCCTGTATTGGTCAGTAATAAATCAGCAGATTTTAGGAGAGCACAGACACATTAATTTAGCTATCGCTAGTGGGTAATGTCGAACATAGGAAAGCATTTTACTCCTCCTCAAAACGTAGTTACAAAGTAATTTCTAACTGGAATTCAGTGACTACTTCCATGTAGAGTATAACATACTATACTTTACTTCGTAAAGTGTGGGCTCTCCGAAGGGGCTTGCAGACAGCTACTCGGCATTTCAAGCCGAGTAGCTACGCACCCTTATGGTGTAATTAGCTGATACCATTTGAGGTTTTTGTAGTCTCCAAAATTGTGACCGATAAAACCTCAATAAAAAAAGCCCTCTGAAGTCAGAGAGCTGACTTGAGCCCGGGCTAAAATCCTAGTGAAAAAGATGAAACTCCTTGTGTTCATCGAACACTGTGTCATTTCCCTATTTTCATACGGATTTTTGACGCCCTTAGCATCATAATTCTTGCTGGATAAACCGTTTATAGACTAGGCGGTAAGCCGAAGATTGTACAAAATTTTTAGTGAAACAAAAAAATCTCCCCGAAGGGAGAATATCTGGTTTATTTTACCTTACAGTGCTAGGAACCGTAACCGAAGATTATACTTGAGCATACCAAAGTAAGGTGACAAAAGTAAAAAAGCTACCCAATTTAGAGTAGCTTCATTATCAAGATATGCTCAATTGAACACGGCCTAAGCACTTGGCAAAAAAGATAAAATTTCCTAGAAACTGAAGTTTCTTCGTCAATTTTCCTATTTTTGCTTTGTGCTTTTGACGGCCTTTGTATCTTGAATTAGCGACGAAGTCCTAGAGAGTTGATCAACTCACGGTAACGGTTAACGTCGTTTTTACGCAAGTATGCAAGCAAGTTACGACGGCGACCGATTTTTTTCATCAATCCACGGTAAGTAGCGTGGTCTTTTTTGTGTTGTTTGATGTGTTCGTTAAGGTGGTTGATTTCCCAAGTAAGGACAGCAACTTGAACCTCTACTGAACCTGTATCACCTTCGTGACGTGCATATTGTGCGATGATTTCATTTTTTTTCTCTTTTGAGATTGCCATGATGTTTCTCCTTTTTATTTGGCTTCATCCGAGTGACAGGTTGGCATGCCTGTAACCAAGAAGAAGTTATTTGTCTTTACGACAATCCCTATTCTACCAATAACTAACTTCTTTGTCAACAGATTTACTTTCTTGTTTTAAACATGCTATAATAATTATAGCAAGAGATCTAAGTTATCTGTTTTTAAACGAGGTAATTGTCATGCCTAGATTCTATTCCCATCTCCCCTACTATCTGGTCATATTTTTCTTTTATTGGCCACTTTATCAGTTGTTATCACTAATTATTTCTGACCCCCTTTTGCTCAAGAGTCTCTACGTAAATAATATTCTCTTCTTTACACCTCTGGTAATCTTGATTGTATCGTTACTCTATAGCTACCGTTTCCGTTTCTCACTTTGGTGGTTAATTGGTAACGGACTGCTCTTTTGCTTTACTATCATAACTTTTGGTGAGTTTATACTAATTTACTTGCTAATCTATGAAACCTTGGCTCTGGTGGGCATGGCTTCCGGTATTGGCATCAAGCATATTCTACAAAAATGAAAAACAAAAAACTTTCACAAAATCCTTGAAAAATCTCACAATCATGCTATAATAATCCATAGAGACAAGTCACTTAGTTCCTTTCTACTAGAGAGTGCGTGGTTGCTGGAAACGCATAGGAAGCCTAAACTGATACTACTCTTGAGTTTTTATGAAAACATAAAACGGTGGCCACGTTAGAGCCAATCAGAGGTGTCCCTCTTTTTTGAGGAACATAAATGAAGGTGGAACCACGTTGCGACGTCCTTTCGAGGATGTCGCTTTTTGTTTTTCTAGCTTTCACAATCCTCTGTCCCTGTTTTTAGAATAGGGTTAACACATTCGTCAATAATATAAGTAAGGAGAACATCATGATTAACATTACTTTCCCAGATGGCGCTGTTCGTGAATTCGAATCTGGCGTTACAACTTTTGAAATTGCCCAATCTATCAGCAATTCCCTAGCTAAAAAAGCCTTGGCTGGTAAATTCAACGGCAAACTCATCGACACTACTCGTGCCATCACTGAAGATGGAAACATCGAAATTGTGACACCTGATCACGAAGATGCCCTTCCAATCTTGCGTCACTCAGCTGCTCACTTGTTTGCCCAAGCCGCTCGTCGCCTTTTCCCAGACATTCACTTGGGAGTTGGTCCAGCCATCGAAGACGGCTTCTACTACGATACTGACAACACTGCTGGTCAAATTTCTAACGAAGACCTTCCTCGTATCGAAGAAGAAATGCAAAAAATCGTCAAAGAAAACTTCCCATCAATTCGTGAAGAAGTGACTAAAAACGAGGCACGTGAAATCTTCAAGAACGACCCTTACAAATTAGAATTGATTGAAGAACACTCTGAAGACGAAGGTGGTTTGACTATCTATCGTCAAGGTGAGTATGTAGACCTCTGCCGTGGCCCTCACGTCCCATCAACAGGCCGTATCCAAATCTTCCACCTTCTCCATGTAGCAGGTGCTTACTGGCGTGGAAATAGCGACAACGCTATGATGCAACGTATCTATGGTACAGCTTGGTTTGACAAGAAAGACTTGAAAAACTACCTTCAAATGCGTAAAGAAGCTAAGGAACGTGACCACCGTAAACTTGGTAAAGAGCTTGATCTCTTCATGATTTCTCAAGAGGTTGGTCAAGGTTTGCCATTCTGGTTGCCAAATGGTGCGACTATTCGTCGTGAATTGGAACGCTACATCGTAGACAAAGAGCTAGCTTCAGGCTACCAACACGTCTACACTCCACCACTTGCTTCTGTTGAACTTTACAAGACTTCTGGTCACTGGGATCATTACCAAGAAGACATGTTCCCAACTATGGACATGGGGGACGGGGAAGAATTTGTCCTTCGTCCAATGAACTGCCCGCACCACATCCAAGTCTTCAAACACCATGTTCACTCTTACCGTGAGTTGCCAATCCGTATCGCTGAAATCGGTATGATGCACCGCTACGAAAAATCTGGTGCCCTCACTGGTCTTCAACGTGTACGTGAAATGTCTCTTAACGACGGTCACCTCTTTGTAACTCCAGAACAAATCCAAGAAGAATTCCAACGTGCTCTTCAGTTGATTATCGATGTTTATGAAGACTTCAACTTGAATGAATACCGCTTCCGCCTCTCTCTTCGTGACCCTCAAGATACTCAGAAGTACTTTGACAACGATGAGATGTGGGAAAATGCCCAAACCATGCTTCGCGCAGCCCTTGATGAAATGGGTGTGGACTACTTTGAAGCCGAAGGTGAAGCAGCCTTCTACGGACCAAAATTGGATATTCAAGTTAAGACTGCCCTTGGTAAAGAAGAAACTCTTTCTACTATCCAGCTTGACTTCTTGCTTCCAGAACGCTTCGACCTTAAATACATCGGAGCTGATGGCGAAGAGCACCGTCCAGTTATGATCCACCGTGGAGTTATCTCAACTATGGAACGCTTCACAGCTATCTTGATTGAGAACTACAAGGGTGCCTTCCCAACATGGCTTGCACCACACCAAGTAACCCTCATCCCAGTTTCTAACGAAAAACACGTGGACTACGCTTGGGAAGTGGCGAAGAAACTCCGTGACCGCGGTGTCCGTGCAGACGTAGATGAGCGCAATGAAAAAATGCAGTTCAAGATCCGTGCATCACAAACAAGTAAGATTCCTTACCAATTGATTGTTGGGGACAAGGAAATGGAAGACGGGACTGTCAACGTTCGCCGCTATGGCCAAAAAGAAACACAAACTGTCTCAGTCGATGACTTTGTTCAAGCTATCCTAGCTGATATCGCCAACAAATCACGCGTTGAGAAATAAGAGATAAAACCTGGGATAAAATCCTAGCTACCTAAAAAGCAACAACTATTTCAGCTGTTGCTTTTTATATTTTTACTCAATGAAAATCAAAAAGCAAACTAGGAAGCTAGCCGCAAGCTGTACTTGAGTACGGTAAGGCGACGCTGACGTGGTTTGAATTTGATTTTCGAAGAGTATTATTTAATCCGAGCTAGTAGTGATTGACCAAACCACCACACAAGATTTGCTTTCATGAGTTAGATATGGTCAATATCCTCAATCCTTGTCTGCTTCATTTTCTTTTACGAGATCTTTTTGTGAATCCTTTTCAGAGAGTTTTTGATCGATATACTTGTTAATGGTTTCATAAAATTCCTTGGTCGTATTACTGTCTAATTTTGTCGAATTATGAACTTGATTGACTTTCAATTGAACAGATTGAATACCGTAAGAGGCTTGTTTTTGGTGGAGCGTTTCTAATTCTTCTTCTGAAATCGGATCTCCAACAACCGTCAAGACCAATTCATTGTTCCTTGACTTGTAGACTTGATTAATGACCGTATGATTGGCGAACTCTTTTCCTACAAACTGTTTGATTCCTTCTTTTCGCGCTTGATCTATCGTCAGAGTGACTGCTGAATAACTAGCTGGAAGAATCAATAATACAATCAAGGAGATCAAGCCAATTCTCATTTTAATATTTAGCTCTTTAAATGAACTTAAGGGAGATTTTCTCATCAAAATTCTTGTTCCAATAATGTTGGCTAGCATGATAAAGACACAGTTGATCAAGAAAAGATAGAGAGCCCCAAATAAAAATCGTACATTTCCGTTAGCTAAACCATATCCTGCAGTACAGATAGGTGGCATCAGAGCTGTTGCAATGGCTACTCCTGGCACGATATTGTTTGCTTCTTTTTTCCTTGACCCAATTACACCTGCTATCCCACCAGCAATAGCAATGAGAACATCCCAAATGGTTGGAGAGGTTCGTGCAATCAACTCGCTACTTGCATAAGATAAGGGGGAAATCCAGAAATACAGAGCCGAGACAAGCAAGCTAACCAATACTTGAGTAAATAAAACCTCTAGAGATTGCTTGATTAAACGCGTATCAAAAATAGCTAAACCAAATCCGAGTCCAACAATCGGTGTCATGAGAGGTGAAATTAACATGGCTCCAATAATAACAGCTGTTGAATTCATATTTAGACCGATAGAGGCAATAAAAATCGCACACATCAAAATCACTGTATCTCTTAATCGAACATGAAGATCATCATATAATTTCTCACGGTATTCACGTGTTGAATAATTGGCAGTCATTTGTCCTCTCCTCTTTCCTTATTTAAATCGGTATAATAATTAATAATAACAGCTGATAAACAGCCAAAAAATATGAGCCCATAAATCGTCAAGAAGACACTGGTAATCCTTCCAATCAAGGTCACAGCTAGGAGATCCCCGTAGCCGACAGTCGTCGAAGTCACAAAAGCATACCAAAGACCGTCTCCGTAATTTGTGATAGCAGGTTCAACTAGGAAAAGCACGCCTCCTGACCCAAAAACAAAGGTCACAAAACTCAGAGCAAACCGAGTAAAACCCGTAACCTGTATAATATGCCATAACATTTTTAAACGTCTCATTTGTTCTCCTTATTCATACTAGCTCCTGACCGAGCCGTTTTTTCCAATAATCAAAGTGAAGATAGGACATGATCTCCATCAGAGAAAGATAGACAAACTGATAGATCTGATTTAAGCTGATTATCAACTGATATTGTTTGAAAAATGACTGGAAGAAAGACCAGATATGACTGTCTTGAATCAGTCCCTTCTTAACATCAGACAGGATATTAGCTAAAGCTCCCAAGGACTGAAACGGTAAATCCTTGACATTTATATAGATCCGGTCCACCACATCATTCAGACTGGTATCTTGGATGGCATGAAATTCTCCAAAGAGAACTCCTGCCGCTCCAAGAGTAGAAACAAATTCCACCAAATAATTTCTGAGGAAATTTTCTCAACCTTTTCCCATAATGTGTTTAGTGCCATCCATAACGATCCCAACCAGAAAAAGGAAAGAAAACAAGCAAAGAAATTTTGCCGTAAATCCCAAAAAGCTTCAAGACTTGGTGTTGTTGGTTTTTCTAACTCTAAAATCAAGATGGTCATAATAATTGCTAGAACAGCATCTGTCAATACAATTAATCTGTCTTTCTTCATCGGATTGCATCCCCTTTCTTTTTTGTAACATTCTATCTTATCGCATAATATTGGATATTCTTTCATAATCCGACTACAAACAAAAATAAACCAAAAAGTCTGTCCCTATTATGCTATATTTAACTCTAGAAGTATTCATCCATCTAATTAATAAGTATATCATATTTCACAATAAATGAATACTATCAAAGATTCATCCCCTTTCACTTCATCATTTAGTGTTGCTTAGATTTATCAAAAACAACCAAATTTGTATTAATTTCAAGTATCACCTAGTTACAAAAATTTGGGGTGAACAGAAAAAGCATCCCGTATTTTTGATACGAAATGCTTTCAATAAGTTTAAATAAGTTTTAACGTTTACTAAATTGTGATGCTTTACGAGCTTTTTTCAAGCCTGGTTTGGAAAGTATGAATTTCAGTTGGACTAAAAACAGCGTAATATCAAGACTTTTCTCCGCTTTTATAAAAGCGTTTTTCCAATCAAATTCAACTAATTTTATCTAAATGGTGTGGATTTTACCCCCAAAATTACAGAGAATGGAGCTGATAAACACTAAACGTTCACACCATTAGTTAAATGATTTTTTTCATCATTTTTCTTAGATGATAGAACTTCTAATTTATTTCTTATTCAAGCAAAAACAACCTGCTATAAGTAAGAAAGAGGAAGATACAAGAAAAACACGGCGTAAAAACCGATTCAGTTCATTGTCCTCAATCCTTGTCTGCTTCATTTTCTTTTACGAGATCGTTTTGTGAATCTTTTTCAGAGAGTTTTTGATCGATATACTTGTTAATGGTTTCATAAAATTCCTTGGTCGCTTCACTATCTAATGTTGGCGAGTTCTGAACTTGATTCACTTTCAATTGAACAGATTGAATACCGTAAGAGGCTTGTTTTTGGTGGAGTGTTTCTAATTCTTCTTCTGAAATCGGATCTCCAACAACCGTCAAGACTAATTCATTGCTACTTGACTTGTAGACTTGATTAATGACCGTATGATTGGCGAACTCATTTTCTACAAACTGTTTGATCCCTTCTTTTCGCGCTTGATCCATCGTCAGAGTGACTGCTGAATAGCTGGCTGGAAGGACCAATAATACAATCAAGGATATCAACCCAATTTTCATTTTAATGTTTAGCTCATTAAATGAACTTAAGGGAGATTTTCTCATAAAAATTCTTGTTCCAACAATGTTGATTAGCATGATAAAGACACAGTTGATCAAGAAAAGATAAAGAGCCCCAAATAAAAATCGTACATTTCCATTAGCTAAACCATATCCTGCAGTGCAGATAGGTGGCATCAGAGCTGTTGCAATGGCTACTCCTGGTACGATATTGTTTGCTTCTTTTTTCCTTGAACCAATGAAACCTGCTATCCCACCCGCGATAGCAATGAGAACATCCCAAATGGTTGGAGAGGTTCGTGCAATCAACTCGCTACTTGCATAAGATAAGGGAGAAATCCAGAAATACAAAGTCGAGACAAGCAAACTGACCAATATTTGAGTAAATAAAACCTCTAAAGATTGCTTGATTAAACGCGTATCAAAAATAGCTAAACCAAATCCGAGTCCAACAATCGATGTCATAAGAGGGGAAATCAGCATGGCTCCAATAATGACAGCTGTTGAATTCATATTTAAACCTATAGAGGCAATAAAAATCGCACACATCAAAATCACTGTATCTCTTAATCGAACATGAAGATCATCATATAATTTCTCACGATATTCACGTGTTGAATAATTTCCAGTCATTGGTTACTCCTTTTATTTCATATACTCTTGTTTCTGCTTAGATGGTGGCAGAGAGACTTCTTTTCAATTTTACATATTTTAATTCTCACCTGTCATTCTTTTGAAAATAATCCTTTAAATATCCATCAGTCCATCCTTGATATTATATCAAAAATTTTACAACCTTTCTCTGAAGAAATCTATCAATTGAACAGATAGAGGAAGCAAGAAATTTTTGTTTCCTTATCCGAAGAGGGAAAAACGGTATCAGAAGAACCTTGATATGAACTGCACCCCAAAAGTTAGACAGAAAAAATCTAACTTTTGGGGTATTTTTATTATGAAATTAACTTATGATGATAAAGTTCAGATCTATGAACTTAGAAAACAAGGATATAGCTTAGAGAAGCTTTCAAATAAATTTGGGATAAACAATTCTAATATTAGGTACATGATTAAATTGATTGATCGTTACGGAATAGAGTTCGTTAAAAAAGGAAAAAATCGTTACTATTCTCCTGATTTAAAACAAGAAATGATTCATAAAGTCTTACATGAAGGCTGGACTAAAGATAGAGTTTCTCTTGAATACGGTCTCCCAAGTCGTACGATACTTCTTAATTGGCTAGCACAATACAAGAAAAACGGGTATACTATTGTTGAGAAAACAAGAGGGAGAGTACCTAAAATGGGACGTAAGCCAAAAACGAGACCTGAAGAGAGGACAGAATTAGAACGTCTTCAAGCAGAAAATGAGTACCTGAGAGCGGAGAATACCATCCTAAAAAAGTTGAGAGAACTCCGATTGAAGGAGAAAAAAGAGAAAGAAGAAAGACAGAAATTGTTCAAGAATTAATGACTGATTTTTCGTTAGATATTCTTCTAAAAGCCATTAAATTAGCTCGTTCGACCTACTACTATCACTTGAAACAGCTAGATAAACCAGATAAGGACCAAGAGCTTAAAGCTGAAATTCAATCCATTTTTATCGAACACAAGGAAAATTATGGTTATCGTCGGATTCATTTAGAACTAAGAAATCGTGGTTATCTGGTAAATCATAAAAGAGTTCAACGCTTGATGAAAGTACTCAATTTACAAGCTAAAATGCGACAGAAACGAAAATATTCTTCTCATAAAGGAGACGTTGGCAAGAAGGCAGATAACCTTATTCAACGTCAATTTGAAGGTTCTAAACCAATGGAAAAGTGCTACACAGATGTGACAGAATTTGCCATTCCAGCAAGTACTCAAAAGCTTTACTTATCACCAGTTTTAGATGGTTTCAACAGCGAAATCATCGCTTATCATCTGTCTACTTCACCGAACTTGGAACAAGTGAAGAGCATGTTAAAACAGGCATTCACAGAGAAGCACTATGAGAATACGATTCTCCATAGTGACCAAGGCTGGCAATACCAACACGATTCTTATCATCGGTTCCTAGAGAGTAAGGGAGTTCAAGCATCCATGTCACGTAAAGGTAACAGCGCGGACAATGGTATGATGGAGTCCTTCTTTGGCATTCTGAAATCGGAGATGTTTTATGGTTATGAGAAGTCATTTCAGTCGCTTAAGCAATTGGAACAAGCCATTGTAGACTATATTGATTACTACAACAATAAACGAATTAAGGTAAAACTAAAAGGACTTAGCCCTGTGCAATACAGAACTAAATCCTTCGGATAAATTAATTGTCTAACTTTTTGGGGTCAGTACAAAACTGGCGTTTTATTTTTTATAATTTAGCTATTTCAAAATTACAAGTTCTCCATTCTTAATTTCCCAAACTTGGTCAAACTTACTTAATAATTCGTTTTGGCGATGTAAAGTAACAATGACGGCACTTGGTAGTTCCAGAACTCTTTCCAATTCCATTTTAAACTGATTAGTATCCAATGCAGAGAAAGGTTCGTCTAGGATAAGCAATGGATTTTTACGATTTTTCTCACGATTTAAATACATTCGTTGTTGCTGACCACCTGACAGGGATTGTGGTGGAATTTTTTCAAAATCTTCTTCTCTGAATTTTTCATTGAAACTATTGAATAGCGTTACATTATTTTCATAACTCGAAATAAATGTATGTTCTTGTTGCAGAATCATACCGAATCTTCCCCAAAGATGGTCCAAAACAAGCCCATCTAGCACAATTTGTCCTTCAAAATCTTCATCTGTTCCATTTAAAATGTTGAGAAGACTACTTTTTCCAGACCCATTCTTACCAATAAGCGCAATTTTATCCCCTTTTTGAATCGTAGCGGAAGTAATTATCAATTTTGATTCTCCCAGTTGTTTGGAAATATTTTTCAAAGTAATCGTATCAAAAGAATGTTGAGGTGCTTGAACTGAAACGGGTCTCCCAACAATGTTTTGAAAACTCTTGATTACAGGCTTTACGGACTCTAACATTTGTAAATCATAAAGGATTTCCTGTATTGGTTCAGAAAAAGCATTAATATATCCGAAACTCGCCACCACCTCAGGAATACCGAGTTGCTGGTGAGATAGAGAGTAGGCTAAATAAATAAACAGAACAAGACTAATGAATTCAAAAGAAACACCTGTCAATAAGATGCCTGTAATTTTTGTCAAACCATACTTAAAATACTTATCCTGCAAATTCTTTAGAGATCTCTTTTGTTGATTCAAAAAATGCGACATAGTTAGTTTATTTACCAAATGATGTCCCATGAGCAAATCCTCCAAAGTTCGATAGTAATCTCCTTGTTTTTTCAAGTAAACCTGTCTACGATTAGCGGTCAACTTCCCAACGATTTTAGGAATTTGAATACTAATTCCAGTGGAAAAGATTAAAATCAGTGATACAATAGGATTAATTGTTCTGCTAATAATGAAAGCGTAAATGATGATACGTAAAATTTGTTTGATAAAACTCATCAATGGAGGAAGGTAATCCTTTTCCAACGAATCTAGGTCATTAGATTGATAGGAAATATACTCTGCTACTGTTTTCTGCTTGAAATCGTGGTGACTGAGTCCCAGAAGTGAACGAAACCACTCATTTTTCAAAGTAGTCGAAAAGATAATCCCCTGCTTCCAATCAAGTATCATTTGGATATAGTTACAACTCAAATAGCCTGCCACTGACATAGAGTAACCATATAGAGCTACTTGATAATCCCCTTTGATTAATGCCTGCGTGAAATACGGTAACAAAGCTGTGCAGATATTCGATACTACACCAAAAAGAAAATTAAAGAAGAGATACCATCTAATAGTTTTAAGATATGGTAGCATATACGATACTCCTTGCTAATGCGTTTTTTTACATATCTCAGAACAATCTCTACTATTCCTTATTTCAGATAGTGCGATACTCAGACATTGAGTGCAATAATTGTAAATCACACAAGTTCTGCAGTTTTTACTATCATTCAAAATATAATTTGCTATTTTGTAAAATATAGGTCTATCCCATGTTTCTTTGATAGATGTAAAATGAATAATTCCAACACTTCTATTGAAAGTAAGCTTTTTCAGTTTTTCTAACGATTTAGGCTATTTCGTGACACACCCACAATCCGTGAAAATTCTGGTTATATCAGATTATGTGATTTTCGTAAGAATTTTATATTGTCTCCAATCATGGTAGTCTCCTTTTACTTGATAAAACTATTATAACATTTAGAAATTAAAAACTGGTTCAAAATCAATAGGATGTGTGTATTCGATACATTCAATAAATTCTTGGAAACAGTTCTACACCAGTTACACAAATCTATATACACCTATCTCATTCAAAATAAAAAGAAAGCTGCAGTTCTTTTAATCCTGTATCAACGATTCATTCTGAAATCGAATAGGAGACATTTCCCAAGTCTACAATTCACTTCATCTCAAATTAATTTTTGTAATTCACCCTTAGTTTATAGATTTTATACTCAACAAAAGTATAAAGCATACAAAACTTCACTTTGAACCAGTATTTATACTATATTCCGTATTAAAAATTCTATTATTGGTTTTGTAAAAAACAGTCTTCAAATATCCTGAAATATAGCAAAAAGAGATTGGGTAAAAACTCATTGTCTCTTCTCACTCAAGGACTAAGTTCACTTGAGCAAACTGAATCCGCACTGTTGTTCCTTTTCCAACCTCAGACTCGATACGAATCTGGTGCCCCAGTTCTTCAGAAATTTTCTTAGATAGATAGAGGCCAAGTCCAGATGACTGCTGGGTTAGGCGTCCATTATATCCTGAGAAACCACGTTCAAAGACTCGGAGGACATCACTGTTTTTTATCCCGATTCCCGTATCCTTGATACAGAGTTCCTGGCCTTCCATATAAATCTCCAGACCACCTTCCTTGGTGTACTTGAGACTATTTGAGATAATTTGTTCAATGACCACTAGTAGCCACTTCTTATCCGTCACGATTTCTTTATCAAGGTCATGTAGATTGACATTTAGGCCTTTTTGAATAAAGAAAAGAGCATATTTACGAATTATTTCCTTGACCAAATCCTCAATTTGAACCTGCTTTAAGACCAAATCATCATGAAAACTTTCTAAACGCAGGTATTGTAAAACTAGATTGGTATAGGAGTCAATCTTGAAAATTTCCTGTTCTAATTGCTGCTTCAGTTGGCGGTCAGCTACTTCTGCAACTAAGAGTTGACTGGCTGCAATGGGGGTCTTAATCTGATGGACCCACAAGGTATAGTAATCCAGCAAATCCGTCAGTTTTCTTTCTGCGTCTGACCTCTGCTGATAGAGTTCCATCTCACGCGCTTCTAATTTTTCAGCCAAGGCTCTTTCCAATGGAGATTTGGCTTCCCTCTCCCCATAGAGAATTTCCTGGCGATAGACCTGCATTTCCACCAATATGTCCCAAGTGAAAAATAAGATGGTTACAAAGCAACACAAGAGGAAAAAATAGAGAAAGTAAATTCCTAAACTGGCAAATAAAAACTGAAAGAGCAAAACCAGAAATGCTAAAGCAATCAGATAGACAAACAGACGACTACGGGAACGCAGATAGGCTAGAAAAAATTGTTTCCAATCAAGCATGCTTCAGTCCGTACCCTATCCCTTTCTTGGTCTCGATAAATCCTACCAAGCCCTGCTCTTCCAACTTTTTACGCAAACGAGCCACATTGACAGAGAGAGTATTATCATCAATGAAAAAGTCACTGTTCCAAAGCTCCCGCATCAGGTCATCACGCGCTACGATATTGCCCGCATGCTCAAACAAAACGCGTAAAATCTGGAATTCGTTCTTGGTCAAATTCAAGACTTGGCCTTGATAATGTAAATCCATGGATTTGGTATTGAGGATAACACCAGCATATTCCAGTAAACTCTCGTCACGCCCAAACTCATAGGAACGGCGCAGCAAGCCCTGAACCTTGGCTAAAAGAACCTGCTGGTCAAAAGGCTTGGTCACAAAATCATCCGCCCCCATATTGATTGCCATAACGATATCCATAGCCTGGTCTCTCGAAGACAGAAACATGATGGGTACCTTGGAAATCTTACGAATCTCCTGACACCAGTGATAGCCATTAAACAAGGGCAGTCCAATATCCATGAGGACCAGATGAGGCTCCGACTGGACAAAAAGGCTCAAAACTTCCATAAAGTCTTCTACCAGAACCACTTCAAATCCCCATTCAGAGAGCATTTTCCCGACCTGTTGACGAATGACCTGATCATCTTCTACTAATAAAATCTTGTGCATGCGCTTCTCCTTTTCTATTATTATAACAGATTTTTCCATGCTAGAAGGCCTGAAACTGAATTTGAAAGGGCTTGTTTTTATCCAGTACAAACAGGCAATGCTACTAGCTAATTTGAGGGAAATTTGATAAGATAAATAAAAAGAAAGGAGCTCTTATGGCCAATATTTTTGATTATCTGAAAGATGTCGCATACGATTCTTATTACGACCTTCCTTTAAATGAGTTAGACATTCTATCCTTAACAGAAACTACCTACCTCTCCTTTGATAATCTAGTCTCCACAAGTCCTCAGCGACTTTTAGACCTGGCTCCTCAGGTTCCAAGAGAGCCTAACATGTTGACCAGCAAAAATCGCCTCCAGCTATTAGATGAACTAGCTCAACACAAGCGCTTCAAAAATTGCAAACTCTCCCATTTTATCAATGACATTGACCCTGAACTGCAAAAGCAATTTGCGGCTATGACCTACCGCCTCAATCTCGATACCTATCTGATTGTCTTTCGTGGGACTGATGACAGTATCATTGGCTGGAAGGAAGATTTCCACCTGACCTATATGAAGGAAATTCCTGCTCAAAAGCACGCCCTTCGCTATTTAAAGAACTTTTTTGCCCACCATCCTAAGCAAAAGGTCATTCTGGCTGGGCATTCCAAGGGAGGAAATTTAGCCATCTATGCTGCTAGCCAAATTGAGCAAAGCTTGCAAGATCAAATCACAGCAGTTTATACTTTTGATGCGCCTGGTCTCCACAAAGAACTGACACAAACTGAGGGCTATCAAGGGATAATGGATAGAACCAAGGTCTTCATCCCTCAAGGCTCCATTATCGGTATGATGATGGAAATCCCTAACCAGCAAATCATCGTGCACAGTACTGCCTTAGGTGGTATCGCCCAACACGATACCTTTAGTTGGCAGATTGAGGACAAGCACTTCGTTCAACTGGATAAGACCAACAGTGATAGCCAACAAGTCGACACAACCTTCAAAGAATGGGTAGCGACAGTCCCTGACGAAGAACTCCAGCTCTACTTTGACCTTTTCTTTGGCACCATTCTAGATGCTGGGATTAGCTCCATCAATGACCTGTCTTCCTTAAAGGCGCTTGAACACATTCATCATCTCTTTGTCCAAGCGCAATCCCTCACCCAAGAAGAAAGGGAAACCATGGGACGCCTCACCCAGTTATTGATTGATACCCGTTACCAAGCATGGAAAAATAGATAGTAGCTTTCAAAAATCAAATGTATATAAAACAAAAGACCTAGAACACAGACTTTCATGTGCATTCTAAGTCTTTTTTAATAAAATCTAACTACCAAATAACCCCTTTATAGGATAGTAAAATGATAGCTAATAGCAGGACATACAAGGCAAGGAAGAGCCATTTCATCTTGACACAGAGCGCTACGTACTCCCGAATAAAAGCAGATGGTATGTAGTAGCCTGCCGTCCTACATCCGAGGCCATCTCCCTTCATATTTAACTTACGCGCATAGGTACTGGTACGAAAAACATGATAGTCATTTGTAACAAAGAGGAATTGAGGTTTGGCTACCAGTTCCTCACCAAGTTCCTTAGAAAAGAGAAGGTTCTCGTAGGTAGTCCTTGATTGATCTTCCAGAATAATCGCATCTTGGGGAACATCTGTCTCTTCAAGAAGATAGTTTGTAATGGCCTGCGCTTCAGAAATCTTCTCATCTCCTCCTTGACCACCACTGGCAATTATTTTGATACGAGGATTCTTAGACTTGTGATAAGCTTCCACTGCCTTATCAATTCTCCTCTTCAGCAAAGGTGTTACCTTTTCTCCGTCTAACAAACCTGCACCATGAATGATAATAAAATCATAATGCTTCTTCTTAGGAATAAAGAGATACAAGATAGAGTACAGAATAAAAGCCACAAAAGCAAAACCAAAAATAAAGTAAGAATAAGCAATAAATGCAAATAAAATATTTAGAAAGTGATTGGTGTAAAATAATTCATGTCGTCCCCCCAATCGAAATGACATCAAAGCAAAAAATAGCAAAATGACTATTCCAAGGAGCATGGAGAGATAATTAGCCTTTGAACGTCCCTCTCGCTTCAACAAAATGACCCCATTATAGATTAAAAAGATACCACTCAGAAAAAGCAAAAAAGGAAGTAAAATAAAGGGAAATATAAAAAAAGCGAAATGAATCTTCTCATACCCATTTTGATAAAAAAGGTAGCCTAGATAAAAATAACTGGAAATGAGGGATAATAAGAATAATACTGGATTCCACAAACTTCTATTATCCTTCCAAAATGACACTATAAAGGCTAATACAATTCCTATAACGATATACATTTCTTCCTCCTTTAATAACTACATTTTATCATAATTATCTAAAGAGAAAAAGAGGGCATCTACCCCTCTTAATCCTTCATCTGACTCTCTGCATCGGCCACGACTTGCTCTAGACTGGTCTGACCAAGCTCTGCCTCCATAGCCAGCTGGATTCTCTCCAATTTTTGATCCAAAACATCATGAATATGAGCTCCAACTGGGCAATTTGGATTTGGATTGTCATGGAAACTGAAGAGTTGGCCTGTCTTACCAAGACACTCAACCGCCTGATAAACATCTAAAAGACTAATATCCTTGAGGTCCTTGACAATCTCTGTCCCACCTGTTCCACGCGCTACTGAAATCAGCTCTGCCTTCTTCAACTGGGACAAGGTTTTTCTGATAATGACAGGATTGACCCCGACACTAGCAGCCAGAAAATCGCTGGTCACCTTACTTTCCTTCCCCTCGAGGGCAATGATTATCAGCATATGAGTCGCAATGGTAAATCTACTTGGAATTTGCATCCTCTTCTCCTTTTTACGAGGCTACCCTGCCTCTACTCTTCTTTTTCTATTATTATACCCTTTTTAGTTGTAATGTCAATCGTTACCACTTTTCAACCAGGCATCTAACTCCCTATCGAATCCCTCTTTCTGAGCCAATTCTCTCAGAAATTCCTGATGATGAGTATGATGGATACCATTGACTAGACTTTCATAATAAACCTCAAAATAGGGGAGTTTGAGGTCTTTAGCCAACTGCAATTCAGCTGCCACATCGTAGTCCACCCGTCGGAAGTCCATATCTACCAGGCCCTTGTCATCAAATTCTAAAATCATATACTGGGCTCGCAAGTCCTTCCGCAACTGAGCATCTAGAAAGAAAGGTTGCCCAATCGAACCCGGATTGACAATCAATTGCCCACCAGTCCCGTAACGAAGCAACTGCTGGTGAATATGACCATAAACAGCAATATCGCAAGGCGGATTGGTCACCAAGCGGTCAAAATCCTCTTGCGCTCCAGTATGAATCAACTCTCGCCCCCAGTTCTTATCAGGCAGATGATGGCTAATTCCTACCGTCAAATCACCAAACTGACGATGAATCTGGAGAGGGTAATTGTGGAGCAGTTCAATTTCTTCTGGGGAAATTTCCTCTAAAACATACTGGCACTGGCGCAAGAGATAGCGTTGGCTGGGGCGAGTACTATCCAATTCCTTACGGACACCATGCCAAAGACTGTCTTCCCAGTTCCCCAGAACTCTAGCTGTAATCGGTAGTTGGTCCAACAAGTCCAGGATCCTTCTACGCCCTGTCCCTGGCATGAGAATGTCTCCCAAAAGCCAGTATTCGTCCACTCCTCGCTGTCGAGCATCTGCCAAAACAGCCTCCAAGGCGGTGGTATTTCCATGAATATCTGAAAGAAGAGCTATTTTCGTCATATCCATCTCCTCGTTTTTTCTCTTGCAATAAGTATAACATAAAAAGTCACAGCTAGAGAAATCTAGCTTTTTTTGATATACTAGATAAAGATATTAGACAAGAGGAAACGAATGACCCCGAATAAAGAAGACTATCTAAAATGTATTTATGAAATTGGCATAGACCTGCATAAAATCACCAACAAGGAAATTGCGGCTCGCATGCAAGTCTCTCCCCCTGCCGTAACTGAAATGATTAAACGGATGAAAAGTGAAAATCTCATCCTCAAGGACAAGGAATGTGGCTATCTACTGACTGACCTCGGCCTCAAATTGGTCTCTGAGCTCTATCGCAAACACCGCTTGATTGAAGTTTTTCTAGTCCATCATTTAGACTATACAAGTGACCAGATTCACGAGGAAGCTGAGGTCTTGGAACATACTGTCTCTGACCTTTTCGTGGAAAGACTGGATAAATTGCTAGGTTTCCCTAAAACCTGCCCCCACGGAGGAACCATTCCTGCCAAGGGAGAACTCCTAGTTGAAATCAATAACCTCCCACTAGCTGATATCAAGGAAGCTGGCGCCTACCGCCTGACTCGGGTGCACGATAGTTTTGACATTCTCAGTTATCTGGACAAGCACTCACTTCACATCGGTGATTCGCTCCAAGTCAAGCAATTTGATGGCTTCAGCAATACCTTCACTATCCTTAGTAAAAACGAAGATTTACAAGTGAATATGGATATTGCCAAACAACTCTATGTCGAGAAAATCAACTAATTTCTCAAGTCCCCTACCAACCCTGAAAATCAAATTTTCAGGGTTTTATTTCTAACATTTGATTTTACTTTCATTTAGTTGTAGAATGTTTGTAAAAAACAAGAAAGATAGTTTAACCTATGAAAAAATCACTAAAAATTTTTGCTACATCTAAATGGTTTGACCTCTTCGGGGTTGCTTTGGTCGTTGGGATTGCAATTGCATCTGGTTACCTCAACTCCCGTCTCGACAAATTCGTAGACTGGGGCCCATGGACAGCTCTTGTTCCCTTTGGATTGATTTCCGTAACCAACGTTGGGATTTCCATGTTATCCACTCGTTTCACGGGGAAATTAAGCAAATGGGGAAATTACTTTGGTATTGTTAATACCATTTTGTCCGGTGCTATTGATTATATCCTTGGAAATAAGGCGGCCATCATTACCTATCCCGTCACCTTCCTCATTTATACCTTTGCTATTAAGAAATGGGAAGCTTCGCAAGAAGGCAGACCCAACCAAATGAGCCAAAAACAGCTAAAATTGGCGGCCATCATCATTTCCATCATCGCCTTCCTCTTTGCCTTTGTGACAAACTTTATCGGCTATGGAGGAAAGATGAATCTCCTTGCCTATGTAACAACCATTGCCTTTGCACTCTCACTCATTGCCAATGCTTTTAACGCATTGAAACTAACAACTCAGTGGGGCTTTTGGTTGATTTACAATTTCGTTCAGCTGACAAAAGCTGGTATTCAAGGAAATTTTGCCAATATCGGAAAATACATCTTTTATATCCTCAATGCAATCGGAGCTTTATTTGTCTGGAATGATGAAGAGGTGGAACAATAAGAGGGAAATCAAATAAAGAAATCTAACTGAATCTCCTTACTAAAATTTTTTATCATTTTAGTTGTAACTTCCATTCTTTTGGAGTAGAATGAAGATAGATAAAAGAGGGAGGTCTTGTCATGAAAAAACTCTTTAGAATCCATTTTACAGCAATTGCAATCATTGATTTACTACTATTTGCATTTTTTATCACTAGACCCGAGACAGCTTTAGAATGGCTCTTGCTCACTGGTTTTATTTTCATCCTTGCTCAGGGACTCCTGCTATTTCGCTTGGTCGACCGACTCAAAAATCAATTCGTTGAGATTTATCCTCAAATCAATAAAAAGATTCGCTTCTACTATTTAGGGGTTCTCTCCATTGATTTTCTATTTTTTGTCCTTTTAACCTTCGTTAGTTCTCAGCGTTTATACTCTCTTATGCCAATCATCACTGCTTGCCATTCTACTTTTTATTATAGGACAGCGGACTACCTAAGAAACAACTATCCAGACTTTTACGACAAACACATCTCTTTATGGGAGTGTCTCTAAGGAAAAGGAGGTTTTAGCATGAAAAAAATCATCTTCATCAAAACCATTGAGTTCCTTGTCATTGATGGAATCATGCTGGCATTTTTGACATTTAAAGAGGGACTTACTTGGGATTGGATTTTGATTTATAGCGGTTGGCTCATTTTCTTTCATCCTGTGCTATTGACCTATCTTTCCAACCAACTTTGTGACCACTTCAGTCAACTCTATTCCCAGATTAGACTAAGATTCTGGCGTTTTGCCTTACAAATCCTTCTATGGGATATCTTGATGATTCTCTCCTTGCTGTTTTTAAGGGGTATCCCACTTTTACTTCAGGGAACTCTCCTCATCCTAGGACATCTCATCCCTTCCTATCGCATAAGCCAAAGCCTGAAAAGAGATTTTCCTAAGGCCTATCAGAAACAGATTTCATTTTGGAGTATTTTATGATAGATAAGAAAAACCAAGCCGGCTGGACTTGGTCTTTCTTATCTATTTTTAGTATCAAGGATTATGGTAACAGGTCCGTCATTGACCAACTCAACCTGCATATCCGCTCCAAAGACACCTGTCTGAACGGGCACTTCTTGCGCTAATTTTTGATTGAATGCATCATAGAAGTCTGATGCCATATCAGGTTTGGCTGCCCCTGTAAAGGCTGGACGATTGCCTTTCTTAGTATCCGCAAAGAGGGTAAACTGAGAAATAGATAGGATTTCTCCTTCAATATCTTTGACAGACAGGTTCATCTTGCCTTCTACGTCTGAAAAAATCCGCATATTGACCAGTTTTCTCACAGCATAGTCCAAATCTTCCTCTTGGTCCTCTGGTCCAACACCAACCAGCAATAGGAGCCCCTGATTGATTTTTCCCTGAACCTGACCTTCGATACTCACTTGGGCTTTTTTTACCCGTTGGATAATGATTTTCATAATAGCCTTTCTAGTAAGAGCTAGGACAATTAGCCGTTTGTCCGTTTGACAGAGTAAACTTCTGGCACACTCTTAATCTTGTCCACGACCGTGGTCAATGTAGAGAGGTTGGCAATACCGAAGGACACATGAATATTGGCAAATTTCATATCCTTGGTTGGTTGGGCGTTGACTGTTGAGATATTCTTAGTTGTGTTTGAAAGAACTTGCAGTACATCGTTCAACAGTCCTGTACGGTTGAGACCATAGATATCGATATGAGCCATATACTCCTTATTTGAGTTTGAATACTGATCTTCCCACTCCACATCAAGGAGACGTTGCTCGTAGTTTTCTTGGGCACGCAGGTTCATACAGTCCACACGGTGAATAGCCACACCACGCCCCTTGGTAATGTAGCCAACAATATCGTCACCAGGAACAGGATTACAACACTTGGCAATTCGCACTAGGAGACCTGAGGCACCTTCAATGACCACTCCACCCTCATGCTTAACCTTGAGGGTTTCTTTGTTTTCAACCTTGATCTCGCCACCTTTGACAAGTTCTTCTGCTTCAGCCTTGGCCTTGGCACGCTCTTCTTCACGACGTTCCTTTTCAGTCAGACGGTTAAAGACGGTAATGGCACCAATTTCCCCAAAACCAATGGCCGCAAAGAGGGATTCTTCAGTCTTGTAGCTGGTCTTTTGCAGAACTTGGTCCATGTGACGCTTGTCCATGAATTTATTGGCCACATAACCATTTTCTTGGAACTGGGCCATCAGCATCTCACGACCCTTGTTGACAGACAATTCCTTATCTTGATTTTTAAAGAACTGACGAATCTTGTTACGGGCCTTGCTGGTCTTGACCATATTGAGCCAATCACGGCTTGGCCCAAAGGAGTTCGGGTTGGTAACAATTTCGACCTGATCCCCTGTCTTGAGCTTGGTTGTCAGCGGAACCATACGGCCATTGACCTTGGCTCCTGTCGCTTTTTCACCGACTTTTGTATGGATTTCGTAGGCAAAGTCAATCGGTCCTGAATCTTTGGGAAGGGAACGGACGGCACCATCTGGGGTAAAGACATAAATCTCCTCAGCCAGATAGTTTTCCTTCACAGAGTCCACAAATTCCTTGGCATCATCAGCCTGGTCTTGGAGCTCCATCATCTCCTTGATCCAGTTCATCCCAATAGCTGATTCCTTGCTGTTAACTTGCCCCTTGATGCCCTTCTTATAAGCCCAGTGAGCCGCAACCCCGTACTCAGCCACCTCGTGCATTTCTTTAGTCCGAATCTGGAACTCGATTGGCCCTTTTGGCCCATAGACAGTCGTATGGATAGACTGATAACCATTGGCCTTGCGGTTAGCGATATAGTCTTTAAAGCGACCAGGCATGGGTTTCCAAAGCTCATGCACGTAACCAAGCATGGCATAGACATCACTTTGGGTATCTAAAATACAGCGAATGGCAATCAGGTCATAGATTTCCTCAAACCGTTTTCTCTTATCCTGCATTTTGCGGAAAATCGAGTAAATATGCTTGGGACGACCGTAAATCTTCCCTTTCAAGTGACGATCCGTCGTATAGTCTTCTAGTTTCGTAACTACCTCATCCACCAAGGCTTCACGCTCTCTGCGCTTTTCCTTCATCATATGGGTAATCTTATAAAACTCCGTTGGGTTGAGATAACGAAAAGATAAATCTTCCAATTCCCATTTAACGCTAGAAATCCCCAAACGGTGGGCAAGTGGGGCATAGATTTCCATAGTTTCTTTGGAAATACGCTCCTGCTTATCTTTTCGAAGGTGTTTCAGGGTCCGCATATTGTGCAAGCGGTCGGACAGTTTGACCAAGATAACACGGATGTCCTCAGACATAGCCATGAGCATCTTGCGATGATTTTCAGCCAACTGCTCTTCGTGAGACTTGTATTTGACCTTACCAAGCTTGGTAACCCCATCTACGATTACCCGCACATCAGGACCAAACTCTCTTTCCAAATCGTCCAAGGTCGCATCTGTATCTTCCACCACGTCATGCAAGAAACCACAAGCTACCGTTACAGCATCCAACTTGAGCTTAGCTAAAATACCTGCCACTTGGATGGGGTGAATGATATAAGGCTCACCTGATTTGCGATATTGACCACTATGGCATTCAACGGCGTAAACCAAGGCCTTATGGACAAAAGCCACATCTTCTTCCGATAAATATTTCTGTGTTAAAGCGACAACTTCATCGCCTGTTAAATTCACTTCTTTCGGCATCTCTACTCTCCAATTCTTCCTACCATTTTATCACTTTTTTAAGAATATGAAAACTAGAAAAAGAGGATTCATCCCAAAAGAAAAACCAGTTACCTATCTAGGACAGGTAACCAGTCTTGTTAGTTTGTTTTTTTAGAGTAAGAACCTTTTACTCTGTTGAAATTCCTAGATAACTTGGATCTGCAACGACATCAATACTTTGTAAAATATCATTTTCAAATGTAAATTTTACAAATGAGTCGTTTGAATTAGGAATTTTAAGATCTCTTTTTTGTAAGAAATATGAAATTTCTGTTCTGCTAGCATCTTTTTTAAACTCTTTTCCTTTATTGAATGATTGTCCATTCAAAATAGGATTTTTAATTTTTATATTTTCGAGGAACTGTGTTCGAGTTATATTTAAATTAATCCCCTCGTATGCAACTTTCTCACCAAAATCTTCTTTTTCACCGCTTCTAAAAAATTCATCATTAGAAACAGATATAGCAGTAATCAATGTATTACCGATAAGATTTTTTCTTCTCTCCTGATTAACAGAATTGAATTGAATCTCTATTTTTGAATCAGGCAATTGTATACTACCTGTAGCTGTTTTACCTCCTGAAACCTCTGTTGTTCGATTACTGAAGTCTTGCCCAATTAATAAATTTGATAACTTATCAACTGTCAAATCTTTGAAGTTAAAATTATGTCCAGCGATAGTAAAGTTTGTAGCAAGAGTAACATCTATCTGTTTTTGTTCATGTACAGGAAGTATGTCTTTTATTTCTTGGTAAGACATTGCATCATAAACCGCATCATCTTTATTTAAAAAATCATAACGATAAATTCCTTTGTCATCAAGTACACCTTTACTTGATTTAGTATTGTCGAATTTGTTTACTTGATCAAATGGGGCTGTTTTTTTCTCTTCTGGAGAGTCTGCTTTTGTTTTATCATCTGAAGTTGACTGACTCTGTTCTACTTTACTTGATGAAGTTTCTACTGGCTTTTCTGTTTTTTTTGTTGCAGGTCTACAAGCAGTTAGAAATAAACTAGTAGATAAAAGTAAAAATATAAATTTGTTTTTCATTATTGACCTCTTTCATTTAGCCTTAAAGTATTACTCTCTTTTGTTATAGCATTAATTTCTTTTAATCCACGATTAATAATTACTAAAATAATAATCCAAACGAGAATGGCTAGAGAACCATATTGAATATATTTAATCATTTCAGCCTGTGAAATTTGCTCTACTGTTGCTATTAAATTTCCTTGATTATCAACTGGCAAAGAGACAAAATCCATATCCCACAAACCATGTAAAACAATTACCAAGATTAGAAATCTAAATGATTCTCCAGACCAGATTGCATTCCATGAAAATACCTTTTGATTCTTTAATGCCATCATAAGTCCGGCACCTGTGACTGCCGCCCAAGCAACATGACCTCCAAATGCTAACATTCCTCGGAAAATTGCAGTTGAGAGAGGAGAAGTAGGATTGGGATTAAAAAGAAACGTCGTTACTCCTTCATAATTGAATGGTATCAAAGCACTTTGAAAAACATAACCTGCTGTTTCAAATACTGCAAATCCTGCACCTACTGCTCCTCCAATTAATAAACCATTTAAAATATAGCGCTTATCTTTAAATTTTTGAATAAAATAAGCTGTTGCAAGTACCTTACCAACTTCTTCAACTAAACCTGTTATCATAGATGGAATCAATTCACCAGTACCTCCAGGAAATATTGTTCCAATTATCAGTGTCAACAGTAAAGACAATACACCACCTAAGAAAAATATCTCTATAACTGACATAATATCAATATTTCTCGGAGAATTACATTCAAAATAAAAGAACAAAACTGGTATAGCTCCTGCAAGAGATGACACAAAAATCAAACCCGGAAACGCATTATAATTATTAAAATTTACATACATTAGGTAAAGAGCAATTGTTGTTAACGCAAGCACTCCAAATACTCTAACAAAATACCAAGGTTTTGGCCATTCTTTTGAAATGTCCTCAGGAAGAGGAGTTGTATTTGCAGAGCCACAAGCAAATATAGACTCTGCTTCTGAACGAGTATGAGATTTAAACGCCTGACTAAATAAATCACGCATTTTCAGCTCAACTTGACCATCTCCTCCTGTAAAAGCATTAATCTTATCTGCTATAGAACCAGTTATTCCTGCCGCTGAATCCAAAACACGATTTACAGAACCATCCATTTTTGTACCACAGTTAGGACAAAATGGACTTCCTGTCGGATTATCCATCTTACATTTTGGACAATGAGTATCTACTTCATCCACAAATTCCTGTCTTTCCATAGCCTCCTGAAACTCTTGAGGAGTAGGTTTCCTTCCTTGAATTGATTCAAAAGCATCAATCCATTCACTTTTTTTCATAAAAATCTCCTTTTATTATTTTTCTTTTATTATAACATATTTTTAAATTTTGCTAAAAAAAAAAAGTATTTTTTGGATTTTTAATCCTTATTTTCTCCATCTTTTTTAAAATAAGGTTTGATATTTTGGTAATTTTCTAACCTTTTAATGTATAATGGTAATATAAACAGTTTTTTTACGATAATTACTGAAATTTCATCTCTCTAGAAAGGCAAACAACATGAAATCACACAAAAGACTGACACTTTTAGCCTTGGCTGTTCTTGGCTTATCAAGCCAAGTCGTTTTAGCTGACGATACGAGTCATTCCACTACTGCCCCTATGACTAGTTCAACTAGTAGCTCAATAAATACTTCCACTAGTCATTCTACTAACAGTTCTACAAATACTTCTACTAGCAATTCTCAAGCTAGTACAGAAACTTCGTCGAGCACAGCTAGTTCAAGTGAGCAAGAAAGCAAACCTTCTCTTTCTAGGGAAACTAAACCCAATCAACCTATACAAACTGGCTGGGTAAAAGAGGGGAACAAGTGGACTTTTTATAGTCAAACTGGGGTCAAATTTACAGATACTCTCTATGATGGTTATTTCTTTGATAGTCATGGCTACTTGCTTGAAAACAGCTGGTACCAAATGGGAAATAATTGGTACTATATCAATGGTTCAGGTAAATATTTATCCAACCAATGGAGCCAAATCAATGGCAAGTGGTATGCTTTTGATGGCTACGGTAGAATGTTGGCCAATGTCTGGAAAGGCGATTACTACCTCAAATCCAGTGGTGCTATGGCAGATAGGGAATGGGTCTACGACCAAAACTACTCTAGTTGGTTTTACCTAAAATCTGGCGGACGCTATGCCCAAAAACAATGGATTGGTTCCTACTACCTCAAATCTGGTGGCTACATGGCCCATAAGGAATGGATCTACGACCCAGACTATCAAGCTTGGTACTATCTTAAGGACGATGGTGTGTATGTTACAGGAACCTATGCTGTGGATGGTAAAAACCAGCTCTTCCAAGGGAATGGAAAATGGGTTCGTGAATTAGCACAAGGTTTTCAAAAAGGACATTACTCTAAAACTATCTTTCTCGATCCAGGTCACGGTGGTAAGGATCGCGGGGCTTATTACTATGGCATAGCTGAAAAAGAATTGAACCTACAAGTTTATCGTAAGCTACGTAAACGTTTAGAAGGACTCGGCTATACCGTTCTAACTTCTCGAGATAGCGATATAGACGTTGATTTTATTACCGAACGTTCTCGTATGGTCAACAAGACCAATGCTGACTTTTTCATCAGCCTTCATTTCAACGCAAAAGGAAATGATACAACCGTTAATCTTGGTATCCAGACCTATTCTTACAAGGATGAACCTGGTTTCCCTAGCAAGATTAACAAGGATTGGCACAACAATCCTGAACGGATGAGTGAAAGTAACCGTCTCGCAGCTGATATTCATTCTTCACTGCTAGCTGAAACTGGAGCCAGAGATGCCGGACTTTTGCAAGCTACCTTTGCTGTTCTACGTGAAACAGCTAAACCAGCTGTTTTGCTAGAGATGGGATATATGGATAATCCAGAAGAAAACAAAAAAATCCGTAGTAGTGAATACCAAGATAAACTGGTTGAAGGGATTGTCAAGGGAATCCAAAAATACTACGCTGGCAATTAAAGCAGTTTAAGCCTCGAACTCACTCGGGGCTTATTTTTCTTATACAAATTGTGTTCTTCTTTCTAGATCTATCTCCTTTTTCAGCTTATTCTCTCCAACTGTGCTATACCTATCTAGGAAAAAAATATTTCAGAATTGCTTGACAATTCTGAAATGTTTTTTTATAATATGTTATACAGTTAGATTTTCTATTTAGGTGATAGAAGGAGAGATAGAAGAACGGAAACCATATTGTAATCTAAATATAATTTAACTCCCTATGATTATCACTTTTTCATTCAAGTAAATATATTTGAATGACATCATTTCACAAAGGAGTATCCTATGAAAAAAATTGTACTAACACTATTAGGAGCTACTGCTCTATCTATTGCCGTTCCAATCAATGCTGCTGAAACCAATACAACAAATAACTTTGAAGGTCCTCGTTATGAGCGTATATATTCTCATCGTTATAGTAAAACAGTAACAAGATACTATAACGATGATGGTTACATCCCACCAACTATCTACTATTCAGAATATAATGATAGTTTCCAGTCAACCTTCAAAGGAACACTTGAAATAGATAGTGTACGAAGATCAAACGGTGGAACTCGTGTCACATACACTGGTACCTTGACTGGATTTTGGAATTAAAAATCCTCAAGATACTTTCTTTTATCCTTTAGTTTATAAGGAGAACACCTATGAAAAAAACTGGTATTTCTATCTTTGCTCTCCTAGTTTTAGGAGTTAGTTGCCTGTTCCTATTCAGCCAGCAAAGCTATAAAAAAACAGTCGTTCAATATTATGCTAACGACCAGAACCTGCCCAATAGGATAACTTATAGTGAGTATAGCGACAAAAGAGAAGCCAACTACGGTGGCACTCTAAACATCACGTCTATCAAACAAGCTAATGACGGAGTTTATGCAACCTATGAAGGGCAATTGACACCTCTCCAATATTGATAAATTGTTAACCAGCCTGTCTTCATCTAGTCATGCTGGTTTTTAAATTCATTCTAAATCCTTACCTATTCTCCCCAACTGTGCTATACTTATCTTAGTACATTCTTTGAGATTGGAGTCAATATGAAAATCCATAAAACCGTCAATCCTGTTGCCTATGAAAATACCTATTACCTAGAAGGTAAAAAACACCTCATCGTGGTTGACCCTGGTAGCCATTGGGAAGCTATTCGTCAGACAATAGAGAACATCAACAAACCTATCTGCGCTATTCTATTGACCCACGCCCATTATGACCATATCATGAGTCTGGACTTGGTTCGCGAGACTTTTGGCAATCCTCCTGTCTATATCGCAGAGAGTGAAGCCAGCTGGCTCTATACTCCTGTCGATAATCTCTCTGGGCTTCCTCGCCACGATGATATGGCAGATGTGGTCGCAAAACCTGCAGAACACACTTTTATCTTTCACGAAGAATACCAACTAGAGGAATTTCGTTTCACTGTCTTACCAACACCAGGACATTCTATCGGTGGTGTTTCCCTAGTATTTCCTGATGCTCACCTAGTCTTGACAGGTGATGCCCTATTCCGTGAAACTATAGGACGAACAGATCTTCCAACTGGTAGTACGGAGCAACTTCTCCATAGTATCCAGACCCAACTCTTCACCCTACCAAACTACGATGTCTATCCAGGACATGGTCCAGCTACGACCATCGCCCATGAAAAAACCTTTAATCCTTTTTTCTAGCAAAATTTTGATGATAATAAATATCACAATTTATAATAGATTAAAGCTAGAATAATACGTCCTGACTTCTAAATCATTGTTAGAAATTGATTTCAATTTTCCAATCGATTTGTTCAGATTTTATTTTATCTCACTATATTTATACTATTTTAGAATTATAAAAACGCATAATATCAGGTGTGGAAAAGTTTGATATTATGCGTTTTATCATGAAAAGATTTGCTAAATTATCTCATCAAATTGATTTTTTCACAGTCTAAAATAATTGATATATAAACTATGAATTGGAGTTATTCTGACTCCTTACGAAAGCTAAATAATCCAGCAGTTAGAGTTAACATTCCAAATAGGGTAGCGAGAATTGAGTGATTTTCTCCAGTATTTGGCAAAGTCTTATCTACTTGTTTCGAAATAGTTTCAGTCTTAGTTGCTAACAGCTCAGCTTGAGTTTTTGTACTATTTACGTCATTTCCTTTTTGTTCTGTGGTTGTTGGAGTATTACTACTATTTACAACTGGAACAGGAGTTGTACTACCTCCGTTATCACGGCTTGCGGCAACTTTGAAAGTCATAGCGTAGATACTAAAGTGATTGGTTTCAAAAGTCACCTTATCTGTATCTTGTTTGAACTTCAATGCCTGTAAAGTACCGTCTGGAGCAACATAATAGACATTTTCAACTGGCTTATCGGCAGAAAGACTTACTAGAACCATGCCGTTTGGCTGGATAGCTTTACCATTCGCGTCATACAGATGAATGTCGAAGGCTTTATAGTCTTTTGATTCAAGTGAAGTCGACTTTGTTTCTTCTACCTTGATATAGCTGACATTTTTGAGTGTTGCTTCTGAACCATGTACTCGAACGCTTCCAGCTTTGTTCGAAAGAACACGAGTATTGTTTGGGGTGGCTGGATTAAGCGTAGGAGTTACGGGAGTTGTCGGTGTTATTGTAGCAACTGGTGTAACTGGATTTACAGGATTTTCACTTGGATTCTCAGCTGGTTTCACTGGCTTAGTAGGCTGTGGTTGCTCAGCTGGAACAGTCGGAACACTTGGTTGCTTGTCTGGCTTAGGTTGCTCACTTGGCTTAACTTCAGGTTTTACTTGCTCAGCTGGTTTTTCAGCAGGGTTCTTAAAGAAGAAAACGTAAGTATCGTAGGTTTCGCCAAATAGATTGTATGAATGAGTTTTAGTCTTCTCATCATAGCGATTTGTTTCTTCACCTGGGTATCCTAGAAAATATAGTTCTTCTAGTTTTTTATCCTTAGTTAATGTATAAACCTGGATATCTTCTTTCTTCTCTTTTGATTTGAAAGTTAAAGCGATGCCACCACCTTGGAGAGTTCGATTTGTTCCGTAAGTTGGATTTCCATCTTTATTAGGAACTTCATAGAAGATTGTATAAGCTTCGTAGTTCATTCCTTCCAACTCTGGAACTTTTACTCGAACAAGAGCAGGTTTAAACCTACTGTCCATATCTCCAAATCCGCTACCTTTAAATTTTATCTCTTTACCGTTTTCGAACATCGGATTATTGAAATTCGAATTAAAAGTATTTACTTTTATATGAGAGCCTGCATGAAGCAAGTCTGGATCAGCTGTCCACCAACCGTAAGATGTTTTTTCTACATTTTCAGCAGGAAGTGGAACGGCAAGGTCGTTTGTTGTTAGAGTAGGGCGACCTGTTCCGTTATTAAACCAACGTTTTGGCTGATCGTTTCGATAAGGAATCTTTGGCAATCCAGCATTTTCAGCTGGCTTCACTGGTTTAGCAGGTTGTGGTTGCTCTGCAGGTTTAACCTCTGTTTGAGGGGTTTCTGCTGGTTTTGTAGCCGGAACGGGTGTTTCAGCAGGTTTATTTTCAACCGGCTTGTTCTCAACTGGTTTCGGTTGCTCAGTTGGCTTAACTGTTTCCGCTGGTTTCGGAGTTACAGCAGGTTTTTCCGTTTCCACTGGTTGCGGATCTTTAGGAGTTGGTTTTTCTTCTACTGGTTTATTTTTAGTGTAAATAAAATAGTAGCGGAAAAGATTATCTCCTTTACCATTTTTGTAACCAGAACCACGCAAAGCATAGGCTGCATCATAACTAACTCTGACAACCTTTGGATCTGGATCAATATCTGGATGATCTGCAGCGGCTTTTACAACGTGGCTAAAAGTGTAGTCGGAGAATTTTTTTGCTGTTAGTATTCCATCTGCACTATCTTTGTCAGGTGCGTTCCATGTAGACCAAACTTCTGCTCGTTTCGGACTATCAATCCTTGATTCAGTAGTGTATCCATATTTTTGAACACGATCAGCATCTAAGAAATCTGCTTGTATTTCATATGTTCGAGCGCTTATATCTGGTACTGCTTGCACAGCTCCAGGTTTTCCTGGGATTGGTCTATGGATTAGTTCATCTATGTCAACTCCGTTAGCAGCATAAAGCTTCTCATTAGCCTCAACTATTAGTTTATTACGCTCTTCTTGAGTCTTAGCTGCTCCATTCTTATAGGCTAAATCCTCTGCCACAATCCTCTTCATCTCTTCAGGATCTGTTATAGGTTGTTCTGGTTCAGGCGTTATGATTGGTAGGCCTGGCTCAGGGAGTTGATTAGTTGGATCGACGTTGTATTTTTTCTCGATCTCAGCATTTTTCTTGTCCTCTGCGATAGCTTCATCTGTTCCGTTTGCAAGAATGTTTCCCTCGGTCGAAGGTTTTTCGACAGACGCGGGCTCTTCTACTGGCTTTTCAGCAGGTTTCGAAACTTCTTTTCCTGGCTTTGGCTTAGCGATTGGGTCGAGCATACTGAAATCAACCCAGCTACCATTAGGTTTTGGTGCGGGTGTTGGTTGAGTAGCGTTAGGTTGAGCGGCAGCGTTTGGCTGTGGCGCAACGTTTTCCTCAGCACGCACCAAAGTTGATGCGGCAGCGCTAAGAGCAACAGTAGAGAAGGTGATGACACCTAGTTTAGTTAGTTTATTCATAATTTTTCCTCCTCAGGAATATATAATTGCCTTTTTAGGCTTATAAAATGACAAAATCAACTTCCTTTCAAGACCACAAAAGCAAAATTTTGAGTCAACTCATTATCTAAACATTTAATGTTCTTGATAGAAGCCTTAAATGAACGTTCATCCATTAACTGAACAATACAGCTATCATACTATTACATATCTTAATGATTTTTAAGTTTTTTGTTACCAAAAGCTAGCTACCTCCTTTAGAGATAGGGAACTAAGTGTATCGCATAACGACCGTTAAACGATACACAAAAAATACCAGTCTAATACAGGTTAAAAACACTATTAAACTCGCATTTTTTAAATATTCATATTGTTGTTTTGACTGTTTCATCAAACGGTCGTTAATCGAAACAAATTTACGGCTTCATTCTACCATTTTTCCCTATTTTTAGCAATGATTTTCCGTTTTTTTTGACGATTGTTCGCCACTTTATTACGTTCTAACACTTTATATAGGGTTGATGTAGAAATTTGTTCAGTTTTTGCAATATTACGTATGCTTATATTTGAATGTAGATATTTGTTAAGTATCCGCTCCTCCTTTTCTTTTGAAATCCGTTTTGCTCCTAATCTAACACCATTTTCCTTAGCTTTTCGAAGTCCCTCTTTTGTGCGAAACCTCAGATTTTCCAGCTCATTTTCTGCCACAAAGCCTAAAATGATGCAAAGTAACCTGCCAATAAGAGAACCTGTTTCTAGTTTTTCATGCAAACTGACTAGGTGAATATTAGATTCATTAAATAGTTCAATAAGTTCTAGCAGCTTAAACATAGATCGAGTCAGTCTATCTAACTTATAGATAGTGAAAGTAACCTGCTTGCCATCTTTCGAAAAGTCAGAGGCCAGTTTTAAGGCTTTTGTGAGTTCAGGACGAGTGTTATTTGCACCAGATTCCTTTTCTATAAAAAGTTTATCGCAATGTTTGAGAGCTTCGATTTGCACTTTCAATCCTAGGTCTTGCTTATGAGTAGATACACGGGCGTAGCCTATGTTGATAGTCTTTTTAGACATAAAAATCCTCCTGTTATCTTGATACAGAGGGATATTTTACTATGAATTTTAAAATAAGAAAAGACTTCAATTTCATAATCCCTATGAACTACACCCCAAAAGCTAGATTATTCTATCTAACTTTTTAGGGTGTACATAGATAGGGAAGGTATAATTATAGGAGTTTTACTTGCTTCTTTGCCTTACCAAATAATCACACGGTCTTCTGGTGAACGCCACATTCCATCACTTTCTTTGACATCATAGGTTGTAAAGAAATCATCGAAGTTTGGTACTTGCACATTGACACGGAGTTTGGCTGGCGCGTGCACATCGACGCTAGCCAAAAGTTTCATAAATTCTGGACGACCTTTCATGCGCCAGATGCGACCGAAGTTGTAGAAGAATTCTTCTGCTGAGAAGTCTGCTTCTCTCTTAGCTGCTTCAAGCGCTGCTGCGATTCCTCCCAAGTCAGCCACATTTTCTGATACAGTCAATTTACCGTTGATGGTTGCTCCATAAGAATCCTGTCCATCAAACTGGTCAATGACTTTTTGTGTTTTCTCCTTGAAGGCAGCATAGTCGCTCTCAGTCCACCAATCCTTGAGGCTACCATTTTCATCAAAGGACGCTCCGTTGGTATCAAAGGCGTGGGAAATTTCATGGGCAATAACCGCTCCGATACCCCCGTAGTTAGCAGAAGATGACTGATGCAAGTCATAGAAAGGTGCTTGTAAAATGGCCGCTGGGAAGACAATTAGGTTCTTCTGTGGATTGTAGTAGGCATTGACCATATGAGCAGGCATGCCCCATTCCTTGTAGTCGACAGGCTGATTCCACTTGCTCCAACTGTGCTTGATTTCCACACGCGCAAAGGCTAAAGCATTGTCAAAAAGACTAGCATTTTCATCGACCACCTTGTCCTTGTAGCGTTCTGGCAATTCTTCTGGGTAACCAATATAAGGCTTGATGACATTGAGTTTGACAATGGCCTTGTCACGAGTTTCAGGAGTTAGCCAGTCATTCTTAGCCAAGCGTTCCTTATAGACATCAATCATGGTTGCCACTTTTTTCTCCACATCTGCCTTGGCTTCTGGAGAAAATTTTTCATGGGCATACCAGAGACCCAAGGCTTGTTTGAATGGACCTTGTGCTAACTGGTAGGCTGCCTTAATCTTGTCTTTGGCTTCTGGAACTCCTGAAAGCGCACGGCTATAGGCACCTGACAAGACACGGATTTCTTCTGTTAAATAGCTGGTTGAAAGATTGACAACACTCAAAATCAAGGTTGCCTTGAGAAGAGGCCAAGCTTCTTCACTATAGAATTGCTCTGCTGCTTGCCAGAAACGTTCCTCGTCTACGATAACCTTGTCTGGCACTTGTCCAAGAACTGCTTGGAAGAAGTCATCCAAAGGTAGGGCAGGCGCGAATTTTTTGAAATCTTCATAAGAATATGGATGGTAGAGTTTAGCATACTCTGAACTTTCTTCATTAGAGAGCACTACTGCCGCCACGCGACGGTCCAATTCTAGTCTTTTTTCTAGCAAATCTTCAATTTCTTCATCAGAGAAATCATAAGCCTTGAGGAGATTTGCGCTAGTTTCTTTCCAAAGGGTCAAGAGTTCTTCGCGTTGAGGATGGTCTTCAGCATAGTAGGTCGTATCTGGCAAGATTGTGCTTGGAGCGCTAGCCCACAAAACATTGATTCTGGCATCCATAAAGTCTGGCGATACACCAAAAGGAAGAAAATTAGGTTTGCCAGCAAGTTCAAACTCTGCTAGTTTGGCAGTGAAATCCGTAAAAGTCTCCAATTCTTGGAATTCTTTAAGAAGTGGTAAGACAGGTTTGATACCGTCAGCTTCTCTCTTGTCAAAATCACGAACTAGGTGGTGGTATTTGACAAAGTTTGCCAAGATAGCATCCTCAGGCACCTCTTCACCTGCCAACCACTTGTCTGTTGTCGCCAGCATCAGGTCTTCAATTTCCTGGTCTAAATCAACAAAACCTCCAGTTTGAGACTTATCTGCTGGGATTTCTGCTGTTTTCTGCCATTCTCCATTGATTGCATCATAAAAATCATCTTGATAACGTGTCATCTTGTTCTCGCTTTCATTTTTTTAAGTTATTGCTAGCTTAACAAAAATTGCTTGGGAATGCAATTAAAAATGAACTTTCTCTTGCCATCATTTTTCAGTTATTATTTTAATTTTTTTTAAAATTAACTTGACTTAATTTTTTTTTTAATGTATATTAAGAGACAGGAGGAATATAAATTTATGATACGTATCGAAAACCTCAGTGTCTCCTACAAAGAAACGTTGGCACTTAAGGATATTTCACTAGCCCTCCATGGACCAACAATTACCGGTATCATTGGTCCAAACGGTGCTGGGAAATCAACACTATTAAAAGGGATGCTGGGAATTATCCCACATCAAGGTCAGGCATTTCTCGATGACAAGGAAGTTAAAAAATCCTTACACCGAATCGCCTATGTCGAACAAAAAATCAATATCGACTACAACTTTCCCATCAAGGTCAAGGAATGTGTCTCTCTAGGACTCTTTCCCTCTATCCCTCTCTTTCGAAGTTTAAATGCTAAACATTGGAAGAAAGTGCAAGAAGCCCTTGAAATCGTCGGGCTAGCTGACTACGCAGAACGGCAAATCAGTCAACTGTCTGGAGGTCAATTCCAGCGGGTCTTGATTGCCAGATGTTTGGTTCAGGAAGCCGACTATATCCTCTTGGATGAACCCTTTGTTGGGATTGACTCTGTTAGTGAGGAAATCATCATGAATACGCTGAGAGATCTGAAAAAAGCTGGGAAGACGGTTCTCATCGTCCACCACGACCTCAGCAAGGTTGCCCACTACTTCGATCAAGTCTTGCTTGTCAATCGAGAAGTGATTGCCTTTGGTCCAACCAAAGAAACCTTTACCGAAGCCAATCTCAAAGAAGCTTACGGTAATCGACTCTTTTTCAATGGAGGTGACCTATGATTGCAGAATTTATCGATGGATTGCAAAAATTCCATTTCTTACAAAATGCCTTGATAACAGCCATTGTCATCGGGGTCGTAGCTGGAGCTGTAGGATGTTTCATCATTCTACGCGGGATGTCACTCATGGGAGATGCCATTTCACATGCTGTCTTACCAGGTGTAGCCCTCTCCTTCATCTTGGGCCTTGACTTCTTTATCGGAGCCATTGTCTTTGGGCTACTAGCTGCTATCATCATTACCTACATCAAGGGGAACTCGATTATCAAAAGCGATACCGCCATCGGCATTACCTTTTCTTCTTTCTTAGCCCTCGGTATCATCTTGATTAGTGTCGCTAAAAGTTCAACTGACCTTTTCCATATCCTTTTTGGTAATATCCTGGCCGTCCAAGATACGGATATGTTTATTACTATGGGTGTAGGAGCAGCCATTCTCTTGTTAATCTGGATTTTCTTCAAGCAACTCTTGATAACATCCTTTGATGAACTCTTGGCTAAAGCCATGGGAATGCCTGTCAATTTCTATCACTACCTTCTCATGGTACTCCTGACTCTCGTGTCTGTGACAGCCATGCAAAGTGTCGGAACTATCCTGATTGTAGCCATGCTGATTACCCCAGCAGCAACTGCTTATCTGTATGCTAATAGCCTGAAAAGTATGATTTTCCTTTCCTCAACATTTGGAGCGACAGCTTCAGTTTTGGGGCTCTTTATCGGCTATAGCTTTAACGTTGCAGCAGGTTCTAGTATCGTGCTTACAGCCGCTAGTTTCTTTCTCATTAGCTTCTTTATCGCTCCAAAACAACGATATTTGAAACTGAAAAATAAACATTTGTTAAAATAAGGGGCAAAACCCCAATAAATTGGAGGATCTAATGAAAAAATTAGGTACATTACTCGTTCTCTTTCTTTCCGCCATTGTTCTTGTAGCATGTGCTAGCGGAAAAAAAGATGCAGCTTCTGGTCAAAAACTAAAAGTTGTTGCCACAAACTCAATCATCGCTGATATTACTAAAAATATTGCTGGTGACAAGATTGATCTTCACAGTATCGTTCCTGTTGGTCAAGACCCACACGAATACGAACCACTTCCTGAAGACGTTAAGAAAACTTCTCAAGCTGATTTGATTTTCTATAACGGTATCAACCTTGAAACAGGTGGCAATGCTTGGTTTACAAAATTGGTAGAAAATGCCAAGAAAACTGAAAACAAAGACTACTTTGCAGTCAGCGAAGGCGTTGATGTTATCTACCTTGAAGGCCAAAACGAAAAAGGCAAAGAAGACCCACACGCTTGGCTTAACCTTGAAAACGGTATGATTTTTGCTAAAAATATCGCAAAACAATTGAGCGCCAAAGACCCTAGCAATAAGGAATTCTACGAAAAAAATCTCAAAGAATATACTGATAAGCTAGACAAACTTGACAAGGAAGCTAAGGAGAAATTTAACAACATCCCTGCTGAGAAAAAACTCATCGTAACCAGCGAAGGATGCTTCAAATACTTCTCTAAAGCCTACGGTGTCCCAAGTGCCTATATTTGGGAAATCAATACTGAAGAAGAAGGAACTCCTGACCAAATCAAGACCTTGGTTGAAAAACTTCGCCAAACAAAAACTCCTTCCCTCTTTGTAGAATCAAGTGTGGATGACCGTCCAATGAAGACTGTTTCACAAGACACAAACATCCCAATCTACGCACAAATCTTTACTGACTCTATCGCAGAACAAGGTAAAGAAGGCGACAGCTACTACAACATGATGAAATACAACCTTGACAAGATTGCTGAAGGATTGGCAAAATAAGCTAGCTATTGGTTTATCTATGCCTAGGTTCTTGACTCTCTTTACATTACTTCTAGTACTAGCTTTGTTAGTTCTATCTCCAACTACAAAACATCATTTATAAGAATAGATATTTCTTAAATCAGTACGAACGAAGTGAGCTATACCAGATATTTCTCACTGTAGTGGTATCCTAGATAAGAACTTTGATCTTATCTAGGACGGAATTTTTGAGACCTAAGGCTCAAAAATTAGGGATGAAATTCCGAAGGAAGTTGCTCCCGTCCGCACTACCTTCGAGAAATATCAAATAGATAAAAAATCTGAAAAACGTCATTCTCACGTGAGCTGACGTTTTTTTTCTGCCCATATTTCCGGTCAAATCATTGGAAAATTCTGACTGTTTCAGCTAAAATGGAAGAAAAAAGATTGGAGTATCTTATGGTAACTTTTCTCGGAAATCCTGTGAGCTTTACAGGTAAACAACTACAAGTCGGTGACAAGGCACTTGATTTTTCACTCACTACAACAGACCTTTCTAAAAAATCTTTATCTGATTTTGATGGCAAGAAAAAAGTTTTGAGTGTCGTGCCTTCTATTGATACAGGCATCTGCTCAACTCAAACGCGTCGTTTTAACCAAGAACTGACTGGACTGGACAACACGGTCGTCTTGACTGTTTCCATGGACCTACCCTTTGCCCAAAAACGTTGGTGCGGTGCTGAAGGTATTGAAAATGCCATCATGCTCTCAGACTATTTTGACCATTCCTTTGGACGTGACTATGCCCTCTTAATCAATGAATGGCACCTATTGGCACGCGCAGTCTTTGTCCTTGATACCGACAATACTATTCGCTACGTTGAATACGTGGACAATATCAACTCTGAACCAAACTTCGAAGCCGCAATTGCAGCAACTAAAGCCCTATAGAAAAAAATCCTCTGTCACAAAGAGTTTTCTGCTCTTTGAAACGGAGGATTTTTCTTATTCTTTAATTATTGTTTATTTTGAAATGAATCCTTCAAAATCTTTTAGTTGAAAATTATATTTTTCAGTGAGTAACACATTATCCACTGCAACATCTTCTCCCAATGGGTAAATATTTCTTTTGAAACGGTTGTAGGAGGAAAATCTCTCCTACACTATTATTGATTCTGAGAGAAAATTGCAAAATATCATCTACCAAACTTTCAATTATTAAGATTTTTTGCAGTTTAAAGGATTTTTATTTCAGACGATCCATCGTGAACACTTCATCAGCCATCTCCCAAATTGCCGGATTATGTGTTGCGATAATGATTAGCCTATTATCATCTCGAAGAGATAGCAAAATCTCCATAATCAACTGAGAGGTTGCTGGGTCTATTGAAGCTGTTGGCTCATCCGCCAGAATAAGGGGTGGATTCTTTAAGATAACTTTTGCCAAGGCAACCCGTTGCGATTCTCCGCCCGATAACTCAAAGATGCGCTTATCTAGGTCAAGATAAGCCAGGCCGACCTGTTCTAAAGCCTGCTTCTGCCTCAACCGCTGTTCCGACCGACTCAACTTTTGACCAATGAGACCTAGCTTAAGGTTTTCTTCAATACTTTGGTTTTCAATTAAGCCAAAGTTCTGGAAGAGGTAGCCCAATTCGTGACGGAAAAAATCACTCGATTTATAATTGGCCAAGTCTTTACCTCGGTAAAAAATCGTGCCATCATAAGATTCTAATTTCCCAATCATGTTCATCAAGGTTGTTTTTCCGCTACCACTTGAACCAATTAATGCATAGACTTTTCCAGCCTCAAATGTTATTGAAAGATTCGAAAATAACTCTCGTTCTCCAAAAGATTTACTCACCTGTTTAAGTTCAATCATATTAACCTCCCTTCAAAACAAGCATGGACATCTTGTTTTCTTTCTGCATTTGTACATGTAACTGTAAAAGAGATAGACCAGTAAAGAGTAACGAGACTAAGAAAGCAACTACTATCTCTACCATAAGAAATATACTCGCAACAAATCCCAGTAAAAACACACCCAGTTGAGCAAAGAGATAAGTGCGATGGATTTCTAAGAACCTGAGACCTGCAATGCGTTTGATAAAAATGGCACGTCTAAATTCTTCAAAGTAGAGCCTATTCATAGTGTTAAACAACAAGATTGAAGTTGCAATCCCAAGCACAGCTCCTGCTAGCATTACCCAACGTTCCCTCTGGATATTATCCAATAATGTGATGTAGTTGTGGTAACCTGTTTGCATTTCTGAGACCCAATTTTCAATGCCTTGTCTCTGGATAAGCTCCTGGGCATCAGACAATTGATTAAAGAGAACGTAGTTCTGTACTGCGTCTACCCAAAACAAAACGGACTGTGGACCAGTTGATTGGGGTGTTATAACAATGATGATTGGATCTTTCAAAAACTGCTGGTAAGAAATAGGGGTCGTATTATACACAAAACGATCCTGACCTGATTCTAAATAACCTACTGTAGCAGTCATTTGCTGTCGTTCATCTCGACTAGACATGCGACTGGTTAAGTCGTCTTCAAAAACAGATTTATAATGTTCTTCCTCTGAACGGAGGTGTTCAGGCAGCAATAAGACAAACTCCCCTACATCAAGGTGATTCATCTTTTGCTCAATAGTTGTATCTACAGGAATGTTTTGACGCTTCAAGTATTGCGGTGTGACGATAAGGACATTGCCATTCGGGCTGTAATCGTGCCATTCTGTAGAGGTTATAAAGTTTTTGGAGGAAGCCATGCCATTTTGCAAAGTACGGTCAATTAACTGGTGTCTAGATAAGAAAGCCTTTTGTTCTGAAACAGCCAGATCCATCAATTGATACCAAGTTCTGAGTTTCCTTTGAGCTTGTTCATCAAAACCAGGACTCGTTCCTTCACGGCTGATTGATAGGATAATCAGTTGCCTTTCCTGGCTCCAAGCCTCTTGTCCAATCCGATGCTGTTGCCAGGCTTGGGAATACTTTAAGCTACTCCCTATTCCCAGCGTTACAATAATAATCGCTAATAGTTGACCGATTAAAATCAAACTAATGATTCCTCTGACAGGCACTTGCCCTTTTATAATCTGCATCAGGTGTATCTTTTTTATCCCAACTGCGAAGAGTTGAGCGAAAAACAGGGAGATCGACAACAAGATGAGATTATAACAGAGCAAGCCTTCTCCTATGGTCATTAGGGATTGCGTTGGAAGCGACAGAATTTTTTGCATAAGAATGGCGAGCACGCCAGCTAAACTGAAACCAACAGCTATCCCTTTCAAATCCTCACCAACTGGTCTAAGGAAAATGGACCACCGTTTCTCTCCTGAAATGAGGCGAATGCCCGACGACCGTAATTGGCTAATTTGACTAATTAAAGTCAGTGCTCCAAAGGTTAAGATGAAAATCAATAGACTGATTAACTGAAATCCGTTACTAAAGATAGCCATTAACGTAGATAGTTTAGATGGAATTGTCAGGTGCATGTTAGTCAAGCCAAGTTGACTTAGCTCCTCCCTTAGCAAGTGAATATCTAGGTTTCCATCGAATACAAAATAGTTTGTTTCAACACTACTACTTTGAGCATCTTCTAGATTTTTTTCCTGTAGCCCATCAGGCAACTTTCCGTTCCCAAAGGTCGTATAAGAAAACACTGGAGTACCTTCTGAGTTAGGATCTTGGTGTTGAATCGCAATAAAGCTATCCGTTTCTTCTGCTAGTTTTTCCAAGCGTGTAGCAACATGCTGAAAAGTTGTTTCAGGGGAAGAATCACGTACAACAACGTTGGGGTAATAATAGGAGACATATGTATCAGTCCAAATGGTAAATACCCAAACAAAGAACAAACTAGCAAGCAGGTTGGATATGAGTATAAATAATTTTTTCATAGTGCATTCCTTATTCTAAAATAGAGGACAGAAATACCCATGCCCTCTATAAACTAACAAGCTTAATAAACTATTGATAAAAGAATCTTCTTCAATTATTCTTTACCATCCCGCATCAAATGTAACTTGCTCCCCAATTATTTGGATCATGATAGCCTCCATAGGTCCACTCGCCACCACGGTGAGAAGCTACCAAAACAGGAAGAGCCAAACTAAATGCCAAAACGGCAAGGGATGATGCAACTACATATTTTAATTAGAAATCTCAGTCTGAATTATAGTATCCTATTTTTTCCTCCTTTCTAACTGCACGTTCCTTTCTACAGGCAGAGACCTAATTTTATAAACTAATCTTAAATACTTTAGATTTTGTAACTCATAATTTTCAACAGTTGGTTAGCTATGAAAGCATTTTATCAAACATCTCCATTCTTATATCTATCTGGTATTGTTACAAGCTCTCATAAGAATACCTTTCTCTAAATAGTTGAATTTTAAAGTAATACGACATCAATCAGCCTTCCCAACATCAAGACCATTGGACTTCTTTTGTGATTGCACTCGAATCTCCAATTGTTTATTCTTCTGAATAAACTGTTGGTAAGGAATTGTATTACTAAACGTAAAAACCCCTAGTAATGCTAATATAGCTAATTTTTGAATTCCACAATTTTTCTTCATTCGTGAAACCCTTTTCTTTTTCGTTATTCTTATTTTAACAGATATATTTTATGTAGCCAAGCATTTTTATGTAATTTTTGACTTTTTTTTATTTATTACCATAAAGAATTATTTGTTTCTTTAACTTACTATTTTGAACTAAAAATTTTATAATGAAATTAAGTAAATAGGAAGGTTTATTATCTTTAATGAATACACTCGCAGAGAAATTCAGATTGAAAAGAAAAGAGTTGAGACTCTCCCAACAAACTCT